>Ga0210394_10000059_pt1 | contig 264527 bp, 235 predicted proteins | sample IncBWC12MmetaG_FD_160121 | JGI IMG/M metagenome (GOLD analysis project Ga0210394, IMG submission 160121) | Forest soil microbial communities from Barre Woods Harvard Forest LTER site, Petersham, Massachusetts, United States - Inc-BW-C-12-M | ecosystem: Environmental > Terrestrial > Soil >... | reverse complement strand
CACCGTCACGCAGCACGCCGTGATCGTCGGCCAACAGGACAGTTATGCCCATTTGTCCTTAGAAATCGCGAACTCGATGGAGGTTCCCGCGCCGGGTGCCGAGCGGATATGCAGCTCTCCGCCGACGGCTGCGGCGCGTTCCTGCATGATTGCGAGCCCCCAGCGGGCAGGCTCACCACGCGGGCGAGCCTGCACATCGAACCCGCGTCCGTCGTCGGCGATGCTCAGCCTGACCTGCTCATTGCGCAGTTCAAGCTTCACCCGAACCACACGCGCGGAGGCGTGCTTCGCGACGTTCGTGAGCGCTTCGAGGTATATCCGCAGAACCGCGTCTTCGACGGCCGCCCGAGGCCTGGGAAGTGACTCGTCGGCGTCGATCTCCGCGGCTATGCCAGTTCGGGATTCAAAGGCGCTCGCATGCCAGCGCAAGGCCGCGGGTAGCCCGAGTTCGTCGAGGCCCGGCGGCCGCAATTGCGCCATGACCTTGCGCACAGCCTCCACACTCTGCTTCGCGAGGAGGCTCGCATCCGCGAGACTCTTGGTCAACTCGGGATCCGTCGCGGCCGGCAAGCGGCTGCGGATAAGGGCCAGCTCGGTGACCAAAGCGGATAGGTTCTGACCGACGATGTCGTGCAGCTCGGTCGCAAGCCCGCGCCTTTCGGCGTCCTGCAACTCAACCAGCCGCCTCGAGAGGTCGCGAATTTCCTCGGAAGCGTGCTCAACGGCGCGTCCCAGGTTCTCCACATGCGGTTCTAACCGGCTGGCGCGCAACGTTTCGTAGGCGGAGATGAGCAGAGTGGCCAGTAGGAATGCCACCGATGCGGCGCCCAGGATCACGGCAAGTGCAGTGGGGTCGAATTGCTGCGGGGGATAGACAGTGCTGCGGCTGCCGGGAGCAAATGCGGCGGCTACCATTCCCGTGTAGTGCATTCCATATATCGCGCTTCCCTGGATCACTGCGCTGCCCGCCCTCTTCCAGAAGGCCGAGAAAAAATTATCGAACCGCAGCTTAAATGCGCTCCACAGGGCAAGTACCGAGGCGGCCACGGCGATGAGAATCGACACAACCACGAGCCAGGGGTCATAGCGGATTGGCGGGGCGATTCTCATGGCTGCCATGCCGGTGTAGTGCATGGTCACGATGGCGACGCCAATGAGTGTACCTCCCCCGAACAACTTGCCTGCGCCTAGGGAGCCGCTGCTCACCAGAATGAGCGACGCTCCACAGCCGGCAATCGCCAACGCCAGCGACAGCAGCGTGATCCAGGCGTCATAGGACACCGCGATCGGCAGATGAAACCCGAGCATGCCGATGAAATGCATGCTCCAGATGCCGAGGCCGATGGAAAGCGCCCCGGCAACCAGCCAAAGCAATCCCTTCCCGTGGCGCCGAAACCGCGCGAGTCGGCCCGCGAGATCGAGCCCGACGAACGAGGCCATCGTGGCCACGATGACCGACAACAGGATCAGCCAATAGCTGTGCGTTCCAGCCATGACTTCCTATATACGACAAAGCGGCGTCGGCGACGAGCCCCTGCTGGTCGCGTGTGGATGTCGACCCAATTAACTTCCTAACGGCAAGCGTGTCACCGACTACCACAATTGGGAACTCAGCGGACGCGGGGGGAAAGTGGATGTAGATTCTTCTCCTAAGATGCGACGAGCGTACGACGCGTTCGGTGCTCGCGCCGGGTGAGTCACCGCTGCAGGGTGACAGGTTCGTGACCGATGCCGCTAATCAGGATGAAAATTCACGCGGCGGAAGGTGGGGCCAGGTACCTTGCTTTGAAGTCTCGATCGATTGAGATCTTTGACTAGAATTTGTTCCATTAGAAGGACCCCATTTTAAAAACGTTACCAGCGATAGTAAGCTGGGTGTCCTGGCTTTACGGCGACAAAAGTCCCAACGCACGTCGCACAAACTTTGCCATTAGCCAAAAGTTCGGCCCCTATTGTAGCCCTATCTTCTGTGGAGTTTGTGACTCTGGCCACAAGATCAACGGGGCCATTGGTGGGAGTAGGTCTTTTTAACTCAATCTTAAAATCTGCCGTCACAGTGCACGGTGGATGGTCGCTTCCCGTCTTTTTCATCAGGTGCCAACAAGCTGTCCAATTAGAGTGACAATCAAGGAGAGCCCCTATGATCCCTCCGTTAAGAACATTAGGAAAAGCTTCATGATGTTTCTCTGAAGTCCATTGGGCTTTTGTTTCAGTGTCACTGACGGGATAACTTTTTATCTTCAGTCCCTTGGTATTTGCGGGGCCGCAACCAAAACAAATGCTTCGGGGGGCATAACTATCTTGAAGACTTTTGACTTCGCTCATTTCTTTAAGTTGCTCATTTCATCAATACACTTAGAGCTCTGACCCAGTACTTTATCAAATCCAATATGTAGGGGGTGCCCACTGGCTCAGGGAAAAAATGGCGAGCCACCTGTCATAGCGCAGCGTTTCACGTTCCACGATTTGCGCGCGAAGTGCGCAAGCGACAAGAAGACTCTGGAGGAAGCCTCTGCGCTTTTAGGGCGCGCAAGCTCGACAACCATGAACACGACATACCGGCGCAAAATGCCGCGTGCGAGACCTTTACGTTAGAAAATATCGGACAACGATCGACAAGCATCAAAGTATCGGACAATCGGGGATTGACGTAGGTGCATAACTATTTGATTTATTGGCGCGCCCGGAGAGATTCGAACTCCCGACCCCCTGGTTCGTAGTCGCTTCGACGAATCGCCCCCCTTTGCGATCAGTAACTTAGCGTAAGCGTATTCCATTAATTCGCACAGCTGCATTGAGAATGCTACGTCCGTTGCTACGGTAATCTGCTAGTCAACGCCTTCGCTCGCGCCATTCCTGCTCGCGAAGCCACATGTACACGCCATCGCGCCGTACTTTTGCAATGAAACCGCCTCGCTCCTCGAACACTGTTGAAGAGATCTTTTCCCGCCATCTCAGAAAAGTCGCCGCCGCTTCAGTCGTCGTAAGCTTACCAACGAGCACAAAAAGCTGTGCTCCGCTCTGCATCAACACACTAAGCGCGAGTGGCGAATACCGAATACGCGTATCCCGAGTGATTGCGATCCACTGCCGCCGTCCGACGTCTCCAATCCACTCTTCATCTGGCGTATTCGGTCCAAAATGATCGTCATGCTGCCGGATTTTAAGACCCGCTTCTCGCAGAAGCTGTGGAAACTGCCGCCCTAGATCGCGGTCGCAAAAGAATACGAGCTCACGCGGCGCGCTCATAAGCTAGCGCGTCCATGATCTCGTCGTCGGTAGCTCCGTAGTCTTTGGACAAGGCAGTCAAATCTTCGCCGGCGTTAATTCGGTCGACGACCACCGCGGTAGAAACCCCCAAGCGCGCTAGTACGGGTCGCCCGAACGAGACACGCGGGTCGAGCATCACTGATGTGGCTTCGGGACGACTAGGTGGCGGCGGAAAGAAGCGCACCGCGAGCCGGTCTTCCCACTGAATCCTTCGTAAGAGACCCTGTAGCACGGCTTGGATGCCCAGCTGCCCAGCGCGGTTTAGGCTAATGAGGTGCCCATAATGCTTTATGAACAACTCCCCTGGTCGGGCATACAAATCCTTACTTGCCAATAGGTCAGATACTCGGAGTTCTCTGCTTGCGTAATCCAAAGCCGTGCGCACGGCGGAAAGTTTGAACTCGTGCTCAGTGCGGAGCGCCCGAAGCGCAGCCAGTTCAATCAGATTCTGAAACGAGAGTCGGTGTTCGGAGTCGTCAGGAGTAACAATTATCGGCTCAAAGTGGCCCTTGCCTGATTGCCGAGGATAGTCTCGCCCCATGACCCAAGAGCGCACTGTGGGCGCGGGTATTTTCAGGTAATGCGCAGCTTGTGCAACTGAATAAGCAGCAGCAAGGCGCGGATCTAGCTTAGCGACGGCGAGGTCCTCCAGATGGAGCGCCGGCATTATAGCTGCCCCGCGAGACAAGGTCGCAACTTGCCTTGCGAATATGGCGATAAAAGGCGTAATGCGACTTTCTGGTGAAATCGATAGGAAATGTGCTTAGCCGCCTTCTTCCTTGATCGCCATAGTGAATGCCGGAAAAGCTGGCTACACCTATGGCTCGTAAACGCGGACTTTACCGCCGCAAGGACTCACGGTACTGGTGGGTGCACGTCGTTCTCCCGGATGGACGGTGCGTATGTCAGAGCACTCGCTGTGTCGAGCGCGGCGAGGCTGAAGCATTTGTCGTTCGCCTACAGAGCGAGTCGCTTGAGGGTCCTAAACATCAAGAGCTTGGCGGTTTCGCATGGCCACAAGCCGTCGTGCGGTACCTTGAGGAATGTGTCGAAAAGAAGAGCTTGCCCGATGACCGCGATCACCTGAAGAAGCTCGCGCCGTATCTACGCTCCCAACCGTTGGACTCTATCGATATGGACGTATTGCGGGCCTTCATCCGTGATCGAAAGGAAAAAGACGGAGTGAGGAACGCGACGATTAACCGCGCCCTCGAGATTGTTCGTAGAATCCTAAACCTCGCGCATCAGGATTGGCGGTGGATCCGCGCGGTACCCAAAATTCGCATGCTCAAAGAGCCTCGTCGTCGCGTCCGTTTTCTTCGGCGAGAGGAAGCCAACCGATTGCTTGGTGCTATGCCGAGGCACATGAAGCCGATTGTCAGATTCGCGCTTGCGACGGGCTGCCGGGCGGGTGAGATATTTGGACTGGAATGGAATCGGGTGGATCTTGCGCGTAAAGTCGCTTGGCTTGATCACGGAGCGACCAAGTCAGGCGAAGGACGTGGCATTCCGCTCAATGCGGATGCCATCGCGGCGCTCCAATCAACTCTCGGCCAACATGCACGCTGGTGTTTTCCCTTTGCCGGGAAGCGTATTCAGAAGAGCAGTACGGCTTGGGATAGAGCACGACAGCGCGCCGGCATCGAGGACTTTCGCTTCCACGATCTCAGACATACATGGGCGAGCTGGCACGTGCAAAGCGGCACCTCGTTACCGGAACTGATGGAGCTCGGCGGTTGGAAATCCTATGAAATGGTGCTGCGCTATGCGCACTTGGCGCCGGAGAAACTGAGTTCCGTAGCGAGCCGCATCGAGTGGCAGTCGTCCACACAGGATGAATCGTCCGGCCACGAGGGGTCGCCACGGATGCTACGTTTCCGCTACGTTCGACCAATTAAACCTCGCGGTGTCGAATGAGAGGGATGGGAGCCGACACCGTTGACTGACACCTTCTGGCGGGCGTTGACTCCAAACACACGCTGATCTGATTCGCGGTATTGTCGAGCAACAGGCTATACAACCGTTGGATTAATAGAACATCACCCCGCACTATCGCTGCGTGCGCGCCTGCCGTCTCTGCCAATCGCGATTCAAGTGGTTCAAATCAAATCCGCGCGGATCGAACACGCCACCGACCCAACTCCGCATGCTTGAATGTTCCTCATCCTCGGGGTCCGCCAAGGCAGCCAGAAACCGGGCGTACCCATGCGGTCCACCGATGTCATCCGGCGGGCAGGCGTTCTCTCCGGCCGTGCAAAGGGGCAACAGATCCAACTCCAGGGCGCGCGCATCACTATCCGCTTCGAGCACCAAACGATGACGCCAATCGTCACCCATGTCATAGAGATATTCGAACTCGCCGTCTCTGGTCGCCGCCTCTGAAATCACCGTTCCCACCTTGACGCGACGCTCATCGCGAGCGCTCTCAGTTTCGCGGTCGAGGCTTATTTCCTTGATCCACCAGTCGGGAGCAATAACCAGATCGCCAACTCGAAACTCGTGGGCGTGGGTGTCCTGCCAGCCCATGACCCATTGCACGTAGTTGTGCAGCGTGGACATAGGCCAGGACGTCGGGACCACAATGCGCCGCCAGATTAGCGGTTCGATATCGCACAGCTCGATGCGCAACGCCACGCTCGCTGGAGCGAGAATTTGCTTCGGGCGATTTGCGCTAGACACGCATCGCCTCACCCGGCACCCGCATAAGCACCCTCATCCCGATCGGACTCGCCTTCCAACGCATGCTTGAAAGGCGCGGGTAGAAAATCCTGTTACGTTTTCGCTACGTTCGATCAATTGAGCGCCGCGGTCAATTGCAAGTGTTTGATTATTTGGCGCGCCCGGAGAGATTCGAACTCCCGACCCCCTGGTTCGTAGCCAGGTACTCTATCCAACTGAGCTACGGGCGCGCCGACAAACTGTGCTGGCACAGCAGGATGATTCTACATCATCCAATGAGCATCAACTCGCTGAAAAATAACGAGTTTCTTCCTACTCGATGCCTGGCTGATTCCACACCGCGGTGATGAAAATAGCTTGGCCACGGCGCGGGCGGGCATCCTACCATAATCAACTTCGAAATCAGGCCGCTCCTTGGGTGCAAGGCCGCCGGCCCATGATTCGACCCATGATTTGCAAGGGGAGCGAAGCATGATCGCAATCCATCAAGCAACTATCAGCGATCTCGATCGAATAGCGCCGCTCTTTGATGGTTATCGGCAATTCTATGGGCAAAGAAGCGATGTGGCTGGAGCTCGAGCGTTTCTGCTCGAGCGCTTCGGTCATTCCGAATCGGTCATTTTCGTTGCATCCCGCGACGGTGCGGCAATTGGCTTTACCCAACTTTACCCAAGCTTCTCTTCAATCTCTCTGGCACGAATTTACGTGTTGAGCGATCTATACGTGGTAAGCGCTGCCCGGAAGCTGGGTGCAGGACGGCTGCTGCTTGAGGCCGCTGCCAAGTTCGCGCGTTCCCTCGGAGCGCACCAGCTGACATTGGAAACAGCTGTCACCAATCGCACGGCCCAGGCTCTGTATGAAGCTTGTGGTTGGGTGAAGGACACTGAGTTCTATGTCTATCAACTCACGCTACCGACGCCATAGAAGTCACAGTCCCGGAAATCCTTGATGCGAAAGCTGACGTGCGCGCTGCAAGATCGTCGACCGGTACGCGGTAACACGGGTGTCGGCGCCACTACAGGACTCGAGATCCTGTTAAAATGAATTACGATCAGAGTCCGCGAGAGCACATAACATGTCGCTAGAGCATGTAAGACACGGTATCGATCCACATCGTCACCTGCACTTTTTTTTGCGGCCGGGGTACTAAAAAGTTTGGCTGAGCGTGATGCTGACGGGGCAATGGTCGCTGCCCATGATGTCGGGGTGAATCTCAGCGGACTGCACCGCCTCGCGCAGTTGTTGTGAGACCAGGACGTAATCAATTCGCCATCCGATATTGCGTGCGCGTGCATTGGAGAAAGGACTCCACCATGTGTAATGCCCGCTCCCCTGCGTAAATAAACGCAGAGTATCGACGAATCCTGCGTCGAGAATGTTCTGAAATCCCTTGCGTTCCTCGTCAGTGAAGCCCTTCTTGCCACGATTCGATTTGGGATGGGCCAGATCGAGCTCCGTGTGGGCGACATTGAGGTCGCCGCAGAAAATCACGGGTTTGGTTTTTCCCAACTGACTGCAGTAGGCAAGGAATGCGGGATCCCAATGCCCGAAACGCAGTGCTAGACGGCTCAAATCGTCTTTGGTATTTGGCGTATATACAGTGACGACGTAGAACGTCCCGAACTCCGCGGTAATAACGCGGCCCTCTTCGCTGCTGTCACGCCGAAGTTCGTCAGAGAATCTGAATCGCCCGGCAAAATCATCAGGAAAGCCCTTGATGACGGCGAGTGGTTCCACTTTCGAGAAAATCGCAGTGCCCGAATAGCCTTTTTTGACTGCAGAATTCCAATATTCATGATAGCCGGGCAGGTCAATTTCAATCTGGCCGCGTTCGGCTTTGGTCTCCTGCAGACAAAGGATGTCTGGCTGGTGCGATTCCAGAAAGGGATGAAACCTTTCCTTTCTCAATACGGCACGTATGCCGTTGACGTTCCAGGAATAAATCTTCATCTAACGCAAACCCAAGTTGTTGGGTGTACCTTCTATTGGGATATGTTAAATCTTATCCTATTGATATTATTGGCTATATTCTATGAGCGGGGAACGTCGACACGGACCGAAGCGATGTACCGATGCGGTGCGTGTGCCGCGCGCCTAACTCCCTGCAGTGCCTGCAACTCGCCCCGCTTGTGTTGCAATGCTACTACATCATTGTAGGCGGGTTTCGCGCCTCGCACGCGTCGCGATAGTGGATTGGACAGCAAGTTGCGAAGTGCGAACGGCCGTGTCATCCGTATTCTGCTGCCAATCGATCGACTTACCGAACGGAGCCTCACCATGGCCGCAATGTTGAACATCGCCGGCTGCAGAAATCGACGCATGGCTTTTACCGCCGGCAAGCCTGATCTAGGCGCGCTCCCGGTCGTTGGCCTATCAAGCCGCGTGGGTGCGCTCGACTGGAAGTGGATCTCAAAAGAGCTCGACACACAAGGTTGTGCGCTGATCCAAGGTCTCATATCGAGTACCGACTGCGACCTCCTCGCCGGACTCTATCCGCAGGAGGAGCTTTTCCGCAGCCGAGTGGTAATGAGCCGCCATGGCTTCGGCCGAGGCGAGTACAAGTATTTCAGCTACCCACTACCGCCCACGATTGCGGGTCTAAGAACGTCGCTCTACCGGCACCTGGCTCCGATCGCGAACCGCTGGAACAGTGCGCTAAGCATCCAAGCACATTATCCGGCTACGCACGCCGATTTCATCACGCGTTGTCACGACGCCGGCCAGACGCGTCCAACGCCACTGCTATTGCAGTATGCTGTCGATGATTACAACTGCCTCCATCAGGACCTGTACGGCGAACATGTATTCCCGCTGCAGGTTGCAGTTCTGCTATCTGAGCCAGGCCGAGATTTCACGGGTGGCGAGTTCGTATTGACCGAGCAGCGTCCGCGCATGCAGTCACGAGCGCACGTTGTTCCTCTGCGGCAGGGTGACGCCGTGATATTCGCCGTCTGCTATCGACCCGTACAGGGCACCCGCGGCGCGTATCGGGTCAGCTTGCGTCACGGCGTCAGCCGATTACGGTCGGGCAAGCGCCACACGCTCGGTGTAATCTTTCACGATGCCAAGTGAATCCATCTAAATAACCTCGGACAACGCGCCACGCGTCGTCGCCTGTCCGCGAGCAAACGCGCCCGGTACCCGGCCCGATTCTCGTTGGACAGGTGAGCTCTCACATATGGGACCGCAGCGTGGCACGCGGGCTCTCGCCTCGTGGAGTATTTCATATGACCGACATTCCATACCGTTCCGCTCTGATCATCGGCGCGGGCTCAGGCATCAGTGCCTCTTTGGCACGCGCTCTCTGTGCAGCCGGGCTCAGGATTGGCCTCGCAGCGCGCAACGTGCAAAAGCTTGCGCCACTTGCTGCGGAAGCCAAGGCACAGACTTTTGCAGTGGACGCGGCTGACCCCGCTGCCGTCGCCACACTATTTGCGGACGCGGACCTGAAACTCGGAGAAATCGACGTGGTGGTTTACAACGCCAGTACGCGCACGCGGGGACCGATTGTCGAACTCGACCCCGAGGACGTGCGGCAGGCGCTTGAAGTGTCGGCATTTGGAGGCTTTCTAGCGATCCAACAGGCCGCACGTCGCATGATCCCGCGGGGCCAGGGGGCGATTCTGCTCACCGGTGCATCCGCCAGCGTAAAGGGGTTTGCGCTTTCTGCGGCCTTCGCAATGGGCAAGTTCGCCTTGCGCGGACTTGCGCAAAGCGCGGCGCGTGAGTTAGGGCCGAAAGGAATCCACGTCGCCCACTTCGTGATCGATGGCGGAGTGCGCAGCGCGACGCGCCCGGATACGGGAGATCGAATGCTCGACCCAGACGGCATTGCACAAACCTACATCGACATTCTGCGGCAGCCCCGGAACGCCTGGTCCCTGGAGGTTGAGCTCCGTCCTTGGGTGGAAGCGTTCTAAGGATGGACAGTTTGGTTTTGCCCCGAGCTGCCCCGAGATCCTCGCGCCGGGAGCCGATAGATCGGCTTGCACCTACGCATTGATTTTCAGTATACGAAGTGAACGAGCGAGCCCACTACGGCAGCGACGACGGCAGCACGGCCACGCTTCTGTAGGCTGCGCATCCGGGGATCCTTGCTAAGCACATGCGATATCCGTGAGGATGCCGGCACTTATTGCAATCGTCGCGCGACGGAATTCCTATGTCATCGCGAACAGCTCGAGCATCCGTGGTGGTGCTTTTTGCCGCGGTCTATGCAGCCCGCACGTTCGCGGATGAGAAGCCGCTTTGGGAGGCTGGACTCGGCATCGGCGCCCTCGCCTTCCCCGACTATAGGGGCTCCGACCAGACACGCGTCTATCCGGTCCCGGTACCTTATCTGGTGTATCGCGGCGATTTCCTCAAAGCAGATCGCAACGGCGTGCGCGGCGAGTTTTTTAATCGCCCCTATGTCGAGTTAAATCTCAGCGTCAACGCCACGGTGCCGGTCGACAGCAACGATCATGCTCGTCGCGGCATGCCGAATCTGCGCCCAACGATCGAGGCCGGACCGTCCGTCGACTTTCATCTCTGGCACTCAAGCGATGAGCATATGAAATTCGGTGCGGTGCTGCCGCTGCGAGTTCCGCTCACAATTGACAGCTCACCCCAGTTCATTGGTTGGAATTTCTCACCGCGCTTGAATCTGGATATACAGGATGTAGCAGGCCGCGCGGGCTGGAATCTTGGTATCGGCGCCGGACCTCTGTTCGCAGCGCGCAAGTATCACCAGTATTTTTATTCCGTCGATCCGCGGTATGCCACTATCGACCGACCTGCCTACGACGCCAAGGGCGGCTATTCGGGCGCCGAGTTCATATCGGCGCTGTCAAAACGCTTTCCCAAATATTGGGTGGGCGCATTCATCCGCTACGACGCGCTGCAGGGCGCTGCGTTTGAGGATAGCCCCCTTGTCAAACAGAAATATTATATTGCAGGCGGGATCGGCATCGCCTGGATGATTCGCGAATCCGCGCGCACCGTCGAAGCCGACGACTGAGCACCGGCCGACCATCTGGAGTGTTGAGATGCAGGAACTCACGTTATCGGGCATGTCAAAGCTTCGCGTGGTGCCTCTACTTATCCTGCTTGGAATCGCAATCCTCATCGGGGTACGTGGCGCAACTGCAGACGTGCGCGCGGAAATTGCCGTACACGAAGAGTCGCCGGCGCTTGCGGGCCGAACTGCAGCGCAATACGCAATTGCTGCTTGATGCCATTGCGCCCGGGAACGTGGCCGTTTGGGACAAGCTCCTTGATCCGTCTGCGCTGCAAGTCGACGAAAATGATGTCGTCCGCAGCAAGCCGGAGATTTTGCGCGAGCTCAAACCTCTGGGACCGGGATTGGTGGGACACATCGACATTGCCGATTTTCGCGTCGCCGTGAGTGGTGACGTTGCCGTCGTCACGCACGAGGATGCCGAAACGTTGGACTATCACGGCCAAACGATTCGCAGCCGATTTCGCACCACGGACACTTGGCACAGAACCCCGCACGGGTGGCAGGTATTGGGCTCGCAGGTGCTGGCGGTGCTCCAGGACCCGCCGGTTGTGGCACTGGATCAGACGACGCTCTGCGGCTACGCCGGACGGTATACGCTGACCCCGACAATTGCCGTCGCCATTCGCTGCAGCGGCGATCAACTGCTCGTCGAGCGCGAAGGACTGCCCGAGCGGAAATTCCTGGCGGAGCTGAAAGATGTCTTCTTCGAGCCCGGCCGACCGCGCGTCCGTCGCATCTTTATAAGGGATGGACAGGGACACATCAGCGCGTTCGTCGACCGCCGTGAAGGACGCGACGTACGCTGGATGCGGGAATCCGGCGGCGCAGGCTAATGAGAGGCCGGGCCTCGCCCTGCACGAATGCCTGAATCAAGCGGCCTATGACGGAGCGCCGTTAGAGGCGCATGGCTAATCCTCGACGGCTGCCTTTAGTCTCATCAGTGCGGCATCCCACTGTTGCTCGATCAGCTGGAGTGCGCGCCGCGCCTCTTCCAGCTGCGCGGGCTCGAATTCCCACAGGCGCTCGCGCCCGGCCTTGACGTCGCGCACTAAACCTGCGCTCGCAAGCACGTGCAAGTGTTTCGACACAGCCTGCCGCGTGATCTCCGTTCCGGATGTGAGCTGTGCGATCGACATTGCGCCGCCCGCACACAGCACGGCAACCATGCGCAGGCGCGTCTCATCACCCAGAGCTGAGAAGATCGCAACGCTGCTGCGCAATCCCGCCCGCTGCAGTGGCAGCTTTACGGCAGACGCTCTAGGGCGTCGCGACATGCTTGGCGATATTGGCCATCTGCCCGTCCCAGCCGCCGTTGTTGAGCCGAAAAGCCTCCAAACGGCGCGCCGCGGGGATGGCGTCGAACCCCGACTCCACTACGCTCAGGAGCGTGCCGCTTGGCGATTCCTGCAGCTCGAATACGACCAGCGTGGTCGGCTCCCGCGAATAGTCGACGGCGGCGTCGATTGCCGCCGGGTGCCAGCGCCAGGACAGCAGTGTTTCGGGCTCCACGCGCTCTACTAAAACATCGAAGACCAGATGTTCGTAGCCAGGATAGGTGACGCGTCCCTGCACGCGCTGACCGGCTGTGAACGTCTTTCCTTTGAGCGCCACGCCGAACCAGTTGCCGAATTCCTCGGCACTCGACAGGGCCCGCCAGACCCGCGAGCGCGGCGCCTTGAGGTGAATTTTTCTTTCAATGCGATCGGTGGCTGAATTCATACGCAACCTCTTAGTTGCATTATCACATAGCCACCACACAAAATGCAACCTTTAAGTTGCGTATCGTCCCTGCAGCCATGAATGCGTTGATAAGGCGCATCGGAGGTGCGGAGGGTCCGCTTTTTTCCGAGAGCGAAAAGAGCACAGCGGCCCGGCTAGCTGCTCTGCAACTGCGCCCGTACCCAATCCTGGAACTGCAGCACGAGATATTCCTCGGGCATCAGTACACCCTGCTGATGCGCCGCAGCGCGCAGCCCTTGCTGATTGAGTTCGCAGATCTGCGCGTCCTCGCTCATGACGCGGTTGGCGAAATCAACGGCGTTACGCATGTCGAACTCGCGGTCGGCAAGCGATTGCGCGGTGAACAGATATTCCACGCACATTTCCGTTTGCTCAGGTCCCAATGGGCGTAATCGGACGATGCGCACATAATCCGGATGTCCAACGAAGAATACCGACGGCAGACTCGTGACGTAGACGTGTGCAGCCTGGCGGTCCTCCTCGGTGAGCCCCGGCAAAGGTGGGCCGACGGCGCGCCCATTCGTGGACCAGGTCGTAGCCCCGCGGCGCAGTCCGCCCTTGAATTTGGGATCTGTTTTATCCGCGTGGAGAGCCCATTTGGGATCGTCGCGCTCCTCCAGCAAGCCACGCCCAAAAATCGGCACAAGCTGCGAGAGCTGTACGTGCACTCCTGGGCAGTGCAAGCATTCGTTATAATTCTCCCAAAATATCTTCCAGTTGCATTGCATCGTCTTGACGAAGGTATGGCCAACGCGCAAGTCCCCCAGAGCCCAGTTGTTCAAGCGGCCAAGCGGCTGATCGAAATTCTTCTGCAGCGGCGGCGGATCATCACTCAAGGCGATGAACACGCATCCGTTCCATTCCTGCACGGAAATTTTATACAGCGAATAGTCGCCTACATCGAACCCTTGTGCATGGGCCTTGGAAGAGGTACGCAGCAGTTCCCCGTGCAAGTCATATGTCCAGGCGTGATAAGGACAGATGATGGCGGGCGAGCGCAGCTGGCCCTGAGCCTCCTGGCACAATGCAGCTCCCCTGTGGCGACAGGTGTTGTAAAAGCCTTGCAGCAGGCCCGCGTCATCACGCACGAGCAAGATGCGCTGATCGGCAATCTCGAAAGTGCGAAAGGAGCGCGGCAGCTTCAGCTCTTCCGATCGGCCGACGTATATCCAGTTACGAAACCAGATGCGGCGCAACTCGCGCTCATAGTGAGCGCGGTCGTAATAGTAGTGCGCTGGAAGCGCCTGGCGGTGCTCAGTGAGCCCGTTATAGCCAGCACCCTGCTGCTCCGGCACATCTTTTACTTGCATCGTCTTCCCCCAAATCAACTTGCCTGAATCAACGATTGCGCCGCAGCCGTGTGCGCACGTCTTCGGCCGAGAGGTCCTCTTTGTGAGTAGCAATCTGCCAGATATTGCCCCACGAATCCTTAACCATCGCGCGCCGGTCGCCATATGGCATGTCCATCGGCTCCTCGAGTGTGGTCGCTCCCGCCGCGCCAGCACGCCGATATACAGCATCGGCGTCGGCAACGTAAACGTAAAGAAACGCCGGAGTCACGGCGCGCTCGCCGCCGCTCACCATTACCACAGAATCGCCGATCTTCATCTCCGCAGGTCGCCCGACACAATATTCGCCGTGCGCATCAAAAACTTTCTTGATGAAATTAACTACGCCCTCAGGATCACGCACGACGATCCGCGGCGTAACGGTATGCCAGCCTTCGGGCTGGAATGCGACCATCCTCTACATCTCCAAAAGGCAGATCAGTAATAATCGCATCGGTGCCCAGAGCGCGCAACGGCTCACAGATGCACCCGGGCAGCGCCACGGCAGACCCAGCAAAACGTCGCGCTTCACGCCCTCTCGGCCCCTGCGCCGGACACTTTAAAGAAGCTTGCGGTAGACCAGAAATCCGGAGCGCTCGCCGATCTTATCGTAGAGCTTTCTGGCCTCGAGATTCGTTTCGTGCGTTTGCCAATAGACGCGCGGTGATCCCGCAGTTCGTGCCCGTCCACAGACCGCCTGGATCAGGGCACCACCGACACCCATGCGCCGTGCATTTTCCTGTGTGAACAAGTCCTGCAAATAACACGTGGGCGCGATCTGAATCGTGCTGCGATGAAAAAGATAATGCGCAAGGCCCAGTAAGCGCCCATTTTGCTCGGCAACCAACGCGTGCATGGGCTCATTCGCATCAAAAAAACGCGACCACGTCGCCTGCGTGATTTCGCGCGCCAATGCCGTCGCGCCGGAGCGGCCGTAAAACGTGTTGTAGCCATCCCATAGGGTTAACCACTCAGGAAAATCCGCAGCCACGGCAGAACGTACGGTCATTGACTCTGGCATGCGCGCGCCTCCGAAACTTTGAGCTCGTTCCGCACCGCTTAGGCCCGCTCGGTCGGCAGGAAATTTCTGTTGAAGCCGCCGCTGCCGCTCACACTGCACCGAAGCGGCGGGGCTCAACGCACGCTGCGTGCGACGATCTCGAGAGCTTGCTGAAAGCCGGCCGACTGCGCGCCGAAGCCCACGCGGAAATGCGCGCCAGCCTCGAAGCAGTCGCCTGGAGCGACGAGCACGCCATCACGGGCGAGTGCCACGCACATCGCTCGCGAATCAGCGCCATCCAGGCGCCACGGAAATGCGACAGTCCCGCCGCGAGGCCGCGCCCATCCGAACATTCTGCGGTGGGCGCTCATGAACTCATCGAGCAGCGCCAAATTCGTCCGTGTGACTTGCTCCAAGCGCGCAAGAATCTCCCGCCGGTGCGCGAGTGCGTGCACCGCAATCATTTCGGTGATCGGAGATCCGCAGATCGTGAGGTAACTGCGCAGGCTGCCGATGCGCTCGCGTCGACGCGCATCACGATCGATGATCCACCCGATGCGCAGACCACTCAGCGACAATGCCTTGGAAAGATCGCCCACCACGATGGTGTTCGGCACATCCACAACCGACGGCACGGCCGTGCCGAAATAGAGCGGGTGATACACCTCATCGACAATCAAGGGAATGCCGCGCGCACCGAGCGCCGCTGCAAGCCGTGCGACCTCCGCCGGCGGCATCACGCTGCCGCTTGGATTATGCGGCGAGTTCACGAGCGCGAAACGTGTCGCGCTGGTCACCGCGGCCAATACGGCATCCGCGGTTTGCGCGAATCCGTTCTCGCGGCCAAGCTCATAGGTAGTGACACCCAGCCCCCAAACGCGTGCCATTGCGGCAAATGCGGGGAACCCCGGATTGGGCAGCACGACCGAGGCACCGGGCTCGGCCGCGAGACAGAAAAGCGCCGCAAGTGCCTCTGAGGCGCCCGTCGTCGCGACGACCCAGTCAGGAGTGACACCGTGAAAGTCCGCGACGGCCTGCCGCAGTGCCAGGGTACCCTCGTGTGGAACGTACGAAACGCGCACGTCCTTGAGCGCATTCGCAAACTCGCCACCACCGAGAGCCAAGAGCTCCCCAACGGTCCACGCCGGGCCCGTGCTGGATGCCAGGTTGTAACGTATCGGGGGCGTGGCGAATTCATGAGCCGCCAGCCATTGATCCAGAAGAAAGGGCGGAAGGCGCATATCAGTAATTCCGAACGACCTCAGCCACTACCCGGCCGCAGGGATTGCTATCGCAAAAAGCTGCGCAGAGATATCTTTGAACGCCTTGAACTCGAGCGCATTGCCCGATGGGTCGAACAGAAACAGCGTCGCCTGTTCGCCCGCCTGGCCCGCGAATCTAATATAGGGGTCGATGACAAATTTCACTCCATGCTGCTGGAGCCGGTCCGCCAGAGTTTTCCAGTCTTCCATTTCAAGCACTACGCCACAGTGCGGTACCGGCACGCTGTGACTATCGACCGAATTGTGGTGTGAGGAGATTTGGCCCTGCAAACCGAGTGACGCATTCAAATGGCAGACGAGCTGATGACCGTAAAGATTAAAGTCAACCCATTGGGCGGCACTGCGACCTTCGGAACAACCCAGGATCTGCGTATAGAAATAGCGCGCTTCGGCGATATCTCTCACCTGCAAAGCCACATGAAACGGCGTCAGATGCATCCGTCTAGCTCCAAAACCACACCGCAACACTTGCCGACCGCTCTGCTGCTCGCTCTTGATTCGTGAGTCCGGGGATGAAACAGTACATCTGCAGTCGTGTGATGTATGCATCGTCCTGCCACTGAGTCACATCTTCGCGGCTCAGCAATCGTGCCGGAACCAAACAGGTGGCGGATACTTATAAGGTCTCGTCGCCACGATGGAGATGTAACAATGGAACGCGCCGCCATAGACAACCTTCGTGAAGCCGTACAAGCGGCCCAGCACGTCGTTCACTCCGCAAAACTCGATAGCTGTGACGTTGACGATATCGACGAGATCATTACCTCGATCGACCGCGAGCTCGGCAGGGCGAACCCCAACAAAAATACGCTCACCACCTATCTCACTTCACTCTCGCGCAGCCTCAGATCTTATCCTTCCGCTCGGGAGGTATGGAGTCGGCTCGACGCGGCTATGCGCCTGGCCAACGTATCGATGAGCTGAGTGCAATCGGCCAGCGCTTCTGCCGCCCATTCGCAGCCGGCTCGCCCGTACGTGACTCGCCAACGGCAATGTCGAAATTCGGGCCGTCGCGGGTGAGAAGCCCCACACCGCGGCTGGGCGGTTTAGCCGCCGTCCGCGGTTCGCGGAGCTGCGCTTCTGCGGTCACGGAATAAACATACGAATCAAGGAGGTATAGCTACAGCGTGGGCTGGAGCACCCCCGTTGGTGAGTCAACGGATGCTGACACGCTCGGCCCCTTCTGCGCGCGAAAATCGCGGGCGGCGGCCGAGTGGTGTCTTGCAGTCACTCCTGGGCTGCGCAGCATTGCTGGCGGCCTGCGCAGGCGGACCCTCAACGACCGCACCGCCTGCGATCGGGCCCCTGGAGGCTCGCGCAATGATTGACCGGCTCCTGCCGCGCACGCTGTCGGACCGCGCGGGCTGGACCGCTGACATGTATGCCGGGTTTGCCGCACAGGCGATAGCGCCCACCCGCGAGAACATATGCGCCGTCATCGCGGTCGTCGAACAAGAGTCCGGCTTTCGCGTCGATCCCGTGGTGCCCGGCTTGCGCACGATCGCCTGGCGCGAGATCGACTCGCGCGCCGAGCGTGCGCATGTGCCGACGGTGCTGGTGCATGGCGCGTTGCAGCTGAAATCGCCCACCGGCCGCAGCTACAGCGAGCGGATCGATGCCGCGAGGACCGAAAAGGATCTCAGCGACGTCTTCGAAGATTTCATCGGTGCAGTGCCGCTCGGTCGGACGCTGTTCGCGGACTACAACCCGATACGCACCCGCGGGCCGATGCAAGTCAACATTGCTTTCGCCGAGCAATATGCAGCCACCAAGCCCTACCCCTATGCGGTGAAGGTCAGCATTGCCGACGAGGTGTTTACGCGCCGCGGCAGCTTGTATTTCGGCATTGCGCACCTCTTTGCCTATTCGCCTTCATACGACAGCTACCTCTATCGCTTTGCCGACTTCAACGCGGGGCAATACGCCAGCCGCAATGCGGCTTTCCAGAGCGCTCTTGGCAGCGTCACTGCCATGCCGCTGGCACACGACGGCGCGCTCCTTTCGCACGACAGCACAGTCAACGGTCCGAGTGCTACGGAGCTCGCCGCGCGGTCGCTGGCTGCACGGCTGGATCTCAGTGAGAAGGAAATTCACAGCGCCCTTGAGCAAGCTAAGACGAAGGAGTTCGAGCAAACCCCGCTGTATAAGGGAGTATTTACCCTTGCAGATCGCGCGCAGGGCCGGCCACCGGCGCGCGCCTTGGTGCCGCGCATCGAGCTGCACGGTCCGAAAATCCATAGAAGTCTCACCACCGATTGGTACGCGCATCGCGTTGACGAACGCTTCAAACGTTGCCTCGCGCAGTGATGAGACCTTCGTCTGTGACGCGCAGCATGCGGTGACCCGAATCCGAGGAGTCGCAATGGTCGTAACCCAACGCACGGTGACGGCTCAGGCTGCCCGGTTTACCCACCCGACTCTGCCGCCGCAGCGCCTGATCAGCACCCAGCTGCATCCATTTTCCTCTTCGGTCCGTACCTCTCGGTATCACGAATTCCATGTATACGCACCAAATAGCTCTTACGAACATTTGGGGCTGCCGAGCAAAGCGCTCGGACCGAGCGCTGCGATACGGGCGATAGGAAGAGAGAAAAGCGCGTGCCGATTGGTCGCTTTACCCGCGGTGCCGTCCGTCCCGCGCGCGCGATTCTCGTGTGCGCTTTCAGCGCCGTCAGTGCATTCTGCGGCTCAGGGGCGAACGGGGCGCCTATGGCCGATACGCAACTCGCTGCGGCTTCGCCGTTGCTCGATCTAATCACGGTCACGGCTAAACGAATCGAGCTTCTGGGCACGGCCGAGACTGCAAGCGTCGGCCTGGTGACTGATGAGGAAATACAGCTTGCGCCCGCCTATCGCCCGGGCCAGTTGCTGGAAACCGTTCCGGGATTGATCGTGAATTTGCATAGCGGCGAGGGCAAGGCGAACCAGTACCTGATGCGCGGTTATAACCTCGATCACGGGACGGACCTCGCAACGTTTGTCGACGGCATGCCCATCAATCAGCCGACGCATGCGCACGGTCAGGGCTATACCGATCTGAATTTTATGATCCCGGAGCTCGCGGACGAGATCACGTATACGAAGGGAACCTACTACCCGAATGTCGGGGACTTCGGCGCCGTCGGTTCAGTGCGGGTCGGCTATCGGGATACGATGCCCGATCAGCTCAGCGCCACGGCCGGCACGCTCGATTTCCAGCGCCTCCTCGCCGCCGGCTCCACTGCGCTCGGCGACGGCCACCTGCTGGCGGCCGCGGAAGTGCAGCACTACGACGGTCCGTTCGTGACTCCGGACGATGCCCGCAAGGAGAACGCCGTGCTGCGCTACAGCGACGGCGACGCGCGCAACGGCTACTCGGTCACCGGCATGTACTATCACCAGTTGTGGACCAATACGACCGACATTCCGCTCCGGGCAATCGAGCAGGGGATTGTTGCCAACCGCTTCGGCACGCTCGATCCCACCGACGGCGGCCGCGCGCAACGCGCAAGCCTCTCGGCTCAATATCACGCGAGCGTGGGTGACGGGCAAATCTCGGCGAGCGCCTTCCTTATCTACAATCAACTGCATCTGTACAACGACTTCACGCATTATCTCGTCGACCCCCTGCACGGCGATCAGGAAGACCAGTTTGAGAATCGCCGGGTAACTGGCGCGGCGGCGGAATACACGCTGCCGGTCCCCCTGGGCGCGATCACAAACGAGATTTCGGGCGGCGTTTTCACACGCTTCGACCTGCTGGGTGTCGGGCGCCTGCCGAGCGAGGCTCGCAGGCCGCTTGCGCCGCAGAACGATCCCGCGTCTTTCTCCAATTCCGATCAGGTGTATCTGTTCGCGGGCGCCGCGTACCTGCAGGCGACCACACACTGGAGCTCAACGCTTCGCAGCGTGCTCGGCCTGCGCGACGACTATCAGCACGGCACTGACGTCGACTATCTGGCGCAGTTGCACGAGACGGCCGGGTATACCAATGGGGGCACGGCGGCCCAGTCGCTGCTGCAGCCCAAGGGCAGCCTGATCTACACGCCCAATGAAGATCTCGAGTTCTACCTGAGCGCCGGTGAAGGTTTTCACAGCGCCGATCTTCGCGGGGTCAATCAGGACACGAGCGTGGACCTGGGACTTCCGCATACACCGCTGCTCGCGAAGCAGGAGGGGCAGGAAGTGGGCGTGCGTGCGCAAGCTCGGGGGGATCTCAGCTTGACGTTCGCGGTCTATAACCTGTGGCAGCAGTCCGAGACCATCATTGACCCCGATGTAGGCGCGGACACGGCGGGTCCCCCGAGCCGCCGCTACGGCTATGAAGTCAATGTGACCTACAAGATGCGTCGCTGGTTGGAGTTCTATGGCAGTTATTCAGGGAACCACACGCGCTTCACGCGAGACTTTGACGATGGCACCGGACACCTCGGCAGGTACATTACCGATGCGCCGCGCGCGAGCGGTGTGTTCGCCTTGTACGTGACCAACCTCGACCCCTGGAGCGGCGGCCTGGAATATCGGTACCTCGGCAATTACCCGTTGTCTTCGGGGCCGTGCGCCGACTCAGCGGCTGCCAGGGATTTTCCCAAGACACCGAGCTGTGCCAGCGCGCCAACCTTTTCCGGACAGGTGAACGGCAAGGGATTCGGAGAATTGAATATGGACGCCCATTACGCCTTCGCAGGAGGCTGGGGCGCATCCGTCGGTGTCTATAATCTGCTGAACAGGCATGCCGCCGCGGCGCAATTCTGGTATGTCGATCGTCTGAAGTCTGACATTGCGACCTACCCGGACGGTCGAGCCGATATTCATGAGCATCCCCTGGAGCCCATCATGGCGCGGTTAACGATCTCAAAGAGTATTGGCAATTGACGTGCGCAATACGCGCGCTCGCGTGACGGCGGCAATATAATCGTAAGAATCTGCCTGTATAGGAATCTAGGGACCGATCAGTGATGCCCGCTGGTCGTTTGCGGTCAATCACGAGTGTCATCTGTCGCATTCCACTAGCCTTTCCACTGAGTCACCGCCGAATCCGGCCGTGTCGCCTTGAAAATCAGCCCTGGCTGCGCGGCAGGTGTCAAGTGTTGGTGGTTATTCCCACGACGTAACAACGTGCTCGTCGTGAACCGGCTGATTTGCGCGGCCATGGGAATCATTCTGGCAAAGGTTTCCCCATTCGCCCTTGCAGCGGCGCCGGAGTCGGGGCCAGATCCTGATTCGAACAGCTTAGCGCCGATCATCGTTACTGCACACAAGGCGTTGGTTCAGAGATCAATCGATCGCCGCGTGTACGATGTCACCCAAGACCTCCAGAGCACAACGGGTACGGCGGCAGATATTCTGAACGAAATACCCTCGGTCGAGGTCGATGCGGACGGTATCGTCAGCCTGCGCGGGGACAGCAATGTCACAATTCTCATCGACGGCAAACCTTCGGCGCAATTGACCGGTGCCGCCGCCGCCGACGCTTTGCTCCAGTTTCCGGCAAGTGAAATTGCGAAGGTCGAGATCCTGCCGAATCCGCCGGCGCAGTTCAAAGCCGACGGCGCCGCCGGGATCATCAATATCATCACCAAAAAGGCGCGGCCGGCCGGATCCTCTGGCACGCTCCAAGCGAGCGTCGGCAATGATGACCGCTATGTACTGGCGGGCAACGGAAACTACAACACCGGTGCCGCGAACTTTTCCGGAGCGCTCGGTCTGCGCCAGGACGATCGTCAGCGCATTCTCACCGACCACCGCGCCGCGATCGACCCGAGCACGCAGGATCTCGTTCTCAGCCAAGAAGACGTCGACGAGCACGTTCGCCGGCTCACACCCATGGCCAAGGTCGGAGTGGATTACCGCATCAATGATTACGAATTGCTAGGCACGACATTGAGCCGGCGCGAGCGCTTCGGCGACCGGCATTTCAATCAGTACGATGAGAGTGCATTTCCCACCGGACCGCCTACTGACATCTCGGATCGCTACAGTGCGGGCCATGAATGGCGCCTGGACAGCGACGCGAAAATCAATTTCGACAAAAAGCTGGCGCGCCCCGACGAGACGCTGAGTTTCGCCTTGCAGCGTTCGCTGGTTAGCGAGCGGGAACACTATGACTACACCAATACGTATACCGTGCCGGTAGCGGCACCGAGCTACGACGATCTGAATCTCAGTCTAGATTTGGTCACGACGGAATTCAGCGTGGACTACTCCCTGCCATTATCAAGGGACCGTACTCTGAAGTTGGGTTTTGATTTTCAGGATGACAATGACTCTTTCGGCAACTCTGGCGACACCGTCGATCCGTTGACGGGAGTGCGGGTCCTGAATCCCGCAATCACCAATTACTTCCCATATCTCCAGAGGATCTACAGTGCATATGGCAACTACCAGGCAACAGTGGACGCGTGGACCTTGCTTGTGGGGCTACGACTTGAAGAAACGGTGGCGGCGTTCCCCGCAGTGACCGGACTCGAGGTGACTAATCATCGGTACGCAGGCGCCTATCCGAGCTTGCACTTGGATCGCAGTCTGTCGCACGACTCTACGCTGTCGTTGAGCATTGGCCGCCGCGTGACGCGCCCTGATCCGGAAGCTCTCAATCCATACGTCGACCGTCAAGACACGCAAAATCTGCGGGCCGGCAATCCCAATCTCCGACCCGAGGACACACAGTCTTTCGAAATCGGTTACAACGTCGATTCGAAAAACTTAAGCTACGGATTGACGGGCTACCTGCGTCGCAATCGCAACAGTGTTACCGACGTGACGCAGGTCGTGAGCGCCGCGGTGGTTCTCATCACCAAGGAGAATTTGGCCAGAGACACGGCGGGTGGACTTGAAGTGACGGCCAACGGTCACCTTACTTCAACGTTGTCGTATGGCCTGAGCGGTAATCTGTTTCACGACCAAATCGACGCCGCAGCGCTGGGAGCTACCGGTCTCAAATCGACCACCGGCGTCAATGCAAAGGTGAGTCTCGATTACCGCCCGACGGCGGCGGACACGGCACAAATCTCGGTTACCAGATCGGACAAGCGCTTGACGCCGCAGGGTTACGTGAGGGCCATCAACCTGGTGAACGTAGGCTTCAGACATCAATTTCGCGTCAATTTGACGGGCTTCGTGACGGTCTCCGATATCCTCAACGGCCAGATCCTCCGCCGCTTCGTTGACACCCCGACGCTCACCGACCAGTACGAAAGAGAACAGGTGGGACGGATCGCATATATAGGCATCACATATACATTCGGGGCGCCGAAGAAGAGCAAAACCGGCTTCGAGTATGAGGAGTAATGTTGTCCCGCGTTTATACCCGTGACCTGCAAATCCCTCAAAACCCCGAACTTGGCACTGGATTTGGCACTCACACCACTACGCCGTGGACTTCGCTCGCTTGCGAAGTTTGGGTTCCCTGTGCTCACGAATGTTCCCGAGCCTCGCATCCGATCGAACGCCTCGTGCGATCTCTCCAAAGCCTTTGATCTTGACTGGGTTGCGATTCGGAAATCGGGCCGTCAATTCCAGCGTTCCGCCCACTTTGTGGATGAATTCACTCAACGTCGAGATCAGCATATCGGTGCGCTGCTCATAACGGGCAACCGAATCTTGACCCACGCCTAAGTCCGCCGCGACTTTGGCTTGCGTCTTGCCCAGCGCGCGTCGCAGGTCTCGCAAGGACATCTCCTCGGCGATGAGATCCGCGGCTCGGGCCGCGATCTTCTCGCGCCGTGCGGCGGGCAATTCAGCGAGCTTGTCATTGAGTGAACGAGTCATATTCATTTCCTAACTTTCAGTTTCGCCAGATGCGCCGCGTAGCGGGCGTCGGCCTTTTCAATCAGTTGTCGATAAAATCGGCGTTGCGGGGTACCGGATTTGTCACCGGCGATGAGCAGTACCGCCCGCCGACGAGGATCGAAGGCGAAGGTCACGTCAAACCGCAGTTCCTTCATGTTCCCGTAGCGCGATCCTTTCAAGGTGTCGACGCGTGGGCGACCCAGGTGCGGACCAAACTGCTCCAGTAACTTTCCATGCGCCAAAAGCTCATCCTGGACGTCACCAGGCAACTCATCCCATTCCGCCTCCAGCTCATCCGCCAGGTCGACGTTCCAGATCATGCGTAATTATGGCGTCTACGCCATATGGTGTCAAGTTCATGATGGAGGCGCGGGGAGCTTTTTGAGGGTATCGGTCGCTCAATTGTACGTGCGTGGCGCTCCTCTTCGGCGCGGATTGTGAGGAGTTGGCTTCTCAGAAGCCGATTGCTAAGACGCACGCCGCTCCCTTTTAGGACAGTCTCTGGCTGCTACATTCTTGATTGCTTGGGAGCACCTGAGATGGGTAGAACGTCGATCACTGGCGGCGTGACCGCCAACGGCCAAGAAAGAATCCAATTCACGTTCAGGTTCGAAGGTGCGCGCTACCGCCCGACGATGCCGATCCTGCCCAGCGAAGCGAACCTCCGGCGAGCGCGCCAGCAGCTCGAACCGATCAAGCGGAGCATTGCGAACGGCACGATCTCGTTTGCCGAAGAGTTTCCGGATTTTCGCGATTTCAAAAAGGTGCTCGCCGAAGGATGTCCCCGCACGTGCTGTGAGGTGTTCGATATGTTCCTCGCCCGCTGCCAATCGCGAGTAAATCAGGGCGACTTGGCCACTGTCACCGTAGCGACTTATCGGAGGGTTCTGAATGGCATTTGGCGCCCGCAGATCGGCAACTTCAGACTCCTCGACGTTCGGCATTCGGCACTCCTCAAGATCGCGGACGAGCCCGACTGGAGCAAGAAGACCTTCAACAACGCGATCAGCGTGCTGCGCCAGGCGTTCAAATTCGGCTTTCGCGATGACCCGGACAGGCACGATCCTACCTCCGGCCTAATGAGCGCGAGGATTCGTAAGAGGGACCGTCCGATCATCGATCCGTTCACCATTCACGAGGCTGAGAAGTTGATCGCCGCTATTCATCGAGATTGGGGCGAAGCCCAGGGCAACTACGACGAGTTCCGGTTCTTTACTGGAATGCGGCCCTTAACAGATCGCACTGCTTGTCGCGGATTTCGCTGCAGCGAAGGGGACTTTAACTGTCAACAAGGCACGCGTCGCGGAACTCGACAAGGACTCGACCAAGACTGGCGAGGATCGGCTCATCGAGCTTTGCCCGCGGGCGTTGGCTGTACTGACGCGGCAGCTCGCATGCCGCGTGGACAGAAGGCGCGACCGAAACTGACATCAGGGTAATCAAGCATGCAGTGGCGTCGAGTTCGCGCTCGAGTGAACAGGACGCGATTGCACAAGGCACGGCAATGGGACCGTCGCAAGTAGATTCGCGGCCGCTTACGCCCGCGTTGCCCCCAGGCATCGAGGCGAGCGTCAAAGCGGTCCCGCCGTGGTCATTTGCCAACGGATATGCCACTCGGCATCGGCAGCGACGAGCCAAATGCTCGAAAAGACGGGCAATAATTGGCGGAGAGAGAGGGATTCGAACCCTCGAAGGGCTTTTGACCCTTACACCCTTAGCAGGGGTGCGCCTTCGACCACTCGGCCATCTCTCCGCTCGGCTGGAACTTGACGATTTATCAGGCAGTTAGGCGCCGACCGCGTCACCCGCAGGTGCGAGGGTCGCCATGATACTTAAGCCGATCGTGGAACGTAAGCTCGCCGAGGTATGCAAGGCTGCGGAAGCTTTCTAAATCGAGGCAAATTCGGTCGGCGCTTCGGGCTCGCCGTCGCCGTCGGTATTTCCTTCTTGTTCGCGTTTGATGCGTTCGTATATTTCTTCGCGGTGCACAGCGACCGTCTTCGGAGCATTGATGCCAACGCGCACCTGATTGCCCTTTACACCCAGCACTGTAACGGTCACGTCGTTACCGATCATCACCGTCTCACCCACCCGCCTAGTCAAAATCAGCATTTTTCTGTCTCCTCCCTTGCGGCTTTATGCAGCGAATCTAGCCGCAAATACCCTTTATATGAATCTACGTTTTTTCTTAGTCGGAGACAAATCAGGTGTTCTGAGGAGTCCCCCCGCGGATGACAACGTACCCGAAAAAGATCCCTGAGTCATTTTTCATGCGTTATGCCAGCCTCGCGCGAACGAACTCCGGCACCTGTGCGAGGGCGGTATCGAGCGCCGCGGGATTGTTGCCACCGGCCTGGGCAAAGTCGGCACGCCCTCCGCCTCGACCACCGATCGTACGCGCAAGCGCGGCGACAAGTTCGCCGGCCGGAATGCGCGTGCTCTGATCGGCAGTGACGCCCGCGATGAGGAGCACCTTAGTGGGGTTCTCGACGGTGGCGAGCACCACGACTGCGGATTTCAACTGGGCCTTCAGCTGATCGACGACGTGCCGCAAGGCGGCGGCGTCCGCGCCGTCAACTTTTGTCGCGACTACCTTCACACCACCCACATCTACAGCGTGCGCAGCAAGGTCCGTTCCCGGACCCGCGGCGAGCCGGTCTTTGAGCGCGCGGATCTCACGCTCCATGGTGCGCGCGCGTTCCAGAGCATCGCGCACCTTGTCGCGCAGGTCCTCGCGTGAACCCCGCACCAAGCTGCCGACCTCTCTTAGAATCTCATCGTTCTCCTCGACGTACGCAAGTGCCGCTTCGCCCGTTAGCGCTTCGATGCGGCGGACGCCGGCGGCGATACCGCCCTCACTCACAATCTTGAAGAAGCCTATGTCTCCCGCACGCTCTACGTGCGTGCCGCCGCAGAGCTCCATCGAGAACTCTCCGATACGCAGCACGCGCACGTCTTTATCATATTTCTCCCCGAAGAGAGCCATGGCGCCTCCGGCGACGGCCTGCTCGTAATCCATGACGCTGGTCTCGGCCACTGCATTGCGGCGGATTTCCGCATTCACACGGCGCTCAATCGCGCGAAGTTCCTCGGGCTTCAGTGCCTGAAAGTGCGAGAAGTCGAAGCGCAGGCGATCCGGCGCGACGAGCGAGCCTTTCTGCTGCACGTGGGTTCCGAGCACCTCGCGCAGGGCGGCATGCAGCAGATGGGTCGCCGTGTGATTGAGAGCCGTCGCGCGGCGGCGCGCGCCGTTCACGTGCGCGCTCAGCCTGTCGCCGAGCGCGATGCGCCCGGTGACGAGCTTGCCGATGTGCGCATGCGCGACGCCGCGCTTCTGAGTGTCTGTGACGATGAAGCGCACGTTCGCGCCGAGAAGCTCGCCCGCATCGCCCACCTGGCCACCCGCCTCGGCGTAGAAGGGCGTACGGTCGAGCACGACCTCGCCCGCCTCGCCTGCGTTCAACGCGTCGACTGGCGCGCCATCTTTGAGCACGGTGATCACCTGTCCGTCGCCCTCAAGTCCTTCGTAGCCCTGAAAGAGCGTGCGTGCGCTGACCGTCGTGCCCTTCTGCAGTTCGGCGCCGAAGCGGCTCGCCGCCCGGGCGCGCTCGCGCTGCGCCTCCATCAGCTCATCGAAGCCGGCCTCATCGACCGTCAGGCCGCGTTCGCGCGCAATGTCGGCGGTGAGATCGGCCGGAAAGCCGAAGGTGTCGTAGAGTTTGAAGACGATCGCGCCGTCAATCACGTTGCCCTGCAGTTTGGCGATCGCCGCCTCCAGCAGCGACATTCCGCTGGCAAGCGTTTCCGCGAAGCGCTCCTCCTCCTGCTGCAGCACGCGCTCGGCATGGGCGCGTCCGCGCACGAGCTCCGGATAGGCAGGACCCATTTCATTCACCAGCACGGCGACGAGCTTGTAGAAGAAGGGCTCATGGATGCCGAGCTTGTAGCCATGGCGGATGGCGCGGCGGATGATTCGCCGCAATACGTAGCCGCGACCTTCGTTCGCCGGCAACACGCCATCGACGATCAGGAAGGTGCAGGCGCGAATATGATCCGCAATGACGCGCAGCGAGCTCGACGTGCCGTCCGTCGTTCCGGCCAGCTCCGCGGCGGCGCGAATGATGTTCTTGAATAGATCGATGTCGTAGTTGGAGTGCACGCCCTGCATCACGGCGGCCGTGCGCTCGAGTCCCATGCCGGTGTCGACGGATGGCTTGGGAAGAGGCGTGAGCGTGCCGTCGGCGCTGCGATCGAACTGCATGAATACGAGGTTCCAGATCTCGATCCAACGGTCGCCCTCCGCATCTGCCGAGCCCGGCGGACCGCCCGCTACGCCCGCGCCGTGGTCGTAAAATATTTCCGTACACGGGCCGCAGGGGCCGGTGTCACCCATCTGCCAGAAATTATCCGATCCCCCCGCGGGCTGGTCGCCGATGCGCACAATGCGCTCGACCGGAAGTCCCACCACCTGGCTCCAGACGTCGAAGGCCTCATCGTCGGTGTGGTAGACGGTGACCATGAGACGCGCCGGGTCGATGCCCAGCCAGTCCTGGCCGGTCACGAACTCCCAGGCAAACTGAATGGCGTCGCGCTTGAAATAATCGCCAAACGAGAAGTTGCCGAGCATCTCGAAGAACGTGTGATGGCGGGCGGTGTAGCCGACATTCTCAAGGTCGTTGTGTTTGCCGCCGGCGCGCACACAGCGCTGGCTCGAGGTCGCACGCCGATAGGCGCGCTTGTCCTTGCCCGTGAACACGTCCTTGAACTGCACCATGCCGGCGTTGGTAAAGAGGAGGGTGGGGTCGTTTGCCGGCACGAGCGGACTCGAGGGCACGACGGTATGGCCGTGCGTGCGGAAAAACTCGAGGAAGACGCGGCGGACATCCGCCGCGCTCATGAAACGCGGTGTGCTCAAGTATCAGTCGTCCAAATTGAAGTCGCTGCCGAGGGCGGCGCGGATATGATCCGCCGAAAAGCCCCGGTACTGCAAAAAGCGTGCTTGGCGACTCTTTTCAGGCCAGGATCGCGGCACCTCGGGCCCGAACTTGCGGCTGCGTACGGCCTGCGCGCGCGCGCGCCAGTCGGGGCTAGCGGCGAGCGCACTGTCGATGAGCTCGCGCGGCAGGCCCAAGGCCTTCAGAGCCGCGGCGATGCGCGCCGGACCCTGACCGCGATTGGCGTGGTAGGCGACATAGTTCTCGGTGAAGCGGCTGTCATCGACGAGCCGCTCGGCAGCGAGCTCGGCAATGCTCGCGCCCACCGCACCGGCGTCGTATCCGTACGATTCGAGCCGCCGGGAAAGCTCGGCCGTGGCGAAATCACGCCGTGCCAGAAGCCCGATCGCTGCCGCGCGCACCGCGCGTGAGTTGCCGGCCTTTTGGGCATCGACCTTCTTTCGGCCCCGCGGGCGCATCGGTCACGCGCAAGGCGCCGGGCTACGGCTCATCAGGCCGTATTCGCCACCGCCTCGCCGTTGCGCGTCTGCTTCACGGGCAGTAGCTTCACGCGGATCTGCTCCTCAATCTCGCGGGCGATGACCTTGTTCTGTTGCAGGAAATTACGCACGTTGTCCTTTCCCTGGCCGATGCGCTCGCCCTTGTAGCTGTACCAGGAGCCCGATTTGTCGATGATTCCCTCCGCGCTGCCGAGCTCGATGATCTCGCCCTCGCGGGAAATGCCTACCCCGTACATGATCTCGAATTCGGCCTCGCGGAACGGCGGTGCGACCTTGTTCTTCACCACTTTGACGCGGGTCAGGTTGCCGATGACTTCTTCGCCGTTCTTGAGCGAGCCGACGCGGCGAATGTCAAGCCGCACTGAGGCATAGAACTTCAGCGCATTGCCGCCGGTCGTCGTCTCGGGATTGCCGAAGATCACGCCGATCTTCATGCGCATTTGATTGATGAAGATCACCATGGTGTTGGAGCGCTTGATGTTGCCGGTCAGCTTGCGCAGCGCCTGCGACATGAGCCGCGCGTGCAGACCCATCTGCGGGTCGCCCATTTCCCCTTCGATCTCGGCTTTAGGCGTGAGCGCGGCGACCGAATCGATGACCACGATGTCGATGGCGCCGGAGCGCACCAGCATGTCGGTGACCTCGAGCGCCTGCTCGCCGGTGTCCGGCTGCGAGACGAGGAGATCATCGACGTTCACGCCGAGCTTTCCCGCATAAGCCGGATCCAGCGCGTGCTCGGCATCGACAAATGCGGCAACGCCGCCGGCGCGCTGCACTTCGGCAATGACCTGCAGAGTGAGTGTCGTCTTGCCCGAGGCCTCAGGACCAAAAACTTCAATCACGCGTCCGCGCGGCAGACCGCCGACGCCCAACGCGATGTCGAGTCCCAAAGAGCCCGTGGATACAGTCTCCACATCCCATGACGCCGGAGCTTCGCCCAAGCGCATGACGGTGCCTTTGCCGAACTGCTTTTCGATCTGGCTTAGGGCTGCAGCGAGCGCCTTTTTTCGATTCTCTTCCATCTCTTCACCTGCTGGATTTTAGACTCGCGATTATCCCACAACGAGGCTGTCGCGGGCATACCCAAGTGGCTGCATTTCACCACTGATTCGAGGCATTTGAGTGCTATCCAGTATGCCGCCGTCGCGCATACTGTATGACTCTCGCGCCAACGCGACTCACAGCCTCAGATGCAGGATGAGGTTCAACGCGTATTCGACTGAGCCGCGGCGTACCGCGTGCCGATCGCCCGCGAAATGCGCAACCTCGGCGGCGAGCTCGACTCCCGACTCCCGGCGGATGCAGGAGCTGAACCATACGGTGCCGACGGGCTTGCCGGACTCGGCGCCGTCCGGGCCGGCAATGCCGGTCACCGCGACCGCCAGGTCGACGCCCGCCACGCGCAGGGCGCCGGCTGCCATTTCGCCCGCGGCAGCCTCGCTTACGGCGCCGTGCTCGGCGAGCGTGCGCGCGGCCACGCCGAGATCGCGCAGCTTCGCCGCGTTCGCATAGGTCACATAGCCGCACTCGAACCACTGCGAGCTGCCGGGGATATCGGTCAGCGTCTTCGCGATGAAGCCTCCGGTGCAGGATTCGGCGGTGACGAGACGGCGTCGTCGGCTGAGGAGCAGCTCCCCGACACGGGCGGCGAGCATCAGCAGTTCAGCATCCGGCATCATCGATCCAGGCTACCTCGAAGCCGCGCACGTTGAGCAAGCTTCGCGCATCCGCGATTGCTGCAGCGGGTCTTTAGGCGTATCGCTCAGGTCTCGTTCCTGCCCGGCGGAAATCTTCCCACATACTGGGTCAAGGTCCGAAACCGCGACCAAGGCATGGCACTATGCATCGCCAGGACAGACGCCGCGCTTGGCGGGGCGGTGCGAGTTGAGGTGCGCTAGAGGAGTTGCCTGATCAAATCCGCATGCGCACCGTCCAAGCCATGATGGTGGCGGTACCACGCCGCGTAGGCGGCCATGCTCTGTTGAAAGCTGTACTGTGGCGCGTAGCCGAGCATTTGTCGTGCGCGGGCGCATGAATGGCGCACGCCGCGCAATTGCTGCGCGCTCGCTTGGTAGTTCAGCCGCGGTGCAATGTCCACCGCGGCAGGTCGCAATGACCCATGGAGTGACATGCGAACGCGGTTCTCGGCAGCGCTACCCAGAAGCGCGAAGGCGTCACGCACCGTCTGGTCGACCTTGCGCAACAGCGGATCCTCGCGCAGCGCCCGCCGCACATCGTTCGACAGCAGGTGTTTCATGCTGCGCACGAGCGACATCGGCGCGCTCCTGGGCGGCCAGTGCCGGGCGAGCTCGTCGCGCGTGATAACGGGTATCTGCTCATAGTCGATGCCGGCAAGGGGAGCAAGGCCGCTGATGACGTCGCGCCAGGTCACGTCCGCCCCGTCCGTCACGAATACCCGCCTGCCATCGTCCGCGCCCGCGCCAAGCGAGAGTTCAATGGCGAGAGCGAGATTGGCGACGTCGACGACGTTGCAGCACGTCGCACCATCTTCGAGCAAGGCAAATTCGCCGCCGCGAAGCAGCGCGACAAGGGAATTGCAGAAATAGGAGTATGGGCCGCCGATATTCGGCGGGCAAAGGCTGAGCGCACTCAGTCCTGACTTGGCCGCCTTGGCAACGAGCGTATCTTGTCGCAACTTGATCGCGCCGTAGGAATCTTTCGCAGGCACGGCAGGGGCGTCCTCGTTGTCGCTCAACGGATGCGGTGGATCGCCATACACCGCCACACTACTGAGGTGCACAAAGCGCTTGACTTTCGCGGCCTTCGCAGCGGCCAGAAGATTGCGCAGACCCAATATCATGACGCGGTCGTCGCCGCGTGAGCAGTTCACGACGTGTGTGCAACCCTCGAGTACGCGCGTCAGCGCTGATCGATCGAGGAGATCAATCGCCACGAGAGGCAGCCCCTGGCTTGCCAGGCGCCAGGCGTTACCGCTGCTATGAATGAGCGCCACAACTCCATCGCGCCCGTTGCTGAGGAGGCGCTCCACAAGCGCCGCGCCGACAAGGCCGGATGCACCGACGATTGCAATTCGCCTGCTCACGCCAGTGCGGCCTGCGAATACCAATGCCGAGTCTCAATACGCCGGGCGGCATACAGCCCAGCGAGCAAGCGCACCGAGGCAAGAGCCTGCTTGCCGTCGACCGTCGGCGGGCGAGCGCTCTGCACCGCGTCGACGAAATCCTCCAGCTGGTGCTGGAATGGCGCCACGCGTGGGTCGAATCGCGGTGGTCCACGCCGACAGATATTCAGGCTGAGTTGCGGGCTGCCGCGCGGCAAAAAGAGCACCTGCGCGTCGTCCGTGTCGGCAAGCTTGACGATCCCGCGCTCGGCTTCGATCACAAGCCCGGACGGCAGCGCGGCCGCCTTCGAGTACCGCGCGAGGCCCGCGATCTGCGCATCCGCTCGGTCGTAGCCAAAAGTTGCGACGGCGTTCGCTTCCGGTCCGGCCGTCCCATCATCCGTAAGAGAAAAGCTGTCGGGGTATCCCCAAAAATAGAGCATGCGGTCGAGGAAGTGCGTGCCCGTGACGACGAGAACGCCACCCCCGGTCGCATTGCGCTGCAGGTTGTATGCCGATAGCGGCGCCCAGCCACCCGCCGATCCGAACTGATGCACGAAGCGCCGGACCGGACCGAATTCATGCGCATCCAGGAGTTCCTTCAGGAAAACGACGTTGTCCCGAAAACGGGTCGAGTACCCGACTGCCAGGACGACACGCGCAGCTTCAGCCGCGGCGACCAACAGCTCGGCGTCGGCCAGGGTTGTGCAGAGCGGCTTTTCGATTAACAGGGCAACGCCCGCGCGAATGCACTGCAGGCCTAATTGGCAGTGGCTGTCGTTTGGGGTGGCAATGACAGCAGCCTCGATCGACGGCAACACTTCGGCGAGTGACGTTGCGGTGAGTGCCTTAATGCCGAAATCGCGCGCGAGTGCCGCCGCGCGTCCGGGCGCCGGATCAACTAACGCCGTGAGTTCGATCCGCTCAGACGACAGGGCCGCCGGCAGATGCGCTTGTCGCGCCACGAGCCCTGCGCCCACGATGCCGAGACGAAGCCGCCTTTTCTGTATCGTCATACACGCTCTTCCATGAAGGATTCGGGAGCATGTCTGCACTTTTTAGATTACATGCTAGCACAGTGTTCTTCGGTCGGCGCTGGGCGAGAGTCGTGAGCCACCCGGACGACTCTCTTCAGCGGCTATATCGCGCTTCGGATAAGACACGCGCGCGGTACGTTGCTGATGTTGGCTTGGACACGCGCCAAGCGCGCGTATGAGGCCGCAAGGCGGCGCGCATCACCAAGCCACGAAGCACGCCCTTCCAGTTGAGTTGCCTTGTCACGCGTGCTTCGAGTCTCTGCCATTCAATCGTGAACCGGTATCGTCCCCGCTCAACTGCGGATCAATTACGGCGGGAAATTCAACCGGCCTTCGATTGCCACGAACTGCGGCTCGGTGCGGATCGGATCCAACAGCGGGTCGACTCTTAGCTCAACTAAAGCTGCGTCGTGCAGCTGTTCAGCCTGGGCGAGCCCATGCAACGCTGATGACTTAGTGCCGAATTGTGCGTAGATTTCAGCATTGAAATAGGCCGCAGCATCCCCGTCTGTCGCCTTGAAAAGTTCCAGTTCGCGTTCGGCATCGGCTTGACGTGAGAGGGCATGGTAGGCAAGTGCCAGGCAGAAATGCCGGTCATCGTCATCGAGCGGCGTCGAGCGCGATTCACAGGCTCTGCGAGCCTGCTCGAAGCGGCCGGAGCCGATAAGGATTTCCATCATTCTCGCCCCTATATCGTGCGAGTTGGGAGACAGCATGCGCGGCTCTTGCACAGCCATCTGCGCCTCGCTATAGCGGCGTGCATAAGCCAAGACCTTTATCATCTCTCCGCGCAGGCGCACATTCTCCGGATCCAGAGTCATGGCGCGACGCACAGCCGTCACTGCAAAATCAAAACGGCCTAGCCAACAGGCAAACCAGCCGGTGCTTATCTGCACCCGGGCGCTGCCCGGCGCGAGCTCCAAGGAACGGTAGAACTCCCGGGAGGCGTAAGTAAGATCGGGCGCGCCCCGGACGTAGGTGATGGCAAGTGCGTGATGCGCTTCGCCAAGTTGCGCTGCGAGTGCGACAGCACGCTCGGCCGCAAGCCGTGCTTGATCATTCAAGCCGGTGCGCGCGGATACATCGGAGGTACTGTAGGCGCCCAGAGACTTTGACTTGCGAACGACGCTTCGACCCGGTGGTCGGACAGCCTTGCAGACTCGTGGGCAGAAGCAGCGGCTTCTTCCCCGTCCTGCAGCGGCTCTTGAGGCTTGTCGCTCAGATTCGATTCCTCCCTGCGCCGATCTTCCCACATACCCGCTCAAGGCCGGTTTGCAGGCTCATACTCACGAGTGAAGCCATGGCAACATGCATAGCCAGTCGCCAGCCCCTGGGCTGGATCGTCTTCGCAAGCTCGGAAAAATAGTTGAACGACAAGCACTTAGAACATACGCCGATGATGCAGCAATACCTGCGCATCAAGGGCCAGCACCCGGACACTCTCCTCTTCTACCGGATGGGGGACTTTTACGAGCTGTTCTTTGACGACGCACGGCGGGCGGCGGCGCTCTTGGACATCACGCTCACCGCGCGCGGCCAGTCGGGCGGCCAACCCATTCCGATGGCGGGGGTGCCCGTTCACGCAGTGGAGGCTTATCTTGCGCGCCTGGTGCGGCGGGGCGAGTGCGTCGCCATCTGCGAGCAGCTTGGCGACCCGGCCCAGGCGAAAGGTCCGCTCGAGCGGGAAGTCGTCCGCGTCCTCACGCCCGGAACGGTCACGGACGATGCGCTGCTCGATGCGCGGCGCGATACGCTGATCGCGGCCGTCGCACGCGCGGGCGACGGCCCGGCATTCGGCCTGGCGTGGCTCGATCTGGGCGCCGGTCGCTTCACGGTACTGCAGTCGAGCGGCGCGCTGGCGCTCGCGGCGGAGCTCGAGCGCCTGAAGCCTGCGGAACTGCTCGCCTCGGAACATCAGCCCTGCGAGGACCTTGCCCGCGAGGGGCGCGCCGTGCGCGCCCGCCCGCCCTGGCATTTTGATCTGGCGAGCGCCTCGCGTCTCCTCACGGATCAGCTGGGGACGCTGGATCTGAAGGGCTTCGGCGCCGACGAGCTGCCGCTGGCCATCTGCGCCGCCGGGGCACTGTTGCAGTACATCCGCGAGACGCAAAAAGCCGCTGTGCCGCACATCCGGGCGCTCGCAGTCGAAGAGCGTGAGGAGGCCCTGAGCCTCGATGCGGCGACGCGCCGCAATCTGGAGCTCGATGCCAGCCTCAGCGGACACCCGGAGGCGACCTTGTTCGCTCTCCTCGACGAGTGTGCGACGAGCATGGGCTCGCGCGAGCTGCGGCGCTGGCTCAACCGGCCGCTCACCGATCAGGGTCTGTTGCGCAGCCGCCATGAGGCCGTCGCGACCCTCATCGACGGGCGGCACTACGAGAGTCTGCGCGGGCATCTGCGCGGCGTCGGCGACATCGAGCGCATCCTCGCGCGCGTGGCGCTGCGCTCGGCGCGGCCCCGCGACCTGGCGCAGCTGCGCACCTCCCTCGCCGCACTGCCGGCGCTGCGCACGCTGGCAGGCGCGATTGATTCGCCGCCCGTTGCGAAGATTTCCGCGCGCATCGGCGAGCATGGCGAGACTCTCGATCTGCTGCGCGCGGCGATCGCCGAGGAGCCTGCCACGCTGCTCCGCGATGGCGATGTCATTGCGAGCGGCCACGATGCTGCGCTCGATGAGCTGCGCCGCATTGCAACGCGCACCGATGATTTTCTGCTCGAGCTCGAAGCGCGCGAGCGCGAACGCACCGGGATCGCCACCCTCAAGCTCGGATTCAACCGCGTCCAGGGCTTCTTCATTGAAGTCGCGCGCCGCGATGCCGAGCGTGTGCCGAAGGACTACCTGCGGCGCCAAACGGTCAAGTCCGCGGAGCGCTTCATCACGCCGGAGCTCAAGAAATTCGAGGACGCCGTGTTGAGCGCGCGCGAGCGCGCGCTCGCGCGGGAGCGCGAGCTCTATGACGCGCTGCTCGATGCGCTGCTCGAGCACCTGAGCCCCCTGCAGAGCACCGCCGGCGCGCTCGCCGAGCTCGATGCGCTCGCGGCGCTCGCGGAACGCGCCGTCAGCCTCGATTGGACACGCCCCGAGCTCGTCAGCGAGCCCACGATGCGCATCGTTGGCGGGCGTCATCCGGTCGTCGAACGCTTCTGCGAAAACGCTTTTGTCCCGAATGACCTCGCCTTCGATGCCGAGCGGCGCATGCTCATCATCACCGGCCCCAACATGGGCGGGAAATCCACCTACATGCGCCAGGTGGCGCTCATCGTCCTGCTGGCGCACGTCGGCAGCTTCGTCCCCGCGAAGCAAGCCGTCATCGGCCCCGTGGATCGCATCTTCACGCGCATCGGCGCCGCGGACGATCTTGCCCGCGGCCGCTCGACCTTCATGGTGGAAATGACCGAGGCGGCGAACATCCTGCACAACGCAGGTTCCCGGAGCCTCATCCTGATGGATGAGATCGGCCGCGGTACGAGCACCTTCGACGGCCTGTCGCTCGCCTGGGCGATTGCGCGCTACATCGCGACTCGCCTGTCCTCCTTCACGCTCTTCGCCACGCATTATTTCGAGCTGACGACGCTGGCGCAGGAGGTCGCGGGATGCGCCAACGTGCATCTGGATGCGACCGAACATGGCGACGGCATTGTATTTCTGCACGCCGTCAAGGAAGGGCCGGCCAACCGCAGCTACGGCCTGCAGGTCGCGCAGTTGGCCGGGGTGCCGCAGGAAGTGATTGCGCAGGCGCGCCAGTACCTCGAGACGCTCGAGGCCGAGCGCGATGCGAAGGACCTTGCGAAGGCTCGGCAGCCGGGCGCGCAGCAGGAGCTGCCCCTCGTGCCGCCCGCGCTGCGCGATCCGCTCGCCGAGAAGTTGCGTGCCGCGGTGCGCGCGCTCGATCCGGACTCGCTCACGCCGCGCGATGCGCTCACGGCGCTCTACCACCTGCGCGCGATCAGCGATCAAGGCAAGCCGGATACGTGAAGCGACAGTTTCGGCAGGACTCTCAGCGAGTGGGTCCGCCGCCGCTATTGCGTCGCGGGCGAAAAATGCCCGCGCGCGAGAAAGCGGCCGGTCTCGAGCGCGACGCGCGCCGACAGGAGCATGCCGAAGTGGCTGACCGGCAGCGTCAGGTGCGCGGTGGCGCCCGGCAGACGGGTTTCACTGACCGCGACGCTGCCGTCGCTCGGTTCGTCAAATTGGACGAAGAGCCGCCCGAGCCCGACCGCCAGCGTCCCCGCAATAATGCCGAGCTCCCGCGGACCCACCCACTCGCGCCGCTGTGGGGTCAATAATTCCTCGGCGACGCAGCGCCCGAGGAGCGCCCGCGCCCACGGCATGCGGCTCACCTCATGGGCGGCGCGGCTCGCAACCGCCGGCGTGCCGAGAAAGACGACGCGCCCGGGCGGCTGCTGCGGATAGCGCTCGAGAAAGCGGTAGGCGATGAGGCCGCCCAGACTGTGTCCGATCAGATGCAGCTCGCGGGGCGCATGCCCTGCGATAAAGGCCTGCAGCGAAGCGGTCACTTCCGCCATCGTCGCCGCGACGCTCGGGTAGCGGAATAGCTGCACGTCAAAGCGGAAGGCGCGCTGCAAGCGGCGGCGCAAGAGAAGAGCCTCTTGCCCGTGAAGCCACAGGCCGTGCAGGAAGACGACCAAGGCGGATCACTGCGCCGGAGGGCGGATGCGGATATGCAGCTCCTGCAGCTGCGTCTCGCTCACTGCAGTCGGCGCATCGGTGAGCGGATCGGCCGCTGTCTGCGTCTTCGGAAAGGCGATGACCTCGCGAATGCTGTCGGCGCCCGCCATGAGCATCGCCAGACGATCCAGCCCGAAGGCGATGCCGCCATGCGGCGGCGCACCGAGCTTCAAAGCCTCGAGCAGAAAGCCAAACTTCGCGTGAGCCTCTGCGGCCTCAATGCCGAGGAGCTCAAAGACCGCCGACTGCATTTCCTCGCGGTGAATGCGTACCGAGCCGCCGCCGATCTCCGAGCCGTTCAACACCATGTCGTAGGCGCGCGCCAGCGCCCCCGCGGGAAAAGCGCGCAGCGCCGCTGCATCGTCGTCCTGGGGCGAAGTGAAGGGATGATGCATGGCACTCCAGCGCCGGCCCTCCTCGTCCCATTCGAACATCGGAAAGTCGACCACCCACAGAATCTGCCAGCCCGGGCGCGCGAGCTTCAGGTCCTGGCCCACTTTCAGGCGCAGCGCCGCCAGCGCGTCATTGACGATCTTCGCCTTGTCCGCGCCAAAGAAGATGAGATCGTTGTCCTCGGCGTTCGTGCGCTCGAGGATGCCGGCCAGTGCGGCGTCGCTTAAAAATTTGATGATGGGTGACTGCAGGCCCTCGCGGCCTTTGCTGCGCCCGTTGACCTTCACGTAGGCGAGACCTTTGGCTGCGTAGCGCGCCACGTAAGATGCATAGTCGTCGATCTCCTTTCTCGAGAGCGCGCCGCCGCCGGGTACGCGCAGCGCCGCCACCCGCCCGGCGGGATCGTTCGCAGGGCCCGCGAATACTTTGAAGTCACAGTCCTTGAGAAGGTCGCCGACATCGCACAGCTCAAGCGGCACGCGCAGGTCCGGCTTGTCCGAGCCGTAGCGCGAGAGCGCCTCGGCGAAGGACAGGCGCGGGAACGGCTGCGGCAAGGCGACGTTGAGCACCTCTTTGAAGAGGTGCCGCACCAACTCCTCCATGAGTTCCATGATGCCCGCCTGCGGCAGGAACGAGGTCTCGATGTCGAGTTGCGTGAATTCGGGCTGGCGGTCGGCGCGCAGATCCTCGTCGCGAAAGCAGCGCACGATCTGATAGTAGCGGTCGAAGCCTGCGATCATGAGGAGCTGCTTGAAGATCTGCGGCGACTGCGGCAGCGCGAAGAACTTGCCCGGATGCGTGCGGCTGGGCACGAGATAGTCGCGCGCCCCTTCCGGTGTCGCCTTGGTGAGCATGGGCGTTTCGAGATCAATAAAGCCGTGCGCATCGAGAAAGCCGCGCATCGCGCGCGTGATGCGGTGGCGCAGCCGCAGACGTGCGCTCATGACCTCGCGGCGCAGATCGAGGTAGCGGTATTTGAGCCGCAGCTCCTCGTTCACGGTCTCATCGAGCTGGAAGGGCAGCGGCTCGCTGCGATTCAGGATCTCGATCTCCCGGGCGAGGAGCTCGACCGCGCCGGAGGCGAGATTGGTATTGGCGGTGCCGGCGGGACGCGCGCGCACGCTTCCTTTGACGCGGATGACGAACTCATTGCGCAGGCGCTCCGCCTGGGCGAACACCGCGGCCGCATCGGGATCGAACACGACCTGCAGCAGGCCCTCACGGTCGCGCAGATCGACGAAAATGACGCCGCCGTGATCGCGCCGGCGATGCACCCAGCCGGCAACCGCGATCTCCTCGCCCGCCAGTGCCGCGCTCACCTCGCCACAGTAATGGCTGCGCATGTCAGGCCGCGTGCGGCGCGACAACGCCGAGCGTCAGAATCATTTTCATGGCGGCATCCACACTGATGGAAAGCTCGATGACCTCCGAGCGCGGCACGATGACGATGAAGCCGGAGGTCGGATTGGGTGTGGCGGGGATGAAGACACAGACGGCGACGACGCCGGTCTTGGAGCTGATCTCGCCCAGGTTCTCGGCGGTGAGAAAGCCCATGCTCCACATGCCCGCGCGCGGATAAGGAATGAGCACCACTTTGCGAAAAGCCTTGTCCTGCGAGAAGACGCTCTCGGCAAGGCCCTTGACGCTCGAGTAGATCGAGCGCACCAGCGGGATCCTCTGCAGCAGCTCCTCCCAGTACTCCACCAGCTGCCGGCCGATCAGGTTCGTCACGAGAAGTCCCGTGACGAGCACGATCAGAAAGGCGAGGATCGCCCCAAGCCCCGGCAGAGCGAAGCCTAAGAGTGCCTCAGGCCGGTACGCCTCGGGCAGCAGCAACAGGGTCTGATCCATGAGCTGCACGAGAAAGCGGATGACCCAGACCACCGCCAGGATCGGTAGCCACACGAGGACGCCGGCGACGAGGTAGCGCCGCAGACTGCGCGGGCGCGCCGCGGGCGTCATCGGCGCTTCCGGCTCGCGGTTTTCTTGGCCTTCGCGCGGCCCTTGGAGCTGGTCCGCGTCGTGCTTCTGCGGATCGTGCGGGTGCTGCGCCGGGAGCCCGCGGTTTCGGCGGGCGCTTTGCCGTCGGACGCGGCCTTACTCGGCGTCGGCTTGCTGTCCGCGGATTTCGCATCGGTCGCCTGGCCCTCGACGGCCTTCTCGGCAGGCTTCGCCTCCGTCTTCGCATCCTTGGATTCCGCGGCCGCCTCCTTCTTCTTCTCGGGCTCGGGCTCCTTCTCGGCGAGGTTGCGCTTCGCCTCCTTGTCGGACTTGAAGTCCGTCTCGTACCAGCCCGCGCCCTTCAGACGGAAGACCGGCGCCGACAGCAGCTTCTTCAGTGCGTTCTTGCCGCACGACGGGCATTTCTTCAGCGGCGCATCCGAGACCTTCTGCATGACCTCCTTATAGAACTTGCAGTTCGCGCACTCGTACTCGTAAAACGGCATGGCTTCTTCCTCGGAGTCGTTTCGCAGCTTAGGCTAATCGAGCCGCGCTCACGCGGCCACTGGCTTGAAGACGAGCGCCCCGTCGCGCACGCTCGCCCGGATGCGGCTCCCCGGTACGAATTCGCCTCTCAGGATGCGCTGCGCAAGCGGGTTCTCGATCTGCTGCTGAATGGCGCGCTTCAGCGGCCGCGCGCCATACACCGGATCAAAGCCCGCCTCGCCGATGAGGTCGCGCGCCTTGTCATCGAGCTCGAGGCTCATGTCGCGCTCCAGGAGCCGGGCGCGCAGGTAGCCGAGCTGGATGTCGACGATGGCGCGGATCTGCGGCGTGCCGAGCGGGTGGAACACCACGATGTCGTCGATGCGGTTGATGAACTCGGGGCGGAAATTCTTCTGCACGATTTCCATCACCGCGCTCTTCATGCGCGCGTAGTTGCCCTCCCCGGCGTACTCCATAATCACCTCCGAGCCCAGGTTCGACGTCATGATGATGACGGTGTTGCGAAAATCGACCGTGCGCCCCTGGCCATCGGTCAGGCGCCCGTCGTCGAGCACCTGCAGCAGCACATTGAAGACATCCGGATGCGCCTTCTCGATCTCATCGAGGAGTATCACGGCATAGGGGCGGCGGCGCACCGCCTCGGTAAGGTAGCCGCCCTCCTCGTAGCCGACGTAGCCGGGAGGCGCGCCGATCAGGCGCGCGACGGAGTGTTTCTCCATGAACTCCGACATGTCGATGCGCACCATCGACTCCTCGGTGTCGAAGAGAAATTCGGCGAGCGCCTTGCACAGCTCCGTCTTGCCCACGCCGGTGGGACCCAGAAACAGGAACGAGCCGTTCGGACGGCGCGGATCGGCGAGCCCCGCGCGCGAGCGGCGGATGGCATTGGCGACGATGCGCACCGCCTCCTCCTGGCCGACGACGCGCCGTTCGAGCGCCTCCTCCATGCGCAGGAGCTTCTCCTTTTCCCCCTCGAGCATCTTGGATACGGGAATGCCGGTCCATTTGGAGACGACTTCGGCAATCTCCTCCTCGGTGACCTGGTTTCGCACCAGACGCGGGCTTTCCTTCTGCTCGGCCGCGATCGCATCGGCAAGCCGCTTCTCCAGCTCCGGGATGCGGCCGTACTGCAGCTCAGCCATGCGGCCGAGATCACCCGCGCGCCGCGCGGTGTCGAGCTCGATGCGCACGCGCTCGAGCTCCTCGCGGATGTGGGCAGCGCCCTGCAGCGAGGCCTTCTCGGACTTCCACACCTCTTCGAGATCGGCGTACTCGCGCTCCAGAGCCGCCAGCGACCCCTCGAGGGTCTTCAGGCGCTTGCGCGAAGCCTCGTCATGCTCCTTCTTCAGCGCCTCCTGTTCGATCTTCAGCTGAATGATGCGCCGCTCGAGCCGGTCGAGCGCCTCGGGCTTGGAGTCGATTTCCATGCGGATGCGCGCGGCGGCCTCGTCGATGAGGTCGATGGCTTTGTCCGGCAGCTGGCGGTCGGCGATGTAGCGGTGTGACAGCGTGGCCGCAGCGACGATCGCCGGATCGGTGATTTCGACCTTGTGGTGAACCTCGTAGCGCTCCTTGAGCCCGCGAAGGAGCGCGATGGTGTCCTCCACCGAGGGCTCATCGACCAGCACCTTCTGGAAGCGCCGCTCGAGAGCCGCGTCCTTCTCGATGTACTTGCGGTACTCATCGAGCGTCGTCGCGCCCACGCAATGCAGCTCGCCGCGCGCGAGCGCGGGCTTCAGCATGTTGCCCGCATCGAGCGCGCCTTCGGCCTTGCCCGCGCCGACGACGGTGTGCAGCTCGTCAATGAAGAGGATGATCTGGCCCTCCTGTTTGGCGAGATCATTGAGCACGCCCTTCAGGCGCTCCTCGAATTCCCCGCGAAACTTGGCGCCGGCGATGAGCGAGCCCATGTCGAGCGCAAGAATGCGCTTGTTCTTGAGCCCCTCGGGCACCTCGCTATTGATGATGCGCTGGGCGAGGCCCTCGACGATGGCGGTCTTGCCGACGCCCGGCTCGCCGATCAGGACGGGATTGTTCTTGGTGCGCCGCGCCAGCACCTGGATGGTGCGCCGGATTTCCTCGTCGCGCCCGATCACCGGATCAAGCTTGCCCGCGGCGGCGCGCGCCGTGAGATCGACGGTATATTTCTCGAGCGCACCGCGCTGCTCCTCGGCATTGGGATCGGAGACGCTCTGTCCGCCACGCACTTCGTCGATCGCCTTCTCGACCGCGCCGCGCACGACGCCCGACTCCTTGAGGATGCGCGCCAGGGGTCCCTTGTCCTCGAAGGCGGCGAGCACGAAGAGCTCGCTCGAGATGTACTGATCGCCGCGCTTTTGCGCGAGCTTGTCGGTGACGTTGAGGAGCCGGTTGAGATCGTTCGAGGCATGGATCTCGCCCGGCGTGCCCTCGACCTTGGGCAGCTTGTCGAGGAGCGCACCCAACTCGGAGCGCAGCTTGTTGACGTCCGCCCCCGCCTTCATCAAGAGCGGCCGCACCGTGCCGCCGCTGCTGTCGAGCAGCGCCAGCATCACGTGGGCGGGCTCGACGATCTGGTGGTCGCGCCCGAGCGCCAGCGACTGCGCATCGGCGAGCGCCGCTTGAAATTTGGCCGTGAGCTTGTCCTGTCGCATTGGAATACCTCCATCCTTCAGTCGCGTCCGATCCATGCGATGAGCGCGATGCCGAGGCTGATGAGCAGCACCTGAGCGAAGCTGGCCCCCGCATCCGCACGGCGGTGCAGGCCCGGAATAAGATCGGCCATGGCCACGTAGAGGAGACTCGCCGCCGCGACGGCGACCGCGTACGGGAGCACGCCCAGCGCCTCGCCGAGGGCGAAATAAGCCAGGGTGCCGCCCAGGATGGATGTAAGGCTCGAGAGCAGATTTAACAAGAGCGCACGGCCACGCGACATGCCGGCGTTCAGCAGCACCGCGAAGCTGCCGACCTCCTGGGGGATCTCGTGCACGATGACGGCGATGCCGGTGACCATCCCCAACTGCGCGCTCGTCATGAAGGCCGCCGCGATCAGCACCCCGTCGAGCGCGTTGTGAATGCCGTCGCCGAGCAGCACCACCAGGGCGGAGGCCTGGTCGCGGTGCAGCTGCAGCGCATCGGGCTCGTGCACCTCGCCCTCATGGGAGTGGCGCCACAGCATGAGCTTCTCGAGGATGAAGAAGAGGAGGATGCCGCCCGTGACCGCAAGCCCCACGTCGAACCCGCGCGCCGGCCCCGCCCGCTCGAGCGCCTCGGGGAGAAGCCCGAGGAGCGCGGCGCCCAAGAGAGCCCCTGTGGCGAAGCTCACCAGGTGCGGAAGGAAGCGGGCGCGGGTGGGCGCCGGCAACAGCAGCACGGCGCCGGCGACTGCCGCACTGGCAATGCCGCCCAGGGTCGTGAAGGCGAGGATCCAGGCTAGTACCGTCAAGCTCTTGTACTTCTTGCGGCGAGCGCGCGAATTATCCTAGCACGGCGGTCAAGTCTCCTCGGCGCGCGAGCGGGCGAGCCATACCAGCGCCGCCATCCGCCCGCAGCGGCCCGCGCGCCGGTAGGAAAAGAAGCGTTGCGGATCGCTCGCCGTGCACACCCCGCCGCCCGACACCGACCCCACCCCGAGGGCCGCCAGGCGCTGGCGGGCGAGCGCAAAGAGATCGCACTGCCAGCGCCCGCGCGCGTTCACGGCGAACGCTTCGGCCGCGCGGGCCTCGTGGAGAACGAAGGCCGTGCGCACCTCCTCGCCGACCTCGAAGGCGGCCGGACCGATCGCGGGACCGAGCCAGGCGCAGAGCTCGGCCGCAGGCTCCCCCAATGCCCGAACCGTCGCCTCGAGCACGCCGCCCGCGAGTCCCCGCCAGCCGCAATGCGCCGCCGCGACCACCGTTCCCCGGCGCGCGGCGAGCAGCACCGGCAGGCAGTCGGCCACCTGCACGGCACACACGCGGCCCGTCGTGCGGGTATAGGACGCGTCCGCGCGCGCCACCCGCGCCGCGCCATCGAGGTCGGCGACCGCCGCGCCGTGGACCTGTTCGAGCCAGGCGGGCTCGCCGGGGAGGTCGAGCGCGCCGCCAATGCGGCGGCGGTTCTCATCGACCGCGGCCGGATGATCCCCAACATGCTGCGCGAGGTTGAGCGAATCAAAGGGCGGCGCGCTCACGCCGCCGGCGCGCAGCGTGAACGCGGCGCGCACCTGCGCGGGCGCGGGCCAGTCGGGCGTGAGGTAGGCGAGCGGCATTAGCCGTGCGCCGCAAGCGCAGCCAGCAGCGCCGCGAGATCTGCCGGCAGCGGAGCCTCGAAGAGGAGGTCCTGGCCCGTCGCGGGATGCTTGAGGCCGAGGCGCGCGGCATGCAGCGCCTGGCGCCGGAACGCGCCGAGGGCCGCGATGAGGACCGGGCTTGCTGCCGCGGGCAGGCGGCGCCGGCCTCCGTAGACGGGATCCCCGACGAGCGGAAAGCCCGCGTGCGCGAGATGCACACGGATCTGATGCGTGCGTCCGGTCTCGAGCTCGACGCTCACCAGGGTGTGGGCGCGGAAGCGGCGCAGGATGCGAAAATGCGTGACCGCGGCGCGCCCGTCGGCGCGCACCGCCATGCGCGTGCGCAGGCTCCTGTGGCGGCCGATGGGCTGATCGACCGTTCCCCCGCCTGTCATCGCGCCGGTGCAGAGTGCAATGTAGCCGCGGTGAATCTGCCGGGCCGCCAGCGCCGCGACCAGCGCCGTGTGCGACTCGGGAGTGCGCGCCACGAGAAGCAGGCCGCTCGTATCCTTGTCCAGCCGGTGCACGAGTCCCGCGCGCGGCACGCGCTCGAGCGCCGGATCGAAAGCGAGCAGGCCGTTCTGCAGGGTATTGCGCGCGTTGCCGGCGCCCGGGTGCACCACCAGGCCCGCGGGCTTATTGATGACGATGAGCTCGGCATCGCTCCAGATCACCTCGAGCGCCATCGCGTCGGCGGCGACCGCGCCCTGCGCCGCAATCCGCGCGCGGATGCGCACTTCTTCCTCGCCCTGCACGCGGTCGCGGGTGCGCGGCAGCCGCCCGTCCACCGTGACGGCGCCGGCGCGGATCCACTGCTGCAGCCGTGCGCGGCTGTACTGCGGCAGCACCTGGGCGAGCGCGGCATCGAGGCGCAGGCCGGCCAATCCCGCCGGCAGCTCGAGCCGGTGGCTGCGGAACTCCGCGCCCTCCGCGGCGGTCCCAGCCCCGGCCGGGGGATTCGTTATACTTCGGCGGCTAGGCGGATCAGAAATCAATGAAAGGCCCTCTTTGACCTCATCATCCGGGACGTGGCGCGCTGGGCTGGCGGCATTCATGGCGCTCTCGATGCTTTCCGGGTGTCGCCTGCTGCACCGTCACGAGGACAAGCTTGCGAAACAGGGCCCGGATGGCCTCTACAAGATCGCCCATCAGCAGCTCAACCAATACGACTTCAAGAACGCCATCAAGACCTACGAGGCGCTCACCGCCCGCTTTCCGTTCACGGACCAGGCGCGCCAGGGGCGGCTCGATCTGATCTACGTGTACTACAAGGAGGGCGAGCGCGAATCCGCGCTCGACGCCGCCGACCAGTTCACGCGAGAGAACCCCACTCACCCCCGGGTCGACTATGCATGGTACGTGAAGGGCCTCGTCGATTTCGAGCACGCGCCGAATGTCATGGAGCGTCTGTTTCACGCCGACCTCAGCCAGCGCTCGCCCAGCAATGCGCGTAAGTCCTTTGACGCATTCCGCACCGTGGTCGAGCAGTATCCGAAGAGCATCTACGCCTTCGATGCGCGCGAGCGCATGGTCTTCCTGCGCAACCGCCTCGCCGACTATGACGTGAACGTCGCACGCTACTACATGAAGCGCGGCGCCTACGTCGCGGCGGCGCAGCGCGCGCGCCAGACCTTCGAGCAGTACGACGGCGCGCCCGCCGTGCGCACGGCGCTGCAGATCCTCATCGACGCCGACGATCGCCTAGGGCTGGCGCCGCTCGCCGACGAGGCGCGCAAGGTCTACGCGCTCAACTTCCCGAACGGCGAGCAGCCGCCGCCCGAGGAGAAGAAGAGAAAGAAGTGGTGGCACCTGTGGTGAGGATCAGCGCCGGTAGCCGTTGGTGATCGGGTAGCGCCAGTCGCGTCCGAACGCACGGCGGCTGACGCGCACGCCGGGGGGCGCCTGGCGGCGTTTGTACTCGTTGCGCTTCACGAGGTCGAGCACCGCGCCGACGGTTGCGCGATCGAAGCCGCGCGCCTCGATCTCATCGACTGACAGATCCTCCTCGATGAAGGCCTCGAGTATGGGATCGAGCACTTCGTAGGGCGGCAGGGCATCGGAGTCCTTCTGATCCGCGCGCAGCTCGGCGGAGGGCGCGCGGTCGATCACCCGCTGCGGGATCACGCGGCCGCGCGCGTTGCGATAGGCCGCGAGGCGATAGACGAGCAGCTTGCTGCAGTCCTTGATCGGCGCGAAGCCACCCGCCATGTCGCCGTACAGCGTCGCGTAGCCGACCGCCATTTCGCTCTTGTTGCCGGTCGTCAGCAGCATCTTGCCCGTCTTGTTGGAGATGCCCATGAGGATCAGCATGCGGCAGCGCGACTGAATGTTCTCCTCGGCCGAATCGGCGCGCTTGCCCGTAAACTCATCGGCGAGCGCGGCGAGCGTCGCTGCAAACATGCCCTCGATCGAGATGTGGCTCAATTTCACGCCGAGCGCGCTCGCCTCCGCGGCCGCATCCTCGAGGCTCATGGTGGAGGTGTAGCGCGACGGCATCATGACCGCATGCACGCGCTCGGCGCCGATGGCGTCCACGGCGATGGCGAGGGTGAGCGCCGAGTCGATGCCGCCGGAGAGTCCCATGACGACGCCGGGAAAGGCATGCTTCGTCACGTAGTCGCGCACGCCCAGCACGAGCGCGTGATAGACGCTCTGCTCGTCGGTAAGCTCGGGTGCGACCGCGCCCGGCCGCGGTATGACGCGGCCGGCCGCATCGCGCGTGAATTCCGCGACGAAGGTGCCTTCGAGAAAGGCGGGCGCGCGCGCCGTGAGCACGCCGCGCGCGTCCATGACGAATGAATTGCCGTCGAATACGAGCTCGTCCTGGCCGCCGACGCGATTGACGTACACGACCGGCAGGCCGACCTCCTGCACGTGCGCGCGCACCACCACTTCGCGCTCGCGCTGCTTGTGGATCTCGTAGGGGGATGCATTGCTCACCACCAGGAGCTCCGCGCCCGCGGAGCGCGCCAACGGCGCCGCCTCCGGACCCCAGATGTCCTCGCACACGAGCAGGCCCACACGAAATCCCGCAACCTCGACGACCGTCGGCTGCGCGCCCGGGCGGAAGTAGCGCTTCTCGTCAAACACCTTGTAGTTCGGCAGCTCGCTCTTTCGGTGGTTGGCGGCGAGCGTGCCCGCGGCGATCAGGGCGGCGGCATTGTAGATATCGCGGCCGCTGTACTCGGGATAGCCGACGACCACCGCGGCCGTGCCGATCTCCTGGCGCACGCGCTCCAGTCCCGCCTCGATCTGGCGGCGAAAGCCGCGATGAAAGAGCAGATCCTCGGGCGGATAGCCCGAGAGCGTGAGCTCGGGGAAGACCACGAGGTCGGCCGCGAGCTCCTCGTGCGCACGGCGCGCCGTGCTGACGACGCGCGTCGTGTTGCCCTGCACGTCGCCGACCAGAAGATCGATCTGCGCGAGGGCTACCTTCAGCGTGCCGGTCACGGCCCTAGCGGTGCCGGCGGCGCGCGCGTGGCGGCGGCTTCTGGGCCGCGCGCGCCTTGCGGGCCGCGGCAGGTTTCGCGCGCGCGGCCGCGCTCTTCTGCGCCCGTGCGCCGGGCGTTTGGCGCGCCGCCCGACCCTTGTGCAACAGCTCGCGCATCGTCTCGCCCAGAAGAGCGGGCGATCTCACGGTGCGCACACCCGCCGCCTCCAGTGCCCGATACTTCTCCGCCGCCGTGCCCTTGCCGCCCGCGACGATGGCGCCCGCATGGCCCATGCGCTTGCCGGGCGGCGCCGTGATCCCGGCGATGTAGGCGACCACGGGCTTCGTCACGAAATTGCGGATATAGGCCGCCGCCGCCTCCTCGTCGCTGCCGCCGATCTCGCCCACGAGGATGATCCCGGCCGTGCCGGGATCGCGCTCGAAGAGCTCGAGCACATCGATGAACCCCATGCCGCGCACCGGATCGCCGCCGATGCCGACGCAGGTGCTCTGTCCGAGTCCCGCATGCGTCGTCTGAAACACCGCCTCGTAGGTGAGCGTTCCCGAGCGCGACACGATGCCCACCGAGCCCTTCTTATGAATGAAGCCGGGCATGATGCCGAGCTTGCACTCCTCGGGCGTGATGACCCCCGGACAGTTCGGACCCACCAGGCGCGCCGTCGACTGCGCCAGCGCCGCCTTGACGCGCACCATGTCGTTGACCGGCACGCCCTCGGTGATGCACACGATGAGCTCGACGGCCGCATCCGCAGCCTCGAGGATCGCATCGGCGGCGAATGCCGCCGGCACGTAGATCATGCTGGCCGTCGCGCCGGTCGCGCGCACCGCCTGCGCCACGGTGTCAAACACCGGCCGGCCGAGGTGCTGTTCGCCGCCGCGACCCGGGGTCACGCCGCCGACGAGCTTCGTGCCATAGGCAAGCGCCTGCTCGGAATGAAACGTGCCTTGACGCCCGGTGAAGCCCTGGCAGATCACGCGCGTATTGCGATTCACCAGAATGCTCATGCTGCGGCCTTCTTCGCCAGTGCGATGACTTTGCGCGCCGCATCGGTCAAATCCGCGGCCGGCGTGATGGCAAGCCCGCTCGCCGCGAGCAGCTCGCGCGCCTGCACGGCGTTCGTGCCCTCGAGGCGCACGACCACCGGCAGCTTCACACCCACGGATTTCACCGCCTGGATAACCCCCGCGGCGATGATGTCGCAGCGTACGATGCCGCCGAAGATATTGATGAGCACCGCACGGACCTTGGGATTTGAGAAAATGATCTCAAAGGCGACCGCCACGCGCTCGGCGGTTGCGCCGCCGCCGACGTCGAGAAAATTGGCCGGGCGCCCGCCGTGCAGCTGGATGAGGTCCATCGTCGCCATGGCGAGCCCCGCGCCGTTCACCATGCAGGCGATGTCGCCATCGAGCGAGACGTAGTTCAATTCATGCTCGGCCGCGCGCCGCTCGAGCGGATCTTCCTGATTGGGATCGCGCAGCGCCGCAAGATCCGGATGACGAAAGAGCGCGTTGGCATCGATATTGATCTTGGCATCGAGCGCCACGAGCTGCCCGGCGCGCGTGACGATGAGCGGGTTGATCTCGAGGAGGCTCGCGTCGTTCTCGACGTACAGGCGGTAGAGCGCCATCAGCAGCGCCTGCAACTCGCTCACCTGCTTTCCCGCGAGCTGCAGGACAAAGGCGAGCTCGCGGCACTGGTACGGCTGCAGGCCGGCGGCCGGGTGCACATTCGCCGCGATGATTTTCTCCGGCGTGTGGTGCGCGACTTCCTCGATGTCCATGCCGCCGGCGCTCGAGGCGATGACGGCGATGCGACCGCGCTCGCGGTTGAGCGTCATGGAGAGATACATCTCGCGCTCGATCTGCGAGCCCGATTCCACATAGACCCGCTCGACGGGCAGGCCCGCGCTGCCGGTCTGCTGTGTCACGAGGTTCTGCCCGAGCATGCGCGCGGCGGCGCTGCGCAGGGCCGGCAGATTGCGCACCAGCTGGACCCCGCCCGCCTTGCCGCGGCCGCCCGCGTGCACCTGCGCCTTGACCACCCAGAGCGAGCCGCCCAGGTTTTGTGCGACCGCGACGGCTTCCTGCGCCGTGGCGGCCACCGCTCCCTGCGGCACGGCGATGCCGTAACGACGGAACAGCTCCTTCGCCTGATACTCGTGCAAATTCATCGTCGGTTCGACCCCCGCGCGCAGCAAGAGCCGGTATTCTCGCGAAATCCCTGCACAGTGGCCAGCGTGCGAAGATGCTACAGTCGCGCCCGTCGCTCGCACCTCAAAGGCATCAGTCGCTGCACGCCGCCATGCCGGCCCTCTCCGCGTCAGCCCCAGTCGCGCGGCGCGATCTCGCGTGGCGCGTGATCGGCCTCGTCAATCTCTACCGGCTGCTCTTGCCGCCGGTGCTGCTCACCATACAGTGGCTCGCCGGACAGGAGCCGTTCTCGCCGACCCACCGCGGGCCCTTCCTGTCGGCCTGCATCGCCTACTTCTCCGCGGGCGTGCTGCTGGTCGTCGCCCGGCGCCTGTCGTGGCCGAGCCTGCGCGGCGTCGCCCTCCTCAACACCGGGGTTGATGCGGCCGCAATCTCCCTCATCCTCTATGCCAGCGGCGGGGTCGCGAGCGGCCTCGGCATCCTCTTGGTGCTGCCGGTGGTCGCGATGGCGGTACTCGCCGAGCATCGCGACGCCTTTCTCATCGCCGCCATGGCCGCGCTCGGCATCCTCCTGCAGCAGGTCTTTGTCTATGTCGCAGGCGCGGCGCCGGCGGGCGACTTCATCACCGGCGGCGTCATCGGTGTGGTGCTCTTCGCCATCGCCTTGTCCGCGTGGCCGATCGCGCACCGCCTGCGCGAGAGCGAGGCGCTGGTGCGCCGCCAGGAGATTGACCTTGCGAACCTCGCGCAGCTCTCGCAGTACATCGTGCAGCACCTGCGCGAGAGCATCCTCGTGGTCGACACCGAGGACCGTGTGCGCCTCATCAACGAGTCCGCCGCGCAGATGCTGGGCGATCGCAGCGCCTATCCGGGCGCGCTCCTCGGCGAGGCGTCGCCGCGACTTTTGTATCTGCTCGAGACCTGGCGGCAGCGCGCCGGCGCAGTCGCCACTGCGCCGCAGACGTTCACCGCCGCCGACGGCGCACGCGTCATCGAGCCGCACTTCGCGCCGCTCGGCGCCTCCGAGCCCGCGCCCATCCTGGTGTTTCTCGAAGATACGAGCCTCATCACGGAAAAGGTGCAGCAGTCCAAGCTCGCGGCGCTCGGCCGCCTCTCCGCGAGCATTGCCCATGAAATCAGGAATCCGGTCGGCGCCATGAGTCATGCGGGCCAGCTGCTCGCGGAGTCGCCGAATCTTGCGGCCGAGGATCAGCGCCTGACCGAGATCATCTGCGCAAACTCCGCGCGCGTCAGCGACATCATCAACAATGTGCTGCGCCTCTCGCGGCGCGAGGCGACGCAGCTCGAGCGCTTGTCGCTGGGGGCCTGGATCGAGGATTTTCGCGATGAGTTCTGCGCCACGATGCAATGTCCGCCGGAACGGCTGACGATTTCCGGCGGCGAAGCGCAGATCGAGGTGCGCGTGGATTCGAGCCAGCTGCATCAGGTCGTGTGGAATCTGTGCGACAACGTGCTGCGGCACGCGCCGCCCGAGGTGCCGATCGAGATCCGCTACGGGCGCATCAGCTCCGGCTCGCGCCCCTATCTGGAAGTCGCCGATCGCGGGCCCGGGGTCGAAGTGCAGCACATCGAGCGCATCTTTGAGCCGTTCTTCTCCGGCGGTCATGGCGGCTCGGGCCTGGGACTCTTCCTCGCGAAGGAGCTGGCGCAGACGAACGGCGCGACCCTGCTGTATGAACCCCGACCCGGTGGTGGCAGCATCTTCCGCATGGTGTTCGCCGATCCGCACCGCTGGTCGTACTCATGAGCAAGCCCGTCGTCCTGATCGTCGATGACGAGCCCGATCTGCTCGAGCTCGTGAGTCTCACCTTGAGCCGCATGCAGGTGGAGACGCGGAGCGCGCACGATATTGCGAGCGCGCGGCGGCTCCTGCAGGCGCAGAGCTTCGACCTCTGCCTCACCGACATGCGCCTGCCCGACGGCAACGGCCTGGATCTCGTCGACTGGATCCAGGAGCACCGCGCCGCCGTGCCCGTCGCCGTCATCAGCGCCCACGGCAACGTGGAGCTCGCCGTGCGCGCGCTCAAACTCGGCGCCTTCGATTTTGTCTCCAAGCCGCTCGACCTCGGCGTGCTGCGCAAGCTCGTCGGCAGCGCGCTCAAGTTGCGCCCCGGGGCCGATGGCGCGACGACGCTCACGATGCAGGGGCCGCGGCTCATCGGCCGCTCGCCCGCCATGCAGCAGCTGCGCGAGATGATCGCGCGCGTCGCGCGCAGCCAGGCGCCCGTGCATATCTGCGGCGAGTCGGGCACGGGGAAGGAACTGGTCGCGCAGCTCATTCATGAGAGCGGTGCACGGCGCGAGGGGCGCTTCGTGCCCGTGAACTGCGGCGCCATCCCGACTGAGCTCATGGAGAGCGAGCTCTTCGGGCACAAGCGCGGCAGTTTCACCGGCGCGGTCGCCGACAAGAAGGGACTCATCCAGGGCGCCGAGGGCGGCACGCTCTTTCTCGATGAGATTGCCGATCTGCCCCTGCACATGCAGGTGAAGCTGTTGCGCGTGGTGCAGGAGAAAACCGTGCGGCCGGTCGGCGAGGCGCGCGAGGAAGCGGTTGACGTGCGCATTCTCTCCGCCACCCACAAGAGTCTCACCGACCTCGTCGCCGAGGGGCGCTTCCGCGAGGATCTTTTCTATCGCATCAATGTGATCGAGATCCGCGTGCCGCCGCTGCGCGAAAGGAGCGAAGACATCCCGGATCTGGCGGAGCTGATCCTGCGGCGCCTCGCGCGGCGCATGAGCACCGCGGCGCCGACGCTGGATCCACAGGCGCTCACCGCGCTGCAGGGCTACGCCTTTCCGGGCAATGTGCGCGAGCTCGAGAACGTGCTCGAGCGCGCGCTCACCCTGTGCATGGGCGATGTCATCACGGCCGAGCACCTGCGCATGCGCACCGACCTGCGCCCCGCCTCCGAGCCCGCCCCGCAGGCGGCCGCCGGCGGCGCCCTCGGCACACAGCTCGAGGACATCGAGCGCGAGGCCATCGTCAAGGCGCTGGAGAAGACCCGCTACAACAAAACCGCCGCAGCCAAGCTCTTGGGAATGAGCTTCCGGGCGCTGCGCTACCGCATCAAGAAGCTCGGGATCGAATAGCGCGCCGAGTGACAATCCGCGTCACTTTATGACCTCCGCCGGGCGCGGGCGCGGTCAGCGACTGACGCATCCCGCGCGACCTGCACCCGTTCTATCGTAGAAATCCGTTCTTAATCAGCGTCTTAGCGGATCAAACGGCGCTGGCACGGGCGTTGCATTGTTCGGTACCGGGCGGGCCAAATCCCCCACAGGTTTCGATTCCACAATGTCACTAGGAGCTTCAATGAAGTCGTTTCAAAAGGGTTTCACCCTCATCGAGTTGATGATCGTGATCGCGATTATCGGCATCTTGGCCGCGATCGCGATTCCGGCCTATCAGAACTACACCATCCGATCCCAGGTGACGGAAGGCCTGAGTTTGGCGGACGGCTTTAAAACAGCCATCAGCGAATTCTACGACCAGAACGGCGTGATGCCGGTCAGTGCCTCGGTAGCCGGCAGTGCGACGCAGATTGCTGCGGCAGCCGTCACGGGCAAGTACGTGCAGACCATCACGGTAGCCAACGGCCAGATCCAGGTCCTCTACGGAGCTGCCCAGGCCAACGCGAAGATCGTCGGCAAGCGCCTGGATCTTTCGCCTGGTGTGGACGTGAACGGCGATATCGTCTGGGTCTGCGGTACGGCCGCGGTCCCGAACGTTCCTGCGCTGCAGACGGCCCCCCCGGCCGATACCACGACGGTTCCGAACCAGTTCTTACCGTCAGCCTGTCATCCGTAATTCCAAACGAGGAACGCTCCTCGAATGGTGCAAAGCCCCTCCTCGCGAGGGGCTTTGTCTTTTGGGAAACGAGTCACGCAGCCGCCCCAACCTCTTGTGCGACCATGTTGCGGATTTGACAATTGCCTCAATCGTCTGCTCCGGTAGACTGGGGTCTTCCGGGCCGGGGTTGTTTGCCATAAGTTCATGAATGACAACGCTTCTTTAGCAGCGGTCGGCAGCGGCTCACGCTCCGGCCTCGGCGGTCTTCCGCAGCGCCTCGTGCAGGACGGGGTCGTGGAAGAGGCCGCCATGCTCGAGGCACTCAATACCTCACGGGAGCGCAAGACGAGCGTCGTCACCCAGCTCGTCACGAGCGGTGCGGCCAATGCCCGCGACATCGCCATCGCCGCCTCGACGGAGTTTGGCGTGCCGCTCTTCGATCTCGACGCGCTCAGCATCGATCTCGACACGGTGCGACTGGTCAGCGACAAGCTCCTCGCCAAGCACCGCGTACTGCCGCTCTTCAAGCGCGGCAAGCGCATGTTCCTCGCGGTCGCGGATCCCACCAACACTCATGCGGTCGACGAGATCAAATTTCAGACGGGCCTCGGCGTCGACGCGGTGGTCGTCGAGGACGACAAGCTGCAGAAGGCCGTCGACAAGGCGATCGAGCAGGCCGAGGCGCAGATCACGACCTTCACGGAAGAGGACGGCATTGATCTCGAGAACCTGGAAGTCAGCGGCGGCGAGGATGAGCTGGAGAAGGTCAGCCGCGACGACGTCGAAGACGCGCCCATCGTGCGCTTCGTCAACAAGCTCATGCTCGATGCCATCCGCCGCGGCGCCTCCGACATCCACTTCGAGCCGTACGAGAAGGTCTACCGCGTGCGCTTCCGCATGGACGGCGTGCTGAAGGAAATCGCGCAGCCGCCCGTGCAGCTCGCCGGCAAGCTCTCGGCGCGATTGAAGGTCATGTCGCGCCTCGACATCGCCGAGCGCCGCATCCCGCAGGACGGGCGCATCAAGATGCGCCTGTCAAAGACCCGCGCCATCGATTTTCGCGTCAGCACCTGCCCGACGCTCTTCGGCGAGAAGATCGTGCTGCGTATTCTCGATCCCGCGCAGGCGGCGATGGGCATCGATTCGCTCGGCTACGAGCCCTTTCAAAGGGACCTGTACACCAAATTTCTGGCGAAGCCCCAGGGCATGATCCTCGTGACGGGGCCCACCGGCAGCGGCAAGACGGTGTCGCTCTATACGGGCCTGCACATTCTCAACCGCGAAGACACCAACATCTCCACCGCCGAGGATCCGTCGGAAATCAATCTGCCCGGCGTCAATCAGGTGAATGTCAATCCCAAGGTCGGCCTCACGTTCGCCTCGGCGATGCGCGCCTTTCTGCGCCAGGATCCGGATGTCATCATGGTCGGCGAGGTGCGCGATCTGGAAACCGCGGAGATCGCCATCAAGGCCGCGCAGACCGGGCATCTGGTGCTCTCGACGCTGCATACCAACGATGCGCCGCAGACCCTCACGCGCCTCATTGACATGGGGGTCAAGCCCTACGCCATCGCGACATCGGTCAGCCTCATCATCGCGCAGCGGCTGGCGCGCCGGCTGTGCTCGCACTGCAAGCAGCCGCTGGAGATCCCGAAGGAGGCGCTGCTGAAGGAAGGTTTCCAGGAAGAGGACGTCGCGGCGGGGCTGCGCATCTACGTTCCCAAGGGCTGCGGCAGCTGTACCGACGGCTACAAGGGCCGCGTCGGCATCTATCAGGTGCTGCCGGTCACGGAGTCGATTGCGCGCATCATTTTAGCGGGCGGCAGCGCTGTCGATATCGGCCACCAGGCCGCGAAGGAAGGCGTCTGGGATCTGCGCCGCTCGGGCCTGGAAAAGGTCAAAGCTGGACTTACGAGCATCCAGGAAGTCAACAGCGTCACTGTGGAGTGACGCAGGAAGAAGCACATGGCACAGGCAGGAACCGTAACCGTCAGAACCATCAAGCGTGACTTCCCGTTCCGCTGGGAAGGTCGCGACAAGAAGGGCAAGCGCCTGAAGGGCCGCAGTCTCGCTCCGGACGAGGCGGCGCTGCGCGCTGACCTGCGCCGTCAGGGCATCGCGCCTTCGAAGGTCCGCAAGCAGTCGGCGGCGCTCAAGATGGGCGGCGGCGTGAAGCCGATGGACATCGCGGTGTTCAGCCGCCAGCTCGCGACCATGCTGGCCGCGGGCATTCCTCTGGTGCAGGGCTTCGAGATCGTCGGCGCCGGCCACGAGAAGCCGGCGATGCAGAAGCTGATCCTGGATATCAAATCCGATGTCGAAGCCGGCACTTCCCTGCACGAGTCGCTCGCCAAGCATCCGCTGTACTTCGACGATCTCTACATCAACCTCGTGGAGGCGGGCGAACAGGCGGGCGCGCTCGAGGGCCTGCTCGACAAGATCGCAAGCTACAAGGAGAAGACCGAGGCGCTGAAGAAGAAAGTGAAGAAGGCGCTCTTCTATCCCGCCGCCGTGCTCGCGGTCGCCGTCCTCGTCACCATCATCCTGCTCGTCTTCGTGATCCCGCAGTTCGAGAGCCTCTTCAAGGGCTTCGGCGCGGACCTGCCGGCCTTCACGCAGATGGTCATCAACCTGTCGCGTTTCGTGCAGGCCGACGGCATCTTCATCGGCGCGGTGATCGCCGGCATCGTCTGGGTGTTTTTCTACTTCAAGAAACGCTCGAAGAAAATGCGTGAGTTTCTCGACCGAGCGGCACTGAAGATGCCCGTCATCGGCCCGATTCTCAACAAGGCGGCGATTGCGCGCTTCGCGCGCACGCTCTCCACCATGTTCGCCGCCGGCGTGCCGCTGGTCGAGGCGCTCGAATCCGTCGCCGGCGCCACCGGCAACATCGTCTTCGAGAACGGCGTCATGCGCATGCGCGACGAAGTGGCGACCGGCCAGCGCCTGCAGCGCGCCATGGAGACCACCGAGCTCTTTCCGAACATGGTCGTGCAGATGATCGCCGTCGGCGAGGAGTCAGGCTCCCTCGACACGATGGCGGGGAAGGTTGCAACCTTCTATGAGGCCGAGGTCGACAACGCCGTGGATGCCATGTCGAGCCTGCTCGAGCCGCTCATCATGGTGATCCTGGGCGTGCTCGTCGGCAGTCTCGTCATCGCGATGTACCTGCCCATCTTCAAGCTGGGTTCGGTCGTCTAAGCCCAGCGCATTGCCTCTGATCGACGTCTTCGCAGCCTCGCCGGTGCTCTACATCGGCGCGTGCTTCGTGGTGGGCCTGCTGATCGGCAGCTTTCTGAACGTCGTCATCCATCGCCTGCCGGTGATGCTCGAGAGGCAGTGGCGCGCGGAATGCGGAGAGCTCGCAACGCCCGCGGAAACGGCCCCCGCGAGTCGACCCGAGCCCTTCAATCTCATCGTGCCGCGCTCGGTCTGCCCCGCATGCCAGGCGCCCATCACGTGGTGGCAGAACATCCCGCTCGCAAGCTACCTTGCGCTCGGCGGCCGCTGCGCCCGCTGCCGCGCGCGCATCAGCGTTCGCTATCCCCTCATCGAGGCCCTGACGGCGGTGCTGTCGGCGCTGGTGGCGTGGAAATTTGGCTTCGGCATAGCAGCGCTTGCGGCGCTCGTCCTCACCTGGTTCCTGATCGCGCTCGCCTGCATCGATATCGATCATCAGCTGTTGCCCGACAATTTGACGCTGCCGCTCCTGTGGCTGGGGCTCCTCGTGAGCCTCTGGGGCGCGGCCGCGCCGGGTGCTACGATCCCGGTCGACCTGCGCTCGAGTGTGATCGGCGCCGTCGCGGGCTATGTCTCCCTGTGGAGCGTGTATCACCTCTTTCGTCTGGCCACCGGCAAGGAAGGCATGGGCTACGGGGACTTCAAGCTCTTCGCGGCGCTCGGCGCATGGCTCGGTTGGCAGCTGCTGCTGCCGATCGTGCTGGTCGCGGCCGCGGTCGGCGCGGTGGTCGGGGTGCTGCTCCTCACGCTGCAGGGGCGCGACCGCGCGACCCCGGTCGCTTTCGGGCCGTTTCTCGCCGCATCCGGATGGCTCATGCTGCTCTTCGGGCATGAGATCGTGCAGCGCTATTTCAGCGTGTTCGTGCCGCGCCCGTGAACGCCAAGGTGTACCGCGTCGGGCTCACGGGCGGTGTCGCCAGCGGCAAGTCGACGGTGACGAAGATCTTCCGCACGCTCGGCGTGCCGATCATCGACACCGATGAGCTGGCGCGTGACGTGGTGGAGCCCGGCCAGCCGCCGCTCGAGGCGCTGGTCGCGCGATTCGGCGCGTCGATCCTCACCGCCGACGGGCACCTCGACCGTCCGGCGCTGCGCACCATCGTCTTCTCGGATCCGCGCGCGCGCGCGGATCTTGAGGCCCTGATCCATCCCGCCATCGGCGCGGCGGTGGAGAGCCGCTCCGCCGCAAGCGGCGGGCCCTACCAGATCCTCGTGATCCCGCTCCTCGTCGAGAAGAACCTCGCCTCGCAGCTCGAGCGCGTGCTGGTGGTCGACTGCGACGAGGAGACGCAGATCCGCCGCCTGCGCTCGCGCGACGGCTCGACTGCCGAGGAGGCGCGCGCCATCCTGAACGCGCAGGCCTCCCGCGCGGCACGCCTGCAGGCCGCGCATGATGTGATCAGCAATGACGGTGCGGTGGGCGCACTGCACGCCCAGGTGAGCGCGCTGCATGCGCAGTACCTGCAGCGCGCGGCCGGCGCGCTCGCCTGACGATACGCGTTTACGGACGGCGTGCGCGTCAAGCAAAATAGGCGCATGAGCAAAACCGCCGCCCCCGCCCGCGCCTCCGCGGCAGCCGGTGAAATCCTGGTGTTCGAGCAGCCCCTGCACGAGCGGATGCGGACCTTCCTGCGGCTCGACTTTCTCTACAACCAGGCGCTCTACCACAACGAGATGGCGAGCCAGTGGGGCAGCCGCGCGGCGGTCGCCTCGCTCATCGACATCCTGGCGATCGCAACCCGCGGGGATGTGCGCTCGGAGGTGCTGAAGGAGCTCGAGCGGCAGCTCACTTCACTGAACGAATTCCAGTCGAAGCCGGGGGTCGACGCCGGCAGGCTGCGCTCGGTCATGTCGAACCTGCTGCGCCTGCGCGCGGAACTCATGAGCGCCGGCCCGACTTTCCTGCAGCCGGTGCGCGATTCCGAATTCCTGAGCGCCATCAAGCACCGAAGCGCCATCCCCGGCGGCACGTGCGAATTCGATCTGCCGGACTTCTACTACTGGCTGTCGCAGACGGCCGAAGCGCGCATACAGACCTTCAATGAGTGGCTCGGCCTGCTGCGGCCGCTGTGCGATGCCATCGCGGAGCTCTTGTGGCTGACGCGGGCCAACGGCCGCAGCCGCGAGGAGGTTGCGCTCGCCGGTTCCTTCCATGTCACCTTCGAGCGCGACACGCCCTATCAGCTGCTGCGCATTTCGCTGCCCAGCGCCGCGGGGCTGTATCCCGAGATCAGCGGCAGCCACTACCGCTGCAGCGTGCGCTTTCTCACCTGGAACGGGCTCACCACCCGCGCGACCCAAGCCGAGCGCGACGTGCCCTTTGTCCTGAGCTGCTGTCTGTAGGCGCCGCGCGGCGCGCCGCCTTCAGAACTTGATCTTGCCGCCGCCTGCGGGAGCTGCGGCGCCCACGTCCGGTACGACGATGCGCGTCGCCGCCTCGCGGCGCATCTCGCGTGCCTCATCGATCGCCTGCTCGAGCGCGATCTTCACGGCCTCCGGAAATTTGCCAATCGCGTCGCTGAGAGAATCCGCCTCGATGTCGAAGGCGAGCGGCAGCACGCCCGCCGGCGTCAGGAGCTGGGTCTGGCCGGAATAGAGCACGAAGCGCGTGCTGTCGCTCTCGCCCACCGCGCTGACGGGCGTCAAGCGACGGATGGTGCCGGCGTGGCGGTCGGTGAATATCTCCTCGCGATACAGATTCGAGGCGTCGAACTGGATGTCCGGTAGGTCGTTCGGGGTTGCCATGGCAATCCTGTGGCGGTCAATTAGGAGAGACGCTCATTGTACAGGCGCTGTAAAGCGGCGATGAACGGAACATCGGCCGCGAGCATGTCCTCGAGGTGCAGCTCGGCCGGGGACACCCACTTCAGCCGCTGGGCGTCGAGCCCGGCGGGCGCGCCGCTGTAGTCCTCCACCACCCAGAGTGCAATCTCGACGCGCCGGTCGTCGTAGTCGTGCGCCAGGCGCGCGAGCGGTCGCGCGCGGCGCAACGTCACGCCGAGTTCCTCGGCGAGCTCGCGCTTCAGGGCCTCCTCCTCGGTTTCACCCGCGTCGATCTTGCCGCCGGGAAATTCCCAGCGCCCCGCCAGGTGCTTGCCGGGCGGGCGTTCGGCGATCAGCACCCGGCCGCGCGCGTCATACAGCGCCGCCGCGACGACGCGCACCGTCGGCCGCGCGCGAGCGGCGCGCTCATTGGACACTCGAGAGCACGCCGTGGCAGTGCTTGTACTTCTTGCCCGATCCGCACGGGCAGGGCTCGTTGCGGCCGATCTTGCGCTCCACCCGCACGAAGGTGCTGACCGGATCCGCGGGCGGCGGGGGCGGCGCGCCGGCGCGGGCCGCGGCGGCGCCCGGCAGGCTGCCCGCGGCCTCCTCCGGCGGCGCGGCGCTCCCGGGTGCGAGCAGCGAGTGCGCCTCGGCATGCTGCGCCTGCAAGGCGCGCATCAGGCGGCGGCGGCGCTCCTCCTCTTCCTGGTCGATGGCCTCCTGGGTGCGCACCTCGAGCTTCGCCAGCACGCTCACGGTCTCGAATTTGACGCGCTCGAGCATGGCCGCGAAGAGCTCGAAAGCCTCGCGCTTGTATTCGAAGCGGTAGTCCTTCTGCGCATAGCCGCGCAGGTGAATGCCCTGGCGCAGGTAGTCCATCGCCGCCAGATGCTCGCGCCAGTGCTGATCGAGCATGCGCAGCATGATCTCCTTCTCGACGTGGCGCATGACCTCCGCGCCGCTGCGCGCGACCTTCGCCTCGTAGGCGGCGTGCGCCGCCGCGACGATGCGGCGCCGCAGCTGCGCCTCCTCGAGCTCCGGCTCCTGCGCGAGCCAGGCCGCCGGGTCCACTTCCGCATTGAAGTCCTTGTGCACCGCCTCCTTCAGGCCCGCGAGATCCCAATCGCTGGGGCTGGCGCTCTTCGGCAGGTACTGATCGACGAGGTTGTTCAGGGCCTCCTCGCGGATGCCGTGCACCGCCGCCGACAGATCCTCCGTGCCCATGATCTCGGTGCGCTGCTGGTAGACCACCTTGCGCTGGTCATTGGCCACGTCGTCAAAGAGCAGCAGCTGCTTTCTGATGTCGAAGTTGTGCGCCTCGACCTTTCTCTGCGCCTTCTCGATCTGGCGCGTCAGCATGCCGCTCTCGATGACCTCGCCCGCCTTCATGCCCGCCATCGTCAGCAGGCGCTTGGTGCGCACCGGATCACCGAAGATGCGCATCAGGTTGTCTTCCATCGACAGATAGAAGCGGCTCGATCCCGGGTCGCCCTGGCGGCCCGAACGGCCGCGCAGCTGATTGTCGATGCGGCGCGACTCGTGGCGTTCGGTGCCGACGATGTGCAGTCCTCCGGCGGCCACGACGCGATCGTGACGCTCTTGCCACTCCCCGCGCACCCGCGCGCGCGCGTCCTCGTCGATCGCGCCGAGTGCGGCGAGCTCCGCCTCGAGATTGCCGCCGAGCACGATGTCGGTGCCGCGGCCGGCCATGTTGGTCGCGATGGTGACCGCGGCGGGGCGGCCCGCTTGGGCGACGATGTGCGCCTCGCGCTCGTGCTGCTTCGCGTTCAGCACTTCGTGCGGGATCTGGTCCTTCTGCAGCAGGCCGGCGAGAAACTCGGACGTTTCGATCGAGGTCGTGCCCACGAGCACCGGCTGCGCGCGCGTGACGCAGTCCTGGATGTCCTCGACGATGGCGGCGAACTTGTCCTTCTGCGTGAGATAGACGAAGTCCGCGTTGTCCTTGCGCACCATCGGCTTGTGCGTCGGAATGACGACCACCTCGAGGCCGTAGATCTGCATGAATTCCGGCGCCTCGGTGTCGGCCGTGCCGGTCATGCCGGCGAGCTTCTTGTAGAGGCGGAAATAGTTCTGAAAGGTGATCGAGGCGACCGTCTGGTTCTCCTCGCGCACGCGCACGCGCTCCTTGGCCTCCACCGCCTGATGCAGGCCGTCGGACCAGCGCCGGCCCGGCATGGTGCGCCCGGTGAACTCATCGACGATGATCACCTCGCCGCCTCTGACGATGTACTCGACGTCCCGCTTGTAGAGGGCGTGCGCGCGCAGGGCCGCGTTCAGGTGATGCATCAGGCGGATATTCGCAGCGTCGTACAGGCTCTCGCCCTCGCGCAGCAGGCCGCCTTCGGCCATCAGCGCCTCGACGTGCTCGTGGCCTTCCTCGGTGATGTGCACTTGCTTGGTCTTCTCGTCGACGGCGTAGTCGCCGGGCGCCTCCTCCTTCGGCTGGCGCTTCAGTCGCGGCACGAGATCATTGATGCGCAGGTAGAGCTCGGTGCTCTCCTCCGCCGGACCTGAAATGATGAGCGGCGTGCGCGCTTCGTCGATCAGGATCGAGTCCACCTCGTCGACCACCGCGTAGGCGAGGCCGCGCTGCACGCGATCCTCGAGCCGGTAGGCGAGGTTGTCGCGCAGATAGTCGAAGCCGAACTCGTTGTTGGTGCCGTAGGTGATGTCGCAGGCGTAGGCCGCGCGCTTCTCCTCGGAGGTCTGCGCATTCTTGATGACGCCGACGCTCATGCCGAGAAAGCGGAACACGGGGCCCATCCACTCCGAGTCGCGCTGCGCGAGGTACTCGTTCACGGTCACGATGTGCACCCCATCCGCGGGCAGCGCATTCAGATACGCCGGCAAAGTCGCGACCAGCGTCTTGCCCTCGCCCGTGCGCATCTCCCCGATCTTGCCCTGGTGCAGCGCAATACCGCCCACCAGCTGCATGTCGAAGTGGCGCATCTTCAAGGTGCGCTGCGCGGCCTCGCGTACCACCGCGAAGGCCTCGGGCAGGAGCTCATCCAGAGGCTCGCCCTGCTTCAGGCGCGCCCGGAATTCTTCGGTCTTGGCGCGCAGCGCCTCGTCGCTGAGCGCGCGCACTGTCGGCTCGAAGGCATTCGCCTCGCGCACGGGGCGCTGGTAGGTGCGCAGCAACCGGTCGTTGCGGCTGCCGAAGAGGCGCGTCAGAAGTTGCGGCACGTCACGGATTCCCGATGGACGAAAAAGCGAGCCCCGACAAATGCTTACGTGATGAGCGCAGCCGAGGGGGCGGCGCATTGTACGCAATAGACGCGCGCGCGCCCAATTGGTTCGCGCCGCCCTCGCGGGGCTCTGCAGCGACGAAGAGATGGGGGCGCTAACGGCCGATAAAAGAGAGCGGGTCGACCTGCCGGCCGTTACGCAGCACTTCGAAGTGCACGTGCGGACCGGTGGAGCGGCCCGAGGAGCCCATGAGCGCGATGGGCTCGCCGCGCGTGACGGTGTCGCCGACCGCGACCAGCGTGCGCTGGTTGTGCGCGTAGCGCGTGGTGAAGCCGTTGCCGTGGCTGATCTCGATGAGCTTGCCGTAGCCGGCGCGCACGCCGGCCCAGGTCACCACCCCGGCCGCGACGGCGATGACTTCGTCGCCCAGATTGCCGGCGAAGTCGACGCCCTTGTGAATGGCCTCTTCGCCGGTGAATGGATCCTGCCGCTGCCCGAAGTACGAGGAGATGAAGCCCCGGTGCACGGGGCGGCCCTCGGGGTGGATCTCCGCGTTCAGCTTGCGCGCGAGAATGATGTTCTCGAGCACGCCGAACTGCGTGTCGCGCAGCTCGACGCGCTGCTCGGTGCTGTCGAGCATCGCGGTGAGATCGGGAATCTGTGCGCCGACGCCTTCGCCCTCGGTCTCAGGCCCCCCGGTGGCCGGGTCGGCATCGAAATTGAATTCGCGGTGATCGATATTCGCCATGTCGGTCAGGCGCTTGCCGAGCGCGTTCAGCCGCAGGATATGCGCGTTGATCACCCCGAGGCGCAGCGCCAGGGCGTCGACGCGGTCCTGCAGGTGCGCGCGCAGCTCGCGGATCTCGCTCTTCTCGTCGCTGAGCGCGCCGCTGAAGGCGCCGGCCATATCAGCGCGCTGCAGCACGCTGCCCGTGCGCTCGCCGAGCCGCATGCCCAAGGCAAAGGCCGTGCCCAGGATGGCGAGCACCAGAGCGCCGAGGACGGCAAGGGCGGCCGGATGGCCGAGATTGAATTGGCGCGCGCGCCCTTCGCGGCTGGAAAACCAGATGAGATTCATGTGCGACGCCTCCCGCGCCGCAGCCTCTGCGCGTGCCGCGGCCGCGCGGCGTCCACTCGGCAATCAAAAGGCTTGCGCGCTGTCATAAACCCCGCTGTCATAAGCTTTGTAACGTCCGACCACGGTTTTCTTTCCCGCGCCTTGGCGGCGGGGCTGGTTCTCGTGACAAGGCAATATGCCGAATAAGATCAAACGAAACAAGCTTCATAAGAGCCGAATGCGACGGCGTGAACGAAGCGGTGATTCTGTCAAAGTTCTTCTGGCGGGCAAGGACCCCGCGCTGCAGCGGCTCGCGGCGCAGGTCGAGCGTCAGGGGCTGTGGCGCGCGTGGCTGGACGCGCACCTGCCGGAGGCGGCGCGCGCGCACGTCTCGGGCATCGTCGAGCGGCGTGACACACTCGTCATTTTCACCGCCTCCGCGGCCTGGTCGGCGCGCGTGCGCTTTGCGGTCGCCGAGATTGAAGCGGCGCTGAAGCGCGCGCACCCCGCGATTGCCGCGGTCGAAGTGCGGGTGCTACCGGAGTAGGACGGGCATCACGCCGGCGGCAGCGCCGGTGTTTCGACATAGGAGATCGGCGCATCCGCGGGGGACTCGAACTCGACTTCTTCCCACGCCGCGCCGTCGGCGAGCAGCGCGCGCAGCAGCTTATTGTTGAGCGCGTGCCCCGACTTATGACCGCTGAATTCTCCGATCAGGCTGTGCCCCAGGAGGTACAGGTCCCCGATCGCGTCCAGGATCTTGTGCTTCACGAACTCGTCCTCGTAGCGCAGACCGTCCTCGTTCAGGACGCGGAAGTCATCGAGCACGATCGAATTGTCGAGGCTGCCGCCGAGCGCCAGACTCTGCGAGCGCAGCGTCTCGATGTCGCGCACGAAGCCGAAGGTGCGCGCGCGGCTGACCTCCTTCAGAAAGGAGGTCGTGGAGAAATCCATCGACGCCTTCTGCGAGCGGCGCTTGAAGATCGGGTGATTGAACTCGATCTCGAAATTCACCTTGAAGCCGTCGAAGGGGTCGAACTGCGCCCACTTGTCGGCGGTCTCGACGCGGATGCGCTTCCTCACGCGGATGAATTTCTTCGCCACGCGCTGCTCTTCGATCCCCGCGGACTGCAGCAGAAACACGAAGGGACCGGCGCTGCCATCCATGATCGGCACCTCCGGCGCGCTCACCTCGACGGTGAGGTTGTCGATCCCGAGTCCCGCGCAGGCCGACAACAGATGCTCGACCGTGGAGACGCGCACGTCGCCCTTGATGAGAGTCGTGCCGAGCGTCGTCTCGCCGACGTTCGATGCGTGCGCGCGGATCTCAACGGGCTCTCCCAGGTCCGTGCGGCGAAAGACGATGCCCGCATCCGGCGGCGCCGGCCGCAGCGTCATCAGGACCTTCTTGCCGGTGTGCAGGCCCACACCCGTTGCACGTATGGAGTTCTTGAGGGTGCGTTGTCCAACCATAATAGGTTTTGCCGGCATCTCTTCCAGTTATATCCCAGCCCCGGGGTCGCGTTCCTCGCGACCCCGTTACATCCGGGCGCCAGCCTTCGGCAAAGGGACCGTTAACCTATCATAGGCTCAAATGCGGCTCCAATAACCGCACCGCTCAGTCGGCCTGGCGGCGCAGGAACGCCGGAATATCCAGCAGGTCCTCGGGCTCGGACTCGGGACGCAGTCCATCGCCGACAGCGCGTTGCCGCTGAACCGTGGGCTTGTCCAGAGCGGCATAGTCGTTATTCGACAACGGGCCCCGTCGTACAACGCGCATGGGCGCATCGCGCTGACCGGAGGGGGTGCGGGCGGCGGACATCTCACGCGGCATCGGAGTGCGCATGGCCGCTGCCGGCCGGCCCAGCCCCGTGGCCACGACCGTAACGCGCAATTCAGTGGCGAGTTCCGGGTCGATGACGGTGCCCACCACGACGGTGGCATCTTCGGAGGCAAATTGCTTCACGATCTGGCCCACCTCCTGGAACTCGCCGATCGACAGATCCATGCCGGCCGTCACGTTCACGAGAATGCCGTGAGCGCCCGCGAGATTGATGTCCTCGAGGAGCGGCGAGGACACGGCGGCCTCGGCCGCAGTGCGCGCGCGGCCTTCGCCGCTGCCCACACCCGAGCCCATCATGGCCATGCCGGTCTCCGCCATCACCGTGCGCACATCGGCGAAGTCCACGTTGATGAGGCCCGGCCGCGTGATGAGCTCGGCGATGCCCTGCACGGCGCCCTGCAGCACCTGATTCGCCGACTTGAAGGCATTCAAGAGCGTCGTATCGGGACCCAGCACCGTCAAGAGCTTCTGATTGGGAATGGTGATGAGTGAGTCGCAGAATTTGCCGAGCTCCGCGATGCCATGGTCGGCAATCAGCGAGCGCTTGCTGCCTTCCATCTCGAAGGGCTTGGTCACGACCGCCACCGTCAAGATGCCGAGCTCCTTGGCGATCTGCGCCACGACCGGAGCGGCGCCCGTGCCCGTGCCGCCGCCCATGCCGGCGGTGATGAAGAGCATGTCGCATCCTTCGACGAGCTCGATGATGCGGTCGCGATCCTCCATCGCCGCCTGCCGCCCGACCTCCGGGTCGGCGCCCGCACCCAGGCCCTTGGTGATATTGCAGCCGATCTGCAGGGCCGACTTTACCTTGGAGTGTTTGAGCGCCTGCGCATCGGTGTTGATGCACATGAAATCGACGCCGTCGATGCCGCTCGCGACCATGTGAGTGACGGCGTTGCCGCCGCCGCCGCCGACGCCGATGACCTTGATCACCGCGCTTTGGCTGTATGCATCCATCAGTTCAAACATTGTTGTCGCTCCTAAACAAGAGAACAGGGGTTGGTTGAAGCTTCGCTCTATTGCACTACCGGTCTGTCAGCTCAAAAGTTGCCCTGGAACCAGGAGCGCATGCGATCGAGCGCGCCCTTGGCGCTCGAGAGGCCGCGGCCCTTGGTTCCCGGCAGAACGTTGTCGCGGGCATAGAGCAGGAGGCCCATGCCCGTGGAATAAATCGGATTGCGCACGACGTCGGAGAGCCCCTGCACCTGCTGCGGCATCCCCAGGCGCACCGGCACGTGAAACACCTCCTCGGCCAGCTCGATCGCGCCTTCCATCTTGGCGCTGCCGCCGGTCAGCACGATTCCGGCGGCGATCAGCTCCTCGAAGCCGCTCCTGCGCAGCTCCTCGCGCACCAGGCCAAAGAGCTCCTCGTAGCGCGGCTCGACGATCTCGGCGAGCGTCTGGCGCGCCAGGCGCCGCGCGGGCCGCTCGCCGACGCTCGGCACTTCGATGCTTTCGTCGGGATTGGCAAGCTGCGAGAGCGCGCACGCATAGCGGATCTTGATGTCCTCCGCGTACTGCGTCGGCGTGCGCATCGACACGGCGATGTCGTTGGTGACCTGGTCGCCGGCGATCGGAATCACCGCGGTGTGGCGGATCGCGCCGTTCGCGAACACGGCCAGGTCGGTCGTGCCGCCGCCGATGTCGACGAGACACACCCCGAGCTCCTTCTCATCCTCCGTCAATACCGCAAAACTCGAGGCAAGCTGCTCGAGCACCACATCCTCCACCGTGAGCCCGCAGCGCTGGATGCACTTCTCGATGTTCTGCGCGGCGCTGTCCGCGCCGGTGACGATGTGCACCTTCGCCTCGAGGCGCACGCCCGACATGCCGATCGGATCGCGGATGCCCTCCTGGCCGTCGACGATGAACTCCTGCGGCAGCACGTGCAGAATTTTCTGGTCGGCGGGGATGGCGACGGCCTTCGCCGCATCGATGACGTGCTCGACGTCCCCTTGCGTGACTTCCTTGTCGCGGATCGCGACGACGCCGTGGGAGTTGAGGCTTCTCACGTGGCTGCCGGCGATCCCGGCGTAGACCGCATGAATTTCGCACCCCGCCATGAGCTCGGCCTCCTCGACGGCGCGCTGGATGGACTGCACGGTCGACTCGATGTTGACGACCACGCCCTTCTTCAGGCCCCGCGACGGGTGCGAGCCCAGGCCCAGCACCTCGATCGCGCCGTCCACAGCGATTTCGCCGACGAGCGCCACGACCTTCGAGGTGCCGATGTCGAGCCCCACGATCAGGCTGCGGTCGGAGCGCTTAGGCATCCTTGCCTCCGTCGTCGCCGGCGCGGTGCGCGCTGCCGTTGCGCCAGCCGATGGCGAAGCCATTGCTGTAGCGCATGTCGACGTAGGCGATGTCATCGGCGCGCTGCGCGATGAGCTTGATGGCGGTCGCCATGAAGCGCTCGAAGCGCTCGTCCACCTGGCGGCTGCCGAGGCGCACGGTGATGCCGGCCGCAAGATCGAGCTCCCACGCGCCGCGCTCATCGAGGCGCAGCGCCGTCAGATGCATGCCGGCTTCGATGAGGCGGCCCTGGGCTGCGAGATAGCGCGCGGCCACGAGCGCCTGCGTGCCGGGCGGGCCGGAGAGGCGCGCCAGCTCCGGCGGAATGTGCGTCGCGGCAGTGGCGAAGAGCTCGCCGCGCATGTTGAGCAGGCCGCTCTCGCCCCAGCGTGCGGCCGCCACCTGCTCGACCACCGTGACCGTGAGCCCCCGCGGCCAGGCGCGCTGCACGCTCACCGTGTCCACCCACGGCAGGCCGCCGACCGCGGCGCGCACGGCGTCCAGATCGAGCGACACGAGCCCCGCGCTGCGCACCTCCTCCTTGACCGCGCGCTCCACATCTCCCGGCGAGACGCGCTGGAAGCGCCCCGAGATGAGGATCCGCTGAATCGGCTGATCGAGAAACACCGCGAGGGTGGCGAGCGCGCCGAGAATGGCGATGAGGCTGAGCGCGCTCAGGCCCCAGCGGCGCCAGTTGATGGCGGGCAGGGTGAAGCGGCGCTCGTGGTGCTTGCGGCGGTTCTTGGGTCGTTTGAAGGTGAGCATCTTCACGGCCTAGATCCGCACGCGTGCCGAGCTCGTCTCGAGCACCTGCCAGACGAGCTCGTCGAAATCGATGCCGCGCTCGCGCGCGGCCATCGGCACCAGAGAGTGATCCGTCATGCCGGGGACGGTGTTGACCTCGAGCAGCAGCGGTCGCCCCGTTTCGTCCATCATGAAATCCGCGCGCCCCCAGCCGCTGGCGCCGATCACGCCGAAGGCGGCAAGCGCCAGATTCGCCAGGTGCTCCTCGGCCATGGCCGAGAGACCCGAGGGGCACAGGTAGCGCGTGTCGCTGCGGAAATACTTGGCTTGGTAGTCGTAGAAGGTGCGCGGCGTCTCGATGCGGATCGACGCCAGGGCGTGCCCCTTCAAGATCGCGACGGTGTACTCGGCGCCGGTGATCCACGGTTCGGCAAAGACGCTCGTTTCAAGCGCCCGCGCCGCGGCGTAGGCGGCGGCGAGGTCGGCGGCGCGCTCCACCTTCGTCATGCCGACGCTCGAGCCCTGCGAGGTCGGCTTCACGATGAGCGGCAGTCCGAGCTGCTCGAGCGCGGTGTCGAAGTCCTCAGCGCCGCGCAGCACCACGAAATCGGCGGTCGCAACTCCGATCGCGAGCGCCAGGCGCTTGGTCGCGATCTTGTCCATCGCGATCGCGGAGCCCATGACGCCGCTGCCCGTATAGGGCACGCCGAGAAACTCGAGCGCGCCCTGCACGGTGCCATCCTCACCGCCCGGACCGTGCAGCGCGATCCACACGCGCTCGAAGCGCTCCTCCAAAAGCCGCGACAGCGGCCGCTCCTCGGGATCAAATGCGTGCGCATCCACGCCGCGGCGCTGCAGGGCCGCGAGCACCGCGCGGCCGGAAAGGAGCGAGATCTCTCGCTCGCTCGAGTCGCCGCCCAGGAGGACCGCGACGCGCCCGAAGTCGCGCGGCGCGCCCACGCGCGCAACGGCCGCCGGGTCATAGCGCAGATGCATCAGGCGCGCTCCCCGAGGATGCGCACTTCGGGCGTGAGGCGCACGCCGTGCACGCGCTCGACGGTGGCGCGCACGTGCTCGATCAGCTGCTCGACGTCCGCCGCCGAGGCGGCGCCGTAGTTGACGATGAAGTTGGCGTGCTTGTGCGAGACCGCCGCGTCGCCGATGCGATGGCCCTTCAGGCCCGCGGCCTCGATGAGGCGCGCGGCATGATCGCCGGGCGGGTTGGTGAACACCGAGCCGCAGCTCCACTCGCCGATCGGCTGCGCGGCGCGGCGGCGCGCCAAGAGCGCGCGCACGTCGGCGTCGTTCACGCCGGGCTTTTGGTCGAAGTGCAGGCGCGCGGCGAGAAAGCCCTCGTCCTGCGCCGGCGCGTTCACGTGGCGATAGCCGACCTCAAACTCGCTCGCCGCGCGCCGGTGCTCCACTCCGCGCCGATCGATGGTCTGCACCTCGAGCACGTGCTGCCAGATCTCGCCGCCGAAGGCGCCGGCGTTCATCGCCAGCGCGCCGCCCAGCGTGCCGGGAATGCCGGCGAGGAATTCCGCGGGACCCAGGCCCCAGCGGATGCACTGTTTGGCGATGCGCGCGCAGGCGATGCCGGCCTCGGCAAAGATCGTCGTCTGCGAGATGCGCTCGAGCCGCTCGAGCGCGCCGTAGGTGGCGATGACGACGCCCGGCAGGCCGCCGTCGCGCACCAGCACGTTGCTGCCGAGTCCGATCCAGTGCACCGGCACATCCGCGGGCAGGCTGCGCAGAAACGCCGCCAGATCCATGCGATCGCGCGGATTGAAGAAGACCTCCGCCGGGCCGCCGACGTGCCAGGAGGTGTGCCGGCTCATCGATTCGGCGCGGCGCACTCGGGGCATGAATTCAGCAGCGACCGCCATCGTCACGACGACCTCCGGCGCGTACTGGCAACGGGGGCGAGACGGGCGAGCTGCGTCGGCAGCGCGTGCGACACCGCATTCATGTTGCCGGCGCCCATGGTCACGAGGAGATCGTTGGGCTTGAGCAGGTCGCGCAGCGCCGCGGCGAGATCCTCCACCTTTTCGACGAACACGGGCTCGAGCTGCCCGCGGCCGCGCACCGCGCGGCAGATGGCGCGCCCGTCGGCGCCTGCGATCGGTGCTTCTCCGGCCGGGTACACTTCGGTGACGACGAGCGCATCGGCACCCGAGAGCGCGCGCCCGAAATCGTCGATGAGGTCGCGCGTGCGCGTATAGCGGTGCGGCTGGAAGGCCAGCACCACGCGCCGGTTCGGATAGGCCTGGCGCAGCGCCTCGAGGGTCGCGACGATCTCGGTGGGATGATGGCCGTAGTCGTCGACGAGGGTGACGGGCCCCGCGTGCGCGTCGATTTCAGCGATGTGCTGCAGGCGCCGTTCGATGCCCTGGAAGAGCAGGAGCGCGCGGCGGATCGCCGCGGTGTCGACGCCGAGCTCGCTCGCCACCACGATCGCCGCGAGCGCGTTCAGAACGTTGTGGGTGCCCGGCAGATTGACGGTAATCTCAAGCGGCGCGCTGCCGGCGCGCTCGACCCGGAAGTGCGTGACGCCGCCGTCGCGGCGCAGGTTGACCGCGCGCACGTCCGCGCCTGCCGCGATGCCGTAGGTCACGATCGGCCGGCCGACGCGCGGCAGGATGCTGCGCACGTGCTCGTCATCGAAGCACAGCACCGCGAGCCCGTAGAAAGGCAGGTTGTGCAGAAAGCCGACGAAGCTCGTCTTCAGGTGCTCGAAGTCGCCGTCGTGGGTGGCGAGGTGGTCGTTGTCGATATTCGTGACGACCGCGATCAGCGGCTGCAGATGCGTGAACGAGGCGTCGCTCTCGTCCGCCTCGGCGACGAGATAACGCCCCGCGCCGAGGCGCGCGTTGCTGCCGGCGCTCTTCAGGAGGCCGCCGATGACGAAGGTCGGATCCTCGCCGCCTTCGGCGAGAATGCTCGCGACCAGACTCGTCGTCGTGGTCTTGCCGTGCGTGCCGGCCACCGCGATCGCGTGGCGGAAGCGCATGAGCTCGCCCAGCATCTCGGCGCGCGGCACCACCGGGATGCGCTGCTCGAGCGCGGCTGCGATCTCGCAGTTGTCGGCCGGCACCGCGCCCGAGGCGACCACGACGTCGGCGTCGGCGATGTGGGCGCTCGCGTGGCCGATGCTGATGCGCGCGCCGAGCAGAGAGAGGCGCTCGGTCACCGCGCTCGAGCGCAGGTCCGAGCCTTGCACGCGATAGCCCAGGTTGATGAGCACCTCGGCGATGCCGCCCATGCCGCTGCCGCCGATCCCGACGAAGTGGATGGTGTTGATGCGCCGCATGCGATCGTCGCGCGAGCTCGTCATGCCGCGTACCGCGCAAATTTGAGGCACGCCTGCGCGAGCTCCTCGGCCGCATGCGGCCGCGCGAGCAGCCGCGCGCGTTCCGCCATCGCCAGGAGCCGGCCGCGCCCCGCGCACAGCCGGCCGAGCTCCGTGGCGAGCCGCTCGACCGTGAGCTCGCGGTCCGCGATCAGCACGGCAGCGCCTTCGCGCACGAGATAGGCGGCATTTGCGCTTTGATGATCATCGACCGCGGCGGGAAAGGGCACGAGGATGGCGCCGACGCCGGCCGCTGCCAGCTCCGATACCGTGAGCGCGCCCGCGCGGCAGATGACCAGATCCGCCCACGCATAGGCCGCGGCCATGTCGTCGATGAACGGAATCACCGTCGCGCGCACGGCGGCGCTCGCGTAGTTCGCGCGCGCCGGCTCGAGCCAGCGCTCGCCCGCCTGATGGCGGGTTTCGATGAGCACCGTGTCCGCAAGGCGCGCGAGCGCGAACGGCACGATGGTGTTGAGGCGCGTCGCGCCCTGGCTGCCGCCGAGCACCAGCAGGCGAATCGCGCCGCTGCGGGTGGCAAAGCGCGTCGCCGGCGGCGCCACGGCGGATATCTCGGCGCGCACCGGATTGCCGATCGCGTGCGCCGCAATGTCGGCGCCGAAGCTGCCCGGAAAGGCCTCGAGCACTTCGCGCGCGAGATGCGCCAGACAGCGGTTGGTGAAGCCGGCGATCGCATTCTGCTCGTGAATGAGCAGCGGCCGGCGCGTCAGCCACGCGGCCACCCCGCCGGGACCGGTGACAAAGCCGCCGAGGCCCACCACCGCGAGCGGCCGGTGGCGCCGCATGACCGCCAACGCCTGCGCCAGAGCGAGGATGAGGCGAAACGGCGCGGCGAGCCAGGCGAGCAGGCCTTTGCCGCGCAGACCGCCGATCGAGAGCCATTCGATGGCAATGCGTTCCGCCGGAATCACGCGCGCCTCCAGACCGCGCCGCGTGCCGAGCCAGACGACTTCGCAGGAGCGCGCGCGCAGCAGGCGCGCGAGCGCCAGGGCCGGGAAAACGTGGCCGCCGGTGCCGCCCGCCATGATCATCACCGGGCGCGTGCTCATGCGGCGCGCTCCGCGCGCGCGCGCGCGCCCGTGCCGCCGCGCGCCTCGTGCGTCGCCTCGTGATAGACGCGCAGCACGAGTCCCACCCAGGCCATCGACACGATGAGACTCGAGCGGCCGTAGCTCATGAGCGGCAGCGTGAGACCCTTGGTCGGCAGCACGCCCATGTTCACGCCGATATTGATGAACGCCTGGATGCCCAGCCACAGGCCGAAGCCCGCCGCGAGGTAGGCGGCAAATTTGAGCCCGGCGCCGGCGGCGAGCCGCGCGATGAAGAAGCTCCTCCAAATGAGGCCCAGAAAAAGTGCGAGCGTGAGCGCAACGCCCGCCAGGCCCAGCTCCTCCGCGAGCACCGCGAAGAGAAAATCCGTGTGCGCCTCCGGCAGGTAGAAGAGCTTCTGCACGCTCGCGCCCAATCCCACCCCGAACCATTCGCCGCGGCCGATCGCGATCAGCGACTGCGTCAGCTGAAAGCCGCTGTTGTACGGATCCGCCCACGGATCGAGGAACGTCGTCAGGCGCCGCAGACGGTAGCTCGAGCTCATCGCGAGCGTGGCGAAGCTCGCCGCCGCGATCAGCATCATGCCGAGCACATAGCGCAGGCGCGCGCCGGCGAGAAACAAGAGCGCAAAGCCGCTCGCAAAGAGCACGGTGGCGGCGCCGAAGTCCGGCTCCGCCAAGAGCAGCGCGGCCATGCAGGTGAGCAGGCCGAGCGGGCGCGCGAGGCCTTTGAAGGTCGTGCGCAGCTCCTTCTCGCGCCGTACGGCGTAGCTGGCGAGGTAGACGAGCACGATGACCCGCGCGAGCTCGGATACCTGGAAATTGGCCCCCGCCACCCGCAGCCAGCGGCGGCTGCCATTCACCGCGTGGCCGAGGCCCGGCACCAGCACGAGCACCAGGAGCACGCTCGCGAGCACCAGGAGCGGCATCGACGCGCGCTCGAGCTGCTCGGTGCGCACGCAGAAGACGAGCGCCGCGGCGGCCGCGCCGATGAGCGTCAGGATGAGCTGGCGCTGCAGATAGAGAAAGGGCTCGCCGCTCGCTTTGCTGGCAATCGAGATCGATGCCGAGGTGACCATCACGAGGCCGAGCAGTACCGTGCCGAGCGCGAGGGCCACCATGACGGGATCCAAGCGGATGCCGCCGCGGCCGCTCGAGCGCGCAAAATTCAATTCGCCCGCGGTGGTGGCGCTCATGCGGCGAGCTCCCGCACGGCCTGCTCGAACACCGCGCCGCGCTGCGCATAGTCCGTGAACATGTCCACGCTCGCGCAGGCCGGCGACAGCAGCACCGCATCGTCCGGCTGCGCGGCGCGTGCAGCGGCGCGCACCGCCTCCTCGAGCGTCGCGCAGCGCTCGACCGTGCACACGGCCTCGAGGACCCGCGCGATCTCGGCGGCGGCGCGCCCGATCAGAACGGCGTGCCGCAGCTTGCCGCGCAGTGCGGCCGCCAGGGGCGTGAAGTCCTGGTTCTTGCCCTCGCCGCCGGCGATGAGCACCACCGGCGCGTGCATTCCGCCGACGGCGGCGAGCGTTGCTCCGACATTCGTGCCCTTCGAGTCGTTGATATAGGTGACGCCGCGCACCCGCGCGACCCATTGCGAGCGATGCGGCAGGCCGGCAAAGCCCCTGAGCTCCGCGAGCATCGCCGCGAGCGGCAGATCGAGCGCTTCGCCCAGGGCGAGCGCGGCGAGCGCATTGGCCGCGTTGTGGCCGCCGCCGAGTTTCATCTCGGCGAGCCGCAGAAGCGGCACGCCGCGGCGCATGAGCCACCAATCATCGGCCGCCGCCGCGAGGGCGTAATCGGCGCCGATCGTGGCGCGCAGCGAGAAGCTCAAGGTGCGCTGCCCGGGTCGCGGCATGGTCGCGACCAGCGGATCATCCAGGTTGATCACCGCGGTATCGCAGCGCGCGAAGATGCGCGCCTTGGCCGCCGCATACGCCTCGAGCGATGCATAGCGGTCGAGATGGTCGGCGCTGACGTTGAGCACCGCGGCCGCCACCAGATCGAGCGAGTGGGTGGTCTCGAGCTGGAAGCTCGAGAGCTCGAGAACATAGAGCTCCGCCGCCCCGGAGCTGACGTTGGCATCCGGCGCGCGCGCCGCGCGCACGCTCGAATCATCGGCATCCAGCAGATCGAGTGCGGGCTCGCCGAGGTTGCCGCCGACGCGCACGCGCAGCGCCGCACGGTGCGCCATGCGTCCGAGCAGCGTCGTCACCGTGCTCTTGCCGTTGGTGCCGGTGATGCCCACGACCGGCGCGTCGGCGGCGCGCGCAAAGAGCTCGATGTCGCCGACGATCTCCAGCCCGCGGCGGCGCGCCTCCATGAAAAAGGGCTCGGCGAGCGACACGCCGGGGGACACGACGACACACAGGGCGTGCTCGAGGAGTTGCGGGTCGAGTCCGCCGAGGCGCACGTCAATGCCCGGATCGAGCGCGCGCAGGCGCGCGAGCTCGGGCGGCGCATCGCGTGTGTCGGTCACCGCCACGCGCCAGCCGCGCTTGGCAAGATAGCGTGCGCAGGAGAAGCCGGTGCGGCCGAGCCCGACGATCACCGCAGCGGCGGCTTGGTTGTGATTGGCGTTCATCGCAGTTTGAGCGTCGCCAGTCCCGCCAGCACCAGGAACAGCGAGATGATCCAGAAGCGCACGATGACCTTCGGCTCCGCCCAGCCCTTGAGCTCGAAGTGGTGATGGATCGGTGCCATGCGGAAGATGCGCTTGCCGGTGAGCTTGTATGAGGCCACCTGCAAAATGACCGAGGCGGTCTCGAGCACGAAGATGCCGCCCATCACGAGCACCACGAGCTCCTGGCGCACGATCACGGCCAGCACGCCGATGGCCGCGCCAATCGCGAGCGCGCCGACATCGCCCATGAAGACCTGCGCCGGATAGGCGTTGAACCACAGAAATCCCAGGCCCGCGCCGGAGAGCGCGGCGCAGAAAATCAAGAGCTCGCCCGCGTGCGGGATCGCCGGAATCGATAGATAGTTGGCGAACACCGCGTTGCCGCTGGCGTAGGCGAACACCCCCAGCGCCGAGACCACGAGCGCCGCGGGCATGATCGCCAGCCCATCGAGCCCGTCGGTGAGATTCACCGCATTGCTCATGCCGACGATCATCAGATAGGTGATGGCGATGAAGCTGCCGGCGCCGAGCGGTGCGGCGAATGTCTTGAAGAAGGGCAGAAACAGGGTGGTTTCCGCCGGGGTCGCGGCAGAGTAGTAGAGCGTGCCCGCGGTGGAGAGCCCGCCCACGGACTGCCAGAAGTACTTCCAGCGCGGTGACAGACCGCGGGAATTGCCGACGACGAGTTTCAGGTAGTCGTCGTACAGGCCGATGAGACCGAAGGCGAAAGTCACGCCGAGCACCATCCAGACAAAGCGGTCCGCCAGATCCGCCCACAGCAAAGTGCTGACGAGGGTCGCCACCAGGATGAGCGCCCCGCCCATGGTGGGCGTGCCGGCCTTCGGCAGGTGCGACTTCGGTCCGTCGTTGCGCACCACCTGGCGGATGCGATAGCGCGACAGGCGCGCAATCATCCGTGGACCGACGAGCAGCGAGATCGCGAGCGCCGAGCTCATGGCGAGAATGGCGCGCAGCGTGAGGTAGGAGAAGACGTGAAATCCCGACTTCACCTGGGTCAAATGCTGTGTCAACCAGTAGAGCATGGCGCTACTTCTCCCGCGACCGCACGCGGGCTTGCGTGAGTGCCTCGACGACGCGCTCCAGGCGGTTCATGCGCGAGCCCTTGACGAGCATGCGCACGCCGCCGTCGGCGCGGGCGGCGAGCGCCGCGGCCAGCGCCTGCGTGTCGGGAAACCATTCGCCGCCTGCGCCGAAGCTCTCGACCGCCCCGACCGCGAGGACGCCCGTGGCAAAGAGGCGCTCGATGCCCTGCGCGCGCGCGAACGCGCCGATCTCGGCGTGGCTTGCCTGCGCAAAATCGCCGAGCTCCGCCATGTCGCCCAGCACCAGCCACTTGCGGCCGTCGAGCTGCGCGAGCACCTCGATGGCGGCGCGCACCGAGCTCGGATTGGCGTTGTAGGAGTCGTCAATGAGCCAGGCGCCGTTCACCGCGCGCTTGAACTGCAAGCGCCCGGGCACCGCGCGCACGGCCGCAAGCCCCGCCACGACGTGCTCGAGCCGGGCGCCTGCCGCGACCGCCGCCGCCGCCGCCGCGAGCGCGTTCATGACGTTGTGGCGGCCGGCGAGCTCGAGCATCACGGGCGCGCGTCCGAGCGGGCCTGCGAGCGTGAAGCGGGTCTTGAAGCCCTGCGCGTCGACATCGCAGCGCACGCCCTGCGCGCGCCAGGTCGCATCCGCCGTCACGCCGAAAGTCACCACGGCCGCGCGCGTCAGGCCGCGCCACAGCGGTGCATACGGATCATCCGCGTTGATCACGGCGGTGCCCGCGGCAGGAAGCCCCTCGACCACCTCGCCCTCCGCGCGCGCGGCACCCTCGAGCGTGCCGAAGCCCTGCAGATGCTCGGCGCCGGCATTGGTGATGAGACCGATGCTGGGCGCGGCGAGCGCGACGAGCGCGGCGACGTCGCCGGGTTGATTGGCGCCCATCTCGATCACGGCAAAGCGATGCGCGCGCTCCAGGCGCAGCAAGGTCAGCGGCACGCCGATGTGATTGTTGAGATTGCCGCGCGTGGCGAGACAGGCGCCGGCGCGCTGCAGAATCGCCGCGGTCATCTCCTTGGTGCTGGTCTTGCCATTGCTGCCGGCGACGGCAATCACCGGGATGTCAAAGCCCGCGCGCCAGCGCTGCGCCGCGCGCGCGAGCGCCGCCTGGCTCTGCGCCACGATCACCTGCGCGAGCGGTGTCACCTGCGGCGCGTCGACGACGGCGCCCGCGGCGCCCGCCGCGTGCGCCGCCGCGACGAATTCATTGCCGTTGAAGCGCGGGCCGCGCAGCGCCACGAAGAGCTCGTCGCGCCCGAGGGTGCGAGTATCCGTGCCCACTCCCGAGTAGCCGCGGTCCGCACCCTGCAGCCGACCGCCGCAGGCCTCGGCGAAGCTCGCCAGCGTGCGCATCACGAGGACTCACCGAAGTAGGCGCGCACGATCGACTGGTCGCGGAAAGCGCGCCGCTCGCGGCCATAGATCTGATAGGCCTCGTGTCCCTTGCCGGCGATGAGCACCAGATCCGCAGGCGCCGCTCGCGCGAGCGTCGAGCGGATCGCCTGCGCGCGATCGTGCTCGATGACGAGCGCTCGATCGGCGCCGATGCCGCGGCGGATGTCGTTGATGATGGCCTGCGGGTTCTCGCCGCGCGGATTATCGTCCGTGAGCACCACCTCGTCAGCGAGCCGCGCGGCGATCTCGCCCATGAGCGGGCGTTTGCCCGCATCGCGATCGCCGCCGCAGCCGAACACCACCCAGAGCCGCCCGCGACAGTGGGCGCGCGCGGCCTGCAATGCCTGCGCGAGCGCATCGGGCGTGTGCGCAAAATCCACGAGCGCATGCGGCCCGCAGCCGAAGGGCTCCATCCGACCGGGCGGCGCCGGCGCGCGTGCCAGCGCCGCGGCCGCCGCCGCGAGTGGCACATCCCAGCCGAGGAGCACGGCCAACACCGTGAGGACGTTGTCCGCGTTGAAATCTCCCAGCAGCGGCACGTCGAGCTCGCACGCGCCCCAGCTCGACTCGATGGCAAGCGTCAGACCCGAAGGCCGCGCGACCACGCGCGCGGCGCGCACGAAGGAGGCCGCCCCGAGCCGCTCTGCCGCCAGTGCCTGGCGTGTCGTGACGATGAGCCGCGCATGGGCACTCGCGCGCGCGAGCTGCCGGCCCAGGGCGTCGTCAATATTGATGACGCGCGCCGCGAGCGTCGTCCACGAAAACAGGCGCGCCTTCGCCGCTGCGTATTCGGCCATGGTGCCGTGATAATCCAGGTGGTCACGCGTGAGCTGGGTGAACACCGCCGTGTGAAACCGCACCGCCGTGACCCGGCCCTGGTCGAGCGCATGGGAGGAGACCTCCATGGCGACGCATTCGGCGCCGAGAGCGCGCAGCTGTGCGAGCTGGCGCTGCACGTTGACGGCATCGGCGGTCGTCAGGGCGGCCTCGCTCAGCGCTCCGGGCAGGCCGAAGCCGAGCGTGCCCATGTAGGCGGCGCGCCGCCCGGTGAGCACGAGCGCCTGCGCGAGCAGATACGCGCAGGTGGTCTTGCCATTGGTGCCGGTGATGCCGGCAATCGTCAGGTGCTGCGAGGGCGCATCGAAAAACCGCTCGGCGATGGTGCCCGCGTGACGGCCGAGGTGCGGCACGGCGCGCACGAAGATCCCGCTCGGCAGCGCCGGCGGCGCGCCCTCGGTGCCGCTCTCGTACAACACCGCGCGTGCGCCGAGCGCGACCGCCTCTGCGGCGAAGCGCACGCCGTGGTGCGCGCGCCCGCGGCACGCGAGAAAGAGACACCCGGCAGATGCGGCGCGGCTGTCGAGCGTCACATCGCTCACCGCGATCTCGGCGGGCACGTCGACGAGGCCAGCCGTGAGGTCAGCCAGGCGTCGCTCGCGCGTCATCATTTCAGCGCCGCCGTGCGAATGCCGCGGGTGGCGGCGGCGGGCTCGGTGTCGGGCAGTGCGCGCACCGGCTGATCCGGCGCGACCGCGAGCAGGCGCAGCGCGTGGCCCACGACGGCTGAGAACACCGGCGCGGCAACGTCGCCTCCGCGGTGCTGACCGGCGCTCGGCTCGTCGATGACCACCACCGCGGCGAGGCGCGGGTGGGTCGAGGGCGCGACACCGCCGAACACCGCCATGTAGCGATCCGTGGAATAGCCGCCGGCCGTTGCCTTCCACGCCGTGCCCGTCTTCCCGGACACGCGATAGCCTGGAATGGCGGCGAGCTTGCCGGTGCCTTCCGCGGCGACCACCGACTCGAGCATGCCGATGAGCTCGCGGCACAGGTGCTCATCGAGCACGCGCGCGGCGGCGGGTGCGCTGTCGACGCGCAGGAAGGACACCGGGCGGTTGAGGCCAAACGCGCCGAGAGTGGCATAGGCATGCGCCAGCTGCAGCGGTGTGACCGACAGGCCGTAGCCGTGCGACATGGTCGCAATCCCGATGGGGCGCCAGTGGGCGTAGTCGCTCAGCAGGCCCGCTGATTCACCCGGATAGCCGCTCGCGGTGACCTGTCCAAAGCCGAGCGAGGTGAGCGTCTTCCAGATGAGCTGCGGCTCGAGCGACAGCGCCAGGCGCGCCATGCCGACATTGGAGCTCTTGGCGAGAACGGTCGCGAGAGTGATGGCGCCGAGACTGCCGTGCTCATCCTCGATGGTCTTCATGCCGACCTTGAAGAATCCCGGCGCCGTATCGATCACGCTGCGGTCGTCGTACTTGCCGGAGGCGAGTCCCGCGGCGACGAAGAACGGCTTGATGCTCGAGCCCGGCTCGAAGATGTCGGTCGCCGCGCGATTTCTGTAGGTGGTCGCGACGAACTGCTCGCGATCGTTGGGGTTGTAGGCGGGCTGATTGACCATCGCCAGCACTTCGCCGGTGGCGACGTCGAGGACCACGACCGAGCCGGCGCGGGCGCGCTGCTCCAGAATCGCCGCCTTCAGCTCGCGGTAGGCGAGATACTGAATGCGCAGGTCAATCGACAGGATGAGATCGCGCCCCGGACGCGCGCTGCGGATGCTGTCCACGTCCTGCACGACGTGCCCGTAGCGGTCCTGGATCACGCGCTTGGCGCCGTCCTCGCCCGCGAGCCAGTGGTCAAAGGCGAGCTCGAGGCCCTCCTGGCCCGCATCATCGACGTTGGTAAATCCGAGGATGTGCCCCGCCACTTCCCCGGCGGGAAAATAGCGCCGGTATTCGCGCGAGAGGTACACGCCCGGAATGTCGAGCGCGCGGATCTGCTGCGCTTCGGCGGGCTGCAGGTGCCGCGCGAGATAGAGGAATTCGCGGTCGAGGTTGCTGGTGACGCGACGCGTGAGCTCCTGGCGGTCGAGTTTCAGTGCGGCCGCGAGCCGCGGGATCTGATCGGTCGCGAGTGCCAGCTCGCGCGGATTGGTCCATACCGAATCGACCGGCGTGCTGACCGCGAGCGGCTCGCCATAGCGGTCGATGATGGTGCCGCGGTGCGCGACGATGGCGGCCACGCGCGAGAAGCGGGCGTTGCCTTGGCTCGCAAGAAAGCCGTGATCGCGCAGCGCCAGATTCGCCGCGCGCCAGCCGAGCGCGAGCGCGCTCGCGCCCAGAATCGCCAGCAGCACATAGGAACGCCAACGAAACGACCCCGCGGCCTCCTGGCGCGCCTCGTAGCCGGTCATGGCGCGATCACCTCGATGGCCTGCGGCGGCGGGGTCGCCATGCGCAGCTTGGTGCTGGCGACCCGCTCGACGAAGGCATGCGTCGACCAGGCACTCTGTTCGAGCTGCAGCTGGCCCCATTCCACATCCAAGTTGTCGCGGCGCGCGTTCAGCCGCTCGAGCTCGACGAAGAGCTCGCGCGCGCGATGCTTGCAGTAGATCGCGCCGGCGGCGCTGCCGAGGACGCCGAGCCACAGCGCGAGAACGATGACGGCGAGAGTGCGCGGCGAGGTGGCTCTCATGAGCGGCAGCGCCTCACGCGAGTTTCTCGGCAACGCGCAGCAGGGCGCTGCGCGCGCGCGGGTTGCGGGCGATTTCCGCGCTCCCCGGACGCGTCTTGCGGCCGACGAGGCGCGCGCGCGCGCGCGCGGCCACCGGCACGACCGGCAGACGGTCAAACGCCGCAGCGACCGTGGACGAGCGCTGCATGAAGCGCTTGACCACGCGATCCTCGAGCGAATGGAAGCTGATGACCGCGAGGCGCCCCCCGGGCGCGAGCACCGCGAGCGCTGCGCTCAACGCGCGTTCGAGCGCGCCCAGCTCGTCGTTGACGAACATGCGCAGCGCCTGGAAAGTGCGGGTCGCCGGGTGTTTTCCCGGCTCGCGCGTGCGCACGGCGCGCGCGACGAGCGCCGCCAGCTCAAGCGTGCGCAGCAGCGGCTGTGCGCGGCGCGCCGCGACGATGGCATTCGCGACGCGTCGTGCGAAGCGCTCTTCGCCGAGCTCGGTGATCACCTCGCAAATCTCGTCGACGCCCGCCCGAGCGAGCCAATCAGAGACGGGTTCGCCCCGTGACGGGTCCATACGCATATCGAGCGGGCCGTCCGCGCGGAAGCTGAAGCCGCGGGCCGGGTCATCCAATTGCGGGGATGAGACGCCGAGGTCGAAGAGCACACCGCGACACGCGCGGCCGTTGCCGTATGCCGGCACGAGCGACCCAAGCTCGGCAAACGACGCGTGCACGAGCGTAAGCCGCACTTCGTCGGCAAAGCGTGCGCGACCGGCCTCGATGGCTTGCGGATCCTGGTCGATCGCGAGCACGCGACCTTCTCCACCCACGGTCTCGAGAAGGCGTGCCGTGTGGCCCCCGCGCCCGAATGTCGCATCGACATAGTAACCACCCGCCCCAACGGCCAAAGCCGCGAGCGCCTCCTCGACAAGCACCGCGGTGTGCTCACTTGTCATCGGCTGCGCCCAACTTCCCCGGGGCCGCACCCTGGCTGCGGCCTTGTACGAATAGCGGGGCGAAGCGCGCTGCCGCTGCGCTTCGCCCGCACTGGTGCATGTGAGCCTGCGACGCGCTGCTTACAAGGACAGCGAATCGAGCTCCGAGGGCAGATCGGTGACGGCCTCTTCGCTGGTGAGCCAGAAATCGCGCCGCGTGTTCCAGCGCGTCTCATCCCACAACTCGAAGCGATTGCCCTGTCCGATCAGCATGGCGTGCCGCTCAAGGCCGGCGAATGCGCGCAGTTCCGCCGGCAACAGCAACCGGCCGTGCCCGTCCAGGGTCAGATCGGTCGCGTGCCCCACCATGAGGCGCTGCAGCCGGCGCGCTCGCGGATGCAGGCTGGGCAGGCTCATGAGCTTGCGTTCGACCTGCTCCCACTCAGGCAGCGGATACAGGAGCAAGCATTGGTCACGATCGACCGTCACCACGAGCTGCCCCTGCGAGCGCTCGGCGATCTGTTCTCGATACCGGTTGGGAATGACCATCCGGCCCTTGTCGTCCAAGGTGACCTTTGCTGCGCCGCGAAACATGGTCTTGAGCGATCAATACGCCCATTCGCCCCCACTTCTTCCCACTTCGCGCCACTATAGAAATGACGCGCCCAAGATGTCAATCACGAAGAGTGAGAGATGTGTCGCAGTCGCAGCGCATTATGTTTATTTAGACAGCACTGCAGGTGCAGGCGCGCACTGATTTTTGATGGACGCGCAGCAACGAGAAAAAAGGAGCCGGCCTGTAAGCCGGGTTCTGTCTAGGGCAGCCATTCCTCTGGGACCCGCGTCGCCGCGGGCCTCTAGCGGCCTACCCGGAAGCGCGTGCGGAATGACGCTGCGGCCCTTGTTGCCAAGCACCGCTGCTTCCCTATTTGGCCTTGCATCAGGTGGGGTTTGCCGTGCCGTCGCGTGTTACCACTGACGCGGTGCGCTCTTACCGCACCATTTCACCCTTACCGGCACCGTTTCCGGCGCTTAGGCGGTTTGCTTTCTGTTGCACTTTCCGTGGGCTCGCGCCCCCCAGGCGTTACCTGGCACCTCATCCGACGAAGCCCGGACTTTCCTCCACATTTCACCGTGAAATGCAGCGGCTGCCCGGCCGGCTCCAGAGCTCAAGTTAGCACGCCGGGCGCGTGAGTTCTTGCTCATGCGCCGGCGATCGCGAGGGCGTAGGCCTCGCTCCTCTTCGCGCCCGTGAGCTGCGCGGCGAGCGCCGCCGCCTTGCCGGGGGGCAGTTCCCGCAGCAGAAGCGCCACCGTGCGCTTCAGAAGCTGCGGATCGGCGCGCGCGCGCGCGGCCGCTGCGCCGGCGACGACGAGAGTGATTTCCCCGCGCTGGAAATTCGCATCCGCCGCCGCCTGTGCGGCAAGCTCGGCGAGCGTGCCGCGATAGACGCTCTCGTGCATCTTCGTCAGCTCGCGCGCCACCACCGCGCGGCGCGTGGCGCCGAACGCCGCCGCCAGGTCCGCGAGCGACGCGGCGATGCGATGCGGCGCCTCAAAAAAAACCAGGGTCCGCGGCTCGCCCGCGAGCGCCAAGAGCGCGCTGCGCCGCTCGCGGGTGCGCGCCGGCAGGAAACCTTCGAAACAGAAGCGCCCCATCGGCAGTCCGGCGACCGCGAGCGCAGCGGTGATGGCTGACGGCCCGGGAATCGAGCGCACTTCAAAACCCGCGCTCATCGCCTGCTGCACCAGCTCGTAGCCCGGGTCGGACAACAGCGGCGTGCCCGCGTCGCTCACGAGCGCGACCACCGCGCCGGCTTCGAGGCGCGCAAGCACCTGCGGCACGCGCTGCGCTTCGTTATGCGCGTGCAGCGACACGAGCGGCCGTGACACACCGATGGCGCGCAGCAGCGTGAGGGTGTGGCGCGTATCCTCGGCGGCGATGAGGTCCGCCTCGCTGAGCGATGCGCGCGCGCGCGCGCTCAGATCGGCGAGATTTCCGATCGGCGTCGCGACGACGTCGAGCCGGCCCGTTGCTTTCTTCACTATACTTCCCCGGAACGCCGCGCCACCGGCAGCGGCTCGAAAGGGCATCCTGCCCACGCACAGAAGGTCGCACAACTCATGTTTGATGCCCGGTGGGGTCTGCGAGGGATGGGAGCGGCGGCGCTTTTGGCCCTGGCGGGCTGCTCGCTGGTGAACACGACGGCCGAAGCGCCCCCCGCGCCGGTTCCCAGGAGCACTCAGCAGCCCCCGCCGCCGCAACCCCCACCTCAACCCGCGCCGCTGCAAACCGCGCCCGCGTCCGCCGTCACGCCCGCCAATGCAGCGGGGAACGTGGCGCTCCTCATGCCGATTTCGGGCAAGCTCTCCAGCGCCGGCATCTCCCTGCGCGAGGGCTTCATGACGGCGTACTACCACTCGCCTGCGGATGAGCGCCTGCACATCCGCTTCTATGACACCGCGGAGTTGGGGGTTCCCACCGCCGTTGCCCAGGCGACGCGCGACGGCGCGCAGCTCATCGTCGGTCCCCTCGCCCGGGACGCCGTGGTGGCCGCCGCCGCCATCACCAGCGCGCGCGCCCCTATCCTGGCGCTGAACTTCCTGCCGGCCGGCACGCCGGTACCGCCCGCGTTCTATCAATACGCTCTGTCGCCCGAGGAGGAGGCCCGGCAGGTCGCGCGGCGCGTGCTCGCCGACGGGCATCACGCCGGAGTCGCCCTCGTCCCCACCGGCGATTGGGGTACGCGCGTCCTCGCGGCGTTCACTCAGGAGCTGCAGTCGGGCGGCGGCACGCTCCTCGCGCAGGCGTCCGTCGACGCGGGGCTCACCGACTATGCGCCTGAGATCACGCAGGTCCTGCGCATCAGCGACAGTCGCGCGCGCGCCAAGCGCCTGGAATCCGTCATCGGCGCCAAGCTCGAGTTCGAGCCACGCCCGCGCGGCGACATCGAGTTCATCTTTGCCGCCAGCCAGGTGAACACGGCGCGCCTGCTGCTGCCGCAGCTGCGCTTTCACTATGTCGGCGGAATTCCGACCTACGCCACCGCGGATTCCTTCGAGCCCAATTCAAGCGCCAACCAGGATCTGGAGGGCCTGCTGTTCCCGGACATGCCGTGGATGCTCGGCAGCGAGCTGGCGGACGCCGTCCATGATGCCGCGCGCAGCGCCTGGCCCAGCGGCGGACCCAACCGCAACCGCCTCTTTGCCTTCGGCTTCGATGCCTATCTGCTGGCGGCGGCGCTGCACGCCCAGGCGGGCGCCACGCAAGTGGATGTGCAGGGTTTGACCGGTCGGCTGTCGCTCGACGCCGAGCGGCGCGTGCATCGCGAGCTCGAGTGGGGCGCCATGCACAACGGACAGGCGCGCGTACTGCCCGCGCCGGGCGGCAACTGACGCGCCTATTTGACGAGCTTCAGGTGCGCGCGCCGCGAGCCGTCTTCCTCGGCGCTCGGCTGCGGCGGCGGCTCGGGACCGAGGTCCTGGTCGGAGAACACCATGCCCTCGCCGGTCTCGCGCGCATAGATGCCGAGCACCGCGGCGATCGGCACGCGGATGAAGTGCACGACTCCCGCGAAGCGCGCGCCAAATTCGATCCACTCGTTGCCGAGGGTCAGATTCTGCGTGGCCGTATGGCTCAGATTGAGCACGATCTTGCCGTCTTTGACGAACGGACGCGGCACGCTGACGCCGGGCCGATCGGCATCGATGATGACATGCGGCGTGTGCTGGCTGGCGGTCACCCATTCGTGCATCGCACGCAGCAGATAGGGGCGCTTGGGCGGAACGGAAGGCACGTTAATTCACGGCGGCGGACGTTAGCCTCACAGTAGGCGCATCTCCTGCTCGGCGTCCGACAGGCTGTCGCGAAACGCCGGGCGCACGAAGACCATGGATGCGTATTTGGCAATCGGCTGCGCCTGCGGCGGCAGCTCGATCTCGTAGTAGGGCAGGCGCCAGAGAATCGGCGCGATCGTGGCGTCGACCAGCGAAAACTCCTCGGATAGGAAAAACCGCTTCATGGCAAAGAGTTCGGTGCTCTGCAGGATGACGTCGCGCAGGATTTTCTTGTGCTTCATGGTCTGCTTCTTGTCCGGCTCCTGCTCGATCTGCTGCACGAGCCCATACCAGTCGCGCTCGATGCGATAGAGCGCGAGCCGAAACTGCGCGCGCGTCACCGGGTCGACGGGCATGAGGGGCGGATGCGGGAAGCGCTCATCGAGGTACTCGATGATGACCCGCGAGTCGTACAGCACGAGCTCGCGGTCGACGAGCGTCGGCACGCTGTGGTACGGATTGAGGTCGAGCAGGTCCTCCGGGAAGCGGCCCGGCTCGACGCTCACGATCTCAATGCTGATGCCTTTTTCCGCGAGCACGATCCGCGTGCGATGACTCCACGGATCGGTCGGCGCTGAAAACAGCGTCATGATGGAACGTCGGCTCGACAAGAATCCCTACCCCCGGGGCGATCAGTGGACGTCTTTCCAGTATTCCTGCTTGAGCAGCCAAGCAAGCCACGTAACCACAAGCAGGAACAGCACGACCCAGATGCCGAGCGCACGCCGCGCGGCCTGGGTGGGCTCGCCCACGTAGTCGAGGAAGTTGACCGTATCGTGGACGAATTCATCGTACTGCGCTGCGCTCAAGCGGCCCGGCGCGAGCGGCTCGAAGTGGTCGAAGACGTGCTTGGTCATGAGCTTGCCGTCGGCGCCGGTTGCCTGTTCGTCCTTGAAAACGGCGCGTTTCAGGCCTTCGAGCTCCGACAGCACCGCCGGCATCGCAGTCGCATCGAGGCGCAGATTGTTGGCGCCGCTCGGCTTCGACGCATCGACATAAAACGTCTTCAGGAACTGATAGAGGTAGTCCGTGCCGCGCGCGCGCGCCATCAGCGACAGATCGGGCGGCGTCTTGCCGAACCAGGTCGCCGCGTCGCCCGCCGGCATGGTCGTCAGTATGTAGTCCGCCGGCTTGTCACCCGGCGCGAGCAGATATTTCTGCAGCTCCTCGGCAGTGATGTCCAGATCCGCCGCAAGCCGCGAGTAGCGCTCGTATTTGAGCCCGTGGCAGCCGAGGCAGTAGCCCATGAAGTTGCGCGCGCCGCGCTGCAGCGATGCCGTGTTGGTGACGTCGTCGGCCGCGCGCCAGCTCATCCAGTCGGCGCCGAAACCGGGGACGGGCTCGGCGGCCGCGGCGGCCGCGCCGCTCGCGACGACGCAGGCGAGGAATAGCGCCCGTTTAAGGGTGCCCATGAAAAACCACCCTTTCGGGAACCGCCTTCACCTTGTCGATATGCGAGTACCAATACATCAGCAGGAAGAAGCCGAAATAGCCGCAGGCAAAGATGCGCGCCAGTATCACGTACAGCCCTTCCGCCGGCTGCAGGCCGAGATAGCCGAGCGCGACGAAGCAGACGACGAAGATCGCCAGCGCCATCCGCGAGAGCGGGCCGCGGTAGCGCATCGATTTGACCGGCGAGCGGTCGAGCCACGGCAGGAACACGAACAGCGCCACCGACAGGAACATCAGCAAGGCGCCGAGGCGCTGATCCGGCACGGCACGCAGGATCGCGTAGTAGGGGGTGAAGTACCACACCGGCGCGATGTGCTCCGGCGTCGACATGGGATTGGCCGGCTCGAAGTTCGCGGGCTCCAGAAACAGGCCGCCGAAGGTCGGCACGAAGAACACGACGATGGCCAGCAGCACGAACATGACGCCCACGCCGACGATGTCCTTCACCGTGTAGTAGGGATGGAACGGAATGCCATCGAGTGGATGGCCATCGGCGCCGACGCGCTCCTTGATCTCAATGCCGTCGGGATTGTTCGAGCCGGTCTCGTGCAATGCCACGAGGTGCAGCACGACGAGCAGCAGGATGCCGAGCGGCACCGCGGCAACGTGCAGCGCGAAGAAGCGGTTGAGAGTGGCGTCCGCAATGCCGTAGTCGCCGCGGATCCACTCGACGAGGCCCGGGCCGATCATTGGAATCGTGCCGAACAGGTTCACGATCACCTGCGCGCCCCAGAAGGACATGTTGCCCCAGGGCAGCACATAGCCGAGGAACGCCTCCGCCATCAGCGCAAAATAGACCAGCATGCCGATGAGCCACAGCAGCTCGCGCGGCGCCTTGTACGAGCCGTAGAGCAGCGCGCGGAACATGTGCAGGTAGACGATGATGAAGAACAGCGAGGCGCCGCTCGAGTGCAGATAGCGGATGAGCCACCCCCACTGCACCTCGCGCATGATGAACTCGATCGAATCGAATGAGGTCGCCTCGCCCGGCTTGTAGAACATCGTCAGGAAAATGCCGGTCACGAGCTGCAGCACGAGCACCAGCAGCGCGAGCGAGCCGAAGAAGTACCAGAAGTTGAAGTTCTTCGGCGCGTAGTAGCCGGTGAGCTGACTCGATATGAACTCCTCGACCGGAAAGCGCTTGTAGATCCAGGCGCGCAGCCCCGCGCGCTTCGCCGCCGCCGGCGGCGCGGCCGGGGTCATCACGCCGCTCCTTTCTGATTCGCCGCATCGACGCCGATCACGAGCGTCTGGTCGTTGGCAAAGGCATAGGGCGGCACGCGCAGATTCACCGACGCCGGCGAGCCATCGAATACGCGGCCGGCGAGGTCAAAGCGCGAGCCATGGCAGGGACAGAAGAAGCCGCCGGGCCAATCGGCGCCGAGCTCGGCGAAGCCCGGCTCGAAGCGCTGCTTCGGCAGGCAGCCCAAATGCGTGCAGATGCCGATGAGCACGAGGTATTCGCCCTTGCGCGCGCGCTGCACGTTCTTTGCGTACGGCGGCTGGTCCGAATGCGCCGAGGTCGGGTCCTTCAGGCGATCGTCGTGGCCGGCTAGGCTGGCGAGCATGGCCGGCGTGCGGCGCACGACATAGATCGGCTGCTTGCGCCAGATGACCATCACCATCTGCCCCGGCTCGACCTTGGAGAGGTCGAGCTCGGCGGGCGCTCCGAAGGCGCGCGCGCGCTCCGATGGCATCCAGGATGAGATGAACGGCACGAGCGCGAAGGCCACTCCAATTGCGCCGGTCGTGGCCGTCGCCGCCGTAAGAAACACACGCCGACTCTTGTCGACCTGACTGTCGCCGATCACTCCATCAGCCATCGAGTGGCTCTCCCGCTGTCGTCCGTCGCAAGACCGCCCATGCCTTCGCGCCCACATCTAGTGCGCGCGCGAGCGCGTGCGCACGCGGCTGGCGGCTAGCGGGGGGCGGCGTGATTTAGTATACACGATCGACTGTGCCCTTCGGACGAGCGGGGCGCGCACGGATCATTACTCAAGACACTGACGACTCAAATGCCGCGCTGGCTTACATTCATAATCGGCTGGGTCGTCGGCGGCCTGGCGCTCGCGTTCATCATCGTCGCCCTGCGGCCGCAGCTTCTGACCCATGCCCCCATCGCGCCGCAGGTCGCCCTCGCTCCGCCGTCGGCGCCGATACCGGGACGTGTCACCTACGCCGACGCCGTCGCCCGCGCCGCCCCGGCGGTGGTCAACATCTACACCGCGCGGCTGGTGACCGAGCGCGTGGCGCCGTCGGGCTGGGAGGAGCTCTTTGGGAATTTCCTGCCGCGCTACCGGCAGCGGGTGGAGCGCAGCCTGGGCTCCGGCGTCATCGTCGACACGCTCGGCCACATCGTCACCAACCATCACGTGATTGCCAATGCCGATTCGATCAAGGTGCAGCTCGCGGACGCGCGCGTCGCCGATGCCCACATCGTCGGTCGCGATCCGGATACCGATCTCGCCGTGCTGCAGATCGACCTCGCGCCGCTGCCGGTCGTGACCTTTGGCCGCTCCGACAAACTGCGCGTCGGCGACGTCGTGCTCGCCATCGGCGATCCGATCGGGCTCTCCCAGACCGTCACCCACGGCATCGTCAGTGCAACGGGACGCGAGCAGCTCGGCATTGCCACCTTTGAGGATTTCATCCAGACGGATGCCGCGATCAATTTCGGAAATTCCGGCGGCGCGCTGATCGACACCAGCGGCGCACTCGTCGGCATCAACACCGCCATCGTCGCCAAGAATCTGGGTGTCGAAGGCATCGGCTTCGCCATTCCGGTCAATCTCGTGCGCGGCGTGCTCGACGACATCATCGCTCAGGGTCGTGTGATCCGCGGCTGGATCGGCATCGTGCCCGAGGATGTCAGCGACGCCCAGGCGACGCAGCTCGGCCTGCCGCGCGGCGGCGTCGTGATCTCCAACCTCTACGTGAACAGTCCCGCACAACAAGCTGGCCTGCAGCCCGGCGACATCCTGGTGACGATCGACGGCAAGCCGCTGCGCAGCGCTCAGGAGGCACTCGCCAACATCGCCGCGCGCCACCCGGACACGACCATCACGATCCGCGCTCTGCGCGGGCGGCAGTCCGTCGACGCGCACGTGCGCGTGAGCGAAGCGCCGCGCAATCGCTCACCTTAAGGACGCCTTGCATGAATCCAGGAACTCCCGCAGCCGATGTGCGCGTGCGCCGCTTTGAACTGCGCCGCGATCTCGACGCCGCGCTCGCCGAGCGCCTGCGCGGCGCGGCGACGCGCGGCGCGCCCGGCGCCGTCATGCTCGCCGGCGGCACCACTCCGCAACCCGCCTTCGCCCTGCTCGCCGCGCATCCGCTGCGCGCGGCGCCCGGACTCCATGTTCTCTACTCCGACGAGCGCTACGTGCCCTCCACGTCCGACGCCAGCAACTATCACCTGTCGCTGCCGTTGCTGGCAGCGCTCGGGCTGCCCGCGCGCCAGGTGCTGCGCGTGCAGACGGAGCTGCCGCTCGAGGCGGCGGCGCAGGCCTACGAGGAGCGGCTGCAGAGCCTGCTCAGCGAGCAGCTGCCCGTGCGCTTGGGAATCCTGGGCCTGGGGGCCGACGGCCACACGGCCTCGCTCTTCAAGCCGGCGGATCTCGCCGCCGCGCGCGGCCGGCTCGCAGTTGCCGTGCAGCGACCGGACGGCCGCGCGGCAGTCAGCGTCACGCCCGAGTGGCTCGCGCAGATTGCAGAGATTCTCTTCGTCGTCGCGGGCGCAGATAAGCGCAGTGCGCTCGCGCGCCTCGCGGCGCGCGACCCGACGCTCATCGCCTGGCAGGCCGTGGAGCGCTGCGCGCGAGTCGAAGTGTGGGCGGACGGCGCGGCGTGGGAGGCTCGCGACTGAGGTTCAAGGTCCGCAGGCCCGCGTCCAGGTGTGCGCGTCCGCGCCCGGATTGTGCCAGCTGCACACCCCCTCGACGAGCGGGTCTGCGGCCTGGGGGCCCCAGCTGCCGACGGCGTACTCGCTGACGGGCGTCGCCGCGTTCAGAATCGGATCGACGATGGCCCAGGCCGCCTCGACCTCATCCTGGCGCGCGAAGAGCGCCGAGTCCCCCTTGAGCGCATCGCCGATCAGCCGTTCGTAGGCCTCCATCTCCTCGCCCTCTTGCTGGGCGACGAAGAGTTCGACGGCCCGCCCCGCCATGAGCGTGCCCGGGCGTTTCGCGCGCGCTCCGAGCGCGATGGCCACATCAGGCCCGAGGCGGAAGCGCAGATGGTTGGGGGGGTCCGACGCGCAGTCCGCGAACACCTGCGCCGGCGGCGCCTGCAAGTCGACCACCACCTCGGTCGCCGTCACCGGCAGGTGTTTGCCGGAGCGCAGGTAGAAGGGCACTCCGCTCCAGCGCCACGAGTCGATCGCCAGGCGCACCGCCGCATAGGTTTCGACGTTCGACGCGGGCGCCACGCCGTCCTCCTGCCGATAGCCGCGATACTGGCCGCGTATGAGGTGCGCCGCATCGAGCGGCCGGATCGCCTTCAGCACCTTCACCTTCTCATCGCGCAGCGCCTCGCCCGTGCCGTTGATCGGCGGCTCCATGGCGAGAAACGCGACCACCTGCAGCAGGTGGTTCTGCACGACGTCGCGGATCGCCCCGGCCTCCTCGTAGAAGCGGCCGCGGCCCTCGACGCCGATCTTCTCGGCCATCGTGATCTGCACGCTCGCGACGAAATTGCGGTTCCACACCGGCTCCAAAAAAGAATTGGCGAAGCGGAAGTACAAAAGATTCTGCACGGGCTCCTTGCCGAGGTAGTGATCGATGCGAAAGATCGAGCTCTCCGGAAAGAGTTTCAGCAGCGTCCGATTGAGCTGCAGGGCGGAGGTCAAATCGCGCCCGAAAGGCTTCTCAACCACCACTCTTGCGCCCTGCGCGGCGCCCGAGCTGCCCAGGTGATCGATGACGACGGGAAACATGCTCGGCGGAATCGCGAGGTAGTAGAGCGGATGCTGCGCGGAGGCGAGCGCCTGATGCAGCGCTGTGAATGTCGCCGCCTCGCGATAGTCGCCGTCGACATACTGCAGCAGGCCCGCGAGGCGCTCGAGCACCGCCGCGTCGGGCGTCGGCTCGGCGTTGCGCACGCTTGCGCGCACGTGCTCGATGAATTTCTCGCGCGTCCAGCCCGCGCGCGCGACACCAATCACCGGTACCGCCAAGTGCCCGTGGCGCACGAGGTTGTAGAGCGCCGGATAGATCTTGCGCGCCCCCAGATCTCCAGTCGCGCCGAAGATCACCAGAGTATCGGCAGCGCTCGTCTGCATCAGGATTTGCTCTCCACGTGACCGCCGAACCCGAGCCGCATGGCGGAGAGCACCTTGCCGGCGTACTCGGCGTTGCCGCGCGAGTCGAAGCGCGAATACAGCGCCGCACTCAAGACGTGCGCCGGCACGCCCTCCTCGATCGCCGCCTGGATAGTCCAGCGTCCCTCGCCTGAATCCGCGACGCGGCCGGCAAAATGTTCAAGCTGCGGATCGCGCGCGAGCGCCGCGGCGGTCAAATCGAGGAGCTGCGAGGCGACGATGCTGCCGTGCCGCCACACTTCCGCGATCGCGGCAATGTCAAACGTGTACTGAAAGAGCTGCGGATTCTGCAGCGGCGCGGTCTCCGCATCGGCGCTGCGGGAGGCCGCGCCGGCGTCCGCATGCTTGAGAATATTGAGACCCTCGGCATAGGCCGCCATCAGCCCGTATTCGATGCCGTTGTGCACCATCTTCACGAAGTGCCCGGCGCCGACCGCGCCGCAATGCAGGTAGCCGCGCGCCGCCGTGCCGGCCGGCGCGCCCGCGGCCGCGCGCGCACCCGGCGCGAGCGTTGCAAAGATCGGCTCCAGGCGCCGCACGACCGCCGGCTCGCCGCCGATCATGAGACAAAAGCCCTGCTCGAGGCCGAGCACGCCGCCGCTCGTGCCGACGTCGACATAATGGATGCCGAAGCGCTGCATCTCGCGGCCGCGGCGCAGATCGTCGTGATAGTAGGAGTTGCCGCCGTCAATGATGACGTCGTCCGTGTGCATGAGCGGCGCGAGCTCACCCAGGATTTTGTCGACGATCGCGGCCGGCACCATCAGCCACACCACCCGCGGCGGCGCGAGTGCGGCGATGAATGCGGCGAGCGAATGCGCACCGTGCACGCCCGCGGCGCTCAGCGCCTGCACGGCCGCGGCCGACTGGTCGAACGCCACGCATTCGTGGCCGCCGCCCGCGAGGCGCCGCACCATGTTGGCCCCCATCCGGCCGAGTCCGATCATTCCGATTTGCATGCTGCAGGTCTCCTTCAGTTCGGCACGCGCCGAATTTGCGCGCCCAGCTGCGCGAGCTTCTCCTCGATGGCCTCGTAGCCGCGATCGATATGGTAGATCCGTTCGACGTCGGTGCGTCCCTCGGCCACCAGGCCCGCGAGCACCAGGCTCGCCGAGGCGCGCAGATCGGTGGCCATGACCGGCGCCGCCGTCAGCTTGTTGACACCCTTGATGATCGCCGTGTTCCCCTCGAGACGAATCTCCGCGCCCAGGCGGCGCATCTCCAGCATGTGCATGAAACGGTTCTCGAAGATCGTCTCGGTGATGGTGCCCACCCCGGCCGCGATGGTGTTGAGCGCCGCGAACTGCGCCTGCATGTCGGTGGGGAAGGCCGGATACGGCGCTGTGCGCACGTCGACCGACTGCGGGCGCCGGCCGCGCATGTCCACTTCGATCCAGTTGTCGCCGCAGGCGAGCGTCGCGCCCGCTTCGCGCAGCTTGGCGAGGATGGCATCGAGGTGCTCCGGCCGGGTGTTCTTGATGCGCACGTGGCCGCTGGTGATGGCGCCGGCGACCAGATAGGTGCCGCCCTCGATCCGGTCCGGCAGGACGTCGTAGTGCGTGCCCCGCAGATTCTTCACGCCCTCGACCACGATGGTGTCGGTGCCCGCGCCATGGATGATGGCGCCCATCGCACTGAGAAAATGGGCCAGATCCACCACCTCAGGCTCGCGCGCCGCATTCTCGATGACGGTCTCGCCCGCGGCGAGGGTGGCGGCCATCATGAGGTTCTCAGTCCCGGTGACCGTGACCGTGTCGAGCACCAGCCGCGCGCCCCGCAAGCGCGGCGCGCGCGCGCGGATGTAGCCGCCCTCGATCGTGATGTCCGCGCCCATCGCCTGCAGGCCCGCGACGTGGATGTTGACCGGCCGGGCGCCGATCGCGCAGCCGCCCGGCAACGACACGTCCGCGCGCCCGAAGCGCGCGACCAGAGGGCCCAGGACGAGAATCGAGGCGCGCATGGTTTTGACGAGATCGTAGGGCGCAAAACACTCGCGCACCGTCGAAGGGGCCACCGCTATGTGCATGTGCTCGTCAATCGTGACGCTCGCGCCCATCTGTCCGAGAAGCTCGATGGTGGTCGTCACGTCCTGCAGGTGCGGCACATTGCCGATGACCACCGGATCGTCGGCGAGGAGGGCGGCGGCGAGGATCGGCAGCGTCGCATTCTTGGCGCCCGAGATGCGCACCTCGCCCTCCAGAGCCGTACCGCCCTGGATCTGCAGTTTATCCACGCGTCACCTTGCGCATGCTTCAGGAAGACGTGCGCGCCGCCCACTCCTGCGGAGACAGTGCATCGATCGACAGGGCGTGGATCTCGCGTCCCATCGGCTCGCCGAGGGCGCGGTAGATGAGCTGGTGGCGCGCAATGCTGCGCAGCCCCGCGAACTCGCGGGCGACGACCCGCGCGGCGAAATGCGTGTTGTCGTCCGATTCGACGTGCACCTGCGCACCGGGAAGCCCGGCGCGGATGAGTTCGGCCACTTGCTGGGGAGTCATGCGGCACCATCCTACCGCACGGCGCGCGCTTCATGGATTTTGCCCCGCGGGCGCCGTTGAACGCGCTAGCATTGAGCGCATGCATCCTCCGACCGCCCCGCAAGCCGACGCCGCACAGCTTCTGGCTTCGGCGCGGCGCTCGCTGCAGATCGAGGCCCGGGCAGTGGAGGCGCTCTTGCCGCGGCTCGATGCCCGCTTCGCCGAAGCCTGTCAGCTCTGTCTCGCCTGCCAGGGACGGGTGGTCGTGACCGGCATGGGAAAATCCGGACACATCGCCCGCAAGGTCGCCGCCACGCTCGCGAGTACGGGGACACCGGCCTTCTTTCTGCATCCGGCCGAGGCCGGCCACGGCGACCTGGGAATGATCACGCGCAGCGACCTCTTGCTCGCGCTGTCAAACTCCGGCGAAACCCCTGAGATCGTGCTGCTGCTGCCGCAGCTGAAGCGGCTCGGCGTGCCGCTCATCACCCTGACGGGCCACCCGGCCTCGACGCTGGGCCGCACCGCGGCCGTGGTGCTCGACGTCAGCGTTCCCGAGGAGGCGTGTCCGCTCAATCTGGCGCCGACGGCCAGCACCACGGCGACGCTGGCGATGGGCGATGCGCTGGCGGTGGCGCTCCTCGAGGCGCGCGGCTTCACCAAGCAGGATTTTGCGCTCGCTCATCCCGGCGGCAGCCTGGGCCGGCGCCTGCTGCTGCACGTCGAACAGGTCATGCGCACGGGCGAGGCCGTGCCGCGCGTGCGGCCGGACACTTCGCTGCGCGATGGGCTTCTGGAAATGTCGCGCAAGGGCCTGGGGATGACCGTGGTGGTCGATGAGACGGACCGGATGGTGGGCATCTTCACCGACGGCGACCTGCGCCGCACGCTCGATGGACAGATTGACGTGCATGCCACGCGCATGAGCGCCGTCATGACTCAGAGCGGCAAGAGCATCCCCGCGCGCGCGCTGGCCGCCGAGGCCGTGCACCTCATGGAACTGCACCGGATCACCGCCCTGCCCGTCATCGATGCGCAGGGCAAGCTCATCGGTGCGCTCAACGTCCACGACCTGCTGCGCGCCGGCGTCGTCTAGCCGCTGCATTGGCCGCCCATGACGCGCCCTCCCGCCGCCGCCGCCGCCATCCGCCTGCTCGTGCTCGACGTGGATGGCGTGCTCACGGACGGCCGTCTCTACTTCGGTCCGCGCGGCGAGGCGCTCAAGGCATTTCACGCGCGCGACGGCTACGGCATCCGCCAGCTGATCGGCGCCGGTGTGGAAGTCGCCGTCATCTCGGGGCGGCGCTCGGCGGCGGTGTCCGCGCGCTGCCGCGAGCTGGGCATCGCGCGCGTCATGCAGGGCGTGGGCGACAAGCTGGCGGCCTTCGAGCGGCTGCGCGCGCACGCCCGGGTGGCGGCGCGCGCCTGCGCCTGCGTGGGCGATGATCTGCCCGATGTGCCGCTCTTCGGCGCGGTGGGGCTCGCCTTCGCGGTCGCCGATGCGCATCCCGTGGCGCGGCGTGCCGCCCACCAGGTGACCGCGCTGCCCGGAGGCTGCGGTGCGGTGCGCGAGGTGTGCGATCGGCTGCTCGCGGCGCGGGCGCGCCGGGGCGCCACGCCGTGATCTTCCGCATCTTCGCGACCCTGGCGCTGCTCGCCCTCATCGGCGGCAGCATCCTCCTCGGTCGCCAGCAGCGCGAAGCGGAAACGCCGGCGCCCGCCAGCCGGCCTGCCGAGGATCTCGGCTACGGCGCGCGCGATGCGCAGCTCATCGAGACGGGCACGGATGGCAGGCCAAAATACACATTGAACGCCAAATTGATTGAGCAGCATCCCAAAGACGACAGCGTGCAGCTGCACATCGTGCACATGATTCTCGACGATCCCGATGGCAACCGCTGGACGGTGGACGCGCAGCGCGGCGATATCCTCCAGGCAGGCGAGAACATCGACCTGTCGGGCGACGTGCACGTCTCGGGCCTGCTGCCCGGCACGCAAGCGCCGGCGGACATCTCGAGCGAGCGGCTCTCATTTGATACGCGCACCGACGTCGTCAGCAGCGAGGATCCCGTGACGCTCACCTGGGCTGGCCGGCAGATCCACTCCGTGGGAATCGTCGCCAACTTGAAGGACAGTCGTGTGCAGCTAGAATCGGCCGTCCATGCCATTTTCCAGCCTTAGCCTGCGCATTGCGGGCGCGCTTGCGGTCACCGCGCTCAGCGCTGCGGTGAGCGGCGCCGACACGGCCGCCAGCCGCCAGAACATCTTCCTCGATGCCGCCTCCTCCGAGGTCGACTACAAGAAGAACACCGTCGAGTTCAAGGACATCGTCATCTCGCAGGGCGATATCAAGGTGGAGGCGAATCACGCCGAGGCCGAGGCGACCGGGCTCAACTTCAAGACCGGCGTGTGGACCTTCACCGGTGATGTGCGCATCCACGTGGAGAAGCGCGGCAATCTGCGCTCCGACCAGGCCGTCGTCGATTTCAAGGACAGCCAGATCGTGAAGGCGACGGTCACCGGCAAGCCGGCGCAGTTCGAGCAGCAGCGCACGAGCTCCGATCAGCTCGCCCGGGGCCACGCGGGCCAGATCGTTTATGAGCCGACCGACGGCGTGGTGCGCCTGTCGAACGATGCGTGGATCTCAGACGGCCGCAACGAGATCCGCGGAGCGCTCCTGGTGTACAACATCCGCCAGCAGCACGTGGAGGCCGTGGCGCAGCCCGGCAACGACGAGCGCGTGCACATCACCATCGTTCCGGGTCAGGACGTGAAGCCCAAATGACGGCGCTGCGCGCGGTCGGCCTTGCCAAGAGCTACAAGTCGCGCCAGGTCGTCCGCGACCTCTCCGTGGAGGTCAATAACGGGGAAGTGGTGGGGCTCCTCGGCCCGAACGGCGCCGGCAAGACGACGGCGTTTTACATGATCGTGGGCCTCGTACCCTGCGATGCGGGGCGCATCTATCTCGACGAGAAGGACCTGACCTTTCTTGCAGTGCACAAGCGCGCCCAGCTGGGCCTCGGCTACCTGCCCCAGGAGGCCTCCATCTTCCGCAAGCTCTCCGTGGAGAACAACGTGCTCGCGATACTCGAGGCGCGCGAGGATCTGGACCGCGCCGCACGCGAGCGGCGCCTGGAGGAGCTCCTCGAGGAGCTGCGCATCGGGCACGTCAGGAAGATTCTCGGGATGTCGCTGTCGGGCGGCGAGCGCCGGCGGGTGGAAATCGCGCGCGCGCTGGCGGCGGAGCCGCGCTTCATGCTCCTCGATGAGCCGTTTGCGGGAGTCGATCCGCTCTCGGTGCTCGACATCCAGCGCATCATCCGCGAGCTTGCGAGCCGCGACATCGGCGTGCTCATCACCGACCATAATGTACGGGAAACTCTCGGGGTCTGCGCCCGCGCGTACATTGTAAATCAGGGAACTGTGATCGCCGCCGGATCTGCAGAAGAAATCCTTGCCAACCCCCAAGTTCGTGAGGTGTACTTGGGTGAGTCGTTCCGCCTGTGACGACCCCGCAGACCTAGGATTTATTGCTCTCGTCCACCGTCATGCTGAAACCTTCTCTGCAGCTCCGGCTGGGTCAGCAATTGACGATGACCCCGCAGCTGCAGCAGGCCATCCGACTCCTGCAACTGCCCGCGCTCGAGCTTCAGGCGCATATCCGCGAAATGCTCGAAAGCAACGTCATGCTGGAGGCGGACGAGGAGACGGAGGCGACCGCCAATGTCGAGGTGAATCCGCCCCCCGCGGAGACCTCTCTGCCGGAGCGGCCGCCGGAGAACACCGTCGAGGTCCTCGATGAGGGCTGGGGGGAGCGCAGCGTCGGCGCCGCGGATACGCCCTGGAGCGGCGACGATGATGACCGGCAGCAGGAGTTTGCGGACGCCGCCGGCCAATCACTGCAGGAGCACCTCCTGTGGCAGCTGGAGCTGGCGCGCCTCGCCCCGCAGGACCTCGCCATCGCACGCGCCCTCGTCGACGCCATCAGCGATGACGGCTACCTCACCGAATCGCTCGATGAGATCGCCCGGACGCTCAAGCCCGAGATCGATTGCAGCGCCGCGGAGGTCGAAAGCGTCCTGACGCGCGTGCAAAGCCTGGATCCCACCGGCGTCGGTGCCCGCTCGCTCGGGGAATGCATTGAGCTGCAGCTGCGGCAGCTGGATCCGGCGACTCCCGGGCTCGCCACCGCCGTCCAGATCGCGCGCCACCACCTGGCGCTGGTCGCCGACCGCGAGGCCTCCGTGCTGCGCCGCGAATTGCACGCCACCGACGAGGAGCTCAGCGAGGCGCTCGCGCTCGTGCGCGGCTGCCACCCGCGGCCCGGCACCATCGTGAGCGCCGGCGCCGCGGAATACGTCGTGCCGGATGTCTTCGTGCGCCGCACCGATCATGGCTGGGCGGTGGAAATCAACGCCGCCACGCTGCCCCGGGTGCGCCTGAACCAGGGCTACGCCAGCCTCATCGGCCGCAATTCGAGCCACGCCACCATGCGCACGCAGCTGCAGGAGGCACGCTGGTTGCTCAAGAGCCTCGAGATCCGCAACGAGACCCTGATGAAAGTCGCGCGTTCCATCGTCGAGCGGCAGGCCGCGTTCCTCGAACAAGGCGAGGAGCACATGCGGCCGATGATCCTCAAGGACATCGCCGAGGCGGTCGAGATGCACGAGTCCACGATTTCGCGCGTGACTTCCGGCAAGTACATGCACACCCCGCGCGGCGTCTTCGAGCTGCGCTACTTTTTTTCGAGCCAGGTCGAGGGCGCGGACGGCTCCGGAACCTCATCGACCGCCATCCGCGCCAAGATCCGCAAGCTCGTGAAGGAAGAAGACCCGGAGAGCCCGCTCAGTGACGGCCGCATCGCTGAGTTGCTCTCCGCAGCAGGCATCCCGGTGGCGCGCCGCACGGTTGCCAAGTATCGCGAGGCCATGGGCATCGCGCCTTCGAACGAGCGCCGGCGCGCCGGATTGAAGCAGATCTGATCCAAACCACAACAGGAGACGAGCTATGCATCTGAGCGTCACCGGTCATCATGTCGAAATCACCCCCGCACTACGCGCCTACGTGGAGAAAAAACTCGAACGGATCTTGCGACATTTTGATCACGTCATCGATGTCCATTGTGTGTTGACGGTGGAGAAGCTCAGACAGAAGGCCGAGGCGACGCTGCACGTCAGTGGCAGCGCCATCCATGCGAACGATGTGCAACCGAATATGTACGCCGCGATCGATGGGCTCGCGGACAAGCTCGACCGCTGCGTGAAGAAGCACAAGGAAAAGCGCTCGGATCACCACGCCGCCGAAGCCCAGAAGGGGCTCAGACTCTAGCGATGCGGATCATCATCGTCAGCGGCCTGTCGGGCTCGGGAAAGAGCGTCGCGTTGCATATGCTCGAGGATCTCGGCTTCTACTGCATCGACAATATCCCCGCGGCGCTCCTCAAGCCCTTCATTTCCTACACGGTGCGCAGTCCGCAGAAAACCTATGAGCGCACGGCAATCGGTCTGGATGCGCGCAACACCACGGCGGAGATCGCCACGGTACCGACACTCATCGAGGAGCTGAAGCGCAGCGGCATCAACTGCGAGGTGCTGTTTCTGGTTGCGAATGAGGAAGGCCTGCTGCGGCGCTTCGCCGAGACGCGCCGCAAACATCCGATGAGCCGTGAGAACATCGATCTGCGCGCCGCCATCGCGATGGAAAGCAAACTCCTGGAGCCCATCGCCTACGCCGCCGACCTCGTCATCGACACCTCCAGGATGGGCGTGCACGAGCTGCGCGACATCGTGCACGAGCGCGTCGAGAAGCGCATGCACGGCAGGCTGGCGCTGACATTCGAGTCCTTCGGCTTCAAACATGGCATTCCCGGGGATGCGGACTTCGTGTTCGACGCGCGCTCGCTGCCGAATCCGTACTGGGAGCCGAGCCTGCGCAGCCTCACCGGCGCCGATGCGGAGGTGGTGCGCTTTCTGGAAGCGCAGCACAGCGTCGGCCAGCTGATCGAGGACATCGTGCGCTTCATCGATGGCCGCATTCCCGAGTACGAGTCGAACAATCGCGGCTATCTCACCGTCGCCATCGGCTGCACCGGCGGCCAGCATCGCTCGGTCTACATCGTCGAGCGCCTGGCGGAGCACTACGCCAAGCGCTTCCCGACGGTGACCGCGCGCCACAGCGGCCTTCCGGGCACGAAGTTCTTCCGCCCACAGACCGTGGCTGCGAACAGCTGAAGCCAATGCGGCGAAAAGCTGCGCCTTGGCGCATCGAATCCATCCTCCGCGTGCGTGACTGAAGCTGAAATCGCGACGGTCCGGGGACTGCAACGCATTGCCGCAGCCGACGACGCGGATCCGGCGCTCGCCGCGCTGGATGAGCGCAGCGGCACAGCGAACCTGCTACAGAGCGCAGAGCGGCAGCAGGCGATACCGCGTGAAAGCGAATTGAGAATTTTTGAGCACGTCAGTCAGCGCTGCCCGGCGAAATCGCACGTCTCCTTTCGATCGCTCTCGAAGGAGCAAACTCCTGGACGAGGCGGCAGGCAAACGCATCGTCATTGCGACACGCGGTTTGCGCATCGTGAAGCGCAGCCGTGCGTTGTCCAAGCGCGTCCCGAACTACCGAGCGCCCCGACCAGGCACGCCACATCTGCGGGTTCAATTCGATCGCGCGCGTATACGCTTCAACGGCTCCGGCATAGTCGTGAGTCCTGACCTGCGCCTCGCCGAGACCGAACCAGCAGTACGCGCTTCGTGGTGCCAACAAGAGTGCCCTGTGAAAATCGGCTGCGGCCGCTTCGTATTGACCAGCGCCCTGTTCTGCCGCGCCCGCTAACGCATAGCCCTCGATCGAGTTCGCATGGGCATTAGTGATTTTCTGAGCCTCAACCTTCACCATTTCCCAATCGCGATTGGCAAAGGCTAACCGCGCTTCGTTTTGCACGCGCAAAAGCTCTTCTTCAGTCAGAGAACTCTCGGAGCTCGACTGCTTCAACACCGATACGTTGGCGGCGTCGACTTTGGCATCGCAAATTCCAATTGAGACTTTTTTTGACCACGCGGTCGCTGCGAGCCGGCTCGTCAGCAGCGGACGTAGCAGATGATACTCGTGAAAGTCGCCGGCTTGGCAAGCGAATCGTGCGTAGCTATTGAGCACTAAGTCGCTTTTCGGATACCGCGCTCGCATGTCTTTAAAACCGCTCTTCATTTTCTGCCAGCTCGCGAGGGCGTCGTCAAAAATTACAACGTCATCGCCCTCAAGCAGACCGTACATCCAATAGAGTCGTGAATACGTTTCCGGTCCGAGATGGGCGCTCGGATGCTCGGACATTTCGTTGATGAATTGGTCAACCTTTTCGTAGGAGCCGTTCCAACGGGGCATCAGCGTTCGTAGGATGCTTCTATACAGCGGCAGGTATCGCGGAAACCTCGCTACGCCGCGGTCAAAAATCGCGCGCAGCTTCTCAATGCCGATGGACTGATCGATCCCCGTATTGAGGGCCAATGAGTACCAAAGCGGATCCGCGGCGGCGCGATCCGTTATTTCGCGCAAGCCGACCGCCGCCATCTCGTCGCGCGCGATAAACAGGGTCCATGCTTGCGGAGTCACCGTATTTGCTGCACCTTGCCCGCGCGCCGACCAGGCCCATATCCTGAATAGCATCGTCTCGACAAGATCTGGCTGCACGGAGCCCGGCATTGACCGTCGCCAGTCCGAAGTTCTACGCAACACCTCGCGCAACTCTAGTGTCCCGTACTCAAATAAATCCGACAGACCCTCCGTTAACCCCTCGAGACGAGACCCGCCGTCGGGCAGGTCTGCGAGCGAAGATGAGAATCGGCCCATCAGCTGATCGAGCGCGCGGTAGTCTGTGCTCATGAAAAGGCGTTGCGCATCACAGCCGACAGCCTGACGAATAGCGGGTCCGTCAGTCGTTGCAGGTAGCGCAGCACTCGACTCAGATGAGGTCGCGGGAGCCTCGGCACACTTCTTTGGCCCCGACCACAGTCCGCGCACCTCCGCGAGGAACGGACTGCTAGCGAGGGCGCGGGGACGATGATCCATGCTGGCGCGTATCTCCAATCGCTCAATCCGAGCCTGCGCACGCACCGTATTGCGCTGAAGATCTGCAAGCACGGTCGCGCCCTCCGGATCGCGGTTCTTCGCTCCAGAGATCAGTGCGCGAACCCATTCTTCGCGCGCTTTGGCAAAGTCTGCGACAAGTAGCGCAAACGGCCGCTGTGCGGCGGCGAGAGATTTGGTCTCTTTTTGCAGGCGCTCACTTGCCTGCTGCCAGAAGGGCAGGATGTCGCGTTCGAACCGCTCGCCTAACTCCGCGTCGCTGATACTGCCTACGCTTGCGCGCGCACTGATTTCTTGCCACAGACGCAAGTTGTCAACTTCACCGGCCACAAACCAGTTGCGATCACGAAAGTACTGTTCGGGAATCGTAACCTGCGACCCGAGACCATGCACTTGCCACAGCCCCGCCAATAGAGCGGCGACAACGAGTACCGCAGCCGCGATGCCCCGACCCGGTGGCAAATACGCGGCTGCCTTGAGGTTGAGCGGACGCGCCATGATCCAACCGAGAACAAAGCCGCTAAGAAGGCCCACAACGTGTGCGGCATTATCGACTGTACTCTGGCGAAAACCGTAAAAGAGATTGAACAACACGAAAGCCATCGTGCTGATCCAGTACGCGCGAAATATCGTCCTCGGCACTTGTGCCTTGCGATGCGCCAGAAATGCGAGGAACGCGCCGAACACTCCGAAGATTGCGCCGGATGCGCCAGCGCTCATGCGACTTGGATCCCACGCTATGCTGGCAATATTGCCGAGGATCCCGGCGCTGAGATAGATGCCGAGGAAAACCCATCGCCCGTAAAGGCGCTCGGTCAGGCGCCCTACGTTCCAAAATGCCCACATGTTAAGAAGGACATGCAGCAAATTGAAGTGAATGAAGAGCGCGGTAAGCAATCGCCACCACTGTCCACCGACAGTCAGCGGCCCGAAATTGGCGCCCCAGACCAGTAGTTGCTGCAGATCGGCTGTACCAAAGCGCTTGGCGGCCAGTACCATCGCCATGAACACAGCCAAGTTGGCAATAACTATGGCCGGAGTGATCCATGGCGGGCCGCTTACAGTGTTCAAGTAGCGATTGAATTCGCGAACCTCTGACCATGGTGCCTCGAAATCAGCTGTGCGTACGCGTGGAAGCGCGTCGCGCAGGCGTGCAGCCTCTGCGACAGATGCGGTGCGCAGCTCGACACGCCTACGGCGATACCGGCTTTGGTACTCAAAGCGGAGCCAGGCATCCTCCTGGGTAACATTGCGGACAGCGTCTACGGGGACGGTGATCTGTGTCTGCAAGGGAACGCCGAGCCAGGTTCGCTGCCAGCCGAAGAGCACGATCTCTTTCGGCCGCACTTCAATCACGCCTGTTCCGTAGACCGAGAACGACATGCGCTTGGCCTCGAGCCAACCGCGCACCCCGTCGTGGCAGGTAAATTTCCCGGCAACGCGCACGAGCGGTGTGGATTGCGCGTCCTCCGTCTCACGCCGAGCAAGAACGCTCAGGAGCTCGTCGTAGGTCTGTGGAAATTTGCGGCGATCGATGCTGCTTTGCAGCTTCGTCAGCTGCGCCGCCGAATATTGGGTGAAATCAATTGAGCCGTCCCGCGGATCTACCTCGGTCGGGGACGCGTCCGGTCCCGTGTCGTCCTCCCCCTGGACACTCATGGGTCAGATTGTGACCGCAATCCATGCTGCTGGGAACTAAAGGTCGAGGTGACCCCAAATCGCTGTCGCATGTGCAACAGCGACATGTTGAAAATCTCTCTGCTGCACTGGCCCACGCGCGGCGGGTCGCGGGCGAAAGCCGCTTCGCGCCCGCTCACGTCGCCTGCGTCACGCCGGCAGCGCGAATGACTGCCGGCGGCGGCTCGCCCTTCATGAACGCGAGCAGGGTCGCGCTCGCCTCCATGGCATCCCGGTAGCCGAGCTCGATCAGCTCCTGGGTGTAGCCCGACTCAAACATGAGATAGCTTGAGAGCTGGCTACCGGCGGTGTCGCCGCTGCCGCCGATCACCCGCAGCAGTGCGCGCAGGCCGCGCGGCATTTCATGAGCGTGGCGGGCTGCGACTTCGCGCGGATCCACGCTCGGCGCGAGCATGAGCGTCTCGACATGGCGCAGGCCGGGTGCTGCAGCGGGAGCGCTGCGCACGAGTTCATTGATGCGCTCGCACTGCTCAAGATCCCCGTAGATCTGATCCGTGAACAGCGTGTCGAGCATGTAGCCCAAGATCTGGCCGGGCGTCGGCATGGCCGGCTCGGCGCGTGGCGTCGCAACGCCCGCATCCTCGCGGGCGCGCACGCCGATGATCAGCAGGCGCTCCGCACCCAGGTGAATCGCCGGGCTCAAGGGATTCAGCTGACGCATCGCACCGTCGCCGAAATACTCATGTCCGAGCGGCATCGGCGGAAACAGCATCGGGATGGCGACGCTCGCCATGAGGTGATCGAGCGTGAGGCGCGCGTGCCGGCCGATGCGCTGTACGCGGCTCCACTCCTGCAGTGATTCGACGCCGTCGTAGAACGCCACCGAATGGCCGCTCGCATAGCTCGTCGCGCACAGCGCCAGCGCCCGCAGATGACCGCGCTCGATGCTGCGACGCACGCCGCTCCAATCGACGTGCGCGCGCAGAAGCTCGCGCAGCGGCGCGTTGTCGAGCATGGATTTGGGAGGCGCGACCAGGATCCCGCCGGAGGCGAGCGACAAGAGCCAGTGCAGCCCGGCGCGCATCATATGCCAGGGATCAACGCGAAAGACCTGCTCCGCGCGGAAGTTGGCCCACACCTGCTCGAGGCCGACGACGGCGCGGCGCCACTGATGCGCCTCGGCGGCCAGGACACCGGCCGCAACGGCGCCCGCGGAAGTGCCGACGATGATGGGAAAGGGATTGCGTGCGCGCGGCAGGAGCTGCGCCAGCGCGCGCAGCACGCCCACCTGGTACGCCGAGCGCGCGCCACCGCCGGTGAGCACCAGTCCAACGAGGGGACGCAGGGCTCTGCGGCGCTCGGTGAGGGTGGTTACGGAGTCATCCATACGGTCGACATAATGGACTCAATGGCGCGCCCCGGCCCATAGGGGTGCAGGCTAGCGTGTTCACGGCTGCAGCAGCAGGCGGTGCTGCACAGATCCGGGAAGAAAAGGCAGCGGCGCGCCCGCCGCCCACGCGTCGAAGCCCGCCCGATAGAAGGGCGACAAGGGATGACCGCTCTGCCCGCCCGCGATGTGCAGATAACCCTGCGACTCATGACCCGGAGAGACGGCGAAGCGCTCGGAGGCGCCGAAGGCGCCGTCCTGCACGCGCGGCATGTCGTGATCACCCGGTAGCTCGAGGCTCGGCATGTCAATGAGGCGCGCCAGATAGGACAGCGCGCCCGAGAGCGGGTGGCGGATGCGCACGAGGTGGCGCGCGCCCCAGGTGCAGCGCGCGAGCTCCCCGCATTCATCGGTGAGCGCGACTAGGGTGGCATCGATCTGGGCGAGCAGCAGCTCCCGCCAGTTTCCGTACTCCGCGGCGAGTGTGTCGGGCGGCCGCGTGGTGACGAGCTCCCACAGCGGCTGCTCGAACTGATCCGGCGGCGCCGACTCTTCGGTGATGCCGATGGCCTGCAGGAGCATGCGCCACACGGTGCGCTCGGTCTGGTCGCGAAATGCCCGCACCAGGCGATACCCGACCGAGTCGACGCTGGCGCGCGCGTTCCACTCGGCGATGAAGCGCTTGAACTGCGCGCGCCGCGGGTGAGCGCGCAGGGCATCCGCATCGAGGAGCTCGAGGATCAGCGCGCGCCAATGAGCGAGGAAGACCGCTCGGTCATCGAGCTGCACGCCGAGCATGTCCGCGGGCGTCGCGCGTTGCGGCAGCGCCGCCAGGTCGTCGCGGATCTGGTGCGCACGTGCCCCGATATCGTAGCCCGCGCCGGTGAGCGCTTCATCGCCGCCCAGCAGCGCCTCCGCCTGCGCATCGTCAACGGGGCGCGCATTGGCACTCCACAGACGCCCCAACGGCGGATCGACGAGGCGCGGATGCTCGCGAGCGCTCGTCCACGGCGCCTGCCCGCTCAAGCGCTCGGGCCCGGAACCGAGCGGGATGCGGCCGAACACGGTCCAGGCAATGTGCCCGGCGCTGTCGCCCACGATCGCATTCTGGTGCGGAATGCCGATGGCGGGCGCGAGCTTCAATGCCTCCTCGACCGAGCTTGTGGTTTCCATCCCCAGCAGGTTGAGATTGTTGGCCTCGGGCAGCTGCGCAAGCCAGTGGGCGAACCAGCAGCGCCCCTCCTGCGGCTGCGCCTGAAAGAGAACGCCCATCGCGGCCGACCTGACGGGCCAGGAGACGCTGGGCGCGCCGTGCACGCGAATTTCCTCCTGCTCCACGTCGAGCGGCACCGTGCCTTCGCGCGTGCGCAACTGCGCAGCGCCCACGGCAAGGCACTCCACGGGGTGAAGATCAAGCCACTTGCCATCGCTGTTGGTAAATCCCCACGCCACGTGCCCGTTCGATCCTGCGACCAGGAGAGGTGTGCCCGGCAAAGTCAACCCATTCAGATCAAGCGCCGGCCCCGATGCGCTCGGCGTCGTGCGCATGCGCACCCGATACCACGTGGTCGGAACCCGCAGGTTGAGATGCATGTCGCTCGCCACGAGCGCCGCGCCGCTCGCCGTCAAGCGCCCGGCGAGCGCCCAGTTATTGCTGCCGGCATCGCTTGAATCCCCGGCCGCCTCAGCGGGCGCGGCCTGCCCATGCGCTCCGCGCAGATCCAGGCGGTGAGCGGCAGCGCCTGGGCCGGCGGTTCCGGCCGTCGCCTCATTGGGGCTGTCCCAGGCCGTTCGCTGCGGATACAGGAACTGCAACGCGCATTTCCAGCCCGGCGCGCAATCGGGGCCGCCGAGCCGTGCATTGATCTCGCGCTTGAGCTGTTCGCGCTTGAAGCCGCCGTACTGCAGGTCCCACCACATCGCATAGGCAACGAGCACCGTATCCTCCGCGCGCCACGGCGCGGGCGCGGCGCCGAGGAGCCAATACTCCCAGGGCCGGCTGTGAAGGCTCGCGAGCGCGTCGTTCACGCCGCGCGTGTAGGCTGCCAAGAGGGCACGCTGCTCGGGGGTTGCCTGACTCAGCACGACCCCCGAGAGGTGCCGGAAGCGGAACAGGCGCGCCTTCTCGTCCTGTTCGAGCGCGACGGCGCCGAAGAGCTCGGCGAGCTCGCCGGCTGCGAGGCGGCGCGACAGATCCATCTGGAAAAAACGGTCCTGACCGTGGACGAAGCCCGTGCCGTAGGCGAGGTCGGCTCGATTGGCGGCCTGCAGCGTCGGAATGCCGAGCGCATCGCGCTCCACGGTCACCGCCGCGCTCAGCGCCGGCGCGGCGAGCGTGCCGTCGAGCTGCGGCAGCGAGGCGTGCAGAACCGCGTAGACGAGCGCCGCCGTCAACACAATAAGAAGTGCCGCCCCGATCGCGACGGTCCTGACGGTCCGCCTCCGCATGACGGCCACCTTTGAGCTCAAGAGTTAGTCGAGCGCGACCTTGAGGATCTGCAGCGAATTGGTGCCGCCTTGCACCCCCGACTGCTCTCCCTTGGTGAGAATCACGAGATCGCCGCGCTCGACGAGCCGCAGATCCAGCAGCCGCGAAAAGATCGAGTGGTACAGCCGCTCGGTGGTGGCGGCCGCCCGCACGTCGAAGATCACCGGATAGACGCCGCGATACAGGGTCACCCGGCCGCGCGTCGCTTCGTGTCCGGTGAAGGCGTAGATCGGAATATCGGCTCGGATGCGCGACATGAAGAGCGGCGTCGCGCCCGATTCGGTGAGCGCGACGATCGCCCGTACCTTCATGTGACTGGCGGTGTACATCACCGCCATCGCGATCGCCTCTTCGCTGCCGGCGAACACCCCTTCGACGCGGTGACGCGTGCTCGCGTGCGTGAGCTCGTATTTTTCGGCGCCTTCGATCACGTCGGCCATCGCGCGCACGGCTTTGATGGGATAACGGCCCATCGCGGTCTCGGCCGACAGCATCACGGCGTCGGTGCCGTCCATGACTGCGTTCGCCACATCGCTCACCTCGGCCCGCGTCGGCACCGGGTTTTGGATCATCGACTCCATCATTTGCGTCGCGGTGATCACGACGCGATTGCGCAGCCGCGACTCGTAGATAATCGTCTTCTGCAGCCCGGTGAGCTCCGCGTAGCCCATCTCGACCCCGAGATCGCCGCGCGCGACCATGACGGCGTCCGCGGCCTCGACGATGCTGCTCAGATTGGTGATCGCCTCCTGGCGCTCGATCTTCGCGACGACGCGCGCCGCCCCGCCGGCGCTGCGGATCAGGTCGCGCGCTCTTTCGATGTCCGCGGCGTCGCGCGCGAAAGACACGGCAATGTAGTCGATCCCCTGCTCGGCGCCGAAGCGGATATCGTCCTTGTCCTTATCGGAGAGCGCCGGCGCGGAAATCCCCCCGCCCTGGCGATTCAGGCCCTTGCGGTCGGAAAGCTCCCCTCCCAGGCGCACGCGGCATTCAACGCGCGTGCCCGCGACCGCAACGACATCGAGCACGATCTGTCCGTCGGAGAGCAGCAGTGCATCGCCCGGGCCGACGTCCCGCGGCAGATCGCGGTAGGCCACGCCGACCGCCTCCACCGTGCCCGCCTTGGCGCCGAGGGCGGTGTCGAGCGTGAACGGCCGGCCCTCTTCCAGGCGCACGGGCCCGTCGCGGAAGCCCTCGATGCGGATCTTGGGCCCGCCCAGGTCCATGAGCACTCCGATCGAGCGATCGGCGCGCCGCGCCGCCGCGCGCACCTGCTCGAGGCGGCGCAGATGATCCGCCTGCGTGCCGTGCGAGGCATTGATCCGCGCGACGTCCGCGCCCTCCTCAACCATGCGGTCAAACACCGCCCCCTCATCAGTCCCCGGGCCGAGGGTGACGACGATTTTCGTGCGCCGCAGGCCGATCATCCGCGTGCCCGCGCTTCGAGCATGGCCACGGCGGGCAAGGTCCTGCCCTCGACGAACTCGAGAAAAGCTCCGCCGCCGGTGGAGACGTACGAGATGCCGTCCTCGACGCCGTACTTCTCGATGGCCGCGAGCGTGTCGCCGCCGCCGGCGATCGAAAACGCCTTGCTGCGCGCGATCGCGTCCGCGATTGTGCGCGTGCCCTCTCCGAACTGTGCGAACTCGAACACTCCGACCGGCCCGTTCCAGATGATGGTGCCGGCGGCCTGCAGCAGTTCGCTGAAATGCTCGGCCGTGTCCGGTCCAATATCGAGAATCATCTCGTTGTCGCGCACGTCGTGGATGGAACGCACGTCGGCGTGCGCGGTCGCGGCAAATTCCCTCGCCACCACGACGTCGGTGGGCAGCGGGATCTGCACGTCGCGCGTGCGCGCGTGCGCGCCGAGCGCGCGCGCCACGTCCAGCATCTCCGCCTCGTGCAGCGACCGGCCCACGTTGACGCCGCTCGCGGCGAGAAAGGTGTTGGCAATGCCGCCGCCGACGATGAGCTTGTCCACCTTCTTCAAGAGTGACTCCAGAACCGTAAGCTTAGTCGATACCTTCGAGCCCGCAACGATCGCTACGAATGGGCGCGCCGGCGACTTGAGCGCCCGCTCGAGCGCGGTCAGCTCGCCGACGAGCAGTGGACCGGCGCAGGCGACCGGCGCGAATTTCGCGACTCCATGCGTACTCGCCTCCGCGCGATGCGCCGTGCCGAAGGCATCCATCACGAATACGTCGCACAGCGCCGCCATCTGCCGCGCGAGAAGCTCGCTGTCCTTCTTCTCCCCCGGGTTGAAGCGTACGTTTTCGCACAGCACCGCGCTGCCGGGCGGGCAGTCCACACCCGTCAGCCAGTCCTTGCGCAGCCCGACCGGCTGGCCGAGAAGATCCGACAGGCGCGCCGCGACCGGCGCCAGGGAGTACTGCTCGTCGTACACGCCTTCGGTGGGGCGCCCGAGATGCGACAGCACGAAGACCTTCGCGTGTTGATCGATGGCGTAGCGGATGGTGGGCAGCGCGGCGCGAATGCGCGCATCGCTCGTCACCGCGCCGGCGTGCACCGGCACGTTCAGGTCTTCGCGGATCAGCACGCGTTTGCCGCGCAGGTCGGCATCCGACATGCGCAAGACGTTCATGCCGACTTCGACCAGGCGAGCGTCGTATCGAGCATGCGGTTCGAGAAGGCCCACTCGTTGTCATACCAGGCGCATACCTTGACGAGCAGGCCGTCGATGCATTTGGTGAGCGTCGCGTCGAAGATCGCCGAGTGCGCATCGTGATTGAAGTCGATCGAGACGAGCGGCGCCTCGCTATAGGCGAGAATTTCGCGCATCGCGCCCACTGAGGCTTCCTGCATGAGTTTATTGACCTCCGCCACGCTCGTGGCGCGCCGCGCGCTGAAGGTCAGATCGACGAGCGAGACATTGATGGTCGGCACGCGAATGGAGAAGCCGTCAAGTTTGCCCTTGAGCTCGGGCATGACGAGCCCGACGGCGGTCGCTGCGCCGGTCTTGGTCGGAATCTGCGACATGGTCGCCGAACGGGCGCGGCGCAGGTCGGAGTGGTAGACGTCGGTGAGCACCTGATCGTTCGTGTACGAATGAATCGTCGTCATGAGACCCGCGACGATGCCGATCTTGTCGTGCAGGACCTTGGCGACGGGCGCGAGGCAGTTGGTCGTGCAGGAGGCATTTGAAATCACGCTGAAGGAGGACTTGAGCACCTGGTGATTCACGCCGTAGACGATGGTCGCGTCGACATCCTCGCCGCCCGGCGCCGAGATCACGACTTTCTTGGCGCCCGCCTGCAAATGGCCGCTCGCCTTGGCGCGGCTCGAAAAAAGTCCGGTGCACTCGAGAATGTATTCGGCGCCGAGCCCGCCCCAGGGCAGCTTCGCCGGATCCCTCTCCGCGAGCACCCGGATGCGATCGCCGTTCACGACCATCGCATCGCCATCAACTATCACTTCGCCTGGGAATTTGCCGTGCACGGTGTCGTAGCGGGTGAGATGCGCGTTGGTGTGCGCGTCGCCGAGATCGTTGATGGCCACGATCTGGATTTGCGCCGTGCGCTTGGCTTCGTAGAGCGCGCGCAGAATGTTGCGGCCGATGCGGCCATACCCATTGATACCGACCCTGATTGGCATGTTTCCCTCAGCTCTGCAGCAATTCTTCGACTTGCTTGACGACATTATCGGCCGTGAAGCCGAAGTGTGGAAATAGGTCGGACGCCTTGCCCGAGGCGCCGAAGTGATCGATGCCGAGCACGCGGCCTTCGCTTCCGACATAGCGCCACCAGCCGAGCGTTGCTCCCGCCTCCACCGCCAGGCGCCTGCCGACCGCCTTGGGCAGCACCGTCTCGCGGTAGGCCGCATCCTGAGCATCGAAGATATCGGTTGCGGGCATCGACACGAGACGCACGCGCCGCCCGCGCTCGTTCAGGCTCTGCACCGCCTGCGCGGCAATGCCCACTTCCGAGCCGGTTGCAATGACGAGGGCTTGCGCTGTGCCCGCGCAGTCGATGAGCACGTAGCCGCCGCGGCGCACGGCCGCCTGCTGCTGCGCGGTGCGCGTCTGCTGCGGCAGCGCCTGGCGCGTGAGCACGAGCGCCGTCGGACCGGTGCGCCGCTCGATGGCCGCGACCCAGGCGACGGCCGTCTCGAGCGAATCGCAGGGCCGCCACAGGCTCAGATTCGGCATGGCGCGCAGGCTTGTCAGGTGTTCTATGGGCTGATGCGTCGGCCCGTCCTCGCCGAGACCGATGGAATCGTGCGTATACACCAGGATCACGCGCTGATGCATGAGTGAGGCCAGGCGCACGGCGTTGCGCGCGTAGTCGGAGAACACCAGAAAGGTGCCGCCGTAGGGGATGAATCCGCCGTGCAGCGCCATGCCGCTCATGATCGCCGTCATGCCAAATTCGCGCACGCCGTAGTGAAAATAACGGCCGGAAAAATCCGTCGGAGTCACCGCGACAGAGTTCTTCTGCTCGGTGTTGTTTGAACCGGTGAGATCGGCGGAGCCGCCGAGCAGCTCCGGAAGCGCAGGACCGATCACGTTCAAGGAGGCCTGCGAGGTCTGGCGGGTGGCCTTCGGCTTCGACTCCTGCTGTGCCGCGGCGCGCGCTTGGGCGGCGATGTCATTCCACTGTGCCGGCAGATCCCCCCTCATGCGGCGCTCAAGCTCGGCCGCCAATTGCGGATTCGCCGCGCGGTAGCGGGCGAAAAGCTCGTTCCATTTGGCTTCCGCGGCCGCGCCCGCCGCGCGGTGATCCCATTCCTTGAGCAGCGGCGCGGGGATCACAAACGGCTCGCTCGTCCAGTTGAGCGTCTTGCGGGCGAGCGCGACTTCCTCAACCCCCAGCGCTTCGCCATGGGCCGCTTTGGTGCCCTGGCGATTCGGGGCCCCCCAGCCGATGACCGTCTTGCAGCAGATGAGCGACGGGCGCGCCGTCTGCGCGCGCGCCGCCTGGATGGCCGCGGCCACCGCCTCGGCGTCCTGCCCATCGACGTGCGCCATCACGTGCCAGCCGTAGGCCGCGAAGCGCTTCGGCGTGTCATCAAGGAACCACCCCGCGACCTTGCCGTCGATGGAAATGCCGTTGTCGTCGTAGAAGCCGATGAGCTTGCCGAGCCCGAAGGTGCCGGCGAAGGAGCAGGCCTCGTGCGAAATGCCTTCCATCAGGCAGCCGTCGCCCATGAACACATAGGTGTAGTGATCGACGACTTCCAGCCCCGGGCGGTTGAACTCGAGCGCCAGCAGCTTCTCGGTGAGCGCCATGCCGACTGCGTTGGCGAGGCCTTGGCCGAGAGGACCGGTGGTGGTTTCGATCCCGATGTCCAGATCATGTTCAGGGTGACCCGCGGTGCGCGAGCCGAGCTGGCGGAAATTCTTGATTTCATCGATGCCGAGCGGATAACCGGTGAGATACAGCAGCGCATACAACAGCATCGACGCGTGGCCGTTCGAGAGCACGAAGCGGTCCCGGTCGATCCAGCGGGGATTGCCGGGATTGTATTTGAGGACGCTGCGCCACAGCACTTCGGCAATATCGGCCATTCCCATCGGTGCACCCGGATGCCCGGACACGGCGCGCTGCACGGCATCCATGGCAAGGGCGCGGATCGCATTGGCAAGTTCACGGTGGCTGGTCATGGGTTCAATCCGGTATGGGGGTCGGGCGGTGCAGGAGCGGGGCGGCATTTTCCATCACGCGATCCCGCGCGGCAATCGCGCCCTGCGGCGCGTGCACCTGTCGGGGGCGACCGACACCGCGCGTGGCCGGCTTCACAATATCCGCTTGCGCGACGCGTACTGCGTCACTACGCGTACCGGCGAGCGTTCTTGCCTTGATCCAGTTCACTTTGAACCCCGCGAACTTTTGCTACGCTTTCCATCACACGAAGTCCCAGGGCGCTCCGCATGACGTGTCGAACATGAGCCAGCTGCGTCTCATACAATTCACCGATCCGCACCTGTACGGCAACGAAACCGAGTCGCTGCGCGGCGTACAGACGGCCCCGGCGCTCGCTCACGCCCTGGCGCGAGCGCGGGCCCGCGACTGGCCGGTCGATGCGGTGCTCGTCACCGGCGACATCGTCCAGGATGATCCGGCCGGCTATGCCCATTTCCGTCGCCTCTTGAGAAACGCCGGGGCTCCCGTGTTATGTATCCCCGGTAACCACGACGATCCCGAGGCCCTGCGGCGCGAGCTTGACTGCGAGCCTTTTGTCGTCGGCGGCCAATTCGACCTCGGACCGTGGCGCGTGGTGCTGCTCGACACCTGGGTCGCAGGCTCCGCGGCAGGCCGCCTGAGCGCCGCCAGCCTCACGCAACTGGATCAGGCGCTGCGCACCGCAGCCGGCCGGCACGCGCTCGTGTGCCTGCATCATCACCCGGTGAGCATGTCGAGTTCTTGGCTCGACGCGGTCGGCCTTAGGAACGCCGCCGATTTCTGGAAGGTCCTCGACCGGCACCACAATGTGCGCGCAGTCCTCTGGGGCCACGTGCATCAATGCTTCGACGCGCTGCGCGGCGATGTGCGCCTGCTCGCGACGCCGTCGACCTGCGCACAGTTCATGCCGGGCTCGGAGGAATTCGCGCTCGATTCGCTGCCGCCCGCGTACCGCACCCTGCAGTTGCGAGCGGATGGTACTCTCACCACCGAGGTCGTGTGGGTAGAAGAATGCGCCGTTGGCTCCTCATCGTCGGTCTCCTCGGCTGCCTAGACGCGCAGGCTCAAAGTCCCGTCTGGGCGCTCACGGGCGCGCACAACACCGTCTACCTCGCAGGCTCCGTGCACCTTCTGAAAAAGGATGACGCGGGCCTGCCGCCTGCCTTCGAACACGCCTACGCAGCCGCCAAGCGCCTCGTCATGGAGGTCGATATCGACCAGCTGGACTCCCCCGCCGCACAGGCGCTGGTCCTGCAGAAAGGCATGTTCGCCGACGGCTCCACGCTGCACGAAGCGCTCGGCGACGTGCGCTACGGCCGCGTCGCGGCGGAGGCTGCGCGCCTGGGGCTGCCGCTCGAGGGCCTGCAGCAGTTCGAGCCCTGGGCGGCCGCGCTCACCCTCACGCAGCTCGAGTACGTCCAGCTCGGGTTCGATCCCGATGAGGGCGTGGAGCGACAGCTCGGACGGCGTGCCCATGCCGACGGCAAGCCGATTCAGGGACTTGAAACCATCGAGCAGCAGGTCGGCATCCTCGCCTCGCTGTCGAAGGAGGATCAAGCGGCTTTCCTCGAGCAGACCGTCATGGACATGCACGATGCCGAGCGCGATACGCAGGACATCCTCGCCGCCTGGCGCAGTGGTAACGGCGCCAAGCTTGCGGCGCTCATGAGCGAGGACTTTCGCGGTTTTCCGCACCTGTATCGCGCGCTCGTCACCGACCGCAATCGCCGCTGGCTGCCGCAAATCGAGAGACTCCTCAAGGCCGAGCAGAACTACCTCGTCGTCGTCGGCGCGCTGCATCTCGTCGGCGATGGGGGATTGCTGCAGCTCGCCCGGGCCGAGGGCCTAGAGCCCCGACCGCTGCAGTGATCGCGCGCGCATGAGTCCGCAGCGCCCGCTCGTCATGCGCTGCGGCGCATTCGGGGACATGGTGTTGCTCACGGCTCTGTTGCGTCAGCTGCACGCGCGTCTGGGAACCTCGGCCGATCTCATCGCCTCCGGCCCCTGGAGCCGGCCGCTGCTGCAGGGTCAGCCCGGCGTGGGCGAGATCTTCGTCCTGCGCAGCCGCAAGTCACCCTACTGGGCGAGCCGCAGCCAGCAGCGTCTCGTGCATTGGCTGCGCGCACGAGGCGCCGGGCCCACGTGGTTCTGCGACACGGGCGCCGGTCGCGAGCTCCTGCGCCGCGGCGGGATCCCGGATGACTTCGTCTGCGAAGATGCGGCGCTGCCGCGGGTGCCGGGAGAGCACTTCGTCGATCGCTGGATCCGCTTGGCGAACTCCACTCCGCCGGCATTCGCCGAAATCCTGGCGCCGGGCAACGTGCGCATCGCGAGCAATGCCGTGCTCAGCGTCGACGCGGCCGCGCGCAGCGCGCTCGAGCCCTGGCTCGCGCGCCGCGGCCTGGGCAAACGCGAGCTCATTCTGCTGCAGACCGGTAACAAGCGCACCATGCGCGGGTGGCTGCGGCGCCGCGCCACGAACACCAAGTATTGGCCGCCGGAGCGCTGGGCCGCCGTCATTCGCGCGCTGCGCGCGGCGCGTCCGGGTGCCGCGATCGTGCTCATGGGCGTGCCGCGCGAGTTCGCACTCAACGCGCAAATCATTCGGCGCGCCAATGTACCTGACTTGCACAATGTGGCCGACGATCTGCCGATCCGCATCCTGCTGCCGCTCCTGGAGCGCGCGCAAAGCCTCGTGTCTGTCGACACCGGCCCGGCGCACGCGGCCGCCGCGCTCCAATGCCCGACCGTGGCGCTCTTCGGTGTATCCGATCCGCGCCTGTATCGGCCGGGAGGCGTCACGACACCCGCCATTGCGCTCGTCGGGGAAATAGCCGGCCGCCCCAATATTCTGGGGATCCAGCCGCCAGCGGTCATCGGCGCATGGCGCGCACTGACGGGGTGAGTTGCCGTGACGGGCGCCCCGCGGCCGCGCCTCGAGTCCCCGGGACCGCTCCCGAGAGGTCGCGTCCATGATGGCGAGGGTCTGCACGGCCGCGCCCGGGCAGACTGCAGTGCACGTGCGCAGGGCCGCGCCATCGCGCTGACCATCATTCATTGATTGACCACGCGTCCCATATCAGTATTGGGAATGAGCACCGCGCGCTGCGCTGATTGAACTTCGCATGAGCGACGGCCACACGCGCCTCCTCTTCATCCCGGTGTCCGGGCCGCGCGGCATGGGCGAGTACGCGCGCACCGTAGCGATCGCGACCGCCGCGGCACGCCGCTGGCCGCATGTCGAGATCCGCTTTGCGCTCAGCCGCGGCGCGGCCTATGCGGCCGATACGCCCTTCCCGGCGACATTTCTGCCGTCGTCGCCAACCTTCCATTCGCGCGAGGTTGCGGCATTGATCCGCGAATTCCGGCCCACCATCGTGCTGTTTGACAATGCCGGCCGCACTTCGCAACTGCATGCGGCGGTCACCAGTGGCGCGCGCACCGTCTTCATCAGCTCGCGCCCGAAGCAGCGGCGCAGGGCATTTCGGCTGCGCTGGATGCGGCTCCTCGACGAGCATTGGATCGCCTATCCGCAGTTCATCGCCGGCGCACTGGGCGGTATCGAACGGCTGAAGTTGCTGCTGCTCGGACGCCCGACGGTGCGCTTCCTCGATACGGTGCTGCCGCAGAGCGACGCGGCGCTCGCCCACTCGGTGATGGCGCGTTTTGCTGTGCGCGCGGGCGAATACATTCTGGTCGTGCCCGGCGGCGGCACCGGCCATCCCGGAGCGCTCGCTGCGCCGCAGGTGGTCGCGGAGGCGGCGCGCCGCATTGCGCTGCGCTCTTACCCGACGATTCTCGTCGGCGTGACTCCGCAGCGCGCGCGGGGCACGCCCCACGCCGACAATCTGAAGCTGGCTCCGCGGCTGCCGATCGCGACCGTGAGCGAGCTCATTCGCGGCGCCCGCCTGGTGGTCGCCAATGGCGGGGACACGATGCTGCAGGCGCTCGCCTGCAAGCGGCCGTGCGTCGCGGTGCCCATCGCGGCCGATCAGGCGTACCGCATCAAACGCTGCGTACGCAGCGGGCTCGTTGCGAGCGCGCGCCTCGATGCGGCGGATCTCGAGCGGGTGACCCTGGGCATGCTCGAGGCAGGCGGCGGCGCCGCGCCGCGGGTTACGGTGGCAGATGAGGCGGCCAGCGCCGCGGTGAGCAACGGCATCGACACGGCGCTCGCCGCAATCGAAAGGCTTGCGCGGCTCGACTCGCTGGAATACGTGCGCGCGCGCCCGCCCGGCGAGGCTCGCGACGCGCGGGCCGCGGTCGCGGAGCCGGTGCACCCCGGCGCCATCAGCGCACCGCGATTCCTGTTCCTGCCGGTCTCCGGTCCGCATGGCATGGGCGAATACGCGCGCACGATTCAAATCGCGCAGGCGGTCGCAGCGCGCTGGTCCGATGCGCAGATCCACTTCGCGCTCAGCCGCGAAGCGCCGTACGAGATTGATGCCGCCTTCGACTGCACGCTGCTGCCCTCATCGCCCACTTTCCACACGCCCGAGGTGATCGCCCTCATCGAGCAGATGCGCCCGCACGTGGTCATGTTTGACAATGCCGGGCGAACCGCGCAGCTGCGCGCCGCGCAACGCATCGGCGCGCGCGTCGTCTACGTCAGCGCCCGCGCACGCCAGCGCCGCAAGGCGTTTCGCCTGCGTTGGATGGCGCTGATCGATGAGCACTGGCTCGCCTACCCGGAGCTCCTCACCGGTTCTTTGAATGCCGTGGAGAGGTTCAAGCTGCGCTGGATGGGTCGCCCGATCCTGCGCTACCTCGACGTGATGCTGCCGGCCCCCGATCCGGATGCGCAGGCGGCGGTGCTGCAACGGCTCGACCTCAGCAACAAACCCTATGTGCTCCTCGTTCCCGGCGGCGGCACCGGGCACCCCGGCGCACGGGATGCCGTGCAGGTCTTTGCGGCCGCCGCCCATGCGCTCGCGGCGCGTGGAATCACGACCGTACTCGTAGCCTCCGCCAATGGCGAGGAGCTGCCGGTTCCCGCCGCGCTGCAGACGCTGCCGCGCCTGCCGCTCATCGAACTCACCTCTCTCATGCGGCATGCACGCCTCGTCATCGCGAACGGCGGCTCGACTTTGCTCCAGGCCATCGCCTGCCGCGCGCCCTGCATCGGGGTTTCGATCGCGAAGGATCAGGCGAAACGCGTGCGGCAATGCGCGGAGGCTGGGCTTGCGCTCGCGGCAACCTTGAACGCTCACCACATTGTGAGCGTTGCGACGTCGCTGTTGGACGATGACTCGGCGCGAGCTGCGCTCGCACGCCGCGCCGGGGATTTGCGGCTCGCCGACGGGCTCGGCATTGCACTCACCGCAATTTCAGGCCTCCTCAGCCGGCCTGTCGCCGTGTAGAGCTGCTCGGGTGCCGCACGCGACGCTCCTCGGCTACCGGCTCGAACAGCCGTCGTTCCGCTATCGCATGTCGAGCTTGGTGGGCGCGCTGGAAGCGGCCGGCTGGACCGTGGGGCTTCACCGCTTTCCTTCCGGTCGCTACCTCGTGCGTACCTGGGAGCGTCGCGAGTTGCTGCGGCGCTCGAGCGTGGTCGTGCTGCACCAGATCAAGCTCGCCGGCGTGGAGGCGCGCCTGTTCGCGGCGTTGGCTCCGCGTCGGATCTTCGACTTCGACGATGCCATCTACGTGCGCAAGCCGCGCCGCCTGGGCGAGCCAGCGGACGATTCATGGTGGCGCCGCCAGAAGTTCGCCGCAACCTGCGGCGGGGTGGATGTGGTCGCGGCGGGCAACGACGTGCTGGCCGCCGCGGCCGCGCCGCACGCGCGGCGCATCGTCATGTTGCCGACCGCGCTTGACGCCAGCGTGTACCGGGCGACCTCGGCGAGGCAAGGTGATCCGCCGACGATAGCGTGGGTGGGCAATCCCGAAAATCTCGTTTACCTGCAGATCATGCGTGCGGCGCTTGCGCGTCTGAGCGCGCGCCATCCGGCGCTGCGGCTGCGCATCATCTGCTCGCGCTTTCCCGAGTGGCCGGAGGTGCGCATCGAGCCCGTCCCCTGGAGCCCGGCCGCCGAGATCACGGCCCTTGCCGGAGCGCACATCGGCGTCATGCCGTTGACGGACGACGCGTGGTCCCGCGGCAAGTGCGCATTCAAGCTGCTGCAGTACATGGCCGCATCGCTGCCCTGCGTCGCCTCGCCCGTCGGGGCAAACACCGAAGCGGTGATCGATGGCCGCACGGGCCTGTACGCGCGCAACGATGCAGAATGGGAGCAGGCACTCGAGCGCCTGATTGTCTCGGCCGAGCTGCGAGCGCGCCTGGGTGCCGCCGGCCGGGCCCACGTTGAAAGTCGCTACAGCATGCACAGCTACCAAGCCCGCTATGTCGCGCTCTTTGCAAGCCTGGCGAGTGAGGCGCGCTGATGCCTTAACGGGCGCGGCGCTCTGCAGGGTGGCGCGCGCGTGCAGCGGCTCCGGATGCCAGGCGCCCACAAGCCTCGGGCGGCAATCTATTCGGCCGCCGTGCCACGGGTCAGCATGCCTTGCCACCATGCGATCGTGTCCGCCAAGCCATCCTCGAGCGTGAAGCGCGGCCGCCAGCCCACCTCATCGTAGAGCCGATGCACGTCCGGCACGAGCACCGCCGGCTCATTCGCGCCGGCCGCGCGTGCGCCGAGCCGCAGCAGATCCGGGCGGCCGATCAGGGTTGCAATGCGCCCGACCAGCGCCGCGATCGAGATCCGCTCAGACGAGCCGATGTTGACCGGCCCTTGCAGGTCGCTGTCGAGGAGCGCGGCAAAGGCATCACCCACATCGGCGACGTGCAGGAAATTCCGAACCTGGCGTCCGTGCGAGCACGGCGCCTGCTGATCCGAAAGTAGCTTGCGCACCACCGACGGCACGAGCCGCTCGGGATGCTCGTACGGGCCGAACGGAAAAAAAATACGGCCCGATGCGCTCGACAAGCCGTAATGAGAGCCGAAGCTCGCCAGCATTTCTTGCAACGCCAGCTTGCAGATCGCATACGGCGTGCTGCCGGCTGCCGCACTGGTTGCGAGCGCACTTGAGCCCTCCCGACAGACATCCACCCGTGACCAATCGTATTCTGCGCAGCTGCCGGCGAGCACGGCACGAGTTCCGCCGTGCTGGTGAAAAGTCCGCAGCAGATGCAAGCTCGCGGCGACCCAGGCAAAATTCTCGGCACTCAGCGCGTAGAGCCGCGGCGTTGCGATCCAGGCGAAGTGCAACAGGTGCGTGGGCCGCACTGCAGCGCAGAGTTTCTCGACGCTGGTGGGATCGAAGAGATCGCCGTAGTGCACCGCGGCGGCGGCCAGTTGCGCCGGTACGCTGCGCGAGCGCGCATCGTCCGACAGGAGCGCGTGCACCTCGTAGCCGCGCGTCAGCAGCGGCGGCACGCTCCAGCGCCCGATGAATCCGCCTGCGCCGCTGATGAGAATTCGCTTAGCAGTGGCCATGCTCGAGCGGCTGATAGGCGGCATCGCGCGCGCTGATGACGAGCGGCTGCAGCGGCCATGCAATGCCCACCTTTGGATCGTTCCAAAGAAAACCGCGGGCGGCTGCGGGCTCATGACGCGCGGAAATCATGTACAGAACTTCGCTCGCATCGGCGAGGCTGATAAATCCGTGCGCAAAGCCCTTCGGGGCGAGTAGCGCGCGGTGGTTGCTGGCGCTGAGCTCCGTTCCGAACCATTGGCCGAACGACGGCGATCCACTGCGAATGTCGACGATGACATCGAAGACGGCCCCGGCGGTGCAGCGCACGAGCTTATCCTCTTCATGGGGAGGCGCCTGATAGTGCATGCCCCGCAGGGTCGCCGTGCGGGCGTTGAATGACGCGCTGCACTCGAGCGCCGCCGCGTTAAATCCATATGCGGCAAATTCCCGCGCGCAAAAGGTGCGGGCAAAAAACCCACGCTCGTCGGATGCGCGATCAATGTCGACGATATAGGCACCGGCCAGCGGGATTGCGCTAAATCTCATTCGTAGCAATGCACCGTGGGAACCGCGGTTACGAAACGGCCGCCCCAGGCTCTGATGCCATCGAGCTGCCGCATGATTTCCGTTTTCAGGTTCCAGGGCAATATCAGCACGTAGTCCGGCTTGTGCCTGCGCAGCTCCTCCGGAGAGACCACGGGAATATGGCTGCCGGGCAGCAATTTGGCTTGCTTGTGCGGATTGCGGTCGGCGACCATCGGAATGTCATTTGCGGTGAGGCCGCAGAAGTTGAGCAAGGTATTGCCCTTAGCCGCCGCGCCATAGGCGGCCACCACTTTATCTTGAGCCTTGGCGCGCGTCAGAAACTCGAGAAGCGAGCTGCGGCAGGCGGCGACCCGTTCGGAAAAGCGCCGGTACGCGTCAAGATCCCCAAGTCCCGCGCGCATCTCCGCCGCGCGCACCCGGCACAAGGCGCCGCTGTCCTCGAGCCCGCGAGCGGCGTGCGCGGCATAGATGCGCAGTGACCCTCCATGCGTCGGCAGCTCCTCCACATCGAAGATGTGCAATCCCCGCAGGGAAAACACGCGCTCGATCGCGTACAAGGAGATGTAGGAAAAGTGCTCATGATAGATCGTGTCGAATTCAGCGTTCTCAATCAGCCTGAGGAGGTGCGGAAACTCGATAGTCACGGTACCGGCCGGCTTCAGCAGCGCCGCAATGCCCGCGACAAAGTCATTGAGCGCCGGCACATGCGCGAGGACGTTATTGCCGATGATCAAGTCAGCCTTGTGCCCCTGCGCCGCAAGCCGCGCCGCCAGATCTGCGCCGAAGAAATCGACGAGCGTCGCCACTCCCCGGCTCGTGGCAGCCGCGGCAACGGTATCCGACGGATCAATGCCCAGTACCGGTATGCCGGCGGCGACGAACTCCTTGAGCAGATAACCATCATTGCTGCCGAGCTCGACTACCAGGCTCTCGGCATTGAGAGCGAAGCGCTCGCGCGCCACGGCGCAAAAGCGCCGCGCGTGCGCCAGCCAGTCATCGGAATAGGACGAGAAATAGGCATAGTTGCTGAAGAGCTCCTGCGGAGGCACGTCGAAGTCGACTTGCACGAGCTTGCACGCGCAGCACACTTTGGCGCGCAGCGGATAACGCTTCTCTTGCTCGAGGTCCGCCGCGGGGTGCAAAAAGGCGTTTGCCGGAGGCTGCAGTCCCAGATCGGCGAAAGTCACGGTGAGCTCAGCGTCGCACGCGCGGCACAGCGTGCGCGCTCCCGGTGTCAGGGCCATGATTTCCAGGGCGCCTTGTTGGCATCCCACAGCGCGTTCAGATTCATCATGTCGCGCAGCGTATCCATCGGCTGCCAGAATCCCTGATGCACCCACGCGGCGAGCTCGCCGTGCGCGGCCAGATGCTCCATGGGCTCCTTTTCCCAGACGGTGTGATCGCCCGAAACAAGATCGAGAACGCCCGGCTCGAGCACGAAAAAGCCGCCGTTGATGAGCCCGCCCTCGATCTGGGGTTTTTCCTCGAAGGAGACGACTTTGCGGCCTTCCATGACAATCCGTCCGAAGCGCGCCGGCGGACGCACGCACGCTACGGTCGCCTTGCAACCGTGCTCGGCGTGAAAGGCGATCTCAGCGCGGATATCGATGTTTGACAGGCCATCGCCGTAGGTCATGCAAAACGGCGCTGCGGCATCGAGATAGTCACGCACGCGCAACAGACGCCCACCGGTCATGGTCTCTTCGCCGGTGTCAACCAGGGTGACCTGCCAAGGCTCGCTGCGCGAATCGTGGTAGCTGATTCGATTCTTCGCCATGTCGAAAGTGACGTCGGCCTGGTGCAAAAAGTAGTTCGCAAAATACTCCTTGACCATGTAGCCCTTGTAGCCAAGGCACACGACGAACTCGTTCACTGCGAACGACGAGTAGAGCTTCATGATGTGCCACAAGAGCGGGCGGCCGCCGATCTCGACCATCGGCTTCGGCCGGACATTGGATTCCTCGGCGATCCGCGTACCTTTGCCGCCCGCAAGAATGACGCACTTCATGGCTATAGACCCCGGTTGCTCAGCATCAGGCGCTGGTACTGTGCGATTTGCTCCTGGCACAGCGCCAGCATGTCCGCACCGTCAAGCTGCGCACGATACCAGTCGGCAGTCCAGGACAAACACGCATCGAGGCTCAACTGCGGCCGCCACCCGAGGGTACGGTGTGCGACTGCCGAGGAGAGCACGAGTGTCTGCATCTCCGCTGGCTGCGCGCCCCGCTCGCGCACCCAGCCGGGCTTGCCGCCGAATCGGGCGCTGAACGCGTCCACCACCTCGCGCACCGTGCACGCGCCCGACGAATCCGGCCCGAGATTTATCGTTCGCGGCGCGCTGTCGGGGGACTCGATGAGCGCCTGCAGCAGAGCCAAGTACCCCGACAGGGGCTCGAGGACATGCTGCCACGGCCGGATCGCCTCAGGACAGCGCAGCTGCACCGGCACACCCGCAACGAGTGCCCGCACGCAGTCAGGAATGAGGCGATCTGCTGACCAGTCGCCGCCGCCAATCACATTACCGGCGCGCGCGGTCGCAAGCGGCGCTCCCGCGCGATAGAAGCTGTGGCGAAAACTTGAGGTCACAAGCTCGGCGCACGCTTTGCTGCTGCTGTATGGATCGTGGCCGCCGAGACGATCGCCCTCCGCAAACGCGTGGCCGCTGCCGTCGGATTCATAAACCTTGTCGCTCGTGACCACGAGGACGCACTGCAGGGCCGGCGCGAAGCGGCAGGCCTGGAGCAGATTCGCTGTTCCCAGCACATTCGTTGCAAGGGTGCGCAGCGGATCGCGATAAGAGTCGCGAACCAGAGCCTGGGCCGCCATGTGAATCACCACCTGCGGCCTCGTTTCCTCGACCAGCGCGCGCACCAGCGCCGCGTCGGTAATGTCGCCGATCACCGAATGCACGCCGCCGCCGACCATCGACCAGAGGTTGGGTGTGGTCGCCGGTGGCAGGGCGAACCCGGTCAGATCCGCGCCGAGCGCGCGCAGCCACACGCTCATCCATGCACCCTTGAATCCGGTGTGCCCGGTCAGCAAAACCTTGCGACCCTGCCAGAAAGCGGTCATCCGCGCAGATCCTCTACTGCTGCGTCTCGTGCCAATACTCAAACCAATCCGGTCTTTCATTCGAGGAGTTGTCGATAACGTCAAATCCGGAATCCAGTGCCCCCCGCGGGGTGAAACGATTCAGGAATTGAAAGATGCGGCAATTTGCCATACCGACCTCGGAATTTGGCGACCAGGCCATTCTACAAAGGAGTGCGGAGTGATCACGGTCGGCATGTTGACCGATTTAGACGTGAGGTTCGATAGCTGAGTGTCTTGCTTGCCCGACTGCGGCGCAACTCGCCCGTGCGGTTGTCCATCGATGCATGATCTGCACGCGCAATTCGCGCAACCCGGCAGCGGCTCGAATGCCGGCACACGTAGTACAATGCCGCATGCCTGGCACTTCAGAACAGCCCTCGGCGGAGCGCGCCGACTGCAGCTGGCGCGCTCGCGTGTGGCATCTATGCAGCGCCGTCGTCGTCACCGCCTTCGTGAGCGCAGCCACTGCCGCTGCCCCGCAGGCAGCTGCCACTGCACCTCTGACCGCCGCGCAGGTATTGAAATTTCTCGACCAGAGCATCGACTGGTATCACGGGCTCAACGTGCAGCAGCAGATGGCAACGACGGCAACCGATCTTGCGATCCTCTACGACAATCGTCAGGCCGCGACCCAAGCCGTACGATTGGCCTTTGAATTTGCGCGCGCCGAGGCTGCGTTCATCGTCGACACCACGCCCGCAAGCCAGGGGCAGAGCACGGTGCTGTCTCAGTACCAGTCGCTCGGCCAGTTGCAGGCGCGCTTTGACAAGCAGGTGCAGGACACGCAAGCGGAGCTCGATGGGGACCGGCAGAAGCTCGCGACTGCGGGCGCCAAGGATCGTCAGCAGCTGCAAGCGCAAATCTCAGAGTTGCAGGGCGAGCTCGATCTGGCGGGTGCGCGCCGCGACGCTGTGCACAGCATGCTGGAGTTCGTAACCGGCAGCAGCGCCAACGGCCTGGGTGCGACTGGCCTGCGCGCGCAGATTGAAGCCCTTGCGCGCGCCATTCCCGGCATGACGCAGGCGTCGACGCCGGCAAGCGCCGGCAGCGCGCCAACCGGTGCCACGGCGACGCCGCTCAGCGCCGCGCCCTTGGCGCCGGCGGCGGCAAAAAGAATCGATACCAGCGGCATTTGGAATCTGGCGGCCGATGCGTTCGCGCTCGCCGAAAAGATCCGCTCGATCGCTTCCCTCATGCAGCAGACCGCGGCGCTCGAGGCCTCGGCAAAGCAGTTGAGTGCGCCGTACCTGGCTCAACTCAAAGCGCTGTCGAGTCGCGGCGATGAGCTCGGCAAACAAGCCGACACCGCGAACAGTTCGACGCTGCAGGACGAACGCGCGCAGCTGGATGCGCTCGCAGGCGAGTTCAAACGCCTCGCCGCCGCGGTCATTCCATTGAGCAAGCAGGCCGTGCTGCTGGAGCTCTACGGCAGAAACCTCGGCAATTGGCAGGATGCCGCCAGAGTCGACTTGCGCAGCGATCTTAAGAGCCTCGGGCTGCGCCTGGGATCTCTGATTGTGGTGCTAATGATCGTAATCGGCGGGGCGGACTTGTGGCGGCGGGCCGTCTATCGCTACGTCACTGATCCGCGGCGCAGATACCAGTTCCTGTTGCTGCGGCGGTTCGTATTTTGGTTCCTGATGGCGATCATCATTTCGTTCGCATTCGCGAGCAGCGCCGGATCCATCGTTACATTCGCCGGCCTCATTACCGCGGGCGTCGCGGTCGCGATGCAGGGCGTCATCATTGCCATCGTCGGATATTTCTTCCTGATCGGTAAATTCGGCATCCGCGTGGGCGATCGCGTACAGATCGGCGGCGTGACCGGAGAAGTAATCGATGTGGGACTGGTGCGGTTTCATCTGATGGAGCTGCGCGGCGGCCGCGGGTCGGATGGCCCGACCGGCCGCGTGGTGGCGTTCTCGAACTCCATCGTTTTCCAGGTAGGCGCCGGTCTATTCAAGCAGATTCATGGCACCAACTTCGATTGGCACGAGATCACGCTCACGCTCGCCGCGCAGGCCGATTACGCCGACGTCAAAAAACGCTTGCTGGCGGCGGTCGACCGTGCGCTCGCCGATTATCGCGAAGAGATAGAGCGGCAAACGCAGGAGATCGCGCGTACCGTCATCTGGGCGCCGGTGGGCAGCCTGCAGCCGAACGTGCAGCTGCGATACGTCGCGACGGGTATCGAGGCCATGATCCGCTACCCGGTCGATCTGAAGAACGCGGCCGAAATCGATGAGCGCATGGCGCGCGAGATATTGAAGTCGCTGGAGCAGGAGCCGAAGGTGCCACTCGCCGCTGCCGGCGCTGCCGGTATTCGCCTGACGGAGTCGCTCGACGATGCTAAGAGCTAGCGCCCCCACCGCGCGGGTATGCCGCACCAGTGGCGGCGAGGTGGCGCCGATCGCGTTCGCCGCGTCTGCAATCCTGTCCGCTCATGCTGCCCGCGTGCTGACCCGTGACGCGGACGGCTCGCCGTGAAGGTGCTCTTGACCGGAGCGGGCGGCCAGGTCGGCCGCGCCTTGCGCGCGTTGGCTCCGCCCGCAGCGGTGGTCAGCGCGCTTACGCATGCGGATCTGGACATCACCGATGCGCAGCAGGTCAGGCGCGCGGTTGCTGCAGAGGCGCCGCAGTGGATCGTGAATGCGGCAGCCTTTACCGCCGTGGATGCTGCCGAGAATGCGCGTGCAGCCGCCCATGCGCTTAATGCGACGGCCGTCGGATATCTGGCACAGGCGGCACGCAGCACAGACGCGCGCCTCCTGCAGCTGTCGACCGATTTTGTATTTGATGGCCGCGGATCAAATCCCTACGAGCCGGACGCAGCCACCGCACCCCTCGGCGCGTACGGCGCGACGAAGCTTGCCGGCGAGCGCCAGGCGCTCGCGGACGGCGCGCCCGCGATCGTCATGCGCACTTCGTGGGTTTACGCGGCCTATGGTCAGAATTTTGTACGCACCATGCTGCGCCTCATGGCCGCAAAGCCAGAATTGCGCGTCGTCTGCGACCAGATCGGCTCGCCCACCTGGGCAACGAGTCTGGCGCAGGTCCTGTGGCGGATGATTGAGCTCGACGCGGCGGCTGGAATCTACCACTGGTGCGATGCGGGGGTTGCCAGCTGGTATGACTTCGCAATCGCAATTCAGGAAGAAGCGTTGCAACGCGGCCTGCTGACGCAGGCGATCACCGTGCTGCCCATCCGTACCGCGCAGTACCCGACCCCGGCGCAGCGGCCAGCCTACAGCGTGCTCGACACGGCCCGCACCCGCGCGCTCACCGGCGCTGCGGCAGCGCATTGGCGCACGCACCTGCGCAGCATGCTCGATGAGCTCGTCGCCGGCACTAAGTGAATGCACTGAACCAGCGGTCGAGCACCAGCAAAGACCAGGCGCGACGGAATTCGATCGACACCGGCCGGCGCAGCACACCCCGCTCCATGAGGCGCCCGATCGCGGCCTTCCACATGTGCGGATGGCGCCGTATCCAGCGGTGCGCCGGCAGGCCGAAGCCGCTCTTGGGACGCTCGAGGTGCCCGGGCGGCAGTCGCGGCCGCATGAGCTCGCGCACCAATAACTTGCCTTGCCGCGCGTTCTGATCCGCGAGCAGCCGCGGATCCACTCCGAGCATGAACTCGACGAGGCGGTGATCGAGCAGCGGCGGTCGCACTTCGAGCGAATGCGCCATGCTCGTCCGATCGACCTTCACGAGCAGACCCTCCGGCAGGTTGGTGTTGATGTCGAGCCAGCGCAGCTGCGCGAGCGGATCGAGCGACTCGCGCCAGAACTGGCGGTAGAACCAATGGTAGTCGTAGTCGCTCTCGAGCCACGCCGGATCCAGCAGCGCATCCATCTGCACGGCGGTCAGGGCACCCAAGGCGGCCGAAAACCCCGTCAGCCCGGTCCATGCACGCCGCTGCATGGACTGCCCGAAGCGCGACAGCGGCGGCAACCAGTCGGCGAGTGCACGATTGAGGCTGCTCGAGCGCGCACCGATTCCCGCCCAGTAGCGCGGGTAGCCGCAGAAGATTTCATCGCCCCCCTCGCCGCTGAGCGCCACCGTCACTTCGCGGCGCGCGCAGCCGGCGATCAAATAGTTCGACCAGGCGGCACTGTCGCCGAAGGGTTCATCGAAGAGCTGCGGGATGGCATCGAGCGCCTCATCGAGATCGGCGCTGGTCGCACTCATCGCCGTGTGGCGCGTGCCCAGATGCGCCGCGAGCGCGCGCGCCGCATCCGCCTCCGAGCGCTCAGCCGCATCAAATCCCAGCGTAAAAGTGCGCGGGCCGTCCAGGTAGTAGGCGGTCAGCGCCGAATCGATGCCGCCGCTGAGGAACACTCCAACCGGCACGTCACTCAGGGTGTGCTCTGGGACCACCACGCGCAGCAGCGCATCAAGCTGCCCGAGACTCGCCTCGCGGTCGCGCAGATTGATTTCAAGGGACGGCTGCCAGTAGCGTTCGATATGAATTTCACCCGCCCGCCAGCTTAAGGAATGGCCCGCGGGAAGCTTCGCGATGCCCTGGTAGATGGTCTTGGGCGCGGGCACGTAGCCGTGAAAAAGGAAGTCGCGCACCGCGCTCTTGTCGATCGGCGGCGTGCCCAGAACCAGCAACGCCTTGAGTTCCGAAGCGAAGGCGATGCCGTCCGCCAGCACCCGATAATAGAAAGGTTTGATGCCGAGGCGATCGCGCGCGGCGAACAGCTCGCGGCGCTCGTCATCCCAGACCGCGAACGCGAACATGCCGACGAGCTCGGAGAGACAGCGCTTGCCGTCGCGTACGAGCAGTTGCAGCAGCACCTCGGTGTCGCAATTGGAGCGCAACGGCACGTGCAAGCGCGCGCGCAGTGCGTGGAAGTTGTAGAGCTCGCCGTTATAGGTGAGGACGTGCGCAGCCGATCGCATCGGCTGCGCGCCCGCCGCGGACACATCGAGGATTGCGAGCCGGCGATGCGCGATCGCCGCCCCTGCTCCGATCCAGATGCCGTCGCCATCCGGGCCGCGATGCGCGAGCCGTGCCGACATCGCCTGCGCCGCCTCCGCACTCGCCTGCCCACCGATGATTCCGGCGATACCGCACATGCGGACAGCCTACCGGATCCACGTTATATTCTCTTAGCCATGCGCACCTTCCTCTGGTTCTTGGGACTGCTCGTGGCGGGCTTTGCGGCCATGGCGCTGTTCGCTTATCCGGCGTGGATGCTCCTGCATCCGCATTTCGACTTTCCTTTTCATCGCATCGCCGGCCGCGTAGGCATGCTCGCGCTGCTGGTGGGTTTCGTTTGCGTGGCGCGGCGGCTGCGCCTCGCCGACCGCGGCAGCTTGGGTTATGGCGTGCCGCGGCGGGTGTTTCTGCGCGAGTTCTCGCTGGCGCTCGCGCTCGGAGCGGGGCTGATGCTCCTGATTGTCGCGGTCATGCTCGGCATGGGGCTGCGGATCTGGCAGCCGGCCGTGGAGGTGCATACCGCAGCCCTGGCGCGCCTTCTCCTGCAGACTCTCGCGAGCGCGCTCGTTGTGGCGGTCATCGAGGAGACCTTCCTGCGCGGCGCAATGTTCAGCGGCATTGCGCGCGAATCCGGCGCGCGCAGCGCAATTGTGCTGACCGCGCTGGTGTACGCAGCAGCGCATTTCATCGCGCGCTACCGCATACCCGCGGAGCTCGTCGTCCCCGCGAGCGGGCTTGCCATGGTCGCCGGATCACTGCGCGCATTTGCAGACCCGCTCGCGATTGCTGATGCGTTTGCCGCCCTTTTTGCGGTGGGCGTGCTGCTGGCCGCGGTGCGCGCGGCCACCGGCCACATCGCTGCCTGCATTGGACTGCATGCCGGATGGGTGTGGGTCATGCTCTTCGCGCGCGCGACCTCGGTTCCCGACACGACGCGCCGCCTGAGCTTTCTCTTGAGCCATTTTGATGGATTCGTCGGCTGGCTGGTGTTCGCCTGGATCCTCGCGATCGGGTGGCCCCTCTATCGGTTCTATGTCCGCCGCTCGCTGCCTACTCGGCATGCTGGATGAGCGGGCTCAAGCGCGCCAGGCGCGCGAGCGGATCGTCGAGCTCAAGGCAGTACTGCTTATCCGAAAGACTCAGCGGCAGGATCTCCGCCAGGCGGTATCCGACCCACGCACTATCCTCGAAGCGCTTGCTGACGCCTTCATAGAAAGCGCCCAGCTCCGGCAAGACCTTGCGCAGCAACTGCCCGAGATGCTGATACTCGGCGGGCAGCGCGATCTCACGCTCGGCGGCGAGCCAGTCGACCGCGCCCAGATGCAGCCCGTCGCTCTGCACGCGCCGGTCGCGCAGCTGAAATTTGCGCACGCCGAGGCAGGTGATGCCGAGCAGACCGTCCGGCAGAGAATAAAAATCGGCGATCCGCGCCGTCGTGCCGACGGCGGCGGTCGAGGTAACCCCGCCCGTCTCGGCGCCGCCGTCGAGCAGCACGACGCCAAAGGCGCTCTGCGTGCGCAGGCTGCGGCGCACCATGTCGATGTAGCGCGGCTCGAAGATCCGTAGCGGCAGCGGCCCGCCCGGAAACAGCACCGCATGCAGCGGGAAGAGCGCTATTTCGTCGGCCGCGGGCACCCGTTCAGGCATCCGTGGCGCGTCCGAAGCGTGCCCGCAGCGCCGCCAGCAGCCGCTCGTGCAGGGCGCCGAAGCTGCCATTACTCATCACGAGCACGTGGTCGCCCGGACGCAACGATCGGGACAGCTCGGCGCCGAGCGCATCCAGATCGCGCTGCACGTGGCCCCGCTCGCCGAGCGCCGTGATGACCGGCTGCACATCCCACCCGAGATTGGCAGGCGCATAGATCCATACCTCGTCGGCCAGGGCAAACGCCGGCGCCAGCGCATCGCGGTGCACGCCCATGCGCATGGTCTGCGAGCGCGGTTCGAGAACCGCAACGATGCGCGCGCCATTGACTCGCGCGCGCAAGCCCGCGAGCGTCGTGTGAATCGCAGTGGGATGATGGGCGAAATCGTCATAGACGACGATGCCGCCCGCTTCACCGCGCACCTGCATGCGCCGCGCGACGCCCTTGAAGGAGCGCAGCGCCTCAATGGCCTGCGCGACCGGAACGCCTGCGTGACGCGCAGCCGCCAGGCTCGCGAGCGCATTGTCGACATTGTGGTCGCCGATGAGCGCCCACTGCACCCGGCCGTGCACGGTCGCGCCCTCGAGCACGTCAAACGAGGAGCCGTCGGTCACGCCGGGCGCCGGGCGGCTCGTCCAGCGCGCATTCAACCCGGCGGCGCGACCCGCAAATCCTTCGCACGGCGTCCAGCAGCCCATTGCGAGGGTGCGCGCCAGGCGTGCATCGGCGGCGTTCCAGAGGATGCGCCCGCTTGCGGGTACGGTGCGGATGAGGTGATGAAACTGGCGCTCGATGGCCGCCACGTTCTCATAGATGTCGGCGTGGTCGAACTCGAGATTGTTGAGGACCAGCGTGCGTGGACGGTAGTGGACAAACTTCGCGCGCTTGTCAAAGAAGGCCGTGTCGTACTCGTCCGCCTCGATCACAAAGAACGGCGCTCGCCCGAGGCGCGCGCTGGATTCGAAGTTGGCCGGCGCGCCGCCGATCAGGAATCCGGGCGCGCAGCCTGCGTGCTCGAGAATCCAGGCGAGCACCGAGGCGGTGGTCGTCTTGCCGTGCGTGCCCGCGACCGCCAGCACCCAGCGCCCCCGCAATATTTCGCGCGCCAGCCATTCCGGGCCGGAGGACTGCGGGATGTCGCTCTCGAGCAGTGCCTCGATGACCGGCTGGCCGCGCGTCATGACGTTGCCGACCACGACCACATCGGGTCGCGGCGTCAACTGCGAGGCCTCGAAGCCCTCGATGAAGTCGAGGCCTAGAGCCTGCAGCTGCGTGCTCATCGGCGGATACACGTTTTGGTCGGAGCCGGTGACGTGATGGCCCGCTGCCTTGGCAAGAGCCGCAACCCCCGCCATGAAGGTGCCCGCAATACCGAGAATATGGACGTGCATAAGACTTCAGCCCGGCACGGAAAACACGTAGAGCAGCAGGATCTGCTCCGCAAGGTTCTGCAGAATCACGAGCGCGACGCAGGCAGGCGTTCCCCATTCGAGCGCCGCCTTGAGCACGCTCGTATTGGCGGCCACTTGCCACACGACAATCGCGAGCGCCAGCAGCGAGATCGGCAGACGCCACATGTCATCGTCGGCGTATCGGCGCACGAGCCACACGGCGGCAATCGATAGGGGCGCCAGCACCGCCTGATATCCGAACACCGCGGTGGTCGTCTGCAAGAATCGCTCCGGGCGACGCAGGATCTTCAGCAGCAGCGCATACCACGCGAAAGTGAATACGACCTCGATGACGAGCTGCGTGAGCCAGGGCCCTGGGATGGGCGGTAACACCACGCTGACGAGGCAATTGATGAGAAAAAAGGCCGCCGCGGTGGCCGCCAGCAACGCAACCGACGCCGGGACATCCTGTGGGCCCTTGCGCATGACTGCGATCTGCACGAACAGCCGGACCAGCTCCTTCATTTCGGTCAGGTCCGCGATGACTAATCCGATAAGCTTAAGGAAGCCCGATTGTACAGATCATCGTTGAACACGTTGCAGCCCGTCATTACCACCGCCTCCGATCTCACGGAGCTTGCCGGCCTTCTGGCGGCAGCGGACGCCTTCGCTGTCGATACTGAATTTCTACGCGAGCGCACCTATCGGGCGGAGCTGTGCCTGATCCAGGTCGCGACGCGCGATGCCGCCGCATGCGTCGATCCGCTGCTGCTGGGCGATCTCACGGCACTGGCCGGGCCGCTCACCGCGGGCCCCGCGGTGAAGGTGATGCATGCCTGCCGGCAGGACCTCGAGGTGCTGCATCCCGTCGCTGGTGTGGTCGGGCCGGTGTTCGACACGCAGATCGCAGCCGCGCTCGCCGGAGCGCCGGCGCAGGTCGGCTATGCGGATCTCGTACGCCGGCTTCTCGGCTGCGACCTGGCGAAGGCCCACACGCGCACCGACTGGTCAACCCGGCCGCTGTCGCCGGAGCAGATCGAGTATGCGCTCGACGACGTACGCTACCTCCTGCCGCTCAAAGCTCATCTCGAGGAGGATATCGAACGGCTGGGCCGAACCGCCTGGCTCCAAGAGGAGCTCGCGGCGCTTGCGACCGCGGGCAACTTTGGCGTCGATCCGCAGCAGGCGTGGCTGCGCGTAAAGGGTTTGCATGGGCTCGACGCCGCGCGCCAGCGGCTGCTGCAGGATCTTGCGGCCTGGCGCGAACGGCGCGCCATCGACCGCAATCGTCCGCGCGGCTGGATACTGGAGGAAGGCGCGCTGCGCGAGATCGTGCTGCGCGTGCCGCGCACGCCCGCGGAGCTCGCCGCAATCGCGAATCTGCCGCCCAACCTCCTCAAGCGCTGCGGCGAAGAAATACTTGCATGCGTGCGCGCGGCCGACATTCCCGATCCGCCGCCGCCGCTTGATCCGCGCGTGCGCCCGGATCCGGCGAGGACGGCGCTCATTCGCAAACTCGCCGACCTCAACCAGGCGATCGCGCTCGCACTGGGGATGAGTCCCGAGGTATTGACGACGCGACGCGAACTTGAGCAGCTTGCGGATGGTCGCCGCGACGTCCCGGTGCTCAACGGCTGGCGGCGCAGCGTCGTCGGAGAGCGTTTGGTTGCAGATTTACAATGAAATGTGCGCGCGCGCGCGCGCGCGCGACTGCAGCGGTGCTACAGTACTCAGCTGTGGAAGAAACCAGCCGCGATCCGGACGATCTGCTCGCGACCGAACGCGCCGCGCGCATCGAAGCCGAGCGCGCGAGCCATTTGAAAGACGAATTCCTGGCGACGCTCGGTCATGAGCTGCGCAACCCGCTGAACGCCATTCTCGGCTGGGCTCGTCTGCTCGAGCTCGGCCGGCTGTCCCCCGAGGAAGCTCACGGCGGCGCACAAACGATCGTGCGCAACGTACGGGTGCTCTCGCAGATCGTCAACGACGTGCTTGACGTGAGCGGCATGGTGAGCGGCAAGACGCGCATCGATCCGGAGGAAACCGATGTGTGTGAGGTCATCGAGGCGACGCTCGAGACCTTGAAGCCGACGGTGCAGGCGAAGAACATAGAGCTGCACAAGCACTTGGGCGCTGCGACGTGCCTGGTGTTTGGAGATCCGCACCGCCTGCAGCAGATCATGTGGAATCTACTGAGCAACGCCGTGAAATTCACGCCGCGGCGGGGTCGCGTGGCGGTGGCTCTGGAATGCGCGGGCGCCACCTGCCGGATCGCCGTGACCGACACCGGCGATGGCATTCCGGTGGACCTCTTGCCCTTTGTCTTCGATCGCTTTCGGCAAGCGCAAGCGGCGAAAACCACTCCCAACCGCGGGCTCGGCCTGGGGCTCGCGATTGTCAAACAGTTGGTGGAGCTGCACGGCGGCAGCGTCGCCGTCGAGAGCGCCGGGGTGGGACAGGGCGCCACATTCACCGTGGTGCTGCCGCGTCTGGCATCGCTCGAGGAGACATCGAGTTCGGTGCCCGCGCCGACCAATGGCGCGGTCGCGGCCGATTCGAGCAGCTAATCCGCGCCGGCCGGCGCGCTAACGGGAACGCTTGGGTGTGCCGCGAGTGCGCGGCCGCGGCGCGCTCAGGGCGCCGCCGAGCGGCCGATGGCGCCGCACGACCGCCGCGCGTTTGGAAATTCCGAGCGCCGCATCCAGCCGTTTGGCGACCTCCGCTACGCTTCCCTCGGCCTTGATCGCGCGCAGCAAGCCACGCGCGCGATAGAACTCCACCAGCGGCTTCGTCTTCTCGTCGTAGATCTTGAGCCTTTCGGCCACCGTCTGCTCATTGTCGTCGGGACGCTGGAAGAGGCGGTGCGGACCGCCCTCTTTCGGGCAGGCCTCGGCGCTGCCGCCACCGCCTGCGCTGCTCACGTTGAACACCCGTCCGCAGTCGCGACAGGTGCGCCGCCCGGAAATTCGCCGCACGAGCTCGCCGCGATCAACTTCCATCAGCACGACGGCGTCGAGCGGTTGAGCGAGCTTGACGAGCATGGCATCGAGAGCGGCCGCCTGCTCAAGGTTGCGCGGAAAACCGTCGAGAACGAAACCCTGACTCACGTCGGCCGCGCCCAGGCGCTCGGCAATGATGCCGAGGACGATCGCATCTTCCACGAGACCGCCCGCATCCATGGCGGCCTTGGCTTTGATGCCGAGGGGCGTGCCCGCTGCCACCGCAGCGCGCAGCAGATCACCGGTGGAGATCTGCGGCATGCCCCTTTCCCGCGCCAGACGCTGCGCCTGTGTGCCCTTGCCAGAGCCCGGCGCACCCAGCAGAACGATTCGCATAACGAAGAGCTCGGCCCCAGTGGGACAGAAGGGCCGCCACGTTACCGGCGCCTTCCGGCGAGGTCAAACGAGCGCGCGCCCGTGTCTGCCCCGGCGGCCTGCGCTATCCTTCGGATCATGAAGAAACCTGCACCCAAAAATGCGTTCTACGCGCAGTCGGGCGGCGTCTCCGCCGTCATCAATGCGTCCGCCTGCGGCGTCATCGAAACCGCCAGGCGGCATCCAAAGCACATTGGCAAGCTCTTCGCGGGACGCGACGGCATCGTCGGCGCGCTCACCGAGAACCTCATCGACGTGAGCCGCGAGAGCCCGGCGACCATACGCGCTCTCAAACACACTCCCGCCGGCGCCTTCGGCTCGGCGCGCTTCAAGTTGAAGGGCCTGGACAAAAACCGCGCCGAGTACGAGCGACTCATCGAGGTATTCCGCGCGCACCACATCGGCTATTTCTTCTACAACGGCGGCAACGACTCGATGGACACCGCCCTCAAGGTGTCGCAGATCGGCGAGTCGCTCGGCTATCCGATCACCTGCCTCGGCGTGCCAAAGACTGTCGACAATGACCTGCCACACACCGACTGCTGCCCCGGATTTGGCTCGGTGGCGAAATACATCGCGGTCTCGACGCTCGAGGCGGGCCTCGACGTGGCCTCCATGGCGCGCACTTCGACCAAGGTCTTTGTGCTCGAGGTCATGGGGCGGCATGCCGGCTGGATCGCAGCGGCAGGGGGACTCGCGGGCAGCAGGCCCATGGACCCCCCGCACATCATCCTGTTCCCGGAGGTGCCATTCGTACCTCAGGAATTTCTAGCGCGCGTGCAGCACTGCGTCGGTCAATACGGCTACTGCGTGGTCGTCGTTTCCGAGGGCGCCGCCTACGCCGACGGCCGGTTCGTCGCCGACGCCGGCACCAAGGACGCTTTCGGACACACGCAGCTCGGCGGCGTCGCGCCGGTAATCGCAAACATGATCCGCGAGGCGCACGGTTACAAGTACCACTGGGCCGTCGCCGACTACCTGCAAAGAGCCGCGCGGCACATTGCCGCGCGCGTCGATGTCGAGCAGGCCTACGCGGTCGGCAAGGCCGCCGTGGAGCTTGCGGTACAGGGCGTGAACGCGGTGATGCCGATCATCGTGCGGCATTCATCGCGACCCTACAAGTGGACCATCGGCCATGTGCCGCTGGCGCAGGTTGCGAACGTGGAGAAGAAACTGCCACGCTCATTCATCACCGCGGACGGCTTCGGCATCACCGCCGCGTGTCGGCGCTATCTGGAGCCACTCATTGGCGGCGAGGCGCCCCCGCCCTACAAGAATGGCCTGCCCGACTATGTGCGCATCAGGGGCGTCGCCGTACGCCGCAAGCTTGCGGCGCAATTCAAGGTCTGAGCCGCCGCCGCCGCAACAGCGTACGCGGCGGCCATGCTATAGTGCGTAGCCGCGTGGCGACCGGACGGGGCTTGGAATGGGCCGGATTCGCCGAAAGAATACCAATCAAATGAATTTGGAGGATTCCTGATGGATCCCACGACATGGCTGTGGCTCGCGATCGGAGCCGGCCTGCTCGCCGTGCTGTACGGCGTCTTCTCGACCTTGTTCATTCTGCGCCTGCCCGCGGGCAGTGCGCGCATGCAGGAGATCGCGGCGGCGATCCAGGCCGGTGCCAAGGCCTATCTCAACCGTCAATACTCGACGATCTTTATTGTCGGCGTCGTGCTCTTCGTCGCAATCGGCTTCGCGCTCAGCAGCTGGGCGACGGCGGGAGGATTCGCGGTGGGCGCGCTTTTCTCCGGGCTCACCGGCTACATCGGCATGAATATTTCCGTGCGCGCCAATGTGCGCACCGCGCAAGCCGCCCACAACGGCTTGAATGCTGCGCTCAACGTCGCATTTCGCGGCGGCGCGATCACCGGCATGCTCGTGGTGGGCTTAGGCCTCATCGGCGTCGCCGGCTACTTTGCGCTGCTGCGCCCGCGCATCGGCGACGCGGCGGCGCTGCATGCGCTCGTCGGCCTCGCCTTTGGCGGCTCGCTCATTTCGATCTTCGCGCGCCTCGGCGGCGGAATCTTCACCAAGGGCGCCGACGTCGGCGCAGACCTGGTCGGCAAGGTCGAAGCCGGCATACCCGAGGATGACCCGCGCAATCCCGCGGTGATTGCCGACAACGTGGGCGACAACGTCGGCGACTGCGCGGGCATGGCGGCGGATCTGTTTGAGACCTATGCGGTCACGCTGATCGCAACCATGTTGCTCGGAGGGTTGCTGTTCGCCCCACGAGGCGCGGATGCGGCGCTCGCCGCCGTCATCTATCCGCTCGCGCTCGGTGCAGCTTCCATCGTGTCGTCGATCATCGGTACTTTTTTCGTCGCCACGCGCGACGGCGGGAAGATCATGAATGCGCTCTACAAGGGCGTCGTCGTCTCCGGTGTGGTATCGGCAGTATTGTTCTACTTCATCACGCAGAAGCTGATGCCCGCGCAGGCCTCGGCCCTTTTCGGCTGCGCGCTCATCGGACTCGCCCTGACCGCGGCGCTGATGATGATCACCGAATACTACACCGCAACCGAGTTCTCACCGGTACGCGGAATTGCCGCCGCCTCGCAGACCGGGCACGCCACTAACATCATTGCGGGCCTTGGCATCTCTATGAAGTCGACGGCCATGCCGGTCATCGCGGTCTGCCTCGCCATTTGGGGCGCCTACACCTTCGGTAATGCCGACGGCGTCGGTTTGTACGGCATTGCCATTGCCGCAACAGCGATGCTGTCGTTGACCGGCATGATCGTGGCCCTGGATGCCTACGGACCCATCACCGACAACGCCGGCGGCATCGCCGAGATGGCGGGCCTGCCCAAGCAGGTGCGCGACATCACCGACCCGTTGGACGCCGTGGGCAATACGACCAAGGCGGTGACGAAAGGCTACGCCATCGGCTCGGCGGCGCTCGCTGCACTCGTGCTGTTTGCCGACTACACTCACAATCTGCAGGCCGCGGGCAAGCTGGTGGATTTCTCGCTGTCAGATCCGGCCGTAATCATCGGCCTCTTCATCGGCGGTCTCGTTCCCTATCTGTTTGGCGCCATGGCGATGGAGGCCGTGGGGCGCGCGGCAGGCTCCGTGGTCATCGAAGTGCGGCGCCAGTTCCGCGAGATCAAGGGCATCATGGAAGGCACAGGCAAACCCGACTATTCCCGGGCCGTGGATCTGCTGACGCGGGCGGCCATCCGCGAAATGATTATTCCCTCGCTGCTGCCCATTCTGGTGCCGATCGCTCTGGTGTTTGCGCTCAATGCAATGATGGGGCCCGGAGCAGGCGTCAAGGCGCTCGGCGGGCTGCTCATCGGGACGATCGTCACGGGGTTCTTCGTCGCGATCTCCATGACGACCGGCGGTGGCGCCTGGGATAACGCGAAGAAATACATCGAGGAAGGCAACTACGGCGGCAAGGGCTCGGATGCGCACAAGGCGGCTGTCACCGGTGATACGGTGGGCGATCCCTACAAGGACACGGCAGGCCCCGCCATCAATCCGCTGATCAAGATCATCAATATCGTGGCGCTGCTCCTGGTACCCCTGCTCTAGGGGATCGGGCGTCAGCCTCGCCCGGCGCGCGTCTCGGTGAGCACCGCGCTCACGAGGCCATTGAGCCGCTGACAGAATTCCGCGACCGGCGCATCTGCTGCAACCTGCTTATCGGCGAGCGCCGTACTGATTTCAATGAGGCGGCGCTCGATGCGATCGTCCACCGTCATGGTGTGCGTGAGCAGTGCGCTCACGCACGAGGTGATTTCCGCATCGAGCGCGCGTGCGTCCGTGCCGGCGATTTCAACGCCGGTCAGTTCACGGGGATAGCCAGCCTCCAGATGCTGGCGCCACAATCGCGCAAGCTGCATAGCGCACTATCCTTCGCGGCTGTTGTTATTCGTTAACCGGGCGCCCTTATTACCACGCTCGCCCAGCGACTGCACTGTCGCTATATTCTGCAATCGCCCGCAGATCCAACGGTCAATGTGAGGGTAAAAAACCTCAATCTGCCGAGATGGCTGAGGGTGGGCGAAATAAGTAACTGATTGTTCACAGTCTTTAACCATGAACACGCTGTTGCTTCTTAGACTCATCGCGACGCGCGCGTGCGGCGCGTGGCGCAAGGGGTATGACCGTCAGACGATTCTTAAGGAGTCCTTTAGATGAATTCCAGAACCGCCCTGCTTGCGACCGCGGTCGGCAGCCTACTGGCCCTGAGTTCCTCGTCCATCGCGGCCGCCGACGATGCGACTACTGAGAAGTGCTATGGCGTTGCGAAGGCCGGCAAGAATGACTGCGCCGGTCCGGGACATGTGTGCGCGGGACTGGCAAAGACGGACGGCAATCCCGAGGAATACGTGAACCTACCCAAGGGAACCTGCGAGCGCATCGTCGGTGGCATCCGCAAAGACGCCGCGACCTGATGTCGTGAAGGTCCCGGAAGAGTGCAGCGGCATCGGCCTGCGGGGGCCGCACCATGCCGAGTTCCTGGCGCGCCGCCCGGCAATCGGCTGGGTCGAAGTGCACGCCGAGAATCATTTCGCACGCGGCGGGCTGCAGCGCGAAGTGCTCGCTGAGATTAGCGCCCTTTATCCGCTCAGTCTGCACGGAGTCGGCCTCTCGATCGGCTCGACGGACGCGCTCGACACAGAGCACCTGGCGGCGCTGGCACGCCTGACGCGCGACTTCGCTCCGGTACGCGTGTCCGAGCATCTCGCCTGGGGATCTGTCGACGGCCGGTTCACGAATGATCTGTTGCCGCTGCCGTACACCGAGGAGGCCTTGCGCCACACCGCGGCGCGGGTCGGCATAGTTCAGGACGTTCTCGGCCGCCAACTCCTGATCGAGAATGTATCCAGCTACCTTGAGTTCAACGACTCCGAAATGGCGGAATGGGAATTCCTGGCCGCGCTCGCGGCCGAATCCGGCTGCGCCCTCCTCCTCGATGTCAACAATGTCTATGTCAATGCAAAGAATCATGGCTTCGATCCGCAGCTCTATTTGAATTTCCTCCCGCGCTCGCTCGTGCGCGAGATCCATCTGGCCGGACATAGCGTGACACCCATGGGCGCCCGTGAACTCCTCATCGATACCCATGGCTCGCCGGTGCAGGACCCGGTGTGGGAACTGTATGGCGCGGCGCTCGATCGCTTTGGCCGCATTCCGAGCCTCATCGAGTGGGATACGAATCTGCCACCACTCGAAGTACTGATCGGCGAAGCGCGCAAGATCGAGCAGGCCCTCGCGGTGCGGCGTGCCGAGGCTGCGTGATCTGCAGCGGCGCTTTGCCGCCGCGCTATTCGACGACCCACGCGAATCGCTGCGCGAGGACATCCGCGCCGCCGGCATCGACAGCAGCGAACGCATGGGAATCTATCGCCAGCAACTGCACGCGGTTTTTGCGCGCACCCTCGCCCTTGAGTTTCCCGTCATCGAGCGCCTCGTCGGCAAGGAATATTTTCGGCAACTAGGACGTGAATTCCAGAGCGCGCATCCCTCGCGCGCCGGCGATCTGCAGCACATCGGTGCGCTCTTCGCCGCCTATCTGAAGAGCCGCTTTTGCGGCGGCACTTACGCTTACCTCGCGGACGTTGCCGCTCTGGAGTGGGCGCTGCAGGAATGCATGATTGCGCCCGCGGCGCCGGCATTTGATCGCCATGCCCTGCGCAGCGTCGACCCGGCCGATTACGCACATCTGCACCTGGCAATGCACCCGGCGTGCCGCCTCGTGAGCTCGCCGTATCCGCTGCTCGATATTTGGCACGCCAATCAACCCGATACAGCGGCGACCGCGATCGTCGATCTTGCAGGCGGAGCCACACGTGTGCTGCTGCAGCGCCGCGGACCGGGCGTCGCGTTTCATCTCCTCACCGCGTCGGAACACGCGCTCCTCGATAGGCTCGCCCGCGATTTCTGTCTGGGCGCGGCGTCGGAGGCTGCGCTCGAAAGCGATACGGCCTTTGACCTCGCTCCTGCACTGCGCCGCTTCGTGACAGTAGGAGCGCTTACGAACGCAACCGCGCCTCAGTCATCCGCGAATGAAAGGCAACGCGCGCCATGACCATGCTGTCGAGTGCGGTGGCCGTTGGCTGCTGCAAGAGCAGCGCTCTCCGCCGATAAAAGCGGCGACTGATCTGCGTTCGGCAAGGTCAGCCGCCGCGCATTTGTTGGCCCGTTCTTCGCCTTGCCGCCGCCGCCGTGATAGTTTGCAAGCGGCGCTTGAGCTCATGCGGCTGTCGTGCCTGGCATCAGCAAATAACGGCGGCCGCATGACGGTCTTCTCGGGCAGGGACGCCACCTCGATGCGCTCGCGGGCATTCGCGGGAGGGCTTATGAACCAAATGACGTTGCCTCGACTGGACTTCGTCGATCGGGACAGTGCGCTGGCGCGGGAGTGGCTCGTGACCAACGGCTTGGGCGGGTTTGCCTGCAGCACAGTGGCCCAGGCAAATACGCGCCGCTATCACGGCCTGTTGATTGCCGCGCTCGCGCCGCCCGTGGAGCGCACGCTCATGGTCGCGAAGCTCGACGTCACCGTGCGCTACCAGGAACGTGACTTCGAGCTTGCGTGCAACGAATACGCCGACGGAACGATTGCGCCGCACGGCTTTGCGCGCCTGGCTGCATTTCATCTCGAGGACGGAGTACCGGTCTGGACCTACGCGCTCGGCGCTGCGCGCCTCGAGCAGCGTATCTGGATGGCCCATGGCCGCAACACGACCTACGTCAGCTTCACACTGCGGCATGCCTCACAGGCTCTGGAGCTGTCGCTTCTGCCGCTATGCACTTATCGCGATCAGCACGCGCAAACCCAGGGCGGGTCGCCATTGGATGTCGCCGCCGAAGCTCGCGGCTGTCGCGTCAGCGCCTTCGCCGGTGCGCGTACGTTTCGCCTCTGCATCGAGCGCGGCAAATTTCAGGCCGGCGCGGAATGGTACTGGCATTTCCGCCATCGCATCGAGGCGGAACGCGGACTCGACGCGCTCGAGGATCTGTTCCGGCCAGGAACCTTTCAAGCGCGACTGGCCCCGAATGAGTCGCTCAGCTGGATCGCGACCGCCGAAGCCGAGGCGCCGGCGCCCGCCCCCGCCGCGCTCGCCGCGGAGATGTCTCGCCGCCAGTCGCTCGCCGCGCACGTGACGACGGCCGTGCCCCTCTGGATCCGCGAGCTCACGCTGGCCGCCGATCAATTTGTTGTGACGCGCTCCGCAACCCAGGACAAGGCTGCCGGCACCAGCGTCATCGCCGGATACCCGTGGTTCAGCGACTGGGGACGCGACACGATGATCGCGCTGCCCGGTCTCGTGCTCGCAACGCAGCGCAGCGCCGCAGCGGCTGCGATCCTGCGCACGTTTGCCGCTTACGCCAGCGAAGGCATGCTGCCAAACCGTTTTCCCGATCAAGGCGCGGCTCCCGAGTACAACACGGTGGACGCAACGTTGTGGTACTTCCACGCCGTAAGCGCTTACTTTGAGGCGAGCGCCGATCAGCAGCTGTTGCGCGACCTCTTTCCGGTGCTGCGTGAAATCATCGAATGGCATCGTCGCGGCACTCGTTTCGGCATCAGCGTAGACCCCGAGGATGGCCTGTTGCGCGCGGGCGAGCCCGGAGTGCAGCTCACCTGGATGGACGCCAAGACGGGCGACAATGTCATCACGCCGCGCATCGGCAAGCCGGTCGAGATCAACGCACTGTGGCATTTTGCACTGGTGAGCATGGCGCGGTGGGCGCAGATCTTGAGCGAGCAGGTACTCGCGAAGGAGCTCAGTCGCGCGGCGGCGCAGGTCGCGCGCACCTTCGCCCGTACTTTCTGGTGCGAAGCGAGTGGCTGTCTGTACGACGTTGTCGACGGTCCCGACGGTACTGTCGATGCGCGCGGCCGCCGCGCGGATGCCTCCGTGCGCCCCAATCAGATCTTCGCCGTGTCCCTCGGGACGAAGCTGCTGGATGCGCGCCGCGCGCGCGCGGTCGTCGATGTGTGCGGGCGTGAGCTTCTGACGCCCGTGGGTCTGCGGAGCCTGACGATGGCCGATCCGCGCTACGTCGGCGTGTATCAGGGCACTCCCGCCGAGCGCGACGCCGCCTATCACCAGGGAACCGTGTGGGCCTGGCTGCTCGGGCCCTTTGCCCTCGCCCACTATCGCGTCTACCAGGACGCCGCCTATGGCTTGAGCCTGCTCACCGGGCTCGCGCCGCACCTGGGCGAGGCCTGCATCGGGTCGATCAGCGAAATATTTGACGGTAATGCGCCGCACACACCGCGCGGCTGCTTCGCGCAGGCCTGGAGCGTCGCGCAGACGCTGTTCGCCTGGCACGAGCTCACGCGCCGCGCCGCGGCGCCGGGCGTCGAATGACCAAGCCGAGCGCGGAGGAGCTGCGCCTCGGCGCGCACGCGGGCGCCGCCTGGAAGAAGTGGGGCCCGTATTTGAGCGAACGCCAATGGGGCACGGTGCGCGAAGATTACAGCGCCAACGGCAACGCCTGGGAGTATTTCCCCCACGACCACGCGCGCAGCCGCGCCTATCGCTGGGGCGAGGATGGCATCGCAGGATTCTCGGATGAGCAGCAGCGTCTTTGCCTTGCGCTCGCGCTGTGGAACACCCGCGATCCCATTCTCAAGGAGCGGCTCTTTGGCCTGACGAACTCCGAAGGCAATCACGGCGAAGACGTGAAGGAGCTCTACTACTACCTCGACGCGACTCCGAGCCATTCGTATTTGAAAATGCTCTACAAATATCCGCAGCGCGAATTTCCCTATGCTCCTCTGCTCGCGGAGAACCGCCGCCGCGGCAGAAGCCAGCCGGAGTACGAGCTGTTGGATACCGGCGTCTTCGAGGACGGACGCTATTTCGACGTATTCGTCGAGTATGCGCAGGCGCAGCCGGATGACATTCTCATGCAGGTCACCGTCTTCAATCGCGGGCCTGAGGCTGCCGCGCTGCATGTCCTGCCGCAACTTTGGTTTCGCAACACCTGGAGCTGGACGCCGGGTGCCGCGCGGCCGCAGCTGCGCGCGGGCCCACACGCTACGCTCGCGGCGACTCACGCCGAGCTCGGGACGTACTATTTGCATGCGGACGGCACGCCAACCGGCAGACTCTTTACCGACAATGAGTCGAATACGGCGCGTCTCTGGGGCACTGCGCCGATACCGGGCCACTGCAAGGATGCCTTTCATGAGCGTGTCGTGCACGGCCGCGTGGCGGCCGTCAATCCGCAGCAGCAGGGCACGAAGAGCGCGTTCTGGCACGAGCTTGAGATCCCCGCACAGTCGCACGCCCGGCTGCGCCTGCGGCTCATGCAGCAGGCAACGCCCGGCGCGTTCAGCCATTTCGACCGCATCTTCAAGGAGCGCATCGCCGAGGCGGATGAGTTCTACGCGCTGCTGCAGCACGGCATGCGCAGCGCCGATGCCCGCAACGTGCAACGGCAGGCCTTTGCCGGCTTGCTTTGGAGCAAGCAGTTCTTCTATCTGGACGTGCCGCAATGGCTCGCCGGCGACCCCGGCCAGCCGGCGCCCGCCGCAGAACGCAGGCGCGGCCGCAATCACGAGTGGCCGCATCTTAACAATGCAGACATCCTCTCGATGCCTGACAAGTGGGAGTACCCGTGGTACGCCGCCTGGGATCTGGCATTCCACAGCATCGCGCTTGCGCAGATTGACGCGCACTTCGCCAAGGAGCAGCTCCTGCTGCTGACGCGCGAGTGGTACATGCATCCGAACGGACAGATCCCCGCGTACGAGTGGGCGTTTGGCGACGTCAATCCTCCGGTGCACGCCTGGGCGGCGCTGCGCGTGTTCCAGATCGACCGCAATCGAGGCGGCAAGGCCGATCTGGAGTTCCTCGAGCGCGTGTTTCACAAGCTCATGCTGAATTTCACCTGGTGGGTGAACCGCAAGGACGCCGAAGGCCGCAATGTGTTTCAAGGCGGCTTTCTCGGCCTCGACAACATCGGCGTGTTTGATCGCAGCGCAACGCTGCCGACCGGAGGCCACATCGACCAGGCGGACGGCACGAGCTGGATGGCAATGTATGCGCTCAATCTCATGCGCATCGCGCTCGAGCTTGCGCAACATAACCATGTCTACGAGGACATCGCCACCAAGTTCTTCGAGCACTTCCTGCACATCGCAGCGGCCATGAGCAACATCGCAGATGAAGGCATTCGCCTATGGGATGAGGCGGATGAGTTCTTCTACGACGTGCTGCATCTGCCCGATGACACCATGACGCCGCTCAAGGTCCGTTCGATGGTCGGTCTCATTCCACTCTTCGCAGTGGAGACGCTTGAACCGGAGCTTCTCGATGCATTGCCGGACTTCAAGCGACGCCTGGAGTGGTACCTCAACTACCGGCCGGAGCTTGCGGCGCTCGTCTCGCATTGGAATATCCCGGGCCGCGGCCATCGCCGACTCCTGTCGCTGCTGCGTGGCCACCGCATGAAGCGGATCCTGCGGCGCATGCTGGATGAGACCGAATTTCTATCGCCCTATGGCGTGCGTGCACTCTCGCGCGTCCATGCCGAACATCCGTACGTCTTCAGGCACCAGAGCGTGGAGCTCGCGGCGGGCTACGATCCCGGGGAATCGCATACGGGTTTGTTCGGCGGCAACTCCAACTGGCGCGGTCCTGTTTGGTTTCCCGTCAACTTCCTGCTCATCGATTCGCTGCAGAGGTTTGCGCAGTATTACGGGGATGATTTCAAGATCGAGTGTCCCACGGGCTCCGGCACTTTCATCACCATCGACGCAGCCGCGCGCGAGCTCGCGGCGCGTTTAACCCGCATTTTCCTCAGAAACGAGCATGGTCTGCGTCCCGTGTACGGCACGGATACGCGCCTGCAGCACGATCCGCAGTTCCGCGACTATGTGCTCTTCTACGAGTACTTCCACGGCGAGTCGGGCCGTGGTGTCGGCGCTGCACATCAAACCGGATGGACGGGGCTTGTTGCCAATCTCCTGCTGCCGCGCTACGCGCGCGATCCCGGGCACCCGGCACCTTAATCCGATGATCTGCGGGTGCCGGGATCCTCAAGCGCCCCCGGAGCACTACAGAATGAGCGGCGATCCGCGATTGTCCTGACAGGTTTCAGGATGTCGCATCAGGCGAGGCGCGCCCTCGCCCATCAGTTCGATGAAATGATGCGCTCACTTGTCGTGGTCGTGGTCCTCGTGCCGGTCCCGATCATTGTACTGATAGTGACACTGGTCCCGATCCGAATCGCATACCCAACGCCCCGCATGGCGATAGATATCGTTTGTATGGTATTGCGAGCGCCGCCAGCATTCATCGCCATCTCTGTCGCAGCTGATGCGCACGCAATGATCGCCATCCGCATCGCAGCGTTCGTAGGTGCCGGCAACGGCCGGTGTTGCAAAGAACGCCGGCAACGACAGTGACGCGGCGACGACGAGCAGTACGGTTTTGGAAGCATGTAACATGTTTGATCTCCACGTTGAAATCCACTTATGTTTTTCAACGCGAGTCGGCGCCGTTCGTTCCCCAAAAGGCAACTAGGGCGCAGCTACAGCGGCATGAAGCGGACTCCAACCATCCTCGTGCTCAATGGGCACGGGGTTTGCTCGAGGCAGTGCACTGCTGGCGCGAAGATTCAATCTCAAATGGCGCGGCGGTGTTTGCGGCTGGCCCGCAACGCTGCTCGCATTCGGGTCAACATTGAGGCCGCGCGCTGCGCAATTGACCTATGCGCCCTGCTCACGGCGGCGGAGTATTTGTAGTCGTGCCATCCGCGGGCGTCGTCCGCACGTGAAGCCCGTGGAGAAACTCGAGCGGCAGCACTGCGTCATGGGCACCTGATTCGTTCGACCAATTCACGATCAGCGAGCGGGGATTGGGCACCATCGGGAAGAACAGACTGCCGCTGCGCGTCTCGCCGGGCGCAAGGCCCAGAGGCAGAAGCAACCGGCGGCGAGTGAACTCCGCCTTGATCTTTGCCTTGTTGTGGCTGTTGATGCTCAAGATGGTCACGCCATACACGGGCAGCGCCACGACGGTAGCCGTTGCCGCCGCGGCGGCGCCGGCCGCCCCGATTCCCGCACCTGCAATCACGCCGGGTTCAGCTGCGGCGACGAGCACGCGGGGCGCGGCGATTCGCGCGAAAGCCATCCCGGCCTCCTGGTAGCGCTTCTCCAGGGTCTTGCTCTCTTTTTCCAGCGCCCATGGATCATCACCGGCGGAGCGGGGAGTTCCGGCGAAATCCACCAACGTAGCGGCGGCAATTTGCAGCGGCTCATCGCCCTGATTGTGAAACGTAACAACATACTCGTCCCAGAATGCCTCCCGCTTCCACGAGCCGGGGCCGCCAAAGATGATGACCGAGTTGAGGTTTGCCCCGAGAGGCGCTGGCGGGAAATTGACGTTTAATGCGGGTGCGGGTGGTGTGCTCTTGCTGGCGGCTTTATATTTGGGAGACAGGCACCCGCTGAGCACGCACGCCACGGCGGCCGCCGCTACCACGGCAAGCAGATTTTGCACGCCGCGCGGCCGCAGGGGTGGGAACAACCCAAAAAACGGTTCCGGCTTCGTAATGTCAGCGCCCGCCTGCAATTCGAGGCGCCAAGATCCTGCGCGCCACACATGTGAATGCGAATCGTCGCGGTTTGTTTCATCGCAAGTCAGCCGGCGCGAATACCTGCAGCTCGCTACGATCCGCGAATCTTGATCAAAGGCTGGCCAGCAGCAGCTGCAAAGACCTATTGATTCAACGCCTTGCAGGGGCAGCAGCGCGCGCGAACATCGCTTATGTAAAGAGACGACGAGGAACTTAGTGCGCATCGTTTCGTTCATCAGTACGGGCACGGTTATCACACGAGCACCCGCCCGCGAGCACGATATCTCTACAGCGTGCACCTAACTTAAGTGCTCCAGAGGACATTCCCATGAAGGCGAAATTTACGATCCCATGTTTGATTCTCAGCGCATCACTTGCCGGAGCTGCCATGGTCAGCTACGCCGACGATACGGACACGGATCGTTCACACCCGAAGGCGTTCGTGACGGACTCGAAAATCACAACAAAAATCAAGACCAAGCTGGCGGCAGAACACCTGCCGAGTCTGGCGCGGATTCATGTTGATACCGACGCTAACGGCGTCGTATGGCTGAGTGGAACGGCGCACAGCCAGGGCGAAATTGACAAGGCTGTGTCGATCGCCCAAGGCACCGAAGGCGTAGCTTCCGTCAAAAGCAGTCTGAAGGTCAGGGCCGACGACTAAACCAGGCCCGCGAGACGCGCTGGGAAACCATGCGTCGACGCGTTGGGGGTGCGACTGCACCCCCGCGCTTGAGATTCGGGCCATTGCCCCGATGACGGGTTACGATAGGCGCTCCCGAGCCGCGCAGATTAAGAGACGCCCATGCCCACGAAAGACGCCCCAGCCAGCGATCCGTACGGTGTCGAAAAGGCAGACGAGGCGTGGCAGCGCGAACTCACGCCCGAGCAATACCGTGTCTTGCGCGCTCACGGCACCGAACGTGCCGGCACGAGCCCGCTCAACCGCGAACATCGAGCGGGTATGTTTCACTGCGCCGGTTGCGGGCAGCCGCTGTTCAAATCAGATACGAAATTCGACAGCGGCACGGGTTGGCCGAGCTTTTACCAGCCGCTGGAGGGCGCGATCGGCACCTCGCAAGACGGCGACTACAGCATGCAGCGTACCGAAGTGCATTGCTCACGGTGCCGCGGCCATCTGGGTCACGTATTTCCCGACGGGCCGCAACCCACCGGCGAGCGCTATTGCATGAACGGTGCGGCGCTGCAGTTCACACCCGCAACCGCGGTCGCGGACGGAAAAAAAGCCTAGCGGGCGCCCGCAAAGCGCGCCGGCGAGCACCCCTGCAACCGCGTCCCGCGCGCCGCGCTTACGCCGCGAGCGCCAGAGGCTCCGGCTTGCCGATGGCGAAACCCTGCAGGAAGTCGACGCCCATGCGCCGCGCCGCGTCGACCGCGGCGTCATCTTCCACCTGTTCGGCGATGACCTTGAAATGCAGGGAGCGTGCGAGCTTGATCATCGCGGTAACCATCGCCTGGTTGACCGAATCGCGCGCGAGATTACGCATGAACGAGCCGTCGATCTTCAGATAATCCATCGGCAGATTCTTCAGATTCGAAAACGAGCCGACGCCGGAACCGAAATTGTCCAGGGCGAACTGGCAACCCATGCCGTGCAGTACCCCGACAAAGCGGCGCGCGTGATCCATGTTGGCGATCACGGCATTCTCGGTGATCTCGAAGCACACCTGCCCGGGCGTCACGCCGGTGCTGTCGAGACACTCGACCACGAATTCCAGGAACTGCACGTCACCCAGCGTCTGCGCCGAAATGTTGATCGCAACGCTGCGGTTGGTCGGCACCGGCAGCGCGCCGCGACCCAGCGCCGCGAGCGTCGTCTGCACGACCCAGCGATCCACCAGGCCCATCAGGCGGTAGCGCTCCGCAGCGCGCACAAACTCGATGGGCGGCACGTCATTGCCTGCCTCGTCGCGCATGCGCACCAAGACTTCCATCGCAGGTCCGCCGCCATTCGGACCATTGGCGGGCACGATGATCTGCTGATACAGGTGAAAGCGGTCTTCCTTCAGGGCGCTCTGCAGGCGCTGCAGCCACTGGATCTCCCCCGAGTGCCGGGCGTGGGCCTCGTCGCGCGCGGAGTACACCGCCACGCGGCCGGAACCCTGCTTCTTCGCGACGTAGCAGGCCGAATCGGCGGCGGCGAACAGCTCATCGAGCGTGCCGCTCTCGCGCGAGATTTCCACGATTCCGACCGAGACGCCGATATTGAAGATCTTATCCTTCCAGACGAAGCGATAGTCGCCCACCGAACGACAGACGTCATCGGCGATCTGCTGGGCTTTCTCCAGCGGGCAGCCGATGAGCAGCATGCCGAATTCATCGCCGCCGAGGCGCCCTACGGTATCGCTGTCGCGCACGGCGTCACGCAACAGCTTCGCGACCTCGCGCAGCATGCTGTCGCCGGCCAGGTGGCCGCTCGTATCGTTGACGGATTTGAAGCGGTCGAGATCCAAATAGCACAGCACGTGCTGGCCGTCGCCACGCTGGCCGCGATCGATCGCCTCCTCGCAGCGCCGCTCGAAGTCGCGCCGGTTGATGAGGCCGGTGAGCGCATCGTGGGTCGCCTGATAGGACATCTGGCGAGCCAGTCCGCGCAGTTCAGTCACGTCGTGCAGCAGCGCGACCGCGCCCGTCACATCGTTGGCGTCATTGCGAATCGGCGCGGCCGAGAGCTCGATCGAGCGCTCGGCGCCGTTGGCGCGCGACAGCAGCAGCGCACGGCGGCTCAGGTTCACGGCCGCGCCGCTCGTCAACGCCTGGCGCAAGGGATCGCTCAGCAAACGCCGGTCGTTCTCATCGACGAAGCCCACGACCTGCTCGAGCGTGCGCTCCTCCGCGGCGTCGACCGCGGTGCCGGTCAGGCGCTCCGCGGCCGGATTCATGTAGCGGATATGGCCCTGCACGTCGGTCACGATCACGGCCTCGGCGAGCGAGCTGAGCGCCTGCAGGTGCAGCGTCGGGGCCGCGCCGGCATCGGCCGCCACGGACAATTGCGCAAGCTGCGGCACCGTTTGCGTCGGCAGAATCTCCGCTCCGGTGATGAGCAGCGCCGGCTCGCCTTCGTAGTCGATGACGGTGGAGCTGATTTCCAGGCGGCTCACCTGCCCCTGCAGGCCGACCATGTCGATTTCGTACCGCTCGGCGGCCGCTTCGCCCTTCAGGCGGCGGCGGATATTCTCCTGGACGAGCTCGGCGTACGCGGGCGGCACGAGGTCGGCGAGTGAGCGGCCGACGAGCGCGCTTTTTTCGGCGCCAACGAGAATTGCAAAGTGCTTGTTGGCGTGCAGAACCACGTCCCGATGGACGATGACCGCCTCGTGAATCCGATCGGCGAGCTCGGCAAAGAGCTGCGGGGAGCCGGAGCCGCTCTCCAGGTCCAGGCGCGCGCCGCTGCTGCGCGTCAGAAGATGGTTGATCGCGGTGCCGAGCGCCGCGATCTCGGGGTGATCGGTACGCAGCTCGACCCGCCCTTCCAGGCGCCCACCGATCGCTATGCGCTGCAACTGGTGCGAGAGCTGCTCCACCGAGCGCATTTCACGGCGTTGTAGCGCATACAGCACCAGCAGGAGGGTCGCGATGAGCGCAAGCAAGAGGCACACAAGGCCGAGAATCGACATCTGGAATTCTTTAGCGGGTCCCGCAGTAAACGCGCATTGGCCGGACACTCGTTGTCATCTTGTGGTGTCGGTGCGCTGTGGAAAGCAGCATATCGCACGACACCCCTCGCTCTGCCTGTATTTCACCATATCTCGTCGCAACAGCGCTTGGCAGCGACCTCGAAAACCCTTAACTTCTTCCGCCCATTTACTCAGGCAGAATAAGTCCAATTGGAAGGCGCGATGATGCACACTGAAGCGGCCCGCGAACAGATGATCGAGCAACAGGTTCGCGCCTGGGAAGTGCTGGATGAGCGCGTGCTGGCGGTCCTGCGCGCTGTGCCCCGCGAGCACTTCGTGCCGCCGGAGCAGCGCTTTCTCGCCTTTGCCGACATGGCGATCCCTCTGGCGCACGGCCAGCATATGCTGCGGCCGAGTGTCGTCGGACGACTGCTGCAGGCGCTGGCGCTGGCAGGCACCGAGCGGGTACTGGAAGTGGGCAGCGGAACCGGATTCGTCACGGCCTGCCTTGCAGCGTCGAGCCGGGCGGTGCGTTCGGTGGAAATCTTCGCGGATCTCGCCGCCCTTGCGCAGACGAACCTCACGGCGCTCGGCGTCGACAACGCGCAGGTGGTGAACGAGGATGCGCTGCTGCTGGCGTCGGACATTCGTTACGAGGCGATTGCGCTCACCGGATCGCTGCCCGTGTACGACGAGCGCTGGCAGCGGCAGCTGGAGATCGGCGGCCGCTTGTTCGTGATCGTGGGGGAAGAGCCGATCATGGAAGCGCGCCGCGTGCGGCGGCTGTCGGAGGAGACGTGGACTTCGGAGAGTCTGTTCGAGACGAGCGTCGACCCGCTGCGCAATGCGCGCCGCCCGGAAGAGTTCAGTTTTTGACCGCTATGACTATAAGCTCCTGATTTAAAAGGCGAATGGTGTATATGAAGATCGAGCTGGCCGTCGCGCTTTGGGCCGTTGCCTTGCCGGGCGCGGCCGTCGCGGAGGACCTTCTGAAGGTCTACGACGACGCCCTGCAGAGTGACCCGCAGATGCGTGAGGCCAGCGCCACGCGGATGGCCACACTGGAAGCCAAGCCGCAAGCCCGTGCGCTTCTGCTGCCGCAAATCGCAGGCGCGGCGTCCGTGGAAAAGGACAGGACGAACGAGGACCAGTCCGCGCCGCAGCTGTTCACGGATCCGTTGAACCCGAACAGGCTCATCCTGGTGCAGGAGGACGTCTCCGGCGTCGTGCGTCCCGTGACCAGTCAGTGGAGCGTGACGCTGCGGCAAAACGTCTTCAATTGGCAGAACTGGGAGAACCTGAAGCGCGCCGATCACACCGTCGCCCAAGCCGAGGCGGACTATCGCGCGGCGCAAGAGGACCTCGTGCAGCGCGTCTGCCAGCGCTACTTCGACGTGCTGCGGGCGCGCGACGCCCTGGAAGCGCAGCAGGCGGCCCATGAGGCCATCACGAATCAGCTGGAGCAGGCCAACAAGCGCTTCGAGGTCGGATTGATCGCCGTCACCGACGTCGAGGAGGCGAAAGCGGCCAACGACCAGGCCGCGGCGGCCGTCATTGCCGCCAAGCGCACCCTGGCAACCAATGTCGAGCTGCTGCGCGAGATCACCGGAGCGCACTACGAGCTGCTCTCCCGACCCGGACCCAACATTCCCCTGAAGTCCCCGGACCCCGCGAGCGAGGACCGCTGGGTCGAAGTGTCGATGGAGCAGAATCTCTCGCTCGTATCGAGCCGCCTCGCCGCGGAGATCGCCCGCGATGCCATCCGCGTGGCCAAAGGCGGCCACCTGCCGACCCTCGACCTGGTCGCCGGTCATACGCACTACCGGCAGACCTCGACCGAAATCTTTCCGGAGGTCCCGAGCGTCGACTTCCCCGGAGCCGTCGGTCCGACTCTGAATGAGACCAACAGCAACTCCATCGGGCTGCAGCTCAACGTCCCCATCTTCAGCGGCGGACTCACCCAGTCGCAGGTGCATCAGTCGCAATACCAATGGATCGCCGCCAAGGAGCGCGTGGCACGCACCTCGCGCGATACCGAGCGCGCGGCGCGCGACGCGTTCCTGAGCGTCAACAGCGATATCTCACACGTGCAGGCGCTGCGCCAGGGTCTGGAGTCGAGCAAGACCGCGCTGAAGGCGACCGAGGCCGGCTACGAGGTCGGCACGCGCACCGCGGTCGACGTGCTGAACGCGCGCAGAACTCTCGTGCAGGCGCAGACCGATTATTCCGGCAGCCGCTACGACTATATTCTCGACATCGTGAACCTGAAGCTCGCATCGGGGAGCCTCGACCGCGCGACGCTCGCCGAAATCAACCAGTGGCTGGATGAAACGGTGCCCACTTCGGCAGCGCCGTCGCACACTCCTTCGACCGCCACCCAGCCCTAGGCGCCCTGCAGCACCGGATCGATGAGGCGCAGCAGCTTCTCAAGCGCGCCGCGGTTGTCCTCGATGGATGCGCGCGCGAGTTCGCCGCGGCGTGCGCGCTCCGCCGGATCCGACAGCAACGCGGCCAGGCGCTCGGCGAGCCCGGCCGCGTCGCGCACGACTTCGAGTGCGCCCCGCGCAATCAGCAGCTGCGCAATGTCCGTGCTATTGAAGGAATGGGGGCCGGCGAGGATCGGCAGTCCGAGCGCCGCGGGCTCGAGGAGATTGTGTCCGCCGACAGGCACAAGGCTGCCGCCGACGAAGGCCACGTCGCCGGCGGCGTAGAAATCAAGCAGCTCACCCAGCGAATCGACCAGCAGCACGGCGGTGGCCGCGTCACAGGGGCGGCGCTGTGAAACTTTGACGAACGACACTCTTTCGCGGGCGAGCCACGCGGCGACCTCCGCGAAGCGCGGCGGATGGCGCGGCACGAGCACGAGGAGCGCATCTGCTGGCGAGCGCTGCAGGCGGCGCTGCGCGTCGAGCAGTATCTCCTCCTCGCCGGCGTGAGTGCTGCCGGCTACCCATACGCCGCGGCCCGGCGCATGGTAGGCACGCAGTTCGCGTCCGCGTGCGATCACCTCCGCCGGCACGGTGAAATCGAACTTCAGATTGCCGGTGACATGCGTGCGCGCCGCCGGAGCACCCACCGCGCGAAAGCGCTCCGCGTCCCCGGGGGCCTGCGCCGCGATAACGACCCCCTGCGACAGGGTGTCCGCGAAGATCCCGAGGAGCCTGCGGTAGCGCCGCACCGAGCGCGGCGAAATGCGCGCGCTCGCCAGAACCAGCGGCACGCGACGCGTGTGGCACTCGTGATACAGATTCGGCCACAGCTCGGTTTCGAAGATGACGGCGAGACGCGGGCGCACCCGCGTGAAAAATCGCCGCGCCGCGCCCGGCAGATCGAACGGGACGAAGCGCACATCCACGTGGTCGGTAAAAAGCGCGCGCGCGCGTTGCGCTCCGGTGGGCGTCGCGGTGGTGAGCACGAGCGGTATGCCGGGGTAACGGGCGACGAGATTGCGGATGAGCGCCGCGGCGGCCTGGACCTCGCCCACCGATACGGCGTGCACCCAGATACTCGGCAGCGCGAGCGTGCGGCCGAAGCCGAAGCGCTGCGCGAAGTTGTGCCAATAGCCCCGATCGCGCCAGCCACGCCACAACATGACGAGAGTGACGAGCGGAACGAGGAGATAGGCGGCTGCGCCATAGAGCAATCGAGAGCGTGGGCGCATCGTGCCGTGCCGCTAGGACGCCACCAGCAAGCTGCCGCCCGAGGAGACCCGGTAGCCGTCCAGCAAGCCGTGCCAATCCGCCTCGGTGAAGCGCTCGGCGGGCAATCCATACGTCACCTTTTCGAGCGAGCGCCGCAGCCGCACGAGATTGGCGTCACACCACAATCCGGGCTTGCGCAAACGGCCGCGATCAAAATCGATGAGGTGTACCGACTCGCCCTCGCCGAGGAGCACGTTGTGCGCGTTCAGATCCGCGTGGCACACCCCGCAGTCGTGAAAGCGCCGAATGCAGCGCCCGATCGCAATCCAGATGAGGATCGGCACCACCGCCTGCGCCAGGCGCGCCGACAGCGGTTCGCTGTCCACCAGTCTCTCGGTGATGAGATCGCCGCTGTAGGTGAGGCCCGTGCGGCGATAGCGCGCTGCGATCGGTGCCGGCACCGGCAGGCCCGCGCGCGCGAGGTGATACATGAGCTGCCACTCGGCGTACGGGCGCGTCTGCCACTCTCCGCGCCATAGGTATCGATCGATCGACAGATGCGCGATCAGGCCGCCGCGCCGGTAGTGACGCAACACGTAGCGCTGACCACTCGTGTGAATCAAATGCGCTGCGCCGCGTCCGTGCGCGACGCCCTCCAGCTCGCCGCGCGAGAGCCAGTGCTCCGGATCAAACCAGGCGGGCGTCAAATTGCTCGCGCGGGAAGTGTCGTATAGGATGGCGCCGCCCGTTAGCACACGGCGTTTGACCTCGGAGCCGAGCGGCCACTTTGCGCTCACCGCACAACTCCTGTGAAGTTGCCGTTAGCAGAAGCTCCGCGCAGCGTGTGCATACTGCGCCTGTCCGCGATCGGGGATACATGCCACATCGTGCCCGTGCTGCGCACGATGCAGAAGGCTTGGCCGGCAACGCGGTTCTCATGGATCATCGCGAAGAGCGAATCCCGCCTCATGAGGCTGATCGGGGGCGTCGAGTTTATCATCGTGGACAAGCACGCCGGGCTGGGTGGCGTGGCGGCGCTGCGGCGCGATCTCGACGGACGCCGCTTCGATGTGTTGCTGCATATGCAGGTCGCGCTGCGCGCCAGCCTGATTGCGCTGCAGGTGAGCGCGGCCGTCAAGCTCGGATTCGACCGCCCGCGCGCCCGCGAGCTGCAGTGGCTGTTCACGAACGCGCGCATTGCGGCGCGCTCCCGTGAGCATGTGCTCGATAGCTTTTTCGGCTTTCCTGCGGCGCTGGGCATCAAAGAGCGGCTGCTGCGCTGGGATATTGCGCTGCCGGACGCGGCCGAGGCGTACGCGCGTGCACAGATACCCGATGCACAGCGGACGCTCGTGATCAGCCCCTGCTCGAGCCACGTGCGGCGCAATTGGCGCCCCGAACGATACGCGGCGGTCGCCGAGCATGCGGTGCGCCATCACGGCATGCGCGTGATCCTCTCCGGCGGCCCGAGCGCCCCTGAGCAGGCAACGGGCGCAGCCATCGTGCGTGCCGCGCGCGTGCCGCTGGTGAACCAGATCGGGCGCGACACGCTGCCTGAGCTCCTCGCGCTCCTCGCGCGCGCCGCCGTACTCGTAAGTCCGGATTCAGGGCCGGTGCACATGGCGACCATGGTCGGAACGCCGGTCCTCGGGCTGTATGGCGCAACCAATCCCGCGCGCAGCGGACCGTATCTTTCCCAGCAATGGTGCGTCAACGTGTACGGCGCGGCGGCCCGCCGTTTCCGGCACTGCGAACCCGAAGAGCTGCCATGGACCGCCAAGATCGAGGAGCCCGGCGTCATGGACCTCATTCAGGTCGAAGAGGTCATCGCCAGGCTCGACGAATTGCTACGATCGCATCCATGAAAGACGTCTTCGTCCCCGTCTCCGCTGGCGAGCTTCTCGATAAGATCACCATCCTGCGCATCAAGGCGGCGCGAATGAGCGACGCGCAGCAACTGGCCCACGTGCGCCTCGAGCTCGGGCTCCTGGAGAAGATCTGGAACGACATCGGCGGTGCCACGAGCGAGCTCACCACCGAGGAGCATGCGCTGCAGGGCGTGAACGAGCGGCTCTGGGACATCGAGGACCGCGTACGCGACCGCGAGGCAAGGCAGCTCTTCGACCGGGAATTCATTGACCTTGCGCGCGCAGTCTATGTAACGAACGACGAGCGCGCGGCGATCAAGAAACGAATCAATCTGCAGCTGGGTTCGCGGATCGTCGAAGAGAAATCGTACACCGCCTACCAGAAGGCGCCGTAACCGCACCGTGGCTCGCCGCCGCTTACCGCTGCAGCGTGTACTCCGCGCTGCAGTAGGGGCATTTCGCCCAGCCGGTCGATTCGATCGGCAGATACACGCGCGGATGAGAATTCCATAGAGCCATCTGCGGCATGGGACAGGAGAGCGGCAGGTCCTCCAGGGTGACGTCGTAGTGGTTCTGCGTGTTCGGCTCGATGAGCGGTTTTGCGACTGCGGCCATATGAAATCTCTCTCCATCGCAGCAGCCGATTATATCCGAATCGAATGCCCGGCTAGCCGAGCCCCGCTCGCGGTGAGTCAAATCTCGCTCCCGCTCAGTACCTTGACCGGCATTCACGAACCGGATGTCTTAATAAACGGGCAACGCACTCGGACGCAATCAAGCGTGGCGGCATGCAACCTGAGATTATTAGTCGCGTGGACACCGTTCTCTTTATCGCCCCATAGATCTCAACCGTCGCATTGTCGGCACAATCGAAGTCATTGCCGAATATCACGCCCGAGCCGAGGCGCTCTGCCGACCTTGTTCCAAGGAAGAGCTCGCTGACCATCGACAGAGTTTTTCAATGAATTAGGTATCCGCCTCCTATCCGCAAGCATTAAGCTCATTTGTGCCACTCAACTCCCAGGAAAGGCCATGCAATCGATACCGGTCGGGGTCACGGGCTCGTTCAGTCTTGTCGTCATTGCCGACCATCTCGCCAGCCGTTTCAAGGATGCGACATTGCCCCCGGTTCTGGCGACGCCGGTCATGATCATGGTCATGGAGAACGCGGCGCTCAACGCTATCAAGCCTTATCTCGACGCCGGCGAAAGCGCGCTCGGCACGCGCGTCGACGTGCGCCATGTGGCAGCGACACCGGCCGGTCGGCACGTCACCGGCGAAGCGAAGGTGACTCACGTTGATGGGCGACGCATCGAGTTTTCGATTCGCGCGACCGACGGGACGGAGGAGATAGGAGTCGGCACGCACGAACGCGTGGTAATACACCTGGCAAAGTTATCTGAACGGATGAAGGCCAAGTTTGGCTAGCGAATCGACCGAATGACTACCGCGCCGAATCTGCAGGATCCCACGCGACTCTGGCGGGTTTTGGGCGCTCTCGGGTGGTGAGATCAAGTCAGACTCGCGACTGCGCGTGCTGAATGCGCGAGCGCTCACGAACTCATCAGTCCCATAGAACGGCAGTCACCTTGATCGAACCAAAACGTTCGGGAGCTCAACGCCAAGCTTGGCGACCGTGCGCGTCGGCGGATCGATCGGGAAGAACTTTGCGTATTCTTCGTTAAGGCCGGGGAAATCGTTCGGCCTGGCGAGTAGCACGTAGACCTCGACGACATTCTCGAGCCTTGCGCCGGCGGCATGCAGAATGTTCTCGCAGTTGACAAGCGCCTGCCGCGTTTGCTCCTGAATTGTCACCCCGGCCAACTGGTTGGTCCGCGGATCGATGCCGGCGATACCCGACACGTATATGGTCGAACCGACCTTGATTGCCTGACTGAACAGCGCCGAGTTGGGTGCGGCCGGCGTTCGAATGACCTGTCTCGTCATGTAGTGCAAGCTCCAACGATTCGTCCCAACCGCCCGATAATACCCGCGTCGCCGAGCGCCGTCCGCTCTCGGGGAGCCCCATTCGGTGCGCCGGATTTCCCTACATTGGGCCGGGCGCGGCCCGATTCATGAATGCCGCTTTTGACACGCAGTGGATGCTGCGGTGGGACCGCTTCGAGGAATTCCAATCAAGATTTCTGCTTTGCCGCCGCCTCGCGCGCTTCCTTGAGCTGCTGCCAATTCGGTGCGTATTTGAGCGCCTCGTCGTATTTGACGAGAGCCTCTTTCGTCTTGCCCTGCTGCACGAGCACGTCGCCCCACACTTTCAGCGGATCCGCCCAGTGAGGCCCGCGCTGGTTCGCGTCTTTGAGCTTCGCTTCGGCTGCGGCAAGTTCGCCGTGGCGGGCGAGCGCCACGCCCCAAGAGTAGTAGGCCGCAGGTAGATCCGGGGCGAGTGCGACCGCGTCCGCGTAGGCCTTCTGCGCGCCCAGCCAGTCGCCACGGCCAGCAAGGATGTCCGCGCGAAACCGATAGCAGTCGACGAATGTGCCACCGGTCTTTAGAACCGCATCGGCCTTGTCCGGATGCCCAGCCGCCTCTTCGGCCGGCGCAATCCAGCAGTGGTAGCCGGGGTTGTTCGAGGACACGGCGGGGTTGGCGTAGTCAGAGCCGAAAGCTTCCATCTCCATCGTAGCGCCGGCCACATCGCCCGCCTCGGCCGCCAATCGGCCCCGCACAAAGTGCGTCAGCGCGCCAATGGTCGGATCGTGCGGGTCTTCCTTTGTCGTCTTGAGCGCAAGATCAGCCGCTTGCGGGTCGTGCAGTCGAGCCCGGATGTCGGCGATGGGGGGCCCAGCGGTAGTCACTCCCGTTCCAGTCCCGGCGTTGGATTCGGCGTCGGCCAACTGCGCAGCCAACCCCGCCAGCAGGTTCCAGGTGAGCACGTCCGAGTTTTGGTAGTACAACTCAGCCGCTCGACCCGGGCGGCCGCCGGCGACCTTGCGCATGTCCTCGCCCGCACGCCACGCGCCTTCTTCGTCGCCCAGCAGCGACAGGGCATTCACGACGTTGCTGTAGCCGATCCAATAGTCCGGCTTCAACTTCACAGCCTCGCGGTAGAGCGCTAGCGCCTCGCGTTTCGAACCGCCCGCGTTCTCCATGGAATTGGCCCAGACGTTCAGCAGGTACGGTCGATCGGCCTTGCTGGCGCTACCGAGCGCCGCCCGACAGAACGCAATCGCCTCCTCGTTACGCCCGACGTCCTGCAGGTAATAGGCCCAGCGTGCCGGCTGCGATTTTGAGTAGACGTACTCGGTCGCTTGAACAGTGAGCTTCTCAAGGTCCGTGGCCGCCCCGTTAAAAGTCCTAGGCGGCACGCCGTTGCCACGGACGGTAAGCGCAAGACCTGCCGTCGGAGTCTCGATCACATCCCCGTCGATGTGCACGTCATCCCCAAACCGCTCCCTCAAGAGACGCGAGATCTCGCCCAAGGAGATGCCGGTCTCCGGCACTTCAAGCTTCACTTGACTTGCCCAGGCGTTTGACAAATCGCGCCTCTCAATCTGACTGCGGGTGGCATCCTGGAGTCGGCTGAGTTCGTCGAGCAATCCTGCGGCGATGATCTTTCCGCTTGGGACTTGGGCGGCGATGTTCGGTGCGATATCGAACGGATCGACAACGACACGGCGTGAGGTGACGGCGTCGTGGATCATGATCGCAACGCCAACCCCAATAACGGTCGCGAATAGAGCGATGAAAATCTGGAATCCGGTACGCAGCCGCGTGCCCAGAAGACGCGGCCCCCATTCCGCCTCGAAGTACTCGTGTTCGGCTTCGACGAACTTCCGCTGCGCCTTGACCAGATCGGTCTGCTCCTCGAAAAAGGCCGCCGTCTTGGCTGCCACTTCCGGGCTAATGTTCGCAATGTTGGTGGCCACCGCCGCCGCGAAGGCCTCGGTCCCGGCCCGGGCGGGCGCAGTTTTTTCCTCCGCCTCGCCGCCGAGTATCCCGCCGAGCAAGCCTTCAGCCATGCCAGTTTCCCCTGATATTTGGCTATGTTCGTAGACGCACCCGTTCTTGGCAACCAAGGAGCAGATTGTCATCGCGGCATGCCGGCTTTTGGGATGCAACAATCTGACCGACAAATGGTGGAGGTCTTGGCCGCACTGAGACGGCCGGTCGCCGGCGCTCGTCAAATATGAGGAGCAAGTACGCGCCGAACTGGAAGCGGCTCAAGGACAAGCACACGGATTCGGCCCAGTGTGGGCCCTTCTGGTAGGCGTCCTTCAACTTCGCTGCAGCACCATCGAGATTCCCGTGCTTCGCGAGCGCGACGCCCCATGAGTGGTAGGCTGCGGGTACAGCTCGTGGTGGGTCATAGCGGCGATCGCGACGCGGCTACTCCGGCAGTTTCATCTTCCGCAGGAAGACCTTATAGCGTGGATCGTTTTCGAGGTTTTTGAGCAATGGATCCCCTTTGACCCAGTAGAGTTCGGCATCTTTCTGGATGTAGGCCCGATCGAGCCAGACGAATGCCTGGTCAAGTTCGGCTCGGTAGGCATGAGCCTGAGCAATCTCGTATGCGGAGTCGCTTGCGTGCTCCGCGGTCTGTCGCTCAAGTGCCCGATCCGACTCGGCCTTGCGCCCAAGCGCGTGATAAGCGATCGCAAGCCCCGTATCGCGCCCGCTCTCTGGCACCTCCTGCTGCATCGCGACCAGGGCTGCGTCGGGTTCGCCTTTTGCGAGGAGCACTTGCCCGAGGAAGAAGTGCGCCTCGGCGTACGTTGGGCTGATTTCGAGCGCCTTGTGCAGTTCCGCCTCCGCCTCAGCCAGTCGTCCAGCGCGATAGCGCATCTGACCAAGATATTCATGCCAAGTGCCGTTAAGTGGGTCGAGCGCAAGAGCGGCGGTTACCAGGCGTGCACTTTCCTCCGGCTGAGCGAATGCCGATCGCGCGAAGCCTGCGTCCCCGACGACATTCGGGTTGCGTGGTTCGAGCGCCAGCGCCTGCTCACACTCGCGATCTGCGCTAGGCCAGTCCCAGTCATAGTCGGCGTTGATGCTTGCCAATACCGCATGCGCAATACCGGATCTCGGGTTCAACTTCAGCGCGCGCTGCGCGGACAGCCGGGCACGTTCGAAGCCCTGATGTGGCGGCACAAACCCCCATATTGCTCGATACAGCTGCGCGGTGGCGAGCCACTCGGCAGTGCGCGCTGCGGTCGGGTCGAGTTGTAGCGCCTGGCGAAAGTATTCCTCCGCGGCCTCGAACCCTGCTCGATCCCACTGATCAATAGCGTGTCGCCCTCGAAGATACAGATCGTAGGCCTCGCTGCTTGTCAATGCGGGAGGGGCGCTCAATTCGTCGGCGCCCACCGTCACCTGAAGCGCACGCACGAGTCCCATCGCGATCCTGTCTTGCACCTTGAGAACGTCATCGGAACGCTCGTCGTACGTTTCTGACCACACGTGGGAGCCATCCTGGGCGCCGATGAGCTGAGCCGTCACGCGTATTCGGTCGCCGGACTTGCGCACGGACCCTTCGACTACGTAGGCGGTGCCGAGTGTCCGGCCGATTACCCGAAGATCCTCCGTCTTGCCCTTGAATTGGAAGGACGATGTGCGACCTATGACTCGAATAACCGGCGGCAGCTTGGCCAGGAGGTCGATCACTTCCTCTGCCATGCCGTCCGCGAAATATTCCTGATCCTTGTTCTCACTCATGTCGGTGAAAGGCAGCACGGCGATGGATTTGTCACCGACAGCGTTCGTCGCAACACTCGTCGACTGCGCCACCGTGACGCGCTTCGCCAGCCAGAACCGATCCGTTAACAGCGCGACGATTGCCAGCGCGACGACGGCGAGTCCGGCCGCGAGCAGAACCCAGTTACGACGTGACTTGGGTTGTGGCCCCGAGACTTTACCGGCTGACGTTCCGGGAGTCGCAGCTGGAATGTTCGTCGGCGCCGTTCGGTCAGGCTCGCGAATTGCGTCGATCAACTTGGCGTGCGCGGCCTCATTCGTTCCCGACTGAGCCTCAATCCACTGTGACTCGCTGAGGAAGTACTCGAATGCAGGTGTCAGCGGTGCAGCATCGATTCGCAGCACAATAATAGGGCGCTTCTTGGAGGCAGCGCGCTCGATCTCTTTGCCGACGTGTGATGAAGCGGTGGCACTTTCGGACAGCACAAGTACGAAGGCCTTGGCCCCGCTGATCGCCCGAACAATTGCATCGGCGTACAGGGCGCCGGCTTTGACATCCCGAGGCGCGATCCAGCATACGATGCCGCATCGCTCTAGCGCTTCGACTAAGGCCGCTGCAACGGCCGCGTCCTGAGAAGCGTAGCTAATGAAGACGGGGGCCGTACTACCGCTCGCCTTCTGATCGCCGCCGCGTTCGGCCATCTGGTGCCCCCGTCACTTGCAGGCATGGTCACGGATGCCTTCGGGCTTGGCAACCAGGGAGTTCGGCGGCGCGGAATAACCGCTTTTGGGAGCCCAATTCGCCGGATAGACGTCCCGTTTTGGCCCGAACCGAGACGGTCGCCTGGATGCAGGGTCAAAGGTCCGATATTTCTACTGGCTTCGACTAGTCGCTCATTAATGCGATATCTTCCGGCATCCTCGCCGCACCACTAGTGAAGCCCGTCATGCCGGATAACAAGAATGCGTGGCCCGCCGCTATGCGGCGCGTTGCCGCGCTCATCGGATTATCCCTGGCATGCGGCGGCCCGCTGTCGCTCGCTGCGGATCGGGCGCTGCCGACCTACGATCTGATCATTGAGCACGGCCGAGTCGTCGACGGCACAGGCGCACCCTGGTTCGCTGCCGACGTCGGCATTCGCGCGGGACGCGTCGCCGCGATCGGCCAACTCGACAAGGCCACGGCGAAGCGGCGCATCAACGCCGCAGGCCGCGTCGTCGCGCCGGGGTTTATCGACATGCTCGGTCAGTCCGAACTCACCTTGCTCGTGAATCCGCACGTACCTTCCAAGATCTTTCAGGGAATCACGACGGAGCTCACCGGCGAGGGCGAATCCGTCGCGCCCGTCAATGCCGCGATTGCCAAGGAAGCGGCGCCCAAATTCGCGCACTACCGGATCACGCAGGACTGGAGCGACTTCACGGGCTATTTCGCGCGGCTCGAAAAGCAGGGCATCGGCATCAACATCGGAACTTACGTCGGCGCGACGACGGTACGCGAGATGATTGTCGGATATGCCAACCGCGCGGCGAGTCCGGACGAGTTGGCCCGCATGCAGGCAATCGTCGCTACGGCGATGCGTCAGGGCGCGCTCGGGGTATCGAGCGCCTTGGAATACGCTCCGGCGCCGTACGCCAGCACCGAGGAACTCATCGCGCTTGCGAGTACGGCGGCGCAGTTCGGCGGAATCTACGCGACGCACATGCGTTCCGAACAGGGATCAATCATGGCCTCGATCGACGAGACGATCCGCATCGGTCGTGAGGCGCATATCCCCGTCGAGATCTGGCATCTCAAGGCCGGCGGCGTCGGTAACTTCGGCCTTATGCCGGAGATCATCGCGCGTATCGACCGCGCCCGTACCGCGGGCGTGGATATCGCGGCCGACACCTACGCCTACCCGGCTTGGTACAATGACCTGTCGGCGTTCATTCCCCCGTGGGCGCACGAGGGTGGTGGTGCGGAACTCATCGAGCGGCTCCGGGACCCCGCGGTGCGAGCGCGCCTCAAGACGGAACTCGCCACCGCGGCGAGCGACTGGGACAACGAATGGCAGTCGGTGCCGGGTCCGGAAGCGATCCTCATCGCGACCGTGCTCAATCCGAAGCTGGTCGATCTGCAAGGCCGCAGCCTCGCCGAGATCGCGAAGGCGCGCGGCACCGATCCCCAGGACACACTCTTCGACATCCTCGTCGAGGACGCAGCGCAAACCACCGTGGCTGTCTTCGCGATGAGCGAGCCCGACATTGCGCTTGCCGCGGTTCAGCCCTGGGTTTCGTTCTGCAACGATAGCGAAGGCACCTCGCCTGAGGGTCTGCTCGGCAAAGAGTTCCCGCATCCGCGCGCCTACGGGACATTCCCACGCGTGCTGCGCAAATACGTGCGCGAGGAGCGACGCATGCGCCTCGAAGAGGCCATTCGAAAATTCACGAGCCTGCCTGCCTCCCGTCTGCGTCTGAATGATCGCGGTGTCCTCAAGGCCGGGCTGTGGGCCGATATCGTCGTCTTCGATCCAGAGCAGATCACGGACAAGGCGACCTTCAGTGCGCCGAAGCAGCTGTCGGTCGGCATGCAATGGGTGCTCGTCAACGGGGTGCCGGTGATCGCCGACGGCGTTTCGACCAATGCGCTGCCCGGCCAGGTGCTGCGCGGGCAAGGCTACCGAGCGATGCGTTGATCTGATGCGGGCCTCTCACGGACCCCGATGCGCGCGCCGCCTAGACGGTGCGAGTGATTCGGAAATCTAGCTTCCCAGCGTCTCCTTCCAAATACGCATCACCGCCGCGCGCTCCGCGACGAAGTCTACCGCCGCAACCACCGCTTCGCGTCCTTCAAGGGCAAGATGGTGCGCGCGGCTGCGGTAGGCGCGGTAGGCGCCCGTCAGGAGGTCAACCGTCGCCTGCGGCACAAGATCACCCGAGGCCACGGTCTCAAGCTGGCGGATGGTGTCGGAGAACATCACGACCGCCGCATGAGCTTCGGCCCAGGAGAGTGCCCAATACTGCGCGAGAAACTCTATATCGGCGATGCCTCCCGCGCCCTGCTTGAGGTCGAATTCTGCCGGTTGCGGTTTTGCTAGCTCGCGGCGCATGCGCTCGCGCATTCTGCGCACCTCCTCACGCAGCGTGGCGCGGCGCACATGATGTCTGAGGATGTGCACGCGCAGCCGCTCGAACTCGGCGCGCAGCTGCGCGGCGCCGGCGACCGCGCGGGCGTGCAGCAGCGCCTGGTGCTCCCACGTCCACGCGTCGCTCTCCTGATAGTCCGCAAATGCGCCGATGCTCGTCACCAGCAGCCCACCTTTGCCGCTCGGTCGCAGGCGCACGTCAACCGCATAGAGCCGACCGGCGCCTGAATGCATCGTCAGTAGATGCATGATGCGCTGGGCGACGCGCACGAAGAACAGCTGATTGTCGATCGGTTGACTGCCCTGCGTCTCCTGCTGCTCGCCCTGCGAGTCATGCAGGAAGACGAGATCCAGATCCGAGGAATAGCCGAGCTCAATGCCGCCGAGCTTGCCGTAGCCGACGGCGCAGATGCGCACGGGGCGCCGCTCTGTGCCTGCCCCGCACATCGGCGTGCCAAACTGTGCGCTCATCTGCTGCCAGCCGAGCTGCATCGCGCGCTCGACAATGAGCTCGGCGACGTCGGTGAGGCGATCGCTCACCTTCATGACTGGCAGCCAGCCACTCAGGTCCGCCACCGCAATGCGGAATACGGCGGCACGCTGGAAGTGACGCAGCGCCTCGACCTGGCGCTCCGGATCCTCATCGCGCATCTCCTGGACGATGAGCTCGAGATCGCGCGCGAGATTCGCCCGCTCGGGCAGCTCCGCGAGCAGGCGCTCATCAATGAGCTCATCGAGCAGCAGCGGATAGGCGGCGATCTGGTCGGCGAGAAAGTCGCCGCGACCGCACAGCTCGACGAGTCTTTTCCGGGCCGTTGCGCGTTCCTGCAGCAGCGCGAAATATACCGAGCGCTGGCCGATCGCCTCGAGGATCTTGAGAATGCGCCGCAATACGGCCAGCGGCGCCGCGCTCGCTGCGATGTCCGCAACCAGCGCCGGCAGGAGCGCGCGCAGACGCTTGGTGCCGGGCTCATCAAGCCGCCGCACGAGCGCGGACTCGCGGAATTCCAGAAGCAGGCGCGCGCCCTCTGCCGCGGGCGCAAATCCGACCCGCGCCAGGGACTCGGCGAGCGCCGCAGGTTCGCCGCCCGACTGCCACAGCGGCGTCAGGTCCGCGCGCGCCAGCGCGGGATCCGCCGCCGTCTGCGCGCTGAAGATCACGGCATTGAAGTGCCGGCTCACGCGAGCTCGGTGCGCGTCGAGCTCGCCTGCGAGCGCTGCCCAGTGCGGCGCGCCCATCGACCGGGCGAGGCGCGCACGGGCTTGATCCTCTTTGGGCAGGCGGTGCGTCTGCTCGTCCGCCGTCATCTGCAGACGGTTCTCGAGCCGGCGCAAATAGTCGTAGGCCGCTGCGAGGTCGGCGACCACCCCGCCCGGCAGCAGCTTCGCGCCGTCGAGCTGCGGCAGCGCGGCGCCGAGCGCCGGCGTCTGCAGGCGCCGATCGCGTCCGCCGCGGATGAGCTGGAACGACTGCACCATGAACTCGATCTCGCGGATGCCGCCGGGCCCGAGCTTGATGTCATCGGCGAGCTCACGCCTCTCAACCTCGCGCTCGATCAGGTTCTTCATCTCGCGCAGGCTCTCAAAGACGCCATAGTCAAGGTAGCGTCGGTAAACAAAGGGCCGCACCGCCGCGGCATAGATCTGCGCGTACTGCTCGCGAGCCGTGATCGGGCGCGCCTTCACATAGGCGTAGCGCTCCCAGTCCCGGCCATGGCGCAACAGATAGTCCTCGAAGGAGGCAAAGCTTGCGACCAGCGGGCCGCTTGCGCCGAAGGGACGCAGCCGCAGGTCCACGCGGAACACGATGCCCTGGGAAGTCGGCTGATCGAGCAGGCGCACGAGCATCTGGCCCGTGCGTGTGAAGAACTCCTCGTTTGCCATCGGGCGCGGTCCGTCGGTCTCGCCGTGCTCTGGAAAGAGAAAAATGAGATCGATGTCGGAGGAAAAATTGAGCTCGCCGCCGCCGAGCTTGCCCATGCCGAGGACGATGAGCGGCTGCGCCTCGCCGTCGCGCGAACGCGGCACCCCGTGGCGCGCGCTCAACGTGCGCATGGCAAAACTGCACGCCGCAACGATGGCCGCATCCGCGCACGCGGACAGATCCGCGAGTGTTTCGGCAAGCGCTGCCCAGGTAGCCAGATCCCGCCAGGCGATGCGCACGAACTCGCGGCGCCGCCAGCGGCGCAGCGCGCTCATCCAGTCAGCCTCCGCGACGGCCGTCACGCCGGGTGCCTGCGGCACGTGCGCCGCGAAATCTTGCGGTGCAAGAGTGCGCTCGAGATCCCCCGAGTCGACGAGCGATTGCAGCAGATCGGGATCCGTGTTCAGCGCGCGCGCGATGAAGTCGCTCGCCGCGCACACCTGCGCGAGCGACTCGCGGACCCGGATGGAGGCGGATGCAACTGCGGCAGCGGCGCCTGCGCTACCGTCAGTTCCAGACATTACCGCCCAGATCGTGCAAGGTCTCGGGTGTGAGTCCGCGGCTCAGGCCCCTGAACCTCGAGGACTGCGCGTACACCTGCGCGCCGTCGGAGGCCAGGATGGAGCCTGATTGACCTTCGATCGAGCTGTTGTCGATATGCACATTGGCGGCGCGCGCGGACACGCCCACGCCCTTCGCCGCGATGCGCGAGTTGGTGATGTGTATTTCGCAGCCGTCCTCCGCGCTGATGGCATCGCCTTCGAATTCAAGGTTGCGGCCATCGATGCGCAGGAAGCGCGCGCCCTGGCAAATGATGGGCTCGTCGCGCCGCTCGATCGCAATGCCGCGTGCAATCGTGTCGGCCTGCGCAAAACCGCTCGCGCGCGCATTGGCGGAAGTATCGTTGCGCGCCGCCCGGATGCTGTAGCCCGGCCCAGAGGCAATGACGCCTGCGCCGCCGGTCACGGGCGCGGCGGTGGCCGCCGCGGCTTGCGGCTCGGGCGCGGCAGGGCTCTGCGGCGTGCTCGCCGCGGCAGATTCGGGCGCGCGGGCCGGATTCGCGGCCTTCTCGGGGGCGGCATTTGCAGCCGGGGCGGCCGTCGCAGGCGCTTCGGGCGTGGGCATGGAACCGACGATCTCGTCCGCCTGCACGATGCGCAGCTCACCCGTCTCCTTCAGGCGCACGGTGAAGGATCGCGCCTGCCGATCAACCGACAGGATTTGCACAGCGCTGTTGCGTTCCAGCGCATGCTGCGCCCAGCTCATATCATCGTGCTTCGACTTTTCGCACCCCGCGATGAGCGCCAGTGCACAGGCACAGAATGAAATCGCCGATGTTCGGGCGTCCAACACCGCTTCGCCTTCCGTGTAGAAAAGCCGCGCCATCATTTTAGTCATTCGACCCCAGCCGCACCAGAACGTGCCGGCCGGCAGCCGCGCCGCAGCTGGCGGTGGGCTCTTTCTCGATCCCGGGGCGGGCCGTCAATTGCAGCTGTTACATAACGCGCAGCGCGCCACGGCATTGGCCGACCGCGCAACCGCGACACCGGAAAAAGGCTTGCCCGCAAAAAAAAGCCCCGCGAGCAGCGAGGCTTCTAGTGGATCGGCCGCCGAGGGGGGCCCGGCGGCGCGATTGTTGGGAGGTTGGCCTGGCGCGCTGCGTAACAGTCCCGACAGGCCTTGTGTCCTTCTGCTACATGTCCATTCCGCCCATGCCGCCGGGAGGCATTCCGCCGCCGTGAGCATGGTCGTCATCCTTGGGCGCATCGGCAACCATGACTTCGGTCGTCAACAGCAGACCCGCCACCGAGGCTGCGTTCTGCAGAGCCAGCCGCGTGACCTTGGTCGGATCCAAAATGCCCTCTTCGAGCATATCGCCGAATTTGCCGGTGGCTGCGTTGTAACCGAAGCTGCCCTTGCCTTCCTTCACGCGATTGAGGATGACCGCCGCATCTTCGCCGGCGTTATCCACGATCTGACGCAGAGGCTCTTCGATCGCACGGTGCAGAATACGCACGCCGATCGTCTGATCCTCATTGGAGCCCTCGAACTTCTCGAGCGACTTCTGCACGCGAATCAGTGCGACGCCGCCGCCGGGCACCACGCCCTCTTCGACCGCAGCACGCGTGGCATGCAGCGCATCCTCGACGCGCGCCTTCTTCTCTTTCATCTCGATTTCGGTGGCTGCACCGACCTTGATGACGGCAACACCGCCGGAGAGCTTGGCAACGCGCTCCTGCAGCTTTTCCTTGTCATAGTCGGAAGTGGCCTCTTCAGCCTGCTGACGGATCGACTCGATGCGGCCCTTGATGTCGGCCGCCTTGCCGGCACCGTCGATGATGGTGGTGTTCTCTTTCTCGATGACGATCTTCTTCGCCTCGCCGAGATCATTGAGCGTCGCCTTCTCAAGCGACAGGCCCACCTCATCCGAGATCACCGTGCCGCCCGTCAAGGTGGCGATGTCCTGCAACATCGCCTTGCGGCGATCGCCGAAGCCGGGGGCCTTCACGGCCACGACTTTGAGGATTCCGCGGATATTGTTGACGACCAGAGTCGCAAGTGCTTCGCCTTCGACGTCCTCGGCCACGACCAGCAGGGGTTTGCCCGCCTTCGCAACGGCCTCGAGCAGGGGGAGCATTTCGCGAATGTTGGAGATCTTCTTGTCGCACAGGAGAATCACGGCCTTCTCAAGTTCGGCTGTCTGATTCTGCTGCGTGTTGATGAAGTACGGGGAGAGATAGCCGCGATCGAACTGCATGCCCTCAACCACCGCGAGCTCGTTGTCGAGCCCGGAACCTTCCTCAACGGTAATCACGCCTTCCTTGCCGACCTTCTCCATCGCATCCGCGATGGTCTTGCCGATCGACTCGTCGGAATTCGCCGAGATCGTGCCGACCTGTGCGATCGCCTTGGAGTCCTTGCAGGGCTTGGAGAGCTTCTTCAAGTCCTCGACGGCGATGATGACGGCCTTGTCGATACCGCGTTTGACATCCATCGGGTTGCGGCCGGAGGCCACAGCCTTCAGACCCTCGCGAATGATCGCCTGCGCAAGAACGGTGGCGGTGGTGGTGCCGTCGCCAGCCTCATCGGAGGTGTTGGACGCGACTTCCTTCACCATCTGCGCGCCCATGTTTTCGAACTTGTCCTTCAGCTCGATTTCCTTCGCCACCGAAACGCCATCCTTGGTGATGGTGGGGGCGCCGAAACTCTTCTCGAGCACCGCGTTACGGCCCTTCGGGCCGAGCGTCGCCTTGACGGCGTTCGCTAGAACATTGACGCCGCGAAACATCTTCTGGCGGGCGTCATCACTGAAACGAACATCTTTAGCTGCCATTGTCGTGATCCTTCAGGGTTATTTGCCTTCAATCACGGCCATGACGTCTTCTTCGCGCATGACCACGAGCTCTTCGCCGTCGACCTTGACCTCGGTTCCGCTGTACTTGCCGAACAGAATCTTGTCGCCGACTTTTACATCGAGGGGACGGACCTTGCCGTCTTCTAAAATCTTGCCTTTGCCGACCGCGATGATCCTTCCCTGCACCGGCTTCTCTGCCGCCGTGTCGGGAATCACGATGCCGCCCGGAGAGGTACGTTCCTCTTCGAGACGTTTCACCATGACGCGATCATGAAGAGGACGAATCTTCATGGGGTACGCTCCTAAAAGCTGTTGGTTGACTATGTTAAAACGGACAGCGCAGAGGGTTGTTAGCACTCCCCCTACGCGGCTGCTAATGATATGCCTGGAATCCCGAAATTCAAGCTTGGCGGAGGTTATTTCGCGCTGACGCCCGCGACCCCGAGCCCGTATGCTCGCGAACCTCCGGCTGTTTGCACGGCCTAAGCCTCAGCCCATGACACCCACCGGTCGCCTTCTCGCCCTCCTCGCGCTCTTCCTCCTCACGCTCGCTGCGCCGGGAGGCTTTGCCGCGCGCGCCGCTGAGGAGCGCTTTCTGCCGCCGGAACAGGTCTTCAGGTACGCCGTAACGAGCGATGGCGCAAGCGTTGCCGTGCACTGGAATCTGCCTGACGGCTACTACGCCTACAAGGCCCGGATGTCGCTCGAGAGCGCGACCCCCGGCGCTGCGCTCGGGTCGGCGATCTATCCCCGGGGCGAGATCCACAAGGACGAGTACTTCGGGGCCCAGGAGGTCTTCCGCGGCGCTTTCGTGGTGACCGCCCCGCTGACCCTCAGCGCGGGCGCCGCCCGCACTCTCCTGCTTAAGCTCAAGATTCAGGGCTGTGCGGATGCGGGACTGTGCTACCCGCCGCAGCTGTCCGATGCGAAGGTTGAGCTGCCGGCCGCTGCCCCGGGTGCGGCGGGCGGCGGCATCCGTGCCATCCTGGGCGCGCATCGCCCGGCCGGTGCCGACAGCGATTTTCTGCCGCCGGATGATGCGTTCCGCTTCGATGCCTTTGCCGACGGGCCGGATCGCGCGCGCCTCGTGTGGCAGATTGCGGACGGCTACTACCTCTACCGCAGCCGCATCACGGTCCACACGACGAGCCCCAAAGTGGAGCTCGGGCGCCTCGAGCTCCCCGCCGGCACCGTCAAGACCGACGAGTACTTCGGCAGGCAGGAGATCTATCACCACGAACTCGTGGCGCAGCTCCCGGTGGCGCGCGGCGCGGACAGCACCGCCGACACGGCGCTCGCGGTGACCTATCAGGGCTGCGCGGAGGCGGGGCTGTGCTACCCGCCGATCACGAAGAGCCTGCACGTCACCTTGCCGCGCGGCGGCGCCGGCAGCGGCGCCTTCGTCTCGGAGCAGGAGCGCCTGGCGACTCTCGTGCGCAGCGGCAGCCTGCTGCTCGTGCTCGGCACCTTCTTTGGCCTCGGCCTCCTCCTGGGTTTCACTCCTTGCGTGCTGCCGATGGTGCCGATCCTCTCGGGCATCATCGTCGGGCACGGCGCCCGCATCACCACCGGACGCGCCTTCACCCTGTCACTGACCTATGTGCTCGGCATGGCGCTCACCTATACCATCGCGGGCGCGGCTTTTGCCGCCTTCGGCCATGGCCAGCAGGCGCAGGCCATGTTCCAGCAGCCGTGGATCGTCGCGCTCTTCGCGGGGGTGCTCATTGCGCTCGCGCTTTCCATGTTCGGTCTTTTCACGCTGCAAATGCCGACCGCCGTGCAGACCTGGCTCGGGCAGTTGAGCAATCGCCAGTCCGCCGGCCGCTTCGGCGGGGTTGCGGTCATGGGCGCGCTGTCGGCACTCATCGTCACCACCTGCGTCGCGCCGGCGCTGGTGGCGATCCTCGCGGTCATCGCGCAAAGCGGCGCGATCGCGCGCGGCGCGGCCATCCTCTTTGCCCTGAGTTTCGGCATGGGCACGCCGCTTCTCATCGCCGGCGCATCGGCCGGCAAGCTCCTGCCCAAAGCCGGCGCGTGGATGGACATCGTCAAGAGATTCTTTGGCGTGCTGATGCTGGCGGTCGCCGCCTGGATGCTGACGCGCATCGTGCCCGCCTCAGTGGCCCTGCTTCTGTGGGCGGTGCCGGCGCTCCTGTGCGCGTGGGTGCTCTGGCCGGCCGCGCGCCGCCGCACGGCAGCCGGATGGCTGGTGCGGGCAGCGGGCATGGCCTGCGGGCTCTTCGGTGCGGTGCTGATCGTCGGGGCTGCGCTCGGTGGCACCGATCCGCTCGAGCCCATTCCGCGCTGGGCCGGCCCTCACCAGGAGCTGCCCTTTCGCACCATCAAATCCCTGGATGATCTGGAGCGCGATGTCGCGCGCGCCAAGGCCGCCGGCCATCCGGTGCTGCTCGACTTCTATGCCGACTGGTGCGTCTCCTGCAAGGAGATGGAGCGCTACACCTTCGCGGATCCTGCGGTGCAGAGCCTCCTGCACGACGTGGTGCTGCTGCGCGCGGATGTCACGGGCAACGATGCGCAGGATCAGGCGCTGCTCAATCATTTCGGCATCTTCGGTCCGCCGACCATCGCCTTCTACGGCGCCGACGGCCACGAGCAGCGAGCGTATCGCGTCGTCGGCTACATGAAGGCGAGCGAGTTTGGCGCGCTCGCCCGCCAGGCGCTCTTCGGACCGCCCGGCACGTGAACCCGGGAGTGCGGGTGGCCGCCGGCGTCACCCTGGTCGCGCTGGGAGTCCTTGCCGGCGTCGGATTGCAGCGCGGGCTCGCGCCACGCGCCACCCTGCGGCCGCAAACGACCGCTGCCCACGCGCCGCCCCGGCCCGGCACGTCATCCCGGCGCGTCGTCCCCACGGTTCTGCCGGATCTTGCGCTTTCCGATCCGGCGGGCGTCTCGCATCGGCTCACCGAGTGGGCGGCTCACCCGCTCATCCTCAATTTCTGGGCGACCTGGTGCGAGCCCTGCCGTCGGGAGATTCCTCTTCTTATACGGTTGCGCCACGAGCGCGCGGCCGCGGGCCTCGAGGTCGTGGGCATCGCGGTCGACTTTCGCGCGGCGGTGATCGAGTATGCCCGCGATGCGGGCATCGACTATCCTCTGCTCGTCGGCGAAAGCGACGGTCTCGAAGCGGTCAATGCCTTCGGCATGCCGCTGGTATTCCCGTTCAGCGTGTTCGCCGATGCGCGCGGCCGGATCGTCGCGCTCAAAGTCGGGGAGTTGCATCGGGATGAGGCCGACTTCATCCTCGATCGGGTACTGGACGTCGATCGCGGCACGCTCAGCCTCGAGGCCGCGCGCCAGCAGATCGAGGCCCGTTTGAAGGATCTGGCCATAGAGCGCGCGAAGCACGCCTGATCAGCGCAGTTCGCGACGAAAACTAGCTCATTCGGGGCAGATTAAGGTACATTCGCCGGCGATGGCGCGCGTGCTGCTCCTCAATGGCCCGAATCTGAACCTGCTCGGCAGCCGCGAGCCCGAGCTCTATGGGACCGACACGCTCTCCACCATCGAGGAGCGCCTGCGCCAGCTTGCCGCGCAGGCGGGCCATGAGCTCACGGCGTCGCAGAGCAATGCCGAGCACGAACTCATTGCGCAGGTGCACGCCGCACCCCAGGCGGGCATCCGCTTCCTCATTTTCAATCCCGGAGCCTTCAGCCATACGAGCCTTGCGCTGCGCGACGCGCTGCTCGGCGTGCGACTGCCCTTCATCGAGGTGCATCTGTCGAACACCTACGCGCGCGAGAGCTTTCGCAAGCATTCCTATTTCTCGGATATCGCCAGCGGCTGCATCGTCGGGCTCGGCCCACTCGGGTACGAGCTCGCCCTGCGGGCGGCGATCCACAAGCTGCAAACGTGACCGCCAGGAGGTCGTTTCGTGGACATTAGAAAAATAAAAAAGCTGATTGAGCTCCTCGAAGAATCGGGCATCGCGGAAATCGAGATCAAGGAAGGCGAGGAGGGGCTGCGCATCAGCCGCATGCCGAGCGCCAACCTCTCAGCCGCCCACTCCCTGCAGAGCGTCTCGCATCATCTGCCCATCGCAGCTCCCGTGCAGCTGCCGCCGTCCGCCGCGCCGACCCACGCGCCGCCGGCGACGGTGCCGCATCCCAAGCTCAACGAGCACGTAGTCACCGCCCCGATGGTCGGCACGTTCTATTCGGCGCCATCGCCGGCGGCCAAGGCCTTCGTCGAGCTCGGCGATGAGGTCAAGCCCGGACAGGTGCTGTGCATCATCGAAGCGATGAAGATGATGAATCAGATCGAGGCGGACCAGGGCGGACGCATCACTTCGATCATGGCGAAGAGCGGCGATCCCGTCGAGTTCGGCCAGCCGCTGTTCGTCATCGAATAGCCGCATGCTCGATAAACTCGTCATCGCCAATCGTGGCGAGATCGCGTTACGGATCCTGCGCGCCTGCCGTGAGCTCGGCATCAAGACGGTGGCCGTGCACTCCACCGCCGACTACAGCCTGAAGCATGTGCTGCTCGCCGACGAATCGGTGTGCATCGGACCGCCGTCCTCGGCTTTGAGCTATCTCAACATGCCCGCGATCATCAGCGCCGCCGAAGTCACCGATTCGGTCGCCATCCATCCGGGCTACGGTTTTCTCTCCGAGAACGCCGACTTCGCCGAGCGGGTGGAAAAGAGCGGCTTCGTCTTCGTCGGCCCCAAGGCCGAGACCATCCGCAAGCTCGGTGACAAAGTCTCGGCGATCCGCATGATGAAAGCGGCGGGCGTGCCGTGCGTGCCCGGCTCGGACGGGCCGCTCGGCGAGGACCCGGAGGAGAACCTGCGCATCGCGCGCGACCTCGGCTACCCCATCATGATCAAGTCCTCAGGCGGCGGCGGCGGACGCGGCATGCGCGTGGTGCACAGCGAGGCCTCGCTCCTGAATGCGGTGGCCATCACGCAGTCCGAAGCGCGCGCGGCCTTCGGCGACGATCGCGTCTACATGGAGAAGTTTCTGGAGCGGCCGCGCCATATCGAGTTCCAGGTGCTCGGCGACAACTTCGGGCACGTCATCCATCTGGGCGAGCGCGACTGCTCCATGCAGCGCCGCCACCAGAAGGTCATCGAAGAGGCGCCGGCGCCGGGCATCACCACGCGGCAGCGTCGGCTCATGGGCGAGCGCTGCGTGGAAGCCTGCCGCGCGGTCGGCTATCGCAGCGCCGGCACGCTCGAGTTCCTGTATCAGGACGGCGAGTTCTACTTCATCGAGATGAACACGCGCATCCAGGTCGAGCATCCGGTGACCGAGCTCATCACCGGCATCGATCTGGTGAAGGCGCAGCTTCTGGTCGCCTCCGGCGAGCGGCTGCCGTACGAGCAGAGCGACGTGCAGATCCGCGGTCACGCCATGGAGTGCCGCATCAATGCGGAGGACCCGAAGACGTTCACCCCCTCGCCGGGGCCCATCCGCCTGTGGCACGCGCCCGGGGGCCCGGGGATCCGCGTCGACAGCCACGTCTACTCCGGCTACAACGTTCCGCCGAACTACGACTCGCTCATCGGCAAGATCATCGCGCACGGCGACTCGCGCGAGACCGCCATCGCACGCATGAAGAACGCGCTGGCGGAGATGGTGATCGAGGGCATCCGCACGAACATCGCCCTGCACCAGGAAATCTTCAACCACGCCGCCTTCCAGAACGGCGCTCTCGACATCCATTACCTGGAGCGCCGTCTGGGTTTGCGCTAGACGATGGGCGCGCCCTGGGTCGAAGTCGGGTTCGAGCTCGGCGCGCTCGACGCCGACACCGCCTATGCCGCCTGCGTCGCGTGCGGGGCGATCGCCGTGACCTTCACCGATGCCGGCGATGCTCCGGTCCTGGAGCCGCTGCCCGGCGAGTTCCGGCTGTGGTCGGCGACGTGCGTGCGCGCGCTGTTTGCGAGTGAGCCCCACATCCCGCCGGCAGCGCTCGTGGACGCACTGAGCGCAACCCTCGCACGACCGGCCGACAGCCTGCACACCCGCGCCGTAGCCGACCAGCGCTGGGAGCGCGAGTGGCTGAAGGATTTTCATGCGCAGCGCTTCGGCGCGCGCCTGTGGATTTGCCCGCGGCACGAACGCGTGGCCGATCCGCTCGCCGCGGTCGTGCATCTGGAGCCGGGACTCGCCTTCGGCACCGGCAGCCACGCCACCACCGCGCTCTGCCTCGAATGGCTCGACGGACACATCCGCGGCGGCGAACGCATCATCGACTACGGCTGCGGCTCGGGGATCCTGGCGCTCGCCGCCATCAAGCTCGGAGCCGCGCAGGCCTTCTGCTTCGACATCGACCCGCAGGCCCTGATCGCGACCGCCGACAATGCCGACGCCAACGCCGTCGCGGCGCAGGTGACGGTGTGCGCGCGCGCCGACGAGCTGCCGCTCGCGGCCGATCTGCTCATCGCCAACATTCTCGCCGCACCCCTGTGTGCCCTCGCCGCACGCTTTGCCGAACTCGTGCGCTCCGGCGGCATGCTCGTGCTCGCCGGGCTCCTCGAGGATGAGGCGCACGAGGTGACACGGGCAAACGACGCATGCTTTCATATGCGGCCCTGGGCACAGCGCGTCGGCTGGGTGGCCCTGTCAGGACGACGCCGCGAGCACTGCTGAAAGATGTTCACTGTCTGCCCGAAATGCGCGCTCACGCTCACCGTGACCGCCGCTGACCTGCGGGTCGCACAGGGGTTCGTGCGCTGCGGGCAGTGCACGAATGTCTTCAACGCCCTCGTCGCCCTTTCCGATGAGCGCCAGCCCGCCGCCGCCCCGGCAACCGAGGAGGCCGAGGTGGCGCCCGCAGAGGCCGGCGCGCCCGCCGCGCAAGACAGCCCGCCGCCCGCACGCACGGAGCCGGCCCGCGAGCCCGAGGAAACGCCGCTCGCCGAAGACGACTCGATCGAGTCGACCTCCCTCGAGTTCAACCCGGCGGCAACCGATCTCAACAAGATTTTCGTCGAACCCGATGCGATCGCGGACGACGAGGTCACCGGCACCTACGAGTCGATCGTGCTCGGTACGCCCGAGTCCTCGGCCGCGGAACCCGAAGAGCCCGCCGCGACGGTGCGCAGCGCGGACGACGAGCTCAACGATCAGCTGCAATCGCTCGCGGCACGCATTGACGCCGCCCGCCAGAACGAGCTCGCGCAAACTCACACGGGATTGCGGCCGCTCATCGAACCGTTCGTCGTGCCGCAGAGCGCGACCCGGCCGCCGCGGTCGCAGCGCTGGACCGCCGTGCTCGTCGGCCTCGCCGTGCTGCTCGTCGCGCAGGTCGTCAATCATTATCGCGATGATCTCGCCGTGAACACGCACCTGCATCGCCCGCTCACCGCGCTCTATGCGGCCTTCGGCGTGGCGCTCGTGCCACGCTGGGACCTCGGCGCCTACGAAGTGCATCAGCTCGGCGCGTCGGCGCCGGCGCAGGCCGCTGGCGAGCTCACCGTGCGCGCCAGCGTCCGCAACGACGCGGGACAGGCGCAGCCGCTGCCGCTCTTGCGCGTGACGCTGCTCGACCGCTTCGGCAAGCGGCTCGCCGCGCGCGACGTCCCGCCGGGCGCCTACCTCGGCACGGCACCGGCCGCGGGCGCACTGCTGCCCGCGGGCGAACGCGTCGACGCGCAGATGGCCTTCGTCGATCCGGGGCGCGATGCGGTCGGCTTCGAGATCGACGCGTGCCTGCCGACGCCCGGCGCGCAGGTGCACTGCGCCAATGACGCGGCGGCGAAGTGACGAGCCTGCGCATCGGGCCTTATGTCCTGCCGGCGCGTGCCGTGCTCGCGCCGATGGCGGGCGTCACCGACCGGCCCTTTCGCGTGCTCGCCCGCAGACTCGGCGCGGGCCTCGCCGCCGCGGAAATGCTCACCAGCGACGTGCGGCTGTGGAGCACGCCGAAGTCGCGTCAGCGGATGGATCATGAGGGCGAGCCCGCGCCGCGCGTCGTGCAGCTCGCGGGCGCCGATCCGGAGGCGCTCGCGCTCGCCGCTCGCATCAACGTCGATCTGGGCGCGCAGATCATCGACATCAACATGGGCTGCCCGGCGAAGAAGGTCTGCGGGCGCGCGTGCGGCTCGGCGCTGCTGCAGGATGAGCCCCTGGTCGCGCGCATCCTCGGCGCGGTGGTGCGCGCGGTGGACGTGCCGGTAACGCTCAAGATCCGCACCGGCTGGGAGCGCACGCACAGGAACGGCGTGCGCATTGCCCGCATCGCCGCCAGCTGCGGCATCGCGGCTCTGGCGGTGCATGGGCGCACGCGCGCCGATTTCTACCAGGGGGATGCGGAGTTCGACACCATCCGCGAGATCAAATCGCAGGTTTCGCTGCCAGTGTTCGCGAACGGCGATATCGACGGCGCGCAAAAAGCGCGCGAGGTACTTGATTTCACGGGCGCAGACGGAGTAATGATCGGTCGCGCGGCGCAGGGCGCGCCATGGATTTTCGGTCCTGTCAATGCTTACCTTTGCGCTGCCGCAGTTCCGCCACCGCTCGCGCGCGCCGAAGTGCGTGCTATTATTCTCGGGCATCTGGAGTCCCTGTACGCCTTCTACGGCGAAGACGCGGGAACGAGGATCGCGCGCAAACATCTCGGTTGGTATTGTGTACAGCTGCCCGACGCGGCGAACGTTCGCCGTAGTCTGATGGCAATGGCAAGCACCGCCATGCAATTCGCGCTGGCACGCAGCCATCTCGATGGTTGGGTAAGCGGGTCGGCGCAGACGGCCTGAGGTTCGGTTTGTAGGGGGAGCTTACATGCCAGCGAAAAGAAGAAGTCGCGTGCGTCGGGATTACAGCGCGCGTGTCAACGGCCGCGGCGAACTGCCGTTGCGCGATCATGCCGAGCGTGCGCTGCACGACTACTTCACGAATTTGAATGGCCACCATCCGGCGCAGCTCTACAACATGGTGCTGCGCGAGGTCGAGGAGCCCCTGCTCAAGGCCGCGCTCGACTATGCCGAAGGCAATCAGGTGCGCGCCGCCGGCATTCTCGGCATCAATCGCGGAACCCTACGTAAGAAGCTGCGGCAGTTTGGCCTTTCGGGCTAGGTGAACGTTCCCGTCCGCCGCGCGCTGCTGTCCGTCTCCGACAAGACGGACCTGATCGAACTCGCCGGGGCGCTCGCGCGCGCGCAAGTCGAGATTCTCTCGACCGGCGGCACGGCGCAGCTGCTGGCGGCGAACGGCATCGCCGTCACCGACGTCGCCCGCTACACCGGCTTTCCCGAGATCATGGACGGACGCGTGAAAACGCTGCACCCGAAAATTCACGGCGGCCTCCTCGGGCGGCGCGGCATCGACGAAGCGGTCATGGCCGAGCACGACATTGCGCCGATCGACCTCCTGGTGGTCAACCTCTATCCCTTCGGCGCCGTCAGCACGCGCGCGGATACCTCCTATGCCCGCGCCATCGAGAACATCGACGTCGGCGGCCCCGCGATGGTGCGCGCCGCGGCGAAGAATCATGATCGCGTGGCGGTCATCGTGGACCCGCACGACTATCGATTGCTCGTCGAGGAGCTGGCGCGCGAGAACGGCGCGACGACGCTCGCGACGCGCACGCAGCTTGCCGCCAAGGCCTTTCTGCACACCGCGCAGTACGATGCGCAGATCGCGCAGTACCTGCTCGCTCCGCATCGGGAGCCGGATCCGGCCGAGGAGTTCCCGCCGCTCCTGACGCTCGCATTTGAGCGCGTGCAGGAGCTGCGCTACGGCGAGAACCCGCACCAGCGCGCCGCTCTCTATCGCGAGCTCGACGCGCGCGGCGCCACGGTGGCCAGCGCGCGCGTCGTGCAGGGCAAGGAGCTGTCCTTCAACAACATTGCCGACGCGGACGCGGCCATCGAGTGCGTGCGGCAGTTCGAAGAGCCCGCCTGCGTCATCGTCAAGCACGCCAATCCCTGCGGCGCCGCGAGCGCCGCAACGCTCGCGCAAGCCTACGAGCTCGCGTATCGCACCGATCCGGTTTCCGCCTTTGGCGGCATCATCGCCGTCAACACCGAGCTCGACGAGCGCACCGCGGCGGCCATCGTTGCGCGGCAGTTCGTCGAAGTGCTGGCTGCGCCCCTCATCCTGCGCGCGGCGCGCGAGGTTCTGCGCACCAAGCCCCATATCCGCGTCCTCGAGCTTTCGGCCCGCGACGAGCCGCCGGTGCGTGCGCTCGAATACCGCAGCGTCGCGGGCGGGCTGCTCGCGCAGACGCGCGATGAGGGCGCGGTCGCTCGCCAGGATCTCAGGACCGTCACGCGGCGCGCGCCGAGCGAGCGCGAAACGCTCGACCTGCTCTTCGCCTGGCGCGTCTGCAAGTTCGTCAAATCAAACGCCATCGTGTTCGCACTTGAATCCGCCACCGTTGGGATCGGGGCCGGACAGACGAGCCGCGTGCACGCGACGCGCATCGCCGCGGCCAAGGCGGCGGATGAGAAGCTCACGCTCGCGGGCGCGGTGATGGCATCCGACGCCTTCCTGCCCTTTCGCGACAGCATCGACGCCGCCGCCGCGCACGGCGTGCGCGCGGTGATCCAGCCCGGCGGCTCGGTGCGCGACGGCGAGGTCATCGCGGCCGCCAACGAGCACGATATCGCCATGGTGTTCACCGGCATGCGGCATTTTCGGCACTGATGCGCGTCCTGATCGTCGGCGCGGGCGGCCGCGAGCACGCTCTGGCATGGAAATGCGCAGCCTCCGGGCGCGTCGCCGAGGTCATCGTCGCGCCGGGCAACGCCGGCACCGCGATGGAGGCGCGCGTGCGCAACGTCGCCATCGGCGCCGAGGATATTCCGGCGCTCGTGGCGCTGGCGCACGCTGAGCGCATCGATCTCACCGTCATCGGGCCCGAAGCGCCGCTCGTCGCCGGCATCGTCGATGCATTCGCGGCCGCCGGTCTGGCCTGTTTTGGGCCGCGCGCCGCGGCCGCGCGGCTCGAAGGATCCAAGGCCTTCAGCAAGGAGTTCCTGCGACGCCACCGCATCCCGACCGCGCGGCATGCGACCTTCACCCGCGCGACCTTCGATGCGCGCTATGTGCGCGGCCAGCGCGCGCCGATCGTCGTCAAGGCAAGCGGTCTCGCCGCGGGCAAGGGCGTCATCATTGCCGCGTCGGCCGCGGAGGCGCTCGCGGCGGTTGAGGCCATGTTTGCGGGTGAATTCGGCGCGGCCGGACACGAGGTCGTCATCGAGGAGTTCCTGGGCGGCGAGGAAGTCAGCTTCATCGTCATGGCCGACGGACGCCACGCACTGGCGCTTGCGACTTCGCAGGATCACAAACGCCGCGACGACGGCGACCGCGGCCCGAACACCGGCGGCATGGGCGCCTATTCGCCCGCGCCGCTCGTGACGCCGGCGCTGCACGCGCGCGTCATGCGCGAGGTGATCGAGCCTGCCTTGCGGGGGCTGGCCGCGGAGGGCATGCCGTACACGGGCTTCCTGTACGCGGGTCTCATGATCGCGCCCGACGGCACCCCGAACGTGCTCGAGTTCAATTGCCGCCTGGGCGATCCGGAGACGCAGCCGCTTCTCATGCGTCTGCAGTCGGACCTCACGGTGCTGTGCGCGGCGGCATTGGCCGGGCGCCTGCACGAAGTGGACGTCAAATGGGACCCGCGCACCGCGCTTGCGGTGGTGATGGCGGCGGCGGGCTATCCGGGAGCTGCGCGCTGCGGCGATGCGATCGACGGACTCGAAGCTGCGGCGCGCCTGCCCGGCAAGGTCTTTCACGGCGCCACGCGCGTGGCGGGCGCGCCCGGCCGAGTGCTGACGAGCGGCGGGCGGGTGCTGTGCGCGGTCGGCATGGGTGAGAGCGTGCGCGCCGCGCAGTGTGAGGCCTATGCACTCGCCGCCGCCATCCGCTGGCCAGGCGTGCACTATCGCCGCGACATCGGAGCGCGCGCGGCCGCGCGCGAGACCGCAGAGGCACATTAGTTGCTAAGCTCTCGCCAGCACGAAGAGGAGCAGCGCATGGGCAGATCATCTCTTTCCACTTCACTCGCCGTGGTGGCGCTCGCGGCGCTTGCCGCCTGCGCGGGCACCCGCACCCAGCAGAGCACCGGCGAGCACATCGACGATTCGGTGATCACCGCCAAAGTCAAAGCCGCGCTGATCGAGGATCCGGCGACCAAGGCGCGCCAGATCGAGGTCGACACGTTCCGCGGCACCGTGCAGCTGAATGGCTTCGTCGATTCCGTCGATGAGAAGGCGGCGGCGGCGCGCGTCGCGCATTCGGTGAACGGCGTCCAGAACGTGCGCAACAACCTCAACGTCGGCCACACCGAGCGCGCGGCCGGCGAAGTCGTCGACGACAGCGTCATCACCACCAAGGTGAAAGCGGCGCTCGTTGCGGAGCCCACGACCAAGGCGCGCGATATCACCGTCATCACCCGCGAGGGCATCGTGCAGCTGAGTGGCTTCGTCGACTCCGCGGCGGAACAGGCCACCGCGGCGGTGGTGGCCCAGGGCGTGGCGGGAGTGCGCGAGGTGCGCAACGACCTGCAGATCAAAAAGCTCTGAGGCGCGCGCGAAGATCAGAAGCTGACGCGCAGGAAGGCCTCCGGGCCTTTGATGCCGAGCGCGAAGCCCGAGGGCGCGCCATTTCTCTGCACGGCGAGCTGCGCGCGCAGATCCTCGTAGCCGAGGCCCACCTCAAAATTAGGGCGCCAGCGGTACTGCAGGTCGGTGTGATAGTCGCCGAGCGAGCCGGTGATGCCGTTGATGCTGGCGCGCAGGTACTGGGCGCGCGCCGTCCAGGCGAAGCGCTGCGAGAGGGCCCAGGTGCCATCGAGCGCCGGCGTCGGAAAGGCGCCCACGCCCGAGGTTTCGGCATGCTGCGCGAGGGTCACGTCGGTGGCGCGCGCGTCGGCCTGCATCAGATGCACCCCGAGTCCCGCGCCGAGCTCGAAGTGCTGCGTGCGGATCACCGAATAGCTGTAAGTGAACCCGAGCATGCTGTATTGCAGGTCACTCTGCACCAGATCGCCGCTCACGAAGGTGTGGCCGCCGAAGAAGACGTCGCGGTCGAGAGGCCGATCGCCGTCACGGTCGCTGCCGAAGTAATCGACGCGCAGCCGGTGCCGCTCGCGCAGGCGGAAGATGAGCTCCATCCGTCCCTGATTGAGATGGCCCTTCAGGCCCAGATCGTGCTCGGCATTGATGAGCGTTCCGGGCACGGTGGGGGAGGCATCCAGGTGCAGGTCGGTGTTGACGGAGGCTGCAAAAAAAGTGCCGCGCACGGCGAAACGATCCGTGATCGGACTGGGCAGCGCACGCTCGTGCTTGGGATAGGTGGGGCGCGGCGCCGGGCGCGGCGGCGCGGGACCCGCACTCTCGGGCTCGGCAGCGAATGCCTCGCCGGCGAGCAGGGCCGCGATGAGCAGCAGCAGCATGCGCATTTGCGAATGACTCCGCGCCAGGATCGGCGCCGGGAATTTTCCAACATCGGGCCGGCTGCGCGCCAGCGTCGCGGTGTTGCGACGCGCGAGATGTGAACTCGCGCACGCTTGTGCGGCGGCGCCCGTGGCGCTAGCGCTTCATCGCCTCGAAGAACTCACCGTTCGACTTGGTGTCCTTCATCTTGTCGAGCAGGAATTCGATGGATGAAAGCTCATCCATGGGGTGCAGCAGCTTGCGCAGGATCCACATCTTGGCGAGCTCGCCCTGATCGGTGATGAGCTCTTCCTTGCGGGTGCCCGAGCGGTTGATATGGACCGCAGGGAACACGCGCTTCTCGGAGATGCGCCGGTCAAGATGGATTTCGCTGTTGCCCGTGCCCTTGAATTCCTCGTAGATCACGTCGTCCATCTTCGATCCCGTGTCGACCAGAGCGGTCGCGAGAATGGTGAGGCTGCCGCCCTCTTCGATGTTGCGCGCGGCGCCGAAGAAGCGCTTCGGGCGCTGCAGCGCGTTGGCGTCGACGCCGCCCGTCAAGACCTTGCCCGATGAGGGCACGACGGTGTTGTAGGCGCGCGCGAGGCGCGTGATGGAGTCGAGCAGGATGACGACGTCCTTCTTGTGCTCGACCAGGCGCTTGGCTTTCTCGATCACCATCTCGGCCACCTGCACGTGCCGCGCAGCGGGCTCATCAAACGTGCTCGAGACGACCTCGCCCTTCACCGTACGCTGCATCTCCGTGACTTCTTCGGGACGCTCATCGATCAGCAATACGATGAGAATCACTTCCGGATGGTTGGCAGTGATGGCGGTCGCGATGTTCTGCAGGAGCATCGTCTTGCCGGCCTTGGGCGGGGAGACGATGAGGCCGCGCTGGCCCTTGCCGATGGGGGCGACCAGATCGATGGTGCGCGCGGTCAGGTCCTCGGTCGAGCCGTTGCCGCGTTCGAGCTTCAAGCGCTTGGTCGGATGAAAGGGCGTCAGGTTCTCAAACAGCACCTTGTTGCGCGAGCTGTCCGGGGAATCAAAATTGATCTCGCCGACCTTCAGCAGCGCGAAGTAGCGCTCGCCGTCCTTCGGCGGACGGATGAGGCCGGAGATGGTATCGCCGGTTCGCAGGTTGAAGCGGCGGATCTGGCTGGGACTGACATAGATATCATCGGGGCCGGCGAGATAGGAGCCGTCGGCCGAGCGCAGAAAGCCGAAGCCGTCCTGCAGGATCTCAAGCACGCCGTCGCCGTAGATGTTCTCGCCGTTTCTCGCATGCGCCTTCAGGATCGAGAAGATGATGTCCTGCTTGCGCGAGCGGGCGATGTTCTCGATGCCCATCGACTCGGCGAGCTTGACGAGCTCGTGGATGGGCTTCGACTTCAGCTCCGTGAGGTTCATCGACATCCGCGACTGCGACAGTTCCGCGGGGCTTATGACCTCCGCATCGTTGTCGCCGTCGAAGACCTCGACCTCTTGCATCTCATCGGGACGACCGTTGAGGCGGTTGCCGTCGCGGTTGCGCTCACCGCCACCGCCGTGGTGGCGCGGGCCCTTGTTGGGGCGGTTGCGGCCCTGGTTACCGAGGTAGCCCCTCACAGGTTACTGTCCAGGAAGGCCGAGAGTTGCGATTTGGACACCGCACCGACCTTCTGGGCCTCGACCGTCCCGTTCTTGAACAGGATCAGTGTGGGAATCCCGCGGATCCCGAATTTCGGCGGAGTCTGCGGATTCTCATCAATATTCAATTTGGCCACCTTGATCCGATTGACGTACTCGGATGCGATTTCGTCCAGGAGCGGAGCAATCATTTTGCACGGACCGCACCATTCGGCCCAGAAATCCAGCAGTACTGGTTTTTCTGACTTGAGGACATCCTGTGCAAATGTGGCATCCGTGGTGTGCACGATGTGCGAGCTACTCACGCGATCAACCTCCAAATGGAGACAACGAGTTGTGGGATAAAATCTCGAGAATTGGGGTACCGAATCGGGGGGCGGCGAAAGCCGTGCCTGAAGCACCCGTCAAACGGTTACACTAATACTTCAGAAAACTAGAGAGATTGAATGTCGAAACTAAAGCCTTTGAGGGATTCGAATCCGGCCGGGAAGGTGCGGGGCCGATATATATGCCCGCGGGCTGGGTTACTTTGTAGCGCTTCCGAAGCTATTTTTCAAGTCCTACGAGGGGTGCAGGCGATGCAATTGGCTGTTCGATGAGTGATCAAGATCCCAATTCCGTGACATTCGAATCATTGGGGCTGGAACCGGCGCTGATGCGCGGCATCCGCGATGCCGGCTTCACGCAGTGCACTCCAATCCAGGCGCAAACGCTGCCGCGTGCACTTTCCGGCCACGACGTGGCAGGACAGGCGCAGACCGGCACCGGCAAGACCGCCGCCTTTCTGGTCGCCCTCTATCATGCGCTCCTCAAGCAGCCCACCGCGCACGGGCGCCATAAGAGCTCCATCCGCGCGCTCATCGTCGCGCCGACGCGCGAGCTCGCCGTACAGATCCATCACGACGCCGAGATCCTCGGACGGCATACGGGACTGGTGCACGCGGTCGTGTTCGGCGGCGTGGATTACGAGAAGCAGCGCCGCCAGCTCAGCGATGGAGTCGATGTGCTCATCGGCACGCCCGGGCGGCTGATCGATTACCTCAAGCAGCACGTCTTCGACATGCGCCACGTACAGGTGCTGGTGCTCGATGAGGCCGACCGCATGTTCGATCTGGGCTTCATTGCCGATATCCGCTACCTGCTGCGCCGCCTGCCCGCGCCCGAGCGGCGCCTGTCGATGCTCTTCTCGGCCACGCTCTCCTATCGGGTGCTGGAGCTCGCCTACGAGCATCTGAACAATCCGGAGCTCGTGCGCATCGAGCCCGACAAGGTCACCGTCGATCAGGTGCGGCAGATCATCTATTACCCGTCCATGGAAGAGAAGCTGCCGCTGCTCATCGGTCTGCTGCGCCAGGCCGAGGCGCGGCGCACCATGATCTTCGTCAATACCAAGCGCATGGCCGAGCGCCTCGAGCGCGTGCTGGGCGCCAACGGCTTTCACGCCCAGGCGCTCTCCGGCGACGTGCCGCAGAACAAGCGCCTGAAATTCCTGCGCGACTTTCACGACGGCAAGCTCGCCGTTCTCATCGCAACCGACGTCGCCTCGCGCGGCCTGCACATCCCCGATGTCAGCCACGTCTTCAACTATGACCTGCCGCAGGATGCCCCCGACTACGTGCACCGCATCGGCCGCACGGCGCGCGCCGGCGCCGAGGGCGACGCCATCAGCTTTGCCTGCGAGGAATTCGCGGTGTCGCTGCCGGAGATCGAGGCCTACATCGGCCACAAGATCCCCTCGGCCGCGATTTCTCCGGAAATCATGGCGACGGGGCTGTCGCCGGGGCCGCACGCGGAACCGCATATGCGAGCGCGCCAGCGATTCTCGGGCGGCGGCGCTCGCCCACCCCGGCGCGGCGGCAGGAACGGCGCGCCCGCTGGCCGCGGCTCACGCCCGCGTACTCATTAGAGCAGCTCGGCCACCGAATGCACGCCGGGAAAATCCGCATGCTGCCGCGGCGGGCGTGAACTGTCCGGGTGGCACATCGCGCAGATGAAGCGGATGCCGGCCGCGCGCGCCGCCTTGAGCACCGCGGCGTTGTCATCCACAAACAGCGTGCGCCCGGGATCGAAAGGCTCAACCTTGCGGATGTTCGCCCAGAAGCGCGCATCCTCCTTGGCGGCGCCGAACTCGTGCGAGCTGAATACGGCGTCAAAGTAGCGCCGCACGCCCACGGTCTCATCCTTGACCTGCAAGAGGCGCGGATGCGAGTTGGTGATGAGGACCAGGCGCTTGCCGCGCGCCTTCAGTCCCAGCAGCGTCTCGCGGGCGCCGGGCAACCAGACGATGCGCGGGGCATGGTCGCGATGCAGCGCGGTCACGTCCAAATCCAGCTCGCGGCTCCAGTAGTCCATGCAGTACCAGTCGAGCGTGCCCGCACGGGCGCGCAGCCGTGACTGCAGCGCGTCGCGCGCCTCGGCGACCGTCAGGGAGCGCGCCGCCGCGTATGCGGCGGGCACGATCTCGCGCCACAGGTGGTTGTCAAAAGACAGATCGAGGAGCGTGCCGTCAAGATCGAACAGCACCGTGTCGATGTGCTGCCAGTCGGGGGCGTACGCGGCGCTCGTCCTCATAGGAGTATCATATGTCCAATGGCGCCGTGGCATCCGCACGGCCGGTTCGCTAAGCTACTCATTGGCCAAGGCCGTTACCGGCGGCCGTCTCACGCGCAAGATTCGCGACCGCAATCAATCCATGGCGGAGATGGAGGACAACGTCGACCGCGAGCTGTTTCGCAACTTCGAGAAGCTGCGGCAGCTGCGCATCGAGCACCGCGATCTGGATGAGATCATTTCACGCCTGGCCCTCGACATGCACGTGGATGAGATCCAGATGAAGCGCCTGAAGAAGCGCAAGCTTCTGCTGAAGGACCAGATCGCGCGCGTGGAAAGTCTGCTGATTCCGGACCTGAACGCCTAGAGCGGACGCTGTAACAGTTCATGGACAGCGCCGACAGCGCCAATAGAAGCGTTTTTCTGCAGCTGACATCGCCCGAGATCCTGGCCGAGGTCATCGTGATCGCGGTCGCGGCGGTGAGCGGCTTCGTGCTGGCGCACGCGGCGCGCCGCTGGCAGAAGAACCGCACACCGCTGCCCGATGCAGAGGATTGGCAGATCCACGCGCTCGACGGCGCGGTGGCGGTCGCGCCCATGATCCTGGTCGTCATTCTGCTGCTCCTCGGGCGCGGCGCCTTCACCATGCTCAGCATGGCGACGCGCGCCATCGACACCGTGGTGCAGCTCGCAACCGCCCTGGTGCTGGTGCGCATCGCGGTGTACCTCCTGGGCGTGCTCGTGGGGCCGCAGTCCTGGTTTCGCCGCTGGGAAAACCGCATCACCTGGGGGCTCGCGGTCGCCATCGGCTTCGAGCTCGTCGGCTGGTTCACGCCGACGCAGCGCCTGCTCGACAGCATCAATCTGCTGCCGGGCAAGAAGACCTTCACGCTGTGGGAGCTGTTGAAGGGCCTGGTGGCGGTCGTCGGGTTCGTGATCGTCAGCAGCTTGGTGGCGCGCACCCTCGAACGGCGCGTCATGCGCCTGCACGGGCTCGCCCTCTCCACGCGCATCGGCATCTCGAAGTTCGTCTATTTCCTGCTGGTGGGCATTGGCATCCTGGTCGGCATCAACACCGTGGGCATCGACCTGACCGCGCTCGGGGTGCTGACCGGGGCGATCGGCCTCGGCCTCGGCTTCGGCCTGCAGGCGATCGCGAGCAATTTCGTCAGCGGCTTCGTGCTGCTCATGGACAAATCGATCAAACCCGGCGACGTCATCAGCTTCACCGGCCACACCGGCACCAGCACCGAGAACTTCGGCTGGGTGCAGGAGCTGCGCGGCCGCTTTGTCGTGGTGCGCGACCGCGACGGCGTCGACACGCTCGTGCCGAATCAGAATCTGATCACGAACTCCGTCATCAACTGGAGCTACACCGATCAGCGCGTCCGCATCCGCCTGCCGGTGACGATCAGCTACGACGACGATCCGGAGAAGGCCCTGCAGGCGCTCCTCGAGGCGACCCAGCACCATCCGCGCATTCTGAAGGAGCCGCATCCGGTGACGCGGCTGATGAGCTTCGAGGACCACGGCATGCGCCTGGAAGTGCGCTTCTGGATCGCCGATCCGATGAACGGCGTCAACAATGTGCGCTCCGACATCAATCGGGCGATCTGGCGCGTCTTCAAAGAGCAGGGCATCAAGATTCCGGTCGCGCAGCGCGAGATCCGCCTGCTCGACCGCGGCGCGGAGCCGTTGCTGCCGCGCCCCGGCGCGGACGTCCACCGCGACCCGCCGGGCTGAAAGCGCGCCGAGCGCCGCATGACTCGAGCGCCCGCAATCCCGGAGAGCGATATCTCGCTGTCGTTCATGCGCTCCTCCGGCCCGGGCGGCCAGAACGTCAACAAGGTCGCGACCGCCGTGCAGCTGCGCTTTGACCTGCGGGGCACCGCGGTGCTCGATGCGGCCGCGAAGGAGCGACTGCGCCACCTCGCCGGACGCCGCGTCACGCAGGACGGCGCCCTGCTCATCGTCGCCCGCACTCATCGCACCCAGGAGCAGAACCGCCGCGCGGCATGCGAGCGGCTCGCCACGCTGATCGCGGCCGCACTCGTCGAGCCCAAGCGCCGCAAGGCGACGCGGCCTACGCGTGCCGCGCGCGAGCGCCGTCTGGCCGGCAAGGCGCATGGCCAGAAAACCAAGCGGCTGCGCGGCAAGGTCGGCTGGGAGGATTAGGGAGCGCTGCCGCCCAGGGCGAGATACAGCTGCGCCGTATCGGCGTAGCGCTGGCCCTGCACACGCACGAAATCGAGGCGTGCGCGCGAATAGGCGCGCTCGGCATCGAGCACCTGCAGCACCCCGACGTTGCCCGCGCGATAGCTCTCGCGCGCGAGGTTGACGCTCGCCTGCGCCGCATCCACGGCATGGGTTTCGGCGCCGAGGAGCTGCGCATCGTGCTCGATGCCGGCCAGTACATCCGCCACCTGCCGCAGGCCCTGCAGCACCGTCTCCTCATAATTGGCGGCGCGCGCCTGCAGGGCATCCATATCCGCGCGCCGCTCGGCGCGCAAAGTGCCGGCGTCGAAGATCGGCGCGGTGAGGCCGGAACTCAATGCCCACACGCCGTTGCCGCCCGCGAACAGCGTGCCGAGCGTCAAGGCCTGCTGGCCGGCGGAACCGCTGAGCGTGATGTGCGGATAGAGATTGGCGGTGGCGATGCCCACCTGCGCGGTGGCCGCATGCAGCTCGGCTTCGGCGGCGAGGATATCCGGGCGCTGCCGCACGAGTTCCGACGGCAGACTCACCGGCAGGGTTGCCGGCAGGCTGAGATTGGCGAAATCGAGCTGCGGCGGCGCCCAGTCCGCAGGCGCGCGGCCGAGGAGGACGGCGAGCGCATGGCGCGCCAGTGAGAGCTCCTGGGCTGCGGGCGGCCGCAGGGTCTCGTCGTTGGCGAGCTGGCTGTCGGCTAGGAGTACGTCGACACGGGTGGTATTGCCGGCCGCGAACGAGGTCTGCACGAGCTCTAAGTTGCGCCGGTCCTCCGCGAGCAGTTCATTGATCGCCCGCATGCGCTCGGCGGCCGCGGCCAGCGCAATCGCTTGGCTGACGACATGGCCCGAGAGCGCCAGCTGCGCGGCGCGCAGCTCCTGGCGCTGATACTCGGCGAGCGCGCGCCGCTCCTCGATCGATCGGGCAATGCCTCCCGCGGCATCGAAGCTGTAGCTCACCGCTGCGCCGGCGGCAAAATACGTGAAGGGCGGCGGCGGCGTGAGGGGACCCAGGAACTCCTTGCCGTATTTCTGCCGTCCGGCGCCGGCTGTCAGGTCGGCCTGCGGGTAGCGCGCGCCGCCGGCGGCGGCAGCGAGCTCCTGCGCCTGCAAGAGCGTGCTCTGCGCGGCGCGCACCGTGGGGCTGCCGGCGAGCGCCTGCTCGATGAGGTCATTCAAGGCCGCGGAGCCGAAGAGATTCCACCAATCGGGAGCCACGGGCGCACCGAGCACGATCCGCTGCGCACCCTCCGCGGCGGGCGCGGCGTTGTCGGCGGAGGCGGGCGCCGCGGCGTAGGTCTGCGCGCGCGGCGCAGCCGGTCGCACGAAGTCCGGCCCGGACGCGCAGCCGCACAGCATCAACAGCAGCAGCGCAACGCCGCCTTTCATTCGAGCACCATCGCGGCGCTCTTCTGGTGCTGCACGTCGCGCAGCAGAAAGACAAAGGGGATGACGCAGAGGGTGAGGATCATCATCAATTTGAAGTCGTCGTTGTAGGCAATCATCGCCGCCTGCTCCGTTACCCGCGCGTTGAGGAGCGCGAGGTCCGCTCCCGCGCCCGCCCCGTGCGTGTCGGCATAGCGCGTCAGATGCGACGCGAGCGCCACGTGCATCACCTGGGTGTTGCGCACCAACAGCGCCTCGACCACCGAGATGCCGATGCTCGAGCCGATGTTGCGCATCAGATTGAATACTGCGGTCGCCTCGTTGCGCAGCTGGACGTTCAAGGTCGCGAAGGCCACCGCCGCGAGCGGCACGTACACGAAGCCGGTGCCGAAGCCCTGGATGAAGCCCGACCAGATGATCGGTGAGCCGTCCATCAGGAGCGAGAAGCCGCTCATCTGCCACAGCGAGAAAACGGTGAGCAGGAGGCCAAAGAGAATGAGGTAGCGGGTGGCGACGCGGCCGATCAACCGTCCCACGACCACCATCGAGACGAGCGTGCCGATGCCGCGCGGCGCCGTAATCAATCCGGTGAGGAGCACCGGATAGCCCATGTGCTCCTGCAGCAGCGGCGGCAGGAGCGCCAGGGTCGCGAACAGCACCACGCCGACGACGAAAATGAAGATGTTGCCCGTGAGAAAATTGCGGTCGCGGAACAGGCTCGGACTCACGAACGGCGGCTCGCGGGCGGTGGCGGTGTGCACCGCGAACAGGTAGAACCCGAGCGCCGCGATCGTCGCTTCGATCCAGATCTCCGTCGCGCCGAACCAGTCCTTCAGCGGGCCGCGATCGAGCATCAGCTGCAGCGCGCCGAGCGCGAAGCTCAGCGTGAGGAAGCCGAAGAAATCGAAGCGCGTGCGTTTGCGCGGGCTCTCGGCGAGGAAACTGAGCACGCCGAGAAATGAGATCAGGCCAAACGGCACGTTGATGTAGAACACCCAGCGCCAGTTGTAGTCGTCGGTCAGCCAGCCGCCGAGCGCGGGACCGATGATGGGACCCAGCACCACGCCCATCCCCCACACGGCCATGGCGCGCCCGTGGCGCTCGGGCGGATTGATATCCAGCAGCACCGCCTGCGACATCGGCACGAGTGCGGCGCCGCCCAGACCCTGCAGGGTACGAAACGCGACCATCTCCGGCAGGGTCTGCGCGAGCCCGCACAGCACCGAGGCGACGGTGAAGACCGCGATCGAAATCAAAAAGATGCGCTTGCGGCCGAACTGGCCGGCGAGCCAGCCGGCGAGCGGCATCATGATCGCGGTGGCGATGATGTAGGAGGTCAGTACCCAGGTGATCTGATCCTGCGTGGCGGAGAGACTGCCTTGAATGCGCGGCAGGGCGACATTGGCGATGGTGGCATCGAGCGCCTGCATGATCGAGGCGACCATGACCGAAATGGTGATCAGCACGCCGTGCTGTCGTGTGGCCGGTGTCATGGCGAGCGTGCGCGCTCAGGGCGTGCGATCCGCCCCGTGGCGAGTGCGCGCTGCGAAGAGCCCGCTGCGCGCATGCCGCGTGTCCACGCTCACATCGGCGCTCAGTCCGGCGCGCAGCGGCAGGGTGGACGGCGCGTCGATCACGGCGAGCCGCACCGGCAGTCGCTGCACCACCTTCACCCAGTTGCCGGTCGCATTCTCCGGCGGCAGCAGCGAGAACGCCGCTCCGGTCCCGGGGCTCAGGCTGGTCACGCGGGCCTGAAAGAGCTTCCCGGGATAGCTGTCGATCTTCACCGTGGCCGCCTGCCCCGGACGCATGTAGGTGAGCTGGCTCTCCTTGAAATTGGCCTCGACCCAGACATCGTGCGTGGAGATGAGCGCGAACAGCGCATTTGACGCGTTGATGTAGTTGCCGACCTGCAGCTGCTCGACTTTTGCGGCAATGCCGTCCTCGGGCGCGCGGATGACGGTGTAGGACAGATTCAGTAGAGCCCGATCGAGCGCCGCGCGCGCCTGCAGCACGGCGGGATGAGCCTCGATGGCCACGCCCGCATCGCCGCCGAGGCTTGCGGCGACTGCGGCGAGCTCCTCGCGCGCCGAATTGCGCGCCTGGCGCGCGGAATCGAGCGCGTGGCGCAGCTGATTCACCTGCACCTGCGAGGAAATGCCGGAGGCGAGGAGGCCCTGTTGCCGATCGTATTCGCGCTGCTGGTAGGCGAGCGTATCCTCGGCCCCGGTGAGCTGCGCCTGGCGCTGGCGATAGGTCGCCTGCAGCCCCTGGACCTCAAGACGTGCGCTGGCGAGCCGTGCCTGCGCTTCCTGCACGGCGATGCGAAACGGCGCATCCTCAATCCGGAACAGCACCGCGCCCTTCTGCACCACCTCGTTGTCGCGCACGTCGATCTCGCTCACGCGCCCGGAAATATTGGCGCTGATGAGCACCTGCGCCGCCTCGACGTAGGCATCATCGGTCGACTGGTAACGGCCGCCGGTGAAGTAGAAATAGAGTGCGCCCGCGAGCACCACGAGCGGCGCGATCAGCATGAGCGGCAGGCGCAGCCGCTCCTGCCAGCCTCGCGGCGCGGCCGCCGCGGCGGCGGGCGCGCCGCGCTCGCCCGCGATGTCGAGCCGTTCGACGCGCGCCTGCGCGGGCGCGGGGCTCATGAGGAGGATCCCGGAACGGCCGCGGGCGCGCCGCGCTTGGCGCCGCGCGCCGTGCCGGCGGAAGCCGCTGGTGATTGCGGCGCGACGAGCGCGCGTGCCGTGGCATGAATGCGCTCCAGCATGTCGATGAGGCGCGAGCATTCCTCCGCGGACAGATCGCCCAGGAATTCCATGCGCGTGGCATCGGCGAGCCGCCAGATCTCATCGAGGATGGCGCGCGCCTGGTCCTTGATATAGAGGCAGCGGGCCCGGCGGTCGTTGGGGTCCGCGCGCCGCTCGACCCAGCCTTCCGCTTCCATGTGGTCGAGAATGCGCACCAGGCTCATCGGATCGATTTCGGCGAGCTCCGCGAGCCGGGCCTGGCTAATGCCTTCGTGTCGGAAGAGGTGGCCGAGCACCTTGCACTGCGGCAGGGTCAGCTGCAGTGCCTGCGCCCGCTCCTCAAAGCGCCGGGTGTAGAGCCTGCCGAGATCCTTGAGGAGATAGCCGAAGTTACGCAGTCTTTCCATTCGCCAGGCCTCGCTTGAACCTAGCGCATTATATTATCACTAATGATAAGATATCAAGAGTGATCGACAGGTCCCGGAGGCCCTAGGCGTGGGTGACCTGGAGGATGCTGTGGCGGATCTGCTCCTGCAGGACGAGCTGCGCGTCGAGTGCCACCTGGACCAGCACCTCATCAAAGATCAGCTTGCCGCCCTCGGCAATGCGAATGACCCCGCGCGCGCGCAACAGGTCGATGAAGTGTTCGAACATCGTGCGATCGAAGAACTCGGGCGAGTTGAAGCCATAGAGCATGGTCATGCGCTGCCCCAGGAGCTGGCAGCGCTCCTCGAGCGCGTATTGCGTGATCTGACCGCTGCCCGCCTGCAGCAAGAGCGCCACCGCCAGGTAGTAGCGCTCGATGGTCTGGATGGTGGCCTGCGCCAGGAGCGACAGCTGCACGGCTTTCGCCGAGGTCGGCGGCGGCCGGCGCCACTCCGTCGCCGCGGCATCGGATTCGAGGAGCCCATGCTCGGCCAGCGCCGCGAGCACGCCGTCGATCACCGGCGGCAGCTCCTCCTCGCGCCAGCGCAGAAACAGCTCGGATGCGATGTACGGATAGATGCGCCGCGCGAGACGCTGCAGATCCAGGGTGCGCATCGTCGCATTGCTCGTGAACGCGCAGGCCACCAGCGAGGGCAGCGCGAACAGGTGCAGCACGTTGTTGCGGAAGTAGGTGGCGCGCACCGCGGCCGCATCGCTCATGCGCACCAGGTCCCCCAGGGGATGGCTCTGGCGCGACACCACCTGCAGCGCTTCGCCATAGGCAATCATCTGCGGGCCGCTGAGCGTGGTGACGGTCACCCGCGCACTGTAGGGAAAGCCCGCGAGCAGCGCCTGGTACAGATCGAGCTGCCGCAGCAGATCCGCCTCGGGCAGAGTCTGCCGCGGCGTGGCGAGCAGCGTCACGGCGAGCAGGTTGATGGGCGTCACGGCGGCGGCGGCATTGATGTTGCGCATGATGCGCACGGCGAGCTCGTCGCCCGCGGCGCCAAGCCACGGCAGGCGCGCGTCGTCCTCGGCGGCGCGCGTGCGCCAGTCGCGATCAAAGCTGTCGAGGAGCTCCGCGAGCACGATCGGCTCGCCTAAATTGACGTGCACCTGGCCAAAGCGCTCCTTCAGCCGCGGCAGCGCGCGCAACAGCCCAAACACGCTCTCCTTCTGCTTCGGCGCGCCGGAGAGCTCGCCGATGTAGGCCGAGCTTTCAAATATGCGCTCGTAGCCGAAGTACACCGGCAGGAACATGACCGGGCGCGACGGATCGCGCAGAAAACTCTTCACCGTCATGGCGAGCATTCCCGTCTTCGGCTGCAGCAGGCGCCCCGTGCGGCTGCGGCCGCCTTCGATGAAATACTCGAGTGAATGCCCGCGCGCCATGATGGCGGCGAGATAGCTCATGAAGACGACGGTGTAGAGCGCATTGCCGCGCAGCGAGCGGCGGATGAAGAACGCCCCGCCCTTGCGCAGGAAGCGCCCGACGAGCGGCAGATTGAGATTGATGCCGGCGGCGATGTGCGGGATCGCGTAGCCGTGGCGGAAGATCGCATAGGAAAGGAGCAGGTAGTCCATGTGGCTGCGGTGGCAGGGCACATAGACGATTTCGTGAGTCTCGGCCGCACGCTCCAGAGTCTCGACGTGCGTGAACTGCACGCCGTCGTAGAGGCGGTTCCACAGGCGCGTCAGGATGTGCTCGAGAAAGCGCACGAAGGCGGGCGAATAGTTCGCGGCGATCTCCAGCGCATACTTCTGCGCCTGCATCATCGCCTGGCGGCGCGTGATCTTCTTCTCGCGCCGCTCCTGCGCCACGGCCGCGCGCACCGCGCGCGTGCGCAGCATGCCGGTCACCAGAGTGCGGCGGTGTGAGAGGTCCGGCCCGATGCGCGCCGTGCGCTGCCGCGCATAGAGCGCGCGCAGCGCGCGCGTCACACGCCGTCCCTGTACCGGCACGCCGGCCGCGTCGCTCAAGAGGCTGCGCAGGCTGACCGGCTCGTGGATCTCCACGAGCGCGTTCCTGCCGTTGATCAGCACCTGCAGAAACTTGCGCAGGCGGCTCGTGATTGCCCATTCTTCCACCAGGAGGAGCTTCAGCCACGAGCCCTCCTTCTGTGGCGCGCGCCCCCAGTACACCGCCGCCGGAATGAGATCGATGTCGAGCGCCGCGTCGGCCTGCACAATCTCGATCATGCGCACCAGTTGCGCCGGCGGGCGGCGGTCGCGGCGCTCCTGCCAGAAGCCGTGCGGGCGGCTCAGGTAGAAAAACGAGCGCAGCTCGCGCGCCTGCGCCGGCAGGCGCTTGGCCGGCCGCGCCAGTTTCAGCCGGACGCAGGCGCTGTGCAGTACGGCGAAATCGGCGAAGCTGCGGGCCTCGAGCACGTAGCAGACGGGATTGGTGCGTTCGCGCAGGCGCTCGACGACATCCTCCGGGCGCACCTGATATCGCACCCACAGGAGGAGCAGGCGCCTGAAGAGCCAGGTCACGGCGGTCGCGCAGAAGAGCTCAACGACGCCTCCGCGCGCAAGCGTGCCCGGTCATTCGAAGGCCGTCGCCGGCAGATCGAGCGCGATGAGGAAGTACTCAAACAAATAGCGCAGCACGCGGATCTGACTGTGCAGCCGGTGGTCGCTGTTCAGAAGATGCAGCGCCGCGCCGTAGCTGTGCGCGAAGCGGATGCTGTGCTCGTACGGCACCACCTCATCGCGCCAGCCGTGCACGATCGAGGCGGGACAGTCGAGTACCCCGGGACGCAGCTCCGGCAGCCCTTCCATGTAGAGGGCGGGGGCCATCAGGAACACGCCGCGCGCATGCAGGAGCGATGCAGAGGCCACCGCCACGTAGCCGCCGAGACTGGAGCCCACGAGCACCAGGTCGCCCTGCAGCTCCTTGCAGAAATCGGCGAGGCGTGTGATGCGCGCACGCGGCGCATCGATGCCGCGGTAGTCCACGGACTCGGTCTCGTAGCCTTCGCTGCGCGCGACCTCGGCTAAGGCGGAGATCTTGCGGCCCCAGGGGCCGCTTTCCTGGCCGTGCGAGAAAACGACGTAGCGAGTGGTCATGCCGCCCTCAAAGTGATCCCGGCTTCCATAACAGTTCATCCAGATCCGGCGCGGCGCGCCCCACGACGCGGCCGTGCACGACGTCGACGCCCTCGGCGCGCAGACGCCGTGCCTGCTCGGCGTACAGGCGCGATCCGCGCGGGAAGGCGATGCGCCCCCCCGCCGACAGCACCCGATGCCAGGGCAGCGCCAGCTGCGGCGGCGCCACCTTCAATGCATGACCGACCATGCGCGCGCGGCCCGGCAGCCCGGCGCGACGCGCAATCCCACCGTAGGTTGCAATCTCTCCGCGTGGAATCGCAACGACAGTGCGCCAGATGAGTTCGAATGCCTCTGTGCGCATGCGCGAATGATACGCCAGGGCTGCGCGCGGGTAAGACCACTTGCGCGCCTGCTTGAGCGGGGGACCAAACGCGCATACATTGCTTCCCGGTACGTACCAGGCCTGAGGCATCGCAGCCGACGGATGGACTGTGCTCACCATGACAGACCCGGAGTTGATTGGTCCGACCCTAAGAGCCTGGATGAAGCATTGCGGCTCGCGAGCCGGTCGCTGGTTCTTCGCCCGCATGGTGTGCCGGCGCGCGCCGTACTTCGCCACGATCCGGCCGCGCTTCATCGAGCTGCGCCCGGGCTTCTGCAAGGTCGGCATGCTCTCCCGGCGCCGCGTTCACAATCATCTCGGCGCTATCCATGCGCTCGCCCTCGGCAATCTGTGCGAGCTCGCCGCCGGAATGGTGACCGAGGTGACGACTCCGCCCGCCACGCGCTGGATCCCGCGCGGCATGACCATCGAATACCTGCGCAAGGCCGAAAGCGAAGTGCGCGCCACCGCGCGTCTGGACAAGAGCGACTGGGCCGCTCCCGGCAATGTCGCGGTCCCGGTGAGCGTGACCGACAGGAATGGCAACGAAGTCGTGCGCGCCGTCATCACCATGCACATCTCGCCCGGCAAAGCTTAGCCGCCGCGCGCCGCCGCGCGCTTATGGTCCGATGACGATGCCGCGCAGGATCGACGTCTCGATCTCCCATTCGAGTCGGCGCTGGGAAGTGGCCTGGCGGTTTGCCGATACGCTGCGCACCTGACTGCGGCCGCTCTGATGCGTCACGAGGTAGGCGTGAAAATCGCAGGCCCGCGTGAGGGCAAAGCCGTAGAGGAGCTTCACCTTGCCCTGCGCCACACTGTCGCGTGTATTGACGCGCTCGTCGCAGATCACAAAGTAGCTCTCCTCGGCCGCGCCGCCGGCGAAGGCGCCCTCCACGTCGAGGGCGTCAAGGAAAGCCTCGGTCTGCTCGCGCGCCCGCAGCCACGCTTCGCGTGAGTTCTGCTCGGATGCCAGCCAGCGCGTGCCACGCTCGATGCTCGCATTGATGAAGAGCGCCAGACGCCGCGCCGACAGATACTGCCAGTCAGAAGAGACGCCGCCGCCGGCAGCGAGCGTGCACGCCGTCACGCGCGGCAGCGCCGGCGGGTGCACCGCGAGCAGCGTGTTGACGCCGGCCTGCGCAAGTCGCACCCGGTCCGAGTCGTCCACCGCGTTCGCCGGGCGCAATCCGCTGCGCAAGGTGGCCTCCTCGCCCTGCGCCGCGGCCCAAACGGGCCACGCCTCATCGAGGCGCGCCAGCATGCCGGCGACCGCGCCGCAGGGGGCGAAGGTCTCGACGCGTCCGCGCAGGCGGTCAAAGGCGGTGAGCCGCGGGTAGTACATGAGCGCGTTTTCGCTGCGAAACGGCCAGGTGCGCAGCGCCTCGAGCGCGGCGCGCGTGCAATTCCAGGCCGCTGGCGGATCAACGAGCAGCATGGCGTGGCGATCGCGGCAGTAGCGCGCCGCGACCATGAGCGTGCTCATGCCCACATCCTGCTCACGCGCCAGCGGCGGGATGCACAGGAAGTTGAAGCCGTCGGTCGCCTGCAAGGCGAAGAGCCCCGTCGCCTCAAGCGCCGAGCCGATGAGGTCGTAGTCGGTGAGCGCGGCACCGTCATCGCCATCGGGATTGGAGTGGACATAGCCGACCACCGGCGACTGCGGTGAGCGCACCGAGCGGTCCGGCCGCTGTGCCGGCAGCGCACCGACGATGCGCGTCAGGCGCGATTCGATGAGCACCTCGTCGATGGCGCGTTCGGCGCGCGGCACGACCGACACCCGCCGGAAGATTTCCTGGTCCTCGATCTGCTCCGAAGCCGCGGTACGCAGGCGCTGCACGACGAGGTTGAACAGATCGGCTTCGTCGGCGTGGATGCCGTCGTAGTCGACCGAGGCACGCAGATACTCGCGCGACCCCGGATTGATGCCGCGCAGCTGCAGCGCGCCCTCTCCTGCGGGCAGGGTGAGGGTCGGCGGTCGCGCGCCGTTGATCACACGCACCACGTACGCCTGGCGGCCGCCATTCTCGAAGAACTGCTCGATGGCGTACGCGAGCGTCGAGGGCTGCCACAGTCCGCCGAAGAGCTGTTGGAAGTCGCTGAAGCTCGCGATGGGCGTTGCGCGGTTGACGGGTCCCTTCAGCGTGCGCCCGATGAAGGCGGTGACCCCGGTCGGCGCGCGCGCGATGGCACCGGCCGCGCCGTCGGCATTCGCAAGAGCGCGCAGCGGCGCCGGCGCGGACCATGCGGCGGCGCTATCCTTCATCGGCGCTCTGTTCGCGCGCGCGCAGTTCGCGCTCCGCCAGCGCGCGCTCGAGCTCTTCGCTTTTGCGGGCGATTTCCGCGAGCAGCAGCTGGAGCCATTCGGAAAGCTCAGCCATCTGCACTCTACTACGTTCCCGTCTTCACAGGCGGGGCGGGCGCGACCGGCAGCGGCGCCTCGTGCGGATCCCGATCGGACAGCATCTCGCGGAAGCTCGCCTCGTCGGGGGGCAGGTCTGACTTTCCGTCCCAGGTGGCGCCGTCGGGCACGCGGTTCTGCACCGTCGGCGCGCTCGCGAGCACCGCGTCCAGGCTTGTGTCCGCGCGCGACACCGCCACGGGAATGCCGCGCGGCTCGTGCGCGAGCGCCGCCACCAGCTCCACGTTCAACGTCTTCTCGTGGTGCTTCAGCTGCTTCTCGATGCGCGCCTGCTGCGCCTTGGGCAGGCCATCGGCCTGCGCCTGCTTGCCGTCGTGGGAGTCATCCTCCAGAGCCCCGCTCGCCTGCATGTACAGCTCGCCGTCGCGCCAGCCGAAGAGGAACGGCTGGTTGACGACGCGCACCTGCGTGCCGATCGGAATCATGTCGTAGAAAGACTCGATGTCCTCCGGATACAGGCGGATGCAGCCGTGGCTCGAGCGCAGGCCCACGCCTGCCGGCTTGTTGGTGCCGTGAATCAGATAGCTCGGCCACGCCAGGTAGAAGGCATAGCGGCCGAGCGGATTGTCGGGGCCGGGGCCGATGATGGCATCCAGATCCTCGCCGTTCTCCTTGTGCTCCTTGATGACGGAGACCGGCACGTGCCACACCGGATCCTTCTGCCGGCGCGTGATCTTGGTGACCCCTTCGGGGGTTTTCCAGCCGACCTTGCCGATGCCGATGGGGTGCGTGTAGACGAGCGGCACTTCGCCGGCCTTGTGCGCCGGGAAGTAGAAGAGGCGCATGGTGGCCACATTGATGATGATGCCCTCGCGCGGCGCGGTCGGCAGAATGAACTGCGTCGGCACGACGATCGTCTTGCCCGCGCCGGGCAGCCAGGGATCGACCCCCGGATTCGCGCGCACGATTTCCTCATAGCCGACATTGAAGCGCCGCGCGATGTCGGTGAGCGTGTCCTCTTTGGAGGCGGTCGTGATCTGCACGTGACCGATGAGGTCCTGGTCGGCCTCGAGCTCGAAGCGGAAGGTCGGCTCCGGCAGCGCCGCCGGCGGCGGCTCGGGCGGCAGCGGCGGCGGCGCGGCCTTCGCACGGCCGGACCACGCCCCCTGCCAGAGCGAGCAGGAAGCCAAGCCCAAGAGAAGGATCGCCAGGGCGATGCGCGGCAGCGGGTGCGAAACGGGGGGAGGCATGCGTTCGATTATGACATCCGCTCTCATTGCGCTACAGCAGAACGGGCTGGTTCGGCAGCTCGTTGCTGCCTGCGCCGCGGCGGCCCGGAAAATGCCGCTCCAGCAGGCGCCCGACCTGCTGAATGCCCGCAACCGAGCCGCTGCCAAAGTCGCCGGCCCGATAGTGCCGCTGCATCTCGCGGCAGATCTGATCCCACTCCGACTGCTGCACCTGCGCCGCAAGCCCCCGATCGGCCAGTATCTCCACGGCGCGGTCGGCGAGCAGCACGTAGATGAGAACGCCGTTGTTGTGGGCCGTGTCCCACACGCCCAGCTGGCCGAACACCTGCAGGGCGCGTTGCCGGGGCGAGACCTCATGCCAGAGCGCAGCCGGATGCAGCGCCGTCTCGATGACGAAGCGGATCTCGCCCGCATGCTGCGACTCGACCTGCGCGATCGTCGACTCGATATCCTTCAGCACCTGCGGCGTAAAGCGCCGGTGGGTGCTCCAGTGTGTCGCAAACAAATGGCGCAGGGCGCGTCCGAGCTTCACTCTACGACTCCTACCAGCTGCCCGAGGCGCCGCCGCCACCGAAGCCGCCGCCACCGCCGCTGAAACCTCCCCCACCGCCAAAGCCCCCGCCGCCCAACATGCCGCCGCCGAAGCCGCCAAACCCGCCGCCGCGCATCAGTCCGCCGCCCATGCCCGAAAGGAGCGAGAACACGAACGCCGCGAGCGCCGCCAGGATCGCAGCGACCAGGAGTCCGCCGAAGAACCACACCAGGACGCCGGTGATCCCCGCGGTCACCGCCGCGCCCGCGGGCCGTCCCAGAACCGCGCGCAATACGCTCGAGCCCACGAGCACTGCGACGAATAGGACCGGCAGAAACCCGGAGCCGCGGCGCGAGCCGCCCGCGCGCCAGGCGTGATCGGGCGCGGGCAGCGCCTCGCCCTCGATGACACGGGCGATCTGCTCCACCCCGGCATTGATGCCGCCATAGAAATCATTCTGTGCAAAGAGCGGCCGGATGGTCTCCGCAATGATGCGGTTCGCGATCGCATCCGGCAGCGCCCCCTCGAGACCGTAGCCGACTTCGATGCGCACGCGGCGGTCGTTCTTCGCGACAATGAGCAGCGCCCCGTCGTCCACGTGCGCGCGCCCGATGCGCCATTGTTCAACGACGCGGATCGAATATTGCTCGATCTCCTCGGGGTGCGTCGTCGGCACGAGCAATACCACAATCTGCGCGCCCTTCCTCGCCTCGAAGGCGGCGAGCTTCTCTTCCAGTGCCGACTGCTGCTCGGCGGTCAGCGTGCCGGTGAGGTCCGTGACCCGCGCTTCGAGCTTGGGAATGGGCTGCAGGCCCTGCGCGCTCGCCAGCCCGAAAGTTCCCATGAGGAGCGCGAGCCAGGCGCGGCCGACGCGAGACCTCACCGCCTGCGCGCGAGCGCTCAATGAGGCGAAGCGGGTGCCGGTGGCGGCGGCGCTGCGGCCGGGCGCGCCTGGGAGGCGACGCCGTTGCCGAAATCGACCGTCGGCGCGACCGCAATCGCCGCCTCGTTGCCGACCGTGAAACTCGGCTTCACCTTGAAACCAAACAGCTTGGCGGTGAGATTGGCCGGGAAGGAGCGCACGGTGACGTTGTAGTTGCGCACCGCGTCGATATAGCGGTTGCGCGCCACGGTGATGCGATTTTCGGTGCCCTCGATCTGCGCCTGCAGATCCCGGAAGTTCGCATCCGACTTCAGCTGCGGATAGGCCTCGGTGACGGCGAACAGGCTCTTCAGCGCCTGCGTCAGCTCGCCCTGCGCGGCCTGAAATTTCTGCAGCGCCACCGGATCATTGATGAGCTCGGGGGTGAGCTGGATGGAGTTGGCCTTGGCACGCGCCTCGGTCACGCCGATCAGTACCTGCTGCTCCTGAATGGCGAAGCCTTTGACGGTGTTGACCAGATTCGGAATGAGATCGGCGCGGCGCTGGTACTGGTTGACCACCTCCGCCCAGGACGCCTTGACGTTCTCATCCTGTTGCTGCAGCGAGTTGTAGCTGCAGCCGGAGAGCGCGGTGAAGACGACAGCCACGAACGCAAGTGTCCAGCTACGCATCGATCCCTCATCACGGCAAGTTAGGGGCGGGCAATCTTCCCGAGCCCTCGGGAGGTCGATTCTAGACTAAAAAAAAACCCCGGGCGGTTAGGCCCGGGGCTGAAATGCGGACTTTCGATGAAGGGAAGGAAGTCCGCTAGGGGATTGTGAGCACCCTCTGGGTTGGTCCAGTCAATGCAATCGGGCCCAGTGAAGAATCTTGATGTCCTCACTGTTGAGATCGAAACTTTGCGCGAGCAAGGTGCACAATTCGCGGGCGCCGCCGGCCGGCTCGAGCGGCTTGCGCAGCTCCACGACGCCGCTCCATTCGCTGGCATCGGATTCCTGCAGCGGAATCTGGGCGGTTGCCGTTACGAAGTGTGTGTAATACCGAGCGGGCATGCTCTAAAGAGTAGTGGCCGCATTGATTTATGGCCGTGAAGCGTTCCACAAATCGATCAAGCTTTCCGTCAGCTGTTGTTGCAACATAAGATCCCCCCGGAACCGCCGCATGCCGCGTTTTAGGCCTCCCGCAACGCCCGGCTCGCAGTACATCACGCGAGAGGGCGCGGCGTGCCTGCGTGCGGAGCTCGACGCGCTGTGGCGGCGCGAGCGCCCGCGGGTGACGCAGGCGGTGGCGGAAGCTGCGGCGCAGGGCGACCGCTCCGAAAATGCGGACTACGTGTACGGCAAGCGGCGGCTGCGCGAGATCGACCGGCGCGTGCGTTTCCTGCGCCAGCGCCTGGACGGCATGGTGGTGGTCGAAGCGCCGCCGGCGGACACGGCCCGCGTATTCTTCGGCGCGTGGGTGTCGCTCGAGTCGCCGCACGGCGGCCGCGAGTGCTATCGGATCGTGGGCCCCGACGAGTTCGATCAGGCGCCGGGCTATATCAGCATGGACTCGCCGCTGGGACGCGCGCTACTGCGCAGGACATTGCACGATGAGCTCACGGTCGAGCTGCCCGGCGGCGCGCGCACCTTTGTCATCACGCGGATTCAATACGGCGAGCGGCCGCCCGAGTGAATGAGGACTACCACAGCACGCGCACGTTTTTGAACTGCCAGGGATCGCTCTTATCGATGTCTTCGGGAAAGAGGCGATCGCGCTCATGCAGCGGCGTCCAGTCGGTGTATTGGCCGACGACGCTGCCCAGATAGGGCATGCAGATCTCGAGATTGCGCCGGAAGTCCATCTCGTCGGGCTCGGTGACGCCGCAGTTGGGGTTCTCGATCGCCCAGATCATGCCGGAGAGACACGCTGCCGTGACCTGCAGGCTGGTCGCGCTGTTGTGCGGCGCGAGCTTGCGCGCCTCGCCGATCGCAAGCTGCGAGCCGAACCAGTAGGCGTTGTTCTTGTGTCCGGCGAGCAGCACCCCGAGCTCATCGATGCCCGAGTCGATGTCGTCCATCAGAATCCGCTTGCGCTCCTGCAGCTGCCAATTGCGTCCGGCAAACTCGTGCAGCGACACGACCGCCGCGTCGCACGGGTGATAGGCGTAATGCACGGTGGGCCGGTAGACCGCCTGCGCGCCGTCGCGCACCGTGTAGTAGTCGCAGATGGAGATCGATTCGCCGTGCGTGATGCAGAAGCCATGAAAGTGGCCCGCGAGCGGCGTCCAGGTGCGCACGCGCGTGCTCGCACCCGGCTGCATGAGGTAGATGGCGCACATGCAGCCAAAATCATGACGCTTGCCGTCGCGCGGAAAGTTCCGCTCGTGCGTTCCCCAGCCGAGTTCGGCCGGCTGCGAGCCTTCGCTGACGAAGCCGTCGATCGACCAGGTGTTGACGAACTCGTTCGGCTCCTTGGGCACGTGCGAGACCTGCGTGTCGCGCTCGGCGATGTGGATCACCTTCACGCCGAGACGGCGCGCGAGATCGCCCCAGTCGGCGCGCGACTGCGGATTGCCGCTCTCGGCGCCGGTGTCGGTGGCGATATTGAGGAGCGCCTGCTTCACCAGATGCGAGACGAGCCCCGGGTTTGCGCCGTGCGTGAGCACCGCGGTCGGCGAGCGGGCGTTGCCGGGACGCAAGGCGAGCGCCTCCTCGCGCAGCGCGTAATTCGTGCGGCGTGCCGCCGGCACCGTCGGGTCCGTGTAGCCGCCGGGCCAGGGCTCGATGCAGGTGTCGAGATACATCGCGCCTTTTTCCCAGCACAGCTTGATGAGAGCCGTGCTCGAGACGTCCACCGACACATTCAGGAGAAAGTCGCCGCGCCCGAGAAGCGGATTCAGGACTCGGCGGAAGCTCTCGCGCGTGAGCGTCTCGCACACGAGCTTGATGCCAAATTCAGCAGCCACCGCGCGCCCGCGCTCGTCCGCCGTGACGATCGTCAGGCGCTCGGGCGGCACGCCGATGTGCCGCAGGATGAGCGGCAGGACACCCTGCCCGATGCTGCCGAAGCCGACGAGCAGAATCCGTCCGGGAAATTCAATGTGAACTTTGTGGGAAGTCATCAATGTTTCAGCCGTGCGTTTCGCGCCAGTGCGGCGGGTAGGTGCGCTCGTAGCCCGGCAGCGCCTCCACGCGCGCGATCCAGCGGCCGAGCGCCGGGTAGTGCGTCTCGATCGGCAGGAAGCGCGAGGACAGATCACGCGCCGCGGGTCGGTTGAGCGCACGCCGCACCAGCTGGATCGACGGAAAAATCACCATATCCGCAGCCGACACGCTCTCCCCCACGATCCAGTTGGACTTCGACAGCCGGCCCTCGATGGTGCGCGCTTCACTCGCGACGACGTGCATCGCCTCGGTAAGATCGGGCGCCGGCCCGTTCGGCGCGAAACCGAACACGGTTCTGACGAGGCTCGTCACCTGCTGCTCGGCATAGGCCTGAAATTCGCAGATCACCCGCATGATGACACCCGCTTCCTCCGGCGTGCGGCCGAAGATCGGCGGATCCGGGTACTTCAGGTCAAGATAATAAAGAACGGCGAGCGACTCGAATATGACGTAGTCGCCGTCCTTCAGCACCGGCACCCGGCCGCGCGGATTGAGCGCCAGCATCTGCGGCGACTTGTGCTCCTGCTTCGAGAACTGCAACACGTGGCTCGTGTACGGCACCCGCTTGTACTCGAGCGCCAGCAGCACGCGCCACGCGTACGGACTGCCGCTGCCCCAGTACAAGTCGATCGCCATAGAATGTCGCAGCCCTTACACCGTTGCGTGATTGTAGCGGCAACGCTGCTCGGCCGAAAATGCATCCCCTCCGAAAATGCGTGACTTTATGTACACGACGCTCATAGAAACGGCGCAACTCGCCGCCGCACTCGACGATCCGCACTGCGCGATCTTCGATTGCCGCTTCGATCTTGCGCAGCCGGACTGGGGCGCGCGCGTCTACGCCGCCGGCCACATCCCCCATGCGCGCTATGCACATCTTGACCGCGATCTGGCGGGCGCGGTGCACGTGCACAGCGGCCGCCATCCGCTGCCGCAGATCGCACACTGGAGCGCGCGCCTGAGCGCTTGGGGCATCGATGCGAGCGTGCAGGTCGTCGCCTACGATCAAGGCAACGGCGCCTATGCCGCGCGCCTGTGGGCGCTCATGCGCTGGGTCGGCCACACGAGGGTCGCGGTTCTGAACGGCGGCTTCGCTGCGTGGGTCGCCGCGGGGCTGCCGGTCAGCGTCGCAGTCGCTGCGCGCACGCCAACGCAGTTCACTGCGCCTGCCAGTGCCCTCGGCACGCTCGGCACCGGCGAGGTTGAGCGTGCGCTCGCCGAGGCGCGGATCCTCCTGGTCGATGCGCGCGGTGCCGATCGCTTCGCCGGCGAAAATGAGAAGATCGACCCCGTCGCCGGGCATATCCCCGGCGCTCGCAACGAGCCCTTCGCGGCCAATCTTGACCCGCAGGGACGCTTCCTGCCGGCGTCAGCGCTTCGCAGCCGCTGGCAGGCGGTTCTCGGAACGCGCCCCGCCAGCGAGCTTGTGTCTATGTGCGGCTCGGGCGTGACTGCATGTCACAACCTCTTGGCGCTCGAGATTGCGGGCCTGTCCGGCGCGCGACTGTATCCGGGCTCTTGGAGCGAATGGATCCGCGATCCATCGCGTCCCATCGCTCGCGGACCCATCTGATATACCCCGTGCTCTATACACCGCAGCCAGTTTTGGTATGGTGCGCAACGTTGAAACTGTCCGCTTCGTGGCTGGTCCTTTGGAAGTCAAGGAATCCAGCCACGCGCATTTTTGGGAGTCGCAACACTTGTCCGCGGATCCGAAGAGCGCCGTCAGCGGCGGCAAAGTGAAGTTCAATCCGGCGCAGCCGTGGCGCATCGAGGATTCGCTCGATCTCTACCACGTGAACGCCTGGGGCAAGGGCTACTTCTCCATCAATGACGCCGGACACGTTGTCGTGCGCCCGGACACCCAGCCGGGCCGCGACATCGATCTCTTTGAGGTGGTCGAAGGCCTGCGGGCGCGCGATCTCACGACCCCGGTCGTCGTACGGCTCTCAGACATCCTGGCGCACCGGCTGAAGCATCTGCACGCCGCCTTCCAGCAGGCGATCAGCGAGAACGACTACAAGAACTGCTACGCGGCGGTGTATCCGATCAAGGTGAACCAGCAGCGTCTGGTCGTCGAAGAGGTGTATCGCTACGGCAAGGAATTTGGCTTCGGCCTGGAAGTGGGCTCCAAGCCCGAGCTTCTGGCGGTCATGGCCATGACCGAGAATGAGCCCACCCGGCTCATCATCTGCAACGGCTTCAAGGACGACAGCTACATCGAAGCTGTCACGCTTGCGACCAAGCTCGGCCGCACCATCATTCCGGTGGTCGAAAACTTCGCCGAGCTGAATCTGATCTTGAAGCATGCCGATACCTATGGCGTGCGGCCGCGCGTGGGCGTGCGCGTCAAGCTCTTCAGCGAAGGCTCGGGCCGCTGGGCCGACTCGGCCGGCGACAAGTCGAAGTTCGGCCTGTTCATTACCGAGATCCTCGAGCTCTTCGCCGTGCTCAAGGCGCGCAACATGCTCGACTGCCTGCAGCTCGTGCACTGCCATCCGGGCAGTCAGCTGCAGGACATCCGCCGCGTCAAAGACGCCATCAACGAGCTCGCGCACGTGTACGCGGAGCTGAAGCTGATGGGAGCAGGATTGCAGTACATCGACGTCGGCGGCGGCCTCGGCGTCGATTACGACGGCAGCGGCACCAACTTCTCCTCGTCGATGAACTACACGCTGAACGAGTACGCGAGCGACGTCGTCTACCGCATCGCGAGCGTCTGCAACGCGCGCGACATTCCTCATCCGATGATCATCAGCGAATCCGGCCGCGCCATCGCGGCCTATCACAGCGTGCTGATCTTCAACGCGCTCGGCTCCTCGGCGCTCGACAAGTTCAAGGTGACGGGCGAGGTCGCGCAGGATTACAGCGGCAGCGAGGAGCTGCCGCAGCCGGTGCAGGACTTGTTTGAGGCTTACCGCGCGGTCAGCGAGCGGCGCCTGGTCGAGTGCTACCACGATGCGCTGACCGCGCGCGAGCAGATCCTGCAGATGTTCAATCTCGGACTCTTGTCGCTCGAGTTCCGCGCCCTGGCAGAGCGGCTCTACTGGGCGGTGTGCACCAAGATCCGCGACGCGTGCAGAAAGATCGATCGGCTGCCCGAGGAGCTCGAGGATCTCGAGTCGATCCTGAGCGACACCTATTTCTGCAACTTCTCGGTGTTCCAGTCGCTGCCCGACAGCTGGGCGATCGACCAGCTCTTTCCCATCATGCCCATTCATCGGCTGGGCGAGCGCCCGACGCGCACCGGCGTGCTCGCGGATATCACCTGCGACTCGGACGGCAAGATCGACAAATTCGTCTCGCTGCGCGACGTCAAGCACGCGCTCGAACTGCACGAGCTCGTCCCCGGCGACGAGTACTACCTGGCCGCTTTTCTAGTCGGCGCCTACCAGGAAACGCTCGGCGACCTGCACAATCTCTTCGGCGACACGCACGTCATCCACATCCGCCTCCACGACGAGGGCGGCTGGTGGATCGAGGAGATCGTCAAGGGCGACACCGCGATCAAGGTTCTCGAGTACATGGAGTACGACGTCGAGGAGCTGTATCCCGCGCTGGCGCGCGACTGCGAGCGCGCCATCCGCGACGGCCGCATGACGATCGCTGAAAGTCAGGCCCTGAAGCGCTTCTACGAGGGGGAGCTCAACGGCTACGCCTACCTCGAGTCGGACGGCCCGGCGTAGCGCGGGATTCGAGGACCTGCGCTCGCCCCGGGGCACGCGTGATTGCAGCCGCCCGCGCTGCGGCGCTGGGACGTCCTCAGCCACTGCCTTTCGGTATGCCATTTGCAGGTCGCCGCCGGCACCGGCGGCATCGTCATCGGCGCCGGAAAGTCCGCTGCACGGCTCACTATTTACTTCCCGCGGCGGCGGGGAGTAGCATTTCCGCTGCCCGCGCTCAGCTGTCTGCTTTTCACAAGCGAGTGATTGGATGACGACGATCTATGTAGGGAATCTCTCCTTCAACGCCACCGAGCAGGACGTTCGCAGTCTTTTCGAACGCCACGGCAAAGTGGATTCCGTCAAACTCATAATGGACCGTGAAACCGGCAAGCCCCGCGGCTTTGGTTTTGTTGACATGGAACAAAACGAAGCACAGGCGGCCATTCAAGCGTTGAACGGTCATCAGATGAACGGCCGACCGCTACGCGTCAATGAAGCGCAGGAACGTCCGCAGCGCCCACGTCAGGGCGGCGGTCCGTTCCGGCGCTGAATGCCTGCAGCGCACAGGTGCGTTCTCGCCGCTCTCGCCATTGCGCTGGTGACCGTCGCCTGCGCAGCGGCCAGCAGCACCCAGGAAACGGCCGCCGCGGCGCTCGACCGCGTTGTCGCTGACGGCCATCGGCCCGCGGCCGACCGCGAGCGCGACGCCTACCGCCACCCGAAGGAAACCCTGCTCTTCTTTGGCCTGCGCCCGCACATGCAGGTAGTGGAGATCTGGCCGGAACCGGGCTGGTACACCGAGATCATCGCGCCGCTCGTCAAGGATCAGGGCAAATACTATGCGGCGCTGGTGGTTGCGCATCCGGACAATGCCTACGCCGCGGCGCGCCGCAAGGCCTACGAGGAGCGCTTCGCCGCTCACCCCGAGATCTATGGAAAGATCGAGCTCACGAGCTTTGGCCCGGGTGCGGGGGCCATTGCGCCCCCGGAGTCGGTCGACCTGGTGGTCACCTTCCGCAATATCCATAACTGGATGGCGGGCGGCTGGGCGCCGCAGGCCTTTGCCTACATGTACAAGGCCTTGAAGCCCGGCGGCATCCTCGGCGTCGTCGAGCATCGCGGCAATCCCGACCTGCCGCAGGACCCCAAGGCGAAAAACGGCTACGTGCGCGAGGATGAGGCGATCCGCCTGATCGAGTCGCAGGGATTCGCGCTTGTGGCGAAGTCGGAGATCAATGCCAATCCCAAGGACACGAAGGACTATCCGCAGGGCGTGTGGACGCTGCCGCCGGTCTATCGCCTGGGAGACAAGGACAAGGAAACCTACGCCGCCATCGGCGAGAGCGATCGCTTCACCCTGAAGTTCGTGAAGCCGAAGAGCAAATAGCGCTCACCACATCTCCTTCAGACGCGTGCCGACGTCGAGCGCCGCGCCGTTGCCGTCCGCGAGATTGTCCTCCGCCAGAGTGGATCCCTGGAATGCCACCGCGTCGAAGCACTTCAGAACCTTCTCCGTCATGAAGCGGCTGCGCCCGCCATAGACGTGCGCTGCCGCGTTCTTGGGCTGATTCGTCAGATAGAACTTGAGCGGCACGAGGAGGAGCAGCTCGTCGCGCGCGCGGGTCATCGCCACGTACAGGAGTCGCCGCTCCTCCTCGATGAGCTCCTCCTTGCCGGTGGCGAACTCGGAAGGAAAGCTGCCGTCGACGACATTGAGCAGATAGACGGTGTCCCATTCCATACCCTTGGCCGAATGGATCGTCGAGAGCACGAGATAGTCCTCGTCGAGCACAGGCTGTCCGGCAAGATCGCTCGTGGCGTGGGGGGGATCGAGTGACAGCTCGGTGAGGAAGCGCTCGCGCGAGGGATATTGCCCCGACAGCAGTTCGAGCTGATCGAGGTCGCCGATGCGTGTATGGACGTGCTCGTAGAGGCGCTCGAGGTGCGGCTGGTACCAGTCGCGCACGAGACGCACCTGCCCCGCCCATGGCCGCTCCTGCGAACCGAGGATCATCACAAGTTCGGCAAGCTTGCGCCAGGCCACCGCGGCGGCCGGCGGCGCTTTGAAGTCCTGCAGGGACGCGAAGCTGCAGCCCGCGGCCTCGAAGTGCTCGAGCGCGTGGCGGCCGTTCGCGGGGCCCATGCCCGGCAGCAGCTGCACGACACGAAACGCGGCGACCGTGTTGCGCGGATTGTCCGCCCAGCGCAGCACCGACAGGAGATCTTTGATATGGGCGGCCTCGAGAAACTTAAGTCCACCGTACTTCACGAATGGAATCCGCCGCCGCGCGAGCTCCACCTCGAGGATGTCGCTGTGGCTTGAGCCCCGAAACAGCACCGCCTGCTGGCGCAGCGGCACATTGGCCTCGCGCCGCCGCAGCACTTCACTGCAGACAAACTCCGCCTGCGCCGCCAGATCAGGCACGGTGATGAGGCGCGGCCGCGCGCCGGCGCCGCGGATTGCGAGCAGGTGCTTGCGGTACTGGCGCGGCGCGTCGAGCATCAGCGCGTTGGCGGCATCGAGCACGGGCTGCGTCGAGCGGTAGTTCTGCGCCAGCGTGACGACCTCGGCGCGCGGCACGAAGCGGTCGGGAAAGCCGAGCATGTTGTCGACCGCCGCCGCGCGAAAGGAATAGATGGCCTGCGCATCATCGCCCACCACCGCGAGCCCCGCGCCGTCGGGCCTGAGTGCATGCAGGATGTCGGCCTGCAGTTTGTTGGTGTCCTGATACTCATCGACGAGCACGTGATCGAAGTTGCCGCTGACGTGCGCGGCCAGGCGCGACTCGCCCATCATTGCGTGCCAGTACAGCAGCAGATCGTCGTAATCGAGCAGATTGCAGCGCTGTTTGCGCTCCACATAGCCGCGATACAGTTTCGACAGCTCCGCCTCCCACTGCACGCACCAGGGATACTGTTCGGCGAGCGTCTCCTTCAGGGCGCGCCCGGTATTGACGCGATAGGAGTAGATCTGCAGGCAGGTTTCCTTGCGCGGGAAGCGCTGCTCCTTGGCGGCAAGCCCCAGCTCCTGGCGCAGCCCGTCGAGCAGATCCGCGGCATCGGCGCGATCGATCACGGAGAACTGCGGATCAAGCTTGAGGTGGCGCGCGTAGTGGCGCAGCAGCCGGTTGCCTACGGAATGGAACGTGCCGGTCCAGATCAGGCGCTGCAGGAGCGTCTGAGCGAGTCCGCCAATGGATTCATTGAGAGCCTTTCTGATGATGTCGTGGGCGCGACGCCGCATCTCCGCGGCCGCGCGCCGCGTGAACGTCAGCATGAGGATGCGCCCCGGATCCACGCCGTGAATCGCCAGGTGCGCAACGCGATGTGCGAGCGTGTCCGTCTTGCCGGTGCCGGCGCCCGCCACGATCAGAAGCGGCCCGGACTTCAGGCCCTTCTGCGGTTGCGCTTCTCCATAGGAGACCGCCTTCCGTTGCGGACCGTTGAGCTTCTCCAGGTGCGACGCGGTTGCCAAGCGCCGCGACTATACTCAAGGGCCCGCCGCGCGGCTATTGACGCGGTCGCAACTGTGCGCGCTGCGCCAGCGGTGCGCACAGTATTTCGCCTGTACGCGGCGCGCCGGCGTCGCTAGGCTTGCAGCATGACCTTGCAGAGCCGCACCAATCACTTTCGTGGACGCGTGGTGCACGTCACGGTCGACGAAGTCGTGCTGCCGAACGGCCATCGCGCGCTGCTGGATGTTGTGCACCATCCCGGAGGGGCTGCGGCGGTGGCCATCGATGCCGCGGCGCGCGTGTGTCTGCTGCGTCAATATCGCTACGTCGCCGGCGGCTGGCTGTGGGAGTTGCCGGCCGGCAAGCTCGAGCCGCATGAGGAGCCGCTGGCGACTGCGCAGCGCGAGCTCGCGGAGGAAGCCGGCGCACGGGCCGCGCATTGGCAGCCGCTGGGAAGCTACCTGAGCTCGCCAGGCGTCTTCACCGAGGTCATCCATCTGTTCCTCGCGACCGATCTGGCTGCGGCGGTGAGCGCGCATGAGGCCTCCGAGGTCATCGAGGTTCATTGGATCGCGCTGGCGCAAGCCCGCGGCTGGGCTCTCGAGGGCACCATCCGCGATGGCAAGACGGCCCTGGGCGTCCTGCGCGCTGCCGCCCAAGTCATTCCGTGACGCGCTGCACAGCCGCTCGGGCGGTGCCTCTCTAAGCTTTATTACGCTCGATGGGGCCAGCCCCAATGCAACTTAATCTATGAAAGATCCCAAGACAAAACCGCCTGTCGAGAGCGATGCCGACGGCAACGCGGAAAGCGCCAATCGCAGACGTCTCGGCAAGATCGTGCACGATGACCGTGGCTGCGCCTCGGTCGAATGGCTGGATGCCCCGGAGGACTACGTGCGCCCGGTGCTCGAGCTCGAGGACGGCGGCAAGGCGCAAAGCCGGGTGAAGATCGTGCGCGAGCGCGAGCGGCCGCTGTCGATCGCCAAACAAGACGCCTTCAATCCCTACCAGCGCTCGGTGCCGGAGGCGCCGGCCGCAGGCGGCGGTGGTACGCGCCGCGATCTGCGCAAGCTCTCCAACTGGATCAAGATGATGCGCGAGATCGAGGAGCGCAAACAGCTCGACAAGGACGAAGCCGAGAAGCCCCGCGAGGATTAGGCGCGCAAGCCTCAGCGCCCGCGCTCGATGTGTGCCATCTTGCGGCCGTCGCTCAGACGATAGAAGCGGCGCAGCTGCGCCAATACGTCCCGTCCGAGTTCCGCGCGTGAGTCACGCAGACCGCGTTCGAGCTGCCGGCAGAACTTCTCCGCATAGCCGCTCGCGGCGCGATACATCCGCTGCCGGCTGCGCGTCAGAGTCGGATCAATGCGCGTGCGCTCGAACAGCAGCCGCATGAGCTCGGCCGGAAATCGCTGCGGCGACTGCCGCCGCAGGAGCGCGAAGCTCGCGACATATTTGTCGATCTCCGCCTGCATCTCCAGCTCCAGAATCGATACCGGCTTGTCGTGCCCGGCATTCCACGCCAAATAGACGAAGTGGCTCACGCCCTCGAGCGCCGTCCAGTAGTCGGCGACGTTGCCGGCGTGCAGATGCTCGAGCGGATCGGCGCGTCGCAGGCGCTCGAGGAGCTCGGGATCAAGATAGAGCGACACGCCGACGGCATCGCGCTCCTCGACGATGATGAGCTCCTCTTCGGCTGAGGCGTGCGGCGCACGCTGCGGCAGTCGGGTGCGCTCGGTGACGAGAAAGTCGTAGACGTCGTGCGCGAGCGGCACGTCGTAGATGCCGCCGATGAGATCCTGGATCCTCCGCAGAATCATCGGCTCAGTGCGCAACGGCGAGGCGCGCCGCGGCGCTCGGATGCACGCCGAGGCGCTGCAGAATCTGATAGGAGCGCCGGCTTCCGGTCTTCAGCCAGATCTCGTAGAGCCGCAGGATGTCGCGATCCGAATGACGGTAGGCCGTTTCCGCCAGCTCGTTCAGTGCATCGACCAGCGGCTGAAATTTTTGCGCGAGCTCGGCGAACACCGCGCCCAGCACGCGCCGCGGGCCGCGCGCGTGCGCCACGGCGAGCGTGCCATAGGCGCGGCCTCCCATGGCGATGTGGTAATCGATGTCGACAAGCCTGCGCGCGAAGCTTTGCGCGAAAAAGCCGGCGATGAAGAGCGACACATCACCGAGACGCTGCAATCCGCGGTGGCGGTCCTGGGCCGAGGGTGCCTCGAGCGCCTCGGAAAGCATCACCGCGAGCGGTTTCAAACGTGTGCCGGTGGGCGTGCGCTCGTAGAGCGCCTCGGAGCGGGCAAACAGCGTGAGGAGGTTGACGACATAGTGTTCGGTCTGGTCTTCAACGCACAGGCGCTGCTTGGCGCATGCGCTCTGCAGCGCGTCGTGGAAGAACTCGCGCAGATTGGCGACAGGAATCAGTCCCGGCGAACGTGCGGATTCAGGCATGGCGGGCCTACCTCCTGTTATTGTTTATATATTAATAACGGCGCGCGCGGCATAAAGTTCACACGGTTCGGCAGCGCAAATGTGTGATCGAGTGCGCTGAAATCCAAGCGCGCCGCAGCAGCGCCGCCTTGGCAGCCAGAATCACAGAGTGCTGATGCGGGGCGGCGCGCCGAGGCTACAATAAGTAGTGCCCTTCTCCGGAAAACCCTCCGTGGCGAGTTCGCGCCTTCTGTGTTTAGGCCTGCTGGCGCTCGCGAGCGCGCTCGCGGCACCTGTGCGCGGCAGCGGGGCGGCGTTTACCGCGGACGATCTCGTACGGCTGCAGCGCGTCTCCGATCCGCAGCCCTCTCCCGACGGCCGCTACGTGGTGTTCGTGCTGCGTTTGACGGACTTGGCCGCCAATGAGGGGCGCACGCATCTGCTCGTCATCGATACCACCGCGCAGAGTCGACGCGTACGTGCGCTCGCGTGGAACGTGGCCAATGATTGGAGCCCGCGCTGGGCGCGCGACAGCCGCACGCTCTACTTCCTCTCGACGCGCTCGGCGTCCGTGCAGGTGTGGCGCCTGTCGCTCGACGGTGGCGATCCGCTGCAGGTGACGGATTACCCGCTCGATGTCGGCAGTCTGAAGGTATCGCCGGCGAGCGATCGCATCGCAGTCTCGATGGAAGTGCTGCCGGAGTGCGCGGATCTGCAATGCACGAAGGCGACTCTCGAAGCGCTGCGTGTCGGCGGCGGCACGAGCGGGCGGCCGGCGGGCGCATCGGGCCAGATCTACACACAGCTCTTCGTGCGCCACTGGGACCGCTGGAGAAACGGCACGCGCTCGCATCTATTTGTCGCCCGCCTGGAAAAGGACGGGCGCGCTGCGACCCCCGTCGACGTGTCGAAGAGCCTCGATGCGGATGTGCCCTCAAAGCCCCTGGGCGGCGATGAGGAATTCAACTTCAGCCGCGACGGCAGGAACATTGTGTTCGCGGCGCGCATCGCCGGTCGCACCGAGCCCTGGTCGACCAACTTTGATCTCTTCGAGGCGTCCGTCGACGGCTCGGCGCCCACCAATCTCACCCAGCAGAATCCTGCCGCCGACACTCAGCCCGTCTTCCTGCAAAACGGCGATCTCGCCTATCTTGCCGCGGATCGGCCCGGCTTTGAGTCGGATCGGCTGCATATCAACGTGCGCGATGCGCACACCGGGAAAACGCGCGCGCTCACGGACTCCTGGGACCGATCGGTCACGCGGCTCGGCAGCAGCGCCGACGGCGCGCGCCTGATTGCAACCGCCGCCGATGGCGGCCAGGAGGCGCTCTTCGCGATCGATCCGGCCAACGGCAAGCCGCACAAGATCGTCGGCACGGGCGAGGTCGGCAACTTCGCCGCAACCCAGGATGCCGTCTACTTCACCTGGGCGAACCTCGCCGCCCCGGCGGATCTGTACGTCACGCGGCTCGCGGAAGGCGCGCCGCCGCGGCGTGTGACCGCGGTCAACCAGTCGCTGCTCGCGCAACGCGAGCTCGGTGCCTACGAGCAGTTCAGCTTCAAAGGCTGGAACGAGGAGACCGTGTACGGCTATGTGGTGAAGCCCTTCGGATTTGCAGCGGCCAAGCGCTTCCCCATCGCCTTCATCGTGCACGGCGGCCCGCAGGCGAGCTTTCAGAACATCTGGAACTACCGCTGGAACGCGCAGGTCTTCGCCGCACGCGGCTACGGCGCGGTCATCATCGATTTCCACGGCTCCCCCGGCTACGGCCAGGCCTTCACGGATTCGATCAGCAAGGACTGGGGCGGCAAGCCGCTCGTCGATCTGCAAAAGGGCCTGGCGGCCGCGATCGCCCGCTATCCGTGGCTCGACGGCGCGCGCGTCTGCGCGCTCGGCGCCTCCTACGGCGGCTTCATGATGAACTGGATCGAGGGCAACTGGCCGGATCGCTTCCGCTGCATCGTCAATCACGACGGGCTCTTTGATCAGCGCAGCATGTACTACGAGACCGAGGAGCTGTGGTTTCCGGAATGGGAAGCCGGCGCGCCCTACTACGAGAATCCGCAGGCCTATGAGAATTTCAACCCGGCTGATTTCGTGACACGCTGGCGCGCACCGATGCTCGTCATCCACGGCGTGCAGGATTTTCGCGTTCCCTACACCCAGGGCCTCGCGACATTCACCGCGCTGCAACGCCGCGGCATCGAGAGCAAGCTCTTGATCTTTCCCGACGAGAACCACTGGGTATTGAAGCCCGCAAACAGCCTCCTGTGGCACGCGACGGTGTTGGACTGGCTGGACGCGCATCTGAAGAATTGACCGCGCGCCTACGCTGCACGCCGATCCGCCTTACTGCTTGTGCTCGTTGCCCTTGCGAAAGCGATACAGCGGATCCTCGGCGCGTCCCTGCATGAGGACGCCGCTCGCGTCGTACGACTGCTCCGACAAGGCAAGCTCGGTGGACTTCAATTCGGCGACGAGCAGGGTGCGGGCGGCGGCTTCGCTCGTATGCGAGGCCGTATGGCAGCGCAGCGGCTCGTCCGCGCCGACGAAGCCCTCGCCGCTGCGCGTCCAGAAGAGGTCGCAGCCGCTCATCGGCACCAGATCCTCGAGCACCATTGCCGTGAACAGCTCGGGCGTCAATTGCCCATCGCGCCAGCGCCGCGGCTCGACCAGTGTGGCAATCGACTCCTTGATCTTGCCGTTGCCGGTGAGCTCGAACGACAGCACCTGCTGCACCATGACGCGGCGCGGATCGTCAGCCGCCATCTGCTGCAGGTAAAAAGCGTGCGGACCCATGATGGGCGAATCGATCGGCACGATGGCAACGGCGAGGGCCTCGTGCGGCGGCTTGCCGGCCTTCACGTCGGCTTCGTGCTGCGCGACATTGCTATAGGTGCCCGGCAGCCAGCGCATCATCTGCGCAAGATTCAGCTCCTGGTCCTTCGTTTGGCGGCTTGCGGCGCAGGCGAGGAGCGCGCCGCACGCGGCGGCGCATAGCACGAGCGACAGCGCCGGCAGCGCCCGCGCGCGCAGCTCCTTTCGTCGCAGAGGATGCTCAGCCATAAGACATACGCCATTCGGCTCGGTACGAAAGGCCGAGCGCCATCAGCTTTTCCAGGAGCTCATTGTAGGGCATCCCGGCAGCGCGCGCCGATTCGGCAAAGTCCTCGGCGGCTTCGAGATTGGGATTGGCGTTGGCTTCGAGCACGTAGACCTCGCCCGCTGCGGTCACGCGGAAATCCATGCGCGCGTAGCCCGAGAGGCCGAGCGCCCGATAGATGCGCCGCGACAGTTTGTCGAGCCGCGCGACGACGGCGGGCGCCAGATCCTGGGCGGCGCGCGTGCTGATGCCGTACTTCTGCTGGTAGCGCTTGTCCCATTTGACCTTGCGCGTCGCAATCGCCGCGAGCGACTCGGGCAGCGAGCCAAATACCATCTCCCACACGGGCAGGCGCGTCAGGCGCTCATTGCCGAGGACGCCGACGTAGAGTTCGCGCCCCTCGATGAATTCCTCCACCAGCGCATCCGACCCCACCTGCGCGTGCACGAATTCGATGCGCTCCTTGAGTCGCGCGGCGTCCTCCACCACGGATGCCTGCGCGATGCCGAGCGAGGCATCCTCCACCGTCGACTTGACGAACAGCGGAAACTTGAGTTTGCGCGGCAAGTGCAGGCGCGCGCCGCGGCGGCTGACCGCGAAGCGCGGCGTGGGAATGCGATGAAAGGCGAGGAGCTGCTTGCACAGGAGCTTGTCGCGCGACAGCAGCAGGCCGCGCGGATTGCAGCCGGTGTAGGGTTGCCGCAGGAGCTCGAGGAATGCGACCACGTGCTGGTCGTAGGTTACGATGCCGCCGAATTCCTCGAGCAGATTGAAGACGATGTCGGACTTCCAGTCGCCGACCGCGGCGCGCAGCTCGGTCAGGCTGTCGAGCACTCCGAGGCAGCGCACCTCGTGCCCGGCCTTGCGCAGCGCCGTCATCACATCGTATTCGGTGCGCCATTCCTCGATCTGTTTGACGGTGTAGCCGTCGAGGCTCTCCGGAGGCACGAGGCTCGCATGCACGACGACGAGCGCACGCAGCTTCTTCATAGAGCCAGGTGCGGAGTCTCGCCTGCGGTGTAGAGCCGCGTGATCCGTGCCAGCATCGCGCGCGCATCGCGCGCGGCCTCACGGCGGTTGCCGCGCACGTGCAGCGCGAGTGCCTCGCTGCGCGCGATCAATAGGCGCAGCACCTGATGAACGCTGTAGCGCGGCGTCGCGAGCTCGCGCGCAACCGCGGCCACGAGCGCCGACTTGTGCGCGCGCAGCAGCGTGCTGGCGCGCATCGAATAGGCGTGGGCGCGCTCCTCGCTGAATACTCTGTGCAGCATCTCATCCGCCAGGCCGCGCCGATAGTGGCGGTGGCGCGCGAGCTTTCTGCGGTAGTGCTGCGCCAGAGTGCGCGTGCTCGCATCGATCGGTTCGACGCGCTGGCGGTTACGCACCGGGGCGCGCCGCGCGCGCACGCTCGCCATCAGCTCATCGACGAGCTGCAGCTTCTCGAACGCGGGCCAGTCGGCATAGCTCGTGCGCCAGTTGGAGCGCGGCTGCAGCCACACCGCAAAGGTCTCGGCGAAATCCTCGGTCGGATGTGCCTGTGCGTACCACTCGCCGAGGTGATGCACATAGCGGCGGCTGCCGGGCCGCGCGCGATAGCGGCGCGGATAAGGGCGTGAAGCCGGGCCAAACAGCTCGCGCCAGCATTTGCGGCGCCGCAGTCGATAGGCATTGTCGAGCGCATGACCCGCCTCATGGCGCAGGATGCGCATCAGCCAGCGCGCATTGCCGCCCTCGACGCTGCGCATGATGCGCCGCTCCAGCCGCTCGAGGCGCGGATGCGCCAGATAAAACGGTACGGCGATGCCGGGCACGCCGTCCGGCGAGAACCACTCTTCACCGAGCCACACATGCGGACGGAAGCGCACGCCGCGACCCTCGAGCTCGGCGTAGAGTCGGCGCAGATGCGGCCGGATCGCGGAGCGCTCGATCGACAGGCGCAGGTCGCACAGCCGCAGCTGCAGCAGCTTCTCGTCTGACAGGCGCGTCCACGGAAGCGCCGCTGTGCGAAGACGATGCGCCATCGATAAATCCTTGAGCTGGTGCGAATGACCCGCGCGAGAAGCGCGGCGTGCTCATCTTATAAGGGGGCAGCTTACCCAAGCATTGCACAAGCCAGCAAGCGGTCGGCATAGCGTTCGATGAGCTCGCGGTGCGCGAGGGCCGCGCGCCACGCCTCCGGAATGGCACCGGCGCCGTAGTGCGCGCCGGCCAGTGCTCCGTACGCGGCCGTGACGACGTCCGAGCTGCCGCCCAGGTTCGCCGCGCGCAGTGCGCCCGCGCGAAAGCTGTTCGTCGTCCGAAAGGCCCACAGCGCGGCCTGCAGGACGCTGTCGATGCGCTGCGCGGCGCCCCGCGGCCGCGGCTCGCGAACCTCGGTGGCGAGCGCGGCGATCGTCGGCCGCAGACGCGACACCTCGAGGATCTCCGCGCCCGGCTCGAAGAGGGCGCTTTTCGAGTGGCCCGCCAGCGCGCCATAGAGCAACGCCGCGAAGAGCCGGCAGGAATCGAGCACTAGAGGCGCCTGGCAGGTCGTTCGCGCGGCTTCGCAGGCCTGATGAACCGCAACCTGTGGCGTGGCGTAGAAAAACATGACCGCCGGCGCCACGCGCGACAGCGGCTCCGGGTCCAGCTGGCCCGGATCGTGGGACCCGGAGAAGAGCTTGCGCTGCCACTTGGCGAGGGCGAGCGCGCGAGTGGTGCTCGCAGTGATTCCCACTGCGCGTCCGGTCGCGGATAAGTATCCGTGCTGCTGCCAGCGCGCATAGCGCTGCATCTGATCGCGCGCATCAAAGCCGCCGCGCTCGAGCAGGCTTTCCGCCAGGCACAGCGCCATCGCCGTGTCGTCGCTCCAGGCCCCTACGGGCAAATCGAAAGGCCCCCCGCCGAGGAGTTCCTTGACCGGCGCGAACTGGCCGGGCGTGCGATCCTGGGTGGCGGCGGCGAGCGCATCGCCCACCGCGAGCCCGGTCAGCGCGCCGAGAAAGCGCGCGTGCAGATCCTCGGTACCCGCCGGCAGGGCCGGCGCGTCCGGGACGCCCCGCGACCAGCTGCGGATGTATTCGACCTGCTCATCCGTTTCCGGGACGAAGGGCCAGATTCGGGCGCGCTTCGAGCTCTGCCACAGCTGATTCAGCAGTTGCAGCGCCTCATCGCCCGAGCGGCCGTGTTCCACCAGGAGACAGCCGACGACGGTGCCGGTGCGGCCGATACCGGCGCGACAGTGCACGTAAATATGCCGGCCGAGCTCCAGCGCGCGTTCGATGAAATCGATGACGCGCATCATCTGCTCGCGCGAGGTGGGAACGCTGTGGTCCTGGATCGATTCGCGCAGATACTCCACATCGGGCGGCAGCAAGGCGTCGTACGCCTCGAGTTCCTGCGGCGCCGTCAGGTCGACGAAGCAGTCGATCCCCGCCGCGAGCAGGGACTGCAGGCGCGTGCGCATCTCGGCGGGCGTCTCGCCGCAGGGGTGCTCACCGGCGAGGAGCCGCCCGGGCAGCACCCAATAGCAGCTCGCCAGCGGCGGCACGGGCGCGGACGGCGAGTTCTCCATACGCATGCGCGGCCGCTTCACGCCGCCTGGACGGCGGTCGACTCCAGCCGCCGGGCGAGCGTGCGTTCCTCGACATCGCTCATGACGGCTAACGCGCCCGCGCGCAGCTGCGCAAAGTCGAATTGCCGCGGGTCGAGCAGATGTTCGGGCGCGAGATTCTGCAGGGCGGCGAAGATGGCGGCGCTGCGGCCCGGGTACTCGCGCTCCCAGCCGGCGAGCATGTTCTTTACCGCGACCCGCTGCATGTTCGGCTGCGAGCCGCACAAGAGACAAGGAATGATGGGAAATGCGCGCCCGCGCGCATAGCGCGCGATGTCCCGCTCCGGCGCGTAGGCGAGCGGCCGGATGACCACGTGGCGGCCGTCCTCCGAGAGCAGCTTCGGCGCCATCGCCTTCAGGCGCCCGCCGAAGAACATGTTCAGAAACAGCGTCTCAATGATGTCGTCGCGGTGATGACCGAGGGCGATCTTGCTGATGCCGTGCGCGGCTGCGAAGCGATACAGCGCGCCGCGGCGCAGCCGCGAGCACAGTCCGCACATCGTCTTGCCTTGCGGAATCACGCGTTTGACGACGCTGTAGGTGTCCTGCTCGATGATGTGGAAGGGAACGCCGCGGGAGGTCAAATACTGCGGCAGCACGCTTGGCGGAAATCCCGGCTGCTTCTGATCGAGATTGACGGCGAGCAGGTCAAATTCAACCGGGGCACTGCGCTTGAGGGACAGCAGAACGTCGAGCAGCGTGTACGAGTCCTTGCCGCCCGACACGCATACCATGATCCGGTCGCCGGCCTCAATCATGCCGAAGTCCGCGATCGCCTTGCCGGCGAGCGCGCGCAGATGGGCCTGCAGGCGCTGAAGGGTGCGGGACAGCTTCAAGGTATCGATCAGGCGGCGGCGCTGCTCGCCGTCTCTTCGAGGTACTTGTTCTCGACGTAACGAACGAAGGCGACGGCCGAGAGCGGCTTGCCGGTGGCCGCTTTCATGAGTTCCTGCATCGTGACCTTGGCGCCGAGTGCGTGCACATGCGTGCGCAGCCACGCAAACAGGCTCGTGAAGTCGCCGCGCGCAAGCTCCGCATCAAGCTGCGGCACGTCGCGGCGCAGGCTCTCATGCAGCTGCGCGGCAATCACGGCACCGAGCACGTAAGAGGGGAAATAGCCGAACGAGCCCACCGCCCAGTGAATGTCCTGCAGCACGCCTTCCGCGTCGTTGGCCGGCTTGACGCCGAGCCGCTGCTCCATGCCGGCGTTCCACGCCGCCGGCAGGTCGCGCACGGCGAGCTCGCCGCTCAGGAGCTGCTTCTCGAGCTCATAGCGCAGCATGACGTGCAGCGGATAGGTGAGCTCATCCGCGTCGACGCGGATCAGGCTGCGCCGCACGTGCGTGAGGTGCGCGTAGATATTCTCCTCCTGCCACTCCGGTCCGCTCACTCCGAAATGCTTCTCCAGAAGTGGCCGCAGGTAGTGCACGAACGGGCGGCTGCGGCACAGGATCATTTCGATGAGGAGCGACTGGCTCTCCTCCAGGCCCATGCCGCGATCGCGGCCGACGGGCTGGTCGCGCCACTCGTGCGGCAGGCCGAGGTTGTACATCGCGTGTCCCGTTTCATGCAGCGCGCCGAGCAGCCCCGAGAACAGATCGCTCGCATCGAAGCGGGTGGTCACCCGCATGTCTCCCGGCACCCCTTCCGTGAAGGGATGATCGCTCTCATCCAGACGCCCGCGATCGAAGGGAAAGCCCATCGCCGTCATGACCTCGACGGCGAGCGCCTGCTGCTTGGCCGCCGGAAACTTGCCCACGATCGGCAGCGGCGGCCGCGCGTCCTGCAGCGCAATCGTCTCGCGGATGAGCGATGGCAGGCGCCTGGAGAGCGCCTTGAACATGGCCTCGATCTCTGCGCTCGTAAGTCCCGGGCTGAATTCATCCACGAGCGCATCGTAGGGGGTGAGGTTGAGCGCCTGACCGAGGAGGGATGCCTTGTCGCGCACCAGGCTCACCACTTCCTCCAGATGCGGCGCGAAGAGCTCGAACTTTCCCTGCTTGCGCGCCTCGAGCCACTGCGCTTCGGCGCGTGCCGTCGCCCGCACCAGCCCCGAGATGATCGATACGGGAATGGCGATCGCGTGATCGCGCTGGCGGCGCATCTCGCGCAGGTTGGCGAGCTGCCAATCGGCAAGGCCCGCAGAGTTCGCCTGCGCGCGATCGAGAAGACGTGTGATGCGCGGCGCGGTGAGAAATGCGTGGTACTCGGTTTCAAGGGCTGCGCGCTGCTCGCCGCGCAGATCGGCGCTGGCCCGCGGCATCATCACCGCCGCGTCCCAGCGCAGCAGCGACAGCGCACCGCGGAACGCGTGCAGGCGTTTGAATTCCTGCTCGAGTTGTTTGTAGGGCGAGGCCGACATGATCTAGTGCACCGATTCCGCTTCAAGGCCCCGCCACCCGCGAGTATCCGTGAAGGTCTCAAAGCTGGCCCGAGAGCGGGCTGGCGGGGGTAGGGAGTAGGCGTATTCTACCAGCGAGGGCGCCCGCCGGCCGACTCCGAAGTGATTTTATTTATTTTTATCAATAAGTTAAGAGGTCTCGGCAGGGTTGACATGGGTATGGCGCAGCGCTTCGGGCCGAGCTTTCTATTGCACTGCACCATAATCCCGCGGCCGGCGCGCGCGGCTGCACTCAATCGTTCGCGCGCGGCGCGATTCTAGAATGTGCGCATGACTTTGAAGATTTGCCTCATCGGCTCAGAGGTCGCGCCGTTCTCAAAGACCGGGGGCCTGGCGGATGTGTGCAGTGCGCTCAGCAAATACCTGCAGGCGGCCGGCCACGACGTGCGCGTCTTCACGCCGCTCTACAGTGCCATTGACCGCACGGCGGCCGAGCTGCATGCGCTGCCCGGCCTGCAGGATGTTCCCCTGGACATAGGCCCGCGCCGCCTGCGCTATTCGCTGTGGGCCGCGCCCCTGCCGGGCGCGCGCGCCGAAATCTATTTCATCGACTGCCCGGCGCTGTATGCCCGCTCGGAGCTCTACACGACGGATCCGGATGAGCACCTGCGCTTCATCGCGCTCACGCGCGCCGCGCTGGATTGCTGCCGGCGCATGAGTTTCAGCCCGCAGATCCTGCACGCCCATGATTGGCATGCGGCGTTTGCACCGCTGTATTTACAGGTGATTTACCAGAAGGATGCGCTTTTCAAGCGCACCCGCTCGGTCCTCACCATCCACAATATCGGCTACCAGGGGACCTTCGCGGCGAGCGCCGTCGCGGACGTTGGGGTCGGAACGCATACCGACCGGCTGCATCAGGACGACCTGCGCGCCGGCTCCATCAACCCGCTGAAGCACGGCATCCTGTACGCGGATGCGATCACGACGGTGAGCCCGACCTACGCCCGCGAGATCTGCAGCGACGAGTACGGCATGGGCCTGCAGAGCGTGCTGCGCGCGCGCGCGGGCGTGCTCTCGGGGATCCTGAATGGCGCCGACTACGAGGAGTGGGACCCGCGCCACGACCGCTACCTGCCGAGTCACTATGACGCCGCGCACCTGAAGACGAAGGCGGCGCTCAAGCGGCAGTTTCTCGCGCGCTGCAAGCTCAAGGGCGGCGCGCGCGCGCCCCTCGTCGGCTTCGTGAGCCGCATGGCGTCGCAGAAGGGATTTGACATCACCTTCGATGCGCTGCCGCGCGCACTCGCCGAGCGGGACTTCGCGCTCGTCGGACTGGGAAGCGGCGAAGCACGCTACGAGGACTACTTCGCGAGCCTGCAACAGCGCTTCCCGGGACGGGTCCTCTTTCACCGCGGCTACAGCGACGAGCTCGCCCACTGGATCGAAGCGGCGAGCGATGTGTTCCTGATGCCCTCCTTATATGAGCCCTGCGGACTCAATCAAATGTACAGCCTGCGCTACGGCACGGTGCCGCTGGTGCGGCGCACCGGCGGGCTCGCCGATACCGTCGAGCACTACGAGCGCGCGACGCGGCGCGGAACCGGCATCGTGTTTGACGACTTCTCCGCCGCGGCGTTTGCGCAGGCGCTCGCGACGGCCCTCGATCTGTACGCGCAGCGCGACCATTGGCGACAGCTCGTCGCGAACGGCATGCAACAGGATTTTTCCTGGACGCGCCAGGCAGGACTGTACGTGGAGCTCTACGAGCGCCTGGCGCGCGGCGCTACTGAATCTTGAACGTGCCCTGGTGCTCGAAGGGAATCGCGCGCACGAAGCCGCCGCCGAGCGTGATCTTGCCGGCGATGCGGTAGTCGATCGCATCGTTAGCGCCGTCGTGGCTGCGGCCGAGGATCGCGAGCAGCGCGCCCGCCATGTTGGCGGAGAGGTCGGTGGCGAACTCGGTCTCGCCGAGCGCGGGAATGATGAAGCCCTCGTTGGCGGCGCCGTGCCCGAGCTCCTGGCCTGCGACCTCGATCGAATAGGTCAATGCCGACACCGGCAATACGCGGTCATTGGGATTCTCCACACGAATGTGCACCCGCAGGCGCTGCTCCCACAGGTTGCTGCTCAGGAGCTCCACATTGACGATCGAGAGGTGCGGACTCTGGAGCTTGGGTACGAAAGCCGAGCAACCCGCGAGCGCCCCTGCGACGAGGACCATCGCGACAAATTTCATCACCGCATGATAGCAAAGCGCTCGCCCCTCAAGCGCGCGCGTACAGGCGGTTGAGGTGCGCGCAGCGTTGCGCGAGCTCGTCGGTGAGCGCCTCGTGCGAAACCTTCCAGCTCCAGTTGCCCTGCGTGGTGCCGGGCGTGTTGAGCCGCGCCGCACTGCCGAGTCCGAGCAGATCCTGCAGCGGCACGACCGCGAGCGCCGCGACCGACGCGCACGCTGCGCGGATCAGCGCCTGCGGCATGGCTGCATCCGCGCCGAGGTAAGTCTCGACGCGGCGCTGCGTCTCGCGGTCCAGGCTCGCGAACCATCCGGCGCTCGTGTCGTTGTCGTGGGTGCCGGTGTAGACGACGCTCTGATGGCGGTGCATATGCGGCAGATGCGGATTATAGGGATCGCCGTCGAAGCCAAACTGCAGCACGCGCATGCCGGGCAGACGAAAGCGCCGCCGCAGCGCCTCCACATCGGGCGTGATGAATCCCAAATCCTCCGCGACCAACGGCAGCACTGCCAGTTCCCGCTGCAGGCTCTGCAGCAGTGCGCGTCCCGGCGTGCGCTGCCAGCTGCCGCCGCGCGCATCGGGCGCGCCCGCAGGCACGGCCCAGTGCGCCGCGAGTGCGCGAAAATGATCGATGCGCAGCACGTCCACGCGCTCGAGCTGGCTGCGCACGCGCGCATGCCAGAACTGAAAGCCGTCGCGCCGCATGCGCGCCCAGTCATAGAGCGGATTACCCCAGAGCTGCCCGAGCTCGGAGAAATAATCGGGCGGCACGCCCGCGACCGCGCGCGGCAGGCCCGCGGCGTCAAGCTGAAATTGTGCGCGGTGCGTCCACACTTCCGCAGAATCCGGCGCCACGTAGAACGGCACGTCCCCGAGCAGGCGCACGCCGCGCGCATGCGCATGCGCGCGCAGCGCCCGCCATTGCGTGGCGAACACGAACTGCTCGGCCTGCAGATGGGACAGCGCCGCGGCGTGCTCGCTCTGCAGCCGCGCCAATGCAGCAGGTTCGCGGTCGCGATAGGCGGTGGGCCACTGCCACCAGGGCGCTCCACCGTGCAGCTCACTCAGGACCTCGAAGGCCGCGTAGTCCTCGAGCCACGATTGCGAGGCGGCGAGGAACTCGCGATATTCAGACCCTTGCACGCGCGGCCGCTCGCCGTCGTCGATGAACGCCGTGTTGCCCGCAAAGTCGGAGCGCACCCAGTAGGGGGAGTGCGTCACGCCCGTCGGTCCGAGCGGCAGGATCTGCCAGACGCTGAAGCCTGCCGCGGCGAGCCAATCGATGAAGGCGCGGCCGCCGCGGCCGAGCGCCGCATCGAGCGAGCCCAAATGCAGCAGCACTCCGGCACGGCGCCGATCGAAGACCGGCAGGACGGCGCCGCTCACTGCCGCCTAGCCCGCCGTCGCACGGCGCATGGCGCCGCCGTGCTCCGGGGCGCCGTGGCCGACGCACAGGGGCTGCGCCAGATTCTCCGGAGGCGTGAGCTGCAAGAGCCGATACAGATTGACGAGCTGGCGCCGATAGAGATGGTCGAATTGCCTCACCGCGTCCTGCGGGTTGTAGTCGCCGAACCACCAGAACCAGTCGGAGCTTTCGCATAAGGCGAGCTGCCGCTCGGCGGCGCTCCTTTGCGCGTGGCCGCCCTCGGCGTCGAAGGCCGTGCGGTCAAACGCCCGCTTCGCCGCGCACAACAGCTCCCATGCGGCGTTCTTCGCCGCATCCCCCATCCACGTTGCGAGCGTGCCATGCACCCAGCTGCCGGCGACGATGCGTGCCAGAGTCGCCGGCGCAGAAGCGCGCGCCGCGCATTGCGCCAGCGTCGTCAGCTCCAGGGCGGGATGCGCCGCGAGCACCGCGTACAGCGCACTCAGGAAAAAATAACCGTTGAAAGGATAGTGCTCCCAGGCATTCTCCCCGTCGAGGGCAATCAGCACCACGTGTCCCGGCGCGCCGGCGAGGCGCTGCGCCTGCGCGGCCAGCTCGTTGACGAGGTTGGCGGCGGCATCATCCCCGCGCCACGTGGCGTAGTTGAAGCCAATCAGGTCGGAGAGCTCATCGTCGCGAAAAAAACAGCGCAGGCGCGCATTGTCGAGATGGTACGGACGATTGAAGTCACGCGGGACGAAGCTGCGCGACGGATCGCTCGAGAGCAGCAGGCTCGCGCGCAGCACGTTGGCACTGGATGCGGTCCAGCGAAACTCGAACTTCTCGATGAGCTCGAGCGTCTCCTGGCTGATCGCCCCTTCAGAGGGCCAGCAGCCCACGGGCCGCGTGCCAAAGGCCGCCGTGAAGATGCGGATGCCCTCGCGCATGTGCCACGCCGCCCGCTCGGCGCCGCCCGGATAGGGCCCCTGAGGCAGCGGCGCCGTCGGCTGCGCCTGGCGCGCGGCGTTGAAATCAATCAGCAGCGGCACGATCGGGTGCGCGTACGGGGTCATCGACAGCTCGCATTGGCCCGCATCGGCGAGCGCGCGAAAGCGCGGGATGATGCTCGCCACCAGACGGCCCACGAGCGCGAGCAGATCGCGCCGGTTGGCGCCCGTGAAGGCGCGGCCCTGCGCGCTGAGCGCCGCGACCAGCGGATCGGCGCGGCGCACCGTTTCGCCGAGCCACGCCAGGTGATACCAGACCGCAAGGTCATGCACGAACGAATCGGCGGCGTAGCCGATGCGCTCGGGGGTGGCAAAGCTCTCGGCGAGCGTTGCGAGCTCAAGATAGGCGGGGAAGCGCTCGATCATCGTCTTTCTCTGCGCGCGCAGACAGGCGCGCACGAGCGCGAGCCGCGCGGCGGCGTCCTGCGGCACGGCGGCGGGCCCGAGCAGCGCAAGCACCGGATCGGGCAGCGCCGCGCCCGTATCCAGATGCTGGGCGATGCGCGCGGCGAGCTCCTCGAGCTGCTCGATTAGGAGCGGCGTGAAATTGACGACCGCGCGCGCCGCCGGCAGCGCCTCCAGATGCGCCGCCATGTCGACGTAGTCCTTGATCGCGTGCAGATACGTCCACGGCAGGACGTACTCACCCGTGAGCGCATCGCGGTACTGCGGTTGGTGCATGTGCCACAGCAGCACGACCGGCAGCCGCGCCGTCTCACTCATCGTGCAGCGCCCTCCAGACGCCGCAGCATGCCTGCCGTCACCAGCACCACGCCCTTGTCGGTGAGGTCAAAGCGATGCGCATCGGCGCCGCGGTCGACGCCGATCTGCATGCCGTCGCTGATCACGCAGCCCTCATCGATGATCGCGCCGATGACGCTGCAGCTCTTGCCGATCTCAACGTGCGGCAGAACCACCGAGCGCTCGATGCGCGAGCGCTCATCGACGCGCACATCCGAGAACAGCAGCGACTCGCGCACGATGGCGCCGGAGATGATGCAGCCGCCCGAGACCATGGAATTGATCGCCATGCCGCGCCGCCCATCCTCGTCGAGAATGAATTTCGCCGGCGGCTGATGCACCTGATAGGTCCAGATAGGCCAATCCTCATCGTAGATGTTGAGCTCGGGGCGCACGTGCACCAGCTCGATATTCGCCTCGTAGTAGGCATCGACCGTGCCGACGTCGCGCCAGTAACTCTGCGCGCGCGTCTTCACGTCCTGAAACGGATAGGCAAAGGTCTGCAGCTGGTCGATCGCCTTGGGAATGACGTTCCTGCCGAAGTCATGGGAGGACGCCTCATCGGTGGCGTCCTCGGCGAGCAGTTTCTCCAGCAGCCGCGTATTGAAGACGTAGATCCCCATGGACGCCAGGATCGACTCCGGCTTGCCGGGCATGGTATCGGGCACCGCGGGCTTCTCCGCGAACTGCGTCACGCGGTTCCATTCGGTGGCGGTGAGCACGCCGAAATGCCGCGACTCGTCGCGCGGCACTTCGACGACGCCGACGGTGATGTCCGCGCCCTTCTCCACGTGGTACGCGATCATCGGACCGTAGTCCATCTTGTAGATGTGGTCGCCGGCGAGCACCAATACATGCTTGGGGCGATACGACAGGATGAGCTCCATGTTCTGATAGACCGCATCGGCGGTGCCGCGGTACCACTGCTCGCCGATCTGCTGCTGCGCCGGGATGACTTCGATGAACTCGCCAAATTCACCGCGCAGGTAGCTCCAGCCGCGCTCGACGTGCTGGATCAGCGACTGCGCCTTGTACTGCGTCAGGATCGCGATCTGCCGAATGCCGGAGTTCACGCAGTTCGACAGCACGAAGTCGATGATGCGGAATTTGCCACCGAAGGGGCTCGCGGGCTTGCAGCGGTGCTCGGTCAGCGCCTTCAGTCGTTCGCCGCGGCCGCCGGCCATGATCACTGCGAGCGTGCCGCCCGTCAGGCGGCTGACGTAGCGTCCGGAGGAGGCGCGCGCAGGGTGTCGAGGCATAGTTCGCTCAGACGCTTTTTGTTCTGCCAAGTTCTGTCTACACGCTCGACCGACGGCGCGTCAATGGTGCGCAGCGCCGCGCTGCATCAGCGCCGTGCCGCGCTTTTGCAGGCGCGCCGGCGCTCGCGAGCGCAGGCTTTGCAGGCGGCGCGCGCCGGCGCACTACAGCTCCTTCATGAGCCCGAGCTCAAAGGGATGCGAGAGCAGCTCGTGCCAGGGATAGATGCGGATTTGAGTGGTGAACTGACCGCACTCGATGGGCTGCGCCTCGAGCGCAAACACTGCGGCGCCGTCGCTGTCCTGCTCTATCGTGGCGGTGAGCATCGCGCTCCACAGGCCGTCGCGCACGCCGTCCGCATAGGATGTCAGCGCGGGGATCTCGAAGGCGCTCTCCGGCAGAAGGCGGCGCGCGACAAATTCCACGCGCACGTCCGCGGGCTGCAGACCTGCGAGCGCGGCTGCGACGCGCAGGCGCAGGCGCTCGGCGCGCGGCATGTCGGCGGGCACATCCGTCAGCAGACGCAACACCACCCGCGGCCAGGCCTGACGCACGCGCTGCTTCCAATCGGCCAACGCGCGCGCGCCGGCGAAGTTCGCGTCCGCGAGTTTCGCGTACTGGCGCGCGGCCGGAGCGTACAGTCCCTGCGCGTAGTCGTAGACCATGCGCCGCGTGTTGAAGCGCGGAATCACCGTCGTCATCGCGCGCTTGCTGCGCCTCACCCATTCGGGCGAGTGCCCCTGGGTGTTGCGCGCGTAGTAAAGCGGCACCACCTCCTGCTCCAGAGTCTCGAACACGAGCTCCGCCTCGAGCGCATCGCGCCGCTCCGGGTCGCGCACGTTGACGGGGGGAATTCCCCAGCCATTGTCGGGCGCGCAGGCCTCGCCCCACCAGCCATCGAGCACGCTGAGGTTGAGCCGGCCGTTCACCGCCGCCTTCATGCCTGAGGTACCGCTTGCCTCGAACGGCGCGATCGGATTATTGAGCCAGACGTCGACGCCGGAGACGAGCCAGCGCGCGAGCTGCATGTCGTAGTCCTCGAGAAAGACCACCCGGCCGACGAACTCCGGCAGCAGCATCAGTTGTTTGATCTCGCGCAGCACCGCCTTGCCGGGCTCATCCGCCGGATGCGCCTTGCCGGCGAACAGGAAGAGCAGCGGCCGCCCCGCATCGTGCAGCAGCCGCGCGAGGCGCGGCCGGTCGCGCAGCAGCAGGGCCGCGCGCTTGTAGGTCGCGAAGCGGCGTGCGAAGCCGATCGTGAGCACGTCGGGCTTGGCGGGATCGAGCAGGCGCGTGACGTGCCGGCACTGGGCGGGGCTTAACCCCTTGCGCGCGTACTCGCGCTGTACACGCTCGCGCACGCTGGCGAGCATCTGCGCCTTCACCGCCTGCGCGGTCTCCCAGTAGCGGTCATCGGGGAGCGCCTCGACCACGCGCCAGAAATCGATGTCGCGCAGGCGCTCGCGCCAGTCCGCCGGCAGCGCGACGTCGAAAAAATCCGCCCACGTCTGGTGCAGAAAAGTCGGCACGTGCACGCCGTTCGTGATGAAGCCGACCGGATTCTCCTCCGGCGGAATCTGCGGCCATTGGTCGGCGCACAGGCGCGCCGACACGCCGCCATGGATGCGGCTGACGCCGTTCACGTGGCGCGTGCCGTTCAGCGCCAGGCGCGTCATGTTGAACAGGCCCGGCACCGCGGGTGCGTGCGCCAGCTCGAGAAAGCGTTCGATCGGCACGCCGAGATCGCGGATGAAATCGCCGAAGTGGCTGACGAGGAGCTCATGGCCGAAGGCATCGTGTCCGGCCGCGACCGGGGTGTGGGTCGTGAAGACGCAGCCCGCGGCTACCGCCTCGAGCGCGGCATCAAAGGGCAGCCCGCGCGCCATGTGCTCGCGCAGCAGTTCGACAATCAAGAACGCGGCGTGTCCTTCGTTCAGGTGCCACACCGCAGGCGCAAGCCCCAGTGCGCGTATCGCGCGCGTGCCGCCCACGCCGAGCAGGATTTCCTGACGGATGCGCGTCGACTCATCGCCGCCATAGAGCCGATGCGTAATGTCGCGGTCCGCGGCCGCATTCTCCGGGCAGTTGGTGTCGAGCAGGTAGACCGCAACGCGGCCGACCTCGGCCTTCCAGACGCGCGCCACGACATCGCGCCCGGTAATGCGCACGCTCACCGTGAGCCACAGTCCATCAGGGCGACGCAGCGGCTCGACGGGCAGATCGCGCGCGTCGTGTTCGCGGTATTGCGCGTACTGCACGCCGTCGTTATCGACGCTCTGCGTAAAAAAACCCTGGCCGTAGAGCAGCCCGACGGCCACGAAATTCATCCGCTCGTCGCTCGCCGCCTTGCAATGATCGCCGGCGAGTACGCCCAGGCCCCCGGAATAAATCGGGAAGCTCTCGTGAAAGCCATATTCCGCGCAGAAATAGCCGATCAGCGGCGCGTCCGGGCGCGGCGAGGGCGAGCGCACATAGGTGTCGAAGGCCTCGAGCACCTGTGCATAGCGGGCGAGGTAGCGTGGGTCGCGGGCCGCCGCATCGAGCGTGTCCTGGCTCATGCAACGCAGCATCAGACGCCCATTGCCACCGGCCTGCTTCCACAGCTCACGATCCAGATCCTCAAAGAGGGCGCGGGTGGGCCGGTGCCAGCTGAAGAAGAGATTGGCGGCGAGCTCCGGCAGCCGTGCCAGAGCGCGCGGCACAACCGGGGTCACCTCGAGGAGTGGATTTCGCATAATCGGGAGCGGACGTTAAAGGACGGCCAGTCTAGTTGCTGCTGATTACGTCTCAAGAGCCGCTGAGCGTCGCCACGGAGGCCTGCGCCCTATTTCGATCGTTGCATACTAGTTGACGTATAGTATTAGTAATTTTATAGTACTGGCCAGCGGATCATAGAACGATGGAAGACAGCCAGGTACGCAAGTTTCAGAAAGACCTCAACGCCGGCCTCGTCACACTCGTCCTGATGGCGGTGCTCGCGGCCAGCGAAGAAGACCTCTATGGATACGAAATCGCGAAGCGACTGCAAAAAGCCAACGAAGGCGAGGCGCTGTTCAAGGAGGGGACCGTGTACCCGGTGCTGCGGGCGCTGAGCGCAGCGGGGCTGCTGACGAGCCGCATCGTGCCCTCGTACACGGGTCCGCCGCGACGCTATTACCGCATCACCGACGAAGGCCGCTCGATGCTCTCTCAGTACCGCGCTGTCTGGCGGCAGACACGCGACTTCGTCGATCGCTTCATTGAGGCAGGAACCGCACCATGACACCGGCCGCACCCCGATCCATTGACGCGTATCTGAAACAGCTGCGAGCTGTACTCGCCGGTCAGGACGCCGCCCTCGTCCACGATGCGGTCTACGACGCCGAAGAATATCTACGCGCCGAGATCGCCTCGCATCCGGATAAGTCGGAGGCGGACGTGCTGGAGCTCATTGCCAGCACCTATGGCGCGCCGGAAGAAGTCGCCGCGGCGTACTGCGAGACCGAAGCGAAGGTCAAGGCGGCCCTGCAGCCGCCGGCCCGGCCCGCGGCGCGCGCGCCGGGCGTGCTGAGCCGCTTCTTCAGCGTCTACTCCGACCCGCGCGCCTATACATCCGTATTCTTCATGCTGCTGACACTGGCGACCGGCATCGCCTACTTCACGATTGCCGTCACGGGCATCGCGCTGTCGCTGGGTCTTGCCGCGCTCATCATCGGTATCCCGTTCTTCCTCGCCTTCATCGGCATCGTGCGCGTCATCTCCCTGGGCGAGGGGCGCCTGATCGAGGCCATGACCGGGGAGCGCATGCCCCGCCGGCCCGTGCATCCGGGTCCCAAAGAGAGCCTCTGGGCAAGCATCGGGACGATGCTCAAGGACAGCCGCACGTGGACGACACTCGCCTACTTCATAATGATGCTGCCGCTGGGTATTTGTTATTTCGTGATCGCGGTCGCCGGACTGTCGGTGGGGCTGGGCAGCCTGGTCGCGCTGCCCATCGCCGTGCTGCACCACTTTGATCTCATCAACGCCTCGATCGAGCCCGCCTGGGTGGCACCGGCGCCGGTGCTCATCATCGCGGGCGTTTTCGGGCTTCTCGTTCTGACCACATTGATGCACGCCGCGCGCGGCATCGGACGAGTGCATGCGCGCCTCGCCAAGAAGTTTCTCGTCACGCCGGGCTGAGGGCAACGGCAATCGCGGCTAGACTTGGCGCATGCGCCGCACGATTGAATGCCGCGATCCCAATAAAGGGGAGCGTTCATTTGACGCCGCAGGCCTGCGCCGCCTGAGCAACCCATCCCCGTGCCACGCAGTCTTCACCCTCGCCGCGGCTCTGGCAGCCGGTTGCGCGGTCACGCCCGCCGCGCGCGACGGAATCCCCGCGGAGCCCACGATCGCCCAGGTCCGCGAGGATCTGACGGCCGGTCGCTACTCGGTGCGCTCGCTCGAGCGCCACTACGAAGCGCGCATCGCTGCCGTCGATGGCAGCGGCCCGGCACTGCACGCCGTCATCGAAGTCAATCCCGACGCGGCTGCCCTCGCCGCCACCCTGGATGCGCACGGCGCTGATCGCGGCCCGCTCTTCGGCGTGCCGGTGCTGCTCAAGGACAATATCGACACGGCGGATCGCATGCAGACCACGGCGGGTTCGCTCGCCCTCGCAAGCTCCAGGCCGGCGCACGACGCCTTCATCGTCCGGCGGCTGCGCGCGTCGGGCGCGTTGATTCTGGGGAAGACCAATCTCAGCGAATGGGCGAATTTTCGTTCCACGCATTCCACGAGCGGCTGGAGCGGCCGCGGCGGCCAGACGAAGAACCCCTACGCGCTCGATCGCAATCCATGCGGATCGAGCGCCGGCTCGGCAGCGGCGGTCGCGGCGGACCTGGCGGTGGTCGCGGTGGGCACGGAAACCGACGGCTCCATCGTCTGTCCGGCGAGCGTCAACGGCCTTGTCGGCATCAAGCCCACTGTCGGACTCGTCTCGCGCTCGGGCATCATCCCGATCTCGGTGAGCCAGGACACGGCGGGGCCGATGGCCCGCTCGGTGGCCGACGCCGCGGCGCTGTTGACCGTGCTGGCAGGCTATGACCCGGACGATCCGGCCACCGCCGTACTGAAAGAGCGTGCGCCGCCGGACTACACGCAGTTCCTCGATCGCAGCAGCCTGCAGGGCGCACGCGTCGGGGTGCTGCGCCAGTACGCCGGCTTCCACCCAGAAGTCGACGCCGCCTTCGCGCGCGCGCTCGATGCGCTGCGGGCGCAGGGCGCGGTCATTGTGGATTCCGCCGCCATCGCCGCTGAGAGCACGCTCGAAGCGGACGAGCAGACCGTTCTGCTCTACGAATTCAAGGACGGCATCAACCGCTATCTTGCCGGGCGCGCGGGCAGCGGGCCGCGAACCCTCGAGGAGCTCATCGCCTTCGACGTGCGCGAAAGCGGCCGCGAGATGCCCTTCTTCGGACAGGAACTCTTCATGAACGCGCAGGCCACGGTCTCCTTGAGCGACAAGGCGTACATCGAAGCGCACGAGCGCGCCCGGCGGCTGGCCGGCATGGAAGGCATTGATGCGGCGCTGGCGAAGGATCAGCGCGACGTCCTCGTGGCGCCGACCATGGGCGCCGCCTGGACGAACGATCTCGTGAACGGTGATCACACCCTGGGCGGCGCCATCTCGACGGCGCCCGCCGTGGCCGGGTATCCGCACATCACGGTGCCGATGGGAAGCGTGCACGGCCTGCCGGTGGGTGTTTCCTTCGTGGGCCCCGCCTGGAGCGAGCCGAAACTCATTGCCTACGCCTATGCGTTCGAGCAGGCCACGCACGCGCGCGAGCCGCCCCGGTTCGCAGGCGCGGTTCCGTAGGCGAAGCGCCACCGCGATTTTTTCGCGGGGTCGGCGCCTCAGGGTGCCGCAGATCTTGTCGTTGTTCTATGACAACAGATCACCCGAACGCATTTAAAAAAGCCGAACAACTTGTTGTGGCCCCGCTAATTGACATACGATCGGAAATTCGCGAAACAAGGCTCGACAGGTGCCATCGCGTCCCTCGCAGGCAGGGCGAAGCGCTCACGGCATGGGGAATCGTCCGTTAAGCGCAACTAATAAACTTCAGGGGAGTCATCGAATGACCGCAAGCCAAATCCTCCGTCGGGCCGTGTGGATCACGGCGGCTCTCGCCGCTGCACAGTCCGCGAATGCGCAGACCGCACCCGCACAAGACACGGGCGAGCTCGCGACCGTCATCGTCACCGGGTCCTTGATCAAGCGCACCGACACCGAGACGCCGAGTCCCGTGCAGGTGATCAGCGAGCAGGATCTGCAGAATTCCGGCTACACCAACGTCTCGGACGTGCTGCGCAACCTCGCGGCCAACGGCCAGGGCACCTTGAATCAGGCCTTCGGTCAGGCCTTCGCCGCCGGCGGCTCCGGCATCGCGCTCCGAGGTCTGACGGTGGGCGGCACCCTCACCCTCATCGACAGCGAACGCATGGTCGCCTATCCGTTGAGCGACGATCTCGAGCGCAGCTTCGTCGACATTACCGCCATCCCCTTCAATGCCATTGAAAGCGTCGAGGTCCTCAAAGACGGCGCCTCGGCGCTCTACGGCGCCGATGCCATTGCCGGTGTGGTCAATATCAAATTAAAGAGGACCTACGTCGGCGCCGAGATCACCGCCGAGGGCGGTACCTCCCAGCATCGGGACGGCACCACCGAACACCTGGCCGGGATCATCGGCTGGGGCGATCTCAGTAACGACGGCTACAACCTCTACGCCGCCATCGACTGGCATCACACGGACGCGATCCTGGGCTCGAACCGTCACGCCGGCTTTACCACGCTCGACTGGAGCAATCTCCCGGGCGGGCAAAATACCCGGCCGGGCGCCATTGGCGCTGCGGGACTGGCCTATCCGGACAGCGTCACCGGCTATCTGGTGAACCCCAATACGTCCTCCGGTAAGCCGTACGCCTTCCTGCCCGGTTGCACGCAGGCCTTGCAGAATCTCGATGACTGCGCGTTCAACTTCCCCGGCCAGATCCAGGCGCCGAGCGCGCAGACGAACTTCCTGGCCAAGTTCACCAAGGGGCTGGTCAATGATTGGACCGTGACGTTCACCGGATCGCTCTTCGACAGCATCGCGGAGCAGGTGGCAGCCACTTTTCCTTTCGGCCACGCCTTCAGCAACACGGGCCAGGAAGCAGGCTCCATCACCAACATCACGGGCAGTCCCGGGCAATTGTTTTCGACGGTCGTCTTTCCCGTGCTCTCGCTGCCGGCGAATTCGCCGCTGAACCCGTTCGGCAAGCCGGCCAACCTCGTGTACAGTTTCCCGGATCTGGGCCCCGCGGTGACGGACGTTGAAACGACCACGTACCGCTTCTTCGCCGACGTCCGCGGCACCGCCGCCGGGTGGGACCTCGATGGCCAGGTCGGCATCATGTACGCGCGGATGAGCGACCAGATCTCCGGCTACATCGAGCCGGCACTGGCGCAGGCAGCGCTCAACAGCGGCGCCTACATTCCGGGAGTCTCAACGAACGGCACGGCGCTCTTTGCGCCGCCCTTGAACTCAAGCCCGACGAGTACGCTGGACATCGTTGATGTGCACGGGTCGCGCGAGCTCTTCCAGCTGCCGGGCGGGCCGCTGGCGCTCGGCGCGGGCGTGCAGTATTCCCATCGGGCGCAGAACGACCAGAACGCGCCCAACATTGTCTCCGGCGTACAGGAAAGCCCGGGCCCCGCCTATTCCGTCGGCTCGCAGAATGCGAGCGCGGTCTTCCTGGAGCTCGACGGCAAGGTGATCAAACAGCTGGAGTTGAACGCCGCCGTGCGCTATGACCACTACGACACCTATGGCGGTCAGGCGACACCAAAGGTCGGCTTCAAATTTACTCCCATTGAAATGATTGCCCTGCGCGGTACCTGGGGCAAGGGATTCCGCGCGCCGTCGATTTCCGAATCCGGTACTGCGGGACTCGCCTTCGGGCAGGGCAACGGCTTTGATCCGGTGCTCTGCCCCAAGGGTATTCTCAATGTGAAGGGCACGTTCAACGCCCTGTGTTCCTATCCCGTGGTGGGGGTTGCCGGAGCCAACCCGAACCTCAAGGCCGTCACCTCGACCAACGAGACCCTGGGCGTCATCTTCGAGCCGTTCAAGCAGTTCAACGTGTCGGTGGACTGGTACCGCATTGAGCTCACGAACGACATCATCTCCGCCTCCTCGGCGGGCGGACTCAGCAACTTCGTCACCGGCGTGCGCGGACCGTCGGCCAGGCTGCCGGAGTGCACCAACACCACCACCGGTGGCGTTCCCTGCGCGACCGTGAACGCGCCGACGCCCGTCGGCTATCCCGCATACAACCTCTACCCCTATCTGAACGCGGGCAGCACCCGCACCTCCGGCGTCGATGTCGATATGCGCAGCTTCGTCAACATTGGCGACAGCAAGTTGAGCGCGGAGCTCAACTACACCTATATTTCCCAGTACGAAATCACGGTGACGGGCATCACCTACGATCTGGCCGGCACGCACGGCCCGTCAACCGTTTCCGGCGATACGGGCAATCCGAAGAGCCGCGCCACGGCCTCGTTGACCTGGCAGCGCGGCCCCGCCAACATCACCGCCTCGGTGAACTACACGGGTCCCTTCAATATCACGGACCCTTCAACCAACTACAATAACTGCATCGAGGCGCTCCATGGACGATCGCCCTCGGCGTACGGATCGGCGCTGCAGTCCTCCGTCACGACGCTGCCGAGCGCGTGGTACCAGTTCTGCTCCGTGCATAGCTTCCTCGACACCAACCTGTATGCGAGCTACACCATCGGCGATCACTTGAACATCCACGGTTCGATCGTGAATCTCTTCAATGTGAGCCCGCCGATCGACCTGCAGACCTACGGCGGCGGCGCGGAGCTCGCCTACGACGCCGCGCTCCACCAGGACGGCGCGGTCGGCCGCTTCTTTCTGGTGGGGGCGACGTACAAGTTCTGATGTGATCCTGATTTAAGAGTGGAGGAGCGCGCCCGCTCCTCCACTCCTTATTTGCGCGCCCCTTGTTTACCAAGTTCGCGCGCACCGCGAAGGCCCCGCATGGCCGGGCTGAGCGGATCCGCAATCGGGGCTACACTTAACGGCATGCGTGACGGCGCGTGGCGAAAATTCCTGTGTGTCTTCTTGTCCCTGGCGGCCGCGCCCCTTGCCGTAGCGGCCGAATCCGGCACGCCCGCAAGTCCCGGCGCTCGCGCGCCGGCGGCCGGCTGCCTCGCGGCCGGCAATGGCTACCTGCGCGCGCGCATTCGCGGCGCGCTCAATCTCGACATCAACTGGAAGAATGCGGAGCTCGAGTGCGACGGCAGCGAGCGGCCCAACGGCCATGGGATCCGCCTGAGTTTCGCCGGTCCCCTGCGCTCGGGCGGCCGGCGCATGCGCATGGTGTTTGGGGTTGCCACCACCGCCGAGGGCGCGCCGGGGCGCGCGCTGCCCACCAATCTCACCGTCATCTTCGAAGGCGAGCAGCGCCTGTATACGACGCGCGGTGACGACCGCTGCACGGTCGATGAACTGCAGGAGGAAAGAGTGGGTGCGCTCGGACCCGCGGTGCGCTCCTATCGGGTGGTCGCGCGCGGCTTCTGCGTGGCGCCCGCGAGCGCGCTCGGTCGCGAGGAGCACATCCTCGTCACGCGCTTCGATTTTGCCGGTCGCGTCAATTTCGACACTCCCTTATCGCATCCCGCCACGGAGCATGCCCTGTGAGCCTTCGCAGACCTCGATTCGCAATCGTGCTCCTGTGGCTCATCTGTGGCACCGCCGTGAGCGCGCTCGGCGCTGCCGGCACCGTACTTGACCTTGCGACCTTCGCGCAGAGCAGAGTCGACATCGGCAAGCCGCCGCGGCAGCAGCACTTCGACGTATGGATCGCGGACACCCCCGAGCGCCAGACGCAGGGGCTCATGTACGTGCGCGATCTGCCGGCCAGCCGCGGCATGCTGTTCCTGGAGCCCGAGGCGCGGCCCACGGCCTTTTGGATGAAGAACACGTACATCGAGCTCGACATGCTCTTCATCGCCCCCGACCATCGCATCGCGAAGATCGCGGCCCGGGCGACGCCACTGTCGCTGGCCACCATCAGCTCCGACGCGCCGGTCATCGCCGTGCTCGAGATCAAGGGCGGCGAGGCCGAGCGCCGCGGCATCCGCGTGGGCGACCGGATAGCCTGGCCTTGAGCTTGACAGGTCGTTGTGCCGGAGCAACGATACGGCCGTCGCGTGCGACTTATTTCTGCCTGCCGCCAGTCGGGGCGCTCGAACGCTTGTCCTGACCTGGAACTTCACCCCGACCCGCCACCCCGGCTGTGTTGTTTTTTCACACAGTCTCTTCCGTAGTTGTGGCGCAATTGCTAGCATCCGTCTCATTCGAGCCTCAGCCCGTCGCATTGGATCTGGCACTGGCTCCGAAAGGCCCTTGGGGAGATGTCGTTGGATCGAGTTCCATCCGCGGCTCAACAAAATGAACGGCACCACCGTTCCCTGGAGAAATCGATGACTCGCAATACAGAAATTGCGCGCGCAGTCCGTCACGCAATCGTAATGGGCGCCGCGACGATCGCCGCCGCCACTACCTTGCCTGCGGCAGCGCAGACGCAGGTGGCGCAGGCGCAGGCGACTGATCAAGGTGAAACCGCCCTGACGACGGTGGTCGTCACGGGTTCGCGCATTCCGCAGCCGCAGCTCGAATCGGTGGCCCCGGTGAGCGTCGTGAACCGCGAGGAAATTGCGCAGACCGGTACGACCCGTATCGAGAATCTGCTCAACACCCTGCCGCAGGTGATGAGTGATTTCGGCTCGGGCGACTCCAACGGCTCCACCGGCGAGGCGACCGTGTCCCTCTACGGCCTGGGCTCCGCCCGCACTCTGGTGCTGGTCAACGGCCGCCGCCTCATGCCCGGCGACCCGACCCAGAACGCGAACGCCGCGCCCGACCTCAACCAGATTCCGGCCTCGCTCGTCGAGCGCGTCGACGTGCTGACGGGCGGTGCCTCAGCGGTCTATGGCGCCGACGCCGTCGCCGGCGCCGTCAATTTCGTGATGAACGATCATTTCGAGGGCGTGCGCGTCGACGCCAACTACAGCTTCTACAATCACACCCAGCATGACAAATGGGTGGAAGGCCTCGAGAGCACCTTCGCGATTGAGACGCCCCAGCACACCGTCAACGACGGCTACAACCGCGATTTCACGGTGATCATGGGTGCGAACTTCGCCGACGGTAAGGGCAATGCCACCGGCTACTTCGGCTACCGCCGCATCGATGCGGTCACCCAGGCGCAGCGGGATTTCAGCAAGTGCTCGCTCAGCACCTCCGGCGGCCATGTGAGCTGCGGCGGCTCGCTGACTTCCGCGCGCGGCGTCTTTCTGACCGGCACGGGCTTCAACACGATTGGCCCCGGCAACGTGCTGGTGCCGGCGTCCTTTTCCGGACCCAACACCGCCCTCTACAACTACGCACCCGCCAACTACTACCAGCGGCCGGATGAGCGCTACACCGCCGGCACGTTCGTCCACTACGACATCAACGATCACGTCCAGGCGTACATGGAATTCATGTTCATGGACGATCGCTCGATCGCGCAGATCGCGCCCAGCGGCGCGTTCTTCTTCTCGGGCACGGGATCCACCGGCGGTGCGCCGGATGGCACCTGGGAAGTCAACTGCAATAACCCGTATCTGTCGGCCTCCGAATTCACCGGCTTCGGCTGCACGAGTCCCACCGATATCGCGCACGTTGCCTTCGGCCGCCGCGATGTGGAGGGCGGTAACCGCTATGACGACCTCGGCCACACCTCGTTCCGCACGGTGGCGGGTGTCAAGGGCGATATCACGGATGCCTGGACCTACGACGTCTATGCGCAGAACGGCATCACGCGCCTCAACGAGGCGTACTACAACAACCTCTCCAAGAGCCGTATCTCCAATGCGTTGGAGGCTGTGAAGACTCCCACCGGGACAGTCTGCCTTGCGAACTCAGGGGCCGCGATCGGCGCACCGGGTTGCATACCCTGGGATATCTTCCAGCTGGGCGGCGTCACGCCCGCGCAGGTGAACTATCTCGCGGTGCCGTCGCTGTCAAAGGGCGCCACCACCGAACGCGTCGTGGACGGATCGATCACCGGCGACCTGGGGAAGATGGGCGTGCAGCTGCCCACGGCGCACCACGGCCTCGGCGTGAGCTTCGGCACGGAATATCGCGAGGAGAAGAACGAGTTCCAGCCGGACGAGGAATACATCAGCAACGATCTCTCGGGCAATGGCGGCCCGACGCTGCCGACCAATGGCAGCTTCCACGTCTTCGAAGGCTTCATGGAAGCGCGCTTGCCCATCCTGGAAGACATGCCGCTCGCGAAGTCCTTCAACGTTGAAGCGGGCTACCGGTACTCGGACTACAACCTGTCCTTCGGATCCACCAACACCTACAAGCTCGGACTCGAATGGGCGCCGATCAACGATGTGCGATTCCGCGGCATGTTCAACCGCGCCGTGCGCGCACCGAACATCCAGGAGCTCTTCCTCGAGCCGCGCGTGCAGCTCGACGGCACCATCGACCCGTGCGCGGGCGCGGCTCCGGTTGCGTCAGCGGCGGCCTGCGCGGCCTCCGGCGTCACCGCGGCCGAGTACGGCCACATCGCGGCGGATCCGGCCTCGCAGTACAACGGCCTTGTCGGCGGCAACCAAAATCTGCAGCCGGAGGTGGCCAAGACCTACACGGCGGGCTTCGTCATCACGCCGAGCATGCTGCCGAACTTCAACGCGACCATCGACTACTACAGCATCAGGATTGATAACTTCATCACGACCTACGGCGCGAATTTCATCCTCAAAACGTGTTTGGCCACCGCAAATCCGTTCTTCTGCGACAAGGTCCATCGCGCGCCGGCCCTGGGAACCGCCGCCGACGGTTCGCTGTTTGCGGGCGACAACAGCTACATCGACGATGGCACCTACAACCTCGGCTGGCAGAAGGCGCAGGGCATCGACCTCACCTCCGAGTACAAGCTTGACATCGGACGCGCCGGAAAGCTGAACTTCAGCTTCGTCGGCAACTACGACATCAAGTTCGCCACGGAGCCCGTTCCGGGCTTTGGCAGCTACAACTGCGCCGGCTACTACGGTGCAACCTGCGGCGTGCCGGCTCCGAAGTGGAAGCACAAGATCCGCATGGACTGGCGCACGCCGATCCCTTCGCTCGATGCGTGGGTCGACTGGCGCAAGATCGGTTCAGTGGCGGTTGAGAACACGCAGACGAACCCGCTGCTCAGCGGACCGACGAGTCCGTTCGATCCGGCGGGGACCCATCTGGGCACGCAGCCCGGAACCTGGGTCAGCGCGCGCAACTACATCGATCTGGGCGTGGCGTATACGGCGGCGTCGAAGTACACCATTCGCATGGGCGTCAACAACCTGTTCGACCGGGATCCGCCGCTCATGGACCTGGACTACCTGCCGACCGTATTTGGCAATGGCAATACCATACCGGGCACCTACGACACGCTCGGCCGGTATATCTTCGTCAGCCTCACTGCGGACCTCTAACGGCGCGTTCGGTACGCGAGGCAAAGGCGGGCTTCGGCCCGCCTTTTCTTTTGGGCCACGGTCTGTGGCCGTGTGAGCGCCTATTCGGTTAGCCTGTGCCCAAAGGCCAACGACGTGATCCATACATGCCATGAATGCATCAGCCGCTGACGATGCGCAGATCCGCCGCCTGATCGATGCGGCGGACAAGGCCGCGGCAGCGGGCCGGGTGGTGGAGGCCGGACGGCTGCTCGCGGATGCGCACGGCGCAGCCCCCCAGCACCCTTCCGTTTTGAACGCGCTCGGCATGCACGCGCTCCGAAGCGGCGACTTCGCCTCCGGACGACGCTACCTCGAGGAGGCGGTCGCGCTCGATCCGCGCGCGCCGGTGTCCTGGTTTCACCTCGCGCTCGTGTGCCGTGCGCAGGCCGATGCCGCTGCGGAAATGGCCGCCCTCAACAAGGCGCTGGCACTGGATGCCTACTTCTACCTTGCGCTCCTGCAGAAGGCGACGCTCCTCGAGAGGCAATCGAAGCCGCGCGAGGCCGCACAGATCTATTCCGCCTTTTTGAAGTGTGCACCGCCTGCGGCTCAGCAGGTGCCTGCCTTGCAGAAGGCCGTGCAGCATGCGCGTGCCGCCATGGCCGCCAATACGGCGGCGCTGGAGGAATTCATCACCAAGAGGCTCGCCGCGCACGAGCAGCGCCACGATGAGAAGTCCCTCGGCCGCTTCCGCAATTGCCTCGATGTGCTGCTCGGCAAGCGCCAGGTGTACACGCCGCAGCCGACGTTCATGCATTTTCCGCAGCTGCCGGCGCTCGAGTTCTATGAGCGCAGCGAATTTGCCTGGCTCGACGCCTTCGAGGCGGCGGCCGAGGCCATACGAGCCGAGCTCGTGCAGCTGCTCGCGAGCGGCGCGGACGGCATGGTGCCGTACGTCGACTATCCGGATACGACGCCGCTCAATCAGTGGAAGGAGCTCAACCGCTCGCGGCGCTGGAGCGCGTACTACCTCATCAAATGCGGCGAGCGCCTCGAGGAGCATCTCGAGCGCTGCCCGAAGACGGCGCAATTGCTCGCCGCGGCACCTCTCGCCGATGTGCCGGGCCAGGCGCCGACGGCGTTCTTCTCGATCCTCGAGCCGCGCACGCACATTCCGCCGCACACCGGCGTCACCAATACGCGCCTCGTGGTGCATATCCCGCTCGTGATCCCGCCGCGATGCCGCTTCCGCGTCGGCTCAGAGACCCGCGAGTGGCAGCCGGGCCGGGCCTGGGTATTTGATGACACGATAGAGCACGAAGCGTGGAACGACAGCGATGAGCCGCGCGCCATCCTCATCGTCGACACCTGGAATCCCTTCCTGAGTGCCGCCGAGCGCGAGCTGGTGCGCGCCGCGACCGCCGCCTACGTGGAGTTCTACCATGAATAGCGCGCGTCGCAGCGTCCTCGCCGGCCTCGCACTTGCCACGTTGGCGATCGCTAATGATCCGGCCGGCGCGCAGTCGCTGCGGGCGATACGCGCCTGCACCACCGAGGCGGATGCGGCGCTTCGCCTGCGCTGCTACGACCGTGCGGCGGGACGGCCGGACACGGCAGCGGCGGCGGCCGCCGCAACGACATCTGCGCCGGCTTCTCCAGCGCCGGCCTCTGCTGCAGCACCGACTTCCGCAGGCGCGGCCGCGAGCGCACCCCCCCCTGCCGCGGCCCCGGAATTTGGCGTCGCGGGCGGTCCCCTGAGCGCCAAAAAGCAGGCCGCGGCGACCCATCAGATCACGGCCAGCGTCACCGCCATCCAGACCAAGCCTCACGGCGAGCTCGTGATGACCCTGGATAACGGCGAAGTGTGGGCACAGCTCGAACCCGTCGCCTACTTTCCGCTCAATGTGGGCGACAGCGTGCAGATCCGCGCCGCAACCCTCGGATCCTATCTGCTGTTCACGCCTGCGAAACGCTCGACCAAGGTCACGCGGCTGCGCTAGGGCCGGGTGCGGCCCGCATGGATGACCCCTGCGGGCGCTGCTAGGCTAGCCCCACATGAGCACCGCGCCCGATCCCGATACGCTCGCTGAGCTCGCCCTGCAGGACATGCACAACAATCAGCTCGCGGCGGCGGAAGACAAATGCCTGCGGGTCCTCAACGCCAATCGGCAGCACGTGGGTGCACTGACCGTGCTCGGTCTGATCCTGCATTGCCGGGCGCGCCACGAGGATGCCGTCCGCGTCTTCAACGCGCTCACCCTGCTGCAGCCGAACAATCTGCAGCACTGGAGCAACCTCGGCACCGCTCTGCGCCCGACCCGGCGCTACGACCAGGCCCTCGCAGCCCACGCCCGCGCCATGCAGCTCGGCCCCGTGTCGGCGCCCCTTCTCTACAACATGGCCCTGGTGCAGATGGACCGGCTGGACTATAACGCAGCCTATGCCAGCCTCATGCAGGCGCGTGATCTGGCGCCCGCGGACGCCGGCATCTGCTGCCTCTATGCACAATGCTGCTACGACGTCGGTCTCTTCGAGGAAGCGCTCGCCGCCTTGCAAGACTGGCCGAAGCTGCAGGGGCTGAACCTCGAGGTCACCGCGCAGATCGCCCACCTTCTCATCATCATGGGAGAGTCGCGGCGCGCGCAGGCGGCGCTGCGGCAAATATGCACTCCTATGCCGGGCGGCGCGCTCGCCTCGCTCGCCGCCGTTCGCCTGCTCGAGCGCATCAACCGACTCGACGATGCGCGCGCGGCGCTGGAGAGTTTTAAGAGGAGCGCGCAGACAACAAAGCCCGATCCGGAGCTGCTCATGCTCGAAGCGGCCCTGGCGGCCCGCGCCGATGACCACGAAACTGCGCGCGCGCGTCTGTCGCTTGCGCTCGAGGGCCACAATGACTTTCCGCGGCGCTACCATTTGCTGTTTCCGCTCGCCGCCGCGCAGGACGCACTCGGTCGCTTCGATGAGGCGTATGCAACCCTGGTAGAGGCCCATCGATCACAGGTCGTCTATTTGCAGGCCGTCACGGGACGAAATCCCGCAGACGAGTCAGCGACGATGGCCGTGGCGTTGCAGGGATGCGATCCCGAAGACGTGCGCATCTGGGAGGAAGAGGATGCGCCGACGACGCAGGCGAGCCCGATCTTCATCGTCGCCTTTCCGCGCTCTGGGACGACGCTTCTCGAGCAGATGCTCGATGCGCATCCGCAGGTCAAATCCATGGACGAACAGCCCTTCATCAAGAAGGCGCACGACGAGGTCACGGAGCTCGGCCTCCGCTATCCCGCCGAACTCGGCAGGCTCAGCGCCGCGCAACGGCAGAGCATCCGTGCGCACTACTGGGAGCGCGTACGCGCCAAAGTGGAGCTGCCACCGGGAAATCGCCTGGTCGACAAGAATCCGCTCAATCTGCTGCGGCTGCCCCTCATCAGAAGGCTCTTCCCGCATGCGCGCATCGTGCTCGCCATCCGCCATCCCTGCGACACGCTACTCAGCTGCTTTGCGCAGCAGTTCCGCGCACCGGATCTGGCGCTCATGTGTCGCGACCTCGGGGAACTGGCGGGCCACTATCGGCGCGCCTTCGACTTCTGGTATGCGCAGTGGCCGCTGCTGCGCCCCGCAAGCTACGAGCTCAAATACGAGGAGCTGGTCGCCGACTTTGAGCACGAGGTGCGCCGCCTGAGCGAATTTCTGCAGCTGCCCTGGCACGATGCCATGCTCGCGCCCGGCGAGCATGCGCGCGCCAAGGGCTACATCAGCACCCCAAGCTATGCGCAGGTCATCGAGCCGATCAACAGCCGCTCGGTCGGCCACTGGCAGGCCTACCGCAAGCACTTCAAAGAGGTCCTGCCGACGGTGCTGCCCTATCTCGAGCGCTGGGGCTACACGACCTGAGTGGGAACGGCATCGAAGGCGATCGTGGTGCGCAGCTGCGAGCCCTGGATCGCATTGGTTCCATGCCACATGTACGACGGAAACAGCACCAGTAATCCGGCGCTCGGCTGCACGTAGTGCTCGGGCGGCGCGCCGGGGGTCGCAAAGCGGGGCTCGCCGAACTTGAGCCAGCCGGATTTGAGCGCAACGTCTTGGACCTCATCCGGCACGGAGACGTAGTACGCCGAACTGATCCAGCCTTGATGGTGAAAATGATTGACGTGAAATCCGCCGCGGTAGAGCTGCACCGACCAGGCGGCCCCCATCACCGCGGCGCCGCGATTGCGCGAGGCGAGCGGATGACCGGCATCGCGCCCCAGCTCCTGCAGGTACAGTCTGATCGGCTCGTCAAAGGCGCCGAGGATCGCGCGGATCGCCGGGTCGTGATCGGCGATGAGATTGCGCGTGGTCTGGCTGCCATGCCGCAGACTCTGATCGAGCGGATGCGAGTTGAAGCGGTGGCGCGCATACAGCGCCGCGCCGAGCGCGGCATTGAGCTCCGCCATGGAGGACCAGCCGCGGGGCGCTTCGATGCGGTATTGGCGCACGACGCGTTCGTAATCAAAGAGCTCGCGGTAGAGGGGCCGGCCGAGGAGTCGCGCGGCGGTCGCCTCATAGGCGATCCAGCTTTGTCCCAGGGGCTCGCGGCTGCGCTGCCGATCAATGAAGGGCAGTGCATCCTCGGGCCTGCCGCGCGACAGCAGGATCGAAACCAGATTTTCGATGCCCGGGGAATAGTCGGGCATGGCGATGGCCGTCTCCAGGGCCTCGGTCTCCGCCTCTGACAGACGATTCATGTCGCGCAGCACCTGCGCCAGGAGGTGCCGCAGCTGCGGCACGGGTCCATGGCGCTGCAGCGCGTCGCGCAGCTGCGTCTCGGTCGCCTCCAGCTTGCCGGCGCGCATCAGCACCGTGGACAGCACCGTCTGCAGGCCGAGATCCTGCGGATGGGCAGTGACGGCGGCGGTAATGTCGGCGGCGAAATCCGCATCGCCGCGCATGAAACGCAGCCGCGCGAGATTGAGCTGCGCATCCACATCGCGGGGCTTCAGCGCGACGGCCTGTGCGAAGGCGCGCTCGGCCTCCGGCAGGCGGTACAACAATGTCAATGCCATGCCGCGACTGAAAGACAGCTCGAAGCCTCTGCCGCCCAGGGCTTCCGCCCGCTCGAGCGCGGCGAGCGACTCCTCGGCCCGGTCCATGCGCGCCAGCAGCGCGCCCAGATTCTGGTGGGCGAGGCTCAAGCTCGGATTGAGCGTCAGCGCCCGGGCGTAGGCGGCCTCGGCTTCGAGAAGCCGGTTCTGGTTCGTCAGGATGAAGCCGAGCGCGGCCCAGGCCTGTGGATCGTGGTCGCGCGCGCGCAGCAGCGCGCGGCACTCCGCTTCCGCCTCGGCGCCGCGGCCGAGATTGTCCAGGGTGAGCGCCAGGCTGTGGCGTGCGGAGTGCTCCGCCGGTTTCAGGGCGAGCACTCTCCTGTAATGCGTCTCGGCCTCGGCGAGACGGCCGCTCTTGCGCAGGAGATTAGCGAAGTTGAGGTGAAACTCATGATTCGCGGGCTCAAGCTCGAGGCTGCGGCGAATCAGCCGCTCGCCCTGCTCGGTGTCGCCGCCCTGGGCGCGGATGAGTCCCAGGAGATGCGTGCTCGCCGGGTTCGCGTGCGCGCTGTGCAGCGCCACGCAGGCCGCTTCGGCCTGCGGCAATTGCCCCGCGTTCAAAAGCGCCGTGATCTGCGCCATGCGTGCTGCGACTTCAGCCGACAAGTGCATCCTCCTGCTGTGATTGCCGCCTGAGCGCGCCGGCGGCGGTAAACCACGGCGCGTGCGAGCTGTGCGCAGCGGTCGCGGATGAGAAGGTTAGCGCAGCGCGATACGCGCCGCGCCGACGATGTGCCCCGGACCCGTCTGCTGCACGATCACGGCGAGTTCGGTCGCATCCGGCGGCAACTGCGCCAAGGGTACGCCCAGGTTCTTCGCCTGGCCGTTCCAATCATCGAGCCTGAGAACGGCGCGCACCACGTTGAACTCCTCGAGCGTGCGCCCTGCGTTCTCGCCGCGGCCGATGGCAGACACCGCTCGCGGCAGGTAGGCGAAGAGCAGCACATCGCAGGGCTCGCCGCCGGCAGCGGCGCCGAGCGCGATGCGCAGCTGCCCGGCGTCGATGGCGAGATCGACGGGAATGCCCTGCGCGGCCGCGCGCGCGGCGGCCAGGATTTCCACGCGATTCGTGCCCTCGACCGCGCGCGCGCCGTCAATGACGAACTGCGGCGTGACTACGCTCGCGCGCTGCAGGGCGTGCGCGTACTGGTTCTGCCGCTGCGTTGCGGCGCGCAGCGCGTATTTGTCGGCCCAGCCGGCGCTGTCCCAGTAGTCGACGTGCAAGGCGAGCGCAATCACGTCCGCCCGATGGGCGATGCGCCCGAGAAGTGCCTCAGCCGGAGGGCAAGAACTGCAGCCCTCCGCCGTGTAGAGTTCGATCACCGTCGGCCGCTCGCTCGCGTAGAGGCAAGTGCAAGCGAGCAGGGTCAGCGGCAGCAGCCGCCGCGCCTGCCTCACAGATTCTTCCACGACTCGCGATCACCCCAGTGCCGCACGGCCAGTTCCGGCGCCTGCCGGGCCACCAGCTGCACTTCGCAGCGCTCGTAGTCGATGACCATCGCATCGAGGTTGCCGATGATATCCATGCCGATCACGAGCGCCGGCTGCGCATCGAGATTCCAAAGCTTGAAGACGTAGAAGCCGCCAAACACGACATCGAAGTGCGTGGCGCGCACGTCGCCCACTTTGATCAGGCTCACGGGCCGGCGCTCGCCTTGCTGCTTGTCGAGCGTCTCGCCAATCACTTCGATCTTGCCTTTCTGCCGCAAGTCAGCGGTGGCGAACAGCGCGGCGCGCAGCGCGTCATTGCCCAGCGTGTACTCGCTGCCGGTGTCGATCACAGCCTTCGCATGCACGCCATTGACATAGGCATTGACGACCATCAGACGTCCGAAGCGCAATTGTGCCGGTATGCGCGTCACGCCCGCCATCGGCCGCTCGTAGCGCGAATTGCGAATCTCAATCCGATCCTTGGCGAAGTCGACCAGCACGCGCTTCGCCGACAGGCCGTCCACTCCGAGGATGCCGTCGATTTCGCTGGTGAGAGAATCGGCCACCGGCAGCCGCTGCCGCTCGAGCGCGAGGTCCCCCGCCGCGACCCGCTCGACGAGCGTCGTGGGAACCGCCGCAGAGCCGGTGACGCCGTTCATGGTGACGGCATCACCATCGTCGGTGTGCAGGCCGAGCACCGTCACCAGATGCGGCGTCAGCACGCTGCGATTGGCGCCGGTATCGAGCGCAAACCGAAACGGTCCCTGCCGGTTCACCATGACGTTGACGATGATGCGCCCGATCTGATCGGGTCGCGTCCCCGCCGCATAGTCCGCTTTACTGGGCATGTCATGGGGCGTGAGGTCGACCGGCGGCGGCGGTACGACGATCTGCTGCGGCGGCATGCTCCAGGTGACCGGGGGCCGCGGGGCCGCGTTCACCGTGCCCGCCACGATGGCAAATGCCAGGGCCATGGCGACAGCGCTCCGCCTCCGGGCCGCAGTGTGCCCATACCCGATCGCTGATGCAGGCTCAAGCATAGGTGTATCCGATCTTACACCCGCCGTGGCGCACTGGCGCAAAGTCACCAATCACTCTTCGAATACGGGCGAAATGTCAACTGATCCCGATTAATGTGAACTGCCGCAACGCGGGAGAAAGGGGGCTATTTATCCTGATCCACGCCCGGAGCTGATCCTGCACCGCGCTCTTCCGCGCGAACCCATCGCGGCGGCGTGGGCAAGCAGTGCTCCGCACCCCTGGAGAGGTCACATTGGCCAGTTCTGCATTGCAAGTCGAAACCCTCGCTGATGCCGGCGCCGACCCGGAGGCATCGGGCCCGGCCCTGCCGCCCAGCGTGCAGACAGCGGCCGAGATCGTTGCGGTCACGACCGAGGATGACTTTCTGCTGGAATTGGGCGCGGTGCTCGGCGGACAGGCGGCCGTACATCCGGTCGATTCCGTGACTGCGGCGCTCGCGCACATGAGCGCCGCGCGCCGCGCCTGCATTCTCGCGATCGATACGCGCGGCATGGACGACCTGCGCGACGCGGTGGGGCGCATCTTCGCGCGCGCGGCCGACGCCGTGATCGTGCTTTTTGCAGCGGAGGATGCAGAAGAGAACCTGCGGCAGGCCTTCGCAACCTCGAGAGTTTTTGGCGTACTGCCGCTGCCTGTCGATCCGGCGCGAACGGCGCTTGCCGTCGCCGCTGCGCTCGCCGACGCCGTGGCGAGGCTGCAGGCGCCGGCGCCTGCCGTTGCCGACGCGCCACCCATCGCCGCCGAGCCCCTGCCCGCGCCCCGCAAGCATGGATGGGCGCTCGGCGCCGGGCTTGCAGTGCTGGTACTCGCAGTTGCCCCCTGGTTCGTGCGTCGCGGCACGCCACCCGCGGCGCCCGCGGCACGACCCGCGATCCCGGCCCCGGCGGCGCCGGCACCGCTCGTGAACGGCCACATCGATGAGCTCCTCGAGAAGGCACGCACGGCCATGGCCGACCGGCGCTACACCGAGCCCGCCGCCGACAACGCGCTGCTGTACTACCGCTCCGCGCAGGCCTCAGACCCCCGCAGCGCCGAAGCCGTCGATGGACTGGCGCGGCTGGCGGGGCTCCTCGGCGCGCGCTTCGATGAGGACCTGCGGCAGTCACAGTTGGATGCCGCGGCGGTTACGCTTGCGAATCTTGCAAGCGCCGCGCCGCGCGACCCGCGCAACGCGGAGCGCGAGTCGCGCCTGACGGCGGCGAAGGCGCATGCTGAACTCGCACGCCGCGAGGAGCAGGCGCGCCTCAAACATCAGGCGGAAGTTGAGGCGCAAAGTGCCCGCGAAGAGCAGGCTGCGCAACGCAAGGAGCGCGAGCGCGGCGCCGCACTCGCCGCCGCGGCCAAAGCGGCACAGGAGAAGGCCGACGAGGCTGCCGCCGCGGCCGCGCGCGCGAGCGCGGCGCAGGCGAAGAATTCCGCGCCGACCACGGCCGCGGATCATCCGTCGCTGTCGCAGCTGCAGCTCAAACTCGTTCGCTACACCGCGCCCGAGTATCCCGCTCCGGCACTGGCGCGCAATCTCAGCGGCAGCGTCGTGGTCAGCTACACGGTCGATCTGCAGGGCGCGACGCGCGACGTGCGCGTGCTCTCCGCCGAGCCCGCCCATATTTTCGATCGCAGCGCGGTCGAAGCGGTACAGCGCTGGCGCTATGCACCGGTCGTCGTCGATGGCGCGGCCATCGCCGTGCCGACCCGTACCACGATTCAGTTCACGCCGAAATAACCGTCAATGGAGACTGCCATCGCATGAAAACCATGGGCGCATCGCGCCTGCGCCAGTTCGTCACCGGCGGCGTAGGCATATTATTGACGGCCGTCATGGGCGCCGTCCTGATTCTGGGACTGCGACTCGCGACCCAGATGACGGCGCATATCTCGGCGCTGCAGAGCGCGAGCGTGCTGCAGACCTATCCGGGCGCGCTGGCGCGCGAGCTTACGGCGTTGCGCGACCGGCTCGAGGTGCGCGCCTACACCGGCCAGGTATTCGCCGATCTCGGCGCCACCAACGCACACTTCGACCACGAGCTGCGGGCATTCGCCGACACCGATCTCGGGGCGTCGCAGGAAATGCACGAGGCCCTCTTGCTGTGGCAGCAGTACGCCGCCGTCATGAATCCGGTCGTGACATTCGGCGCGCAGCCCTACATGGAATCCGACGCGGAGGGCAGCGTGCTCTCCGCCGCAGGCCGCGCCCACTACGCGGACGTCAAGCGCGCACAGCTCTTCACCCGTGAGAATGCCCCGCGCCTGCAAAAGCTCCTGGCCGAAGCCGCCGCCGCCGTGCAGCGCGACGTCTCGGAGCGTGCCGCGCGGCTGCGCCTGCTGCTCTCCGCCGGCGTACTGGCGACGCTCGCGCTCGCGGCGGTCGCCGCATACCTGCAGGTGACGCGCGCGCGTCAGGAACGCGTCGCGCGCGAGGCGCGCGAGCAGACGCGCGACATTCTGCATACGGTGAAGGAGGGCTTTTTCCTGCTCGATGCGGATTATCGCATCGGCGCGGTGTGGTCGAGCGCCCTGACGCGCATGTTCGGCCGCAAGGATTTCGCCGGCGTCGCCTTCGAGGAGCTGCTGCAGGGTCTCGTGCCGGCGGCGACGCTTGCGACCGCGACCAAGTACATCAGGCTCCTGTGGGGCGAGCGCGCGCAGGAAAACCTGATGAAGAGCATCAATCCGCTCGCGGAACTCGAGATCCACGTCGACAACGGCCGCGGCGGTCACGACACACGCTATCTGCAGTTCGACTTCCATCGCGTCATGGGCGAGAGCGGGGTCAAGCACGTCCTCGTCAGCGTCGGTGACGTGACCGGCAGCGTGCTGCTCGCGCGCGAACTCGCCGACGCGCAGCAGAACGTCAACTCGCAGGTCGACATGATGCTCGGCGTGATGCACATCGATCCGCTGCAGCTGGCGGCGTTTCTCGACAACACGGAAGCCGGACTGCAGCTCGTCAATGCCATCCTCAAGGAGCCGGCGCGCGCTGACGCGGAGTTCCGCAAGAAGCTCGATGGCCTGTTCCGCGAGCTGCACTCGATCAAGGGCGAGGCGTCCGCGCTCAATCTGCCGAGCGTGGCCCAGCGTGCGCATGGCTTCGAGGACCTGCTGAGTGATCTCAAACAGCGCCCCGAGCTCACCGGCAATGATTTCCTGCCGCTCGTCCTCAAGCTCGATGAGCTGCTGGCGCACCTGCGCGGCATCCGCGAGCTCGCCCTGCGCGTCGTCGCGCTGCGCGATGCCGCGGCACCCAGCGCGCCGCGCGGCCCCGCGCCGCAAACCCCTGCTGAGCACGCCGCGGCCGCGGCTGAGGAGCTCGCAGCGACGCTGCAGAATCTTGCGACGCGTCTCGGTCGCGAGCTGCAGAAGAAGTTCCGGCTGTCGCTGCACGGGCTGGCGCAGATCCCGGCCGCCTATCGCACGACGGTGCGTGAGGTGCTGATCCAGATGCTGCGCAACTCCGCCGTACACGGAATCGAGGCCGCCGAGGTGCGCCGCGCCCACGCGAAGGACGAGGTGGGCATCGTGCGCGCCGAATTCCGCGCGGCCGGCGATGGCTTCGAGCTCGTAGTCGAGGACGACGGCGCGGGCCTGGCACTCGATGAACTGAAGGTCGCCGCGGTCAGAAAGCACCTGCTGACGGCGGCCGAGGCTGCGCGCATGGACACGCGCGCCGTCATGGGATTGATCTTCCGCGCCGGCGTGTCCACCAGCGAACGCGTCACGATGGACGGCGGTCGCGGCGTCGGCATGGACGTCGTGGCGCGCGGGATCGCATCCCTCGGCGGCAAGATCGTCCTCAGCACGGATGCGGGCAAATTCACGCGCTTCAAAATTGCGCTGCCGGCAGCGCGGGCGGCGAAGAGCGCCGTCGCCTAAGCACGCCGCCACGGCACATGAACGCCAGCAACGCCCAGCTCACGCGGCCCGCCGCGAAGCGCACTCTCAAGCTGATGATCGTCGACGACTCCAACATCATGCGTCGCCGCATCGAGCGCTCGCAGCAGTTCGCGCAATTGAAGTTCGTCGGCGCTGCGGCGAACGGCGTCGAGGCGCTCGCTCTGTTCAAGCGCACCGATCCCGATGTGGTCACGATGGACCTGACGATGCCGCAGATGGACGGGGTCGAGTGCATCGAAAAGATCGTGCAGCTGAAGCCGGCCGTGCGCATTCTCGTCATTTCCGCGCTCAACGATAAGGCGACCGCGATCGATGCCATGGAAAGGGGCGCGAACGGCTTTCTCAACAAACCCTTCACCGACCGGCAGCTGACCGAGGCCCTCGCCGAACTTACGAGGGACGCCTAATGCTGCAGGAGCAGGAACTGAAGACCTTCGTCGAAGGGACGACCAACTACTTTGAGATCGCCGCGCAGCAGCCCGCCAGCATCGGCTCGCCCTACCTCGTGAGCGGCGTGCCCACGACCTACGACTACACCGGCATCATCACCATCTCCGGCAAACGCGAGGGCGTCGTCTATTTTACCGCTCCGCGCGCCATGCTGACGGTACTGCTCATGAAGATGCAGGAGAACGATTTCAGCCACGAGAACATGTGCGACCTCGTGGGCGAGGTGGCGAACACGATCTCCGGCAATGCACGCCGCGACTTCGGACGTGAGTTCGTGATCTCGGTGCCGAGCGTAGTCCACGGTGAGCGCGCCGACGTCAGCGTCGTTGCCGGCAGGCGCTCGTTCGTCATCCCGATCAATTGGCGCAGTCACTCGGCCAAGCTCGTCGTCGCACTCAAATAACGGCAGCCTGGTCCGGGCGCGCATCGCCCACCGCGGCGGCAGGCTCTGCCAGCGCCCGCCGTGCATCGGCAATGACCGATGCGGGCACCGCCATGCGGCGGCCGATTCGCCACAGCTGCACGCTCGCCAGCGCGGCCGCGAGCGCGCGCGGCACGATGATATAAAGGGGAGTTATATACTCGACTCCCGTGCGCGAGAATAAGCCGTGATCCTGACGTACCGCTATCGTTTGCTGCCGCTCAAGTGCCAGCACCGTGCATTGGAGCGGCTGTGCGCAGTGCAACGCGAGCTGTACAACGCAGCGCTTGCGGCCTCGGCCTGGATCAGCAGGACCGTACGCAGCGCGCGTTCGTGCAGGGCTGGGTCGCTTTGCGCGCGCCCTTAGTCGAGGCGCTGCACTTGCAGCGCGTGCAGTGCGCCGCTGTCCTCGAGCTCGATGCTGAGCGCCATCGGCCGGCAGCATACCTCGCAGTCCTCGATATACTGCTGCGCTCCCGCGCTCACCTCGACGCGCGCTTCGAAGCGTTCGCCGCAATAGGGGCAGCGCGCGGCGACAAACTGCTCCGCCGCAATGCCCGCGCGCGCGGTTTCCGGCTCATACACGGGCTCCAATCCGTAGAGCCGATCGATCTGGCGTGCATCGAGGCTCGCTATACGCCGCGTCAGGGATTCGATCAGAGGATTCTTGCGACGCGCCATGGCAGTCATTTTATACTGCCGCCGCATCCGCCGCCGGACCGAAGATCTTGAGGTCGCCGTGAATCCCGCTCCCTCCTGGCAAAGACTGCTCGCGTGCGCGCTCCTGTGCGCGAGCCTCGGCGCCTGTGGCGGCGCGCACGGTCTTGACGAAAATGCGCCGGCCGGCGTCAATCTCGCCGGCACCTGGAAGCTGGACCGGACGGTGAGCGATGATCCCGAGAAGATCTACGACAAGATCCGCCGGCAAAGAGCGGCGCGCGATGCCGAGCAGGCGCCCGCGCCGCCGCCGCGTGCCCCGGGATCAGGCGGCGCACCCGCGCCCGGCGGCGTCAATCCGGACGGCACCAGCGCGGATCTCAATAACCCGCTGTCGCTCGAATCGCAGACGGCGGCAATCGTCGCCATGAGCCACCTCAATCCCTTTGACATGGGGGTTTTCGGCAACATTCCGCGCGGCGATGTCATCACGCTCAGGCAGCGTGCGGATGAGCTGTCGATCTCTGACGGCATGACGGACCGCAGCTTCACGCCCGGGGCGAAGAGCGTCGTGTCGGTGCCGGAAGGCGTCGCCGATCAGCGCTCCGGCTGGAAATCGCGCGCCTATGTCATCGATGTCAGAGCGCAGGCCGGCCCGGAGACCGTCGAGCGCTACCACCTCTCGGACGATGGGCAGCACCTGCTCGCCGACATCCAGTCGAGCGGCGGCAACCTGCCGAGCATGAAGATCAAGCGCGTTTACAATCGCCTGGGCGCCGCGCCGAACGCTGCGCCCTCGAATGATTGAAGGGCGCCAGGGCGCGCCTCAGATCCGGATGGCCTGCCACGCGGCGGAGCGCCAGCGCGCGAACAGGATGATGCCGAGGAGCAGCACATACAGAACCATGGCGCTCCAGCCGCCCACCGCGCCCCAGCCCGCCTGCGGCAGAAACCCAAACCAGCCCTGGCCCGGCGCAAAGGTCAGCGCATGCGCGACCGGCAGGAACACGAGCCAACAGATGCCTAAGACAATGGCCGCCGGCAGCGCCACATCGCCCGCGCCGCGCAGGCACAGTGCCGATCCGAAATTCAGACCGTCAAAGAACTGATAGGCCGCGGCGAGCCACAGAATCCGGGTGCCGAGCAGGATGATGGGTCCCGCCTGCACATCCTGGGTGCTGACGAAGAGCGGCAGGAGCCAGGGACCGAGGAGCGCGATCAGCACACCGGCGCCGCCCATGTAGAACGCCGCGAGCATGATGACGTGCGTGCCGATGCGGCGCGCCCAGCGGCGATCGCCCGCGCCGATCGACTGCCCGACGAGGGTGGTGCCGGCCAGCGCGATGCCAAAGCCGGGCATGTACGCGATCGAGGTCAGCATCATCACGATCTGCGTCGTCGCGCCGTCGATGGTACTCAGACGCACCTGCATCATCTGGAAGAGCGCCGCGCCCATGAGATCGGCCGCCGGCAGCAGTCCGGTGGGAAATCCGAGCTTGAGCTGATCCCAGATGCGCCGCAGCTGCGGGCGCCAGGTCAGGTTCGTATGGAAGCGCAGTCGGAATTCGGGACGCATGAATATAAAGAGTGCCACCGCCAGTCCGATCGCCTGGGCGACCGTGGTCGCGAGTCCCGATCCGGCGATGCCCCAGCCGAGCGTGAAAATGAAGAGCGCATTCAGCGGCACATTGGCGAGCGCGGTGATCGCAGACACCAGCGCCGTTATGCGCGAGCGGCCGATGCCGTTGAAGAAGCTGAGCAGCGCCCACAGCGCCATGCCGCAGGGCGCGCCGCCCAGGCGCGGCAGCCAGAAGCGGCTGGCGAGATCGACGATCGGCGCGTTGAAACCAAAAGGCGCGAGTATCCAGCGGCTGGCCGCGGCGACCGCCAGGAACAGCGGCACGGCACACAGGATGCCCCAGAGCGCAGTCCACGCGGCCTGCGACGCACGCGCGTAGCGGCGTCCGCCGAAGGCCTGCGCCACCCGCGGCTGCACCGCCATCGCAATCCCGCCCAGCAGCATCACGAACACGAGGATCAGCCATTGCACCGCGCCGACCGCAGCCAGCGCCTGCATCGAGATGTGGCCGATGAACCAGACGTCGGTCAGATTCAAAACCACCTGCACCGCGCTGTTGGCGATGAGCGGCAGCGCCAGCGCCAGCACCGCGGAGAAATCGACGTGCGCGGCGCCCGCGGCGTCGAGGCGCTGTGCGGGCAAGCCGCGCGGCGGCGCGGCGCGTGAGTCAAGCAGGTTCTCCATAGCAATAAAGCTCGGACAGAGGATCGGCGTGGGAACCGGCATTTTCGCACATCGAGCTTTACCGCAGAGCCCAAGGCGGGCAAGTTAGCGGCATGGCCAAACGCAAATCAGCGCCACGATCGAGCGGGCGACCGCGCCGCAAGGCCGGCAAGCTCGCGCCCAGCCGCATCCAGCGCGGCCCGGCCGCCGCCGACATGGCCTGCGGCGTCGACACCGAGGCGCTGGCACCGCTCGCAGCGCTCATCCGCGAACTCGGCGGCGCG
>Ga0210394_10000058_pt1 | contig 268206 bp, 219 predicted proteins | sample IncBWC12MmetaG_FD_160121 | JGI IMG/M metagenome (GOLD analysis project Ga0210394, IMG submission 160121) | Forest soil microbial communities from Barre Woods Harvard Forest LTER site, Petersham, Massachusetts, United States - Inc-BW-C-12-M | ecosystem: Environmental > Terrestrial > Soil >... | reverse complement strand
AAAATGCACGATGGTCGGCGTCACGAATGTACGCAGTCCGACTTCGGATGCGCGGCGTCTGTCCGCGGCGAGCGAGATAACGACGAACGTAAGTCCCGTCAATCCTGCCGCCGCCGAACCCACGAGAACGTAGAAGGTGTTACATTCACTCAGCGCTGATGCCGGCATACGAGATCCTTACTGTGCCGAGCGGCACGTGCGCACGGGCCACAAATTTAAACACTGTCTGAGCGCGTGAACCGTTCGCTGCGGTGCAGCAAGCTTCGCGTCGAAACCCTTTACACTTTGCGGCCGCAACACGGCGCTGCGCGCGCGCAATGTTCTGATTCAATTGGGGCGACTTGCCGTGGCGCATGACTTGCAGTGTCTTGCCAGATCGATATTCTGCTTTAGGGGGCACAACGATGAAAATCTTCCACGCGGCGGCGATTGGCCTCGCCGCCTGCGGCTTGGCGGTGATGACGTCTGCCAACGCGACGCCGACCACCACCACCTCGACCACGGTTGCCACGATCAGTGGATGCTATGACTGCGGTGTATTCGACACGGCTTCGCTGATTTTCAATAACACAACCGGCGGAACACTCACCAACGCCCAGTTAGTCTTGACCGGGTACCAAGGTCAGAACAACGGGCTGAGCGCCACGGTGAACCTCGGCACGTTGGGTGCTGGCTCCACTCAGTTCTTCTGGGGGTCTTTGCCGGGTGTTCCTTCCGGCACTACGCCGGGAAATCTGACCGCCTATGACTACGACGATGAATACCTCGGCACGTCCGCGATCATTAAGGATCCGACGTGCGGCGGTGGGGGCTGTGCGCCCGGCGGCGGACCGCAGTGGTACGCCCAGGTGGGCAATTTCAGTGTGACCTTTACGGCCACGGTTTCCGGAGGCCAGTTCAACGGCGATAAGGTGTTTTCCGTGTTCAGCCCCGCCAGCAACGCCACGGGCGGTTTTGTAGGCTGGGAGGGCTTGAATCCGGGCGGCTTCTCCGAATCCCCGCTGTATGACGTGCACACGGGAGTCGTTACGGGCGATCTCGCCAACATCCAGCTGGGTGTTCCGCCTACAACGGGTGTGCCCGAGCCGGCGATGCTCTCGCTTTTCGGCCTCGGTCTTGCCGGAGTCGGCTTCATGAGGCGCCGTAAGAGGCGCTAAGCTTCGCGCTCGATTTCAGCTGATTCAAGCCCCGGCCCGCGTGCCGGGGCTTGCTTTTGTGGGGGGCTTCAAAGGAGCGTTGCTGAAATTCGCCTGCCCTCGGGTCGAAGTTCGGTAAGCGCGCTCGACCCCGGCGGCGGGAGCTACCCACAGCTAGCGTCGCCAAAAAAGAATAGAGTCTGAGGACGGCGGTGCGGCCCCGTCATCGTGTCGATCGCCGTGACTTCAATGAGGAGGAGAAACGGACGATGGATCCTGAGAGACTCAAGCGTTTGCGGGCGCGCTACTCCGATCGGGATGCGTTCGATGGAGATGACCCGGTGCTCACGAAGGCCGCTCGCGACGTGCAGTCTCCGGGCGGCCGGCGCTCCTTGCCCTATTCAGGCGTGCCCACGTTTCTCGGCCTACCCCAGGCGCAGACGGCTGCCGGCCTGGACATCGCAATCGTCGGCGTGCCGATGGACCTCGGGGTTTCCAATCGTGCCGGCGCGCGCTTTGGGCCGCGCGCGGTGCGCACCATTGAGCGCATCGGTCCCTATCATCCGACATTCCGTGGCGTCCCCAAGAGCCGGGTGCGCGCGGCGGACGTCGGCGACGTCCCGTTTCGCAGCCGTTACAGCCTTGAACAGTCGCTCGAGGACATCGAGCACTACTTCGCGGGGCTCAAGGCGCAGGGCGTCCGCCCGCTGGCCGTCGGTGGCGACCACTCCATCACCTACCCCATTCTCAAGGCGTTGGGAAAGGACGCTCCGCTCGGTCTGGTCCACATCGATGCCCATTGCGACACCATGGGCGCGTATGACGGTTCGAAGTTTCACCACGGAGGTCCATTCCGCCTCGCGGTACTGGACGGTGTGCTCGATCCGGAGCGCACCATACAGATCGGCATCCGCGGAGCATCCAATATGTTCTGGGAGTTCTCACACGCCTCGGGCATGACGGTCATCTACATGGAGGACTTCATGTCCATGGGAGTGCCGGCGGTCATCGAAAAGGCGCGCGCGGTGGTCGGTGATCAGCCCATTTACATTTCCGTGGACGTCGATGGCTTTGATCCTGCCTACGCGCCCGGCACGGGCACGCCCGAAGCGGGCGGACTTGAAGCGCGGGAAGGCCTGGCGCTGCTGCGCGGCTTGCGCGGCCTGAGTGTCGCGGGTGCCGACGTGATGGAAGTCGCGCCCGAATACGATCCGACCACGAACACCAGTCAGCTGGCGGCCCAGATCCTGTTTGAGGAATTCGCGCTGATGACCTTGGGACGGGAGTAGGGCGGGCTCTGGACTGCCGTCCCGCAGAGCCGAGGCCGGATGGCCCCCGGTGCGTAGTGCAACGCACCATAACAACATGTTACGTTGGTCTACAGTCCGTGCGAGCGGCGGTTGCGCCGTAGACGCCGCACGCGTAGCTTCGGAAATGCATGGGCAAGCAAACCACGCCACGCTGGAACGCCGTATCGATCGCCTCCACGAGCGGCAGTTGCGAGGCGGCGCGAGCTCTGAAAGGGCGGCGCTTTCTGAGTGCCGAGGCGCCACGGCTGCCGTTGGCGGAATGCACGCTCGGCGCAAGCTGCCGGTGTGTGTATCGCAAGTATGCCGACCGACGCGAGGGACCCCGCCGTGAAGAGGACGAGACCGGTCGACGTAGCGGTGCGGTGGCGCAGGAGCGGCGCCGCCGGCGGGGTCGGCGCAGCACCGATGAATAGCACTCGAGGTGGCGGCGGTGCGCAGGCAGTTCGCGAATGCACCCCGCCGGTCAAAACCGCTGGACTTCCATGCCACTGAGGCGTGGTTGAAGCGAAGCACAGCGGCGATTATCCGGGTCAAGGTCAGGCCCAACCGCCCCGCATGAGCGCTTTTGAACCGGCGCAAGAGGGCACCTGGATCGCCCGATTCGTGAGGGCGTCGAGCGTTGGTGCACGGGTGCGCCCACAGTGCGTGCGCCCGGTAAGGCGGCGATGTGCGGGGGCGCTGACTGTGCTGCTTGCTCTTCTTGCCCATCAGGCACTGTATGCCGCGCCAGCTGCGGTCAAACCGCTGATTGATCTGCCCCACTCTTATTACTATCGCGAGATGTATCTGCCGCAGCTCACGAGCGGTCCGAGCGCCGTCGCCTGGTCACCGGACTCGGGCGAGCTGGTGTACTCAATGGCGGGCTCGCTGTGGCGGCAGAAGATTGATTCGACCAGCGCGCAGCAGCTCACGGACGGGCCGGGCTACGACTACCAGCCAGACTGGTCGCCGGACGGACGCTTCATCGTCTACACCTCGAGCGCGGGGGAGGCGCTGGAGCTGTGGCTCCTTGATCTGCAGTCGGGTCAAGCGCGGCAACTGACCCGCGGCGGGGCCGTCAACGTTGAGCCGCGCTGGTCCCCGGACGGCCAACGGATTCTTTTCGTTTCCACGGCCTACAACCGCCATTTCCACATATTTGTGGCGGACCTACACAACGGAGAACTGGCAAATGTGGTGCGCCTGACGGGTGAGGACAAGTCTCCTCTGCCGCGCTACTACTACAGCGCCTACGACCATGAGATCAATCCGACGTGGACACGCGACGGACAAGCGGTGGTTTTCGTCTCGAACCGCGGGCGCATCCACGGAACGGGGGGCATCTGGCGCATGGCAGCGGTTCCGGGGGCAAAGGCCGTGGAGCTGCGGTACGAAGAAACCAATTGGCAGGCGCGGCCGGATTTTTCTCCTGATGGTCAGCGCATCGTCTACAGCTCCTATCTGGGGCGCAACTGGCTACAGCTGTGGCTGATGCCTGCAAGTGGCGGGGAGCCTTTCCCGATCAGTTACGGCGATTGGGATGAGACCGGTCCGCGCTGGTCCCCGAACGGCAGTTTCATCGCCTCAGTGTCTAATCGGGAAGGCGACACCGAACTCCGGTTGCTGCGCCTACCCGGAGGAGACTCGCGCGAACTGAGGGTCACGGACAGACATCCTCTGCGCCCGAGCGGCACCGTCCACCTGACGGTGCGGGACGAACAGGGGCGTCTGACCGCCGCGCGCGTTGTGATCACAGACGCGGCGGGCCGCTTTTATGCGCCGGCGCACGCCTGGATACACCACGCCGAGTTTGATCGCAACGAACATCCGTTCGACGCGCGTTACTTTCACACCACCGGCGAAGACTCGCTCGAGGTGCCGGCAGGCACGGTCAGGGTTGAAGTCATGAAGGGGCTGGCGCGCAAGCCCGAGCGGCGCACGCTGCAGGTGCCCAGCGGCGAAACGGCGGAGGTTGCGGCGGTGCTGCCGGCGCACGCCTGGCTCGATGGCAAGGAGCGCCGTTGGGTGAGCGCGGACGTGCACGTTCACATGAATTACGGCGGCCATTACCGCAATACGCCGGCGCACCTGGTGCTGCAGGCGCAGGCGGAAGATCTGGACATCGTCGAGAATCTCATCGTCAACAAGGAACAACGGATCCCGGACATCGCCTACAGTGGCAAGGGAGTCGACCCTGCATCGACGGCCGAGACGCTGGTCGTGCACGGCCAGGAGTTTCACACCAGCTACTGGGGTCATCTGGGACTCCTCGCGATTGGCGGACACATCCTGTTGCCCGGATATGCCGGCTACCCCAACACGGCTGCCGCGAGTCTGTACCCCACTAATGCCGACGTTGCGGACCTGGCGCACGCGCAGGGGGCCGTAGTCGGGTACGTGCATCCGTTCGAGGAGGAGCCGCTACCGCTGACCAAACCGACACACACGGATGCGGACGAACTGCCCGTCGATGTGGCACTCGGTAAAGTGGACTACCTGGAGATCGTCGCGTTCTCGGATCATCAGGCAACGGCCGGTGTCTGGTACCGCCTGCTCAATCTTGGCTTTCGGCTTCCAGCGGCAGGGGGCACCGACGCGATGGCCGACTACGCCACGTTGCGCGGCCCAGTCGGGCTGAACCGGGTCTACGCCTCGGTCCCGAACGGACCACTGAACAGCGATGCGTGGCTTGAGGCGCTCCGGCAGGGACGCACGTTCGCCACCAACGGCCCGTTGCTCGACTTCGCTCTCGATGGCGCGCCGATTGGCGCGACCGTGGATCTTCAGCAGCCGCGGCGTGCGCATTTTCTGGCGCGCGTGCGTTCGATCGTGCCGCTCGACCACGCCCAGATCGTCTGTAACGGCAAGGTCGCCCGTGAACTGAGCCTCGGCGCTGAGCACGATGCGGTCGAAGTCGCAGGTGAGATCGCGTTGCAGAGCAGCGGCTGGTGCGTGCTACGGGCCTTTACCGCGCAAGCTCAGTACCCGATCCTCGATAACTTTGTGTACGCCACGACCAGCCCTGTGTACGTGTCGGTGCGCGGCACGCGGCCGCATTCGCGCACGGATGCACGCTACTTTGAGGCGTGGATCGACCATCTGTTGCAAGTGACCGGGAGCTATCCGGACTGGAATTCGCAGGACGAGAAAAGCGGTGTACTGAAGAAGCTTCAGGACGCACGTCGCGTCTACGAGTCGCTCGAGTGAGGTGACGCGGCCGAGACTCGCGGGCTAAGGTCTGCGGGGCGGCGCTTCAGGTCCTGACAATGTTTGCGGGATGCGCTTCGTCCATGAGTTCACTCGTGCGCCATCCGTAAGCGTGCAAGCGTCCCTGCTGCACCCGCCATTCCCCGCAAATGTTCTGCCCTGAAACGCCGCCCCGCGACCGCCGGTCAATCCTCAGACGCGATAGCCCGCGAGCGCGTTATGCCCAATCTTGCTGACCGGCAAGCCCATGCCGAATGCGCTTGCCGGCTGATTCATGTCACGCTGTGCCTGCTCCAGAAGCTCATCGATGCCCGCCGGATCATGGGGGTCAAAGTGAGCAATGCCGACCTTCAAGACCAGCGGCAGCTTGCTCGCGTGCTGCGCCTGCTCGAGCCGCGCCAGTACAGCGTCGCGCGAGGCATAATCGTCGCTGGTAGTGAGTGCTGCGAATGCATCGCTGTCCATGCGGCCCAGCACCTCATACACGCCGTAGCTCGGGAAGAGATCGCGCAGAAGATTGCCAGTCTGTCTGATCAGCATCTGAGCAGCCGGCTGCGCAAGAGATGGGTTGAGGCGCCCGCGCTCGTCGCAGAAGTAGACAAGATGCGCGTATTGTTGGTCGCGCGTCGCGACATCAAGCACGCGCGTGCCGATCTGCACAAATGCGCGGCGGTTGTGCAGGCCCGTCAGATCGTCGTTTAGAGAGGCCGAACGTAGCGATTGCACCAGGCTCAGTAGTGCTTTCTGTTGTAGCGAGATGCGCTGTCCTCGAGAAAGACCCTTGCAGCGCAACAGCTCCGACAACAGACGCCTGATGCGCGCGTCGTCTCCATCCACCGCGGCGGCGCGCAGCTGGCTGGCGAGCTCTCCGTTGCGGGCGCGCACGGTGCGAGCCTCGACGAGCTTTCGGACCGGTTCGACTTGCGACATGGAACCCCTCCCGCCCAGGTAGTCGTACAAGCGACGAAAACATACGAGAGAGCGAGTGCCAGCTAAGGCGGTGGGCACCGCGAGCAAGCGTCAGGGTGAGCGAAGCGCGATGTCGGTGCTGTCCTACACCGGCCTCGGTCGCAGGCGCTCCTGCAGAGCGCAATATGCGTCGCACACCGACAGAGAAAATCGCGCCGCCGCAGGAGAGTGCGCGTCTTCCAGCGAAGGAGCTATACATGCCATCCACCCATGAGAACGATGCCAGGTCAAGAAGCAGCGAACGGCGTAAACCGCTGTCGGCACCCGGTGCCGAGCCTGAGGCGCTGGCCGTGCCCGAGCACGGCGGACACGTTCACGTGCTGCCACCGCTGCCGTACTCTTTAAACGCTTTGGAGCCGGTAATCTCGGCGAAGACTCTGTCGTTTCATTACGAGAAACATCACAAAGCTTACGTCGACAAGGTCAACGCTCTCGTGGCGGGAACGCCATTGCAGGAACTGACGTTGGAGGCGCTTATCCTCGGTACTGCCGGCAAGCCTGAGCAGGCTGAGATCTTCAACAATGCGGCCCAGGCCTGGAACCACACCTTCTATTGGCACTGTCTTACGCCGCAGGTAGAAGGGGACGTCCCGGCGACGCTGCATAAGAGAATCAAAGAGTCATTTGGCGATCTGGGCTCGTTCAAGAAAGAGTTCGCCAAGGCTGCCATTGAGCAGTTCGGCTCCGGATGGGCGTGGCTGGTGCTCGACGCAGCTAAGTTGCGGGTCATAAAAACGGGCAATGGCGACGACCCGCTGCCGGCGCACCTCAGACCGCTGTTGACTCTGGATGTCTGGGAACACGCCTACTACCTGGATTATCAGAACCGCCGACCCGATTACGTGCACGCCGTATTAGATAAACTGATCAACTGGGAATTCGCTGCTGCCAACTTGGGCTGAAGGCAGGTGCGGAGCCGGCGTGCGTGTAGCCGCGTTCCTACAATTGCTCTGTGCGCCACCCGACCGACCGGACGTGAGTCACGGTGCATAGTGCGTCTGGTCGGAAGGGGCGCTAACACACGCGAGCGCGCGTTCACAGGACGAGGAGATAAAATAGTGGAAAGTACAGCGAAGGACTTTGGTCGTGACGCCCGTACGGGCAAGGCAGTGCACGAGAAGGCACATCAGGTTGGAGCCGCAGCGAGCGAAGAGGTGCAGAATCTTATTGCCGACGTCGAGGATCTCATCGATCGTGTCGGTGAGGCGGCTGATCCGGAGGTGAAGCGTCTGCGTGCCAAGGTGGCTGACGCGGTGATCTCCACGAAAAGATCGATCACCGCCGGCGCCGCAGAGGTGCAGCGCCACGCGAAGGACGCCTTTGATGTCAGCGATCGCTATGTGCGCAATCAGCCATGGGAAGCGATTGGTATCGCGGCGCTTGCTGGCATAGCGGTGGGATTCCTGGTCTCGTCTTCACGGCGCTGAGCGAGGCGGCAACGGGCGGCGGCTGTCTCATGAGCGACCGGCTTTCTAGCGCCGCATCGTTGGCCGTACGCCACGCGGGTGCCTACGTGGATCTTATCCAGAGTGATCTGGATCTGACATCGCGGCTGCTGCGCGCGCGCGCGCTTGCCGCTGCGGTCATGGCATTCGCACTTCTGCAGGCCGTCGCTCTGGGCTGCGTCTGGATTATCGCAGCCGCGTGGGACACGCCCCTGAGGATGCCGACGATTGCCGCTCTCGTCGGGTTGTTCCTCGTTGTCGCAGGCGCGGCGTTCTGGAAGTTCCGTTCCCTCGATGCGAGCGCTCCGCCTCTGCTTTCGCAAACGACCCGCGAGTGGTCGAAGGATAGGCAGCTGCTCGAAGAGCTCCTTGCCCGCGGCGCGCGGGCGGAGGCGCCATGATTGAGGCCGCCGATAGCCGTGCGCGCGGCGCGCAACTGACGCTGGAACAGAATCGCGCGGAGCTGCGCGCTGTGTTTGCCGCGACAAATCCAGGCGTGGGACGGGGCTTCCCCCGCAGTGCGACATTTCGCTGGCTGACTTCGCACCTGAATGCACGCTCGGTGGCTTCCGCGGCGTTGGCAGCGCTGATGGCCCGTCCGATGTGGGCGTGGCAGCTGCTCGGCGGCTGGCTGCGACGTAACGCCTGAACGAGATGATGCGCGAGGACCTGGTGGCCGAACGGGTGGCTATCGACTCTTACAAGGAGATGGTCGATTACGTCGGCGCGCAGGATCCGACTAAAGAGATCCGGGCAAGAGACGAGGAGCATGCCGAGGATTTATCGAGTCGAGCATGCTCAATGCGGTGCCGCCCACCGCGCACGTCGCCTGGCCCGCCCGCGAGAAGTAACTGACGGACTTGAATTTGGCGAAAACTACGCCAGCAGACGCGCCACCCCAATGGCTGACACCGACTCCCCCCCGGTTACGCCCGCGGCGCGTCTGTCCTTTCTACGTTCCTATCGCGGTATAAAGGTGTGGCGTCCCCCTGGGCGATGGCCGTCGACGGCGGGCGAAAGAGTGTGGCGCGCCTTATCCTGACGACGGTAATCCTCGCCATCGCGGCTTCCTATCTCAGCCACCGGCGGCGGCCTTCGCGTGCTCGAACCCAGGCCCGTCAGGCCGTGGAGCGCTGGGAGGGTGAGGGCGGGGCCGTACGGCCTTCCGGGAAGGTCCGCGGCTGAAGGAGGTCGATCCTACGCGCCAGGCGGGTCACGCTATGATGGGGCGTCGGCTCATCTTTGTGCGTTAGGGGTTTGATCTTGCAGCGCCACCAGCGTCCTGCTCGTCGGGATAGACGCGCCCGTACGGCTCCTCTCAGACCGTTGCCGGGCATACGGACCATACGGACGCCTCGCGACCTGTGAGCTCCGCGGCGCGCCAACTAATCGTCGTCGGCCTGTTGGTTGCCGCGGTAATCGGGTTGTTTGCCGCGGCTGAATCCGGCCAGCGGCAGCTGGCCGCTGCGAGTCGGCACGTTGAAATCGCAGCAAAACGCGAGCTCGCGGCAGGGGATGTCCTGCAGATCGTGAGCCAAGCCGAAAGCGGCCAGCGCGGTTATATCTTGGTCGGCGACGCAAGCTATCTGGTTCCTTATCAGGAAGGTCTGCAGAAGCTTCCGGGCGAACTCCAGGCTCTAGCGAAGGCGTTTGCCGATGCCGACCCTGGCATTCGCGCCGATGCCGAGGAGGTAGGCCGGCTTGCGCGCATGAAGTTTGCGGAGATGCGCGAAACGCTGGAGCTGTACCGGGACCGCGGACGAGGCGCCGCTATTGCCTTGATTGGTACCGACCTCGGTATGCGGGCCATGTCGCAGATCACGGACCGTGTCGAGCGCATTCAGGCGGCCGAGACGAACGAGATGCTGCAGGCGAGCCGCGGTTGGCGCAGTGATCGCTGGCTCAACCTGGGGCTCATGGTCGCAACGCTGGCTGCGAGCGTTTTCCTGGTATGGCTCTTGTGGCGCCTGGTACTGCATTACATGCGTTCCAAGGAGCGGGAGGCCGAGGAATTTGCTGAGCGCGAAGCGCAGCTCGAGCGGGTAGTGAAGCTGCGCACCGAGGACCTCTCGGAGCTCTCGACCCAGCTGCAATCCATTGCTGAGAAGGAGCGTGCGGCGTTGTCGCGCGAACTTCACGACGAACTTGGCGGCTTGTTAGTTGCGGCGCGCATGGACGTCTCCTGGCTTGAGGATCAGCTACCCTCGACGGACCCGGATGTGCAGGCGCACTTCAAACGCTTACACGAGGCCTTGCACGCCGGCGTGGAGCTCAAACGACGCGTGGTGGAAAGCCTGCGGCCGACGCTGCTGGATAACCTCGGCCTTTTCTCCGCGCTGCGCTGGCAGGTCAGCGATTCCTGCGGACGCGGCGGCTTAAATTGTATCGAGCGCTACCCGAGCAGCGAGCTGAGCCTCGTTCCCGAAGCCTCGATCGCGATATTCCGTATCGTGCAGGAATCTCTTACGAACGTGCTCAAGCATGCCCGCGCCCGCACTGTCGAGGTCGCCGTCGACGTGCACGAGCATTGGCTGGTGATCAGCATCAAGGACGACGGTGTTGGTCCGCCGCTCGATCGGCGCCGCGCACTCAGATCGTACGGACTCGCTGCGATGCGCCATCGTGCCACGGGCTTTGGCGGCGAGTGGCGGATCATCCGGCGCCCTCAGGGCGGCACGGAGATTGAAGTGCGCCTGCCGCTCGAGCAGATCCTCGCCGTTCCCGCAGCGGTTTGAGGCAACGCGCCGGGCACTCAGGCGGGAGCAGGGCCGCCCACGGAGCGTTGGTTGGCAAAGTCACGCAGTAAGGCTGGCAGCCTGAAATAGTCGCGTGACTTGTCGAGGAACGCCTCGACGCCGAAGGTCTCGGCCTCGCGTCGATACTCCGGGAGGCCGAAGTTCGTCAGGATAATGACCTTGGGACGCTGACTGGCCTTGTCGCGCGCCAACGAGCGCAGGACTCCGAACCCCGACCCGCTGCGCAGATGCAGGTCCAGGATCAGCACGTCCGGCACCGCCGTGTTGATCTGCGTCAGCGCGTCGCTCTCGGTCTGGACGGTATCGATGAGATCGACATCCGGCAGCCGGCGGATGAGTTCGGCGAGACGGGCCGCGAGCAGCGACGAATCTTCGACGAGCAACACGCGCAGGGACGGCCTATCCGACATCGCTGATCAGCTCATCCTGCATTGGGTAGCGGATCTGATTGTGGTGCCTGCGCCATTCGCCCGCAGCCACCCTCAGCCACAGACAATAATGCCGCAGTGCGACAACCAATGCAGGATTGCGCCCTCGCGGACTGTCAGCGATTCCCGACGGCCGCACGGGATTTACTGCACCAGCCCGTTACGCAATGCGTAGGTCGTAAGATCTGCGTTCGTGTCGAGATTCATCTTCTCGAGGACCCGCGCCCGGTACGTGCTGACGGTCTTCACGCTGATGAACAGCTCCTGGGCAATTTCCGATACGGAGCGTCCCACCGCCAGCTTGCAGAGGATCTGAAACTCGCGTTGCGACAGCGAGGCGTGCAGTGGCTGGTCGGTAGGCTCATCCAGAGCTGTGACCAACATCTCACTCAATGTAGCGCTGACGAACCGACGCCCGGCCAGCACCGTGTGCACCGCTCGCATGAATTCCTCCGGCGCCTGGTCTTTCGCGAGATATCCCGAAGCGCCGGCGCGCAGCACATTGATGGCGTACTGCTTCTCTGCGAACCCACTCATCACGAGAACGCGCGTGTCAGGATGCCCCGAGCGGATGTGACGCAGAATATCGATGCCACTGCGATCGGGCATGTTTATGTCAAGAATGACCAGGTCCCAGTTGCCCTCGCGCAGCTGCTGCAGCGTTTCAGCTCCCGTTCCCGTCTCGCCGATCTTCTCGATGGTACGGTCCTGCTCCAGGTAGTGCCTCAGTCCGGTTCTGATCATTGCGTGATCATCGGCAATTAATATGCTTGGCATTGACCCTCCGGATCGCGCTAGTAGGACGTGGGAGAACCCGTACGGCAGGCGTGACAGTACCTGTTGAGCCGGTTTTGGAGCGTACGCCTTCCGCCTGTCCGAGTGTAGGCCTACTCCTACAATGTCCTACGCGAGCGCAAGATCAGGCGCGCGGCGGGTCCGGGCACTTGCGCGCCCGCGGGCTTGCCGGGGCGAAGCGTCGGGAGTCACCGACGCTCGTCCGTACCGATGGGACGTGAACAGCGCGACACCCACCGCTCAGGTCGCCGCAGGAAGCCGCCGTTCATGGCCGGTTAATCTAACTCTTCGCCGCCTTCTTGCGGTCGCGTTCATCGCGCGTGTGCGAGCGGCGACAGGGGACGCGTGTCCCTCTGAGTGCAGCGAATACATGTTGGTGGTGCGACACACGTACTCGTACGCATCCGCACACCCGGGCGTGCTGTTATTTACTTAATGAGAAGAGTGCGAACGCTGCGACGGCGGACCCGTAGGTCGCAGCCTACGATTGATGATGGTGAGCGGGGACGGCTAAGCCGACGCGCGGCGGGCAACATCTTACGTATTCCGAACGCGCGTGCAGGACCGAAGGGATGAACAAGGATCAGATCAAAGGGCGCGCACAGCAAGTTGTCGGCAAGGCCAAGAAGACCGCCGGCAAGATCGTGCAGGACTCGACTCTGAAGCAGATGGGACGCGTGGAGGAAGCAGCGGGTAAGGCGCGCGCCACTTACGGCGACGCCAAGGAAGATTGGAAGCATGGTGATGAGGAGAAGCCTTAGAGCCGTGCCTTCTTCCGGCCGCTCTTGCTCTCACATGGAGGCCGTTTCATGAACCGCAGACCGATCCTCGCTTGTGTACTGGCGGCTTCTTTTGTTACTCCCGTGTGGAGCATCGCGGCGGAGCCTGACCTGGACCGCGCCGCGGCCGTGCAGTTCGTCGAGGATTCCGCCATCACGGCGGCGATCAAGACCAGATTGGCCGAAGGGCAGTGGAGCACTCTCACGCAGCTAGACGTTGGCACCGACCGCGCGGGCACCGTGTGGCTCACTGGCACTGCGAAGACTCAGGAAGCAGCCGAGCGTGCGGTGGAGATGGCCCGCGCCGTTGACGGGGTTGTCCAGGTGAGAAGTCACATCGTGGTCAATCGAGACTCAAAGTAGCGCCGCCACGTACGGCCCTCGCGCGGTGCACGGACGCACCAGGCTTGTGCCAGCGCGGGCCAGGAACGGGGCGGCGATTTTCGCCGCCCCGTTCGTGAGGGAAGACGGCAACAGCAGGGGACTAAGAATGCAAGCACTCCCGGAAGACCCTCTCGACAGCGTACGCATTGCGCGCGGCAACGCCGAGACATGGCTGCACTCGGACACAGAGGATTCGCCGCGTGCGCGTGAGCTCCTAAGCGCCCGCGCCCTGGCGCGTCCACTGTGGATTCTTGCCAGCTGTGCGTTGCTGGTGGCTTTGCGCCAGACACGCGAGGTGCTCATCCCGCTCATGCTGGCCATTCTTTTCACCCTCATCCTGTCCGGCATCGTCGAGGCCTTGCGCCGTCGTCACGTGCCCAGGGGTGTGAGCGCGCTCATTCTGTTGCTCGCTTGCGGATTCGCTCTGGGCGGCGCCGTCAATGCCCTCTCGGCACCGGCGCAGGAATGGATGCAGAACGCGCCTCGTGTGCTGCGCGTGATTCAGCATCGGGTTCGGCCCGCACGCGCGCTCGTCTCCAGGCTCAGCGACCTCGCCGCGCGTACGTCGGCATTAGCAGACGGCGGCGCTGAGATACACCCCGCGCCGGCGAATTCCGCCACCGGTGGAGTGACGGCGATCGATTTTCTGGCGGAGACCGGCTCGGTACTCGCAGGGATTGTCGCGGTGACGGCGCTTACTTTGTTGCTGCTGTCCGCCGGCCCGGGTACGTTGGCTCGGATGACGGCGGCTCTGGGGGAAAATCTGCACGCGGTGCAGGTACTGCAGACCATCGATGCGATCCGCGTGGCCTTGGGCCGCTACTACGGCACGCTGGCGCTTATCAATCTGAGCCTGGGTGCCGCTACCTCCGTGGCAATGTGGCTCCTGCACATGCCCAACCCGATGTTGTGGGGGGCGCTGGCGGCGGTGCTGAACTTCATCCCTTATCTCGGGTCGGCGGTGACGCTCCTCATTGTGAGCGTGGTTGCGTTGGTCAGCTTTGACTCGATCCCCCATGTGCTCCTGGTGAGTGGCACCTATCTGGGCCTTGCGACCATCGAAGGCCAGATCGTTGAGCCGATTTTCTTCGGCCATCGTCTGCACCTCAATCCCATTGTCGTGTTTGTGGCCCTGTGGCTTGGCGGCTGGCTGTGGGGAATCGCCGGGGTGCTGTTCGCCCTGCCGGTGTTGCTGGCGATGAAGGTAGCCGCATCCCAGAGCGGGGAACACGGAGTTCTGGTGCGCTTCCTCGGACCGGCCCGTGCTGCGTGGGTCGAGGGCAAGAACGCGACTCGCGCGGAAATTCCCAGTGTGCTTGACGCGCGCCGGCGCGCGCGCTAAGGACCCGCGCTCACCTAGCAAGGCTCATCCATACTCATGGCGGCCAGACAGATAGCGGAGGCTTGCGAGGGGTAGGTGTGCATCACGCGACCCAGGCGGCGCAGGCCGATGCCGCTGTGCATGGCGACGCAAACCTCGTTGATCATTTCACTGGCGCGCGAAGCCACGATGGTGGCGCCGATGATGCGGTCGTGGCCCTCGACGACGTGTAACTTCACAAAACCGGTGTCCTGCCGGTCAGTGATCGCGCGATCTATGTCCTGCATCATCATGGTGTAGGTCTTGACGGGGATGGACTTTTCCCGTGCCTCCCAGATCTGCAGGCCGACGTGGGCTATCTCAGGAATGCAAAACGTACACCACGGAATGATGAGTCCGCTGTAGCGCAGACGCTGGCGCAGCAGCGCATTCTGCACAGCCATGCGACCGGTGCTCTCGGCGACATGCGTGTACTTGTGATCCATGCATACGTCGCCCGCGGCGTACACATTCGGGTTGCTGGTGCGCAGAAAATCGTCCACCGCGACGCCGTTCAGCCCATCAAAGGCGATGCCGGCGGCCTCCAGATTCAATCCGGCGACATTAGGAACGCGACCCACGCTTACGAGCACGCGGTCCGCAGCGATGGTGTCGCGCGTCTTGTAGTTTTCGGTCTCCAGGACCACGCGCGCGCCCGCCGCCCGCGCGCCGACCACACGCGTATTCAGGCGAATCTCTACGCCATCGCGGGCCATCGCTCGCGCGAGTATCTGAGCAGCGTCCCTTTCTTCCCGCGGCAGGAACTTGGCTTCATCCTGGATGATGGTGACGTGCGAGCCCAAGCGACAGAATGCCTGGGCGAGTTCGCAGCCCAAAGGACCCCCGCCTACGACCGCGAGCTGCTCGGGTAACTGCGTAAGCCCGAAGACGGACTCACTGGTCACGTAGGAGCCTTCAGCGAGGCCCGGGATGCCGGCAGCCGCCGCGACAGCGCCCGTCGCTACGAGCGCCTTCTTGAATCTGAAGCGCGTGGCACCCGTCGCGATGGCATGCGGATCTATGAATTTTGCAGCGCCAAAGTGCACGTCCACGCCGTCGCGCGCGAGGCGCGCCAGCGAATGATAGCCGGCGATGCGCTCCTCGATTCTTCTCAGTCGGGCCGCGATCTTCGCCAGATCCGCGATCGGCTCGCGCTGCCCGGAGCCTTGCAATCGCGTCGCCTCGCGAATCCCCGCGAACAGCGTTGCGGAGCGTATGAGCGCCTTGGACGGCACCGAGCCGCTGTTTAACGAGGTGCCCCCGAGGCGCTCTCGTTCGAACAGGGCGACGCGGGCGCCGGAGCGTGCCGCGAGCAGCGCCGCGGCCAAACCGGCCGGACCGGCGCCGATGACCGCCAAATCGTAACGATGCGAGCTGCCCGCCAATCTTTGCCCGTGCCCGCGGGGAGCGCGCGCGGCGCCTGAGCGAGCGCGCACTGACGCGCTGCGCGGCCTTGATTTCATCGTGTGAGCCAGCCCCCGGAGAACCCGCCACGCCTCAGGCCGCGACGCACCGCGGCTGACTCGCGCAACAACGACCAGATAAGCCCCGATCTGGCATTCTCAATCATGATCACGAGCAGCCCCTGATCCAGTCCGTACCAGCCCTCCGAAACCCAGCCTCCGGATTCAGGGTTGACGCTGGGATTGAAGCCACTGGCGAAACGATCCTCGCGGCACACTTGCGGAAAGCTGCTCAGGAGCCGACGCGTTCCCGCCAAGGCCGCTTGCGGCGTAAAGGGCACGGTGGCGAGCATCGCCCACGGGCATAGCGTGCCATCGTCCGGCCCAAACGGGACCCCGCGCGCCATATATCCGAAGTAACGTCGATCGGTGGCGTACTCGCGCGCGCCTTCTCCTGTCGGTCCGTCCCCGGCGCTGATCCCCCAGATGTCCCGCGCGTAGCCGACCACCTGCCTTGGATTGCGTTCGCAGTACTCGCGCTGCAGCGCGACGCTGCGGCAGGTGTTCTCGAAGTAGTCAGAACGGTTTGTGCGCATGAAGCCGTCGCGAATACCGCGAAAGTCGATCCAGGCGTGCGAAAAGAGGTGCGTGAATAGCGGTCCGGAATACAGTACGTCCTGTCCGAGCAGGCGTTCCCACTGGTACGTGAGCGTCCAGGTCTCGAAGCAACTGCGCCCGAGCGAGTGCGTGGGCGAGCCGAGAGCAAGGATGTAAAGAATCAGCGCTTCGTTGTATCCCTCCCAGCCGTAGTGCAGAAAGCCAACTTCCGGCAGCCACCCCTGCGCGAGGGTCGGGGTGTTGTTCTGCGCCCAGCGCCAGTCGACTCGACGATAGAGAGCTTCTGCGGTATCGCGTATTTCCGCCTCTTGCGGACGATCAAAGTAAAGACCGACCGCCAACACCCCGGCGATGAGCAGCGTGGAATCGATGAACGACAACTCGCAGCCCCAAACGCGCTCGCCGCAGGTCATGTCGAGAAAGTGATAGTAGAAGCCCTGGTAGCCAGTTGCTTGCGGGTCTTCCCGCTGGGAACTTGCAGAGAAGAAACGCAGCGTCACCAGCACCCGCTGAGCGGCTGCCGTGCGTGACAGCCAACCACGCTCGACGGCTACGATGTAGCACGTCAAGGCGAAGCCGACGACCGCAATGCTGCAGGGCGCACCCGCACGCGAGGTGTCGGCCACCAGGCCGTTCAGCGGATTTGAGTAGCGCGTGATGTAGGCGAAGGCGCCGCGCTGCAGCCGCTCAAGCAAGGACGCATCGTCCTGCGCCGCCGGCGCGCTGACAGAGGCCGCGACGCGAGCGGCCGCCGCGCGCGGCGGCGCACGCGGGCTCATGAACGCCGGCGTCGTGGTGGCATCTGCCTAGGATACGGACGCGGCAGTGCTGGCGCCGTAGGTGTATGCTGGCAAGTCCCCGGGCGTTGCACCGATTGGCACGCGCCGGGAGTGGTGGCTACTGGCGTGGCTTTGCGCCGTCAGGGTATGGCGGCGCGATCCTACAAGCGCAGCGATGTGCGCATCCTAGACTCGTGCCCGGGTGCAGCACAGGTCGCGCTACACCTGGTAATTCGAAGGCAAAAAAGGGCCGTCTGCGTGCATACGCCGTTCGCGGCCGCGCGGGTTGCGTCAACAAGGCACGGGCCTGAAACGGAGCGGCGAAATGGAACAGGTGGCGCTGCAGGAAACCCAAGCGCGCCGCTGGTTCGATCTTGGCTTTTCTTCAGTAAGTCGAGAGCCGGGCCCGATACGCGCGGAACTGATGAGTGTCGAGCGCCTCGAGCAGTTCGCCGAGACGCTGGCGCAGACCCAGCCGCTGCTCGCCTCCTCGCCTCACGGCCGCGCGCTGCTTGTCAGAACCCGGCAAAACGCGCGCGTACTGCGCCGCCATTACGAGACGGTCGCCAACAGCACCTCCAGTCAGCGCAGCGTCACCCCGGCAGCCGAATGGTTCGTCGACAACTACTACGTCGTCGAGCGTCAGCTGCAGCTCATCAGGGATGATCTTCCCTCCAGCTATTACCGCCAGCTGCCGAAGCTGGCCGTCGGCTATCTCGCCGGTCTTCCGCGCATCACCGGCATTGCCTGGAGTTACGTCGCACACACGGACAGTCATTTCGATCCGCAACTGCTGATGCGCTTCGTTACCGCGTATCAGCGGGTCGAGACACTGACCATCGGCGAGTTGTGGGCGCTCGCCAGTATGTTGCGAGTGGTGCTCATCGAGAATCTGCGCCGCTGCGCGGACCGCATCGTCAGCGGGCGCTCCGAGCGTGAGGCGGCCGATGCGCTCGCCGACCGGCTGCTTGGATCGCCGAGCCGCCCGCCTGAGCCGGCGGAACGCGTGCTCGGGGTCTACGATCGCAAGACCTTGCCGCGCACGCTGGCGGTGCAGCTGGTGCAGCGTCTGCGAGACTGCGATCCGCACATCACGCCCGCCTTGCAGCGTGTGGAAGAACTGCTGCGCGCCGAAGGCATGTCAGCGGATGTGGTGGTCAGGGAAGAACTGCAGCGTCAATCCGCCGCGAATGTCACGGTGCGCAACATTGTCACGAGCCTGGTGCAGCTTTCGGCGCTGGACTGGGCCGACATCGTCGAGCAATTGAGCACAGTGGATGCGGTTCTCGGAGCGCAGAGTGACTTTGCCGCGCTGGATTTTGCCACCCGTAACCGTTACCGCAGCGCGATCGAAGAGATCGCCCGCGACTCTTCCTGTCGCGAGCCGGAGGTTGCGCAGCAGGCGATCGCGGCAGCGCTCAGCAGCAATTCACCGCACGCATCCGCGCGCGACCCTGGCTACTACCTAATCGGTGCCGGGCGCGAAGCCCTGGAAGCCACCGTGGGCTATCGGCGGCCGTGGGCGCAACAACTGCGGCATGCGGTCCGCCGCGCGGGCATTGGCGGTTATCTGCTGCTCCTTGGGGTTGCGACCGCGGCGATTGTGGTGAGCGTCGGGCAGTTGCTGCCGCCGTTGCCGCGCGCGGCAGGCGTGTTGCTGCTCCTGCTGCTGTCGCTGCCGGCGAGCGACGTTGTCATCGCCCTGGTGAACAGCGCCATTACCCGGCTGATTAAACCCGAGATCCTGCCGGCACTCGACCTTGCAGGCGTGGTGCCAGAGGAGTTTCGCACCCTGGTGGCCGTGCCCATCTTGCTGAGCACGCGTACCGAGATAGACGAAGCGCTGGGCAATCTTGAGAGTCAGTACCTCGCCGGTGCGCGCGGGGAGCTGTACTTCGCGCTGCTGGCGGACGGCGTCGATGCCGCGGCAGCTGAGATTGCCGCGGATGAGGAACTGGTGGCGGCCGGACGCCGCGGCATCGCCGCCTTGAACGCCCGCTACGGTCGTGGCAGCGTCGGTGACCGATTTCTGTGGCTGCACCGTGCCCGTCGCTGGAATGCGTCGCAAGGCTGCTGGATGGGGTGGGAGCGCAAGCGCGGCAAGCTGCAGGAACTGAACCAGCTGCTGCGCGGCGCGACCGACACATCCTTCAATCTCACCGCGGAGGAGGGCGCCGCCCTGCCGCGCGACGTGCGTTACGTCTTGGTGCTGGATGCGGACACGCAGTTGCCGCACGGCGCGGCTGAAAAGCTCATCGCCAAGATGTCGCATCCGCTCAATCGGCCCCAGTTGGACCCGCGCACCCGGCGGGTGTCGACCGGTTATGGAATCCTGCAGCCGCGTGTGACCCCGGCCTTGCCGAACGGTACGGGCGCATCACTGGTGCAGGCGGTGTTTTCGGCGTCATCTGGTTTGGACCCGTATGCCTTTGCCGTGTCGGATCTGTATCAGGATCTGTTCGCCGAAGGCTCATTCACGGGCAAAGGGCTCTACGACGTCGACGCCTTCGAGGAATCTTTGCGCGGCCGGATCGGCGAGAACGCAGTTCTCAGTCACGATCTGCTGGAAGGGTTGTTCGCGCGTGCCGCGGTGGCTTCGGACGTCGAAGTCGTCGAGCACTCGCCCGATCGCTACGACGTCATCGTGTCACGCGAGCACCGCTGGGCACGCGGTGACTGGCAGTTGCTGCCCTGGTTACGGCCGGCTCTGAGCCTGCCGCGCGCACAGCGTCTGGTGCGCTCGGTGTCCGCGCTGGGACGGTGGAAGCTCTTCGACAACCTGCGGCGCACGGCGGTGCCGGTCGCGACGCTGGCGGCATTGGTCTTGGGCTGGCTACTGCTGCCGCCACCGTACAGCATCTGGTGGACGGCGCTGCTGGTGTGTGGACTTGGCGTCGCGCCTCTGCTACCGATCCTGATGGCCGTACGGGACCGGCCGCGTCACCTGCGGCGTGAGAGCGAGCGGCAGGCGCTGCAGCACGATCTGCGCGTCGCCTGTCTGCGTTGGGTGCTCGCACTCACATTCCTGGCCGATCGCGCCTGGTGGATGGCCGATGCGGTTGCGCGCACCTTCGTGCGGCTGTGTTTCACGCACGAGCACTTACTCGATTGGACCACCGCCGCCCAGGCTCGGGCAAAGAGCCAGCTCGCCTTCTCCAGCTATTTGGTGCGCATGCGCGGTGGCGTGGCACTTGCGCTGCTCGCGGCGCTGCTGGTGCTGGTGTTGGCCCCGGTGAACATGTGGGTGGCGGCACCGTGGCTGCTGCTGTGGCTGGCGGCCCCGGTGCTGGCCCGCTACATCAGCGTCCCGCGCGCGCAGCACCCGCACCTCGCGCTATCAGAGCCGGATGCGGCGGCGTTGCGTTTGATCGCGCGACGCACCTGGGGATTTTTCGAGCAGTTTGTCACGGCTGACGAGCATTACTTGCCGCCGGATAATTTCCAGGAAACCCCGATCCCGGTATTGGCGCAACGTACGTCGCCAACCAACATCGGTATGTACCTGCTCTCTAGCGCCGTAGCGTTGGAGTTTGGCTGGCTGGGGCTGTTGGACTGGGTCGAGCGGCTGCAGGCAACGCTTGGCTCGCTTGGCTCGCTTGAGCGGTTCCGCGGGCACTTCTTCAACTGGTACGACACGCGCACCGGGCAACCACTGCTGCCGCGTTATGTGTCGACCGTGGACAGCGGCAATCTTGCGGGGCACCTCGTGACGCTGGCCAACGCCATCGAGGCTGCCATGACGCGCCCGCTTTGGGGCGCGGAGCGCCTGAGTGGTATCGCCGATGCACTCATTCTGGCTACCCCGGGCGCGGAGGTGAGCGGCTTCGCGCGTGTGCTGGCCACACCGCGGCGCGTGCCCGATGAAGTGCCGGAGGTCATCCGCACGCTCGCCGGTGTCACCCGCCAGACGCTGGCGCAGCGCCCCTCATCGGAGAGTGGCGAACGGGACTGGGCGGCAACCACCGCCCGCTGCGTATTGAGTCATGCGCGCGATGTCGAAGCGCTCAGCACCGGTGCGCCGCGCGCCACGCCGCAGGCGGGCGCTCAGACACCGCTGCCGCCGGTCACGTTGCGCGAACTTGCGGCGGGCGATGCGAGTGCGGACAGCACGGCTGCGGCGCGCGAGCTGCTACGGCAGCTGACGGAGCTGGCGGCAGCCGCCCGGCGCCTGGCCTATGAGATGGACTTCGCCTTTCTGCTCAAGCCACACCGGATGCTGCTCTCGATCGGCTACAACGTTACCGACAGCCGTCTGGATGGCGGTGACTACGATCTGTTGGCCTCCGAGGCGCGGCTGGCGAGCTTCATCGCGATCGCTAAACGCGACGTCCCCGCCCGGCATTGGTTCCGACTCGACCGCCACTCGGTGGCGATGGGCCACGTCACCGCGCTGCTGTCCTGGTCGGGTTCGATGTTCGAGTACCTCATGCCGGCACTGGTGATGCGTGCGCCGCGCGGCAGTCTGCTCGACCGCGCGCTGGAAGTCGCGGTGCGCTCGCAGCGCGATTACGGCGCATCGCGCAAGGTACCCTGGGGTGTATCGGAATCGGCGTACAACACCCGCGATCGCGACGAAACTTACCAGTACTCCCCCTTCGGCGTGCCCGCGCTCGGCCTCAAGCGCGGCCTGGCGAATGACACTGTGGTGTCGCCTTACGCGACCGGGCTTGCGGCCATGGTGGACGCGCCGGCTGCCGCGGCCAACTTTCGCGAGCTGAGCAAGTGGGGCGCACTCGGACAGTTCGGTTACTACGAGGCACTGGACTTCACGCCCGATCGCCTGGCCGACGGAGAGAAGGTGGCCGTCGTGCGCGCCTATATGGCGCACCACCAGGGCATGACGATCGTGGGCATCGCAAATGCTTTGCGCGGTGGGTTGATGCAGGGCTATTTTCACGCCGAACCGGCCGCGCGCGCCACGGAACTGCTGCTGCAGGAGAAGCCGCCGCGCTCCGTCGAGGCGCCGCTTGAAGGGACCGCCTCTGAGGCGCGCGAGGCGCGGCTGCCGGTACTCGCCGGGCGCCGCAGACTGCACACCTGGCGACCGCGCACGCCTCACACCCAGCTGCTCAGTAACGGCCGCTACGCGGTCATGGTGAGCGCCACCGGGGCGGGCTTCAGTCGCTGCGCTAATCTTGCGGTCACGCGTTGGTCGGAGGATGCCACCAGCGATAGCAGCGGCCAGGCGATTTTTCTGCGTGACTGTGAGAGCGGCGAGATCTGGTCGGGTGGGTTCCAACCCGTCGCCGCCCGGCCCGACTCCTATCGCGTGACTTTCACGGAGGATCGCGTCGAGATCATGCGCCGCGACGGACCGTGGTCAACCCGCCTGCAGGTGTTGGTGTCGGCGGAGCACGATGCCGAAGCCAGGCGTGTGTCCATTTCCAACCAAGGCGACCGGACACGTGAGATCGAGGTGACCTCGTACGCCGAGATAGTCCTGACCACAACCGCCGCCGACCGTGCCCATCGGGCGTTTTCCAACCTGTTCGTGCAGACGCACTTTGAGCCCGAGCTCGGGGCGCTGGTGGCCGGGCGGCGCCCGCGCGCGCCCGGTGAGGCGGCTGCCTGGGCCGCGCATCTCGGCGTCGTCGAGGGAGAAAGCAGCGGCGAATGGGAGTTCGAAACCGATCGGGTGCGCTTTCTCGGGCGGGACCGCACGCTCAGCCGGGCGCGTGCCCTCACAGAGCGCGGTCCGCTCAGCGGTTCCGCTGGCACGGTACTCGATCCGGTATTCAGTCTGCGACGGCGCGTGCGGATTGCTCCGGGCGAGACCGCCCGCGTAACTTTCTGGACGGTGGTGGGCGAGACGCACGGGGAGGTCTTGCGGGTCGCCGACAAGTGCCGTGAACCCGCATCATTCGACCGCGCTTCCACGCTGGCGTGGACGCGCGCGCGCGTGCAGCTGCACTACCTCGGCCTCGATCCGGACGAAGCGAGTCTCTTCCAGCGGCTGGCCGCGCACATCTTCTACCTGAATCCCGCACTGCGCGCGGGTGCCGAGGCATTGCGCAGGAATCGCTCCGGTCAGGCCGCTCTGTGGGCGTACGGGGTCTCTGGCGACCGACCGATCATGCTGGCCGAGATCGATGACGCGGCGCACTTGGGCCTGGCACGTCAGCTGCTGCGGGCGCACGAATACCTCACCCTGAAGAACCTGGCGGTGGACCTGGTCATCATCAATGAGTCCTCCACCTCCTACGTCCAGGATCTGCAGGCGGCCATCGAATCGCTGGCGCGCGCCAGCCAGCTGCGACTGCAGCAGGGCGCGCGCCCCGGGGAGGGGAGCGTCTTTGCACTGCGGGCCGAAGGCATGTCGCCCGAGTCACGCCTCGCGTTGCTCGCCGCGGCGCGGGTGGCCCTGGTCAGTCGCCGCGGCACGCTCGCCGAGCAACTCGACCGGCTGGAGGATCCGGCTGCGGAGACGGCGGCACCCGAGGCGAAACGCTTAACGCGCGCGGCACGCGCGGCCCCTGTGGCGCAGCCCACGCTGGAGCTTACCAACGGCACCGGAGGATTCGCAGCGGATGGCGGTGAGTATGCCGTGGTGCTCAAGCCCGGTGTGACGACCCCGATGCCGTGGATCAACGTCATCGCTCAGCCGGGATTTGGTTTCCAGGTGTCCGCCACCGGCAGCGGCTTTACGTGGGCCGTGAACAGCCGCGAGAACGCGCTGACGCGTTGGTCGAATGATGCCGTCAGCGACCCGGCGGCCGAAGCGCTTTACCTGCGCGACGATGATACGGGCGAGCTGTTCACGCCCACGGCGGCGCCGATCCGCGACCCGGAGGCAACGTACCTCGCCTATCACGGCCGCGGCTACTCGCGCTTCGAGTATGCCGGTCGCGGGCTCAGCTGCGAGCTGTTGCAATTTGTTCCGTCTGACGGCGCCGTCAAGGTGTCACGACTGACGATCCGTAACGAGGGCGCGAAAGCGCGTCAACTCACCGTTTGCGCGTATGTCGAGTGGACCCTGGGCGCATCGCGCGCCACGAGTGCGCCGTACATCCTCACCGAGCGGTGCGCTCAGACCGGGGCGCTGCTCGCGCGCAATCCCTGGAATGCACAGTTCGCCAATCGCACGGCGTTCCTGGACCTGCGCGGAGAGCAAACTGAGACGACCTGTGATCGGCGCGAGTTCCTCGGATTGGATGGCGCGCTCGAGGCACCGATCGCGCTGCGCGCGGCGCTGCCACTCTCCGGACGCACCGGTGCGGGACTCGATCCGTGCGCGGCACTGCTGTGCGGAATCGATCTGGCCGCGGGCGCCTCGCGCCAGATCGTGTCCTTTCTGGGACAGTCCGCCGATCCGGGCAGCGTGGTCAGCGATATCCAAGCGGCACGTAACCTCGACGTCGCGCAGGCATACACGCACCTCAAGAGCAGCTGGGAGCAGCTGCTCGGCAAGATTCAGGTCAGCACCCCCGATCGCGCCTTCGATCTGCTGCTGAACCGCTGGCTGCTCTACCAGGTCCTGTCCTGCCGCGTCTGGGCGAGGGCGGCCTTCTACCAGGCGAGCGGCGCGTATGGATTCCGCGATCAGCTGCAGGACTGCCTGGCACTCGCCACGGCCGCGCCCGCCGTGGCGCGCGCGCACTTGCTGCGGGCGGCCGCGCGGCAGTTCGTGGAAGGTGACGTGCAGCATTGGTGGATGCCTGACAGCGGTCGCGGCATCCGCACGCATATCAGTGATGATCGGGTGTGGCTGGCCTACTGCGCGGCGCACTACGTGACCGCCACCGGCGACCGTACCGTTCTTGATGAGCAGGTGCCCTATTTGACCGGTGCCCCGATACCCGCAGGGGCGAGCGACAACTACTTTGAAGCGCAGCAGTCGCAGCAGACCGATTCGGTATACGAGCATTGCGCACGGGCACTCGACGCAAGCTTGGCGGTGGGCGCGCACGGACTGCCGCTGTTCGGTACGGGTGACTGGAATGACGGCATGAATGCCGTGGGCGCTCAGGGACGTGGTGAGAGCGTATGGCTCGGTTGGTTCCTGAGCCTGACGCTCAGGCAGTTCGCCGCCCTGGCGCGCACCCGCGATGATGCCGCGCGCGCTGCGCGCTGGCTGGCGCATCACCAAGCTCTGCAGGCGGCGCTGGAGAGCTCCGGCTGGGACGGTGACTGGTACCGGCGCGGCTATTTCGATGACGGTACGCCACTCGGTTCGGCCGCAAATGCCGAGTGTCGGATCGATTCCATAGCCCAGTCGTGGGCCGTGTTATCAGGCGCAGCCAGTCCTGCGCGCGCGGCGCACGCCATGGCTGCGGTTGTCGAGCACCTGCTACGCAAGGAGGAAGAGGAGCTACTGCTGTTCACACCCGCGTTCGCCACTTCTGAGCCCGACCCGGGCTATATCCGCGCCTATCCGGCCGGCATCCGCGAGAACGGCGGCCAGTACACGCACGGGGCGATCTGGTCGCTCATGGCGTTTGCGAAGCTCGGCGACGGTGATCGCGCCAAGGAACTCTTTGATTTTTTCAGCCCGATCGAGCATACGCGCGAGCCCGCCAAGGTCTCCCGCTATAAGCTCGAGCCTTATGCCGTGGCGGCCGATATCTATGCGGCGCCGGCCCCGGCCGGGCGCGGCGGCTGGTCCTGGTACACGGGCGCTGCCGGCTGGCTCTACCGCGCCGGACTCGAGTCGATCCTCGGTATTCGTATCTCGGGCAACGAGCTTGCGATCGAACCGTGCATTCCGCGTAGCTGGCGACGGTTCGACGTCGAATACCGCCACGGCGGCACCCTGTACCGCATCACCGTGACCAATCCCTTCGGCGCAACGCGTGGAGTCAGTCATGCGGAGCTTGATCACCTGACGATATTGCGGCCGCCGATCCGCGTGGCGCTCCAGGACGATCGGGCCGAGCATACCATTCGCGTTGTCATGGGCTGAGGCTCGGGTGTAGGCCGCGGCTGACAGCGCCCGCTGCGGCAGGCCGATACTCAACTGGGCATCGCGCGCGCACGCTTGTGTACGCCCCCGCAGGGGGAGGAGTGGACGCAATACAGAGGAGTCAACTGCGATGGAAGTGCCATGTGTGACCGTGCGACACATCGGTGATCGTTGGGGCGTCACCCGGAAGGGTCTTGATTGGTTTCTGGCCGAATTTTCTCTCTGGCAGGATGCCATTGACTATGCGCGCGGGCTTGCAGTGGCGAGCGAGCAATCCATCGTGGAAGGTGAGGATTTCCAGGGTCGCGTGTTGCTGCGCCAGGTGTTCTCCACCGACGCGAGCGGCGTGGTGCACGTGCAGTCGCTGACTTTGCCCGAGGCTGCCCAGCGCAGCCGCCCGGCTCTGCCGCCCAGGCATTTGGGCAGCATCGCGGCGTCAGAGACTCACAACACCGCCGGCCGACACTCTAATCGGGATGACGCTGGCGCCAACTCCAGTAGTCGTTTTGATCGATAGCGCTCAGGCTGTTGAACTCGCGGTATTCCAGCTGGCGGTCGGCGAGATAGCGCCGATAGGCATCGTGTTCCCGCGCGTCCCAATGATGCCCCCGACTATCGCCCTCATAGACCGGCACGCGCGCTGCAAAGCCGGAGAGCAGCGAGGCCCCCGCGACAGCGGCCGCGAGGACGAGCGCGGCACGGTATTCCCTGGATCGGCGCATACTCTTGTCCCCTTGATGTTAGTTGTTTGAAGTTTGCGCAGACCTGTTGCGCCTCATCAGCCGGTTCAGACAAGATGCCATCGTCAGAAGTGACTTACCCGGCGCGCGCCGCAGTCTCTGCGGACACCAACATCAGGTGCGCGCTACCGCGCCCGCGTGCGTGACCCGCCGTCCAGCTCGCGGGGCGCTAGCGGCTCCGTGACGGCACCTGAGGACACAGCGGCCGTGCCAGCACAGCATCAAGAGGGGAGCGCTGTTTTTCGCTGCGACCTGGGTAAGGCGTCGCAGCCGCTGCCGCACTTCTGGGAACACACCGTCGGCAGCTGCCACGCCACCCTCGCCCTGCGCGCGGACTGGCAGACGCAGCTCGCGCGCGCGCATCGCGAACTCGGGTTCAGGCACGTGCGCTTTCACGGCATTCTCGATGACGACATGGGAACCCTTGTCTGTGAGGGCGGGCAGCCGCTGTACTCCTTCTTCAACGCCGACCAGATCATGGATTTTCTGCTCTCGATCGGCATGCGGCCCTTCGTGGAGCTGAGCTTCATGCCCGCCATGCTCTCTTCGGGGCCGCGTACGGTATTTCACTATCGCGGCAACGTCACACCGCCGCGCGATTACCGGGCGTGGGCCGAGCTGATTTCCCGGCTCGTCGCGCACTGGGTACAGCGTTACGGACACGAGGAAGTGCGGCAGTGGTATTTTGAGGTGTGGAACGAACCGAACCTCGCCGCGTTCTTCAGCGGCAGTCAAAGTGATTATTTTGTGCTGTATCAGTGCACGGTCGAGGCCATCAAGGCAATTGACCCTTCGCTGCGGGTCGGCGGTCCGGCCACCGCCGCCAACGGCTGGATTGCGGAGTTTCTGCAGTTCTGTGCCTCCCATGCAGTCCCCGCGGATTTCGTCAGCACCCATCACTACCCGACCGACGCATTCGGCCAACACGGTGATGACACCGCAGCACAGCTTGCTGCGAGCCCCCGCAGCGCGCTGCGCGAGCAGGCGCGCACCGTGCGTCGCGAGGCCGGCGAGCGGCCCGTTTTCTACACTGAATGGGGCACGTCCTCGAATGCGCGTGATGTGCTGCACGATGAGCCGTACGCCGCGAGCTTCATCATCAAGACCGTGCTCGAGGCGCAGGGTCTGGTTGAGGCGTACAGCTACTGGACGTTCAGCGACATCTTCGAGGAGAACTACTTCCCCTCGGTGCCCTTTCACGGCGGTTTCGGACTACTCAATCTGCACGGCATTCCGAAGCCTGCCTACCGTGCCTTCGAGCTCCTGCACGAGATCGGCTCCGAGACCCTGCCGGTCTTTGGCGCGCACCCCACCGTTGACTGCTGGGTGGTGCGCGATGCGCGGACGGTCACGGTACTGCTCACGAACTACGCCCAGCCCCGCCATGCCTTGCGGGCGCAGCGCGTGCGCATCACGCTCACCGGAGCCGGCAGCGTCGCAAGCGCGAGTGTGCGCCGCATTGACGCCGAGCACGCAAATCCGAAGCGACTTTGGCTCGAGATGGGGTCTCCGGAGTACCTCAGTGCCGCGCAGCGGGAGTCCCTCGCTGCCGCCTCGGTCAGTGCACGCACGCCTCTTCCGGTCTGCGCGGATGGGGATGGGGTGTGCATTGAGTTGACGCTGCCGCCGCTGGGTGTGGCAGCGGTCCGGCTTGGATTTGCCGATTAAATACTCGGCAGCGCGAGCGCGCCTGAAGCTCAGCCGCCCGCGTTCCTCTCGGGCAGTACGGCTGCCTTCCTTCCCAGGCGCGGCCACAAGCGCAGGTTGCGCACCAGGATCACCCCAGCAAACACGATTGCCGAGCCGCACAGCTGCAGCGCGTCCAGACGCTCATCCAGCAGTACCCAGCCGGCGAACACCGCGACCAGCGGATTGACGTAAGCGTAGGTGCCGATGCGCGAAGGTGTTTCGTGCAGCAGCAAATAGGTGTAGGCGACGAAGCCGAACGTTGAACTGAAGATCGCCAGAAAAACGATACAGGCGAGTCCGGAGGGCGACCAAACCCAGCGCGCCGCATCCCCGCCGGCGAGTCCGAGTCCGGCGAGCAGCGCGCCGCCCACCAACAGGTAACAGGCGGTGAAGGCCAGCGGATCGCACTCGGCATGCGACTCGCGGATCACCATGGTGGCGAGTGCCCAGGAGAGCGAAGCGATGAGCACCAGCAGCTGCCAGCCCACCTGCGCGTGCACCCCGAAGCCCTTGGCCGATACCAGCACCGCCACCCCGAGAAAGCCCAGTGTCAGACCGACCCAGGTACGCGCACTCACCGGAGCAGCGCGTCTGCCATACATGCCGAGCCAGGCGATCCAAAACGCGGAACTGGAGTTGATGAGCGCCGCCTGGTTGGAAGCCACGTGACGCAGCGAGAGGACCGACAGGCCGTTGCTCAATGCGATGCCCAGCACGGCGGCCAGCGTTACGGAGCGCCAGTCGCGCGCACTGCGGGGCAGCGCCAGGCCGCGCGCGCGCGCGAGGCAGGTCAGAAATGCACCCGCGAGGAGGAAGCGCGAGCCTGCGGCGAGCAAGGGGGGCAGCGCCAGCGCCATGATGCGGTTCACGGCGTACGTGACCCCCCAGACGATATAGATCACCGCGAATGCGAGCTGAATCTTGGAGCGGCTGGAGGTCACCAGCGGCGAGCGCGCGGCGCTGGGCGCTGGAGCGGTGCTCACGAGCGCGGGCGGAAGTCCCCGGCTACCGCTTCCACGAGCGTCGGACCTGAGCGACCCAGCGCGGTGCGCACCGCGTGCGTAAGTTCGCCCGCGTTGTGGACCCGCACGCCCGCCGCACCGCAGGCACTGGCGAGCGCGGCGAAGTCCGGGTTCCGACCCACGACGCCGATGGGCGCGATGCCGGCGGCACGCATGTCGTCGCGGATCTGTCCCAGCGCCTCGTTGTTCCACACGATGAGCGGCAGGGTGAGATCCAGTTCCACGGCAGTCATGAGTTCCTGATGGGTAAACTGCACGCCGAAGTCCCCGGCGAGGGCGACGATCGCTCGCTCTGGCTGCGCGACCTTGGCCCCGATGGCCGCCGGCAGCGCGTAACCAAGAGCGCCGTAACCGGAGGGGTGAAACCACAACCCCGGCCGTTCGGCGCGGAAGGCATAGTTGCCGAGGTAGGCGATCTGCGTCATGTCGCTGAAGACGGCACCATCGGCCGGCAGCGCAGCGCGCAGCGCCTGCAGCGCCGCAAGACGCCCGCGCGTGTCCCGGTCAAATTCCCGCTCGATCTGCGCGCGGTAAATACCCGCCTCCCCTGCAGCAGTACGCCACCCCGCGCGCGCGACCGTCGTGTGCGCGAGCGCCTCGAGCGTTGCGGCCGCATCCGCCTGGATGCGCACCTCTGCTTCGAAGTGATCAGCGAGCTTGCGTTCATCAACGTCAATGCGCACCAGGCGCCCGTTCAGCGTCAGCCGCGTGCTCGTGTACACGTCGGTCTCGGAGATCTCGGTACCGGCGGCGACGATGACGTCGGCGGCGGCTGCCAGGTCCTGAATGACGCGGTAGGGGAGCGATGCCCCCAGATTGGCCGGATGACTCTCGGCCAGGACACCCTTCGCAGCCGTGGTCGTCACGAGGTAGCCATCGAGAGCTTCCACCAGGTGCCGCAGCGCTGCGCCTGCACCGCGCGCACCGCCGCCGGCGATGATCAGCGGCCGGCGCGCCTCTGACAGCAATTGCTGCGCTCGCCTAAGCGCCTCCGCGGGCGGCGAAGTGGGCGCCGGCGCGGCGGCAAATCGCTCCGGCCGCAGCGTCGTCGTCTCGGCGAGCAGGTCGAGCGGGATATCCACGTACGCTGGCCGCGGGCGCGCTGCGCGCATCGCGGCGAAGGCGGCCTGCAGGTGCTCGCGCACGTCGGCGGCGCTGCGGGCGCTGGCGGCGAAGTTGCTGGCACTGGCGATGAGCGCGCGCTGGTCTGCGAGCTCGTGCAACACGCCCCAGTGCCGCCCGAGCGAGGCACGCATCGGGCTGCTGGCGACGATGAGCAGCGGCACCGAGTCCGAATAGGCCTGTGCGACCGCGGTGAGGATATTGGTGAGCCCGGGGCCGGAGATGACGAAAGCGGCCGCCGCTCTGCCGGTCGCGCGCGCGTAGCCATCAGCGGCAAATCCTGCGTTCTGCTCGTGGCGTGCCAGCACGTGCCGCACGCGGCTGAATTCCAGTCCGCGATACAGCTCGATGTTGTGCACCCCCGGAATGCCAAAGATGGTGTCGATGCCGTTGGCGGCGATGGTCTCGACAACGTACCGCCCAACCGTCCAGGGAACTGCGCTCATACGCTTGAAATGTTAACACCGCCCACGCACAGTAAGAACGTGAAGTTCGCCTCTCTCGTTGATCGCATCGGCGGTGATGGTGTCGATGCGTGGCTCACGCACTACGCGGCCGTGGCGGCGCGCGAACGCGGCGAGGATGTCATCATCCTCAGCGTGGGTGATCCGGATCTGGACACGCCGCTGCCGGTCGTGGAGCGTGCTATCGAGCGGCTGCGGGCTGGGGACACCCACTACGTGGCCGCCGCCGGACGTCCGGCCCTGCGCGCCGCCATTGCGCGCGTGCATGCGGCGCGTTGCGGTCACCCCACCGCCGCGGAGGACGTCGTGTGCTTCGCCGGCGCGCAGAATGCGCTCTTTGTCGCCTCCCTGTGTCTGGCGGGACCCGGGGACGAAGTCATCACCTTCGAGCCCCTCTATCCGACCTATCCGGCGACCATTGAGGTATCCGGCGCCCGCTTGGTGCGCACGCCCGCAACGCGCGACTGCCGGCCCGACCTGGAAGCGCTCGCCGCGCAGATCACCCCGCGCACACGCGCGATCCTCTGGGCGACACCGAATAATCCAAGCGGTGTCATCCTGCACGAGGCTGAGCTGGCGCGCATCGGCGAGCTCGCCGAGCGTCACGATCTGTGGCTGCTGTCGGATGAGGTGTACGCCGGACTCGCGCCCGGCGGTCGCGTGCCGAGCCTCGCGCAGCGCCTGCCGCAGCGCGTCGTGACGCTCGGCAGCCTGTCCAAGTCGCACGCCATGACCGGCTGGCGCGCCGGCTGGCTCGTGGGCCCGCGGCAGCTCGCGCAGCACGCCGAGCGCTTGGCGATGTGCATGCTCTTCGGGCTGCCCGGATTCATCCAGGAGGCCGCGGTCACTGCGCTCGCCATGGCCGGCGAAGCCGAGGCGCGCATCCGCGCCTTCTGCGCTGCGCGCCAGCAGCGCTTCGCGGCCGGCGTACGCGACATCCCCGGACTGCGGCCGCTGCGGCCGGAAGCCGGGATGTTCATGCTCCTCGACGTATCGGGCACCGGTTTCACAGGCGCGCAGTTCATGCGCGAGCTCTATGCGGCGCGGCGCGTCTCGGTCATGGATGGCGCCGCGTTCGGTGCCGCCACCGCCGCCTGTGTGCGCGTGTGTTTCGCGGCCGAGGAGGCCACGCTCGATGCGGCCTGCGAGCGGCTCAGGCTCTTCTGCACCGAGGATGTGCCGCGCCTTACGGTACGGCAGCGCGCGCGTTAGCGGCCAGCTTTGAGTGCCGTCGCCCGTAGCAGGCGTAGACCAGCAGACCCGCCAGCACCCACAGGAAAAGTCGTCGCCACGTGGGCCAGGGCAGAAACGCCATGAGGACGGCGCAGCACAGAAACCCGAGCAGCGGCACGAGTGGCACCCACGGGGTGCGGAATGGTCGGCGCGCCTGCGGTGCCGTGCGACGCAAGACCATCACCCCCACGCATACCATCGCGAACGCGAGCAGGGTGCCGATCGAGACCAGCTCGCCCAGGGTCGAGAGCGGTACCAGCCCGGCGATGGCTGCGGCGACGACCCCGGTCACCACGGTACCGACCACGGGGGTCTCGTTGCGCCCGCTCAGGCGCGCAAAAGCCGGCGGCAGCAGGCCATCGCGCGCCATGGAGTAAAAAATCCGTGCCTGCCCGACGACACTCGCCAGTACCACGGAGATGAGTCCGAGTATGGCCACGACCGCGATCAGCGCCTGCAGCGGCCCGAGGGAGGCGTGCGCGGCCGAGAGCGCGTAGTAGAGCGGATCGGGCACGGCGAGTGAGCGATAGTTGGCGAGCCCGGTGACCACGACGCTCACGGCGACGTACAGCACCGTGCAGATGAGCAGCGATGCAAACAGACTCACGGGGAGCGTGCGCTGCGGGTTGCGTGCTTCTTCAGCGAGCGTGGCGACTCCGTCGAAGCCGATATAGGCAAAGAACAGCGTTCCGGCGCCGCTTAAGACGCCCGACCAGCCGAAGACACCGAAGGTGCCGGCGTTCGGCGGGATAAACGGATGCCAGTTTTCCGGATGCACGTAGCGCGCGCCGACCACCACCAGCACGATGAGCGCGAACACCTTGGCGATGACGATGACGGCGTTAACAGCAGCCGAGGTGCGCATGCCCGCAAGCGGCAGGGCGGTACAGGCCAGTACGACCAGGATCGCGGGCAGGTCGACCCAGGTGCCGGTCGGATTCAGGTGACCATGTAGGTCGGCGGCAAACGGTGCCTGCGCGAGCACGGCGGGCAGCACAAACCCCAGGTCCTTGAGGGCCGACTGCGTGTAGCCCGACCAGCTCACCGCCACCACCGAGGCCGACAGGCCCCACTCCAGCACGAGACTCCAGCCGATGAGCCAGGCGACCAGTTCGCCGAGCGTCACGTAAGCGTAGGAGTACGCGCTGCCCGACAGCGGCACCATGGCGGCGAACTCGGCATAGCAAAGGCCGGCGAAGAAGCAGGCCACGCTGGCGAGCACGAACGCGAGGGAAACGGCCGGACCCGCCTGGTGGGCGGCGATGTCACCGGTGAGGGAGAAAATCCCGGCGCCGATCGTGCAGCCGACGCCGAAGGCGGTGAGACTGACGACGCCGAGGGAGCGCCGCAGGCGCGAGCTGCGCTCACCAAAGGCATCGCTCAGACAGCTATCAAGGGACTTGCGCGATAGCACCCCCATGGAGCGTGGCGTGAAACCCTCAAAAAAGGCGGGGCGGCAAAGCCGCCCCGCACGGTTGCTGGAATCGAACCGGCTCGTGCCTCAGGGCTCAAGATCCGAGAGGTAGCCGAAGAAGTTCGCCCAATCCGGGACGCCGAGGCCGGTTGCCTGATCGTAGCCCGGATGCGCAAACCAGTACCAGTTGTCACCCTTGGTGATGTCCTTGAAGGCCGCATGACGGCCCTCGCGGGCACCGGGCAGGTTGGAAATGAAGTACATCGGCGGGTTGAACAACCCGATGCGATGGCGCAGCGCCTGCACGAACAGGTTGGCCACCCCGTTCAGCTCCGGTGCCACAAAGCTCGTCCCGCCCGCCTGATAAAACCCCGGTGGTCCGTCACTCGCCGGGCTCGGGGTGTAATAGTAGAGGTAACCGGTCTGCGGGTCGGCGTTGGTCGAGATGTCCGGCACATTGCGTCCCGCGAAGTGCGCCGGCAGCTTGTACAGCTCCTGCGCCGGCGCCGGTGTCAGCTGCGACAGCACCTGGTGGGGGACCGTGTCGGTCATCCCCTTCGTGAACCACTGATAAAAGGGTCGCGAGAAGTAAATGCTCACGCCCCCGCCGCTGCCGATCGGGTAGGTGCCACACTCGATCGGAGTCTGCCCGAAGGCGTTGCACAGCGGCTGCAGGTAGTCCCAGCCCCAGGCCTGCTCCTGCTTGATCGTGATGTTGATCAGCGCGCCGGTCGGGCCGGTGTAGGTCTGCGTGCCCGCCACCGTCGTGCCGCCCGCGGCGGTGATGTAGCGCTGCATGGCCGGATCGTCAACCGACAGCACCGGGTTGAAACTCGCCGGCTGGCCGGGCGAGGGCACGATCGGCAGTGAGTTGGCCGAGTCGTAAGCGCCGTAGTCCCCGCTCGAGGCGAACCAGGTCTGTCCCTGGAGGGCCGCCTGCGCGAGGAGGTCGTCGTTGGCCTGGATAATATCCGTGGGCTGCCCGGTGACCGGATCGGTGACATTGCCGTTGCCGATGACCGGGTTCGAGCCGTCAAAGCCTTCCCACTCGCCCCAGCTCGTGGAGACCGTGTCCGCACGATTACTGTCGATGGCGGCCGCAAACGCATCAGCGAAGCCCTGGTTGGTGTTGGGCGCTTCGTAGACGATGATGTTCGCGCCGGGGGCCAGGCCGCCGGACTGCTCGACATCCAGCGTGGTCTCATCGGAGCCTGACGCATCGCTCGGCGCACCCGCGCCGCCGTCGATCTGAACTTCCGTGATGCGGTTCGGGTTCACGGCAAGGCCGATGGCACTCCAGTAGTTGTAGGCGTCGCTCTGGGTGAAGCCCGCGAGCGTGACGATGCCGATGGTGCGGCCTTTGCCACTGATGCCCTGTTGGTAGAGCGGATCAAGATCGTAGTACTGCGCATAGTCCAGCACCGTCCATGAGCCGGGTGGGTCGGTCGTGCTGGTGGCGTCGCTGGTGCTCGGGCGCTGCAGCGGGGTCTTCAGCGGAGTGCGCAGGTGCGGCGCCAGACGCGGGCGCGTGTCCAGCCCGAGCACCGCACGCACCGAACTGGCGATGGCGGCCGACAGGTGCGGCGCGGCGAGCGGCGCGCGGTAACGGTACTCGGCGGTTTTGTCCGTGGCGGCAACCGCGTAGCTGTGCAATTCGACCGCGAAAGCCTTCTCGATCTGGGCGGCGGTGCCGGTCACGTGCAGGTGCGCGGTCGCGGAGCGCGTGACGAGAAGCCCAGCGGCCTCGAACTGCTTGCTCACCGCGGCGATGGTCGCCGGCGCCGGGCCAAACTGCGCGTCGAACTGCTCGGGCGTCAGGAATTGCCGATAGTGCGGCGACCCGCGCGTGTAGGTCGCTTCGATGAGCTGCTCAAGCTGGGCGGTGTTGCGCAGATTCAGCGCAACGGTCACGGTGATCTTGGAGTTCTCGGCGAACGAGCTCGCCGGACCCAGATCAATTGCGGCCACCGGTCCGTGCGGATAGGGCACCGCGCCCGCCGCGCCGATCAGTGTGAGGCCGAGGGCTGCAGCCAGCCAGTACTTGCTGAGTATCATTACAATCCCCTTTGTTTTGAACCGCCTTCTTATTCGTGTGGCGGCGCACCAAAGATGCACGCGCAGGGATGCGAAAGCAAGAGCCCCTCGCGGCGGCGTGTTGACATAAAACGGCGCCGCGCTGCTGCCCAGGCGCGAGGGTTCGCGTACGTCAGACACCCACGAGCGCCCGCACAGCGGCGGGCGCGGGCACGCGCCCTGAAGCTACTTGGGCGGAATTGCGCCGTTCGGCGTCAGATGATCGATCGCTGCCGGCAGGTGCTGCGCGAGCTTCTGCGTCAGTTCCTGTGGCGTCATACCGGTCTTGGCGGCGATCTGGTTGATGACGCCCCCGAAGGCTGAAGTTACCTGCTCCGCCGAGATCGGCTGATTCGGGCCGCTCGAGATCCACGAACGCACCGTGTTGCCCAGCCCTTGCTGCTCGAGCTGCGTCACGACGCCCTGGAGGCCGCCATGCTGCTGAATCAGGGAGTTCATCGCGGTGACCACTCCGGCTCCCACCGCGCCACCCAATAAGCCATCGAGTAAACCCATGATCGTTCCCCGGTCGTATTGAAGTTCTTGGGCCATCATTCTGCGGCAAGTCGCGCGGTCCGCTCAAGGCTGACTGGGGCTCCCCGAAGTGGGTGACCCGGGACCTCTTGCCCGCTCAATGAGCGGCCGCTTGCGCTGGCGGCGAGCTTAAAGGCCTCGTCGCGGCAGCTCGGTACCGTGGCGCGATGATTTATTATATTATTATGAGGACATTAAAAAAACGCGCTGCGGGAATTCACCGTGGCTGCGAGTAGCGCCCTATGACGACAACCAATGGTGCGGAATCATGAGACAGGTGAAGACACTCGGTCTTCTGGGTACGGGGGTCATCGGCGGCGGCTGGGCCGCGCGCGCGCTGCACTTTGGCATCGATGTGCTCGCCGCAGACGTCAAGCCGGAGATGGAAGCCTGGATCCGCGGCGCCGTGGCGAACGCGGAGAGCGCTCTGTCCCGCCTCACCCTCGCGCCCCTGCCACCCAAGGGCACGCTGTCCTTTACGACCGACCTGAATGCCATGGCAGCACAGGTGGACTTCATCCAGGAGAACATTCCCGAACAGCTCGAGCTCAAGCAGCGCGTGCTCGCCCAGGTCAGTCGTCACGCGCCAGCGGACGTCGTCATCGCCTCGAGCACCTCCGGACTCATGCCAACGCAGCTGCAGCGGGACATGCAGTTCCCGGAGCGCTTCCTGGTCGCGCATCCGTTCAACCCGGTCTATCTGCTGCCGCTGGTGGAGCTGGTCGGCGGTCAGCAGACCTCCGCGGCGGCACTCGAGGCGGCGAGCCGCTTCTTCACCTATATCGGCATGCACGCACTGAAGGTGCGCCGCGAGGTGCCCGGGCACCTCACCGATCGGCTGCAGGAGGCGCTGTGGCGCGAGATCCTGCACATGGTGAATGAGGACGTCGCCACCACCGGTGAACTGGATGACTCCATTGTCTATGGGCCCGGCCTGCGCTGGGCGGCGATGGGCACCAACCTCATCTATCACCTCGCCGGCGGCGACGCTGGCATGCGCCACATGCTGCGCCAGTTCGGCCCGGCGCTTAAGTGGCCCTGGACGAAACTCGAAGCGCCGGAGCTGACCGAAGGGCTGATCGACAAGATGGTCGCGGGCACTCAGGCGCAGGCGGCCGGTCGCTCGATCCGCGAGCTCGAGCGGCTGCGCGATGGCTATCTGGTCGCGATCCAGCAGGTACTCAAGCAATACAACATCGGCGCCGGCGCTACGCTGCGTGCGCTGGAGGAGCGGTTGTACGAGGACTCCGCCGCCGCCGCCCGGCAACGCCTCCAGGCTGCGCCCGCGCAGGCGGCTGCGCTGCGACTGCTGGAGGTCGAGGTGCGGCCCGAGTGGATCGACTACAACGGCCACATGACCGATTCGCGCTATCTGCAGGTGTTCGGCGATGCGACCGACGCACTGCTGCGCTATGCGGGTGTGGACGAGGGCTACCGCAAGTCCGGCCGCGCGCTGTACACGGTGGAGACGCACGTCACGCACCTGTCCGAGGCGCGCGCACTTGATGCCCTGTACGTGACTTCGCGCGTGCTGGAGGTCGATGAGAAGCGCGTGCGGCTCTTTCACAGTCTGTATCGCCGGCGCGATGAGACGCTGGTCGCCACGGCCGAGCAGCTGTACTTACATGTGAGCGCGGGCAAGGCGGCACCGATGGATGGCGCGGTACGCGACACCCTGGCAGCTGTGCAGGCATCACAGGCGCCTCTGCCGCTGCCACCGCAGGCGGGACGCGTCGGCCGCGTGGCCGGCTGACGTCGCAGCAGCAGCGCGACACGCTCATGCCAAAAATTGTCGACCACGACGCACGCCGCGACGAGATCGCCCTGGTGGCCTGCCGGGTGGTCGCGCAGTTTGGCTTCGATCAGGCGACCATCGTGCGCATCGCCCGCGAGGCGGGCTACACCACGGGCATGGTCGCGCATTACTTCGACACCAAGCAGGACATCATCATTGCCGCCTTGCGGCTGATCCTGCGCCGTATCGAGGAGCGTTTGACCCCCGCCGGCGGCGCTGGCGCTGAAGCGGATCTGCTCGCGCTGCTGACCGAGGCGTTGCCGGTGGATGAGACGCGCTACATCGAGTGCGCCGTCTGGATCGCCTTTTGGGGACAGGTGCCGGCGGACCGGCGCCTGAAGAGCATCAACGTATGGCTGCACCGCGAGTACCTGCGACTCTTCGAGCGCTGTCTGGCGCGCGCCTGGCCGGAGTGGCTGCGTTGGGCGCCGGCGACGCGCGAACAGGTGCTGCGCTCGGTGATCACGTTCATCAATGGCATTACCGCAAGCACGGTCGCCAGTCGCGCGGACTGGCCCGCGGAGCGGCAGATCGGCCAGCTGCGCCTGCAGCTGCAGCTGCTGCACGGTTGGGCGATGGGCGGCGCGAAGGCGCCAGCGCTCAAGAAAAACACCAAGGCCTCGGCCTGAGGGAGATTGCGATGGACTTTGCGCTCAGCGAGGAACAGGAACTCATCATCAAGACGACGCGCGACTTTGTGCGCGCGGAACTGGTCCCGCACGAGCAGGAAGTCGAAGACAGCGGCGTGCTGCGTCCGGAGCTGTACCGCGCACTCAAGGCCAAGGCGATCGAGGCCGGGCTGTACGCGGCGAACATGCCCACCGAGGTCGGCGGTGGCGGCCTTGATGCGGTGAGCTGGATTCTGTACGAGAAGGAGCTCGGTTACACCGGCTACGCGCTGCAGTACGCGTGTGTGGCGCGCCCCTCGAACATCTTGCTCGCCTGCGAGGGCGAGCAGCGCGAGCGCTACCTGCTGCCGACGGTGCGGGGCGAGCGCGTCGATTGTCTGGCGATGACCGAGCCGGGTGCCGGCTCGGATGTGCGCGGCATGAAGACCACCGCGCTGCCGAAGGGCGGCGACTTCATCATCAACGGTACCAAGCACTTCATCAGTCACGCGGACCACGCCGACTACGTAATCCTGTTCGCCGCCAGCGGCGAGGAGGACTCCGCGCGGGGCAAGCGCAAGCTCATCACGGCGTTTCTCGTGGACAAGGGGATACCGGGCTTCGTCGAGCGCGCGGGCTACCGCAACGTCTCACATCGCGGTTACACCAACAGCATCCTCGAGTTCACCGACTGCCGCGTGCCCAAGTCCGCCGTGCTGGGCGCGTTGCATAGGGGATTTGAGGTCGCCAACACCTGGCTCGGCGCCACGCGGCTGCAGGTCGCGGCGACCTGCCTCGGCCGCGCGGAGCGTGCCCTGGAGGCGGCGAAACAGTGGGCGGTGGAGCGGGTGCAGTTCGGTCAGCAGATCGGCAAATTTCAGGGCGTGAGTTTTAAGCTCGCCGACATGGCGGTGGAGCTGCGCGCCGCGGAGCTGCTGACCCTGGAGGCCGCCTGGAAGCTGCAGAACAAAATCGCGACCGACACGGACATGGCCATCGCGAAACTCAAGGCGAGCGAGATGCTCGCGATGGTGGCCGATGAGGCGCTACAGATACACGGCGGCATGGGACTCATGAGCGAGCTGCCGCTGGAGCGCATCTGGCGCGACGCGCGCATCGAGCGCATCTGGGATGGTACCAGCGAGGTGCAGCGCCACATTATCTCGCGCGCACTGCTGCGGCCGCTGGGCGGCTGAGGCCGGCGGCGCCGCTTACTTACCCTTCCACTGCGGCTTGCGCTTCTCGGCGAAGGCGCGCGCGCCTTCCTTGAGGTCCGCGGAACGCACCACCTTCTGCACCGCGTCCAGGCTGTCGTGCACTTCAAAGGCGGGATGCTCGGCGACCATCTCCGTGTGACGCAGGAGCTGCTTGATCGCCGGGAACAGGAGCGGCGGTCCGTCCGCGATCTGCTGCGCAATCTCGCGCGCCTTCGCCATCCCCTCGCCCTTGGGCACCACGTGGTTGGCGAGCCCCCAGTGCTTGGCCTCGGTGGCGTCCATCCAGCGGCCGGTCATGAGGAACTCAACGGCCACGTGGTACGGAATGCGCCGCCGCAGCTTGATCGTGCCCGCATCGGCGAGCACGCCCACGTTGATCTCCGGCAGCGCGAACTTCGCGTGCTCCTCCATGACGATGATGTCGGTGCCGAGCACCATTTCGAAGCCACCGCCGCAGGCGATGCCATTGACCGCGGCGATGAGGGGCTTGTTGAGGTTGCGCGGGTAGTTGAGGCCGCCGAAGCCCCCGACCCCCCAGTCCGAATCGGATTCCTCACCGGCCGCGGCGCCCTTGAGGTCCCAGCCCGGGCTGAAGAAGCGATCCCCGGCGCCGGTGAGGATCGCCACGCGCAGTGCCGGGTCGTCACGGAAGGCGCTGAATACCTCGTTCAAACGGCGACTGGCCGCAAGATTGATGGCGTTCGCCTTGGGACGGTCGATGGTGACTTCGAGAATGCCACCGTTGGTGAGGGTCTTGATTCCATCAGACATCTTCAGTGCTCCTCGCGCAGGCGGATCAGGGCATCGACGGCGACGGCGCCGAGCCCCTGCGGGCGTACGATGACGGGGTTCAGGTCCAGTTCCGCAAGGCGCTCGAGGTTCGCGGCCGCGTAGCGCGTGCAGGCGAGAATCGTGGCGACGAGTGCGGGCACGTCCCCGGCGGGCCGGCCGCGAAAGCCGCGCAACAGAGGCGCGATGCGCAGTTTCCCCAGCGCGCTCTCGATCGCGGCGCTGTTAAAGGGTGGCAGCAGGTTCACGCTGTCGCGCAGCAGCTCGGTGAGGACGCCGCCGGCCCCGAGCACCAGCAGCTGGCCGAATTGCGGGTCGACGGAGATGCCGACCAGGATCTCCGCGACCCCGTCGGTGACCATCTCCTCGACCAGCAGCGTGCCGGACAGGCGCGCGAGTCGCTGCGCCGCCGCCGCGGCCTCCTCGGGCGTACGCACATTCAGAATGACACCCCCCATCTCGGATTTGTGCTCGAGGCCCGCACCGAGCGCCTTGATGACCACCGGAAAGCCGAGCGCGGTAGCGGCATCGGCCACCGCGCGCGTGGCGACCACGGCGGCACGCGGCACCGGGACTCCGAAGGCGGCGAGGGCGCTCTTGGCTTCGTGTTCTGCGAGCGCGGGCGCGCCCTGCGGCGGGCTGCGCGGCAGGCGCAGTTCCACTTGCGCTCCGCGCGCCCAGGTCTCCCCGACCGCGCCGGCCAGATCCAGCGCCTCGAGCGCTTCGCGCTGGCCCTGCAGCGGCACGATGCCGGCGGCGAAGCACAGCTCGCGCGTGGCGGGTGACAGCGATTCAGGCAGCGAAGAGACGAGCGCGCCGCGCGTGGCCGCGCCGGGCAGCGCCGCGGCGAACTCCTTCACCGCGTTCACGTAGGCGGTGTCGTCCGCCGCGCCCACGGGCGGGCAGTCGAGCATGAAGCTGACCGCGTCGTAGCCGGCGCGCTGCACCACGCTGAACATGGCGCGCTGGCGCGGCTGATCGAACCAGATGTGCGTGTGAAAGTCGAACGGATTCGAGAGGTGCACGCGCTCGGAGAGTATGTCGCGCAGCGCGCGCTGCGCCTCCTGCGGCAGCGGCGCGAACTCAAGCCCGAGGTGGCGCGCCGCATCGGCGGTCATCGCCATATCGCCGCCCGAGGCGCCCATCGCGAGTACGCGGCGGCCGCGCAGCGGTCCGCCGGTGTGAAATATCTTCAGTGTCTCGCACAGGCTCGCGAGCGACTCGCAGCGGGCGATCCCGGCCTGAGCGCAGAAGGCATCGAAAGCGCCGTCGGCGCCGGCGAGCGCGCCGGTATGCGTGCGCACCGTGTGCGTGGCAGCCTGCGTGCGTCCGGCCTTGATGAGGGCGATCGGTTTGCCGGCAGCGCGCGCCCGCGCCACGGCGGCCGCGAAGCGGCTCACGTCACGAATGCCTTCAAGATACAGGCCGAATGCACTCACCCGCTCATCATCGATGAGCAGGTCGATCAGGTCCTCGGCCGCGATGCTCGTCTGATTGCCGACGGTGAGCACCGCGCCCAAGGGGAGCGAGCGGTCATTGAACAGCAGGTTGAGCGCGATCGTGCCGCTCTGGCAGATGAGCACTACGCCGCGCTCGCGCCGCGCGCCGACCAACTGGTCGGGCCACAGCGCCACGCCATCAAAAAAGTTGATGAAGCCGTAACAGTTCGGCCCGAAGAACGGCAACTCACCCGCGCCGGCCACGAGTTCCTCGGTGAGGCGCGCGCCCTCCTCGGTAGCGGTCTCGGAGAATCCGGCGGCGAAACACACGAAGCCGCCCGCGCCGCGGCGGGCGAGAGCGGCGGCAATGCCCGGTACATCACGGTTGGGCGCGGCGATGAAGGCTGCATCGGGAGCCCCGGGCAGCTCAGCGACGCTGCGGAAGTAGCGCTGCGCCGCGCTGGAGGCGCGGCTCGGATGGATGCGCCAGATCTCACCCGTATAACCGATGACGCGACTGGCCGCCTGCACCGCATCCGCCCACGCCCCGCCAATCAGCGCCATACTGCGCGGAGCGAGGAGACGCTGCATGGCGTGCGCCGTCATGGCGTGCGCGCGGCGGGACGCAGCTCCATGCGCCGCGAACCGGGGGCGCCCGCCTTCATGGCGGCGGCGGCGGTCTCAAGCGCGCTCAAGGCAGCGCTGACCGCGGGCGGGAATGAGGTCACGGATACCGTGCCGTCGTGCTGCCGCACGTGCAGCAGCATGACTTCCGCGGCCGCGGCAACCTCCGGGTGCCCGGCGCGCAGCAGCTCGAGCGCGGCGTGAATGCGTTTCGCGTCCACGCCCAGAAGCCGCAATGAAACGACCGCGGTGTCGGTCTGCTTGACCTCATGCAGGTAGTGCAGGTGCATTTCCACCGTATATAAGGTGCCGCCGGTGCGCTGCCGGTAGGCCGCGTCCAGGCCCACGCGATCCATGAGCGCGTCGATGGCCTCGCTGAAGATCAACCCGTAGTAGGCATCGCGCAGATGGCCGTTATAGTCGATCCACTCGGGCCGGATCGGGGACTCGTAGATGGGTATGCCGGCCACGTCAGTGAAGCTGCAGGCGCTCGCGTGCCTGGCCCGCCGTCGCGACGCGCGCGCCCATGGCCTCGATGATCGTACGTGCCTTCTCGACCAGCTGGGCATTGCTCGCGTAGACGCCGCGGCTCAGGTACAGGTTGTCCTCGAGCCCGACGCGCACATTGCCGCCGAGCAGGATCGATTGTGCCACCCACGGCATCTGCATGCGGCTGAGGGCGAAGGAGCTCCAGACGCTGTTTTCCGGTAGCGTGTTCACCATGGCAAGCAGGTGTCCGACGTCGGCCGGCACGCCGTACGGGATGCCGGTGCACAGCTGGATCAGGGCGGGGCCGGGGATCAGACCCTCCTTCACCATCTGCTTCACAAACCAGAGGTTACCGGTATCGAAGACCTCCATTTCCACCTTGACCTTCAGATCGCGCAGGATGGCGGCGCCTTCACGGCAGTATTCCGGGGTGGAAATGTAGGCGCGGTTGCCGTCGCCGAAGTTGAGCGTGCCGCAGTCGAGCGTGGCGATGTCGGGCCGGTACAAGCCCTCGGAGCACAAATCAATCACATGGCGCATGCGCTCCTGCTGGGTGACGAAGTCGCTCCCCGGGGCCGGCGTGTCCTGCAGCCCCTGCTTGCCGATGACGATATAGCCGCCCATACCGCAGGTGAGATTCACCAGCACGTCGACACGGCTTTCGCGGATGCGCTTGACCACTTCACGGTAGTGTTTGGTGGCCATGCTGAACTCGCCCGTCTCCGGGTCGCGCACGTGGATGTGCACGATCGCCGCTCCGGCGCGCGCCGCCTCGATGGCGGAGTTCGCGATCTGCTCGGGCGTTACCGGGCAGTGCGGGCTCTTGGTGACCTTGGTGTCGTCACCCGTGATGGCGCAGGTGATGAGGACGTCGGGGTTCATGGCGGGCCTCGCGAGTGCGTCGCGTTACGTGGTAATATTATGGCGACAATAATATAACGTTGCGGCGCAATGCGGCAAGCCGCGACCGGAATTTGCGAGGAGAGGCACATGCAGACGCAGCTGTTGATCGCGGGCCGGCTGGTGACGGGCGAGGGGCAGGCCGAGGCGGTGCTTGATTCAGCCACCGGTGGGCAGATTGCCACGGTGCCGGAGGCCTCTGCCGCACAGGTGCAAGCGGCGGTCGCGGCCGCCGAGGCAGCGTTCCCCGGGTGGGCCCGCACCGCGCCCAAGGAGCGTGCCACGCTGTTGCTGCGCCTCGCCGACCGGATCGATGCGGACGCGCCCGCCTATGCCGCGCTCGAATCGCGCAATACCGGTAAGCCGCTCGCCGCGGTGCTCAATGACGAGCTGCCCGCGATCGCGGATATCTTTCGTTATTTCGCCGGCGTGTGCCGTGCGCCGCAGGGACTCGCCGCCGGGGAGTATCTGCCCGGTCACACCAGCATGATTCGCCGCGACCCGGTCGGGGTCGTGGCATCCATCGCGCCCTGGAACTATCCGCTCATGATGCTCGCGTGGAAGATCGCCCCGGCGGTCGCGGCCGGCAACACCCTCGTGCTCAAGCCTTCCGAACAGACCCCGCTCACCGCCCTGAAGCTCGCCACGGTGCTGGCCGAGGTGCTGCCGCCGGGCGTGGTTAACATCGTCTGCGGTCGGGGTGAGCCGGTCGGGCGCCTCCTCACCAGTCACCCGCGCGTGCGCATGGTCTCCCTGACCGGCTCCATCGCCACGGGGCAGAAGATCCTCGCCGCGGCGGCCGATAACCTCAAGCGCACGCACCTGGAGCTCGGTGGCAAGGCCCCGGTGATCGTGTTCGACGACGCGGACGTGGAAGCCCTCGTGGCGGGCGTACGCACCTTTGGGTTCTACAACGCCGGTCAGGACTGCACCGCCGCCTGCCGGCTCTATGTCGGCAGGGGCATCTACGAGCGTGTGGTCGCGGAGCTCACGAGCGCTGCCAAGTCCATCAAGGTTGGCACGCCGCAGGAGGCCGGTGTGGAGATGGGACCTTTGATCTCGGATGCGCATCGGGAACGGGTTACGGCGATGGTGGCGCGCGCCCAGGCGACGAAGCACATCGAGCTCACGACGGGGGGCAAAGCGCGTGTGGGTGGCGGATTCTTCTACGAGCCCACCGTGATCGCCGGTGCCCGACAGGAGGATGAGATCGTGCAGCGTGAGGTCTTTGGGCCGGTGGTGTCGCTCACGCCCTTCAAGGACACTGCCGAGGCGGTCCGCTGGGCGAACGATTCGGAGTACGGCCTGGCATCTTCGGTGTGGACGCGCGATGTGTCGCGCGCCATGGAAGTGGCCGCGCAGCTGCAATACGGAGTCACGTGGATCAACACACACTTTGCGACCGTGAACGAGATGCCGCACGGGGGTTTCAAACGCTCCGGCTACGGCAAGGACATGTCGGTGTACGCGCTCGAGGACTACACCGTGGTGCGTCACGTGATGGTGAAGCTGTAAGCGCGCGCACCCTGGTGCGAACCGCCGCAGTTTTTGCGCTCAGCGCGCTCGCAGCCCTCGGTGGCTGCGGTCAGCACTCGCGCGCCCCGGGCGGCTCCGCCACCGAGGAGAAGGAGCTGCACATCTACAACTGGGCCGATTACATCGCCAAGAGCACCATCGCAGATTTCGAGGCGCGCACCGGCATCAAGGTGATCTACGACACCTATGATGCGGACGAAACCCTGGAGGCCAAGATGATGGCCGGGGATGCCGGCTACGACGTGGTGAGCACCTCGACCGACTACTTCAGCCGCCAGATCAAGGCGGGGATTTATCGACCGCTCGATAAGGCGTTGCTTCCCAACTGGAAGAACCTCGATCCGCACATTCTGGCGCTGGAGGCGAAGGCGGATCCCGGCAATCGCTATGCCATGCCTTACCTGCGCCACGTCAACGGCTTCGCCTACAACGTTGGGATGATCCGCAAGCGCATGCCGGACGCCCCCGTCGACAGTCTCGATATGATCTTCAAGCCCGAAATCATCAAGCACTTCGCCGACTGCGGCGTGACGTTCCTGGATGCGGCCGAAGACGTCCTGCAACTGGCGCTGAACTATCTGCACCTGGATCCGAATACGAGCCGCCCCGAGGACTACGCCGCGGCCGAGAAGCTCCTGCTCGCAGTGCGTCCCTATATCCGCGCCTTCGACTCCACCGAATACATGAACGGGCTGGCCACCGGGGACTTCTGCATCTCCATGTCCTGGTCGGCCGACTACGCCGCCTCGCGCGCGCGCGCCCAAGCGGCCGGCGTCGACGTGCCGCTCGCCTTCACGGTGCCCAAGGAGGGATCGAACTTCGCTTTTGACGCGCTGCTCATTCCCGCTGATGCGCCGCATCCGCTCGCGGCACATAAGTTCCTCGACTACATTCTCGAGCCGCGGGTGATCGCCGCCATCACCAACGAGATTCACTACGCCAACGACAACCAGGCCGCGAATCCCTTCGTTAAGCCTGACATCCTCAACGATCCTGCGGTCTATCCGCCGCCAGCCACTGAGGCACGCCTGTACGTCGCGGACGAGGCCTCCCCGACTCTCGAGCGGCTGCGCACGCGCACCTGGACGCGCATCAAGACGGGCCTGTAAAGGCCGCGACGAACGGCTAGAGCGCGTGAACGCTCGCCGAATCGACATACGCATTTACCACGATGCGCGCAAGTTCTTTATGGGGTACTAACGTGCCGGAATGCAGGTACCTCACAGCGATCAATAACCAGGACGCAAACATGCAAAACGCAGCTTCCAGAAGGCTGACTTGGACGGTACTGATCGCCACCGCCCTGACCTTGATGGCGGGTTGCGCCAAGAAGCAAGACACGATTTCTCAGGCCGAGAAAACGGATGCGGCCAAGGGCGTTGCTGCCCCAAGCATTGAGGAGACCAAGGCGATCGCGGAGGAAGGCTTTATCTACGGGCTGCCCATCGTCATGAATTACGCGGTTATGTACGAGTACGCGGTGGACCGAAACTCTGGGCAGTTCAAGGCGCCGTTCAACCAGATCAAGAACGAGCCCAATGTGTTCACTTACAAAGACACCGCCATTCCAACACCGAATAGCGACACGCCGTATTCTTTCGTATGGATGGACCTGCGGGCGGAGCCAATGGTCCTGTCGGTCCCGGCCGTGGACAAGAAGCGCTACTATTCGGTCATGGTTTGCGACGGCAATACCTACAACTTCGGCTATATCGGCACGCGTAGCACGGGAAGCGATGCGGGCGACTATATGGTTGTCGGGCCGAACTGGAGTGGTGCGACACCGCCCGGAATCAAAAAGGTGATGCGGTCGAGCACACAGTTTGCGCTCGCGGGATATCGCACGCAGCTTTTCAACCCTGGCGATCTTCCCAACGTCCAGAAAGTCCAAGACGGGTACAAAGTGCAGCCCCTCTCGGCCTATCTGAAGCAGCCGGCACCGCCGGCGGCAGTTGCTGTCGACTTCCCCAAGATCGACAAAGACCTGGTGAAGACCAACTTCTTTGAGTATCTCGACTTCGCCCTGCAGTTTGCCCCACCGGAACCGAAAGAGCAGGCGATCCGGGCTAAGCTCGCGACCATCGGCGTAGGGCCAGGCAAGACCTTCGACTTCAAGGACCTCTCGCTTGAGCACAAAGCCGCCGTTGTGCTGGGCATGAAAGATGGAGACACAAAGATCGACGATTACCTCTCCAGCGGGATGAAAGTCATCAATGGGTGGAAGATCGGCTCACTGCCAGGCGACGGTGCTCATTACGGTAGTGACTGGTTGAAGCGCGCTGCCGCCGCGAAGGCGGGCATCTACGGGAACGATGCCGTAGAGGCCGTTTACCCGCTAACCCGCGTGACGGCCGACGGCGAGACCATCGACACCAGCAAAAGCAACTACGTCCTGACCTTTGCCAAAGGCCAATTGCCACCCGTGAATTCGTTCTGGTCGTTGACGATGTACGACGGCAAGAACCAACTCCTTATCGAAAACCCCATCAACCGCTACCTGATCAACTCGCCGATGCTGTCGGGAATGCACAATAGTCCCGATGGATCGCTGACGCTCTACATTCAGAAGGATTCGCCGGGTAAGGTGAAGGAGTCCAACTGGTTGCCGGCGCCTAACGGGCCGGCTTACCTGGTAATGCGCCTGTACTGGCCCAAGGAAACGCCGCCTTCGATCTTGCCGGCGGGCGAGGGAACGTGGAAACCGCCGGGAGTCGTCTCGGCGAAATAGCAGCGCACGCCGCCCGCAACCCGCCGGCCTCAGCCACCTTTGGCGGCGAGCTGCGCCTCGAGCGTGCGACGTCTATCCGTGCGTACCATCAGGTAGCCGGCGGCGAGCACGCACATGCCGACCGCGCACACAATCAGGCTCGCGAGCGCGTTCACATCCGGACTCACCCCGAGCTTCACCTTGGAATAAATAACCATGGGAAGCGTGCTCGCGCCCGGACCGGCGACGAAGCTCGAGATCACCAGGTCATCCAGCGAGAGGGTGAAAGACAAGAGCCAGCTCGAGATGATCGCCGGGGCGATGATCGGCAGGGTGACCTCGAGGAAGGCGCGTGCGGGACTTGCGCCCAGATCCATCGCCGCTTCCTCGAGCGAACGATCGGCGGCCGCAAGACGCGACTGCACCGTGACGGTGACGTAGGCGGTGCAGAAGGTGATGTGCGAGATCACGATGGTCGTGAAGCCGCGGTGCGGCCAGGCAAACAGCTGCAGCATCGAAACGAACAGCAACAGCTGCGTGATACCGGTGATGATCTCCGGCATCACCAGCGGTGCGTTCACCATGCCGGTGAGCAACAGGCGACCGGGGAAACGCGCGAACCGCACCAGCGCAATCGAGGCGAGCGTGCCAAGGATCACCGCGCCGCTCGAGGCGGCGACCGCGACTTCCAGCGACAAGAGCGCCGACTCGAGTAGCTGCCGGTTGTGCAGCAGCGCGGTATACCAGGAAGTCGAAAAACCGCCCCACACGTTCACCAGCGGGGAGGCGTTAAAAGAGTAGGCGATCAGCACCAGGATCGGCAGGTAGAGGATGGCGATGCCGCTGAAGAGCACCGTCTGCAAAAACGCGGACGAGCGTTGTTCCATCCCCTGCCTCAGCTCTCGATCTGCCGTACGTTGTAGTACTGGTAGATCGCGATCGGTCCTGCCAGCAGCAGCAGGAAGGCGATGGCTACCGCGGCCGCCACCGGCCAGTCGTGGTTGCCGAAGAATTCATCCCACAGCACGCGGCCGATCATGAGGCTGTTCGGGCCGCCGAGGAGGGAGGGAATGACGAACTCACCGACTGCCGGAATGAACACCAGCATGGAGCCGGCAATCACACCCGGCACCGACAGGGGCAGCGTGACATCCAGAAAGGCGCGCCGCGGCGTGCTGCCCAGGTCACCGGCCGCCTCGAGCAGCGTCGGGTCGAGTTTTTCGAGCGTGGCGAACAGCGGCAGCACCATAAAGGGCAGGTACGAATAGACGATGCCGATGTAGACCGCGAGCCCGGTGCGCATGATGTGCAGAGGCTGCTGGATCACCCCGAGGTCCAGCAGCACGGTATTGAGAAAGCCATTGTCGCGGATGATCCCCTCGAGCGCGTACACGCGCAGCAGGAAGGAGGTCCAGAACGGTAGCATGATGACCAGCAGCAGCAGGTTCTGCGCCGACTTGGGGCTGCGCGCGATGGCATAGGCCATCGGGTAGCCGATCGCAAGACAGATCAGGGTCGAGAAAAACGCGGTGCGCAGCGAGTAGAGGTAGGCGACGCCGTAGACCTCGTCCGTAAGCAGGTAGCGGTAGTTGCCGAGATTGACCGCGAGCTTCAGGTGATGATCGGCTGTGAAGGAGATGACGTCCGTGAACGGCGGCACGCGCGGGACGGCTTCGGCGAAGCTGATCTTGAAGGCGAAGGCGAACGGGATGAGGAAAAATATCAGCAGGAAAATGATGGGCGGCAGGATGATGAGCCAGCGGCCCGGTCGCCAGGTCGATTTCATGTTATGTGCTTTGCCGGTGCTCGCGCGCCATTTTGCGCGATAAACTCAGCAACTGTGCAACTTTTGCCCATCCGGTGAGGGTGCCGGGCGCGGCTGCGGCGGGGAATGTGGCGATCCAGAGAAGCTCGACAGAGACTGCAGCGCAACCCCCCGGTGGCGGTTCGCGCATTCGGCAGCGCCAGCGGCAGCGGCTGATCGACGCCTGCATCTCCGCGCTGCACATCTACGGCCCCTCGCGCACCACGGTGGAGAAGGTGGTGGCCCTCGCCGACCTCTCCCCCGGCATCGTGCGCTTTTACTTCGACTCGAAGGCCGCGATGCTGGTGGCGTCGCTCGATTATCTGGCGCGCGAGTTCGAAGAGCGCGTGCTCGCGCCGGTCGCGCAGCTCAAGCACAGTCCCGTGCAGGCGCTGCGGCTGCTCGTGGAGCTGTATCTGGATGCGGAGATCGCCAGTCCGCGCAAGGTGTCGGTCTGGTACTCCTTCTGGGGCGAGGCGAGCTCGCGCCAGGAGTATCTCGACATCTGCGGCAAGAAGGACGAGGACTTTGCCGTGCTGGTGCGCGAGCTCGTGGGGCAGCTGATCGCCGAGACCGGCGCCAGCCAGCTCGACGCCGACGGCGTGGCGCTCGGGCTGATCGGCGTTCTGGAGGTGCTGTGGCAGGGCATCGCATTCCAGAGCGAGGCCAATATTGATCGGCGCGAGCTCGTGAGCCGCTCGCTCGCCTACCTGAGGTCGGTCTTCCCGGGTGAGTTTGCGCCGGCGCCGCCCGGCAGCACGCCGAGCGCCAGCGCGGCCGGCGGCGGCGGGCGCCTGCCGGCGCGAGCTTACAACGATGCGGCGCTGCTTGCGGCCGAACGCGCGGAGCTGCTGCGCCCCGCCTGGCAGGTGCTCGGCCATGAGGCGGAGCTGCGCGTGCCCGGGGACTACGTGAGCGGAGATTTGGGCGGCGAGCGGGTGCTTATCGTGCGCGCCGAGCGTGAGCGGCTGCATGCGTTCCGCAATACCTGCCGCCGCAGTCCGCATGCGCTGGTAACCGAGCGCGCCGGCCAGCTGCAAAGTGCCATCCGCTGTGCGACGCACGGGCTGACCTACACCTTCGACGGGCAGCTCGTGGAAGGCAAGACGCCCGGGGATCTGACGCCGCTTGAGCTCGCACGCCGTGAGCGGCTGGTACTGGCGCGCGCCGCGCACACGGGCAGTGAGGGGCCAGTTGCGACGGTGCCGTGGGGGGCGTTCGCCCTGCTCACGCCCCGCGGCGTCACGGATCTTGAGGTGGCGGCTGACTGGAAAGTGATCGTCGAGCAGTGGCTCGAGAATCCCCAGCCGCAGCAGCAGTTCCTGCCGCCCAACCAGTGGTTCGACGTGCGCCCGGAAGGGGCCGTCATTCTGCAGGTGAACCCGCTCGCGGCGGGGCGCTCGCGGCTGCGGCGCTTTGATTACAGCGCCCACAAGCGCGGCGCCCGGGATGTCTGGCGGCGCGAGTTCGACGGCTGGCTGAGCGAGCAGGTGGCGCTCGCCGAATCGACCCAGAGCGGACTGATCGGCGCGGCAGCCGATCCTGGGGACACAGGTCCCGTGAGCGCCGCGCTCGCGCAATTCCGCGACGCGATCACCCCCCTGCTGCACGCCTTAGCAGCTAAGTGAGCCGCAGCTAGGCGAAGCGGGCGGGTGGGCTCGGCAGACGCACCTCGGGAATGCGCTCGCGCAGCAGGTTGTGGAACTCGAGCATGCAGTTCTCCAGGCGTGAGAGCGGGCCCGGCTCGTAGCTCGGGGAAGCCAGACCCTGCTGCACGCGCCTGCACAGGGACTCATCCTCACGCTGCACCTGGCGGTTAATGCGCGTCGCAAGATAACGCACGATGCGCATCTCGCGCCGTGCATCGGGCCGGCCGAAGGAGGCGCCACGGATGGTGCACTTGCCCGGGCCGCGCGGCAGCACTTGAAAGAAGTCCATCTGATCGGGAAACACGTCGATCCCTAAGTTCGGCAGCGAGCTGTAGAAGCTCCAGCGTTTGCGATGCTCGGGGGGTAGATCGGTCGTCACCTGCTCGACCATCTGCTGGTACATGCGCTCGCTCCAGCGTGAGGAGGGCCGCTCGCGCAGCCAGCTCACCCCGCTCGCCACGCCGGGGTAGTTGCGCTGATCATCGTAATCGGGCGTAAACATGCGGTTCAGGCCCGGGTGCCCGATCGGCACGTGATAGGACTCCAGATAGTTGTCCATGGCGATCTTCCAGTCGCACTCCCAATGCTCAACGTACGTGCCGCCGATCGGCTCCATGTCCTCGAAGCGGTGCGGGGCGAATTCCGCGGCGATGCCGGCGAAGATCTCCTCGAGGGGCTTCGGTTCGCCCGTGAGGCAGATGAACACGAAGCCAAAGAGCACCTGCATGCGCACCGGCTTAAGTCCGAGCTGCGTGCGGTCGAGCGGCGGAAACGTGTCGCGGGCACTGATGGCGAGCAGCTCGCCGCTCAGTCGGTACGACCAGCCGTGATAGGGGCAGGTGACCGCCCCGGGGCAGTGACCTGCGCCATCGAGGATGCGCGAACCGCGATGGCGGCACACGTTGTGAAAGGCGCGGATCTGCCCCAGCGAATCGCGCAGCGCGACGACGTTGTCGATGCCACCGAGATCCGCCGTCACGTAATCCCCGGGCGACTTCAGCGCGCTCACGTGGCAGATGATCTGCCAGGCCGGCCGCAGGATCCGCTCGTACTCAAGACGGGTCATCTCGGCGTTGTTGTAGACCCAGGCCGGCAGGGCGCGGGCCACGGGCGGGGCGATCGTCTCAACCGGGCGGGCGGCATTGGAGTTCATGGGATTGCGTCCGGTGGGGGTGGATGGTTCAATGCGGGTATATAGTCATATAATTCTACCGGAAAAAACTATATGATCATATAGACTGGTGCACGGCCCAGTGGTAAGTTGCCGCTCCAGAAGCCTTTTTTAGCACCCCAAGAGAGCGATCCCATGGCCAGAAACCTGACCCGGAATCATGAACATTACCGGCGGGCGCTCACGCGCCTGCCCTTAGGGGTCGCCTCGAATTTCCGCTTCTGGGGCGAGGAGCGGACGATCTACGTGAAGGAGGGGCGCGGCGCGCGCATCACCGACCTCGACGGCAACGTGTATGTGGATTACCGCATGGGCTACGGGCCGGCGATCCTCGGGTATGCGGATGCGCGCGTGGACGAGGCCGCCCGCAAGGGCATGGAGGTGGGGGGAGTGTTCGCGCTCTCGACCGAACGCGAATACACCGTCGCGCAGCGCATCTCGCAGATGGTGCCGGCGGCGGAGCTGGTGCGCTTCTCGAACTCCGGCACCGAGGCCGTCATGGCGGCTTTGCGCCTGGCGCGCGCCTACACCAAGAAGGACAACTACGTCATTCTCGAGGGCAGCTACCACGGGCTCTTCGATGCGGCGATGTGGTACACGCCGATGGAGAAGTGGTCCCAGGTCGGCGACCCGCAGGTCGTGCCCTATAGCGAGGGTGTACCGCTGGCGACGCGCAATTTCGCCCACTTCGTGCAGGCGAATGATGCCAATCAGCTCGAAGACGTCCTCAAGCGCCATGGGGACTCGATCGCCTGCCTGCTGATCGAGCCGATCATGGGCAACTGCTTAGGCATCGCCGCCGATCCTGCCTACGTGCGCACGGCGCGCCAGCTGTGCGACCGCTATGGCATTGTCCTGATCATCGATGAGGTGAAGACCGGCTTTCGCGTGGCGCGCGGCGGGGTGCAGGAGCTCTACGGCGTGCGCGCGGACCTGTGCACGTTCGCCAAGGCCGTGGCCAACGGCTACCCGATCTCCGTGCTCGCTGGGCGCGAGGACATCATGCGCAAGCTCGGTAAGGGCGTCGCGCACGGGGGCACCTACACCGCCCATCCGGTGTCGCTCGCGGCGGCCGAGAAGACGCTGGAGATCCTTGCGGAGACGGATGCGCTGGAGCGCGTGTCGGCCTACGGCACGCGCCTGCGCACCGGCAAGAGCGCTATCCTTAAGTCGCGCGGCATCGCGCACAGCTTTGTCGGACACCCGTCCATGACCGGCCTGTACTTCGCGCAGAATCCGCCGCGTACCTACCGCGACTGGAAGAGCAGTGACTACACCTTCTACGACGCGGTGGCCAAGGCGCTGCACGATGAGCTCATCCTGTGCGAACCGGACTCGCGCGAACCGTGGTTCATGTCCGCGGCGCACGATGACTCGTGCCTGAAGGACACGCTCGCCGGCTTTGAGGTGGCGATCGACCGCACGCTCGACTGCCTCGGAACGACGCGCCGGGTGCCCGCCTGAACCTCACCGGGCAGCAGGTGTCGGCATGAGCACGGGCGCTGCGAACCGCTACGACGCGATCGTCGTGGGCGCGGGGCACAACGGCCTCGTCAACGCCTGCTACCTGGCGCGCGCGGGACTCAAAGTGCTGGTGCTCGAGCGCAACTCGTACATCGGCGGGGCAGCGGTGAGCCGCAGCCTCTACGACGGCTTCACGTACTCGAACTGCTCTTACGTCTGTAGCCTCCTGCGTACCGAGATCATCCGCGCGCTCGAGCTGCCCGCGCACGGCCTGCAGATCATCCCCTACGAGGGCGGCTGCACCATGATGCGCGACGGCGGGCATCTGGCGGTGTACGACAATCACGATGCGATGCGCCGCGAGATCGCGCGCCACTCGCGGCACGATGCGGAGGCCTACGACCGCTATGTGCGCGACATGCTGCGCCACTGCCGCTTCATCAAGCCGCTGCTGCTGCGCGAGCCGCCGGATCCGACCTCGTTCCGACCGCGCGACCTGCAGGAGCTGCTCTTTCTCGGCAAGCACTTCCACAAGCTCGGCGAGGCGCGCATGTACGACACGCTGCGCTTCTTCACGATGAGCTGCGCGGACATGCTCGAGGAGTACTTCGAGAGCGAGATCGTCAAGGCGCACCTCTCGGGCAGCTCGATCATCGGTACCGCACTCGGCCCGCGCTCGCCCGGCTCCGCCTACGTGCTGCTGCACCACTACATGGGCAGCATCGACGGGGCGGTCGGCGCCTGGGGTTTCGCCCGCGGCGGCATGGGCGCCATCACGCAGGCACTCGCGGCCTCCTTCAAGGCGAGCGGCGGCACCGTGCGCGCCAGCGCCCCGGTGGAGCAGATTCTGGTGCACAGCGGGCGCGCCACGGGCGTGGTACTGGTGGGCGGGGAGGAGCTCTCCGCGCGCGTCGTGGTTTCGAATATGGACGTCAAGCGCACCTTCCTTGAGACGGTGGCGCCGCAGCACCTGCCGCCGGAGTTTCTCGAGCACGTGCGCAAGTTCAAGATCCGCGGTTCCTCGGGCAAGCTCAACATCGCTCTTGATGGCCTGCCGCACTTTCCATCCATCCCGCAAGGTTCACCCTCGACACGCGGTGACATGCACATCACCGACACTCTGGAGATGGTCGAGCGCGCCTACGATGACTGGAAGGAGGGACGCTGGTCGCGCGTGCCGTACGTCGACATGCTGATCCCGACGCAGATCGACCCCACCATGGCCCCCGATGGCAAGCACTACATGTCGGTCTTTGTGCAGTACTGCCCGTACCGGCTCGCGGACGGGGAGTGGACGGCGGAGAAGCGCCAGGCGTTCGGCGACACGGTGATCGATGCGATCGGCCGTCACAGTCCTGACTTCAAGGATCTGATCCTGCACGCGGAGATCCGCACGCCGCGCGATATCGAGAACGAAGTCGGCCTGACCGAGGGCAATATCTTTCAGGGCGAGCTCACCTTCGATCAGCTGCTCTTCAACCGCCCCGTCCCCGGCTATGCGCAGTACCGTGCACCGGTGCGCGGCATGTACCTGTGCGGCTCGAGTACGCACCCGGGCGGCGGCGTCATGGGGGCACCGGGCGCCAACTCGGCGAACGCCATTCTGCGCGACCTGGGACGCATCCGGTGAACGCGGCGACGCCCACGCACTACGACAGCATCGTCGTCGGCGGCGGCCACAACGGACTCGTGTGCGCCGCGTACCTCGCACGCGGCGGACGCCGCGTGCTCGTGCTCGAAGCGGCTGACCGCGTCGGCGGCGCCGCCGTCACGCGCGAGTTCGCCCCCGGTTTTAAGGTCTCCGCCTGCGCCCACCTGCTGCACCTGATGCCGCCGGCCCTGATCCGGGATCTGGGCCTCGAGGCACACGGTCTTAAGCTCGCCGCCCAGAACCTGCCGACGGTCGCGCTCGCCGCGGACGGGCGGCACCTGAGTTTCGGACCGGGCAAGCTGGCGGAGCTGGCCGCACACTCTGCCACCGACGCCGCGGCGCTCGCGGACTGGCAGGCTCTCCTGAAGCGCTTCGCGCGCGCGCTGCACCCGGTGCTGACCGAGACGCCGCCGCGTCTTGGCACCGATGCCTGGCGCGATCGGGCCGCGCTCCTGGGCCTCGGCTGGCGCCTGCGGCGACTCGGACGCCACGACATGCGCGAACTGCTGCGCATCGGGGGGATGTGCGCCTACGATCTGCTCGAAGATCGCTTCACGCTGCCGCTCGTGAAGGGTGCGCTCGGGCTCGATGCCGTGCTCGGCACCAACTACGGCCCGCGCTCTCCGGGCACGGTGGTGTCACTCCTGTACCGCGCCGCCGCCTCGCACGGTGCCGATACTCTGGCATTGCCGCAGGGGGGACTCGGGGCCGTATCGGAGGCGCTCGCGCGCGCGGCGAGCGCCGCGGGGGCCGAAATCCGCACCGGCTCCTCGGTGGAACGCATTCTGGTGCGCGAGGATCGCGTGACCGGGGTCGTGCTCGCCTCAGGCGAGGAACTCAGCGCGCGCACCGTGGTCTCGAGCGCTGACCCGAAGCTCACCTTCCTCAAGCTCTTAGGCACTGAGCACCTGGATGCAGGCTTCGTGCGCCGCGTCAGCCAGGTGCGCTCGCGCGGCCTGACGGCAAAACTGCACCTCGCCCTTGAGCGGCTGCCGCAGTTCCCGGGCCTTAAGGAACAGGCGCTGCGCGCGCGCCTGCTGGTGGCACCGTCGACGGACTACCTCGAGCGCGCCTACAACCACGCCAAGTACAACGAGTTCTCCGCGAGCCCGATGCTCGAGGTCACCATCCCGACGCTCGCCGACTCAACTCTCGCCCCGGCCGGTAAACACGTGATGTCAGTGATCGTGCAGTACGCGCCTTATGCCCTCGCGGGTGGCTGGGAGGGCCAGCGGCAGGCCTTCACCGCGCGCATCATCGAGACGCTGGCCGCCTACGCCCCGCAGCTGCGCGATTGCATTGGCGCGAGCGAACTTTTGACGCCGCCGGATATCGAGCGCGAGTTCCGCATCACCGGCGGCCACTGGCATCACGCGGAGCTGGCGCTCGATCAGTTCCTGATGGTGCGTCCGGTGCCCGGCGCCGCCCAGTACCACACTCCCATGCCCGGGCTCTTTCTGTGCGGCGCTGGCTGTCATCCGGGCGGCGGCGTCATGGGGCTCGCCGGTCGCAACGCCGCACGCCAGCTCATGCGCGAGGCGGCCTGAACATGCTCACCGAGAGCGAACCGCACTACCGCCAGCCGCTGCTGCGCACGCCGTTCCACGAGCGTGCGCGCGCGCTGAGCCAGCTGGACAGCTTCGTACCCTGGGCCGGCTACACCACGGTCGATGTGTTCACCAGCGTGGAGCAGGAGTACTTCGCGATCCGTAACGCAAGCTCGCTCTACGATCTGACACCGATGGTCAAGTACCGCATTTCCGGCCCCGACGCGCTGCGCTTTCTCAATCGCCTCGTGACGCGCGACATCGGCAAGGTCGCTCCCGGCAAGGTGGCCTATACGGTCTGGTGCGACGATGAGGGTCACCTCATCGATGACGGCACGGTGTTCTGCATCGCGCGCAATGAGTACCGCATCTGTACGGCAGAGCGGCAGCTCGACTGGTTCCGCGCCTCGGCGATCGGCTTTGACGTGGATCTGCGCGAGGTGACCGAAGAGGTGGCAGCACTGGCGGTGCAGGGACCGACGTCCTGCAAGCTGCTGCGGGCCGTAGGGCTCGGCGGGGTCGAGCGTTTGAAGCCCTTCGAGCACGCCGAGTTCTCCATGCCGCGCAGCGGCAGTGCCGGACAGATCTCGATGATGGTGTCACGCACGGGCTTTACCGGTGACCTCGGCTACGAGCTGTGGATGCAGCCGGCGGACGCCGAACCGGTGTGGGATGCGCTCATGGCGGTGGGCAACAGCCGCGCCGTGCGCCCGATCGGCTCCAAGGCGCTCAACATGGCGCGCATCGAGGCGGGCTTCGTGCTGCCCAATCTGGATTTCGTCTCCGCGGCGCACACGCTGTACCCGGGCAGCGAGCGTTCGCCGCTGGAGCTCGGACTCGCGTGGCTGGTGGATTTCAAGAAAGGCCACTTCACCGGCCGCCGGGCGCTCCTGGCGGAGCAGGCACGCGGGGCGCGACGCCAGCTGGTGGGCCTGGATATCGAGGGCACCAAGCCCGCCCACAACGCGCTGCTGTACACCGAGCGCTCGGGGAAGAAAGAGGCGGGCAGTGTGACCTCGGCGACCTGGTCGCCCACCTGCAAGCGCAATCTGGCACTCGCCATGGTGGATGCGCCCTTCTTTGCCATCGGTTCGACCGTGTGGGCCGAGATATACCTCAATCGCGAGCTCGTGTGGCAGCGGCGCATGGTGCGTGCGCGGGTGGTCGAACGACCCTTCTTCGCCCCGGCGCGGCGGCGGGCTACGCCGCCGGCGGATTTCTGACGCATAATCCCTCACCGGCCGATGATCTCAACGCAAACAAAACCGCTCGCTGACCGGCCCTGGATGGATCCGAGCGCCACCGCGCAGATCTTGATCGACGGGGTCAGCAAGACCTACGGCACGCACACCGCAGTCGATAACGTCAGTCTCAGTATCTTCAAGGGCGAGATATTCGCGCTGGTGGGCGCCTCCGGCTGCGGTAAGACGACGCTCTTGCGCATGCTCGCGGGTTTTGCGGATCCGAGCGGCGGACGCATTCTCATCGACGGCGTTGACATGGCAGCGGTCGCCCCGCACCAGCGGCCGGTCAACATGATGTTTCAGTCCTACGCCCTGTTTCCGCATATGAGCGTGGAGACCAACGTGGGCTATGGCCTGCGGCGGCTGCCGCTCGATGAGGCCGCCAAGAAGCAGCGCGTCCAGGAGGCCCTCGATATGGTGCAGCTCGGTGCGCTCGGCAAGCGCAAGCCGCACCAGCTCTCCGGCGGGCAGCGCCAGCGCGTCGCGCTCGCCCGCGCGCTTATCCGCCGGCCGAAGCTCCTGCTCCTCGATGAGCCGCTGTCGGCGCTGGACAAGAAACTGCGCGAGCAGACCCAGTTTGAGCTCATGGACCTGCAGTACAAGCTCGGCATCACCTTCATCGTGGTGACCCACGATCAGGACGAGGCCATGGCGCTCGGCAGCCGCATCGCGGTCATGGATCACGGCCGGGTGGTGCAGGTGGGCACGCCGGCGGAGATCTACGAGTTTCCCCGCAGCCGCTTTGTTGCAGACTTCGTCGGCACCACGAACTTCTTCGAAGGTACCGTGAGTTCCTGCGAGCCGGGCCTGGTGCGCGTGAAGTGCGCGGAAGCCGGCGGCGAGCTCATGGTCGATGACGGCGGCACCTTCAGCGTCGGCCAGCAGGTGTGGGTGGCGCTACGTCCGGAGAAGGTGCGCCTCGCCAAGGAGCCGGTGAGTTCGCTGCGGGTGAACCAGTTGCGCGGCACGGTGTGGGAGCTCGGCTACCTGGGTAATCGCTCGACCTACCGCATCAGGACCGCTACCGGTAAGCTCGTGACGGTGTTTGCCCAGAACGAGCGCCGCACCTCGAAGGCCGCAATCGACTGGAGCGATGAAGTGTTTGTAAGCTGGAGCGCCGATGCAGCAGTGCTGCTGCAGTCTTAAACAACACCGGACAGGGGTTAAGGGGAGAGCATCATGAGGAACGCAGGCGGCACGAACTTCAGAACAGGGCTGCTCGCGGGGGGGCTGTGCATCGCGGCACTCGTGAGCGCGCAAGCTCAAGCGCAGAGTCCACCGACCGACAGCACGAGCGCCACTGAGACCGGTCACGGCGCACTGCAGGAGGTCACCGTGACCGCGACGCGTCGTGAGGAATCCCTGAGCAAAGTGCCCATCAGCGTCACCGCACTGACCCAGGCGGACATGGACGACAGGGGCATCAAGGACTTCCAGGACATCGTGCGCTTCACCCCGGGGGTGAACATCGATAACTCCGGCACCAACGCGATCTCCATCCGCGGCATCTCCTCCTCCGGAGGCGCTGGTACCACCGGAATCTACATCGACGACACGCCGATCCAGATGCGCTCGCTCGGTTTCAACCCCGACGATACGTTGCCAAAGACCTTCGACCTGCAGCGTGTGGAAGTGCTGCGCGGACCGCAGGGCACGCTGTTCGGCGCCGGCGCCGAGGGCGGTGCGGTGCGCTACATCCTCACCCCGCCGAGCGACACTACCGCGGACACCTACGTGCGCAGTGAGATGTCCTACACCCAGTATGGTCAGCCCAATGGCGAATTCGGCATCGCCCGCGGACAACCGATCGTCGATGGCACCTTCGGCGTGCGCGCCGCGGTCTGGTACCGCTATGACGGCGGGTGGATCGACCGCGTTGATCCGGACACCTATCCGCCCACCGCGGCCGTCATCAACCACAACGTGAACTACAACAACTCGATCATGGGGCGGCTCGCGGCAATCTGGCAGCCGAGCGCCGCGGTGAGCGTCACGCCGAGCATCCTCTATCAGCGCCAGGACAAGCACGACGACTCCACCTACTGGCCGGCGTACTCGAACCCCGGGCAGGGGCAGTTCAACACCGGGACGCCCGAGCGCGTGGGCGGCCCTGACAGGTACTATCTGCCGGCCATGAAACTGCAGTGGGACCTGGGGAGCAGTCAGCTGATCGCCAACGCGTCTTACTATAATCGCAAGCAATACACCGCTTACCAGGGCACGGTGTATGACCTGAGTTACTGGAACACCATCGCTCCGGCTGCCTCAACCTCCGGGGCGCCCTGCGCCTCCAACCAGGACCCGGGATGCTCCTGGTTTCCGCTGATCGATGCGAACGGCATCCATCTGCCGGCGAGCCTGGCCGGGACCCAGACGCCAAACAGAATGACGAATTCCCAGGAGAGCGAAGTCGGCGAGGTGCGCTGGCAGTCAACTGACTCCGGTTCACGTTGGAGCTGGACGCTCGGGGCGTTCTGGCAGCTGGCGAAGGAGGGCAGCATCGAGGAGCTGAATTCAACGAATATCAATCAGGTCTTCAACACCCTGTATGGGTTCACGCCGGCTTCCTACTACGGCGGCGCGTTCTACTCGTGCCCGACGAACGCGGCCTATCCCGCGATCCCGGCCTGCGATATCTACTACAACAACAACACGACCTTCGATCGCCAGATCGCAGGCTACGGCGAGGTAAGCTACTCGTTCACCAACTGGATGAAACTCACGGTCGGCGAGCGTGTTGCGCACACGGAGTTCTCGTTGAATCACTACGCCGACGGCTTGGAGAACTACGGCCCAAGTCTGCCGAGCCAGGCGCGGTCAAGTGAGAAGGAGACGCCCAGCACCCCGAAGGCGACGCTGGCCTTCCAGGTCGATCCGCGCAACCTCTACTACCTGAGCTGGGCCAAGGGCTTCCGCGTGGGCGGCGGTAACGCACCGCTGCCGCCTTATTGCGATGCCGACCTGGCCGCGGCCGGGTTCCCGAACGGCGCGCCGACTACCTACAGTTCAGACAACACGCAGAATTTCGAGGTCGGTTCGAAGAACGCTTTCGGCAACTGGCTGAAGATCGCCACCAGCGTGTACTACATCAAGTGGAACAACATCCAGCAGAACCTCTACGTGGCCGGCGCGTGCGGATTGCAGTTCACCGACAACCTTGGGACGGCGGTCGCCAAAGGTTTCGATCTGCAGGCGGAGATGCAGTTCGGACCGGTCGATATCGACCTGGCGACCGGCTACACGAGTGCGCGCTTCACTAAGAACGATCCGGCCGGCTGCACTCCGGCAAATGTCGGCGTGGGCGTGCCGTGTCTTGCGATCAACGGCGATGCCATCACCGGTCAGGAGGGCATCAACTACGCCCCGGGTACCAATCCTCCCTGGACGGTGGCACTGGGTGTGGCCTACAACTTCAAGCTCACCCAGCGCGATACCTTCGTGCGTGCGGATTGGTCCTATCAAAGCCGCAATCCGTGGCTGGCGGCGGTACAGGACCCTGCTGCCGGTGCCGTGTACAACTTTGGTTTCTCGTACACGCTGCCCTCGACCACCTTCACTTCGGTGCGCGCGGGTATGAACTTCGGCGACATGCAGTTGTCAGCGTTCTGCGAGAACCTGTTTGACTCGCACACCGTCAACAACTATTCCCTGGGTCAGACTAGCGGCAGCTTTACACCGCAACAGAACGCCTACACGTTCACTCCGCGCACCATAGGGCTCACGCTCACCTGGCACAGCCACTAACTCGCGCGTCACGCGCGAGGATGGTAGCTTGGGGGCCCGATGCCCTCAGGCGAGAAACCGGCTGCGTCCGGAGCTGACAGCCGCGCAGATCGGCTGAACACCCGCGCCGCGAGCGTCGTGGGGCTGGCTGTGCTTTGCAGCCGTATCCTGGGGCTTGCGCGCGAGCAGATCTTTGCCGCGCTCTTTGGCGGTGGACGCATCATGGACGCGTTCACCATCGCCTTTCGCATTCCGAACCTGCTGCGTGACCTGTTCGCCGAAGGGGCGCTCTCGACCGCCTTCGTCACGGTCTTCACCCGCACAGCGACGCTTCAGGATGAGGGGGCGGCCTGGCGTCTCGCCAACAAGGTGGCGACGCTCACCGCCGTCACCTTAAGCGCCATCACCCTCCTCGGGATCCTCTGGGCGCCGGCGCTCGTGGCCGCGCTCGCCCCGGGATTTGATCCGCACAAGGCGGAACTGACCGTGATGCTCACGCGCGTCATGTACCCCTTCATCCTCCTGGTGTCGCTCGCCGCCCTCGTCATGGGCATGCTCAATGCCCGCAACGTCTTTGGCATCCCGGCGATGGCCTCGAGCTTCTTCAATCTGGGCTCGATCATCGCCGGCGTGACGCTCGGCTACTGGCTCGATCCAAACTTCGGCGAGCGCGCCATTCTCGGCCTCGCGATCGGCACGCTGGTCGGCGGCGCCCTGCAGCTGCTCGTGCAGCTGCCGACGCTGCGGCGCGAGGGCTATCACTATCACGTGGATTTTGCCTGGCGCGACCCGGGGGTGAAGGCGCTGCTGCGTCTGATGGGACCTTCGGTCATTGCCGCCAGCACGACGCAGGTGAACGTGCTGATCAATTCGGTGTTTGCCTCCGAGCTCGGCGATGGGCCGACGTTCTGGCTGACGGTGGCGTTTCGTCTCATGCAGCTGCCGCTCGGTATTTTCGGCGTGGCGCTCGGCACCGTGGCACTGCCGCTGCTCGCGCGCATGGCGGCCACCGGCAACATGGTCGTGTTCCGCAGCGAGCTGGCGCGCGGTATGCGGCTCGCATTCCTGCTGACCATCCCGGCGAGCGTGGGTCTCATCGTGCTCGCCGAGCCAATCATCTCCGTGCTCTACCAGCACGGGCGCTTCGGGGCCTTTGAGACCGCAGAATCCGCCGGCGCGCTGCGTTTTTATGCCATCGGCCTGTGCGGCTACGCGGCACTGAAGGTGCTGGTGAACGCCTTCTACGCGATCGACCGCCGCAAAACACCGATGGTGGTAAGCGTTCTTGCCGTCGCGCTCAATCTCATCCTGAATTTCGTGTTCACGCGCGAGCTCGGGTGGGGGCACCGCGGGCTGGCGTTCTCGACCGCCTGCGTGGCCACGAGCAACTTCCTCATTCTCTATTTTCTCATGCGTTCGCACCTCGGGCGCCTGGAATCGCGCGCGATGGCGACGCTCTTGTGGAAACTTGCGCTCGCCTCGCTGGTGCTCCTCGCCGTGTCGTGGGCCGGCGCGCACTACCTGCTCGAGAACTGGGCGTCACAGCCGTTCTGGCCCAAATGCGCAAGCCTGGTGCTGGTGATTGCCGTCAGTGGTGCCGGGTTTTTCCTGTGCGCCAACGCGCTGTGCATCGTGGAAGTCCAGGACATCGCGCAGGCGGTGCGGCGGCGGCTGCAGCGTCGGCGTTAAGCGGGCGCTGCGGCGGCGAACTTAAGGCAGCTCGCCAGCACGCGTTCCAGGATGCCGCGCACCGGCGCCGCGAAGGCTTCATCCCAGGCGCACGGCCAGTTGCCCTCGTGCACCTCGTCCAAGGGCTCGCGCAGGTAGCCGCGACAGGCGAGCTCCATCTGCACGGCATGCACGCCCGCCTGCGGACGACCGTAGTGGCGCGTGGTGTAGCCGCCCTTGAAGCGACCGTTGATCACGCGCGTGTACTCACCCGAAGCGCAGGCGGCCTCGATCTGCGCGGTGAGGGCGGCCGAGCAGCTCGCGCCGTCGAAGGTTCCCAGGTTGAAGTGCGGCAGCGTGCCGGTAAACAGCCGCGGAATGCGCGAGCGGATCGAGTGACAATCGTACAGCACGATCACCGGGTGGAGCCCTTGCAGGCGGCGGATTTCCTCTTGGATGGCCCGATGGTAGGGCTCAAAATACGCCTCGCGGCGCGCGGCAATCGCCTCTGCCAGCGGCGCGCGCCGGGTACGGTAGAGCGGCTCCCCGTCGAAGGTGGTGCTCGGACACAGCTCCGTGGTCGCCTGCCCGGGGTAGAGCGAGGCACCCGAGGGGTCACGGTTCATGTCGATGACGGAGCGCGAGACGGCGGTGTGCACCAGGCTTGCGCCGAGTTCGGCGGCGAACCCGTACAGCCGCTCGATCCACCAGTCGGTGTCGCGACGGGCGAGCCACGGGGAGACAAAGTCGTTCGCCAGGGCCGGGGGAATGTCCGTACCGGTGTGCGGCATGCACAAGAGCAGCGGCGCCGCACCGCGTCGCACGCTGAGCCACGGGGTCTTAAGGTCATCGCTCATGCTCGCCCAAGCTCCCTGAAGGCTGCGCCGCGGGGGCCAATCATCAATAATGTAGCCCATGACGAGCCTGTGGTTTGAATCCGCGTTGCTGCCACAGGGTTGGGCCGCGCAGGTGCGCATCACCGCCGCGAACGGGCACATCGAGCACGTTGCGGTCGGCGTGCCCCCCGCTCCCGGGGACGAGCGCCACGCGCTCGCAGTCCCCGGCATGCCGAACCTCCATAGCCACGCCTTCCAGCGCGCACTTGCAGGGCTCACCGAGCGGCGCGGCAGGCACGCGGATAGCTTCTGGAGCTGGCGTGAGCTCATGTACCAGTTCGTCGAGCGTGTCGAGCCGGACGAACTTGAGGCGCTCAGTGCGCTCGCGTACGCGGAGATGCTCGAGGCTGGCTTCACCCGGGTGGGCGAGTTTCACTACCTGCACCACGATCGCGGCGGCGTCCCGTTCGCCGACCCGGGTGAACTCGCCGCACGCATTGCCGCGGCCGCCGCGCACACCGGCATCGGGCTCACGCTGCTGCCGGTGTTTTACGCCCACGGCGGCTTCGGCGCAGCGGCTGCGAGTGAGCGTCAGCGGCGCTTCATCAGCGATCCGGCCCGCTTCGCCCGCATCCTCGAGGCGAGCCGGGCCGCCGTGCACGGCATCCCCGGTGCGCTCGTGGGCGTGGCCCCGCACAGCCTGCGTGCCGTGGCGCCCGCCGAGCTCGCCGACGTGGTGGCGCTGGGGCGCGGCGGCCCGATCCACATCCATATCGCCGAGCAGCTGCAGGAGGTTGCGGACTGCCTCAGCTGGAGCGGCCGCCGGCCGATCGAATGGCTGCTCGAGCACGCCAGCGTGGACGAGCACTGGTGTCTGGTGCACGCCACGCATGCGACCGACGCGGAGCTCGGCGCGATCGCCGCACGCCGGGCCGTCGTCGGCCTGTGTCCCATCACGGAGGCGAACCTCGGCGATGGTATCTTTCCGGCGGCCCGCTTTCTGGAGCATCACGGGCGTTTCGGTGTTGGCAGCGACTCCAACATCCGCCTGGATGCCGCCGAGGAGCTGCGACAGCTGGAGTACTCGCAGCGCCTCGCGCAGCAGGCCCGCAATGTGCTCGCCGGCACAGGGGGTGTTTCCACCGGCCGCCATCTGTTTGAAGCGGCGCTGGCCGGCGGCCGACAGGCACTGGGCACCGCCGCCGGGGGCGCCGGCGCCGCATTGCAAGCGGGCGCGCCACTCGACCTGGTCACGCTGCGGGCCGATGATCCGGCACTCATCGCGCGCCGCGACGATGAGATCCTGGACGGCTGGATCTTCTCGGGCGGCCGTGCGGCGATCGACTGCGTGTGGTGCGCGGGTGTCCGGCTGGTCAGTAACGGGCGACATCGCGAGCGCGAGGCGATCTTGGCGCGTTACGCCAAGGCGCTGCGGCGTCTGCTGGCATAGCGCCTTGTGGCGACGGGGGTAGGGCAAATGCTGAAGAGGATCGCGGGCGTGCTGCTCGCCGTGGTGGGTGCGTTCGCGCTGGGCGGCATCGCGCTGCACCGGCACGAACCGATCAATGCGCTGTGGCTGGTCACCGCCGCGGTGTGCGTGTACCTGCTGGGCTACCGTTTCTACGCCGCCTGGATCGCGACGCGCGTGCTGAAGGTCGATCCGACGCGCGCGACGCCGGCGGAGCGGCTAAACAACGGGCGCGATTTCGTCCCGACCCACCGGGCCATCGTCTTCGGCCATCACTTCGCCGCCATCGCCGGACCGGGGCCGCTCGTGGGCCCGACACTCGCAGCGCAGTTCGGCTACCTCCCCGGGACGCTGTGGATCCTCGTGGGCGCGGTCTTCGGTGGCTGCGTGCAGGACATGACGATCCTGCTGCTGTCCACGCGCCGCGACGGGCGCAGTCTTGGGCAAATGGCGCGCGATGAGTTCGGGCCCGTCGGCGGCCTCGCGGCACTCATCGGCACGCTCCTGATCATGGTGATCCTGAGCGCGGTGCTCGGGCTCGTGATCGTGAACGTGATGAAGCACAGTCCCTGGGCGACCTCGACCGTGCTCGCCACCATCCCGGCCGCGATCCTGGTGGGGCTCTACCTGCGGATCTGGCGCCCGGGCAGGGTGCTCGAGGCAACGCTGTTCGGCGTCGTGCTCATCCTGCTCGCACTCGTCGGGGGCGGCTGGATCGACCACCAGCCGCAACTGCGTGGCCTCTTCGACTACTCAGGGATCACGCTGGCCGGTTTCATCATCGCCTATGGGTTCTGTGCGGCGGTCCTGCCGGTGTGGCTGCTGCTCGCGCCGCGCGACTACCTGTCCACCTTCCTCAAGCTCGGCACGGTCATCCTGCTCGCGATCGCCATCGTGCTGACGCATCCGCAGATCAAGATGCCGGCGCTCACCCCGTTCGTGGACGGCAGCGGGCCGCTCTTTGGCGGCAAGGTGTTTCCGTTCGTCTTCATTACCATTGCCTGCGGGGCGATCTCCGGCTTTCACGCGCTGATCGCCAGCGGCACGACACCGAAGCTCATCAGCAGCGAGGCGGACGTGCGGCTCGTCGGCTACGGCAGCATGGCGCTCGAGTCCTTCGTCGCGATCATGGCCCTCATTGCCGCAACCCTGCTCGATCCGGGCGTCTTCTTCGCCATCAACAGCGCCGCAGGCGTGGTCGGTGCGACGCCCGAGGCCGCCGTGCACACGATCAGCGCCTGGGGCTTCCCGGTGAGCGTCGAGCAAATGCGCGCACTCGCCGCCTCCATGGGCGAGCAGACGCTGTTCGCGCGTACCGGCGGTGCGCCCTCGCTCGCGGTGGGCATGGCGAGCATTTTTGGCTCAACCTTCGGCCAGGGGCTGCTCGCGCTCTGGTATCACTTTGCCGTCATGTTCGAAGCGGTGTTTCTGCTCGCCACGCTCGATGCCGGCACCCGCGTCGGGCGCTTCATGGTGCAGGACCTGCTCGGGCGGGTATGGCAGCCGCTCGGGCGCACCTCCTGGTACCCCTCGGTGCTGCTGTCCAGCGCGCTCATCGTCGCCGCCTGGGGTTATTTTCTGTACATCGGTGTCATCGATCCGAACGGCGGAGTCAATATCCTGTGGCCGCTATTTGGCATCTCCAATCAGATGCTCGCCGCCATCGCGCTCTCGATCGCAACCGGCATCATTGTGAAGTCGACCAAGCCGCGCTATGCACTGGTGACGCTGCTGCCGCTGGCGTGGCTCGCGGTCATCACCAGCACCGCGGCGTGGCAGAAGATCACGAGTCCGGATGTGCGTATTGGTCTGTTCGCCGCGGCGCGCGATCTGGCCGACAAGCTCGCCGCCGGTGCGCTGCCGCCGGAGCGGGCCGCGGTTGCGCCGCAGCTGATCTTCAATCAGCGCCTCGATGCGTGGCTCGCCATGCTGTTCACGGCGATCCTGTGGTTCGTGATCATCGATATGGCGCGCATCTGTCTGCGGCGCCTGCGCGGCATGCCGCTGCGGGTGAATTCCGAGGCACCCTACCGCGCGAGCCGACTGCAAGCCGCTGCGGCCGAGGGGCCACCGTGAGGGCGCGCGGCATGTTCACGCGCGTCGGCCTCGTTGGCTGCGTGCGGGCGACTTGGGCGTGGCTGCGGGCCGCGAGCGGCGATGATGCCTACGAGCGCTATCGACGCCACCATGGCGCCTGTCATGCGGCGGTCCCGCTCATGGGACGGCGCGAGTTTTACGCCGAGGAACAACGGCGCAAGTGGAGCGGCGTCAGCCGCTGCTGTTAGGCTGAGCCGCACACGTGCCGAGGCTCCCGGCTCCTGCGAAAGCTGCCGAACCGGGCGAAAGTACCCGGAAATGTTAATATCGCGCGCTTAGCTTTGGGCGCCTGAGCGGTGCGCCGGCTCCCGTGGAAGGACGGACATGTCACTGAAAATAATGATTCTCGGCGCGAACGGCTTCATCGGTACGGCGCTCACCAACGCGATCCTGAAGGCACGCGACTGGGATGTCTACGGCATCGACCTGTCGGACAACAAGCTCGGGGCGCTGACGCAGAACGACCGCTTCCACTTCGTGGAAGGCGACATCACGATCAACAAGGAGTGGGTCGAGTACCACGTCAAGAAGTGCGACGTGGTCGTGCCACTCGTGGCGATCGCCAATCCGGCGCAGTACGTGACGCATCCGCTGCGGGTGTTTGAGCTCGACTTCGAAGCCAACATCGACATCGTGCGTCACTGCGTCAAGTACAACAAGCGGCTCATCTTCCCCTCGACCTCGGAGATCTACGGCATGTCGCCCGACCCGGTGCTCGATGAGGAGGCAAGCCCGCTGATGTACGGTCCGATCAACAAGCAGCGCTGGATCTACGCCGCCTCCAAGCAGCTGCTCGATCGCGTCATCTACGCCTACGGAGTGCGCGACAATCTCGACTACACGCTGTTCCGGCCTTTCAACTTCATCGGCCCGAATCTGGACAACGTCGAGGAGCCCAAGGAGGGCAGCTCGCGCGTGTTCACGCAGTTTCTCTCCAACGTGCTCTACCGCCGTCCGATCAAGCTTGTCGACGGCGGCAGCCAGAAGCGCTCCTTCACCTTCATCGATGACGCCGTTGAGGCGCTCTTGACCATCCTGGAGAACAAGAACGGCTGCGCCACCCGGCGCATCTTTAACATCGGTAATCCCGGCAACTGCATCTCCATCCGCGATCTCGCGCAGCGCACCATCCGGATCGCGCAGGAGTTCTCCGTGCTGCGCGAGAATGCCAGGGCCACCGAAATCGTGGACGTCTCGGCGGGTGAGTACTACGGCAAGTACTACCAGGACATCCAGGTGCGCGTGCCGAACATCGAGGCCGCCCGCCGGGAACTTGGCTGGAAGCCGACCACCGATATGGACACGGCGATCCGGCGCACCATCGAGTTCTACGTGAATCAGGAAGGCTTCGGGACGCGCGCGGCGGCGATGGCGGGGATCTAAGCCGCCCGCGTCCTGCCACAGCATGAGCACCGAGACGGGGCGCCGGCCGCGCGCGGTGGGACTCGGGTGGCTGCCCTGGCTGCTCCTGGCGGCGGCCTGGTTTGCCACCATGCCGTGGCGGGCGCTGCTCGATCCGGACGAGGGCCGCTACGCGGAGATCCCGCGTGAGATGCTCGTGAGCGGTGACTGGATCACGCCGCGGTTCGATGACCTCAAGTACTTCGAGAAACCCCCGCTGCAGTACTGGGCGACCGCGGCGACTTACGCGGTGGCCGGTGTGCGGCCGTGGAGTGCGCGTCTGTGGGCCGTCGGGCTCGCATTCGCCTGTCTGCCGCTCGTGTATGCCTGGTCGCGGCGCCTGTACGGTCCCACACGCGCGCTCGCATCCCTCACCGCGCTGGCCGTCAGCCCCTTTTTCGTGCTCGTCGGTCACCTGGATCTGCTGGATCAGGCCTTCACCTTCTGGCTCAGCGCTGCGCTGCTCGCCTTCACCTATGCGCAGACCCTGGAACCGGCCTGCCGCGCCGAGCGGCGCTGGATGCTCGCCGCCTGGGCGTGCGCTGCGCTCGCCGTGCTCTCCAAGGGCATCGTGGTCGGGGTGCTCGCCGGCGGTGCGCTCATCGTGTACACGCTCCTCGAGCGTGACGCGCGCACCTGGCGGCGGCTGCACGTGCGCCTGGGATTAGCGCTCTTCTTGATCATCGCGGCGCCCTGGTTCGTGCTCGTGAGCGCACGCAATCCGAGTTTCCCTGGGTTCTTCTTCGTGCACGAGCACTTCGCGCGCTTTCTGACGACGGTGCACCAGCGGGTCGAGCCGTGGTGGTACTTTCTGCCGCTGCTGCTGCTCGCGGTGCTGCCCTGGATCTCGAGCCTCGTGCGCGCAGCGGGCGCAGGTTCCCGCCTCGACTCGCGCGCCTCGCCGGCGACGCCGTTCAAGCCGCTCAGATTTCTCGGGGTCTTTTCCGCCCTGACGCTCGTATTCTTTTCCGCCTCCGGCTCCAAGCTCGCCCCCTACATCCTGCCGATGCTGCCGCCGCTGGCGCTGCTCGCCGCTGCGCAGGTGGATGATCTGCGTGCCTTTGCGCAGCGCGCGGCCAAGATTGGCGCAGCCCTGGTGGTGGTCGTGGGCGCCGGACTCCTCATCTACAGCGCGCGCCGCAACAACTTCGTGCCGCACGCGGCGCTCCTGTGGTGCGCGGCGGGGATGGCAGCCGCGCTGGTGGCGGTGCTCGTCAGCTTCCTCGGGCGGCGTGTGTCTGATACGGGCGGCGCCCTGAGCAGCGCGATTGCCGCCATCATGGCCTGGCAGTTCCTGTTGTGTGCCTATACCGTCACGCCGCCGGAGCGCTCGGCGGCGGACCTGGTGAGCGCGGTGCGTCCCCTTATCAGCCCACACACCCCCCTATACAGTGTCGGCCAGTATCGCGAGACGATCTCCCCTTATCTCGGGCGCACACTGCAGCTGGCCGGTTACGAGGGCGAGTTGCAGTTTGGCCTCAGCGAGGAGCCGCAGAAGCGTATGACGGTCGAGGAATTCGCAGCGCGCTGGAGCGCGGGGGGCGAGGCCGTGGCATTCTTCGAGCCGGAGGTCTGGGATGCCTGGCGCCGGCGCGGCCTGCCCGGTCGCGTGATCGCTTTTGACTACCACACTGTTGCCGTGAGCCGCCTGTGAAACTCTCCGACTTTTCAATCCTCTTCTGCGGCGTGCTTCTGAACGCGCTGGCGCAGCTCGGCCTCAAGGCCGCAACGCGGGTTAGCGGCCCTCTGATCGCCGGGGATGCGGGCGTGTGGCGGCGCGGTCTGGAACTGCTCGCGGTACCGCCGCTGTGGTACGCGCTCGCCGCTTACGGTCTGAGCGTCGTCGTGTGGATCGTCGGCATCTCGCGCGTGCCCGTCAGCCAGGCCTATCCCTTGCTGTCGCTCGGCTATGTGATCAACATCGGGCTGGCCTGGTGGCTGCTCGGTGAGGTGCCGAACGTGCAGCGCGTCGCCGGGATCGGAGTCATTTTGGTTGGAGTATTTCTGGTGGCCCGCTCATGAATGATGCTCACAAGCCGGTAATTCCGCTGCTGCCCTTCACGCGTCCCAGCATCGACGAGGAGACCATCGCCGCGGTCGCGCAGGTCCTGCGTTCCGGCTGGCTCGCGAGCGGGCCGCAGGTAGCGCAGCTGGAAGCGCAGCTGTCGCGCTACTGCGGCGGCCGACCGATACGCACCCAGACCTCCGCGACCGCGGGGCTGGAGATGGCGCTGCTCGCCTGCGGTATCGGCAAGGGTGATGAGGTGATCACGCCTGCCTTGAGTTTCGTTGCCACCGCCAACGTCATCATGCGCGTGGGCGCCCGGCCGGTGTTCGTGGACGTGGGCCTTGATTCGCGCAACATCGATTTCGATCAGGTCGAGGCGGCGATCACGCCGCGCACGCGCGCGATCCTGCCGGTGCACTTTGCCGGCCTGCCTCTGGACATGGAGCGCCTGTATGCCATCGCCGGCCGGCGCGGGCTGCGCGTCGTTGAGGATGCCGCGCACGCCATCGGTTCCCTGTGGCGCGGCCGTCGCATCGGCAGCTTCGGTGACCTGGTGGTGTTCAGTTTCCATCCGAACAAGAACATCACCACCATCGAGGGTGGTGCGATCTCCGGCGGCTCGCCCGAGGAGCTCAAGGCGATCGAGCTGCATCGCTGGCACGGGCAGGTGAAGTCCGGAGCCGACTCCTTCGATACGCTGCTGCCCGGGGGTAAGTCGAACCTGTCCGACGTCGCCGCCGCCGTGGGGCTCGGGCAGCTCAAGCGCCTGGAGGAGTTCAACGCGCGGCGCCGCACGCTCGTGGCGCGCTACTTCGAGCTGTGGGGCAAGGAGTCAGCGCTGCGTCTGCCCGAGCGCGGCGACGAGGGCCACAGCTGGCATGTCTTCACGCCGCTCCTGCCGCTGCCGCAGCTGCGCATCACGCGCCTGGATTATATGGAGGCGATGAAGGAGCGCGGCATCGGCGTCGGCGTGCACTATCCGGCGATCCACCTGTTCAGCTGCTACCGCGCGCTCGGGTATCGCGAGGGGCAGTTTCCGAACGCCGAGCGCATCGGCCGCGAAACGGTCACGCTGCCGCTGTTCCCGGCGATGCAGCTCTCCGACGTCGATCGGGTGGTGCAGGCCACCAACGAGATTCTCGCCGGAGCGCGCCGATGAATCCGGAAGTGTCGGTCATCATTCCGGTGTACAACGAGGAGGAGGGGCTGCCGCTGCTTTTTGCGCGGTTGTACCCGGCACTTGATGCCCTCGGACGCTCCTACGAGGTGGTGTTCGTCGACGACGGCAGCAGTGATCGCTCGGTTGCCGAGCTGCGCGAGCAGTTTCAGAAGCGCCCCGACGTCACACGCGTCGTGGTGCTCGCGCGCAATGCCGGTCAGCACATGGCGATACTCGCCGCCTTCGCGCAGGCGCGCGGCACGTACGTGATCACCCTCGATGCGGATCTGCAGAACCCGCCCGAGGAGATCGCGCGCCTGGTGGCCGCCATGGATAGCGGTGCGGACTACGTCGGCACGATCCGCATGAGCCGCCAGGACGTGCTGTGGCGCAAGGCCGCCTCGCGCCTTATGAACCGCCTGCGCGAGGGCACGACCTCGATCCGCATCACCGACCAGGGCTGCATGCTGCGCGGCTATCACCGCAGCGTCATCGATGCGGTGAATCACTGCAGCGAGATGAGTACGTATGTGCCGGCGCTCGCCTACACCTTCGCGCGTCATCCGGTGGAGATCGAGGTGACGCACGCGGAGCGCACGGTGGGGCAGTCGAAGTACTCCCTCTACCAGCTCATCCGCCTCAACTTCGATCTGATGACTGGGTTCTCGGTGGCGCCGCTGCAGTTCTTTTCCATGGCGGGCGCCTTCATCGCGCTCATCTCGCTGATCCTCGTGGCGGTGCTGCTGATCCGCCGCATCATCGTAGGACCTGAGGCCGATGGCCTCTTCACCCTGTTCGCCATCGCGTTCTTCCTCATCGGGGTGTCGCTGCTGGGTCTTGGGGTCGTCGGCGAGTATGTCGGGCGCATCTACGAGCAGGTGCGCCAGCGTCCGCGCTACACGGTGGCCGCCGTTCTCGAAGAGGGCAACGCGGAAGCTGCCGCGCAGTTGCCGCGCGCGGCGCCGCCGCAACTGTTGGCACCGCTGCCGCAGGCCGAGCGACGCGACGGAGTGCCGGAGTGAGCCGGACGCGGGCCGTCGTCTTCGCCTACCACGACGTCGGAGTGCGCTGCCTGAAGACCCTGCTCTCAGGCGACGTCGAGGTGCCGCTGGTCGTCACGGTGCCCGATGACCCGCACGAGAGGCAGTGGTATGCGAACGTCGCCGCGACTGCCCAGGACTACGGGCTCACCGTGATTGCACCGGCAGAGGCCAACAGCCTGGAACTCGAGCGCACGCTCAGTGAGATTCGGCCGGACTTCATTTTCTCCTTCTACTACCGCTCGCTCCTCGGCGCACCGCTGCTGCGCGCCGCGCGCTTGGGCGCGCTTAACATGCACGGCTCGCTGCTGCCGAAATTCCGCGGCCGCGCCCCGGTGAACTGGGCCATCCTCAAGGGCGAGCGCGAGACGGGCGCCACGCTGCACTACATGCTCGAGCGAGCCGATGCCGGGGACATCGTCGATCAGCTCGCCGTGCCGATCCTCGAGGACGACGAGGCGCGCGAGGTGTTCGCCAAGGTGACGGTCGCGGCCGAGACGATACTCGCGCGCTCGCTGCCGGCGCTCATCGAGGGCCGCGCGCCGCGCAGGCCACAGCCGCTTGAGCCGCAGCAGTACTTCGGGCGCCGGCGCCCGGAGGATGGCCGCATCGACTGGCGCTGGCCGGCGCGGCAGATCCACGACCTGGTGCGCGCAGTGGCGCCACCTTTTCCCGGGGCGTTCGCGCAGGTGGGCGCGCAGCGTTGGCAGATTCATCGCACGCGCCTCTCGGGCGAGCGCGCCGCGCACGGGACGGTGCCGCGCCTGTATGCTGAGCACGGTGAATGCCGCATCGTGTGCGGCGATGGGGCGATCCTGCGGCTGCTCGCAGCTGCCGATGCGCGCGGCCCGCTTGATCTTCAAACGCTCGCGGCCGCGCTCGCTGAGCAGCCGCTGGCGCTGAGCTGAAGATGCCGCTCATCGCACTCAAGATCGATGTGGACACGTACCGCGGCACGCGCGAGGGGGCAGTGCGTCTTGCGGAGCTGCTCGAGCGGCTCGGCGTACGCGCCACCTTTCTTTTCAGTCTCGGACCCGATCACACCGGCCGCGCGATCAAGCGCGCCTTGCGCCGCGGCTTCCTCGGCAAGGTGAAGCGCACCTCGGTGCTTAAGCACTACGGGGTGAAGACACTCATGTACGGCGTGCTGCTGCCCGGTCCGCGCATCGGGCGGCGCTGCCGCGAAATAATGCGCGATATCGCGGCGCGGGGTTTCGAGGCGGGCGTGCATACCTGGGACCACGTGCGCTGGCAGGACGGTGTCAGCACGGCGAGTGAGCCGTGGACGCGCCGCGAACTGAGCCTGGCGTGCGATGAATTTGCCGAAGTGTTTGGCCGCATGCCGCTCGTGCACGGCGCGGCGGGCTGGCAGATGAACCGCTACGTGCCCGCTTTGGAGAAGCTGCTCGGCTTTCGGTACGCCTCCGACACGCGCGGCCGCGCGCCGTTCGTGCCCGTGCCCGAGGAGGGTGGGGGTGCCGTGCCGCAGCTGCCCACCACCTTGCCGACACTCGATGAGCTGATCGGGCGGCCGGATCTTAACGGTGCGGAACCCGTCGATCATCTGCTCGCACTCACGGCGGCAGCGCCGGGGCGCGATCAGGTGTTCACGCTGCATGCCGAACTCGAAGGCGGCGCTTACCTCGGCGCGTTCGAGCGGCTGCTGCGGGCCTGGCAGCAGCGCGGCTTCGAACTGAACGACCTCGCAAGCTACGTCTCGCGGCTGCATCTGAAGACGCTGCCGAGCGCGCGCATTACCGAGGGAACGGTCGCGGGGCGTGCCGGCACGCTCGCGGTACAGGCGCCGTAGCGACACCGCGCTGGCTGCGCTGCGGCAACGCCGCCGTCGCAACCTGGGCGAGCCGATCAAGGCCGCCGGGTTGACGCCACGCGGCGGGCCGCCTCAACATGCCGCGTGATTCCCTCCACCATGACGGCGATCGAGATCCGCGAGCCCGGACCCCCTCAGGTCCTGCGCGCCGTGCCGCGTCCCGTGCCGCAGCCGCAGGCGGGCGAGGTACTGATCCGCGTCGCCGCCGCCGGGGTCAATCGTCCGGACATCCTGCAGCGCAAGGGCTTGTACCCGCCTCCGCCGGGGGCGAGTGACATTCCCGGGCTTGAAGTGGCCGGCGAAGTGATCGCCACCGGTCCTGACGTGCGCGACCCGGCCCTCGGTGCACGCGTGTGCGCGCTGGTGGCCGGGGGCGGCTACGCGCAGTACAGCGTCGCCCCCGCCGTGCAGTGCCTGCCTGCGCCGGGGCCGCTGACGCTGGAGGAGGCGGCGGCGCTGCCGGAGACCTTTTTCACCGTCTGGCTGAACGTGTTCGAGCGGGCACGGTTGCAGCCCGGGGAGACGCTCCTCGTGCACGGCGGCTCAAGCGGTATCGGCACGACCGCGATTCTCCTGGGCAAGGCCTTCGCGGCGCGCATCATCGTGACGGCCGGCACCGCGGCCAAATGCGCGGCGTGCCGCGAGCTGGGCGCGGAGCTCGCGATCAACTACCGGGAAACCGACTTCGTCGAGGCGACACTGCGCGCCACGGACGGCAAGGGCGCGGACGTCATTCTGGACATGGTCGGGGGAGACTACGTGGCGCGCAACGTGGCGGCGGCCGCGCCGGAGGGACGCATAGCGCTCATCGCCACGCAGGGCGGTGTGAAGGCCGAGATCGACCTGCGGCAGATGATGAGCAAACGCATAACTCTCACGGCCTCCACGCTGCGTCCACAGTCGGTGCAGAACAAGGGGCGTCTCGCGCGGGCCCTGCGCGAGCGAGTGTGGCCGCTGTTTGCGAGCAAGGGGCTCAAGCCAGTGATCCATGCGCGCTTCCCGCTCACCGATGCCGCCGGTGCGCATAAGCTCATGGAGTCGGACACGCACATCGGCAAGATCGTGCTCGTGACCTGAAGAGCGGGCACGGCCAGCGCTCGTGGAAACGTTCGTTCCCGCACAGACCCGGGAAGGGCTGCGAGCGAAACTTGCCGTCAACCGCTGGAATTTGCCGTACTCTTGCTCGCCGTCGGCGCAGGTTAAGAGGGGGGCGCGTCCGCATGAGTTTTTCGCCGTACGGTCTCATCGAGTTACCCTGGTGGGGCTACGTGCTCGTCACCTTTGCCACCATCGAGACCATGTTCCTTGGGGTGACTCTCTACCTGCACCGCGACCAGTCCCACGGTGGCCTCATCCTGCACCCGGCACTGCGGCACGTATTTCGCTTCTGGCTGTGGTTCAGTTCCGCCGCGATCACCAAGGAGTGGGTCGCGGTGCACCGCCGCCACCACGCCTTCGCCGATCGGCGGGGCGATCCGCACAGCCCGGTGATCTTTGGCCTCAAGCGCGTGCTCTTTGAGGGGTACGAGCTTTATGGCGTGGCCGCGCATGATCCGGACACGCTGCGCACCTACGGACGCGGCACGCCCGATGACTGGCTCGAGCGTCACGTGTACGCCGGCCACGCGTACAGCGGCATCGCGGTGTTCGTGGCGCTGCATCTGCTGCTGTTCGGGGTGCCCGGCATCATCATGATGGCCGTGCACCTGTCGGCGCAGCCCTTCTTCGCCGGCGGCGTTATCAACGGACTCGGGCACGCACTCGGCTACCGCAGCTTCGAGATGCCCTCGACGGCCACGAACCTCCTGCCCTGGGGTCTGCTGCTCGGCGGGGAGGAACTGCACAACAACCACCACGCCTTTCCGCGCTCGGCGCGCTTTGCCGTGCAGCGCTGGGAGATCGACATCGGCTGGTTGTGGATCCGGCTCTTCAGAGGCGTGGGTCTGGCGCGCGTGCGCTGGGAAGCGCCGCGGCCGCATGCGATCCGCGCGCGGCGCGAGCTGGACGCCGAGACGCTGAATGAGCTCTTTACCCATCGTATGCACGTGCTGCGCGCGTACGCGCGTCACGTCGTGCTGCCGGTGTGCCGGGAGCTCGCGCGGCGCGAGCCGCGCGGTGCGCTGCCGCCGGGCACGATGAAACTGCTGATCCGCCACCCGGCCGTGCTCGCCGAGGAGGCGCGCCGCCGCCTGCCCGAGCTGCTGGAGAAGTATGAGGTGCTGCGCCGCGTGATCGACTCGCGCGAGGGCCTGCAGCAACTGTGGAATGAAACCGCGGCCAATCAGGGTCGGGCGCTGGCGCAGCTGCGCGAGTGGTGCCGGCGCGCCGAGGAGAGCGGCATCGGCGCCCTGCGCGACTTTGCCCACGGCCTGCCCCGTTACGCGCGCTAGCGGCGCCTAGGACTTCGTCGGCAGGCTGCTCGAGCGTGTAACGGTTCGCACCGCGAAGCTCGAATGTACGCGCGCCACGCTTGGCAGGCGCGTGAGGTGCTGGTTGTGCACGCGCTCGAAGTCGGCCATGTCCGCGACGACCAGCCGCAGCAGATAGTCGTGTTCGCCGGTCATGAGGTAGCACTCCATCACCTCGGGCACCTTGCGCACCGCGCTCTCAAACGCCTCAAGGCCCGCCTGACTTTGCCGATCCAGCGTGATGCTCACGAACACGTTGACCGGAAAGCCCGCCTTCTGCTGGTCGATGAGGGCGGTGTAACCCTGGATGAGTCCGCACTCCTCGAGCGCGCGCACGCGCCGCAGGCAGGCCGATTCGGACAGGCTCACCTTCGCGGCGAGGAGCGTGTTGGTGATGCGCGCGTCCTGCTGCAGCAGGCGCACAATGGCGCGATCGTAGCGGTCCAGCTCCATTGACGCAAAAATCCGTCACAAAAACGTCTAAAGTCCGCAGATTCTGCCACAAGATCAGCCATTGGACAGCCCAATTAGCAAGGACCCGTCGCCGCTGCGCTCCTAATCTTGCCTCCCATCGGCAGCGGAAGGTCTGAAACGTATGCGTATCGGTGTCCCGCGGGAGATCAAGGTCCATGAGTACCGGGTGGGCCTCGTGCCGGCCGGCGTGCGCGAGCTGACGGCCGCGGGGCACGAAGTGCTCATCGAGACCACCGCCGGCAACGGCATCGGTGTCGATGACGGCCAGTATCGCTCCGCGGGCGCAGCGATCGCTGCGAATGCGGCCGAGGTGTTCGAGCGGTCGGACCTGGTCGTGAAGGTGAAGGAGCCGCAGCTGCTCGAGTGTCAGATGCTGCGCAAGGGCCAGGTGCTCTTCACGTATCTGCACCTCGCTGCTGATCCTGCGCAGGCGAAGGCGCTGATGAAATCCGGCGCCACCGCGATCGCCTACGAGACGGTGACCGCGCCGAACGGCTCGCTGCCGCTGCTGACGCCGATGAGCGAGGTGGCCGGGCGCATGTCAATCCAGGTGGGTGCCGCGAGCTTGCAGAAGGCGAACGGCGGCTTCGGCATCCTGCTGGGCGGCGTGCCGGGCGTGCCGCCGGCCAAGGTGGTGATCCTCGGCGGCGGCGTCTCGGGCACGCACGCTGCGGAAATGGCGGTCGGTCTGCGCGCGGACGTCACGGTCGTGGATCGCAGCGTGAATCGCCTGCGGGAGCTCTCGGCCCAGTTCGGTTCGGCGCTGCGCACCTGCTATTCCACCACCGAGACCATCGAAGGTCTGGTGCGCGATGCGGACCTCGTGGTCGGGGCGGTGCTCGTCACCGGGGGTGCGGCGCCGAAGCTCATCACCCGCGCGATGGTCAAGACGATGAAACCCGGCGCGGTGCTGGTGGACATCTCCATCGATCAGGGCGGCTGTTTCGAGACGAGCCGGCCCACAACCCACGCCGATCCGACCTTCGTCGTCGACGGCGTCATCCACTACTGCGTCGCCAACATGCCCGGCGCGGTGCCGCGCACCTCCACCCTCGCGCTCACCAATGCGACGCTGCCGTACGTGCGCGCGCTCGCCGATCTGGGCTGGCAGGCCGCGTTCAAGCGCGACGCCGGTCTTGCCGGCGGACTGAACGTCTACGCGGGTGAGATCACCCACGAGGCCGTCGCCCGGGCGCTCGGCATGAGCGCCAGGCCCTATGTGTCCTAGCGCCCCGGGCGGGGGCGCGCCTGGCTTGACGCCGCCGTCCCCACAAAGGGAGGTGGCCGTGTCGCACGCCCGCCGCTACCCTACGCCGACCCGTTAACAGCCCCGGAGGTCTCCCCGATGAAGATTGTGTTGCCGACCGCGATCCTCACGCTCGTCGCCGGTACGGCGTTCGCCGTTCCCGTGACCTACCAGGTCGATCCTGCGCACACCTACCCGAGCTTCGAAGCCGATCACTTCGGTGGCCTGTCGGTGTGGCGCGGGAAGTTCGACAAGACCTCCGGCACGATCGTTGTGGACAAGGAGCAGGGCACGGGCACCGTGGACCTGACCGTCGACACCAGCTCGATCAATTTCGGTAACCCGAAGCTGAACGAACACGCCAAGTCGGCGGAGATGTTCGACGTGGCGAAGTATCCGACCGCCACCTACACCGGCAAGATCAGCGCGTTCAAGGACGGTATGCCCACTCAGGTGGAGGGCACGTTCACGCTGCACGGGGTGACCAAGCCCCTGACGCTCACCATCAATTCCTTCAAGTGCGTCACGGTCCCGATGGACAAGAAGGAACACTGTGGTGCGGATGCCTCCGCGAGCCTCAACCGCGCCGACTACGGCATCGCCTATGGCGATAAGTACGGCTTCAAGATGGACGTGAAGCTCAAGATCCAGGTCGAGGCCATCCGCGCCAGCTGAGCCGCTTGCGCTACAGGCTAAATCCGGTTCACCGCCTCGCTGGCGAGTGCCAGCGAGGCGGTGAGGCCCGGGGATTCGATGCCGAACAGATTGACCAGGCCCGCCACGCCGTGCGCGCGCACGTCGTCGATGCGAAAGTCCGCGGGCGCCTCGCCCGGACCTGAGATCTTCGGCCGCACACCCGCGTACGCCGGCGCCAGGGCTCCTGCGGGCAGCCCCGGCCAGTAGGCGCGGACCGCCGCGTCGAACTTGGCGGCGCGCTGCAGGCTCACCTCATAACTCGGACTTTCCACCCACTCCACATCCGGCCCGAAGCGCGCCTGACCGGCGAGGTCGAGCGTCAGGTGAATGCCGAGCCCGCCCGGCTCGGGCAGCGGATAGATCAGGTGCGTAAACGGTGACCGGCCGCTCAGGCTGAAGTAGTGCCCCTTGGCGTAGTAGGCGCGCGGTACGGCGCGCGCGGGCAGGCCTTCCATGAGTTGCGCGAGCGCCGGGGCGCCCAGGCCCGCGCAGTTGATGAGAATGCGCGCGCGCACCGCCGGCTCGCAGCCATTGACACCGATCGCCGCGCCCTCAGCCTCCAGCACCACACGCGTGACGGCGCTGCGCGTGGCGAGGGTCGCGCCGTGCGCTTCCGCTTCCGCGAGCAGCGCGAGCATCAGGGCCTGCGCATCGATGATGCCCGTGAGCGGGGAGTGCAGGGCCGCTGCGCAGGCAAGCTGCGGTTCGATGCGCCGCGCCTCCGCGCCGCTGAGCGCGATCAGATCCACGCCATTGGCGTGCGCGGCGGCGGCGATTCCCTCCAGCGCCGGCAGCTGCGCGGCTGAGCTCGCGACGATCAACTTGCCGCAGCGCCGGTGCGCGACGCCGTGCTTGCGGCAGAACTCGTACAGGCGTTCACGGCCGGCAACGCACAGGCGCGCCTTGAGCGAGTCGCGCGGATAGTAGATACCCGCGTGTATCACCTCGCTGTTGCGCGCGCTTGCACCCGTGCCAAAGCGCGCTTCCGCTTCCAGCACGAGCGTCTCGTGCCCCTTGAGCGCGAGCTCGCGCGCGACGGCGAGCCCGACTACCCCCGCCCCGATAACGACCGCGGTAATGTTGTCCATGCCCGCTCAGTGTAGCTGCAGCCGCACACCGCGGCAGGCAAGTACAATGCGCGCCTGGCTGCGCGGCAGCATCAAAGGAGGAAGTGCCCGTGTCGGTCGTGAACTATCGCGTGGCGGAGAATATCGCCGTCCTCAGCCTCGCGAACCCGCCGGTGAACGCGCTCAGTCGGCCGCTGCGCCAGGGGCTGAGCGCGGCGCTCGGGCGCGCACTCGAGGACCGGGCGGTCACGGCCGTGGTGCTCACCGGTGCCGGCGGGCTGTTTGGCGCCGGTGCCGACTTGCACGAACTCACCTCGGGGCTGCTGCTCGAGGCGCCACTTACGCGCGACCTTGCAGCGCAGATCGAGCGCGCGGATAAGCCCGTCATCGCGGCGATCGAGGGGATCGCCCTCGGCGGGGCGTTCGAGCTGGCGCTCGCCTGCCACTGGCGCATCGCGGCACGCTCCGCCCGGGTCGGCCTGCCGCAGGTGAAACTCGGCCTCATCCCGGGCGCCGGCGGCACCGTGCGCTTCACGCGCCTGGCCGGAGCGCAGGCGGCGCTCGAGGCGCTCACTTCGGGCGCACCGATTGCGGCCGCGCGCGCACTCGAGCTCGCACTGCTCGATGAGCTCGCCGACGAGGTCCTGCCCGCGGCGCTCGCGTTCGCTGCCCGCGTGCTGCGCGAGAAGCGCCCATTACGCCGTGCCAGTCTCGAGAGCGCCCACGTGCGCGCGGTGAGCCCGGAGCTGTTTGCCGCATTTCGGCAGAAGATCGCGCCCAAGGCGCGCGGGCAGCTCGCGCCCGGGAAGATCATCGACAGCATCGAGGCGGCGTGCACGCGCAGCACCGAGGAGGCGCTGCAGCTTGAGCGCGAGTCCTTTGTGGCGTGTCGCGATAGCGCGCAGTGCCGGGCGCTGGTGCACGTGTTCTTCGCCGAGCGCGCGGCACGCAAGATCTCCGGTATCGCAGCTGATACCCCGACACTGCCCGTGCGGCGCGCTGCGGTCATCGGCGCCGGCACCATGGGGGGCGGTATTGCGATGACATTCGCGAACGCCGGTATCCCGGTGGCCGTTCTTGAGCTGTCGGCGTCCGCGCTCGAACGCGGGCTCGCGCAGCTGCGCAAGAATTACGCCGCTTCCGTGGGCCGCGGCAGCCTGAGTGCAGAGCGCTCCGAGCGGGCGCAGGGATTGATCTCGGGCATCACGGACTACGCGGCGCTCGCAGACGCCGACATCATCATCGAGGCGGTGTTCGAGGATCTGAAGGTGAAGCAGGAGGTATTCGCGCGCCTGGATGGCGTGGCCGCCGCGGGCGCCATTCTCGCCACCAACACCTCCACGCTCGACATCGATGCCATCGCCGCGAGCACCTCGCGCCCGCAGCAGGTGGTGGGCACGCACTTCTTCAGTCCCGCCAATGTCATGAAGCTGCTCGAGAATGTGCGCGGCGCGCGCACCGCACCGCAGGTGATCGCGACCGTCATGGCCCTCGGCCGGCGGCTCGGCAAGGTTCCCGTGCTCGCCGGCAACTGTGACGGTTTCATCGGCAACCGCATGCTCGGCTTCTACGGCCTGGAGGCGGAGTTTTTGCTCGAAGAGGGCGCAACGCCCGAGCAGATCGATCGGGTGATCGAGGGGTTTGGCTTTGCCATGGGACCGCTTGCGGTGCGTGATCTGGCTGGCAACGACGTCGGTTTTCTCATCCGCAAGAGCCGCAAGCTGCCCGCCGATGAGCGCTTCTCACCGATTCTGGAGCGCCTGGTCGGCGCGGGGCGTCTCGGGCAGAAATCCGGCGCGGGCTTTTATCGCTACGAGGGACGCACACGCATCCCGGATCCCAAGGTGCTGGAGCTGATCGAACAGGTTTCGCGTGATCTGGGCATTGAGCGTCGGGCGATCCCTGATGCGGAGATCCTGGAGCGCTTGCTGCACCCGCTCGTGAACGAGGGCGCGCGCATCGTGGAGGAGGGGATTGCGCTGCGCACCGGCGACGTGGATGTGGTTTACGTCAACGGCTACGGTTTTCCGGCCTGGCGGGGCGGCCCGATGTACTGGGCCGCACAGACGGGACTTGAGCGGGTAGTGGCAACGATGCAGCGCCTCGCGCGCACGCACGGGGCGCGCTGGGGTCCGGCGCCGCTGCTGCAACGCCAGGCCGCCGCCGGATCCGGCTGGGGCGTATAAGGTATTGCATGCGACGCACGGCGCTGCTCATCGTGGTGCTCGCGCTCGCCCCGGCCGCCCAGGCAGACACCCAGCCCAATCACGCGCATGAGGCAGCCCACCCGCCGGCCACGCGTGCGGAGTGGGCGCGCGGTGCGACGCTGTACCAAGGCTTGGGCAATTTTCACCGCGCGGTCAGCACCTCCTCAGTAGAAGCGCAGGCCTACTTCGATCAGGGCATGCGCTTGCTGTGGGCCTTCAACCACGATGAGTCAACCCGCTCCTTCGCGCGCGCTGCGCAGCTGGATCCGGCCTGTGCCGCCTGCTACTGGGGAGTCGCGCTCACCGTGGGACCAAACTACAACCTGCCGGTCACCGAGGATGTGCGCGCCCGCGTGGCGTGGGATGCACTGAAGGAGGCGCAAAAGCACGCCGCCGCCTCTTCGGCGGTCGAACAGGCGCTCATCGGTGCGCTGGCGGCGCGCTACCCAGGCCCGCAGGCACCCGCCGGCGCTGATGCGGAAGGGATTCTGAAGTCGTACGCCGTGGCGATGCAGCGCGTGGCGGCGCGCTTTCCCGCCGATGACGACGTGCAGGTCCTGTGCGCCGAAGCGCAGATGACGGTACACGCTTGGAAGCTGTGGACGCCGGACGGGCGCCCGCTGGCCGAGACGCCCGAGATCGAGGCGCGACTCGAGTCCGTGCTCGCGCGCGCGCCGAATCACCCGGGCGCCAACCACTATTACATCCACCTGATGGAGGCCTCCGCGACCCCGCAAAAGGCCGTCGCGGCCGCAGAGCGCCTGCGCGGCATGATGCCGGCGGCCGGACACCTCGAGCACATGCCCGCGCACATCATGCAAAGAGTCGGCCGCTACGAGGAGGCCGCCGAGGCCAACCGTCGCGGCGTGGCCGCGGATGACGCCTATCTGGCGCAGACAGTGCCGCCGGACTACTACGCGATGTATCGCGCCCACAATCAGGCGTTCCTTGCCTACTCCGCGGCCATGGAGGGACGCAAGGCGGAGACTCTGAGCGCGGTGCAGGACCTCGCAGTGACGGTCCCCGTGCCGATGCTGCTCGCGATGCAGCAATCAGGCTGGGGTCTGGCCGAGCAGTACGCAGCGCTGGTGCGCTTTGGGCTGTGGGACGAGCTGATCGCTCTGCAGAGTCCGGACACACGTCTGCCGGGGCTGACCGCAGGCTACCTGTACGGGCGGGGCGTGGGGCTCGCCGCGCGCGGCCGCGTGGATGAGGCGCGCCAGGCGCTCGCCGAACTGCACGCGTTCGGCGTCGCCGTGCCCGCCGAAACGCTGGCCGGCTACAACCGTCTCAAGGACGTCATCGCCGTCGCCGAGCCGATCGTGGCGGCGCGCATCGCCGCTTCCGAGCGTCGCGACGCAGACGCCGTCACGCTCCTGGAGCAGGCCGTTGCGGCCGAGGATGCGCTTGCCTACAACGAACCGGCCGACTGGTTCTTTCCGACGCGCCACCTGCTGGGCGCGCAGCTGCTGCTCATGGATCGGCCGGCGGCCGCTGAAAAGGTCTACACCGAGGATCTAAAGCGCAACCCGAGTAACGGCTGGTCGCTCTTCGGGCTCATGCTCGCGGCCAAGGCCCAGGGAAAGACCCAGGAGGCGGCGCGCTGGGCGAACGAGCAGCAGTCGGCCTGGCAACACGCCGACGTGCGGCTGCCGGGCTCTGCCTTCTGGTACACAGGGGCCGACACGGCCAGCTGCGAGTGCCAGCACTTCGCCTCAGGCAAGGGGCAAGCGGGTGGTGAACTTCTTGGTGCGCAGCACGAAGCTGGTGTTCACTGAGCGCACCGCGGCCAGCTGCAGCAGCTGGGTGGACAGGAAATGCTCGTACGCCTCCATGCTCGCCGCGACGATCCTCAGCAGATAGTCATTGGCGCCGCTCATCGAGTGGCACTCGAGCACCTCGGGGCGCTCTTTCACCAGCTGATCGAACTGGCGCACCGACTCCGGATGATGATTCTCGAGCGACACGACCGCGTAGGCGAGAATGGGCAGCCCGATCGCCGAGGCGCGCAGCAGCGTGGCGTAGCCTGCGATGAATCCGGCCTGCTCGAGGCGGCGCAGTCGCCGCCAGCACGGCGCCGCCGAGAGACCCACGCGCTTGGCGAGTTCCTGATTGGAGATGCGCGCATCGGCCTGCAGCTCTTCGAGGATGCGCCGGTCGAGGCGGTCGAGCACCTTGGCCATCGTCGGTACCAGGCAGCAATAATATTGCCAAATATCGTTGATTACGGGCAATCCGAGCAAGGAAATTCCAAGGGCAGAGGCATAAACTGCGCCGGCCTTTACCACCGAGACCGTCCATGGCCGCACGCGTTGCCCCGCTGGAGTCTTCCGCGGTGAATTCCTCCGCTACCGCCGTGGAGTGGCCGCGGGTCGCCGCGCTATTGCACGCCTCGCGCGCGCTGGACGAGATCGAAGAGACGCGGCTCGTGCCCGAACGCAAGGTGCTGTACCAGTTCTCCGCCCGGGGCCACGAGCTCTCCCAGATCCTCCTCGGGATGCAGCTGACGCAGCCGCACGATGGGGTGACGGTGTACTACCGCGCGCGCCCGCTCATGCTGTGCCTCGGCGTCAGCCTCGAGGATGCGGCCGCAGGGCCGCTGGCACGGGTGGGCTCCTTCAGCGGCGGGCGCGATATCGGGGTGCTGTTCAACCGGCCCGCGCGCGGGGGCGTGAGCGTGCTGCCCGCCAGTGGGGGCGTGGGCACGCAATACACCCCGGCCGCCGGCTGGGCGCAGGCGATCCGCTACCGGCACGAGACGCTCGGGGATGCGAGCTATGCGCGCAGCATTGCGATGGTCCTCGGGGGCGATGCCTCCACCGCCACCAACGGTTTCTGGTCGGCGCTCAACATCGCCACCACGCTGCAGCTGCCGATGCTCTTCTGCATTGAGGACAACGCCTTCGGCATCTCCGTGCCCTCGCACCTGCAGACCCCCGGCGGCAACATCGCCGCGAACCTCGCGGCCTTCCAGGGCCTCACCATCCTCGAAGGCGACGGCAGCGATCCTCGGGAGGTCGCTGAGCTCACCCGGGACGCCGTGGCGCGCGTGCGCGCGGCGCGCGCGCCGCTGCTGCTGCGCCTGCGGGTGCCGCGCCTCTCCGGACACTCCGGACAGGACACGCAGGCCTACAAATCCGCGGACACGCTGAGCGAGGAGCGCGCGCGCGATCCGCTCGCGCGTCTGCACGCCTATCTGGTGCCCGAGAGGATGACGGCGGCGCAGTGGACGCAGATCGCGCAGGACGCGCGCAGTGAAGTGCTGCTCGCCGTGGAGCGCGCACTCGCACGCCCGCAGCCGGATCCACACGAGCTGACGCGGTACGTGTTCTTCGAGGACGGCGCCGTGCAGGAGCAGGGCGGTCTGCGTCCGGAAGGGGTGAGCGTTGCCCCGGTAAGCACGGTGGCGCAGCCGGAAGCCACGCGTATCAACATGCTCACCGCGATCCGGCGCACGCTTGATGTGGAGCTCGCGCTCAATGAGCGCATGCTCGTGTTCGGCGAGGATGTGGGTCCGAAGGGCGGTGTACACGGCGCAACGCTCGGACTGCAGGAAAAGTACGGCGCGGCGCGGGTGTTCGATACCAGTCTTTCCGAGGAGGGCATCATCGGCCGCTCGGTGGGCATGGCGCTCGCGGGTCTGCTGCCGGTGGCCGAGATCCAGTTCCGTAAGTACGCCGAGCCGGCCGCCGAGCAGCTCAACGACTGCGGCACGCTGCGCTGGCGCACGGATAACCGCTTTGCCGCGCCCATGGTGGTGCGCATGCCCGGCGGGTTCTTCAAGTGCGGTGACCCCTGGCACAGCCAGACCAACGAGGTCGCCTTCCTGCACGGTATCGGCTGGCACTTCGCCGTGCCCTCGAACGCGCAGGATGCGGTCGGGCTCTTGCGCGCGGCGTTGCGCGGCAACGATCCGGTGATCTTCTTCGAGCATCGCGCCTTGCTGGATGGCGCCTCGGCGCGCCGTCCCTATCCGGGTAATGCCTACGCGCTGCCCTTTGGCGTGGCGAGCGTCGTGCGCCCGGGGAGCGAGATCACGGTGGTCACCTGGGGTGCGATGGTGGAGCGCTGCGAGCAGGCCGCTGCACAATCGCACGTGGACGCCGAGGTGCTCGACTTACGCACGCTGTCCCCGTGGGACAAGGCTGCGGTGCTCGCCTCGGTAGCGAAGACGCGCCGCTGCCTGATCGTGCACGAGGACAACCTGACGGCCGGCTTCGGCGCGGAGATCGCCGCCACACTCGCCCAGGAGTGCTTCTTCAGCCTGGAGGCACCCATCGAAAGACTCGCGATGCCCGACATCCCCAGTCCGCACAATCCCCTGCTGCTTGAGGCCGCGGTGCCGAGCGTGGCACGCATCACGCGCAGCCTGCAGCATCTGGCGAGCCTGTAGGCGCCCCCCGCCATGAGCGATCAGGTCGAAGTACGCGCCCCCGCCGAGCAGACCGAGGGCACACGCTCGCAGATCCTGCGCTGGCTGAAACAGCCCGGCGAGAGCGTGACGGAAAATGAGCCGCTGATTGAGATCGAGACCGACAAGGTCACCGTGGAGGTGGCCTCGCCCGCCGCCGGCGTGCTGCGGGAGATTCTTAAGCACGAGCAGGAAGAGATCGCACCCGGGGAGCTCCTCGGACGCATCGAGGCGGGAGGCGCCGGCGTGGCCAGCCGTCCGACCGCTGCCGCAGCGTCGCCCGCGGGCGCTAGTGCGGCCGCCGCCCAGGTGGCAGCGCCGGTGCGCTCGCCGGCGAACGCAGCGCTCAGTCCCGCGGTGCGGCGCCTCCTCACCGAGCACGGGCTCGAGTCGAGCGCGGTCGCCGGCAGCGGCCCTTCCGGGCGCATCATGGTCGAGGACGTGCTGCGCGCAGCCGCCGGCGCACGCCCGGCGACGAGCGCCGCCGAGCCGAACGCGGCCGCCGCGGCACCCGCCGTCTCCGGCACGCGCCGTGTCCCGCACAGCGCGGTGCGTAAGCGCATCGCCGAGCACATGGTGCAGAGCCTGCTGCACACCGCCCCACACGTCACGAGCGTATTTGAGGCGGACATGAGTGCCGTGCTGGAGGATCGGGCGCGCCAGCGCGAGGCGTTTGCGCGCGCCGGCGTGCCGCTCACCCTGACCGCCTACTTCGTGCAGGCGGCGGTGGCGGCGCTGCGTGCGGTTCCGCAGGCCAACAGCCGCTGGACCGAGACGGCGCTGGAAATCTACGAGGCGATGAACATCGGCATCGCCACCGCGGTGGAGGGCACCGGGCTGCTTGTGCCGGTACTGCGCGATGCGCAGGCGCGCGATCTTCTGGACACCGCGCGCGGCCTGGATGATCTCGTGCAGCGCGCGCGCGCCGGCAAACTGACACCCGCAGACCTGAGGGGCGGCACCTTCACGATCTCCAACCACGGCGTGAGCGGCAGTGTGCTCGCCGCGCCGATCATCATCAACCAGCCGCAGTCGGCCATCCTTGGCGTGGGCAAGCTCGAGCGGCGCGCGGTGGTAGTGCAAGAGGGCGATCAGGAGCGCATCGCAGTGCAGCCGCGCTGTTATGTGACACTCACGGTGGATCACCGCGTGATGGACGGCCACGAGGCCAATCGCTTCCTGACAACCTTCGTGGCGAAGCTGACCGGATGGCCGGCCTAGTGGGATGCTGAGCTGCCGTGGCCGGGCAGCACAGTTGCGGGCTTGAGCCGATCGAGCGCGCGAGCGAGGATGAGCTGCGGGCGCTGCAGCTTACGCGCCTCAGGCACTGTCTCCAGCACACCTACGAGCACGTCGGCCCCTATCGCGCCAAGTGCGAGCGCGCCGGTGTGCACCCGCAGGATCTGCGCACGCTCGAGGATCTGCGGCATTTCCCGTTCACCGTCAAGGACGACCTGCGCGAGCACTACCCCTTCGGCATGCTGGCCGTGCCGCGCACCCAGGTGGTGCGCGTCCATGCCTCCAGCGGCACCACCGGCAAAGCGACCGTGGTCGCCTACACGCGCGCCGACATCGATACCTGGGCGGCGCTGGTGGCGCGTTCCATCCGCGCGGCGGGCGGCAAAAAGGGCGACGCCGTGCATGTGGCCTACGGCTACGGGCTGTTCACCGGCGGCCTTGGCGCGCACTACGGCGCGGAGTATCTCGGCTGCACGGTGATCCCCATGTCCGGCGGGCAGACCCAGAAACAGGTGCAGCTTATCTGCGACTTGCGGCCCGACATCATCATGGTCACGCCGTCCTACATGCTCGCAATCGCCGAGGAGTTCGTGCGCCAGGGCCGCGATCCGGGTGCCACATCGCTGCGCGTCGGCATTTTCGGCGCCGAACCCTGGAGCGAGGCGATGCGCACCCAGATCGAGGCGCGCATGCACATCGATGCGGTGGACATCTATGGGCTCTCGGAAGTGATGGGGCCGGGGGTTGCCAGTGAATGCGTGGAGAGCAAGGACGGCCCTGTGATCTGGGAGGATCATTTCTACCCGGAGGTCATCGACCCGGTGAGCGAGGCGGTGCTGCCCCCGGGCGCTCACGGTGAACTCGTGCTCACGACGCTCACCAAGGAGGCGCTGCCGGTGATTCGTTACCGCACGCGCGACCTGACGGCGCTGCTGCCGCCGACGGCGCGCTCCATGAGACGCATGGCGAAAATCACCGGCCGTACGGATGACATGCTGATCATCCGCGGCGTGAACGTGTTCCCGACCCAGGTCGAGGAGCTCGTGCTGCGCCTTGAAGGCCTCGCGCCGCATTACCAGCTGGAGCTGACGCGCACGGCGCACCTGGATGAGCTCGCGGTGAATGTCGAATGCCAGTCGGCCGTGGCGGGCGATCACTCCCTGCGTCAGCGCCTGGCGCAGGAGCTGCAGGGGCGTATCAAGGCGAGCATCGGCCTCTCCACCCGCGTGTGCGTCTGCGATCCAGGCTCCCTCGGGCGCGCCGCCGGCAAGGCGCAACGCGTGATCGACAAGCGTCCGCGCTGAAAAGGCGTCTACGCACGCGGCGGTCGTGCGAAACGTCTCTGCAACGCTTGCGCTGCGGGCGGTAACGGGCCCTCGAGCCGCCGCGCGCTCTCGGACAGGTGCAGTTCCGCTGCCACAACGACGGCGGCGTACAGCGCGCGGGTAAGTTCGTAGGCGCGCCGCCCCACCCAGTCCGCCGGCAGCAGCTTCAGGGGTAGCAAGGGATCCTGCAGGTGAATCTTGCGGTACTCGTGGATGAGGAGCGTGCGCACGAGAAAGGCGCGCTCGCCGCTCATGCCGCCCCGCTGGAGGATGGGTAAGAGGGGCTGGAAGCGCTCGAGGAAGCGCTGATAGCGGCGCCCGAGTTCCGCCAGATCCCATCCCTGTGCCGCCAGTCGTCGCTCGCTCGCCGCATCCACCCCCTGAACGTGCAACAGCAGTGCATCGGCAGCCCCCGGCATCTTCAGCAGCCAGCGGCGCGCCTCCCCGGGGGTCGTACCCGGATGTGCGAACACCGCCGCCGACAGCTGTCCGAAGCCGAGCCACTTGAGGCCCTCGCGCAGCTGCGCCGGGCGTCGTCCGGCGGCGGGCAGCATCAGGAGCGTCCAGCGCCCGTCCCACCCCGGCGGCGCCGGCGCGTAGATGCGCCGCGTCGCCTCCGCGAAGCGCACCGCACCGGCGCGGCTCAGGCGGTACTCGCTGCGACGGCCCGAGCGCTCGGCAGCGAGCCACCCCGCGCGCGCAAGCCGCGCGGCGGCAGTGCGCACCAGGCGCTCGCTGAGGCCGAAGGGCGCGGCCAGGCGGATGAGACTGCCGAGCGTGACGATGCCGCCGCGCGGTGCGATGGCATCGCCGAAGATCGTCACCAGGAGCGAGCCCCCGCGCAGCGGGCACTGCGCGCGAAAGTGCCGCAGCACGGCCTTCAGCGGGCCGGGAAGCGGGCCAGGGGAGGGTGGGAGCATGCCAAAATTGTGACACAGAAATAGCGCCTCTCGTGATAGTCTTGTGTCACATTCGCAAAGCAGGCGGAGCCGTTCCCATGTACACCCAGGCGCTCGACAGTCAGGGCAAGGAGCCGGTCGCGCTCCCCGCCGAGGACGCCGCGCGCAGCGCGCACTTCCAGGCGCGGGTCGATGCCGAAGAGAAGATCGAGCCCAAGGACTGGATGCCCGAGGCCTATCGTCACACGCTGATGCGGCAGATCTCCCAGCACGCCCATTCGGAGATCGTCGGCATGCTGCCCGAGGGCAACTGGATCACGCGCGCACCGAGTCTGCGGCGCAAGGCGGTACTGATCGCCAAGGTCCAGGACGAGGGTGGCCATGGCATGTATCTGTACAGCGCCGCGGAGACGCTCGGCATCTCGCGCGCGGAGATGTTTGCGCAGCTACTGTCGGGTAAGGCCAAGTATTCGAGTATTTTTAACTATCCCACGCTCACCTGGGCGGACGTGGGTGCGATCGGCTGGCTGGTCGACGGCGCGGCGATCATGAACCAGATCCCCATCTGTCGCTGCTCGTACGGGCCGTACGCCCGCGCCATGGTGCGTATCTGCAAAGAGGAGAGCTTCCACCAGCGCCAGGGCTTTGAAATCATGCTCACGCTGGCGCGTGGCAGCGGCGCGCAGCGTGCGATGGCGCAGGATGCGCTCAATCGCTGGTGGTGGCCCTCGATCATGATGTTTGGTCCGAGCGATGCGGACTCCAAGCACACCGCGCAGTCGATGCGCTGGAAGATCAAACGCTTCAGCAACGATGAGCTGCGCCAGAAATTCATCGACGTGACCGTGCCACAGGCGCACTTCCTCGGCTTGAGCATTCCCGACCCGCAGCTACGCTGGAACGAGGCGACCGAGCGCTACGACATCGGCCCCATCGACTGGAGCGAGTTCCACGCGGTGCTCAAGGGCAACGGCCCCTGCAACCGCGAGCGCCTCGAGGCACGTCGTGCGGCCTATGAGGCGGGTGAGTGGGTGCGCGAGGCTGCCGCCGCACACGCACGTAAGCAGCGGGCACGCGCCGCCGCCTAGCACGGCGCGCTCATCCTGCAAGGCGAGGCACACATGAGTAACGACTGGCCACTCTTTGAGGTCTTCATCCGCTCGCGCGCGGGCCTGGAACACAAGCACGTCGGTAGCCTGCACGCGGCGGATGCGCGCATGGCGATCGAACATGCGCGCGATGTCTACACCCGCCGCCAGGAGGGCATCAGCATCTGGGTCGTGCCCTCGGCGCAGATCATCGCCTCGGATCCGGGGGAGGCGGAGGAGCTGTTCGAGCCGGCGCGTGACAAGGTGTACCGCCATCCGACTTTCTACGACATTCCCGAGGAAGTGAAGAATCTGTGAGCAACTCCGTTACCTCTGCCGTGGCGGGCGAGCCGGTGCTTGAGGCAGCGCGCTTGCGTTACGTGCTGCGCCTCGCCGACACGAGCCTCGTGCTCGGTCAGCGGCTCGGTGCCTGGGTCGGGCACGCACCGGCGCTCGAAGAGGACCTCGGTCTTGCGAATCTCGCGCTCGACCTGATCGGCCAGGCACGCCTGCTCTTGAGTTACGCCGCCGAGCTCGAGGGGCGCGGGAGGAACGAAGATGCGCTCGCCTTCCTGCGGGAGGCGCCCGAGTTCGCCAACCTGACGCTCGCCGAGCAGCCGAACGGGGATTTCGGACACACGATCGTGCGGCAGTGGCTCATCGATTCGTGGCAGCTGCAGGTCTACCAGGGCCTCAGCGCCTCCGCAGATCCGCGCCTCGCGGCGATCGCCGCGAAGTCTGTGAAGGAGACGCGCTATCACCATCGTTTCAGCAGCGGCTGGCTGATGCGCCTCGGGGACGGCACGGACGAGAGCCATCGGCGCGTGCAAGGCTCGCTCGATGAGCTGTGGCCCTTCACGGCTGAGTTCTTTGCCGCCGATGAGGTCGATGAGCTCATGAGCCGTGCGGGCATCGCCCCGGCGCTCGCGCAGCTCGCGCCGGCGTGGTCGGCCGCCATCGATGAAGATCTGGGCGCCGCGACCCTCGAACGTCCCGCCTCTTTGCCCTATCCCTGGCACGGCAAGCGCGGCGTGCACAGCGAGCATCTTTCGCACCTGCTCGCCGAGATGCAGCACCTGCCGCGCGCCTATCCGGGCGCTCACTGGTAGGGCGCCATGGCCGCTCTGAGTGCATCATCCCCCGCCGCGCGCGCAGTCGAGCTGTGGGCGATTCTTGAGCAGGTGCCGGATCCGGAAATTCCGGTACTGAGCATCGTCGACCTCGGCATCGTGCGTCACGTGCGCGAGGATGCCGCCGGCCGGGTGCACGTTGGCCTTACGCCGACGTATTCAGGCTGTCCGGCCACCGAGGTGATCCGCGCCAGCGTACGGGCCGCGCTCGATGCCGGCGGCTTTGATGAGGCGGTGCTCGAGGAGGTGCTGTCCCCGCCCTGGACGAGCGATTGGCTGACGCCCCAGGGGCGCGAGAAGCTGAAGGCTTTCGGGATTGCCCCCCCGCGGCAGAGCGTTGCCAGTCCGCGCGCGCTACGCGCGGCGCGCACGGTGTGCTGCCCGCGCTGCGGAAGCGGTGACAGCGAACGGGTGAGCGAGTTCGGCTCGACGCCCTGCAAGGCGCACTATCGCTGTGGCGCCTGTGGCGAACCGTTCGATTACTTCAAGTGCATCTGAGATGCTGAAATTTCATACCCTCAAGGTGCGGCAGATCGCCCCCGACGCGGAGGACGCGGTGGCGCTCACCCTCGAAGTGCCGCCGGCGCTTGAGGCGCAGTACTGCGGCCAGGCGGGTCAGCACGTGGTGGTGCGCGCCGAGATCGGCGGCGAAGAGCTGCGGCGCACCTATTCGTTGGTGAACGCCCCGGGGGAGTGGCCCCTGAGAATAGTGCCGCGCGTGCATGCCCAGGGGCGCATGTCGCGGCACCTGGCCGAGCAGCTGCGTGTCGGGGAATCGCTCGAGGTGCTGCCACCGAACGGCAGTTTCTGCGCGCGCCTGCCGGTGCTCGCGGGCGCAACCTACGTCGCCTTCGCCGCCGGCTGCGGCATCACGCCGGTGCTGTCGGTGGTACGCGCGCTGCTGGCCGCTCGCGCGCGGGTGCTGCTCTTCTACGGCAATAGCGGCACGAGCCGCACCATGTGCCTTGAGGAGTTGCTCGCGCTGAAAGATCGCTACCTCGGGCAACTCGCGCTGCACTTCGTCATGAGCCGTGAGCCGCAGGAGGTCGAACTCTACAACGGGCGGCTCGATGCCAAGCGCGTGCGCGAGTTTGCGGCGCGGCTGTTCGAGCCGGCGCAGGTGCGGGAGTTCTTCCTCTGTGGCCCTGGGGACATGATCGAGACCCTGAGTGCCACCCTGCGCGCGCTCGGCGTGGAGGCAGCCGGCATCCACGCCGAGCACTTTACCTTGGCGACCACGGTCGGCGAGCCCGCGAGCCTGCCGAGCACGACGCCTGCCGCGACGGCGCGTGCCCCCGCCGCGGGCGCGGCTGAGGTAAGCATCCTCATGGACGGCCGCCGCCGTTCCTTTACGATGCGGCTCGGGGAGGAGACGATCCTCGAAGGTGCGGCACGCGCGGGCATCGAACTGCCGTTCTCCTGTCGCGCGGGCGTGTGCTCGACCTGCCGCACGAAGGTGGTGCGCGGCGAGGTCTCGATGCTGCAGAACTATGCGCTCGAGGACTGGGAACTCGAGCAGGGTTACGTGCTTGCCTGTCAGTCACACGTCAAGAGCGCGCCGCTTGAGCTGGATTACGACGAGAAGTGATCCGCGGGCGGGCGCGGGAGTGAAGATCAGTGAGCTATCAGAACATCCTCTTCGAAGTGCGCGACGGCATCGCTCGCCTCACGCTCAACCGCCCCGAGCGTCTGAACAGCTTCAACAGCGAGATGCATGCCGAGGTACGCGCCGCGCTCGCGAGCCTGCCGTCCTCGCAGGCACGCGTGCTCGTCATCAGCGGCGCGGGGCGCGGCTTCTGCGCGGGGCAGGACCTGAACGACCGCGCGGTGGCACCGGGTGCCGGGCCGCCGGATCTGGCGGCCTCTATCGAGCAGAACTACAAGCCCCTGGTGCTCAGCCTGCGCGCGCTGCCGCTACCGGTGATCGCCGCGGTCAACGGCGTGGCCGCCGGGGCCGGCGCCAATCTCGCGCTCGCCTGCGATCTCGTGATCGCGGCGCGCTCGGCGGTGTTCGTGCAGGCCTTCGCCAAGCTCGGGTTGGTGCCCGACTCCGGCGGCACCTGGATCCTGCCGCGCCTGGTGGGTACGGCGCGGGCGCTCGGGCTCGCGTTTCTCGGGGACAAGCTCGCGGCCGAGCAGGCCGCCGCCTGGGGGCTGATCTGGCGCTGCGTCGAGGACGCAGAGTTTGCCGGCGTGGTCGAGGACCTGGCGCGGCATTTTGCCGCCGCACCCACCCGCGGACTGGCACGCACCAAGCAGGCCATCTACGAGGGACTCGGCCGCGATCTGGCCGCGCAACTGGACATCGAGCGCGATTACCAGGGCGAGCTTGGGCGCTCGTCCGACTACGCGGAAGGCGTCGCCGCCTTCGCGGCCAAACGCGTGCCGCGTTTCACGGGCCGCTAGTGATGAGCGAGACGGCGGCCGACACCGAGGCGCAGCGGCTGGCGGAGCGGGCCGCCGCCGCGCTGTTCGAGCGCGACCAGGCCTCGCGGGCGCTCGGCATGCGCCTCCGCGGCGTGCGCCGCGGCTGGGCCCAGGTCGATATGCGTGTACGGCCCGACATGACGAACGGGCACGGGGTGTGCCACGGCGGCATCGTCTTCGCCCTTGGCGACAGCGCCTTCGCGTTCGCCTGTAACTCCTACAACGAAGCGACCGTCGCTGCCGCCGCGAGCATCGATTTTCTTGCGGCGGCACACGCAGGGGATGAGCTGACGGCCGAGGCGAGCGAGCTGTGGCGCACGCGGCGCAACGGGCTCTACGAGATCATCGTGTATAACCAGCGCGGGGAACGCATCGCGCTGTTTCGCGGACGCTCCTACCGTATCAACGGTCAGGTCGTCGGCACGGAGTGAGTCGCATGCAGCTGGAGAGTTTTGTCGCCGGGAGCTGGCGGGCAGGGGACGGCGGAGGCGCTGCACTGCGCGATGCCACCACCGGCGAGGTCATCGCCCACGCAAGCAGCGCCGGGCCCGATGCGCGCGCCACGCTCGAACACGCCCGCGACGTGGGCGGCCCGAATCTGCGCAAACTCACCTTTCACGAGCGTGCGCTGCAACTGAAAGCTCTGGCGAAGCTGCTGACCGATCTGAAGGCGGAGTTTTACCAGCTCTCGTACGCTACCGGGGCCACCAAGAATGATTCCTGGATCGACATCGACGGGGGCATCAGCACGCTGTTTGTGTACGCGAGCAAGGGCACGCGCGAGCTGCCCAACAGCCGCGTCTATGTGGACGGTGGCCTCGAAGCGCTGTCCAAGACGGGGACCTTCGTCGGCCAGCATATCTGCGTGCCGCTCGAGGGCGCCGCGGTCCACATCAACGCCTTCAATTTCCCGGTGTGGGGCATGCTCGAGAAGCTGGCGCCGGCACTACTCGCCGGCATGCCGGCGATCGTGAAGCCGGCGACGCAGACCTGCTACCTCGCCGAGCGCGTGTTCCGCCGCATCATCGAGTCAGGGCTCCTGCCGGAAGGGGCGGTGCAGCTGATCTGCGGCGGGGTAGGGGACCTCTTTGAGCACCTCACCTGTCAGGACGTCGTCTCGTTCACCGGTTCGGCCACCACGGCGCTCAAGCTACGCCAGCACCGGATGGTGCTGGACCATGCGGTGCGCTTCACCGCCGAAACCGACTCGCTCAATTCCGCCATTCTCGGGCCCGACGTCACGGCGGCGGCGCCGGAGTTCGATCTCTTCGTGCGCGAGGTGGTGCGCGAGATGACGGTCAAGGCCGGGCAAAAATGCACTGCGATTCGCCGGGCGCTGGTGCCCGCCGCACAGGCGGCGCAGGTGCTTGAGGCGCTGCGGGCGGCGCTCGGCAAGATCGTGGTCGGTGACCCGCGCCTGGAGCACGTGCGCATGGGCCCGGTGGCCTCCCTCGCGCAGCGTCGCGAGGTGCTCGAGCAGCTGGGTAAGCTGCGGCGCGAGGCAGAGGTCGTCTACGGCGACGACACAAAGGCGCAGCCCGTTGGGGCGGACGCCGAGCGCGGGGCGTTCGTGGCACCGACGCTGCTTTACTGTCGCGATGCCGCCAAAGCGCGGGCGGTGCACGCCGTGGAGGCCTTTGGACCCGTGTGCACGCTCGTGCCCTATGCGTCGGCCGAGGAGGCGATTGCTCTGGCGCGGCGCGGGGGCGGCAGTCTTGCGGGCTCGATATTCAGCGCCGACGATACGCTCGCGGCGCAGCTGGTGCTCGGGCTGGCGCCCTATCATGGGCGCATCGTGGTGATCAATCGTCACTGCGCCAAGGAGTCCACCGGTCACGGTTCGCCCCTGCCGCACTTAGTGCACGGAGGCCCCGGGCGTGCCGGAGGGGGCGAGGAGCTGGGCGGTGTACGCGGCGTCATGCACTACATGCAGCGCACCGCCGTGCAGGGCAGCCCCGATCTGATCACCGCGGTAACGGCCCGCTGGACCAGAGGTGCACGCGAGCTTGATCCGGGGATACATCCGTTCCGCAAGCCCTTTGGTGCGCTCGCCATCGGCGACACGCTCCACTCCGGCGAGCGCGAGGTGACGGTCGAGGACATCGAGCGCTTCGCGGCACTCTCGGGCGATCGGTTTTACGCTCACATGGATGAAGCGCAGGCAGCGCGCAATCCGCTCTTCGGTGGCCGTGTCGCCCACGGTTACTTCCTGGTCTCCGCCGCCGCGGGTTTGTTCGTTGATCCGCCTTACGGACCGGTGCTCGCGAACTACGGCATTGACGGGCTCCGATTCATTAAACCGGTAAAGCCCAGGGACCGGATCAAGGTGCGTCTCACCTGCAAGGAAAAATCCCTGCGCGCTGCTTCCGGCTACGGTGAGGTGCGCTGGGATACGGCGATCACGAATCAGCACGGCGAGGTGGTCGCCAGCTACGACGTGCTTACCATGGTGAGCGAGCAGGCCGTGCCGGATGCTGCGGGCGGGAGTCGCGAGAACCCGAAAGCGGCCCACTCGTGAACGTCGAGCGACCCAGTCGCCGGCCCGAAAGCCGAAAACACGGCGATGTTCGCGACGAAAGGGACTCGGCGCGCCTCGGTGGCTGAAGTCCGGTTCGTCGCGCATGGAGCTCACGAGCCAGACGTTCTTCGCAACCTCATCTGATGCCCGCGTTCTGTCGGGAGTAGGAGATGAATCCTGGGCCGTGCCGATGCTCGAGCAGCTTCAGTGCCGTCCGTAGAAGCCTAACACCCACGACATACGCTGAACACGCCGCTCTGGACAGCCACTCGCGATTCGCCCGCAGTGCTCTTATGTGGCCTGGCCTGGTGGCTCGTGCTCGCGATGAAACCGATGGATCGTCCACAGGTAACTCTCCATCAACGAGTCCTTGCCGAGCTCGGCGAGAATCTCGAGGCGGCGGCTCGCGGCAAACGTCCGCGCCAGCTGCGAGCGCGCCCGGGAGAAGTGTTTCAGTTGATTGCGGTACTGCCACAGCAACTCGCGGTTTGCCATCTTGTTCTGGTGCAGCTCCCAGGATGCGAGCGTGACAGCCGCCAACCCGATCACGAACGTCAGTGCATTTTCGAGCGATATTCCAAGGATGATTCGATCGTCGGACCTGCCGAGCAACAACAGGCTGAGGATCATCAAAATAATGACGGCAAACAGGGCGCGCTTCAGCCACTTCGTGCGCATCCCGCTGCGATGCAGTTGGGCTACTTTTCTGTCGAAATATCGCCTCTGATTCTCGATCCAGACTAGATAGAATGCATCTTCCAGTTTCGCGCCGCGTTTGGGGTAGGCGCCTGTCGTAGGAGATTCAAGCGAGATCAGAACGTGAGCGATCCAGCCGAAACCGTGGAAGCGGTTCACGCCTGAGAGCGCGAGCATCTCCTCGGCGTCCACGAGGTGCTCACCTCTGGCCAGCCTCAGGTAGAACTTCACGCGCAGCGTCTCCGCGAGTGCCCGACACATCAAGTGCTTGGCGAACCAATGGCGCTCGTGCAATAAACGGTACAAACCGGCGCCCGAAGTCAGGATCAGCAGGTACAAGAACAACAACACGCGCGTACCGAAGAATTTCTCGTACGCGAGATAGGCGAGGCCCATCGAAAAGGCAACGAGGTTGAAGAAGGTGAACAGGTAGTCGGAGCGCCTCTGGAAGTGGATGGCGAGCGCGTCGGCCTTGCCGTACTGCGCATCAATCCGCTCAAGCGTCGGACGGTCGCGAGCGCTCACCTCTAGCGTCGCCCCCAGGCCGCTCATGAGGCAGTCCGGCGAGACATGGCTGCGCCAATGCTTAGTGAGGCGCTGATACTCGCGGTTATAGGCATTCAGCGACTGCAGTTGGACTTGGAGCCGGTGGGGCATCGTGGGCAATCGCAGCAGGACGTTATCGCTAAGCCCTGCGAGAAAGCAGGGCGAACCGTTGTCCGCGGGCGGGCCTGCGCGCGCACGGGCGGCCGGGATCCAATAGACGAGGCGGGTCGGCAGGTCGTGATCGGCGGGTGCATCCGTGAATTGCAGCCGAGCGTCATTCTTGTTGCCGTCTGTGCGTACCCGAAGATAGCGCAGCACCGTGTCCGCAGTGCCGCCGGGCAGGAGCGATGACTCCCCGTCCCACAGCGCGATCAGCAGACTGCATCCGCGCGTGAGGGTCTGCGTGAGCGCCGCGTAGCGCGAGTCCCGGCGCGAGATGTCCGCGGGTGTCGGGCTTTCAATGGCCCGGGCACGCAGCGGGAGGGCGAAGGTGTGGACCGCCGGGTGCACCAGCAATGTCTTGAGCAACGCCAACGAGTCCGGATCGAAGTCTGCTGCGTACTGATCGAGCCGCATGGGCAGCATGGCATCCACGCCGAACCCGAGCGCGAGGGCGGTTTGCACTACCAGCAGATCGGCGCCGGTGGCCATGCCCGCCATGATGCGGAACTCAGAGTCCGGAAGGTGCTCTTTCAGTCTCTTCAGGATCTCCTCGAGCGCAAGGCGCAAATGTTGCAGCGTCTTCGGGTGCAGGTCCCGGTGCCCCGAAACGCCGACGATGAACGGCGAGATTCTGTAGTCGGTGTGGTCGCCCAAGCGTTGCGTCACCGGTGAGATCAGGAGCGCATCACCGATGCATTGTGCCGCCTGCCGGCGCGCCGGACAACGCCATCCCCGACACTCGGCACCGGTCACTTTCGTACACTCGAGGAGGTCGCTCTTGAGCGTGCGGTGGGCGCATATCGCCTTGGAGCGCTCCACGCACAGGGCCATCCCCAGCCGCAGTCACCGCGACGCGATGTGAGGCAGCTGGGCGGGCCCGACGTGACGCAGCGCCGCATGCGCAGCTCACACGCATGCGGAATCTAGCTCAAGCGATCGGGCGTCTGAGGGGAGCGAGCACAGCCTCGTGGAGCGCAAAGGGGGCTCATGCATGCATCGAGTGCTCAATCGAGCATTGCGACTCTTGTGAGTCCGCTTTCGCTTGAGGGTCCATTGATTTAGAGTCAGGCGGCGGCATCCCAACACGGATGCTGCGGCGCCCGTCGCGCCCCAGACACGGGAGAACTCGCGTGGACCTGATCAAGTATCGGGCATTCATAACGTACAGCCACCAGGACGCGCGTTGGGGTAGCTGGCTGCACAAATCCCTCGAATCGTACCGGCCACCGAAGAAGCTGGTGGGTACGACAACCGCTCGTGGCGTAATTCCAAAACGTCTCTCACCGGTGTTTCGTGACCGCGAGGAGTTGGCCAGTGCCACTGATCTCAGCGTGGCGATCAATGATGCACTGCAGGGGTCGGCTTGCCAGATCATTATCTGCTCGCCTCGGGCGGCCAAGTCGCGCTGGGTCAACGAGGAAATCCTCGCCTTCAAGCGCCTCGGCCGCGAGGACCGCATCTTCTGCCTGATCGTCGACGGGGAGCCGAATGCCTCCGAGTTGCCCGGACGTGAGCAGGAGGAGTGCTTCCCGCCGGCGTTGCGTTTTCGCCTCGGTCCTGATGGCAACCTGAGCGAAACGCGTACGGAGCCGATCGCCGCCGATGCGCGCACCGGCAAGGACGGCAAGACTAGCGCCAAGCTTAAGCTGATCGCGGGGATGCTCGGCGTCGGTTTCGATTTACTGCGCCGACGCGAGCAACAGCGCTTCAATCGGCGCTTGTTCATAACCGCCTGCGCCGCCTTGAGCGGCATGGTGTTGACCAGCGGCCTTGCCGCCTACGCCTTGATCCAGCGCGCCGCAGCGCAGAGGCACGCGGCGCGCGCGCTGGCAGAAGCCCAGACCGCCGAGCAGACAGCGAAGTTCCTCGTCGATCTGTTCAAGATCTCGGATCCGAGCGAGGCGCGCGGTAACTCGGTGACCGCGCGCGAGATGCTCGACAAAGGCGCAGCGCGTGTCGATCAGGAGCTTGCCAACCAACCGGCAATCCAGGCGACGCTGATGGATACTTTGGGTAGCTCTTACCTGGGGCTCGGCCTGTACGAGCAGGCACGGCCGCTGCTCGATCGGGCGGTGAGGACGCGGCGCAGTCTGAACCTCGAGGATCCTCTGCTGCTGTCCGATTCATTGAGCCATCTTGGCGATCTGTTGACCCGCCAGGCACAGCTCGACGCCGCCGAACAGGCTTACCGTGAGGCGATGCGGATCGAGTCGTCGCGGCCGAAGGATGCGGCCGCGCGGATGCAGCTCGCCAATGCGCTGTACGGTTTTGGTGTGCTACAGGCGCGGCAAGGTCATTACGCCGATGCGCAGAAAAACCTGCGTGATGCGCTCGGCCGGCAGCAGGCGCTCTATGGAGCCGTGCACCCCGACATTGCGCGCACGCTCAAGGACTTGGCGCAGGCGGTCGCCGACGGTGGCGATCCAAACGCCGCGCTTCCGCTCATGCAAAGCGCCGTGGCTATGCAGAGACAGCTGCGCGGCAAGGAGCCGCACCCGGACCTTGCCGAGGCGATCAGTGATCTGGCGCTGCTGCAGGAGGGCCTCGGCAATTACGACGCGTCCAAAGAGTTGTTTCTGGAGTCGCTCGCGATGAAGCGACGCCTCTTCGGCGAGCAGCACCCGGAGATCGCGAACGCGCTTGAGAACCTCGCCAACGTCTTGGAGGACAAGGGTGATCTCGAGCACGCCGAGCCGCTCTACGGGCAGGCGCTCGCGATGTGGCGGGCACTGCTCGGCGAAACGCATCCCGAGGTTGCGATGGCGTTGCACAACCTCGCCTCCCTGCAATACGACCGCGGTAAGACACAGGAGGCGCTCGTGAGCCAACGGCAGTCGCTGGTGATCTTCCGCAAGGTATATCCGCATGACCATCCGACGGTCGCCTTGGTGCTGAACCAGATTGGCTTCTGGCTGACCCTGGCGGGCGAGTACGGCGAGGCGGATCGCGACATTCATGAGGCGCTGGCGATGCGCCGTCGGTTGCTGGGTGACCAGCATCCGAGCGTTGCCTCAAGTCAGATCGTCCTCGCGACTCTGCAGGTCGCCCAGCAGCACTACCCGGAGGCGCTGGAGACCGCGGGCAGTGCCGTCGCGATCTACACGGCGGCGTTGTCCGCCACTCATTGGCGCACTGCGGCTGCGATGAGTGCGCAAGGGGCTGCGCTCACCGGCCTCGGCCGTTACCCCGAGGCGGAGCCGTTGCTCGCGCGCAGCGAGGAGATACTGAGCAAGGACGGCGGCGCGCCGCCGGTGTTTCGGACGCTCAACGAGCGCTACCTGGACACGCTACACCGGCGCGAGCGACCCGCGCGCCCCGCAAAACTCGCCGCATCCGTGGCGGCTGGCGAATAAAGGCGAGGCGAATTCACTCCGCCGCACAGCAACATTGAACTCAAGAGCGCACTGCACAACGACATAATGTTGAGCACGCGTTGTACTTCGGTGACGCCGCTGGCATTTGCTACCGGAGTGGCGTAGAAGACGCTGATGCCGGGTGTTGTAATGTACCGTGGCAGCCCGGGATTAAAAAGACGAACGTAAGCCGGGGGTCCTATGCGACCACCGCCTCTGTGCGGTCTTCAAAAAAATACGGAAGCGGGGAAGTCATGCCATACCATAGCGTGAGCCGGTTGCTCTCCGGTGCAGCGTTGCTGTGCGTCTTCTCGGGCGCAAACGCGGACCAGTTGCTCGTCACGGCCGCAAATGCAGAGGGCAATTCCGTCTATGACCTGAATTTGAGTCCGAGCGCTGCGGTGCCGCCTACGCCGGTCATCTCCGGCACGATCACGCCGATCAATACGGCCCTGGACGCCGCCGCGCACGGCACGTTCGATGCGCTCGTTTGGGTGTCCAACGCCTACTGTAAGACGCTGGATCTGCTTGTGGCCGACGCGACGAAGGGCCAGATCGTGCGTTACTCGGGCGCGACGAGCCTCGTGGCGCCGAATTGTTACGCCCCCGCCAACGGCACCCCGGCCGTGAGCGCTGCGGCACAAGTCATCTTTCAGTGGACCAAGCCGGGCTCCGGCCCCGCGCAACCGAACGGTCTGTCGGTGGATGCCAACGGTAATCTGTTCGTTATTTCCTCCACCAGTTTGAAGGATTTCAAACCGTCGGTCTGGGTGCTGCCTTTCAATCAGTCGGCCAACCAGTACTGCAGTCAGCCAGCCGGGCTTTACTGCGCCCCGGTCCTCATCGACAACACATTCAGCCACGTACTCACTCTCTTTCTTGGCGAAACCCTGGTGGCCAGTACGACGACGCCGCTGTGGAACGCGGGCGACCTGCTCGTGCTCGTGGGCGATAGCTTCAACGCGCGCCTCATCGTGTATTCACAGGGCAAGCTCTACGGCGGCAACGGCGTGCTAGCTACGGGTGCGCTGCCACTGAACGGTCCGTCTTCGGTGGCGATTCCCTGGGCGAAGTTCCTGCAGCTCCTCGCAGCACCCTTTGGCATGGATGTGTGGCCGGCGGATGCGACGCACGGCACCAGCGTGCTGTTCACGACCATCGACGGACGCATTTTGCGTTTCGACACGAGCAAATCCGCCTTTGTCAGCAATTTCGCGAGTGGTCTGGGGCTTGGACTGCAGAAGCTCAAGGTCGGCACCTACGCGAATACCCCGTACGCCTTCGTGGCCCAGCTCGGGGGTAAGAACACGGGGAAGATTCTGGCGTTCGCCGCCCCGCCGGCGAGCGGGACCAACTCGCCCCTGGCCGTGGTAAGCAGTGGCGTGATGGAGCCGGTCGGTCTGGCGCTCTCGAACTCCGGATCAGTGTCGGTGCCCACAGTTCCGACCGGCACCCCCTGCGCGCCCCCCAACGCCCCGTGTGTGTTCGACCCCCTGGGGGCTGAGCTGACGACCACCCTCGTGGCTTTCCCCGGGGACAATCTGACGGGCACCGTGACCGAGCAAAGCTGCAGCGTAGCGTCGGATCCGCGCGTCTCGACCAGTGACGGCTGGTCCTGCAGCGGCGCAAACTTACCCATTGGCGCGGGCACGAGCTTCTGCGCGACCTTGCCGGCGGCCATCATCCCAGGTTCAGTCTGCGGCCATTCGGGTCCGAGCGGGTCCGGGTTCGCGGTGGTGGAAGCCACCGCGACCGGCATCGACCCGAATGACAACAACAGTTTCCTCACGACCACGGCCAACGCAGACGCGGTGTTGCCGGGCCCGACGAACCTGGAATGTGCGACTTTCGCGACCACAGGACAAATTCCGCTGGTCGCTTGGGGCACGCGCTCGGATCTCACCACCGTCGAGGGAACCATCCCCGAAGACACCACACTCGGCGCGGGTGCTTTAACGGAATTGACCGGTTCCTGCGATCCGAGCACCACCGGTTCGCGCGGCGTCTCGATCTATGCGTTCGGCCTCGCGCTGAACGTGGGACAGGGGGGGATCACCGGTTTCGTCGACACCAAATATGCCAATCTGCTGAGTACAGTCAATTCGGCGAGCATCTCCAACGCACAGCCCGCAGCCGTGCAGAGCACGCTCGTAAACTTCATCACCGCGAGCCAAAGCGATTTCGATACGGGTAACAACAACTGCGCCCTGAATGAGCTCGCGCAGGCCGATTCCTTCGTGCGCGCGAACCTGACCGCCTTCAGTAGCAACCTCGTGACCACGCAGGCCGGCGGCGGCAACCCCAACCCGGCCGGGGACGTCGACGGGCGGCTCGCCAACCTGTACCTGACGATCAACACGGACGCGGCCGGAAATCCGCCCAACCCGACCTGGCCGGTGCCCGCGACCAGCGTGCCGGCGTGCGCGGCGGCGGGTACGCTCTTTGATAATACCGCGGGAGGAGTGAACGGTGGCGTTGAGTCTTTCGGTTGGGTGGATCCAAACGACAACGAAACACTCGGCTTCTTGCTGACGGCAACGGGCTCGGGATACCTGGCGTCGATCACCGCGCCCATGGGTTACATCCCTGGATCGAGCACGGGCGTTTCGCTTACCGTGTACGCAAACAACGGCGGCGCGCCCGGCGCAGTGCTCGATACGCTGAGCGCCACGGTTGGTGCCTTTGGCTTCGGTCTCGTAAATGCCAACGTCACGTTTTCTTCGACGGAGTGTCCGTTACTCACCAGCGGCCAGTCCTACTGGGTCATCGCATCAGGATTGCCGAGCGGGCCTGCCGATGAGCTCGGTTGGAACGTCTCAAGCGTGCTGGCCGCACCAGGAAACCGCTATGCGACTGACAACGGGGAGGTCATAAATGTGGGTGGCGGCGCGGAGGGCGCATTGACGCTAACGGGCACGGCGACGTCATCCTGCGTGATTCTTGAATAGCGGACTCGTCTTCTTCACACGGGTAGCGTGTGATGGCGCGTCCTGCCGAAGGGGGAGTGGCACCCCTCGGCGGTGACGGTGGTGGAGCGCATCGCCCGACGCGGGCGGTGACCCTATGCAATTCCACGGGGTCCGATCTGCCGTGCTGCGTCACATAAGTGCCGGCGCCGTTAGCGGCTGAGCAGAGTCAGCTCCCAGATGTCCAGTTCCACCCGTCGCTGGGACCTGTGGTAACGTCATCGCGCTTGTGGGGAGGGAGGTCCGCGCGAAGGTGTGGCACGCCTGCAAGCCGAGGCGTCTGTGACCAACGGATCCGGAACCGGGGGGCGGCAATGAAACGCTACTGGGCGATCACGGTCTTGCTGGTAGTTTTGTTCTCCGCGTCGACAAAGGCCGCTGACAAAACGCAGGGCGTCGGAACGATTGGCACGGGCACTTTCTCCTGTGAGAAGTTCAGCAAGTACGATGCCGCGCCGAACAATGCGCGGCAAATGGACCTGGTGGTGCAGTGGGCCTGGGGCTACATGAGCGCGTATAACACCCGCGCCGCGTTCGCGGCCGCGTACCAAGAGGACGACGCTCCAAACCCGATTTCACCACCCGATGCAGCTTCGACCCTGCAGTTCATCCGGAAGCACTGTGAGAAAAATCCTCAGAGCAACGTGACCAACGCAACGCTCGAACTCATAGGCACCCTGGGCGGGGTCGTTACCAGTTCCGTCAATCTCGCGCAGAAATAACAAGACAAGCTCAGGCGGCGCGTCCGCAGCCTCCGGGAGCGACGGCAGCACGCCGGAGCGTTGCTGAGGGTTCGTGCCGTTTATGCTGACAGACCGTACAAGCGTCGCCTGTTGGGTCAGGCGTGGACGGCAAGCTGCGGCGCCGCCGCGTCGCCTGCGCCGACACATCTGCCCATCCGCAAACCCCGCTGGACGAGAAACCTGAGGATCTGAGCCGCGCGGCTCAAGTGCCAGTGCAGACCGCGTCGCTGTCCCAGGTCGCCCACACGAGCGCCGTCGCGCAACAGCGGTTGTGGCGACTCTCAGATCGGGTAGAGGGCGGGACTATCCCGCCGCTCTATTCCGACACCACGGATCCCGCTGTCGCCCCCCGAGCAAACGCTTCTGTCGCGCTTGCCCAGCGCGCTCGATTAGCCGCCGGGCTTCTTGGCCGCCGCCGCCAGCATTTCGTTCACCCGGACCATGGCTTTAGCGGTTGCTGTCTTCTCGCAGTCCGTATCGTTCTGCGTCGAATCCGGATACTGGCGAATGAGCTCTTTGCAGGCCGCCCGGGCGGCGTCAGCCACGCGCTTTTGCAGCTCCATGGCACCGGCATGTGATGCGAGATCAAGGTCCTTCGCGCTCACGCCATAGCTCAGTGAAACATCCACGATCGGTATACCGGTCGCAGTTCTGCCTACCGTCTTGCTCACGACTCGCGACGCTTGGACCGTGACTTCCCCCATGTCATCGGCGACTACAACAGTGCCGATCGCAGTGGCCGCAAGCAACCCGATCGCGCCTCTGATCAGTATCCTCATCATGACTTCGTCCCTCCACCTTTGATTAATTATGTGTTTGCGGTGAGGTCCTTCAACCCGCGCTCAAGGATGCTCTTCTTCGGGCGAATCGTCGAGAGCCGAAGCGGATCGGCCTTCGGGTCGCGCGCCTGCAGTCCTGCGGGGCTCGATCCGAAGCGCCGCGGGCGCGGCGGTTGAGAACGCCGCGCCGCCGCACGAGCGATTCGCTCGCTTCTCATGAAATCCGCGGCGCAACATTTCCAACATGGCTTGATACTCGTGAGAGTCGCCTTATCATTTTATCCCTTCAGGTTGCAGAACCGTGTTGAGAAGTCCTTGATTTCATTGGCCGGGCTGCCGCAGCCTGTTGGCGCGAGCCGGTGGCCGCCAGCGCGAGCGCACGTGCATAGAACTCATTGGGCGCCGACGGGACCTCGTCGCTTTCCTCCCGCGCGGCCATGCGCGGCCAGTAGCGCGCGATCCCGCGTTGCAGGTAGTTATTGAGGGCCGAGCGCATCGCGCTGCCTTCCGGAGCCGGTCCCGCGGCCAGCCGGAAAACTGTGGCGGCGGGCGATCGGTTTTACGCTCACATGGATGAAGCGCCAGACGGCGCGCAATCCGCGCTTCTGCGGCCGCGTGGCCCAGGGTTACTTCCCGGTCTCCGCCGCCGCGGGCCTGTACGTCGATCCGCCTTGCGGGCCGGTGCTCGCGAACTAGGGAATCGACGGACTCAGGTTCACCAAACCGGTCAAGCCTGGCGACCGGATCAAGGTGCGTCTCACCCTGTGAGGAAAGGCCCTGCGCTCCGGTGCCGGGTATGGTGAGGTGCGCTGGGATACCGCGATCACGAACGAAGTGCCAACCATGGTGAGCGGATGCGTCAAACTAGCGTTGAAGAAATCCCGGAGCCGCCATTCCAGAACGATCGCTCCTGGATCCATAGCCGGCATACGTGACCGCCGTCGTCGGCCGGTTTCAGTTGCTGCGCGCGTCGATGCACTAGACGTCGCGAGCTTCAGCACGGCAAGTTCGTTGGCGAGTTCGCGACGCCGAGATGCAGGCCGTGCGGGCCCGCCTACGGCGGTCAACCAAGCCGCAACTGTCACCGGGGAGTGGCTCGTTGCTATGATCGACGCCGTCGAACAACCGGTTGCGGCGGATGGCGCCGCGCGCCTCCGCTAAACCGGAGCGATAAGCCGAAGAAGACACACTACGTCTCACCACGACCCGACCTCGGAGGTTCTAATGAAGCGAGTCACTGGCATTGGCGGCATCTTCTTCAAAGCCAAAGACGCTCCGGCACTACAGGCTTGGTACAAACAACATCTCGGAATCGATGTCCAAGAATGGGGTGGCACAGCGTTCACTTGGACCGACGGTGAAGGTAGGCCTGTGGGCGGAACAACCGTCTGGTCCATTGGTTCGGCGCAAGGCGACCACTTTGCGCCCAGCACCGCGACCTTCATGGTCAATTATCGCGTGGAGGATCTCCACGCACTGGTCAAAGCTTTGCGCGAAGAGGGCTGCAACGTACTTGAGAAGATTGACGAGTCCGAGTATGGAAAGTTTGCTTGGGTCATTGATCCGGAAGGGAACAAGGTAGAACTCTGGCAACCGCCGGCCGGCCAATGACAAAGGCCGCCAGACGCACACGAATCTGCGGTTTCGTAGATTCAACGAGTAAGTACCCCGCGATAGTAGTTGTTAATTTTTGAGTGAATACAGACTGACGCGCCCAAAAACGCGGCCATTCGCGCCCCGGTGGCTCAGCCGCGCTTCTCAAACCAAAGTTCACTCCGACGTTGATGTGCGCGTGTGACCGTTTTCTCGTCCAGTTCGTGCTGAACAACATGCTGGCACGAGATGTCCCTGGAGTGCCCAGAGGGGAGCGGGCAGCCTAAGGTGTCCTCGTTTGCCCCCTGTTTGGGGGATATATCGAGCTGGCGCGCCCCTGTCAGATTTTGCTCCGCTCTGCACAACGGGGGCCTATGTTGATTAGATCGCTATTTTCCGCGAATCCTGCGCGCATAGAACGGTTGGACGGGCTGCCAACAGGCGATGAGTTGTTCATTTTCCTGCTCGAGGAACCGAGTCGTCCGGAGGCGGGCTAACGGTCACCGAAATGGAGCCACTCTTTATGCGGTATTCCGATTACAAATGTTTCCGGTTCGGGATTGATTCTGGAGTTGCATTCGTCAGCATCGATCACCCGCCGATAAATCTTCTTGATGACGTTCTGTCACAGGAATTCGACAAACTCGGCAGGGAGCTCGAGGCCGATGAGAGCATCCGGGTTGTTGGCTTGCAGAGCGCGCTTCCTGATTTCTTTATAGCCCACTCTGGTTTGGGCCGGGTTGGAGCCGCTTCCAAAATGGTATCGCGAACGCGCAGCTTTCGTCTTACGCAGACCATCGGCGAGCGGTTCAGGAACATGCCCAAGGTAAGCATTGCCAAAATCGAGGGACGGGCGCGGGGCGGAGGCAGCGAGATCGCGCTGGCCATGGACATGTGTTTTGCCGCCGTTGGCAAAGCGATCTTCGGCCATCCAGAGGTGGCGGTTGGGCTTGTTCCGGGCGGCGGCGGTACGCAAAGACTGCCGCGGCTCCTCGGGCGGGGACGTGCCTTGGAGGTGCTCCTGGGTTGCAACGATCTCTCGGCAGTGCTGGCAGAGCGTTACGGCTATATCAATCGAGCGTTGCCAGCGGACGAGCTGACGCCTTTTGTCGAGAAACTGGCTCATCGGATCGCCTCATTTCCTGCGCATGCCATCGCTCACGCCAAGGCAGCCGTGGATAGCGGAGCATTTAGTTCCATGGCAGAGGGGCTTCTGGTGGAAGCGCATGAGTCCGACTTGAGTGTCGCTAGCGAGGTGACGCAAGCACGCGTGACGGAAGCATTGAAGGCCGGCGCCGAAACGTATGCAGGCGAGCTGGAAATGGATTATTTATCGAGGCTCTCCCCGACAAGATAACCCCGTTGTGGACCTCCCCAAATTGATTACCCTGACTGTGCGTGCGACACACTAGAACACGCCCGACCAGGGGTCACGAGTGAAAAGGCGGGTAGCGATATGCCACCACGAGTACCTAGTTCGAGACGATAGGCCCTAAGGACATATCTTTGAGTGAATGACGGGCTCCCGGCACAGATAACGTTGTGATCGAGGTCCGGTTTTGCCGGCAATTCTGACCCGAAGGCGTCGTTCACCGACGTCCGCTTCCGGGTGCATCAATCTTCGTAAGACCCGCGTTCGAAAGCGGTAGACTTTCGAGCGCTGGGCGGCGGCCTCGCTTCGGATCGCGCCGCGCATCAGCAGCCAGGCGGATGCGCATATGAGCACCAGTGCCGACGCAATGCCACCACGAGCAAAAACGACGGGTGTCGTCTATTTGCTCTACTTTCTGACTGCAGTATCCGACGAGGCCTTCGTTGGCCGGGGCCGGGTTCTTTTATTTGACGCTGTCAACCTCATCGCGTGCGCGCTCTACATCGCGGTGACTTTGCTCTTCTATTACATGTTTAGGCCGGTGAACAGGAGCCTCTCTCTGCTCGCGGCGATTTTCAGCCTTGTGGGATGCGCTAATGATGTTCTTACGGTCTTTAAGCTCGCTCCCTACAAAATCAGCAGCCTGGCATTCTTCGGGCCTTATTGTTTCCTTCTTGGCTACCTCATCTTCAGGTCGACCTTCCTGCCGCGAACTCTAGGCGTGCTGATGGCGCTAGCCGGTGTGGGTTGGTTGATCGTTCTTTCCCCGCTCGCAACCCAGTTGTCCACGTACTTCACGATCCTTGGCTTCCTCGCGGAAGCCTCGCTCATGCTGTGGCTCATCGCGAAAGGAGTGGACATTCCGCGATGGAAGGGGCGGGCTAGCGCAGCATGAAAGCCGTCGTCGTCCATCGACGCAGCGGCGCGGTTACGCCGCTGTCAGGAACCGATCTGATCCGCCTGCACTGAATTTGATAGCCGGCATAAGGGGAATGCGTATGCGCGAAGCAGTAACCATGGAATGGATTGTAGGCGCGTCGCCGCGTCTCAAGGCGCGGATCGCCGGTGCCCTCTATCTCCTCAGCTTCCTGACGGCAGCCTTCGCTGAGCTCTTTGCTCGCGGCAGGTTAAATCTTGCAGGAGGCCTCATCGCGGTCCTGGGTATGGTCGTTGTGACGCTGCTCCTCTATGACATCTTCAAACCGGTGAACCGCAGCCTCTCTTTGCTCGCGGCGTTCTTCGGCCTCGTGGGGCTCACCTTCGAGGCGCTTCGATTGCAACCTCGGGGTGTGGACGTCGCCATAGTGTTCGCCGGATTCTATTGCCTCCTGATCGGCTATCTCATTTTCAGGGCGACCTTCCTGCCGCGAGCTCTCGGCGCGCTGATGACATTAGCCGGTCTGGCCTGGCTGACCTGGCTGTCAAACCCGCTTGTGAAGTATCTGTCCCCCTACAATCTTGCCGGCGGCGCGCTCGCGGAGCTATCGGTGTTCCTGTGGCTCCTCGTGATGGGTCTAAACGTTCAGAGGTGGAACCAGCTGGCAGCTACGCAGCGCGTGAGTCCGCCCTAGCTGTCCCCGCAGCCGGCGCTTTGCGGCGCGCATTTCAGTTTCGTGCGCTACAGTTTTTGGGCCGGGAGCCGGAGTGCGCGGCGCGGCCTTGCTCAGCTAGTGCCGATCCTTTGGGATGCCCCGCGATCTGGGCCGCGCACGCCGCCACGACTAACGCGGCCTGCCCGCACTGTGAGCAGCGCAGCCGCGGTGCCAGTGGGGTCTGTTACGTGGTTACGAAGTCGAGCTTATGGCAGGCAGGGCACTTAACGAACCGCGGAAGTTCAAGCTCGAACCACGAGCGACCGCACTCGCAGCGCATCTTGTAGACGTGCTGCACGGTGACCGTACCCCACTTCTCTTCGTGGACTTCTATCCCGCTGGCGGTTGCGCCGGGCGGTGGCGCGCCGCTTAGGCCTGCTCGTCGGCCGAGTGGCGGGAACTTGCCAACGTGGATGCTCCGTTCCTTCGCGACTGGCTTCATGACCGAGTCCCTCCTTACGTCGTCAGCCGGCGCCGGCAGGAAGAGGCAGCAGATCCGACTACTCAGCGACCATAGTCTGCCCGGGAGCGAGTGCTCCGTACGGCACCGTACATAAGTCGCGTGCCCGGCATGTCGTAAAACGCTAAATTGTGACGACCGTCACAGCCTGAATCGACGCCGGGCGGACCCAGCGGGCGAGCTTCGCCCAGCAGTAAGCATCAAAGATGGCCTCAATGGCGGGGCTTCAGCCGCGACCGAAGTCCTGCAGCACCCTTTGCAGCGGCCGGCTGTCGATGTGCACCGGTCCGGTGAATGGGTGGTCGATCGACACGATCACAAACAAGCCCATAAACACGATGACCGACAGAATCCCGGTCATCAGTACCTGGGCTCGCAGGTTACGGGTGCCGAAGAAGAACGTGAAGGCGACCGTCAGGATCGCGCCGAAGATCAGCACTACCCACAGCGTCCCCGGCATGATGCCGGTCGCGAGGTGCAGCCGGCTGCGCCGCGCCTGGGTGATGTCATCCAGCTGGTTGAACATTTCCACCAGCACCGCCTGTTGGCGCGAGCCGGTGGCCGCCAGCGCGAGCGTGCGTACATAGAGCTCATTGAGTGCCGCGGTGACCTCGCCGCTTTCCTCCTCCGCGGCCATCCGCGGCCAGTCGCGCGCGATCGCGAGCTGCAGGTAGTTATCGAGGGCGGAGCGCATCGCGCTGCCTTCTGGATCCGGTCCCGCGGCCAGCCGGTAAAGCGTGGCCGCGGCCCCGGCTTCGTTGACTACCGTGGTTTCCGCCTCGCTGAATCTCTGCCACACGACGATGACGGCGAAGGCCAGCATGACTGCATAAATGACCCCAACCGTCGCAAACTTGAAGCCGGCGATGTCGTTGTTGGTCGTCAGGCGCTCGAAGCCGATGCGGCGGCGGATCAGGATCGGTCCTGACATGGCGGCCAGTGTCGGCAGGATTACGAGCAGGAAGCCGCCGAGCCATAACGGACATCCGGACAGGAAGAGTGACACCTGATGTTTCCTTCAGCGCCCCGTTGCACGGGTAGGCAACTTTAGGGGCACCGCGCGCGCCAGGCAAACCGCGCGCGCGGGCGCGCGACCTCAGTTGCCCCCTTGAGGTGCGAGGCGGAACGCATGGCCGCGGGTCGAGACCGCCTTGAAGAGTGTCCAGGCTGCATCCCCCGGGCGCAGACGCAGCGCGCTGAGGGCGTTGTCGGTGATGCGTGCGAGCACTGCCGCGCCGCCGCCGACGTCCATGGTGACGAGCGCGCCCCACTCGTCCTTGGTAATCGTTGTCACCGTGCCCGCGAGCGCGTTGCGTACGCTCAGGCCCTGCACCGGCTGGATCGCCAGGATGACGTCGCGGGCGAGCACCTGCAGGCGGACACGGGTGCCCAGCGGCACACCCTGCAGACTCACCTGCAGCGTGCCGGTACCGATGGCCAGCTCGGCGCTGCCATTGGCGGGGTCAAGGCGCTTGACGACGCCGTCGAGCACCGCACCTACCAGATCCGGGCCGACCACGCGCTGCAGCTCCGGCCGCAGGCTCATCGCGCTGACCGAGCCCTCGGCCACCACACGCCCGGCCTCGAGCAACACCAAGTGGGTGGCGAGCCGCAGAACTTCCTCGAACTGATGGCTGACATACACCATCGGGATCGCCAGCCGATCGCGCAGCCGCTCCAGATACGGCAGCACCTCCTCGCGGCGCGCCACGTCGATCGAGGCGAGCGGCTCATCGAGCAACAGCAAGCGTGGCTGCGCCAGGAGCGCGCGGCCGAGGGCGACGCGCTGGCGCTCACCCCCGGAGAGCTGCCGCGGCCGCCGCGCGAGCAGTGCCTCCAGGCCGAGCAGCGCGACGACTTCGTCAAAGTCGATGAACCGCGGCACGCCGCGGGCACGCTTCTCACCGTAGCGCAGGTTGGCCGTGATGCTCAGGTGCGGAAAGAGCCGGGCATCCTGGAAGACATAGCCGATGCGTCGGCGCTCGACGGCAACGGCGATGCCGGCGCGCGTATCGGTCAGGAGCTCCTCGCCCAGGCGGATCTCACCCGAATCGGGCGCCACGAGTCCGGCGATCATGTTGACCAGCGTGGTCTTGCCGCTGCCCGAAGGTCCGAAGAGCGCAATGACACCCGGCGTCGGTGCCGCGAACATCGCCTCGAGATTAAATCCCGGTCGGCGCCAGACGACCGATACCCGCAGCACTGCCGGCGCTGACGGCAAGCTAGCGGCCCAGCAGCGTACGCACGCGGCGCACGAGAAGCTCTGCCGCCAGGAGTCCCAGCAACCCGAGGGTGAAGGACAGGACGGCGAGGCGCAGTGCGAGCGCATCGCCCGTCGGGGACTGCATTGCGGTGTAGAGCGCGAGCGGCAGCGTGCGCGTGACGCCCGGGACATTGGAGGCGAAGGTGATGACGGCGCCAAACTCACCCAGCCCGGCGGCAAAGGCGGTGACCGCGCCGGCGAGGATCCCGGGCAGCATGAGCGGCAGCGTGATGCTCAGGAAGCGGTCGACGGGCGCGGCACCGAGCGTACGCGCGGCATCTTCCAGGCCCCGATCGACATTCTCCAGCGACAGGCGGATCGCCCGTACCATGAGCGGAAAGCTCATCACCGCGGTGGCGAGCGCGGCGCCGGCCGTCGTGAAGGCGAGCTCGATACCCAGATGCCGCTGCAGCCACCCGCCGAGTACACCGCGCGCGCCGAACAGCACGAGCAGCACGTAGCCGACGGCCACGGGCGGCAGCACCAGGGGCAGATGCACGAAGGCGTCAAACAGCGTGCGTCCGGGGAAGCGCGTGCGCGTGAGCACCCAGGCGGCCAGCACCGCCAGGGGCAGACTGAAGCAAACACTGCGCGCGGCCACGTTCAGACTCAGCCCCAAGGCCTCGAGCTCCGCAGCTCCGAGCAGGGCATTCATCGCAGGCTGGGTGCGCGCGGCGTGTCGATCACCGGCGCAACTGTCTCACGGGCCGGCCCCCGCCGGCCACTCCCGGAAAGTGCCTGTCCGGGTGTTACGCGACCAGGGCGGTTCGCAGCGCCGCGAGCGATGCTTGCGGCAGTGCGGGAGCGTAGGCGGCGAGTCCCTTCTGCTCCAGCCAGGCGCGATTGAACAGGCGCGATTGGTATTTCGCGCCGCTGTCGCACAGCACGGTGACGATCGTGTGCCCGGGACCCATCTCGCGCGCGACGCGCACGGCGGCGGCGACGTTGATCCCGCTCGTGCTGCCAAGAAACAGGCCTTCCTCGATCAGCAGCCGGTAGACGAAGTGCACCGTCTCGGCATCCTCCACGTGCACAGCCTGATCAATCGGCGCGTCCTTGAGATTCGCGGTGATGCGGCCGATGCCGATACCTTCCGTGATGGAGCCCGTGCCGGTGGGTTGCAGCGTGCCGGTGCACACGTAAGCGTACAGGCTGCTGCCCGGGGGGTCGGCGAGCACGCAGCGCACGCCTGCGCGCCGTGACTTGAGAAACTGCGCGACACCGGCAAAGGTGCCGCCCGTGCCACACGCGGCCACGAAGGCATCCACGCCGCCGCGGGTCTGCTCCCAGATCTCCGGCCCGGTGGTGTGAAAATGCGCGTCGCGGTTGGCCGTATTGTCGAACTGATTCGACCAGATGGCGTCCGGCAGCGCGGCGGCCAGACGCTGGGCGACCTTCTGGTACTGGTTGGGATTGCTGTACGGCACGGCCGGAACCTGGTGAACCTCCGCGCCCAGCATCTCCAGCAGGCGGTATTTCTCCGCGGACTGATTGTCCGGCATGACGATGACGCAGCGGTAGCCGCCGGCGTTGCACACGTGCGCAAGGCCTATGCCGGTGTTACCGGCGGTGCCCTCGACGACTGTGCCGCCCGGGCGCAGCTCGCCGCGTTCGGCGGCGCGCTGCACGATGGCGCCAGCGGCGCGATCCTTGACCGAGCCACCCGGATTCATGAACTCCGCCTTGCCGAGGATCTCGCAGCCGGTCTCCTCACTCAGGCGCCGCAGACGGATGAGCGGCGTGTTACCGATGGCGCCGACGAAACCGCTTACGCCGCTCATGCCAGGACTGCGGTCGTTGCGAGGTTGGGCTGCGCGAGCAAGGTGAGTGCGTCCGCGGCGGCCACGGCGGCGACCGCGCCGACAATGAGCAGCGCCGGCGGCTGCACCTGCTGGGCGCGGGCGAGGGCGGCGATGTCCGCGAGCGTGCCGCGCAGGATGCGCTGCTGCGGCAGCGTTGCGCGCTCGATGATCGCCACCGGATGCGCGGCCTGCGCGCCGGCGGCGCGCAGACGCGTCACGATGCTCGGCAACTGCGCAACGCCCATGTAGAAGACGACCGTGTGCTGCGGGTTGGCGAAGAAGTGCCAGTCGGGCGCAGCGTCGGTGTGTGCGTGCCCGGTGACGAACGTGACGCTCTGGGCGAGGCGGCGGTGCGTGAGCGGCAGGCCGCTCGTGGCCGCCGCACCGAGCGCGGCCGTGATACCCGGCACGACGGTGTAGGGGATGCTGTGCGCCTGCAGCACCTCGAGTTCCTCGCCGCCGCGGCCGAAGACGAACGGATCCCCGCCCTTCAGGCGCGCCACGCGCTTGCCGCGGGTGGCGAGGTCGACGAGCAGTGCATGGATGCGCTCTTGCTGGCCGCGCTCACCGGACTCCTTGCCGACGAAGATACGCTGCGCATCGCGCCGCGCGCGCTCGAGCACCGCCTCACTCACCAGGCGGTCATAGAGGATCACATCCGCCTGCTGCAGCAGCTGCAGCGCCCGCAGGGTGAGCAGATCCGGGTCGCCGGGGCCGGCGCCGATCAAGTACACCTCCCCCAGGGCGGCGCCGTCTGCCGTCGACGGCGTCGTGAGCTGTGCGGCGCGCAGCTCGCGGCCCAGGGCCACCGCAGCCGCCTCCTCTTGGCCTGCCAGCACCTGCGTGGCCACCGGGCCTCCCACGATGCGCTCCCAGAACGCGCGGCGTCCCGGGGCGGCAAGAGCGCGCTGCACCCGCCGGCGGTGGCGCCCCATGAAGCGCGCCACGGCGCCCAGGCGCGCGGGCAGCAGCGCCTCGATCTGCTCGCGTACGGCGCGTGCCAGCACCGGGGCGTGGCCGGCGGAACTGACGGCCACGATGAGCGGAGAGCGATCGATGATGGCAGGAAAAATAAAGGTCGACAGCTGCGCATCATCGACAACATTGACCGGGATCCCGCGCGCGCGCGCCGCGGCCGAGACCGCCGCGTTGACGGCCGGATCGTCCGTGGCCGCCACCACGGCCACCGCCTGCGCAAGATGCGCGGCGCAGAACGCGGCCGCCTCGTGGGTCAGCTCGGCATCGATCGCGTAGCGGGCAAGCGCGGCATGCAGCTGCGGTGCCACCACCCGCACGCGCGCGCCGGCCTTGAGCAACCACTGCGCCTTGCGTAGCGCGACTTCACCCCCGCCCACAACGACGACGCTCTTGCCCTCCACACGCAGGAATACCGGCAGGTAGTCCATGTGCGGCCCTAGTTCACGGCGGCGCTCGCCGCCGCGGGCAGGTGTTTTGGATGTAGTCCGCATTCGCGCGACTCAGCTTGCTCCCACCACCAGCGACCCGCGCGCCGGCTTTCACCCGGCTGGATGGCGCGCGTGCAGGGCGCGCAGCCGATGCTCGGATACTGACGATCGTGCAGTGCATTGTATGGCAAGCGATGGGCGCGGATGTATTGCCACACCTCCTCCTCGCTCCAGTCGATGAGCGGGCTGAGCTTGTACAGTCCGTATTCGGCATCCCACTCTTCGGGCTGGCCCAGCGCGCGCTCCGGCGATTGCTCGCGCCGCACGCCGGTGATCCAGGCCGGATAATCACGGATGGCGCGGCGGAAGGGCTCCACCTTGCGGATGCGGCAGCATTCCAGGCGCGCTGCAAGATTCTCGTAGAATCCGTTGATGCCCCGTTGGACCACCAGTTGCTCGAGCGCCCGAGCGTCCGGATAGACGACGCGGATCTTGCGGCCGTAGCGCTGCTGTAGCTTCTGCAGCAACCCATAGGTCTCCTCGTGCAGCCGGCCGGTATCGATGCTGAACATGTCGATCTGCGGCAGGTGCGTCCAGATGATGTCCGTCAGCACCATGGCCTCGGCGCCCAGACTGTTGGAGTAAACCAGCCGCCCGTGTCGGGCGAGCGCCGCGGCGAGGCGGGCGCGCACGTTCGCCGCCTTGTGTGCCCAACCGAACGCCGTCAGCTCTCCCATAATGGGGGCAACTATAGTCATGGCAGCGGCCGCTAAAGAACGAACGATTGCTTCTGAACTGCTGCGCGACGGTTATAGAGCGGTTACGCCCGGCTCACAGAGCGGTAGCGCTTGGGTTAGGCTTGGGCACCATGAAGCTGCATCAACTGCGCTATCTTGCCGCCGTGGCCCAGAGCGGTCTGAACATCACCGCCGCCGCGCACAAGCTGCACACCTCGCAGCCCGGGGTCAGCAAGCAGATCAAGCTGCTCGAGGACGAGCTCGGCTTCCAGATCTTCGTGCGCGAGGGGCGCAATCTCACCCGCATTACGCCGGCAGGGCAGCAGGTCATTGAGCGGGCGCTGCGCATCCTGCAGGAGGCGCAGAGCATCCGCGACCTGTCCACGGAGCTGCGCGATGAGGGGCGCGGCAGCCTGTCCATCGGCACCACGCACACCCAGGCGCGCTACGTGCTGCCGGACGTGATTCGCGAATTCCGCGGCCGCTATCCCCAGGTGCGTCTGAACCTGCACCAGGGAACCTCGGAACAGATCGCCGAGATGGTGGCGAGCGATCGCATCGACTGCGCGATCGCCACCGGCTCCGAGCAGCTGTTCGCAGATCTCACCCTGCTGCCGTGCTACCGCTGGCACCGCGTGGTGATCGTGCCGCGCAGTCACCCGCTGGCCGATGGCGGCCGGCTGTCCTTCAAGGCGCTCGCAGCCTACCCGCTCATCAGCTACACCTTCAGTTTCACCGGTCCCTCATCCTTGCACGAGGCGTTTGCCAGGGCAGGCCTCGTGCCGAACGTCGCCATCACCGCGCGGGACGCTGATGTCATTGAGACCTACGTGCGCCTGGGACTCGGTGTTGGCATTGTGGCGCACATGGCGATCAATGAAGACGACCCGGATCTGAAGGCCATCGATGCCGCGCATCTGTTCCCGGCACACACGACCTGGATCGGCTTCCGGCGCGGCACGCTGTTGCGCAAGTACATGTACGAGTTCGCGCAGCTGTTGGCGCCGCACCTGGAGCGGCGGCTCGTCGATCGGGCACACCGCGCCGCGTCCGCCGAAGAAGTGCGGCAGATGTTCGCCGAGGTCGAGCTGCCGCAGCGCTAGAGCGCGAAGAAGCGCTGCCGACGCACGCTCACCTGCGCAGCTCCTGGCTGGTAGGCGACGTCGTAGCGATTCAGGGCGCGCCGCGCGGCCTGGGGATCTTCGCCGGCGGCCAACTCAATCGCATCGAACCCGCAGCGGGCGAGCAGGAACACCTGATCCTGGCGCACGCCGTCGCCCACGGCACGCAGTTCACCGCGGAAGCCTAAGCGCTCGCGCAGCAGCCGTCCGTGGGAATAACCGCGACCCTCCCCGGGAGTGGGGAATTCGACGGCGATCAGATCCAGGCGCGGCAGTAACTCGCTCAACTCCTCCACCCGATCCACGGGCGCCAGACGCGCGCCGAGGCGCCCGGACCAGGCCCACCAGTGCTCGCGCGCCGCGCGTAGCTCGGCGAGGGGCACGACCACGGCGTCGCCCTCGAGGATGTTCTCGCCAAGATAACGCCAGGAATCGGCCTGCCACTCACGCTGCCGCAGGATGTGGCGCATAGGCACGCTCCTTGAAAGGTTTGAGCCCGAGGCGTTGCACGGTGTCGATGAAGCGCTCGTCCTCCAGACGCACGGCGCGGTAGGCTTCGAGGATGCGTTCGAGGGTCGCCGCGACCTCCGCCTTGGGCACCGAGGGACCGATGACCTCGCCGAGCGCCGTGAAGCCGTTCGCCGAGCCGCCGAGGCTGATCTGGTACCACTCCTGGCCGTGCTTATCCACGCCGAGGATGCCAATGTGGCCCACATGGTGATGGCCGCAGGCGTTCATGCAGCCCGACATCTTCAGTTCGATCTCGCCTAAGTCGTACAGGTAATCGAGGTCATCGAAGCGCTCCTGGATCTGCCTGGCGACGTCGAGCGTGCCGGCGTTGGCGAGCGAGCAGAAATCCAGGCCCGGGCAGGCGATCATGTCGGTGAGCGTGCCAACGTTGGGCATCGCGAGTGCCAGCCGCTCGAGCTCGAGCCACACCCCGTACAGGTCACGCTGGCGCACGTCTGCGAGCAACAGATTCTGGTTGTGCGTGGCGCGCACCAGGCCAAAGCTCACCCGCTCGGCAAGCTGCGCGAGCCCCTCCATCTGTGCGGCGCTCATATCGCCCGGCGCCGCGCCGTGCGCCTTGAGGGAAACAAACACCGCGCGGTAGCCGGGCACGCGATGCGCGCGGGTGTTGTAGCGATACCAGGCCTTGAAACGCGGCTCGCGCGCGAGGGTGACGTCCATGTCGGTCAGCGCCTCATAGGGTTGGGGCCTGAAGAACGCACGCACGCGTTCGACCTCCTCGGGGGGCAGCTGCGGCGCAGCGGCGCCCTGGGCGCGCCACTCAGCCTCGACCAGGTCGCGGAATCGCTCGATACCGAGCGCCTTGACGAGAATCTTGATGCGCGCCTTGTGAATGTTGTCGCGCCGCCCCTGGCGGTTGTAGACGCGCAGGATCGCATCCAGGTAAGCGAGCAGTTCGCTCACCGGCAGGAATTCCCGGATCACCTGGCCGATCATGGGCGCGCGTCCCAGCCCGCCGCCGACCAGTACGCGGAAGCCGAGCGCTCCGCCAGCGTCGCGCCGCAGGTGCAGCCCCACGTCGTGCACTTCGGAGGCCGCCCGATCGGCTGCAGCCCCGGTTACGGCGATCTTAAATTTGCGCGGCAGGTAGGTGAATTCCGGATGCAGCGTCGCCCACTGGCGGATGATCTCGCAGTAGGGACGCGGATCGTCGACCTCATCGGCGGCGATGCCCGCCAGATGATCGGCGGTGACGTTGCGCACGCAGTTGCCGCTGGTCTGGATCGCGTGCATCTGCACGGTGGCAAGCTCGGCCAGGATCTCGGGCACATCGGCCAGCGCTGGCCAGTTGAGCTGCAGGTTCTGGCGTGTGCTGAAGTGACCGTAGCCGCGGTCGTAGCGGCGCGTGATCTCGGCGAGCTTGCGCAGCTGGCGCACGCTCAGGAGCCCATAGGGGATCGCGATCCGCAGCATCGGCGCATGGCGCTGGATGTACAAGCCGTTGCGCAGCCGCAGCGGCCGGAATTCCTCCTCCGAGAGTTCCCCTGCGAGGTGGCGGCGTGTCTGGTCACGAAACTCCGCGACCCGCTGGTCCACGAACGCCTGGTCGAGTTCGTCGTACTGATACATGCTCGCATGACTATAGGCGGCGCCCCGGGGCGCTCTAAATACCGTCTGGTTGGGTGCACCTCTTTCTGGGGTTATGAGCCTATGCAACACTAGGTGCCTGTTTTTGATGGAGATGCTTGTGCCGGGACTGTATTTCGAGGAATTCACCGTAGGCCAGCGCTTCGCCCATCTCGTGCGGCGCACGGTCACCGAGACCGACAATCTGCTCTTCAGCGCACTCACCATGAACCCCGCCGCGCTGCACCTGGATGCGGAAGCGGCCAAGGGCACGCCCTTCGGGGAGCGCATCGTGAACAGCGTTTTCACGCTCGGACTGCTCGTCGGACTGTCCGTCTACGACACCACTTACGGCACGACCATCGGCAACTTAGGCTGGGACGAGGTGCGCTTTCCGCGACCGGTGCTCATCGGCGATACCCTGCATGCGACCACGACCGTGCTGTCCAAGCGCGAGAGTCAGTCCCGTAAGGACTCCGGCATCGTCATCTTCGAGCATCGCGCCTGGAATCAGCGCGACGAGGAGGTCGCCTCCTGCCACCGCAGCGCGCTGATGCTAAAGAAGCCGCCGCCGTGAACGACCGGCGCGCGGGCGTGCCGCTGCGCTCCTGGCTGTTTGTGCCGGGAGACAGCGAGCGCAAGCAGCTCAAGGCGCTCGCGAGCAGTGCCGACGCGCTCATCTTCGATCTGGAAGACTCGGTTGACCCGGCGCAGCTGCCACACGCGCGGGCGCGCGTGGCGGCCGTGGTGGCCGCGGCAGCCCCGGGCACCGGGCCGCAGGTGTGGGTGCGCGTGAACGCACCCGCGAGCGGTGCACTGCGCGAGGACCTCGCAAGCGTCTGCGCGCATGCCCTGCCGGCCGGTGTCGTGTTGCCCAAGGTGAACTGCGCCCGCGAGATTCTCGAGACGGCGCAGGCGCTTGAGGCTCTCGAGGCTGCCCACCCGGGCCCTCGCGGCCGCATACGCCTGCTGGTGCTCGTGACGGAAACCCCGCAGGGTCTGCTCGCTCTGCCGCAGTATCCGCAGCAGCTTCTTGCGGCCCCCGCCGTAGCCGCGCGGCTGGCCGGGCTCACCTGGGGGGCCGAGGACTTAAGCGCCGCGCTCGGCGCCACCGGCAAACGCGATGCGGGCGGTGCACTTACCTTCACCTTCCAGCTCGCCCGCAGCGCCTGCCTGCTCGCAGCCGCAGCGCTCGGCATCCAGGCCATCGATGGCGTGCATACCGACTTTCGCGATGGCGCCGCGCTGCAGCGGGAACTGGATGAGGCCCGGCGCGACGGCTTCAGCGGCAAGCTCGCCATACATCCGGATCAGATCGGGCCGATCAACGCAGCTTTCACCCCCACCGAAGCCGAGCGGCGGCACGCGCGGCGGGTCGTAGCCGCGTTTGCGGCCGCCGCCGGTTCCGGGGTCGCAAGCCTCGACGGGCAGATGATCGACCGGCCCCATTTGCTGCAGGCTCAGCGTATTCTGGCGCTGGCCGAAGAACCGCGGAGCGGACCATGAAACTCAGGATTAAAGGCGCATCCCTGCGCCTGCGACTGACGCAGGGCGAGGTGCGCGCGCTCGCCGAACAGGGGCAGGTGGAAGAGCACGTGCCCTTTGCTCGCAACGCGGAACTCATCTATCGCCTGACGCGCGATGCCGCGGCTTCCAAGATCAATGCCACCTTCAGTGCCAACGTGGTCGAGATCCGCGTGCCCGAGCGCGCGGCCAAGGAGTGGTGCACGAACAATGAGGTTACCCTCGCGTACAGTCAGCCGGTTCCGGCGGGTACCCTGCAGATCACGCTCGAGAAGGATTTTGCCTGTCTTGCCCCGCGCACGGGCGAGGACGAATCGGATAACTTTCCGCACCCGCAGGCCGGCAGCGGCAAGAGCTGTTAAGTAGCGCGCCGGCGCCGGCATTCGGCCGTCACTTGGGCGCGGCGACGGCGAGCAGATCCTCGGGCGTGTCGACATCGATCGCGGCACTCGGCATCGGCACGCGCACCACGCGCGCGGCGTTGCGCCGCAGGAGCACCCGCGCGCCCGCATCGCCGCGCAGCTGCGCGAGTTCCGGGAAGAGACTGCGCGGAAAGATGGCCGGTACCCCCACCGTGCCGGAGTAGAGCGCGGCGGCGACGTACTGTGGCTGCTTGCGCCAGGTCCCGGCCAGACGCTTCAGATCATCGGTGCTGACGGCGGGTTGGTCGGCAAGCAGCAGCAGCGCGCCGGCACAGGTGAGCGGCAGGCGCGCGATGCCGGCGCGTATGGAGCTCGCCAGCCCCTCGCGCCAGTCCTGATTGATGACGACCGAGCCGGGGGAATGCTTCAGCAGCGCGCCGAGTTCTGCGGCTCCGGAACCGAGCACTACGATCAGCGCGCTGCCGGTGACCTCCGAGGCGCGCGTTACGGCCGTATGCAGCAGCGGCCGGCCCGCGATGCGCACCAGCTGCTTGGGCGAGCCGAAGCGCGTGGAAGCGCCTGCCGCCAGCACGATGGCGAAGAGCGAGGCGGGGTTCTTGCGCGGCAGGTCGGCGCTCACGGCGCGGCCTTGCCTGCCGGTGCGCCGAGCGTGACTCCGGGGGGCAATGTCTCCGTTACGTGCGCGTAGCGGCCGCGCTCCTCGAGGATCGTGTCCGCGTCGACGCCGCTCATGTGTCGCCAGTCGCTCGCGCGCGAGTTAGCACTGAGCAGCGCATCCAGTGCATCGCGGCGCGTGCTCCAGGTGCCACTGAAGAACTGCGCGAACTCGGCCCAGGCCTGCCGCGCCCCCGCAGCGGCGGCGGTATCTGGCGCGGCGGCAAAGGCCGCTTCGAGCTTCTCCAGCGCCTCGCGGCTGCGGCCACGGCGCGTGAGGGTAGCATCCAGCGCATCGCGCGTCGCATGCTCAGGCCCGTACTGGTTGATCAGTTCCGCCAGGCGCCGGTCGCGCTCCTCGAACCATGCGAGTATGCACACAAGATAGTCCACGCACGCCTGGCGAAACGTCTCGAGTGGCGTGCCGCTCGCAAGCGATGCGGGGGTGGCGCGGCCGAGGGTAGTGCCACAGACGGCGGCGACGGCGCCGGCGTGCGAGCGCTCAAGATCCAATTGGGCGCGAATCAGCTGGATCTCGTTCATAGCGGGGCTGAGTCTACTCGAGGGCCACGATGCGCACGCCCGCCGCCGCGGCCGCCACGCTGCGCTGCGCGCGTGTGTGCACGAAGGCGTGCAGCTCGGCGATGATCGCGAGCGCGATGGACTCAGGCGTGCGGCCGCCAAGTGGCAGCCCCACCGGCGCGTGCAGCCGGCCGCGCAGCTTGAGCGCATCGCTCCCCAGATCGCCCAGCAGCTTCTCGCGGCGTGCCGCCGGGCCCAGCAGCCCGACATACGGGATCGGCGCGCGCGCGAGCGCCCGCAGATAGGCAAGATCCGAGCTCAGGTGGTGACTCATGACGACCGCGGCGCAGAACGAGCCCAGGTCCACTGCGGCGGCGAGCTCCTCTGGGTGCGCACGCAGCACCCGTTCGGCCGCCGGGAAGTGCGCAGCATCGGCGTACGCGGCCCGGTGATCCAGGAGCGTGACCTTCCAGTTCAGGCGCGCGGCAAAGTCCACCAGGGGCACGGCATCGGGTCCGGCGCCCAGCAGCAGGATGCGCGGCGGCAGGTTCAGCGGCAGCACAAAAAGATCAAAAGCGGGCCCCTCGGAGTGTAACCAGACACTCTGCCGGTCGGCGGCCGCCCGCGCCAGCGCCGCCTGCACCGCGTGCGCGCCCAATGGCCCGGCGAGGCCGCTCACGGCGCCCGGCAGCGCGAGGCTCCCGACGGGCAGCTCGACACTGGCGCTGTCGCACACCACCCCGACGGCTGCGGGTGTATGGGTGCGCAGCGCCTGCGCGAGGTAGCTCAAGGGCTGCCAGTCGTTCTCAGGTCCGGCGCGTAGCAGGAGGATGCGCATCGCGCCCTCGCAGCCAAGTCCCATGCCCCACAGCAATTCATCGGGGCCGCTGAGGTCGTACTGCACGCTACGCGCCTCACCGGAGGCGATGACCGTGAGTGCGTGCTCGCGCAGATCCCCCTCGAGGCAGCCGCCGGAGATCAACCCGGCATAGTCCCCGTCCGCGGCGATGAGTATGAGGGCGCCGGGCTTCTGATAGGTTGAGCCGCGGGTGTGCACCAGCACGCCCACGGCCAGCGCGCGGCCCGCGCGCCGCTCGCGTTCAAACAGGGGCAGGAGGGGGCCGAGAGTTGCTTCCACGCGCGGACGATTATGCCAGTCCGGCGCAGCACTGTGCCGCGCGTACCCTCTACCGGAAGGGGCAGTGGCCGGAGCGGGGCTGTCCGGCTCGCTTTCCCGCCGGCGGCGTCACCTGAGGGGCCCCGTGACACGGCGCGCGCCGCCCAGCCCCTCATTGCGCCCCCGGCGGCGCGTCAGTAGAGTCGCACGGCCTTACTCTTAAGGTCTTGAAATCCTGTTGCGATGAGCCAGCCCGCTCCCTGGGTCGTGCACAAGTTCGGGGGCTCGAGCGTCGCCGACGCCGACTGCTTCCGCAAGGTGGCGGCCATTCTCGAATCCGCTCCTCCCGCCCGCCTGGCCGTCGTGCTATCCGCCTGCAAGGGGGTCACGGATGCCTTGCTGCGCCTCGTGGCCCTGGCCGAGCGACAGGACGGCAGCTACCGCGGAGAGCTCGCGCAGCTGCGCTCGCGGCACGCAGCCATCGCCCAGGAGGTGCTGTCGGCACCTGCCGCACAGGCCTATCTGAGTGGCTTTGACCGGGAGTGTCAGGATCTGCTGGGGATCCTGCACGCGGTCGAGCTGACGCGCTCGGCCGCCAACACCGTCAGCGACCTGATCGCCGGCTATGGGGAGATCTGGTCCTCGCGGCTGTTCCAGTGCTTTTTCGCCGAGCGCCGGCGGCGCGCGGGAGCCGTGCAGTGGGTGGATGCGAGCCGCGTGGTGCTGGTGGACCGCGGCTCGTGGGGGCCGGGGATCCAGTGGGCCGAATCGCGCGCGAATCTCGCCGGGCTACTCGCGCCGGAATTCAGCGGCACGCTGATCATCACCGGCTTTATCGCCTCCGACCGCCGCGGCGTGCGCACCACGCTCGGGCGCAACGGCAGTGATTTTTCCGCCTCCATTTTTGCCGCGCTGCTGGAGGCCGCGGAGATCCACATCTGGACCGATGTGGATGGCGTCCTGTCGGCCGATCCGCGCCGCGTGCCCGATGCCACCGTGATCGATTCGCTCTCCTACAACGAGGCGATGGAGCTCGCGTATTTCGGTGCCAAGGTGATTCATCCGAAAACTATGGCGCCGGCGGTCAAGGATGGCATTCCGATCTGGATCCGCAACACCTTTGCCCCGCACAAGGTCGGCACGCTGATCTGTGCGCAGCCGGACTCCGCGTTGCCGGTAAAGGGCATCACCAGTATCGATCGCGTCGCGCTCGTCAACCTTGAGGGCACCGGCATGATCGGGGTGCCGGGCACGGCGCACCGGCTCTTCGGCGCGCTGCGCGAGGAGGGCATCTCGGTCATCCTCATCTCGCAGGGCAGTTCCGAGCACTCCATCTGCTGCGCGATCCCCCAGGAGCAGGCCGAACGGGCCGCCGCGATCGTGTTGCGTGCCTTTGAGCGCGAGCTCAAGGACGGCCAGATTCAAAGCGTCGACGTCGATCCGGATCTGGCGATTCTCGCCGTGGTCGGCGATGGTATGGCGGGTACGCCGGGCATCGCGGCCAAGGTATTTGCCTCACTCGGCACCGCGGGTGTCAACGTGCGCGCGATCGCGCAGGGGGCCTCGGAGCGCAACATTTCCGCGGTGGTCGAGGGGCGCAACGCCACGCGCGCACTGCGCGCCGTGCATGCGGGACTGTATCTTTCCCCGCATACCCTCTCGATCGGGGTGATCGGACCGGGCGCGGTCGGGCGCGTGCTGCTCGAGCAGCTCGCTTCCCAGAGCGAGCGGCTGCGGCAGCAGTTCAAGCTCGACTTGCGCGTGCGTGGCCTGCTCAGTTCGCAGCGCATGCTGCTCGGGGATCCGGGGATCGCCTTGGGGGACTGGCGCACGCAGTTCCAGGAGCACGGCGCGGCGGCTGATCTGGCGCGTTTCCTCGAGCACGTGCGGGTCGATTACCTGCCGCACACGGTCATCGTCGACTGCACGGCGAGCGCGGCGGTGGCCGCCCGCTACGCCGACTGGCTGGGCGCGGGCATCCACATCGTCACCCCGAACAAGAAGGCCAACAGCGCCGATTTCGCCTCCTATGAGCGGCTGCGCGCGGCGCGGCGCGCCGGCGGCGCGCATTACCTTTACGAGGCCACCGTCGGGGCGGGGCTGCCGGTGGTGCAGACGCTGCGGGACCTGCGCGAGACGGGCGACGACATCGCGAGCATCGAGGGGATCTTCTCCGGCACGCTCGCGTATCTGTTCAACCGCTACGACGGCGGCTCAAGTTTCTCGGAGATCGTGCACGATGCGCGCCAGCGCGGCTTCACCGAACCGGATCCGCGCGATGACCTCTCCGGCATGGATGTGGCGCGCAAAGTCATCATCCTCGGCCGTGAGATGGGTCTCGCACTCGAGCTCAAGGACGTGCAGGTGGAGAATCTCGTGCCGCGCGAACTCGCCGGCGGCTCCATCGAGGACTTCATGGCCGACCTGCCGCGCTACGACGCGGCCATGCAGCAGCGCCTGAGCGCGGCGCGCGCGCGCGGCAAGGTGCTGCGTTACACCGGCAAAATTACCGCGGCGGGGGAGGCCACCGTGGGTCTGCAGGAGCTCGAGGCCAAGCATCCCTTCGCCAACATCGCCCTGACGGACAACGTGGTGCGCTTTGCCACGCGCCGCTACTGCGATAATCCGCTCATCGTGCAAGGCCCGGGGGCCGGTCCCGAAGTCACCGCCGGCGGGGTGTTCGCGGACCTGTTGCGCCTGGCGGCCTATCTTGGGGCGCGCCTGTGAGCGCTGCTGCGCCGCGCGAGCGTGCGACCGCCTTCGCGCCTGCCTCGGTCGGCAACGTTGCGATCGGCTTCGACATCCTCGGCTTTGCCGTCGGCGCGCTGGGGGATCGCGTGACGGTGAGCCGCCGAGGCGCGGCGGGTGTCGAGATTGAGGCGGTGCGCGGTGTTGCCGGGGACATCTCGCGCGTCGCGCAGGACAACACCGCCGGGCGCGCGCTGCTGGCGCTGCAGGAGGCCGTGCGGCCGGGTTTTGGCTTCGCGGTCGAGATCGACAAGGGCATACCGCTCGGCTCGGGGCTGGGCGGCTCGGCCGCTTCGGCGGTCGCGGCGGTGGTGGCCGCCAACGCCCTGCTGCCGCGGCCGTGCGAGCCGCTTGAGCTGTTGAAATTCGCCATGGCTGGGGAGGCCGTGGCGAGTGGTGCGCAGCACGCGGATAACATCGCCCCCTCGCTCTTTGGCGGGCTCGTGCTCACCGTGGGGATCGATCACCCGCGCGTGAAGCAGATTCCGGTGCCGACCGAGATCCGCGCCGTCATCGTGCACCCGCATATGTATCTTGCAACCAGCAAGGCGCGCGCGATCCTCAAGCGCAGCGTGGAGCTGTCGGATTTTGTGTGGCAGACGGCCAACCTCGCCGGTTTCATCTCCGGCTGCTACACGGACGATCTGGACATGATTCGCGCCTCGCTGGAAGACATCATCATCGAGCCGCAGCGCCAGGCGCTGATCCCCGGGTTCCGGGACGTGCGCCGCGGCGCCATGCAGGCGGGCGCGCTCGGCTGCTCGATCTCCGGCGCCGGACCCTCGATGTTCGCCTGGGGCACCGTGGCGACCGCACCGGCCGTACTCGCCGCCATGCAGCGCGAATTCGCCCGCCAGGAGCTGCTGACCGACGCCTGGTGCGTCGAGGTGAACTCCGCCGGTGCGCGGGTGCTCGCATGAGTGGCGCGCCGCTGCTGTTCGCGAGCTCGCGCGGCGGCGCGGCGGCGAGTGCTTTCAGCACGGCGCTGCTGCAGGGCCTGGCGCCCGATGGCGGGCTCTACGTGCCGCAGCGCTGGCCGCAGCTGCCGCCCGAAGACTTCCAGGGGGCGCGCGCGCTAGCCGAGGTGGGCGCGCGACTGCTCGCCCCTTTTGTGGCCGGCGACGAACTCGCGCCGCAGCTGGATGAAATTCTGGGCGAGGCGTTCAATTTTCCCGCCCCGCGCGTCGGGCTCACCGACGATGAGCGACTCTCGGCGCTCGAGCTGTTCCACGGCCCGACGGCGGCGTTCAAGGATTTCGGCGCGCGCTTTCTGGCCGCAGCCTTCGCGCGGCTGCGTGTTACGCACACGCGCCCGCTCACGATCCTGGTCGCGACCTCCGGTGACACCGGCGGCGCGGTGGCCGCGGCGTTTCACGGCAGAGCGGGCATCAAGGTCGTGGTCCTCTTCCCCAAGGGTCTGGTGTCCCCGACCCAGGAGCGCCAGCTCACCTGCTGGGGCGGCAACGTGCGCGCGCTCGCGGTACGCGGCACGTTCGATGACTGTCAGCGTCTGGTGAAGCAGGCTTTTCTCGATGAGTCACTGCGCGCGCGCACCGCGCTCGCTTCGGCGAACAGCATCAACCTCGGGCGGCTCCTGCCGCAGAGCATCTACTACGCGGCGACGAGTCTTGACATCCTGCGCCGCTACGGGGAGCGCGCCTCATTCATCGTGCCGAGCGGTAACCTCGGCAACGCGCTCGCGTGCCTGTGGGCGCGCCAGCTTGGCCTGCCGATCGGTGAGGTGATACTGGCGCACAATGCCAACCGCGCCGTACCCGATTTCCTCGCGAGCGGTGAGTGGCGCCCGCGCCCGAGCATCGCTACGCTCGCTTCCGCGATGGACGTCGGTAATCCGAGCAACATGGAGCGCCTGCGCGCGCTCTTTCCTGAGCTGCAGGAATTGCGCGGCGCGGTGAGCGCCTGCTCGGTCACCGATGCAGAGATCCGTACCCGCATTCGCGTCGGTTACGAGGAGTATGGCCAGATCTGGTGTCCGCACACCGCGATCGCCGCCGAGGCCTGGGAGCGGCTCCCGGAAGAAAAGCGCGCGCGCGGTCGCTGGGTGCTGGTGGCGACGGCGCATCCGGCCAAGTTTCCGGAGATCGTCGAGCCGCTGATCGGCCGGGCGGTACCCGTGCCGCCGAGCCTGGCGGCGCTGTTTGCGCGTCCGAGTGAGAGCACCGAGCTTGAGGCCGACCTGGCGGCACTGCGCGCGCTGCTCGAGGAGAGAGGCTGACGTGGAAGAGCTGAGCAAGTTAACCCCCACCGCCTGGGCACTGATCGGGTGTGCCGCCGCGCTCGGCTTCGGGCTGTCGTGGGCATGGCGCTGGTACCGTCAGTACCGGGCGCGCAAGGCGCTGCGCGCCGCGGTCACGGGCGGCTGCAGCGATCATCTCATCGACATGCTGGTCCCTGATGGCATGGGCGGCGGCTTCCACGTGGATTTCCTGCTGCTCACCATGCGCGGGGTGGTCGTGATCGATCTGCGCGACGTGAAGGGCAACATTTTCGGCGGTGACCAGATGGCCGAGTGGACCGTCATGGATGGGGCGCAGCGCTTCACTTTCACCAACCCGCAAGGCGCGCTCTACGATCGCATTGCGGCCGTCAAGGCGCTCGCCGGGGATGTGCCGGTGGAGGGGCGCATCGTCTTCACGCGCCGCGGAAAGTTCCCCAAGGGCCTGCCGAAGTGGACGCTGATGCTCGACGGCCTGCGCTCGGAATTCGTCTCCCCGGACTTCGACGTACCCGCCGACAGCGCTGCGCAGTACCGCGAGGGCTGGCAGCGCGTGAAGGATACGGTCAGGCCAAGCTACATGGTCGACATGCGCTAAGCGCTGAGGGTGCGCGCGTGATCGGCGAGCACGAGTGACACACAGGCGGTGAGTTTCTTGGCGTAGTCCAGATGCAGGAACTCGTTCGGGCCGTGCGCGTTCGCATGCGGTCCTAAGACGCCGGTGATGAAGAACTGCGTCTGCGGGAACTGCTTCCCGAGCATTCCCATGAAGGGGATCGTACCGCCGCAGCCGATGTGCACCGCATCGCGGCCATACACCGTGCGCGAGGCGTTCGCGATCGCCTGTTCGAGCCACGGCGCCAGAGCGGGCGCGTTCCAGCCCCCGGTCGCGTTGGCGTCCTCGAAGCTCACCTGCGCCCCGTAGGGGGGCTCGCGCTCGAGCGCCTCGCGCACCGCCTGTGCGGCGCGCGCAGCGTCACAAGTGGGTGGCAGGCGCAGCGAGAGTTTGCAGACGATCTGCGGCAGGAGCACGTTGCCCGCCGACCCCAGGGGCGGCAGCCCCTCGGCACCGGTCACCGCGAGCGTGGCGCGCCAGCTGTTGTTGATGATGAGTTCGGCCGGGTCATTGGAGAGCGCGTGCACGCCCGGCGCCCAGGGGAGCTTGCCGGCCACCGAGTCACCCAGCACCCGCGCGGCCGCGCTCGCCTGCGCGCGCCGATCCTTGGGCAGGTGCACGTGCAGTTCCTCGAGCAGCAGGTCCCCGGTCACCGGGTCTTCGATGCGCGCGAGCAGCTGCTCGAGAATGCGAAACGGGGTCGGTGCAATGCCGGTGGCCATGCCCGAATGCACCCCCTCGGTGAGCACGCGTACGCGCAGGTTGCCGACGAGATTGCCGCGCAGCGAGGTCGTGCACCACACCTGCTCGTAGTTGCCGCACTCCGCATCGAGGCACACGACCAGCGAGGGTTCCCCGAGCGCGGTTCCGAGCGCGCTCAGGTGCGCCGGCAGATCGATGCTGCCGCTTTCCTCGCAGGCTTCGATCAGTACCACGCAGCGCGGCAGAGGCACGCGCTGCTCCTTGAGCGCCGCGATCGCGGTGAGGGAGCTGAACACCGCGTAACCATCGTCCGCGGCGCCGCGCCCGAAGAGTTTGCCGTCGCGGATCACCGGCTCCCAGGGACCCAGGCCGGGCAGCCAACCGGTGAATTCCGGCTGCTTGTCCAGGTGTCCGTAGAGCAGCACGCAGCCGGCGATTTCGCCCGGGATGTCGATGAGCAGCAGCGGCGTCTTGCCCGGCAGCCGTCGTACCTCCACGCGCGCACCCGGCAATGGCTGCGCGCGGCACCAGTCGGCCATCAGCTTGACCGCCGCCTCCATGTAACCGTGCTCTTCCCACTGCGGGTCGAACATCGGCGACTTATTCGGGATGCGCACGTACGCGGTGAGCCGATCGATGATCGAGTCATCCCAGGTCTTGGCGATCAAGGTGCTCAGGCGCTTAGCATCCATGTTGGAGTCTCATTTTATTTGAATAACCGCTACTTATGCATTTAATCACAGGTCAGTTCGACATGGCATCGACGCCGGGCAGCCCAAAAAGCGCCCGCGCGGCGCGGGTGCTGGAGCGCGCAAGCGTGGCGCAGGACTCCCCGCGCGCGCGCGCGACCGCGGCGGCGATGTGCGCAAGATACGCCGGTTCGTTGCGCCGCGAAGCGGGCTTGGGCTGCAGGTCCCGCGGCAGAAGATACGGGCCATCGGTCTCGAGCAGCAGCCGCTCGGGCGGGATGAGGGGCATCAGTTCCACGAGGTGCGTGCCGCGGCGCTCATCGCAGATCCAGCCGGTGATGCCGATCGCAAGTCCGAGCGCGAGGTAGCCGCGCAGTTCCTCCGCCGAACCGGTAAAGCAGTGCGCCACGCCGCGCCAGGCGGGGGCATGTTCGCGCAGAATCGCGACGAAGTCGGCATGTGCATCGCGCTGGTGCAAAAAGAGCGGCTTGCCAAGTTCCTGCGCCAGTGTGAGCTGGCGGTGAAAAGCCTCCTGCTGCGCCGCATGCGGGGAGTAGTTGCGGAAGTAATCCAGCCCGCATTCCCCGACGGCTACCACTTGCGGTGCGCGCGCCAGTTCTCTGAGCTCACCCAGGCGCTCCGCGCTCAGTTCGTTCGCGTGATGCGGGTGCACGCCGGCCGTGGCGAACAGGCGCTGCGGGTGCGCACGTGCCAGTGCGATCGCCTGCACCGTACTCGCCAGGCTCGAGCCGGTGACGATCAGCTGTGCGACGCCGGCGGCGTACGCGCGCGCGAGCACCGCTTCGCGATCGGCATCGTAGCTGTCGTGCCCAAGGTTGATGCCGATATCGATGAGCGGGCTGTCCGCTGCGGCGGCGGGCGACGGTGAGGCTATGTTATGTTCCTGCATCTAGCGCCTATTCTACTGAACGGGGGCCTCTTGCAACGGCGGTCTGAATCTTCGGCGCATGGGTTGTGCGGCGCTCCTGTCTGCGCGGTGCTCGCATTCCTGGCGGCCGGGGCGCGCGCCGATGAGACGCAGTGGCGCGATATGGAAAGCCGCATCCAATACGGTTACTACACGGAAGACAGCCGCGCGCTGCAAAACCTGCAGGCGGGACTGGCCGCGGACGAATCCCACGACCAGCTGCGCGGCTACTACGCCGCGCTGGTCGCCTGGCGCCTCGCCCAGCTCGCCATACAGCATCCGGCGCCCCAGGCTGCCTCGCCGGGGCAGCTCGCGCAGCGCTGCGTGAGCGCGCTCGATGGCGTGCTCGAGGCGCAGGCCGACTATGCGGAAGCCCTGGCGCTGCGCGCGGCGTGCCTTGGGCTGCCACTGGCGGCTGGGGGCCTGCACGCCCCGTTCGCCGGTCGCAAGCCGCGCAAGGACATCGAGCGCGCGCTGCAGCTGGCGCCGCGCGATCCGCGCGTGCTGCTGCTTGACGCGCTCGGGGACTACGAGCTGCCGCCGGCGCTTGGCGGCAACAAGGAGCGTGCGCTCGTGAAGCTGCGGGCGACGGTGGCGGCCTTCGAGCAGGAGCGCACCTCGACTGAGCCGCTGCCCGGGTGGGGCGCAGCCGAGGCGTACCTGTTTCTCGGGCGCAGTCTGTTCGAGCACGGGGATGCGGTGGCCGCACGCGATGCGCTGGAGCATGCGCTGCTGCTCGCGCCGCAGTACGTGCCGGCGCGGGCGCTGATGGCGAAAATCACCTCGGGCTGACGCAAAACCGGCCCCCGCTGGCCTGCAATTCTGACATTCTCCACCGCCAGCGGCTGGCGGCCGCACAGCGCCCGCAGCACGAGCGTACTGTATAGCTCGACGCGACCGGAAACCCCGGGCGGCTATGTTATCTTTGCGCGCCTTCGCCTGCGGATCTCCAGCGGATGTCCTCGGAAAATGACAATAAAGCGCTGCTGCAGCAGCTGCGTATCGATCGCACGGAAGGCGAGCCGGCTACCTCGCGCCTGCGTCGCTCCTGGCTCATCGGCGGTACGCTGGGCGTACTCGTGCTGCTGGGCGTGGGCTGGTGGGCGTTCGCCGGTGCCAAGGCCCTCGCTGTGCATGTCGCCGCCGCGCGCCCCATGCCCGATGGCGCCGCGGGCGCCTCCGTGCTCGATGCCACCGGTTACGTGACCGCGCGCCGCGAGGCGACGGTGTCGGCGCAGATCACCGGCACCGTCACCGCCGTGCTCATCGAGGAGGGTGATCACGTGAAGGTCGGTCAGGTGATCGGTCGTCTGGACGACACCGCCCAGCGCGCCGCGCTGGCGCAGGCCCAGGCCGCACTGAATTCGGCGCAGGCGCAGCTCACCCAGGACCGGGTGCAACTCGAGCAGAGCGTTCGCGATCTGAAGCGCGCCGAAGATCTCGTCCAACGCAGCCTGGTTTCCGAGCAGGCAGTCGAACAGGCGCGCACACAGGTCGATGCGCAGAGCGCGCAGGTGCTCGGGCAGCGGCGGCAGATTGATCTGGCGGCCGCGAATCTGCGCTCCGCGCAGGTGCAGCTCGATTACTGCACGGTACGCGCGCCCTTCACCGGCGTTGTGATCGCCAAGTCCGCGCAGGTCGGGGAGATCATCTCGCCTTTTTCTGCGGGCGGCAGTTTTACCCGCACCGGCATCGGTACGATCGTGGACATGGATTCGCTCGAGATCGAAGTCGACGTCAACGAGGCCTACATTAACCGCGTGCAGCCGGGCCAGCCGGTCGAATCGGTGCTGAACGCCTATCCGGACTGGAGGATCCCCTCGCACGTCATCGCCATCATCCCCACGGCGGATCGTTCCAAGGCGACTGTGAAGGTACGCATCGGGCTGGATGCGAAGGACGATCGCATCGTGCCGGACATGGGTGTGCGCGTCTCGTTCCTCGAGGAGAAAAAACCTGCAAGCGAGGCGCAGGCGCCCCCCAAGGGGGTGCTGGTGCCGCTCGCCGCGATTCGCACCGCCGGGGATCAAAATGTCGTCTACGTGCTGCAGGACAAGAAGGCGCAGCAACGCACCGTGACACTCGGTGGCACCCTGGGGGATGCGCGCCAGGTGCTCACCGGGCTTGCCGCCGGAGAAACAGTGATCGTCGATCCGCCGCCCGGGCTGACCGACGGCGCATCGGTGCGCGTGGCGAAGTCATGAGGCAAGGCAACACTTAAATACCCGTCAGAGGCGAGGAGCTTATGAGCGAACCTATGGTTGCGGTCCGCAACGTCACTAAGGTGTACCAGCGCGGCCAGCAGAAGGTGGAGGTTCTGCACGGACTCACACTCGAGATTCCCAAGGGCGACTTCGTGGCGCTCATGGGCCCCTCAGGGTCGGGCAAGACGACGCTGCTGAATCTGATCGGTGGCCTCGATCAGCCCACCGCCGGGGAGGTGCTGGTGGGGGGCAAGCGCATCGACAAGCTCCCCAGCGGGGAGCTGGCGCACTGGCGCGCCCACAACGTCGGCTTCGTATTCCAGTTCTACAATCTGATGCCGGTGCTCACCGCCGAAGGCAACGTCGAGCTGCCACTGCTGCTGACCAAGCTCACCGCCGCGCAGCGCAAGAAGAACGCGGCCGTGGCGTTACAGGTGGTCGGTCTCGCCGATCGCGCCAAGCACAAGCCGCGCGAGCTCTCCGGTGGGCAGGAGCAGCGCGTCGCGATCGCGCGGGCGCTGGTTTCGGACCCGCAGCTGCTCGTGTGCGATGAGCCCACGGGTGACCTCGACCGCAAGACCGCCGACGAGATCCTCGGTTTGCTGCAGGTCCTGAACCGCGAGCACGGCAAGACCATTGTCATCGTGACCCACGATCCGAAGGCGGCCGAGTTCGCGCGTCGCACCCTGCATCTGGAGAAGGGGCAGCTGCTTGAGCAGGCGGCCTGACTTCAGCGGAAGGTGACCCATGACCAAGAGCGGCTTCGTCATCGCAAATCTGTTCCGCAAGCGCACGCGCACGATCCTGACACTGTTGTCGGTGATCATGGCGTTCCTGCTGTTTGGTTTGCTGCAGTCGATCAACTCGATGTTCAACGCGGGTGCCGACTTTGTCGGCGCGACGCGCCTCATTACCCAGGCGCGCGTCTCCTTCACCACGGCACTGCCGATCAGCATGCTGCCCAAGCTCGAGGCCGTGCCGGGAGTGGCGCGCGTGGCCTACTGGCAGTGGTTCGGCGGCGTGTGGCAGGAGAATACCCAGCTCATCGTGTTTGCCGCCGATCCGCTGCGCCAACGCGACGTGTATCCGGAGTACTTGATGCCGGATGAGCAGTGGCAGGGGTTCGCCAAGATCCGTACCAGCATGATCGCCGGCAAGCAGATGGCGGATCAGTACGGCTGGAAGGTGGGCGAAAAGATCCCGATTTCCTCCAACATCTACCCGCAGAAGAACGGCAGCAAGTCCTGGGTGTTCGACCTCGTGGGCATCTTCGATGGCAAGGACGACGACGCCAAGAAGCGCACCAACCAGGCCTTCATCAACTACGACTACTTCGATGAGGCCAATCAGTTCGGCAAGGGACGCACGAATTTCTTCATCCTCAAGCTCACCGACAGCAACCAGGCGGCGGCGGTCAGCAAGACCGTGGACGCGATGTTCGAGAACTCCCCCGACGAGACCAAGACCCAGACGGAGAAGGACTTCAACGTCGGCTTCGTCAAGCAGATCGGCGACATCGGACTCATCGTGCGCTGGATCCTGTTCGCGGTGTTCTTTACGCTGCTGCTCGTGGTCGGCAACACCATGGCGCAGAGTGTGCGCGAGCGCATTCCGGAGCTCGCCGTGCTGAAGACGCTCGGGTTCTCCGACGGCAGCGTGCTCGGCTTCGTGTTCGCGGAAGCCTTCACGCTGTGCCTGTTTGGCGGCCTCGTGGGCCTCGGGCTCGCGACCTTCGCCGGTGCGGCGGTCACGAAGGGCACGGGCAATCAGTTTCCGGTGTACGTGGATGTCAGGGTATGGCTGATCGGCATTGCCGCCATTGTGCTGATGAGCCTTGCGGTAGGACTGCTGCCGGCGCTGCGTGCGCAGCGCCTGAAGATCGTCGACGCGCTGGCCGGTCGCTAGGCGCAAGGAGATCACACAGTGTTACGCCAGGCGTTAGCCATTACCGGCCTCAATATCCGCAGCATCCCGGAGCGCTGGGCCCCCTCGCTCGTCATCGTCATCGGTCTGGCGGGCGTCGTGGCCGTGTTCTGCGCACTGCTCGCCATGGCGGCAGGCTTCACGGACACACTGAAAGCCACCGGACGCGACGATGCGGCCATCATCATGCGCGGCGGGTCCGATGCGGAACTCAATTCCGGGCTGGACCGCGCACAGACCGACATCATTGAGGAGGCTCCGGGCATCGCCGCCGGCGCCGACGGCAAACCTGAGGCCTCCGCCGAGGTGATGGTCATTGCTGAACTGGTCAGAAAGGACGACAAGAACAGCGGCGCCAACATCACGGTGCGCGGGGTCGAACCGACCGCCTTCACGCTGCGACCGAAGCTTAAGATCGTCAACGGGCGCAACTTCACCCCGGGCCTACGCGAGCTGATCGTCGGTTCCGGGGTGTTGCGACAGTTCCAGGGGGCCGAGATCGGCAAGGTACTGCGCATGCGCGGCTCGGACTGGACGGTGGTCGGGGAGTTCGAATCCGGCGATGCGCACGAGAGCGAGCTGTTGACCGACATCAACGTGGCGCGCACGACCTTCCAGCGCACCGGCTCAAGCTCGGTGCTCGCCGCGCTCGATGGCGCCGGCGGCTTTGAGAAACTCAAGAGCGCCCTGGCGGCCGACCCGCGCGTCAACGTCGATGTGGTGCGCGAGCGCGATTACTTCAGCGGCCAGACCAAGCAGTTCCGGCAGACCATCGGTCTGCTCGCCGGCATCGTCACCATCATCATGGCGCTCGGCGCTATCTTCGCAGCTCTCAACAGCATGTACGCGGCCGTCGCCGCGCGCGGCAAGGAGATCGCCACGCTGCGGGCGATCGGTTTTGGCGGCCTGCCGGTGCTCGTCTCGGTGATGATCGAGTCGTTGCTGCTCGCGCTCGTCGGCGGCATCCTGGGCGCGCTGTTTGCCTACGTGTTCTTCAACAATCTGTCGGTGTCGACCCTGGGTCAGAACTTCACGCAGGTGGTGTTCAGCTTCAAGGTCACCCCGCAGCTGGTCATAGAGGGACTGATCATCGCCGTCGCGATCGGCATGGTCGGGGGATTGCTGCCCGCGATCCGCGCCGCGCGCCTGCCGGTGACGACCGGCCTGCGGGAGCTGTAGGCGCGCCGCGCGCCTAGAGGCGCGCGAGCGCGGCGCACAGCGCGTCGACTTCGCCCTCGGGCTGGTCCCAGGAGATCACCAGGCGCGCCTCGCCGTGGTGCGGTGGCCCCCAGTCGTAGAACTCGAAGCCGGCCGCCCGCAGGCGCTGGCGCCGCTCGAGGCCAAAGCGCACGAATATTTCGTTGCCCTCGACCGGGTGCAGCAGGTCCGCCGCCGCGGCCGCGTGCGCCACGCGTTGCGCGAGCGCGTTGCTGCGCTGGGCGTTGCGCTTCCACAGACCGGTCTCGATGTAAGCGAGGAGCTGCGCGGCGATGTAGCGTGACTTGGAGAACAGATGCCCGGCACGCTTGCGCCGCAGCTCGAAGTCGCGCACCAGCGCTAAGTCGAAGAACACGACCGCCTCGGCGGCCAGTGCGCCGTTCTTGGTGGCGCCGAAGCAGAGCACGTCGACCCCGGCGCGCCAGGTGATCGCGGAGGGGTGGCAGTCGAGGAAGGCGACGGCGTTGGCAAAGCGTGCCCCGTCCATCTGCACCTTCAGCCCGCGCCCGTGGGCCAGTTCGCACAGCTGGCGCAGTTCCCCCGGGCGGTAGACGGTGCCGAATTCGGTCATCTGCGTGAGCGACAGGGCGGCGGGCTGCACGCTGTGCAGACCTACGTTCACGGACGGGTGATCCGCGAGCGCCTGCGCAAAGGTTTCAGGTGCGATGCGAGCGTGCGCGCCTGGCAGCAGAGCAAGCTGCGCCCCACCGGAGAAGAAGGCCGGGGCACCGCATTCGTCGGTCTCGATGTGGGCGTCGCGATGGGCGAACACGGCTCCATACGGCGGGCTGAGCGTGGCGAGACTCAGGGAGTTCGCCGCGGTGCCGGTCGCGACCGCAAAGGCGCGCACTTCGGTGCCGAAGTAATCGCTGAAGCAGCGGTTGAGGCGCCCCGTCCACTCGTCATCGCCGTAGCTGTGGACCCGGCCGTGATTGACCGCCGCCAGCGCCGCCAGGATCTCGGGGCAAGCGGTAGAGGTGTTGTCGCTGAGAAATTGCACGCGTGCTACTCCGGAACGATCGTAAGGTCACTCGATGCGCCAGCGGAACGACCAGGCGCCGAAGGCGAGAAAGCCGAACGCGGTGGCGGCAAGATACAGCAGGTGGGGCGCAATCGCCCCCAGGCCGGCGCCATCGAGCATCACGGCGCGCGCCGCATCGAGTGTGTGCGTCAGGGGAAAGATATGGGCGACCCATTGGATCCAGCGCGGCGAGCCCTCGAGCGAGAACCAGATGCCCGACAGCAGCATCATCGGCCAGGTGAGTATGTTGAGCAGTCCGCCGACGAGTTCCTCGCTCGAGAAGCGCGCCGCGATGGTGAGTCCGAGGGCCACCATCGAGAGCGCGCTCAGGATCGCCACCAGCAGCAGGAGGATGAAGCTGCCGGCGTTGTGAAAGCCGATGATGGTGCTGATGCCGACGTACAGGATCACCGTAACGAACAGGATGAGGGCGAGGCGCGAGAGTACCTGCGCGCCCAGGAATTCGAATGCGCTGAGCGGGGTAGCGTGCAGGCGCTTGAGGAAGCCGCTCTTGCGGTAACGCACCACCACGTAACCGACCCCGAACAGGCAGCTGAACATCATGTTCATGCCGAGAATGCCGGGGAAGAGCCAGTCGACGTAGCGCAGCCCGGCGCCGGCGACGGTCTCCCGCTGGGCGTGCGGATCGGCGGCGAGCAGCAGCTTCTCGACGATGTAGCCCTTGGGCGAGTCGGTGTTCACCCAGTAGCGCAGTGGCGGCTGCAGCTGCAAAAGCAGGTCGATCTGCTGGTGGGTGAGCTTGTGCAGGCCGGTCGCCTCATCCGGCTCGGGGACGAACTGCACGTAGCGCTCGCGCAGGAACGCATCCGCCTGTGGGTCAATGTGCGCCGTCACCACCCCCACCTTGAACAGGGGCCGTTCGGGGCCGCCGAACACGAAGCCCATGCCGATGACGAGCATGAGCGGCAGCAGGGTGGTGAAGAGCAGCGTGCCGCGGTCGCGCAGGAACTCGAGGTTGCGTGCGTGCAGCACCGACAGCATGCGCTTGATCACGGGCGCAGCTCCGAACCGGTGAGTTCCAGGAACAGGTCCTCGAGATTGGGGGGGCGGATGCGCAGATGCGTGAGCGGCACGCGCGCCTCGAGCAGCACCCGCAGAGTGCTCTCCAGGTCGTGGGTGCTGATTTCCACGCGTTCCGGGCCTTCGATCACGGTCAGCCCCAGTCCGTGCGCTGCCGGCGGGAAGTCCTGACGCGGCAGCTCGAGCATCACTTCCGCGAAGTGCTCGTGCAGGAGCTTGCGCGGCGGTCCCATCGCCACGAGGCGACCGCGGTCCATGATGGCAATCTCATCGCACAGCAGTTCGGCCTCCTCCATGTAGTGCGTGGTGAGGATGATGGTCTTGCGGCGCGCCTTGATCGACTCGACCAGTTCCCAGAAGCTGCGGCGCGCCTGCGGATCCAGGCCCGTGGTCGGCTCATCCAGGAACAGTACCGCCGGGTCGTTCACCAGCGCGATGGCGAGCAGCAGACGCTGCTGCTGACCGCCGGAGAGCTTGCGGCTGTCGCGATTGGCAAGCTTCTCGAGCGCGCACAGGCGGATCACCTCCTCGACATCCAGACCGTGCGCGTACAGTCCGCGAAAGAGCGCGATGCTCTGGCGCACCGTGAGGAAGTCCTGCAGCGCGGTCTTCTGGAAGAGGATCCCCGCGTCCTCGCGAAAGCGCCCGCCGAGCGGCTCACCGCGGTAGCGCACTTCCCCGGAGGTCGGCGGCAGGATGCCCTCCATGATCTCGATCGTGGTGGTCTTGCCGGCGCCGTTCGGCCCGAGGAGGCCAAAGCAGATCCCCTCGGGCACGCTGAACGACACCCCCGCCACGGCCGTGGTGGACGGGTATTCCTTGACGAGGTCGCGGACTTCGAGGACGGGTGCGCTCACGGTGAGGGGAAATCGCTGGCCAACGCTGGCGCGCGATCGTAGCGGATTCCGCCCGCCGCCGCCTCGGCTTTGGCCCGGCGGTTGCCGTGCGGTGCGCGACGTGTACCATCCGTGCTCATGGCTACCGGACCGTATGACAAATCCGAGCGCGTCGAGCTCGCCGACGAGGCGGTGCACTGGGATCTGGGTGCCTCGCTCTCCTACGGCGAGTACCTGCAACTGGACAAGCTGCTCGCCGCGCAGCGGCCGCTCTCGAGCGAGCACAACGAGATGCTCTTCATCATCGTGCACCAGGTGTCCGAGTTGTGGATGCGTCTGATGCTGCACGAGCTGACGGCCGCGCTGGCCTGCGTGCGTCAGGACGATCTGGGTCCGGCGCTGAAGATGCTGGCGCGCATCTCGCGCACGCAAACGCAGCTGATCACCGTGTGGGACGTGCTCTCGACCATGACCCCGTTCGAGTATTCCGCGTTTCGCAGCGCGCTCGGGCGCTCATCGGGCTTCCAGTCGCTGCAGTACCGGCTGCTCGAGTTCCTGTTCGGCAACAAGAACGCCGACATGGTGGCGGTGCACCAGCGCGATCCGCAGGCCTACGAGACCCTCAAGCGTGCACTTGAGTCGCCGTCCCTTTACGACGAGGTGCTGCGCCTGCTCAGCCGCCGCGGCTACGAGATTCCGGCCGACTACCTCACGCGTGATTTCAGTCAGCCGTATCGGGCGAGCAAGGCGGTCGCCGGCGCATGGCTCGGGGTCTATCACAATGCCGATAAGGGTTGGGATCTGTACGAGCTCGCCGAACGCCTGGTCGATCTTGATCACAACTTCCAGCTGTGGCGTGCCCATCATCTGAAGACCGTCGAGCGCATCATCGGCTACAAGGCCGGGACCGGAGGTACCGGGGGCGTCTCTTATCTCGCCAAAGCGCTTGAGCTCAAATTCTTTCCGGAGCTGTGGCAGATCCGCACTTCAATGTAATTGGGCGCGCCCGGACCGCCGCGCCCCTAGCGCCAGGTGGCCGTCGGGATGCCATAGCGCCGGGCCAGTTTGCGGGCCCCCGCATTGCCGTTCACCAGCAGCGGTCGTTCGACCATGCGCAGGTGCGGCACATCAGACGCCGCGTTGCCGTAGGCGGCGAACACCTGACTTGGGTGCGCGCCGCGCAGCCGCTCCAGGCAGCGTACCTTCTCTTCGCCGCGACGGTTCGGGGTACTGAGGTAACCGAGGAGCGTATCCGCATTCCAGGTGAGGCCAGTGCATAACACCTGCGCGAAGCCGAGCGCCTCACCCACCTGCGGCACGAAAAGTTCCGGACTCGCACTTAAGAGCACCAGATAGTCCCCGTCGGCGCGGTGCTGAGCCACCCGCTGGAGGGCGTCGCTTAAGGCGCCGTGTTTGAGGAGCTGGGCCACGAAGCGGGCCGTCCAGGCTTCAAGCTGCGCGCGCTGCGCGCCCCCGAGCGTGGCGCGAATGAGTGCGGACTTGAGCGTCCCGTGATCCGCGCGTCCGGCGATGAAACGCACGCACTCGGGCAGCAGCGCGAGCAGCCACGGCAGCCGCCACGGCCGGTAGCGCACGAGAAATCCCCACACGTAGGGCAACAGCGTGTCGCGGCGGGTGATCGTGCCGTCGAGGTCGAATACCGCCACCAGCGGTGCGTGTGCGCCGGGCGCTGTTTCCGGGCGCTGCACCACCGGCTCGTCCGGCTCGGTCAGGCTGCGCCGCCGCCGCTCGCGGCGAGCTGCCGCAGCACGAACTGCAGAATGCCGCCGTGGCGGTAGTACTCGCGCTCCTTGGGCGTATCGATGCGCAGGCGCACAGTAAACTGGACCGGCTTGCCCTTCTCCGGGGTCGCCGTGACCTTCACCTCGCGCGCATCGGCGTCGCTTAAACCCTCGAGCGCGAACACCTCGCGGCCGGTGAGACCGAGCGATGCTGCGCTCTGCCCGCGCTCAAACTGCAGCGGCGCGACTCCCATGCCGATGAGGTTCGAGCGATGAATGCGCTCGAAGCTCTCCGCGAGCACCGCCTTCACGCCCAGGAGCATCGTGCCCTTGGCGGCCCAGTCGCGCGAGGAGCCGGTGCCGTACTCGCGACCGGCCAGCACCACGAGCGGCGTGCCTTCCTTCTGGTAGCGCATGGCGACGTCGTAGATGGAAGCCTGCTCGCCATCCGGCAGGTGCACGCTCACGCCGCCTTCGACGCCGGGCACCAGCAGGTTGCGCAGGCGGATGTTGGCGAAGGTGCCGCGCAACATCACTTCGTGGTTGCCGCGGCGTGCGCCGTAGGAGTTGAAGTCCTTCGGCTCGACGCCCTGCTCGATCAGGTAGCGTGCCGCGGGGCTGGTCTTGGAAATGTTGCCGGCGGGCGAGATGTGGTCGGTCGTGACCGAGTCCCCAACGAGTGCGAGCACGCGGGCACCGTGCACGTCCTTCAGCGGCGGCGGCGTCATCGTCATGCCCTCGAAGTACGGCGGATTCTTTACGTAGGTGGATTTCGCATCCCAGCTGTAGAGCTTCCCGGCCGGTACTTTGATGCTGGCCCAGTTCTCATCGCCCTGGAACACGCTCGCGTAGCTGTGCCGGAACATCTGTGAGTCGAGGGCACGCAGCAGAGTCTCCTGCACCTCGTGATCGCTCGGCCAGATGTCGGCGAGAAAGACGGGCTTCCCATCCTGGCTGATGCCGAGCGGTTCGCTCGTCAGGTCGATGTCGAGTGTACCGGCGAGTGCGTACGCCACCACCAGCGGCGGGGAGGCGAGGAAGTTCATGCGCACTTCCGGGTGAACTCGACCCTCGAAGTTGCGGTTACCGGAGAGCACCGCGCAGGCGGTGAGATCGCCGGCCTTTACGGCCGCGGAGATCTCGGGCTTTAAGGGTCCGGAATTGCCGATGCAGTTGTGCACGCAGACGGTGCCGGCGACGAACGCATGCAGATCGTTCACGGCGAGGTCGTATACCTTGCGTTTGCCGGCGGGGCGCCGATCCACAACCCCGAGCGCGAAGGTTGGCAGCGCCCGGGATTCTTTCTCGACGCAGTAGCGCCTTGGCTGTCCGCTGCCCGGCTGCGCTGGCAACGCTGCGAACCAACTGCGTACGCCAAGTTCCTCGAACAGTTCTGCCGGGGTGGGGAAGTCACAGCTCTTGCGGTGCAATGGCCGAAATGTGCGCGCGCTCGCCTCGGGCAGTCGCGAAAAGCGATCATGGCCCTCGAGCAGGGAGTAGTGCGGGAACACGGGCGTCTCGAGTTCGGAGAGCTCCGCGGCGGCGAGCGTACGCGTGCGCGAGAACGAAAGATCGCTGCGAGTCTGGTGCAGCGCCTCGAGCCGGTCGGCCATCCACAGTCTTTGTCGGTTGATGGAATCGACCGTGCGCCAGTAGACGGCCGCGGCGCTGGCGCGCAGGGTCTTGTCCACACAGTAGCGGAACCCGACCCGCTCCACGAACGAGAGACCCTCGGGTAATTCGAGGCGGATCTCCCGGCGCAAGACCCCGTCGCGGGCGATCGGGTACGAGGAATCTGAATGACGGGTGGGATATTCGCGGATCTGTGCGCCGCGCGCCTTCACGCCACAGCGCACCAGCAGGCGGACAATCTCTTGCATCATCTGCCGGGTTTGCTGTGCAAATTCGGGCTTGGCACTTTGCGAATATGCTGGCGCTTTCAGACTCTCCGCCCCAGCGTCCGGTCCCCAGCGGTGCAGGGTAGGCGCGTGGCCGTCTGCGCCGAAGAGTCCGCCGAGGTACTCGCGCACGACTGCGACCGGACACTGCTCGCGCAGCAGGAAGTGTGGCAGCGAAGGCGCCTGGTCGATGCGTCTGCCCACCCGTACGCCCGGCAGGGCAATAGCGGCCTGTGTCAGTTCGCGCGGCAGGACGATCGACCATTTCCGCTCGTCGTAGCGTGTGGCGAGCGGGCGCTTTCCTGTCAGTAACTCGATGTCATTCAGGACCGCCTCGCGGTCGAGGGCCTGGCCAACGTTCATCCGTCCCTGCTCGGCCACGCTGATCGACCCATCGGAGAGCAAATGCCCGAGCAGCCGTGCGAATGCGAGCGTACAGCTGCGTTCGTGCTCGTTGCTCATGGAAAAAACCCGATCGCCCGCCCGCAGCTCGTAACCTGCCTCGTCCGTGCCCGGCTCATCCGCGGGCGCCTCGACGCCCATGACCACACGGTCCTGGCCGGGCAGGAGCCGATCGGCGCGCACCCAGCGGCCGTCCTCGCAGAGGATTTCGTGGTCGGGCGTGCAGGTGAGGCTGCGCCCGTCCTGCAGAACAAGCGTGACGCAATCGCGCTCGCCCTGAATCATCATTTCGCTCTGAACTGCCGTGGCGAGGCGGCGCTCGGCGTTTGGAGCGAACAGCCGCTCCCCGCCGTCACGGGGCATCTGCTCGATGCGGCGCGTCATGCCGTTGGCGAGCAGCACGCGCGTTCCTTCGGCGAGGCAGGTCGTGCAGCCGTAGCCTACGAGGTCAAAGCCGACCGTAGCCAGATCTTCGAGCACGCCCGCCTTGGTGAAGTAGTCGGTGACCACGCGCGACCCGGGCGCCAGGCTGCTCTTCACCCAGGGTTTGGCCTTCAGGCCGCGCGCCCGTGCCTTGCGAGCGAGGAGGCCCGCGCCCAGCATGACCGAGGGGTTGGAGGTGTTGGTGCAGCTGGTAATGGCCGCGATCAGTACCGCGCCGTCTGTGAGTTCGAAGCGCTGTCCGTCGAGTGTGACGGGGGCCGTGCCGCGCGCGCTCGTGCCGCGCGTGGCCCGCTCGTCGGCGGCCTTCTTGGCGTTCGTCTGATAGACGTGCTTCGCCGTCTTCAGAGGCACGCGGTCTTGGGGACGGCGCGGACCGGCGAGACTCGGTTCGACCTTACCCAGATCGAGCTCTACTTCATCCGTATAGCGGGCGTGGGGCGCGCCGTGGTGGCGCCACATGCCCTGCGCCTTGGCGTAGGTGCTGACCAGCTCGATACGCTCACGTGCCCGACCCGAAAGCTCGAGGTAACGGAGTGTCTCGCCGTCGATCGGGAAGAGCCCACAGGTGCTGCCGTACTCAGGGGCCATGTTCGCGATGGTGGCCCGATCGGCGAGCGGCAAGTTGCCAAGTCCGTCGCCGAAGAACTCGACGAACTTGTCGACGACGCCCTTCTTGCGCAGCATTTCGGTCACCGTCAGCACCAGATCGGTTGCGGTCGCGCCGGTCGGGAGTTTGCCCTCGAGCCGAAAACCAATGACCTGCGGAATGAGCATCGTCACCGGTTGCCCGAGCATGGCCGCTTCCGCCTCGATGCCCCCCACACCCCAGCCGAGCACGCCGAGGCCGTTGATCATGGTGGTATGGGAGTCGGTGCCGACGAGCGTGTCGGGATAAGCGCGCCGGATTCCGTTCGACTCGGTATCGAACACCACGCGGGCGAGATACTCGAGGTTGACCTGGTGGACGATGCCGGTATTGGGCGGCACCACCAACAGATTGCGGAACGCTGTCTGGCCCCAGCGCAGGAACGCGTAACGCTCCTTGTTGCGCGAGAATTCGATCGCGGTGTTGGCCGCGAGCGCGCCGGCAAATCCGTACTCATCGACCTGCACCGAGTGATCGATCACGAGCTCGGCGGGATTTAGCGGGTTGACGCGCTCGGGATCTCCGCCGAGTCGCACGATGGCCTCGCGCATCGCCGCCAGATCCACGACGCAGGGGACGCCGGTGAAGTCCTGCAGGATGACGCGCGCGGGCGTGAAGGCGATCTCGTGCGCCGGCGTGGCGGCGGGGTCCCATTCCAGAAGTGCCTCGATGTCCGCGCGCGTGACGCTCACGCCGTCCTCAAAGCGCAGCAGGTTCTCCAGCAGCACTTTGAGCGAGTAGGGCAGGCGCGCGAGTTTGTCCTGTGGCAGCGCAGCGAGGCTCCAGATCTCGTAGGAGCGATTCGCGGCCGTCAGTGTGGAGCGCGCCCGGAAACTGTTCGTCATGCGTATCTCCGCCATGAGCCGCCAATTATATCGGGCGTCTCCTGCGGCTGCCGCCTTAAGCGTCAGGCGGCAGCCGAACGCAGCGCCGCGCGGCTGACGCTCTCGATCGCCGCGCCGCCGAGGCAGCGCTCGGCCTCGTAGGCCACGACGTACTGGCCGGGCGTGACTGCGCGCTGCGGGTGAGCAAACAGGACGCGCAGCGTGCCGTCCACGCGTGGTTCCAGATGCGCCGGCTGATCCGCCTGGCGGTAGCGCAGCTTCACGCCCGCCTCAAACGCTGCGCCCCGCAGCGGTGCCAGCCAGTGCCAGCGGCCACTTTCCAGGCCGGTACTGAAGAGCTGCGGATGATCATGGCCCTGCACGACCAGCAAGGCGTTGTGTGTGGCATCCTTGGCTGCCACGTACCAGGGCTCTTCGGCGCGGCCCTGGCGGCCGCCGATGTTAAGACCGGTGCGCTGGCCGAGGGTGTAAAAGGCCAGTCCCTCGTGCGTGCCTAACTGCTCGCCGTCGAGCGCTTCGATCGCCCCGGGCGTCTGAGCGAGATAGCGCGCCAGAAAGTCGCGAAATGGCCGCTCGCCGATGAAGCAGATGCCGGTGCTGTCGGGCTTGTCGAACACCGGCAGCCCCGCGCGCCGGGCGCGCTCGCGCACCCACGTCTTGTCCAGCTCACCCAGCGGCATGAGCGTGCGCGCGAGTTCTTCGCGCGGCACCGCGGTAAGAAAATAGCTCTGATCCTTGGCGAGGTCGCGCGCGCGAAAGAGGCCTACGCCGTCCGGGGTTTCGAGCAGGCGCGCATAGTGCCCGGTCGCGAAATGGCTCGCGCCCAGGCGTCGCGCCCACTGAAGGCCCACGCCGAACTTGATCTCCCGGTTGCACAGGACGTCGGGGTTGGGGGTGCGGCCGACCTCATGCTCGCGCAGAAAGTGGGCGAATACGCGCTCGCGATATTCGCGCGCAAAGCTCGCCCGATGCAGCGGGATCGCAAGCTCGGCGGCCACTGCGCGGGCATCCTGGTAGTCCTGGGCGGCGGTGCAATAGGCATCGTCGTCCTCCTCCCAGTTGCTCATGAAGAGCGCCTGCACGTCCCAGCCGGCCTCCTTCAGCAGCAGGGCTGCGACCGCCGAATCCACGCCGCCGGAGAGGCCGACGATGACACGCGCGCCGGGGGAGGGAATGGGGAGCTTCGGATCGGCCACGGGTCAATATTAGCGCAGCGCGGGGCGGTGCCACGCGCTCACAGACGCGCGGTGGGGGTGACGCCAGCGGCGCTCTCCAGATCCAGTTGCGCCACGCTCGCAAGACTGCCGCGCTCGCCGGCCAAGTAATCCTCCACACAGCGCAACACCAGCGGACTGCGCAGCCGGTCGAGGTGCGCCTTCAGTTCGCTCTGCGACAGCCAGTGGGTGCGTACGATGCCGCGGTCGAGCCGCTGGGTCGCGTCGTGGTCGCGGACCGTGCCGGTGAAGGCGAAACGCAAGGTGGCGCGCCGCGCCGTCGGCCGGCGCCACAGGTATACCCCGAGCAGTTCCTGCGGTTCGAAGTGCCAGGCGGTCTCCTCGCGCACCTCGCGCACGACGGCCGCAAGCAGCGACTCGCCGCGCTCGACGTGGCCGGCGGGCTGATTGAACACGAGGCGCTGATTGATGCGCTCTTCGACGAAGAGGAAACGGCCGGCGGTATGGGTGACGGCTGCTACGGTGATATCCGGTGTGCGCGGCATGCGGCAGATTGTAACCGCCCGCGCCCGCTCGGATGGAGCTCGATCAGCCGCGACGGGCGGCGCGCAGGCCGTGCTCGGCTGCGCTGGCGTTCCACACCTGATCGAACTCCTGCAGATACAAACGCGCGGCGACTGGATTGTTGATGTCGGCGACACCGTCCCAGGTATCGGCACGCATGCGATACACGATCGCCCGGTCGTCGGCGATCAGATAGGTCGAAGCGCGCTGCGGCGCCTGGGCGGCAACGTAGCGGATGTCGATGCAGCTGGACAGGCGCCGACCCATGGCGACGAAGCGGTTGCTGTCGCGCATGACGCGGCTGGGCTCGGCGAGCAGCACGCGCACCTTAGCGAAGCTGCGCGTCAGCACAAAGTGCTTGATGACCTCGAGGAAGGCGCTCTGGTCGTAGAGGTCCGGTTCCAGATCGGGCGTGTAGATGGAAATCAGGCGCTGGGCGGTGGCGGCAACCTCATTGACGGCCGCGCGCACTTCGGCAAGGGAGGTCAACACGGCGAGCGTTTCCCCGCCCTGGCGGTTGAGGCCGGTGCCATTGCTGGCGACCGAATCGGACGCATAGCGTGCATTGGCGAGTTGCGCCAGTGCACTGTTGATGTCGATTTCCCCGGTAATTGCCACGCCTGGGCGCCCCGCTTTGCCTGCACGAAAGGCAGGCTGCGGAGGATCTTAGTGAGGAAACTTGAGAGATCAGTGCGGCACGGTTCACGTTTTGGGGCCCCCTGCGGCGGGCAGTAAGTCAAAAGCGCGGCGCAGTTCGCACTTCCGGCACGGCTGGCGGGGGATCCGGGGGGCCCAGGGAGGCGGATGCGCAAGCGGGGCAGGGGCGGCTTTGGGGGGCGCCGCGGCCTTCAGATCTCGCGCGCCAGCTGCGCGGCAAGGCCGGTGTACTGGGCCGGCGTGAGTGCGCGCAGGCGCGCCTTCTCGTGCGCCGCGAGCGGCAGGGTGTCGATGAAGGCTGCGAGTGTTGGCCCATCGATCGCACGGCCGCGCGTGAACGCCTTCAGCTGCTCGTAGCCCTCGGCCACACCGGCCGCGCGCAACACCGTCTGCACCGCCTCTCCCAACACTTCCCAAGCCGCCTCCAAATCCTGGGCCATGCGGGCCGGATCGGCCTCGATCTTGGCCAGACCGCGCCCGAGGGCACTCCAGGCGATCAGCGTGTGCCCGAGGGCGACGCCGAGGTTGCGCAACACCGTTGAGTCGGTGAGATCGCGCTGCCAGCGCGAGATCGGCAGCTTTTCGGAGAAATGTCGCAGCAGCGCATTGGCGAGCCCGCAGTTACCTTCCGCGTTCTCGAAATCGATCGGATTCACCTTGTGCGGCATGGTGGAGGAGCCGACCTCGCCCGCCACGGCGCGCTGGCGCAGGTACCCGAGGGAGATGTAGCCCCATACATCGCGGCACAGACCCGTGAGGATCACGTTGACGGCGCCGAGCGCATCGCAGTATTCGCCGATCCAGTCATGCGGCTCGATTTGCGTCGTCCAGGGGTTGTACTCGAGCGACAGCGAGGTGACGAAGCCGGCGGCGATCCGTGGCCAGTCAAGCGTGGGTAGCGCCACCGTATGGGCGTTGAAATTGCCCACCGCGCCGTTCCACTTGCCGAGGATGCTCACCGCAGCGAAGCGGCGCTGCGCGCGCTTCAGGCGCGCCGCGAAATTCGCACACTCCTTTCCCAGGGTGGTCGGGCTCGCCGGCTGGCCGTGGGTGCGCGCCGGCATCGCGGTGTCGGCGTAGCGGTGTGCGAGCTGCGTTAACTCCCCGATGCGCGCACTCAAGGTGGCCTGCAGCGTTGTGCGTGCCGCCGCGAGCAGCCGCGCATAACTGAGGTTGTTGAGGTCCTCGGAGGTGCAGCCAAAGTGCACCAGCTCGAGCGTCGCCGCCGAGGCGCCTGCGCCCTTCAGCTGATCGCGCACGTAATACTCCACGGCCTTGACGTCGTGGTTGATGCGCGCCTCGATCGCCTTAACCGCCGCCGGCGCACCGGCATCCGGCGCGCGTGCGAGAGCTGCGGCGCGCTCGCGCACCAGGGGCGAGAGCTGCGCGCCGGGCAGCTGCGGGGCTGCCGCCGCCAGGTGCAGCAGCCACTGCGCCTCGATGCGGATGCGTTCGCGGATCAGCCCTGCTTCCGAGAGCAGCTCGCGCAGCGGCGCGGTGGTCGCGTGATAGCGCCCGTCGACGGGGGAGAGCGCATCCAGCGCGGCGAGGGGCTCGTTCGGGGACCCAGACATGCGTTGCGCAGGCCCTTGAGGTGCTAGGATTTGCATCATAACGCATACGGTCGTCCGGCCGGGCGCCACTGCCGCGGAGTGCATGCATGACGAGTTCCTTTCGGGTCGAGCACGACAGCATGGGCGAGCTGAAGGTGCCCGCCGATGCGCTCTGGGGCGCGCAGACCCAGCGCGCCGTGGACAACTTCCCGATCAGCGGACTTAAGCTGCCGCGCGCGTTCATCCGCGCGCTCGCTCTGGTGAAGCAGGCCGCCGCGCGCGCCAATACGCAGCTGCAGCTCCTCGATGCGAAGGTATCGCAGGCCATCCAGGGCGCCGCGGCCGAGGTGGCCGCGGGCGACCACGACCGGCACTTTCCGATCGACGTGTTTCAGACCGGCTCGGGCACCAGCACCAACATGAATGCCAACGAGGTCATTGCCGCGCTCGCCAGCCGCCGTCTCGGGGAGCCGGTGCATCCGAACGATCAGGTGAACATGGGGCAGAGCAGCAACGATGCCATTCCGACCGCCCTGCACGTGAGTGCGGTACTGGTGCTGCGCGGCACGCTCGTACCCGCGCTCGAGCACCTGCGCGATGTACTGCGGACGAAGGAAGAGGAAGTCGCCGGCATCGTCAAGACCGGGCGCACGCACCTGATGGACGCCATGCCGGTGACGCTCGCGCAGGAGCTCTCCGGCTGGCGCACGCAGATTGAGAATGGGCTCGCGCGATTAAAGTCCGTCGAGCCGCGCCTGCTCGAGCTCGCGCAGGGCGGTACGGCGGTGGGCACCGGGATCAATGCGCATCCGCAGTTCGGGCGGCGCTTCTGTGCCGAACTGGACGCCATCACCGGGCTGCCCTTCGCCCCGGCGCGCAACTACTTCGAGGCGATGTCTGCGCAGGACACCGCGGTGGAGCTGTCCGGGCAGCTGAAGGTGGTCGCGGTGAGCCTGATGAAGATCGCGAACGATCTGCGCTGGATGAACAGCGGGCCGCTGGCCGGGTTGGGTGAGATCGCGCTGCCGGCGCTGCAGCCCGGCAGCAGCATCATGCCTGGCAAGGTCAATCCCGTCATTCCCGAAGCGGTCACCATGGTGGTCGCCCAGGTGATCGGTAACGATGCAACCATCACGCTTGCGGGCGCCTCGGGCAACTTCCAGCTGAACGTCATGCTGCCGCTGATCGCTTACAACCTGCTGCAGAGTATCGAGATCCTGGGCAACGCCGCGCGTGCGCTCGCCGATCGCGCCATCCGCGGTTTTACGGTCAACAAGGCGCGCCTCGCCGAAGCCCTCGACCGCAATCCCATCCTGGTCACCGCCCTCAATCCGGTGATCGGTTACGAGAAGGGCGCCGCGATCGCCAAGAAGGCCTACGCGGAGGGCCGGCCGATACTCGAGGTGGCGCAGAAGATGACCGACCTGAAGGCCGAGGAGCTGGCGAAGCTCCTGGACCCGGCCGAGCTGACGCGCGGGGGTATCAAGGGCGGCAGCAGCGGCGGGGGCTGAGCGGCTTGCCCTCCGAGGACCAGGGTAGCCAGCAGGCCACCGCTGCGCGCGATTGGGGCGCGATCATCCGTGCGCGTCTGGCCGGCACGGAGCCTGATCACCACATCGAGGCGTGGCGCGTGCCGGGCTTGTCCGCCGCCAACAGCCAGAAATACCGCCAGTATTTTCCCGCCAACCCGCTGCCCGCGGCGGTGCTCGTGCCGCTGGTGCAGCGTCTGAAGCTGACGGTGCTGCTCACCCAGCGCGCCACGCAGCTGCGCAACCACGCCGGACAGATCAGCTTTCCCGGCGGCCGCATCGAGCCCACCGATTCGGATCCTAAGGCCGCAGCGCTGCGCGAGGCGCATGAGGAGATTGGCCTGGATGCGAGCTTCGTGTCGGTGGTCGGCTATCTGCCCGATCACATCGTAATGACCGGTTTTCGCGTGACACCGGTGGTCGGGTTCGTGCGCGAGGGATTTGAGCTGCTGCTGCAATCGAAGGAAGTCGAGGATACCTTCGAGGTGCCACTGGATTTTGTCTTCGATCCGGCCAATCACCGGCTGCGTCCGAGGCGTTCGGGCTTTACCGGTGAGGAGGTGGAGTTCTGCGACATCCCCTACGGGGAGCGCAACATCTGGGGTGCGACCGCGGGCATGCTGCTGACGCTTTACCATCTGTGCGCAGGAGAGCAGGGGCGATGAGTGAGGCCGGAGAGGCGCTCGAGCGGCTACGCGCGCTGATGGCGCGTCTGCGCGACCCCGAGCGCGGCTGTCCCTGGGACCTGCAGCAGACCTTCCAGAGCATCGCGCCCTATACGATCGAGGAGGCCTACGAGGTCGCCGACGCCATCGCGCGCAACGATCGGGAGCACCTGCGCGATGAGCTCGGGGATCTGCTCTTTCAGGTGGTCTTCCATGCCCGTATGGCCGAGGAGCGCGGCTGGTTCGATTTCACCGCCGTGGCGCAGGGCATCCACGAGAAGCTGACACGCCGTCACCCGCACATATTTGCCGGCGCGCAGCTGGCCGCCGAGGACCTGGTGCGGGTGTGGGAGGAGCAGAAGGCGCAGGAGCGCCTGCAGGCGGCGGCCCACACCGGGCGGGCCGCAGGCGGGGCGCTCGGGGGCGTGCCACAGGCGCTGCCGGCCCTCACCCGGGCGGCCAAACTCGGGCGGCGGGCGGCGCGGGTCGGCTTTGATTGGCCGGATGCGCAGCAGGTGCGCTCCAAGGTGCTCGAAGAGTTGCATGAGCTCGATGCGGCGCTCGCGGACTCGAGCGCCGCTGCAGCACCTGCGAGCGCGGTAGCGGAGGAACTCGGGGATGTGTTTTTTTCGCTCGTCAACTTCAGCCGCCATCTGCAGGTGGATCCTGAGGAAGCCCTGCGCGCGGCAAACGCGAAATTCGAGCGACGCTTCGAGCGCATGGAGAGCCTGGCGCGCGCGCGCGCCCTGGAGCTTAAAACCCTGTCCGCCGCGCAGTGGGACGCGCTGTGGCGTGAGGCGAAACTGAACGGCACCTGAAGGGACGGCCGTCCGGCGGGAGGGTCGCAACCTAACACGCGGATGCGCTACGCTTGAATGCGCGATGAACACGTGGCGGACTGCGCTGACTCTTCTGTGGCTGTCCGTGGCCGCTGCGGGTGGCGTGCGCGCCGCGAGCCCTCCGCCGGCCGCACACAACGAGGCCACGCATGAGGTGTCCATGGAACAGGCCGTGAAGCTGGTGGAGCGGCAGTATCACGCGCGCGTGGTGAAGGCTGCGACGCAGAAAAGCGGCGCCCAGGTGATTTACGCCCTAAGGCTGCTGGACGATTCGGGCAAGGTCTGGACCGTGCACGTCGACGCCGCGAGCGGCGCGGTGCAGTAGACGCACATGCGCGTCCTGGTGGTCGAAGATGAAGCCGCGCTGCGCGAGTCGCTCAAGCTGCGCCTCACCGAGGCGGGCTTCACGGTCGACATCGCCCGTGATGGCGATGAGGGCCTGTTTGCCGGACTCGAACATCCACTCGATGTCGCCATCGTGGACCTCGGGCTCCCGGGTCTGCCGGGACTCGAGCTCATCCGCCGCCTGCGGGCGGCGCGCAAGACCTACCCCATTCTCATTCTGACCGCGCGCGACAACTGGCAGGACAAGGTCGAGGGCCTGCAGGCCGGAGCCGATGATTACGTCGCCAAGCCCTTTCATTTCGAGGAAGTGCTGGCGCGGGTGCAGGCACTGCTGCGGCGCGCCGGTGGCTGGGCAAGCCCGCAGCTTGAGTGCGGCGTGGTGGTGCTCGACACGCGCGCGCAGACCGTGCAGGTGCGCGGCGCGCCGGTGGAACTGACCTCCTTTGAGTACCGCATCCTTGAGCATCTGATGCTGCGCGCCGGGGAGGTGGTCTCCAAGGCGGAACTCACCGAGCGGCTCTACGATCAGGACTTCGAGCGCGACAGCAACGTTATCGAAGTCCTGATCGGGCGTTTGCGCCGCAAGCTCGATCCGGCCGAGGAGCTGCAGCCGATCGAGACGCTGCGCGGACGCGGTTATCGGTTCGCGCTCGCGCGCGACGCGGGCTCCTAGGCGCACGATCCGCACCGTGCACTCGCTCAGCCGGCGACTGCTGATTTCCGTTTCGCTGCCGCTCGCGCTGTTCTTCGGCATCATGATGCTGCTGCTCGATAGTGGCTTCCGGGCACTCTCGGAGCGCTCGCTGCGCGCGCTGCTGGATGCGCAGATGGTGGCACTGATCGCGGCCGCCGATCCGCAGCCGGACGGCGGTTATGCGCCCCCGCCCGAGGCACTCGAGCCGCGCCTCGCCACGCCGAATGCCGGGCTGTACGCGCAGATCCGTTCGAGCGATCACATGTGGCGCTCGCCCTCTACGGTCGGACTGCCGAGTGACTTTGGCCCCCTCCTGCCGCACGGGGAGCGCAGCTTCTCGTACGCCAACTTTGGCCACGTTCGCGTCGCCATCGAAAGCCGCGCGATCCAGTTCCAGGACAGCCCGAGCGAGGCCGGGACGTTCACTTTCAGTGTCGCGGTGGGCTTGAGTCCGTACGAGGAGCAGTTGTGGCAGTTCCGGAGCGAGCTGCTCGGCTGGTTCATCGGGCTCATGCTGGCTCTGCTCCTGACGCTCGCTGCTTTGCTGCATTGGGTGCTGGCGCCCGTGCGCCGTCTGGAGCGCGAGATCCATGAGGTCGAGGATGGTCGCAGCGAGACGCTCGGCGGCGGCTATCCGCGCGAACTGTCCGGCGTCGCCGGCAACCTGAACGCGCTCCTCGTTGGCGAGCGCAAGCGCGTGGGTCGCTACCGCGACACCCTCGGCAATCTCGCCCACAGCCTGAAGACGCCCCTGGCGGTCATGCGCTCGAGCCTGCCAGCGGGGGGCGGCGCGGACACCCTGGCCGGAGAGATCGACCGCATGAGCGGCATCATCGAACATCAGCTCAAGCGCGCCGCAGCCTCCGGGGGGGCGCTGCTGGGGTCAGCGCCGGTCGAGGTCGCACAGGTGGCCGGCGAGTTGCGCGTGGCGCTGCTCAAGGTGTACGCCGGCAAGGATCTTGCGATCGAACTCCTCATCGCGCCGGGTACGGGCTTCAGCGGCGATCGGGGCGATCTCACCGAGCTGCTCGGCAATCTGCTGGACAACGCCTGCAAGTGGTGTCGCAGTCGCGTGCGCTTGAGCGGCGCGAGCGATGCCGCCGCGGAGGTGCGGGTGCGCCTGCGGCTGACCCTCGAGGATGACGGGCCGGGGATCTCCGCGGCCGACCGCGCGCGCGTGCTCGGGCGCGGCGTACGCGCCGATGAGGAAGTGCCCGGGCACGGCCTGGGGCTGGCCATGGTGCAGGACACCGTCGAGCTCTACGGCGGCACGCTCACGATCGACACCTCGCCGCTCGGCGGGGCGCGCTTCGAGCTGCGGCTCCCGGGGCGCTAAGGGGCGATGTTGAACTCGATCCCCTGCGCGAGCGGCAGCGCGCGGCTCCAGTTGACCGTGTTGGTCTGGCGGCGCATGTAGGCCTTCCAGGCATCCGAGCCGGACTCGCGTCCGCCGCCGGTGTCCTTCTCGCCGCCAAACGCGCCGCCGATCTCGGCGCCGGAGGTGCCGAGGTTGATGTTGGCGATGCCGCAGTCACTGCCGCTGGCCGAGAGGAAGGTTTCCGCATTCTGCAGCCGGTCGGTGAAGAGCGCCGAGGACAGCCCGTGCGCGGAGGCGTTCTGCGCTGCGATCGCCTCGGCCAGGGAGTCGACCGCAATGACGTACAGAATCGGCGCAAAGGTCTCGGTCTGCACGATGGGCCATTCGTTGCGCGCGCGCACGATGGCGGGCTCGACGAAGTTGCCGGGGCGCTTGAGCAGCGCGCCGCCGGTCAGCAGCTCACCCCCGGCCTGGCGCGCCAGATCGATCGCCTCGGTGTAGCGCTCGACCGCGCGTGCATCGATCAGCGGGCCCATGAGCGTGCCGCTCTCGAGCGGATCGCCGATGCGCACCTGCTTGTAGGCATGTATGAGCCGCCGCTCGAGCTCTGCGGCGATCACCCGGTGGGCGAATACGCGCCGGGTGCTGGTGCAGCGCTGGCCCGCCGTGCCGACCGCGCCAAAGACGATGGCCGGCACCGCCAGATCAAGGTTCGCCGTGTCATCGACGATCACCGCGTTGTTGCCGCCGAGTTCGAGGAGGCTGCGGCCCAGACGCGCGGCGACGCGCTCGCCCACGCGGCGGCCGACCTCCGTGGAACCGGTGAACGAGACGAGCGCCACGCGCCGGTCGTCCACGAAGCGCGTGGCGAGCTCGGTGCCAAAATCGATGAACAGCTGGAAGATCGGCGGCAGCTGCTGCGCGGCCATCACCCGGTTACACAGCGTCTGCACGGCGAGCGCCGTCAGGGGTGTCTTGGGGGACGGCTTCCACACGCAGGCATTGCCGCAGATGGCCCCGAGGAACGCGTTCCAGGACCACACCGCGACCGGGAAGTTGAACGCCGTGATGATGCCGACGACGCCAAGCGGCAGCCACTGCTCGGACATCCGATGCTGCGGGCGCTCGGAGTGCATGGTGAGCCCGTAGAGCATGCGCGACTGGCCGAGCGCAAAGTCGGCCAGATCGATCATCTCCTGCACTTCCCCGAGGCCCTCAGCGAGGATCTTGCCGTTCTCGAGCGAGACCAGCGTGCCCAGATCCTGTTTGTGCCGACGCAGCTCCTCTCCGAGCAGCCGCACCGCCTCCCCGCGTTTGGGCGCCGGCACCAGGCGCCAGGCCGCGGCGGCTTCAACCGCGCAGTTCATGACCGCCTCGTAGTCCTGGGCGCTTGCCGGACGCACCTGCGCGAGCAGCGCGCCGTCGGCGGGGTTGCGCACGTTGGCGAGCGGCGCCTCGGTGCTCGTCGACCAGCCGCCGGAGCCCGACCAGGCGCCCGGATTCACGGCGCCGAGCCCGAGCCGGGTGAGGAGCGTGTTCAGATCAAGGTTACTCATGCGCTGGCGACCTTCTTGCGGCGCTGATGGCCGGTCTTGCCGGCGACCACCACCTCACCGGAGAGGTCCTTGGTGCCACCGGCGGCGTAGTAGCGGCCGAAGCGGTTGGCGAGGATGTCCGTGAGACGGAACTGCTCCTGGGCGACGAAGCCCTGGTAGCGGCCCTTCTTCTCGAGCACCAGATCCACCACGGCGGTGATGCCGGCGGCGGTCGTCACCTGGATCGCCGACCACAGCCGTCCGGCGATCACCTGCGGGTAGATCTTGTTGACGTAGTTCTCCTCGCGCAGCTGGCCGTCCTGGGTGCCGGTGACGGCGGCGTATACGATGACCACGTCCTGCAGCGTCTGCGGCACGGCGTTCTCGAGAATGTGCTTCAGGGTGGCACGATCGTGGTTGAGCTTCAGATCGTTCATCAGCAGACGCATCTGCTCGCAGTGTCCGGGGTAGCGGATCGTCTTGTAATTCATCGACTCGATGTGCGCGCCGTGCGTCTCGGCCAGGGAGCCCAGGCCGCCGGAGGTGTTGAAGGCCTCGTAGAGGTGGCCGTCGATCTCGATCTCCTCAAGCCCCTCGAGCGGAGCGACTTCCGTCAGCCGTCCGTCGCAGATCGCCTGGCAGGCATTACCGTACTCGTTGATCAGGCCCTCGGTCGACCAGGTGAGGGAGTACTTTAGAACGTTGTTCGGGTGCTGGGGCAGGGCGCCGACGCGCAGCTTCACGGCGCGCAACTCGTCAAAGTGCGTGATGAGCGCCGCCGCGGCGATGCTGATGAAGCCCGGCGCGAGCCCGCACTGCGGTACGAAGGCCTCGGCGGCGCCGACGGCGATCGTGCGCACGGCCCGCGTGACCTCTACGTCCTCGGTGAGATCGAAGTAATGGGTGTGGGCCCGGCGGGCCGCCTCCGCGACCGCGACATTGCAGTAGAAGGGCAGGCTTGAGATCACAGCCTCCACCGGGTGCTCGGCGAGGTGCCGGGCGAGCGCGGCCACGTTGCCTGCGTCCAGGGTGTAGCCGCTCAGGTGCCCCGTCCCGTGCGCCCGCACGACCGCCTCGGCGGCGGCGCCGTCGACGTCGGCCAGCTGCACCCGGTAACTGCCGGATTCGGCTAGCAATCCTGAGATCAATGCGCCGATCTTGCCGGCGCCCAGAATCAATACGCGATGCATACGGTCCCCCGGAAAAGGGGCGCATTCTGCCGGGGATGAGGCCCGGGCGCCAGCGACCTCGGCGGGGTCGGGGAACGCGCCTCCCGGGGCTGAAAAAAAGCGCCCGCGGGTGCGTGCTAGGATCGAAGTATGCGATCCCCCGAGACCACCACCACCTGGCATAGCGCGAGCTGGCAGAGCCGTGCCGCGCAACAGCAGCCCGTGTACGCGGATCCCAGGGCGCTCGAGCGCATCGTCGCCCAGATCTCGCGCCTGCCCCCCATCGTCGTGTCCTGGGAGATCGAGGCGCTGCGCGCCCGGCTCGCCGCGGCGCAGCGCGGCGAAGCCTTCGTGCTGCAGGGCGGGGACTGCGCTGAGGCGTTCGCCGATTGCGAGTCCGATGTCATCACCAAGAAGCTGAAGATCCTCTTGCAGATGAGTCTCGTGCTACTGCACGGACTGAAGAAGCCGATCGTGCGCATCGGGCGCATGGCCGGGCAGTACGCCAAGCCGCGCTCGACCGATACCGAGACGCGCGCCGGCGTGACGCTGCCGAGCTACCGCGGGGACCTGGTGAACCGGCCCGAGTTCTCGCCCGAGGCACGGGCGGCGGACCCGGAGCTGCTGTTGCGCGGTTACGAGCGCGCGGCCCTCACCCTGAACTTTGTGCGCGCCCTGGTCGAGGGCGGCTTCGCCGACCTGCATCACCCGGAGTACTGGGACCTGGGGTTCGTGCATCATGCGCCGCTGAAGGACGCCTACCAGAACATCGTGCGCTCGATCGGGGATGCACTGGATTTCTTCGAGGGCATCAGCGGCCGGCAGGTGCACGAGGCGACGCTCGTGGATTTCTATGCCAGCCACGAGGGCCTGCACCTGCATTACGAGCAGGCGCAGACGCGTTTCATTCCGCGCCAGAACCGCTGGTACAACCTCTCCACACACATGCCCTGGATCGGCATGCGCACGGCAGCGCTCGAGGGCGCGCACGTCGAGTATTTCCGCGGCATCTCCAATCCCATCGCGGTGAAGGTCGGCTCGGCGATGGATGCCGCGTGGCTGCAGGGTCTGGTGACGACGCTCAACCCGCACAACCAGCCCGGCCGGCTCACGCTCATTCACCGCTTTGGCGTCAAGGAAGTCGCGGCGGCGCTGCCCAAGGCGATCGAAGCGGTGCGCCAGACCGGGCAGACGGTGCTGTGGGTGTGCGATCCGATGCACGGCAATACCGAGACCACCACGGGGGGAATCAAGACCCGGCGCTTCGAGAACATCCTGAAGGAGCTCGACCTGGCCTTCCGTATTCACGCGGATCTGGGCTCCTACCTCGGTGGCGTGCACATCGAGCTCACCGGGGATGACGTCACGGAGTGCACCGGCGGGGCCCGCGGACTCACCGATCAGGACCTGCAGCGCGCCTACCGCTCGAGCGTCGATCCGCGCCTGAACCACGAGCAGGCGCTGGAACTGGCCATGCTCATCGCCGAGCGCAGCCAGAGCCGCCGCGCCGACAAGCGCGCCGCCTCACACCCGGCCTGATCTTCCGCTGCGGGCGGCGCGCCAAGTGCAGTACGAGCACATCACGGTGCCGGCGGCCGCAGGCCGCATCAGGATCAATGCGGATCTCTCCTTGAATGTGCCCGCCGATCCCATTATTCCCTTCATCGAGGGGGATGGCATCGGGATCGACGTTACCCCCGCGATGCAGCGCGTGGTGGATGCGGCCGTCGCACGTGCTTACGGCGCGGCGCGCCACATCTGCTGGATGGAAGTGTATGCGGGCGAGAAGGCGAACCTGCGCTATGGGCAGTGGTTCCCGGATGAGACGCTGCACGCGCTGCGCGAGTATGTGGTCTCGATCAAAGGTCCGCTGGGCACGCCGGTCGGCGGCGGCGTGCGTTCGCTCAATGTGGCAATCCGTCAGAGCATGGACCTCTACGCCTGCGTGCGCCCGATCCGCTATTTCCCCGGGGTCGCCAGTCCCATGGTGGATGCGAGCCTCACCGACATGGTGGTGTTCCGCGAGAATACCGAAGACATCTACGCCGGCATCGAGTGGCCCGCCGGCTCCCCCGAGGTGCAGCGCCTGATCGCCTTTCTGCAGAAAGACCTGCAGGTCACCGAGATTCGCTTCCCGGCCAGCTCCGGCATCGGCATCAAGCCGGTCTCCAAGGAGGGCAGCCAGCGTCTGATCCGCAAGGCGATCCAGTACGCCATTGAGCATGATCGCGTCTCGGTGACGCTCGTGCACAAGGGCAACATCATGAAGTTCACCGAAGGAGCCTTCCGCAACTGGGGCTATCAGCTGGCGCGCGAGGAGTTTGGCGCCCGGCCGATCGGCGCGGGCCCGTGGCTGTCCTTCAAGAACCCGCTCACCGGAACCGACATCGTGGTGAAGGACGTGATCGCGGATAACTTCCTGCAGCAGGTGCTGTTGCGGCCCGAGGAGTACGACGTCATCGCGACGCTCAATCTCAACGGCGACTATGTTTCGGATGCTCTCGCCGCGCAGGTCGGCGGCATCGGCATCGCCCCCGGCGGCAACATCGGCGACGGGCTGGCCGTGTTTGAAGCGACGCACGGCACCGCGCCCGGATTTGCCGGCAAGGACCGCGTGAACCCAGGCTCCCTGATCCTCTCGGCCGAGATGATGCTGCGTTATCTTAAATGGCGCGAGGCGGCCGACCTCATCATCAAGGGCGTGACGCGCACCATCGCGCACAAGGAGCTCACCTACGATCTCGCGCGGCTGCGCGAGGCGATCAAGACTCCCAAGCGTGAACTCGCTGCCCGCAAGAACGTCGAAGAGGATCTGCAGCGCCTCATCCCGGGCGCGAAGCTCATGAGCACCTCGGGCTTCGCCGGCGCCGTCATTCGGCACATGGATGACTGAGGCACGCACCGCCACGGTGCGCCCTGCGCCCTATGACGCCTCCTGCACCCGCTGCCCGCGGCTGGCAGGTTTCCTCGAGGAGACGCGCGCCCGCCACCCGCTGTACTGGGCGCGACCGGTGCCCTCGTTCGGGGCCGAGCGGCCGCGAATCCTCATCGTCGGGCTCGCCCCGGGAATGCACGGGGCCAACCGCACGGCGCGCCCCTTCACCGGAGATCATGCCGGCATCCTGCTCTACCAGAGCCTGTTCGACGCGGGACTTGCGAGTGCTGCGGTTTCGGTGAGTGCCGATGACGGGCTTAAGCTCAGGAACGTGCGCATCGCCAATGCGGTCAAGTGTGTGCCGCCCCAGAACAAGCCGCTGCCGGCGGAGATCCGTTGCTGCAACGCGTATCTGGCCGCGGAGCTGCGCGGGCTTGCGGGCGTGCGGGTGCTCCTCGCCCTGGGCCGGGTGGCCCACGAGGCGGTACTGCTGGCGCAGAACCTGCCGCGCGGGCGCTATGCTTTCGCGCACGCCGCCGAACATCGCTTGAGTGCCGCGCACGTTATGCTCGATTCCTATCACTGCAGCCGTTACAACACGCAGACCCGGCGTCTCACGACGCCGATGTTCCGCGCGGTGCTGGCGCGCGCCTGTGAGCTTGCGCAGCTGCCTGTGCCTGAAGGTCTCAGGCTCACGCACGGGTCTTAAAGTGTTCGATCACAAGCAGTTCCTGGCCGCTTTGCCCAAACGTCCCGGCGTGTATCGCATGTATGGCGCGGAGCAGGAGCTGCTGTACGTCGGCAAGGCCCGCAGCCTCAAGGATCGTGTCAGCACGTACTTTGCCGCGCGCAACGTGGATCCGAAGGTGCAGGCGCTCGTGCAGCAGATCTCGGCGATCGAGGTGACGGTCACCAACTCGGAGACCGAGGCGCTGCTGCTCGAGTACAACCTCATCAAGGCGCACAAGCCACGCTTTAACATCGTGCTGCGCGATGACAAGAGCTTTCCCTACATCCAGCTGTGCGAGGAGCACCGTTTCCCGCGGCTCGCCTTCTACCGCGGCCCGAAGAGCGCCCCGGGACGCTACTTCGGGCCCTTCCCCAACGCCGGCGCGGTGCGCGACACCCTCAGTCAGCTGCAGCGGCTGTTCCGCATCCGCAACTGCCGCGACAGCTTCTTTGCCAACCGCAGCCGTCCGTGCCTGCAACACCAGATCGGGCGTTGCTCGGCACCGTGCGTCGGGCTCATCACGCGCGAGGCCTACGCGCAGGACATGGCGGCCGCGGTCAAGGTGCTCGAGGGGCGCAGCGAAGAGGTTACCGCCGAACTACAGGCGCGCATGGAGGCGGCGGCGGCGCAGCTGGAGTTTGAGCGCGCGGCGCAGATTCGCGATCAGCTCGCCGCCCTGCAGCGGGTGCAGTCACAGCAATTCATCACCGCCGACGGCGAGCGCGACGTCGACGTGTTCGCCATCGTCGGAGAGTCGGGTGATTTCGCCGTGAGCGTCATGCTGGTGCGCGGCGGGCGCAACCTTGGCACCACCAGTTATTTTCCGCGCGCGGTGCTCGCTGAGCCGCACGAAGCGCTCGCCTCCTTCGTGATGCAGTACTACGCGAGCACCGACGTGCCCGCGGAAGTGCTGCTCGGCAGCCGGATCGAGGAGGCCGACGCGCTCGCGGAAGCCCTGAGCGCGCGCAGCGGTCATCCGATAGCGGTACGTCATCCGGCACGCGGCCTGGCGCTGCGCTGGGTGGAACTGACACGCGAGAACGCCACGCAGGCGCTGCGCATGCGCTTCGCCCAGCGCCAGGGCATGGACGAGATGCTGGCGGATCTGGCGCGCGAACTTGACCTGCCCGAGCCGCCGCAGCGGCTGGAATGCTTCGACATCAGCCACACGGGCGGAGAGGGGACCGTCGCCTCCTGCGTGGTGTTCGGACCCGAAGGACCGCTCAAGAAGGAATATCGTCGCTTCAATATCAGCGGGATCACCCCGGGGGATGACTACGGCGCCCTGCGACAGGCGCTCGAGCGCCGCTACCGCCACGTGCGCGAGGGTGAAGTGCCGGCGCCGGACGTGCTGTTCATCGATGGGGGCTTAGGGCAGATCGGCGAGGTGCATGGTGTGCTTGCCGAGCTCGGTTTCGCCGACCTGACGCTGGTCGGGGTGGCGAAGGGACCCGAGCGGCGCGCCGGGCAGGAGCGGCTCTACGTCTACGGCACTGCCCAGGCGCTCGCGCCCGCAGCGCACGGGCCGGCCTCCCGGCTCATCCAGCGCATCCGCGATGAGGCGCATCGCTTTGCGATCAGCGGCCATCGCCGTCGACGCGCACGGCGCTACAACGAATCGGTGCTGGAGGCGGTACCGGGTCTCGGGCCGGCGAAGCGACGCGCGCTGCTGAAACATTTCGGCGGCCTGCAGGGCGTCATGCGTGCCGGGGTAGCCGATCTGACGCAGGTGGCCGGTATCGGCGCCACGCTCGCGCGTAGCGTCTACGAGCACCTGCACCCGGGTGCCTAGCGCGATCAGTGCAGCGACTGAGCCGCCGCGCCCACGATCGGCCCCGCGCCTCGCGACTGCACCAGCACCGCGACGTCGGTTGCATCCGAGGGCAACGAGGACACACTCACTTTGTAGTTCTCGGTCGTGCCCTTCCACTCACCCAGTGTGCGGATGCTGCGCACAATGTTGAACTCCTCGAGACTCTTGCCGGCGTTCTCGCCGCGGCCCACGTTGGACACCGCATGGCGCAGGTACGCCACCAGCACGACGTCACTCGGATGCTCGCCCTGTTTCTCGCCCACATCGACGACGACCTCACCCTCGTGCACCGCGAGCGTCACCGGCACGGCATCGCGGGGCTCCTGCAATGCTCGGACGATGCTGCTCGTGTCCAAGGCGTCTTTGCGTCCATCGATGACGAACTGCGGCGTGAAGACCGAGGCGCGGTGGAAGGCGCGCGCGTATACGTTCTGGCGCTCGACGCCCTGACGAAGCTCAAACCGGTCGCGCCATCCGGAGCTGTCCCAGTAGTCCACATGAAACGCCAGCGCCAGAACGTCCGGCCGCTGACTGAGCTGACCGAGAAAGGCGTCCGCCGGAGGGCAGGAGCTGCATCCCTGCGCGGTGAAGAGCTCGACGACCAGCGGCCGCGACGGAACGTCGGCCGGCGCCGCAGTCCACGCCAGCGCACCGGCCGCCACACACACCCGAATCCAGAATTTCATGGGCAAACCCTCCTCGGCAGCGCCGCGGAGCGCCGCCGCCCTCAGGGGCGGAAGTTTAACCCAGAACCGCCGCCTCAATGCCCCTGGCGCGCCTTAGAGCGGCGTGGGCAGTGCTACGTGCACCGCGGACAGATCGCTCGTACTCCACCCGCCCCCGAGGGCTTGAATCAAGGTGAGGCTGGCGACGAGGCGGCTCTGGCGGATGTTGAGTAGCGTCTGCGCATCGTTGAGTGCGATGGCCTGCGCTGTGACCACGGCCGTGTAGGCGACGGTGCCGGCCCTGTACTGATTCAGGGCCAGTGTCACGGCCAGGTTCGCATCCTTCACGGTCTGGTCGGCGACCCGGAACTGCTGCTCAAGGATGCGCAGCGAAGCCAGTTCGTCCTCGACCTGCTGGAACGCCGTCAGCACCGTCTGGCGGTAGTTGGCCACCGTGCCGTCATAGGCGGCGCGCGCGCCGGCGACCTGGTAGCGGCGTGCGCCGAAGTCGAGAAGCGCATCGCTGGCGGTGGCCCCCACCGACCAAACGTTGTTCGGCGTGTGCAGCAGACCCGCGCTCACGTTACTGGCGAATCCGTAGGTGCCGCTGAGCGTGAGGTCCGGAAAGTAGGCCGAGATGGCGACACCGATCTGTGCATTCGCGGCCGCCATTTTGCGCTCCGCTTCGGCGATGTCGGGGCGGCGCTCAAGCAGGGCCGAGGGCATGCCGGCCGGAACCACCGGGATGGTGGCGGCGAGGGTTGCGGGTGCAATCGAGAAGTCCGCTGGCGGTTTTCCGATCAGCACGGCGATTGCGTGCTCGAGCGTCGCCCGGGTCACGCCCAGGCCGATCTGCTGCGACTGGGCACCCTCGAGCTGCGTCTCGGCGGTGATCACATCGGCCTTGGCGACGACGCCCACCTTGTACTGGTTCTGGGTGATCTCGAGCGCGCGCTCATAGCCCTTGATGGTGTCCGCGAGCAGCTGGATCTGCTCATCCGCCACGCGCAGCTCAACGTAATCGATCGCCAGTGTCGCCTGCGCCGAGAGGCGTGCGGCCGCCAGATCCGCCTCGCTCGCCTTGGCGCTCGCCACGTCGCTTTCGATGGTGCGGCGGATCTTGCCCCAGATATCCAGATCCCAGGAAGCGTTGCCGGTGAGGGAGAACTGATTCACCGGCGGCGCACGCGTGCCCTGGGTTGCGCCGGCGTTACCCGTCACGAAGGAGTTGACCGCGCCACGAGAGCGCAGCGCGCTCGCCGTCAGATCCGTTGTCGGGTAAAGCTGCGCACCGGCGGCCTGCGCGAGCGCCACTGCCTGCCGCCACGCCGCCTCGGAGGCCTTCAGCGTCTGGTTGGAGATGTCGATCTGCTTCTCGAGGCCATTGAGCGTGGCATCGTCGTACACCTCCCACCAGTTGGTGCCGCTCGCCGCTTCGCGCGGCTCCGCCGGCTTCCAGCCCTCGGCCTCCTTGAAATGCGTGGGTGTGGGGGCGGAGGGACGGTGGTAATTGGGGCCGACGGCGCAAGCGCTCAGCGTCGCCGCGGCAAGAAACAACAGTGTCGGTCGCATGGGCTTCATCGTGGGGCGTCGCTTGCCGGTGTCAGGTCCTGCGGTCGTGGAGGCGCGCGCGAGTACAGGCGCGCCCACAGCGCGCTGCACCATCGACCGAAGCGATCCAGATACAGGTAGATGACAGGGGTGGTGTAGAGGGTGAGGACCTGGCTCACGAGCAGACCGCCGACGATGGAGATGCCAAGCGGCCGACGGATCTCTGCCCCGTCGCCGTTGCCGAAGGCGAGCGGCAGCGCGCCGAGCATGGCTGCCATCGTGGTCATCATGATCGGGCGGAAGCGCATCAAGGAGGCCTGGTAGATCGCCTCGCGTGCCTTCATGTGCTGCTGGCGCTGACAGTCCAGCGCGAAGTCGATCATCATGATCGCGTTCTTCTTCACGATGCCGATGAGCAAAATCACGCCGATGAGGGCGATGATGCTGAATTCAGCCTTGAAGAGGATCAGCGCCAGCACCGCGCCGGTGCCCGCGGAGGGGAGCGTCGACAGTATCGTGATCGGATGGATGTAGCTCTCATACAGCACCCCGAGCACGATGTAGACCGCCGCGAGCGCTGAGAGGATCAGGATCGGCTCGTTACTCAAAGAGGCCTGGTAGGTCGCTGCGGTACCGGCAAAGCTGCCGTGGATGTCAGAGGGCATACCGATCTGTGCGGACGCTTGGCTGATGGCCTCGGTTGCGTGGCTGAGCGAGGCATTCGGGGCGAGATTGAACGAGATGGTGGTCGCGACGAAGGTGCCTTGGTGGTTGACCGCAAGCGGCGTATTGCCCGGGGCGTGGCTGCTGATGGAGGCGAGCGGCACCATGGGCTCAACCGCGGTACTGTCGGCCGACCCTGTCGAGACCGCGCCGCGTCCGGTGTTGGCCAGGGCATTGGTCGCCTGATTGATCGCGGTATCGGTGGCGAGCGTTGCGGTGGTGTTGTTGGCGGCGGTCTGGGTGGAGGTCACGGTGCCGGCGACCGCGTTGGTCGATTGCGTACCGTTTACCGTGCCGCCGGCCGTGCTGATCCACAGGTTTTTCAGCGTCTCCGGGCTTTGCCAGTACTGCGGTGCAACCTCCATCACGACGTGGTACTGATTCAGGGGATTGTAGATGGTGGACACGTCGCGCTGGCCGAAGGCGTCATAGAGCGTGTTATCGATGGACGCCGGGTTCAGCTGCAGCCGCGAGGCGGTGTCGCGGTCCACCTTGAGGTCGATCTCGAGCCCGTTCTGCTGCTGATCGGAGTTCACATCCGTCAGCGCCGGCACGTGCGAGAGCGCCTCCGCGAGCTTCGGCGCCCACTTGTACAGCTCCGCGACGTCGTTCCCCTGCAGCGTGTATTGGTACTGGGCGTTGCTCTGGCGACCGCCGACGCGGATGTCTTGCACCGACTGCAGGAACAGGCGCGCACCCGCGACCTGGCTCAACTTCGGGCGCAGGCGCGCGATTACCGCATCCGCGGACAGTTTGCGTTCCGACTTGGGCTTGAGGGAGATGAACACCTGGCCGCTGTTGGTTTGTGAGCCGCCCTGCGATCCCCCGCCGGTAAATCCGACCACGGTGTCGACCGCCGGATCGTCCTGCACCAGCTTCATGAACTGTCGCAGCTTCTTCTCCATCGACTGGAAGGAAATCGCCTGGTCCGCCTGGATGCCGCCGATGAGTCGTCCGGTGTCCTGCTGCGGAAAGAATCCCTTGGGGATGACGACGAACAGGTAGATGTTGAAGAACACCGTGGCGAGCAGCAGCACCATGACGAGCGGCCCGTTGCGCAGGGCCCAGTTAAGCGAGCGCCCGTAGGCGCGCAGCACCGCCTCGAAGCCCCGTTCGATGGCTTGAAACGCCCGCGCCTGCTCGGAGGGCTTCACCTGCCTGATGAAGCGCGAACACAGCATCGGCGTCGTGGTGAGTGATACCAGCAGCGAGATCAGCACCGCGACCGAGAGCGTGATCGAGAACTCGCGAAACAGCCGTCCCACGATCCCGCCCATGAGCAGGATGGGGATAAACACCGCCACCAGCGACAGGCTCATGGACAGCACCGTAAAACCGACTTCGCGTGCGCCCAGCAGCGCGGCCTCGAAGCGCGGCATGCCCGCCTCCATGTGGCGGGTGATGTTCTCCAGCACCACGATGGCGTCATCGACGACGAAGCCGGTGGCGACGATGAGGGCCATGAGCGAGAGGTTGTCGAGACTGTAGCCGAGTAGATACATCGCCCCGAAGGTGCCAAGGAGCGAGATCGGCACGGCGACCGCGGGCACCATGGTGGCGCGCCCGTTGCGCAGGAACAGGAACACCACCAGCACCACCAGCGTGATGGCGATGAGCAGCGTGCGCTCGACGTCATGCAGCGAAGCACGGATGGTGGTGGTGCGGTCGATCGCGACTTTTAGTTCGATGTCGCTCGGGATGGAAGCCTTAAGGGCGGGGATCAGGGCCGTCACCCGATCGACGGTCGCGATGATGTTGGCGCCCGGCTGGCGGAAGAGCACGACCAGCACCGCCGGCTTGCTATTGGCCAGTCCCAGATTGCGCACGTTCTCAACGGAGTCTTGAATCTCGGCGACGTCAGAGAGGCGCACCGGGGCGTTGTTGCGGTAGGCAACGATAAGATTGGTGTACTGCGCCGCCTTGCTCGCCTGATCGTTGGTGTAGAGCTGGTAGCGCTTGCCGCCGACGTCGATCGAGCCCTTGGGCGTATTGGCGTTCGCGGAGGCGAGCGCCGCGCGCACATCCTCCAGACCGATGCCGTATTTGAACAGTGCGGTGGGATTTAATTCCACCCGCACCGCCGGCAGTGAGCTGCCGCCGATCGTCACCTGGCCGATACCGGACACCTGGGAGAGCTTCTGCGCCAGGATGGTATCGGCCGCGTCGTAGAGCTGCCCCGCGGTGAGCGTCGGCGAAGTAAGGGTCAGAATCAGGATCGGGGCATCGGCGGGATTGACCTTGCGGTAGGTCGGGTTGCTGCGCAGCGCGGTGGGCAGGTCCGCGCGCGCGGCGTTGATGGCGGCCTCCACGTCGCGCGCTGCGCCGTCAATGCTGCGGTTCAAGCCAAATTGCAGGGTGACGCGGCTCGAGCCCGTGGAGCTCGATGAGGTCATCTCGCTGACATCCGCGATCTGCCCCAGATGCCGCTCGAGCGGGGTCGCCACGGTCGCCGCCATGACATCCGGGCTCGCGCCCGCCATGCTCGCCGACACCGAGATGGTCGGGAAATCGACCTGCGGCAGCGGCGACACCGGCAGCTTGAAGTAGGCGAGTGCGCCGGCGAGGGCGATGCCGAAGGTCAGCAGCGTCGTTGCGACCGGGCGGCGGATGAAGGGCTCGGAGAGATTCACCGCGTTCCCGCCCCGCTCGGCAGCGCCGCAGGTCCCGTACGGCCGCTGATGCGCCGCTCGAGACGGTCAAAGTACAGATAGATCACCGGGGTGGTGAAGAGCGTGAGCAGCTGACTCAGGATCAGGCCACCGACGATCGTGATGCCGAGCGGATGGCGCAGTTCCGAGCCCGTGCCGGTGCCGAGCATCAGGGGCAGCGCGCCCAGCAGGGCCGCCATCGTCGTCATCAGGATGGGGCGGAAGCGCAGGAGCGAGGCGTGATAGATCGCATCGCGCGGATTCATGCCCTGCTCGCGCTCGGCCACGAGCGCAAAGTCGATCATCATGATGGCGTTCTTCTTAACGATGCCGATCAGCAGCACGATGCCGATGATGCCGATGACGCCCAGGTCGTCGCCGGCGATGAGCAGCGCGAGCAGCGCTCCGACCCCGGCCGAGGGCAGCGTCGAGAGAATGGTGATCGGGTGGATGAAGCTCTCGTACAGCACGCCGAGCACGATGTACACGGTGACCAGCGCCGCGAGGATCAGGAACAGCTCGTTGCCGAGGGTTGCCTGGAAGGCGAGCGCTGCGCCCTGAAAGGTGGTCATGACGCTCGGCGGCAGCGAGATGTCGTGCTCTGCCTTGGTGATGGCATCAACGGCGTTGCCGAGCGCCGCCCCCGTGGCGAGGTTAAAGGACACGGTAGTCGAGGGGAACTGTCCCAGATGGTCGATCGACAGCGGCGCGGTGCGTTCGGAGACCTTGACCAGCGCTGACAGTGGCACCTCGCCGCCGATGGCGGTCGAGGAGGGTAGGTAGATCGTGCCCAGCGCATCGAGCGACGCCATGAGCGAATCGTCCGCCTGCAGGATCACACGATACTGGTTCGACTGCGTGAAGATCGTCGAGACGATGCGCTGGCCGAACGCATCGTAAAGCGCATTGTCGACGGTCGCCGGCGTTATGCCGAAGCGCCCGGCGGTGTCGCGATCGATCGTGAGGTAGGCGGACAGTCCCTGATTCTCCTGGTCGCTGGCGACGTCCTCAAGTTCCGGCAGCGTCTGCAGCTTGGTGATGAGCTTCGGCACCCAGATATTGAACTCGTCCGGATTCGCATCCTCGAGCACAAATTGGTACTGCGTGCGGCTGACGGTGTCGGAGATGGACAAGTCCTGAACCGGCTGCATGAACAGCGAGATGCCGGTGACGTCTGCGGTCTGGTGCTGCAGCCGGCGGATGATCTGGCTTGCCGTCTGCGAGCGTTGGCTGACCGGCTTCAGATTGATCAGCATGCGGCCGCTATTCAGCGTGATGTTGGTGCCATCCACGCCGATGAACGAGGAGAGGCTGACGACATCCGGATCCTTGAGGATCGCGGCCGCCAGCTGTGACTGGCGCCGCGACATGTCCGCGAAGGACACCGACTGCGGCGCTTCCGTAATCGCCTGAATGACGCCGGTGTCCTGCACCGGGAAGAACCCCTTGGGAATGAAGATGTAGAGCGCGATAGTGACGACGAGCGTGGCGATCGCCACCAGCAGCGTCATCGGCTGCCGCTCGAGGACCCAGTTGAGCGCCCGCCCGTAGTGGTCGATGAGCGCCTGAAATTTCTCGTTCGACCAGCGGGCGATACGCGACTCGGAGCCCTCCTCGGTGTGGTGCAGGAGCTTCGCGCACATCATCGGCACGAGGGTCAGGGACACTATCGCGGAGATTACGATGGTCACCGCGAGCGTGATGGCAAACTCGTGGAACAGGCGGCCCACGACATCGCCCATGAAGAGCAGCGGGATCAACACCGCAATCAAGGACACGGTGAGGGAGACGATGGTGAAGCCGATCTCGCCGGCGCCCTTCAACGCCGCCTGCAGCGGCGGCTCGCCTTGCTCGATGTAGCGCGAGATGTTCTCGATCATGACGATGGCGTCATCGACCACGAACCCGGTCGCGATCGTCAAGGCCATTAGGGACAGGTTATCGAGGCTGTAGCCGAGCAGGTACATCACCGCGAGCGTACCGACGAGGGATAGCGGCACGCTCATGCTGGGGATGACCGTGGCCGGGATGCTGCGCAGGAACAGGAACATCACCATGACCACGAGCGCGACCGCCAGCCCGAGTTCGAACTCGACGTCGTGCACGGAGGCGCGAATGGTGTTGGTGCGGTCGGTCAGCACCGTCACCTCGACCGCCGCCGGCAGCGCGCTGGTCAGACTCGGCAGCAGCGCCTTGATGCGGTCGACTACCTGGATGACGTTGGCTCCCGGCTGGCGCTGGATGTTGAGGATGATGCCGGGGTTGTTGTTCACCCAGCCGGCAAGATAGGTGTTCTCGGCGCCGGAGATCACCTCCGCGACGTCGGACAGCCGCACCGGATTGCCGTTCTTATAGGCGATGATGATGTTCTTGTAGTCGTTCGGATCCTGGATCTGGTCGTTGGCGTTAAGTGTCCAGGAGCGCGCCGGCCCATCGAGGGTCCCCTTGGGAGAGTTGACGTTGGCGTTGGCGATGGTGGTGCGCAGGTCATCGATGTTGAGTCCATAGGCGGCCAGGGCGCGCACGTTTGCGACCACCCGCACCGAGGGGCGCTGGCCGCCACTCACGCTCACCAGTCCCACGCCCTCGATCTGGGAGATTTTCTGCGCCATGCGCGTATCGGCCAGATCCTCAAGCTGGGTGAGGGGTAACGTCTTGGAGGTGATGCCGAGGGTGAGGATCGGCGCATCGGCGGGATTCACCTTCGCGTAGATCGGCGGCGCGGGCAGGTCCGAAGGCAGCAGGTTGCCGGCCGCGTTAATCGCTGCTTGCACCTCCTGCTCGGCGACATCGAGGCTCAGATCCAGACTGAACTGCAGCGTGATGACCGAGGCGCCCCCGGAGCTCGTCGAGGACATCTGGTTCAGTCCGGGCATCTGCCCGAACTGCACTTCCAGCGGCGCGGTGACGGAGGAGGTCATGACCTCGGGGCTGGCCCCCGGATAAAAGGTCTGAACCTGGATCGTCGGATAGTCGACCTCCGGCAGCGCGGAGAGCGGCAGGAAGCCGAAGGCGACGACGCCGACGAGCAGGATCGCCAGCATCAGCAGCGAAGTCCCGACGGGCCGGAGGATGAAGATCCGGGACGGATTCACGACGAAGGCCTACTGGGAGGGCGACTGATGGCTCTGATCAGTCGATTGCCCGTTACTGCCTCGCCGGTGTTGGTGTTGTGCTTGTGCCGGTGCGGATCCCTGGCTCTGGCCTTGCCCGGTGGTGTGAGCTTGTGCCCCCGCGCCCTGGCGCACGGCGATCTTTGCGCCTTCCTTGAGGCGATCCGCGCCGTCGACGACGACGATGTTGCCCGCAGCAATCCCCTGCTGCACGGCGATGTTGTTCGCATCGCCCGGCCCCAGGGTGACTTTGCGCACGCTCACCGTCTGATCCGAATTCACCAGGTAGACGTAGGTCCCGGGTGCCCCGCGCTGCACTGCGGACTGCGGTATCAACGTGGCGCCTTGTAAGGTGTTGACCAGCAGATCCACGTTCACGAACTGGTTTGGGAAGAGCTTCTCATCGGGATTGGCGAAGACGGCCTTGAGCTTCACTGTCCCGGTGGTGGTGTCGATCTGGCTGTCGATGCTCTGCAGGGTGCCGGTGGCGAGCTGCGTCGTGTGGCTGCGGTCATACGCGGTCACAGCGAGCGTCTTGCCCGCGTGGATCTGGTCGAGGATTGGCGGGATCTGATCCTCGGGCAGCGCAAAGACGACTGTGATCGGCTTGAGTTGGGTGACCACGAGCAGCCCGTTCGGTTCGGCCGGGGTCACGTAGTTACCCAGGGTGACTTGCTGCAGGCCGGCGCGGCCGTCAACCGGGGAGGTAATGTGGCAGTAGATGAGATTGAGCTTGGCGGCATCGATCTGCGCCTGATCCGTCTTGACCGTGCCGATATCCTGTTCCACCAGGGACTTCTGCGTCGCGAGCTGTTGCTCGGCGATCGAGTCCTGCGCGAACAGTGTTGTATAACGCTCCAGGTCGATACGCGCATTCGCGAGCAACGCCTTGTCGCGTGCCAACGCCCCCTGCGCCTGTTCCAGGGCGACCTGGTAGGGACGCGGATCAATCAAGATCAGAAGATCACCGCGCTTAACGGTCTGCCCTTCCTTGAATGCGATCTGGGTGATCTGCCCGCTGATCTGGCTCTGGACCGTGACGGTCGTGATCGGTGTGACCGTGCCGAGGCCATTGACGATGATCGGCATACTGCCGCTCTGCGCTGCCGCGGTCGCCACCGGCATCGGTCCGGTGTTCGCAAAACGGCCGGCGGGGGCGTTGCTAGCTTTGGGTGTGAGCAACCACGCCAGCAGGACCAGCGCGAGCACCCCGCCGATGACGATGAGCCAGCGCCGCGTCAGCAGCCGGCGCCACCCGGACGGGGAGGCCGGGCCAGTCTGATGCAGTTGATCGTCAGGCAGGACAGGGGGGGTGCTGTGGAAGTCGTTCATGAAGACTCATTGGGGCTCGCGCGGGGGTCTGAGCACGACCCCGCACCGCGCCGCGCTCAGCCTCGCGATTAAATCCAATACCATCCGACCACTGTATCCTGTACCAGTGTCAACGAATCTCAAGTTTGCGATAGCAATACTGTCGTTCTGTACCGGACGCCGCCAGCATATGCTGAACGCCGAGCGATCGCACGATGGGCCGCCCCGCGGGGGCCGCTAAGTCTTTATGATCGGCGCACCCGGGTTGGTCTGGCGGTCCTGATGCCCTGGAGTCTGCCCAATACGCTCACGTGGGCGCGGATCGCCGCGATCCCGCTCATCGTGCTCCTCTTCTACATGCCCTATCCCTGGGCGGACCCGGCGGCGGGATTGCTGTTTGCCGCAGCCGGCGTTACGGACTCCCTGGACGGCTATTTCGCGCGCCGCCTGGGACAGATCTCACGGTTGGGGGCCTTTCTGGACCCGGTGGCCGACAAGCTCATCGTTGCGGTCGCGCTCGTGCTCCTTGTCTCAAGGGACGCGCGCGCACTCATCGTGCTCACCGCGGCGGTGATCATTGGCCGCGAGATCACGATTTCCGCGCTGCGGGAATGGATGGCTGAGATCGGGGCGCGGGCCAAAGTGGCTGTTTCGCAGCTCGGGAAGTACAAGACGATTCTGCAGATCATCGGATTGTCGATGATGCTGTACCGCGTGCCGCTCCTCGGGTTGCCGATCTACCAGCTCGGTGTCGTGCTGATCGAGGTCGCCGCCGCTGCGACACTGCTGTCCATGGCGCTGTATTTGCGGACGGCGTGGCCGGAGCTTAAGCGCTAGCTGGCTTAGCTAGTCATTTGTTTTTATTGTAGAATACAGACTGGATCTCAGGGCATTTCGAGCTCGCACGGGGGCCCGATTCACCTTGACTTCCCGGGGGGCGCACATAGAATCTCGCGCTCCTCGCCTCTCGGATGCGGGAATAGCTCAGTTGGTAGAGCACGACCTTGCCAAGGTCGGGGTCGCGAGTTCGAGTCTCGTTTCCCGCTCCAAATTCAACAAGTTACAGAAGACCGTAGTTGAGGTTGGCACGCAGTTGGCACGCAGTGCCACGCATTCGGGGCCATTCGGATCCGGCTGATCGACCAGTTCGCGTCCTTTGAAGGGTCTTTTGACAAGCTCGCTTAGCGCATCGAAGAGCGACTCGATGCCGTCGGTGACGCTTCGAAGGTACTCCGGACGTCGATGGATATACCTCTTTCCAGTCGCGCTGCCTTCCGCCTTGTGACCCATAAACATGTCGGCTTCCGCGTCGGGCACTCCGGCTTCCGCGAGCCAGGTGCGCACGGTGTGACGGATGACATTCGGGCCGCCCGTTACAGCCGCTCTTTCAGCTAGCAGGTCGTAGAACTCTCGCGTCGTGAGTTGTTTACCGTAGTAGCTAATGACGTGGGATCCCTCGCGTCCCCATGACGCGAGTTCCCTAGCAACGGTCGGAGCGATCGGAACTGTCGGTCGGCGCTTCTTGGTCTGGCGGCGCCCCTCCGGATTTAGGCGGATGCGACCAAGACGGAAATCGATCTGCTCCCACGTCAACTCCCGTAGCGCTGCCTCACGCGATGCAGTCCCGACCGCTAGCACAAGAAAGCGCCACCAATGTTCGCGCGTATAGCGTAGGTCGTCCGTTTGATCGCTTGCCGCATTGAACAACGCGGCCAGTTCGTGCAGCGAATAGGTTTGCTCGTTGTCTTGCAGCACCGGCTTCCAATCGGCCGCCGTAATTGCCGCGGGTACGACCAACTCTGGGTTATCGCGCTTGTACCAATTCATCATCGCCCAGATTCGTCGTAGGCGCGTACTAATGGTCCAATCTGAGAGCTTGCGGGCGCGTAATGCGCAAACAAATTGCAGCTGTCGCCTTCGATCTAATTCCCGCACCCTCACGTCACCCCACACCTCGAGCGCATCGCGCTGAGCCGCGAGGTGGGTGTGCGCACTGGGGAGGTGCCGGGCGTAGTTCACCCAACAAGCCTGCATTACGTGCGCGAGTTGGGCGTCGGAGTGAGAAGGGGGGCGATCGTATTTGAGCGCGTGTTCGTAGAGCGCGGTCCTCGCCGCTTCGCGGTCCGCTGTGCCAATTGAAATACGATCTGTCTGTCGAGCGACCGAGTTATACCAGCAGATGTACCAAGTTCCTTCGCGCCCGCGCTGTTTGAGGAAGAACCTCCCCGCCCGGTCTTTCTCGGTCTGCATGTTCCCTCCCGTAGAAAGTTCTGCAAATCCTCTTCCGTAATCCTCGGAGAACGCCCGAAACGCGTGGCCCTCAGCTTGCCCGAGGCGATGAACCGCTTAACCGTTCGCACGCTGATCCGCAGGTGAGCTGCAACTTCATTTGGCAGATACAGTCGCGGCAGATTCGATGGTGCATTCATTGTAGATAGTTGGGCAAGCATGCGCGAAACGAAATTCAGTTACCTCAATGCGCGTCGGCCACGAAAGTCTCTGTACTGGAGCCGCGATGATGAAGTGCGAAACTTGCGAAGTCAGCTCTGGGAGGGTTCCGAATTCTGCCGTTACTCGAAAAAGCCGGGTAGTCGGCAGCAGGGCACCATGGGTTAAAGAAGATCGCTCACCAAGAGCTGCCTTCCCGCGCCACTTATGGTGAAACAGCCATCCGCCCGCCGCTCCCGATGCCCGCGCCGTGATGCAGCTCCTCAAGCACGAGGTGCTCGGGTAACTCGGGGCCGGTCCCCGGCCTCAAATTTGCTGCACTTCTGGCTTGACCGCCCGATAGACTTCCGCGCATGTCGAGGGATTTGAAAGGCTGCGAGTGGGGCTTCGTCATTGGGTTCGGCGACGAAGATCTCGCCGGTCTATCGCGCAACATGGTGACCCTATATGCAATGCCCCCGGGGCAACTTCCGACCCTTTTGGGTTCGGGCTTCATCATCTTGCGGGAATCGGGGAAGGCTCTGTGCATAACTGCGTCTCACGTGGTTGAAGACGCGCGTCGCGCCTTGGGCTTACCTGCCCGTCGTGCGAGTAGTGCCGCGCCCGGTTTTGGGATTGGACTCATCGATGGTGAGTTCCTTAAGGGACCTTGCGCTCGCGGGGAGATCGTCGCGCACGTAGCAATCGACGATAAAGACGATTTCGCGAAGATCACAGAGGCAGCGTGCGGGCCGCACGATGTGGGAATCCTAGTCCTGACCTCTAAGCTCTTTGCCAACCAACCTGTGTTGGCAATCAATTCCGACATCTTCGATCCGGGCACTGCGGTGATGGTGTTGGGCACACAGGAAACCAAAGTCGAGGATGGTGGGCGCGCGTCCGAAGGTCGAACGATCGTACTTCAAAAGACACTTCAGGCGAGGTACGGGACGATCAGAAAGATACACCGACGCGACCGATTGCTAAAAACGCTCGTCTACGAACTCACGCTCTCAATTCCGCACGGCATGAGCGGCGGACCAGTACTGCTGGCGCCAGAAAAGGGCCGCGGCATGCAGGTGATCGCATTTGCATCCTACGACCACGCGCCGCCGGAAACTGTCGACGACTGCCGGGTCCCCGGCGCCGGAACGGCGATTCCGATGGGGTCAGCTTTTATCGCTGCCGCTGCGTGCGGCAACTCGATCCCCCTTCTTCAGTTCGTCCGACAACAGCGAGTTCGAGACCTTGGCTCACTCTGGCCAGACCTCGAAATTGTCGATGACGGGCGCAGAGTTCAATTCAGGCGGCTTAGCGGTATTCCGCTGCCAATCTTGCCGCCCCCTGAACCCCCGGAAACCTGAGCGCCTCGTTCGCCAGTTGCGTGTATATGCGATGTCAAACGGGGCTAAGCTATGCACCATGAACGCCCCGTACCCTGAGAAGAACGCTCAGAGGTTCGGGTTTGCAGCGAACTAGGGATAGTGTGTCGCAGTGTCTGAAATCTATTTGTCGCTGCTCATAATGGTGGGCGTAGGTCTCGGTTGCCTTGGCTTGCTCGCGGGCGCAGCACTGACAGCGGGGCTGTTCGACGAGAAGTATCACGGGCACTCACGGGATGGCTTTCGCTGGGGTATAAGCGCAGCAATGCCTGTGGCAGGTGTGTTAATCGCGATCGGCAAACGCAGGACCGCCACTGTCCCAGGACCCGAGGAGTTTGCTGTCATAGTCGGGATACTCTCCTTAGCCGGATTTGCTGTGGGAGTCTTGCTGTGGTACGTCTTTCGCCTCCGGTTGATCCTTCGGCGCGGGCGGGTGCCACCTCCGCAAATAACTCAATAGCGTTCCACTAGGGAAACCGCCGCGGCGCACTGCGCCCGGCGCAGGTACACGCTAACGATGCCCTAAATGAGCCCGAGTTTGCGCAGAAGATCGTCCCACGCGGCAACGACGTCAGATATCAACGGTTGCTCGGTGGTCTGCCCATCGCGCGCTGTAATGTAATACACCACGTCAATTCCGCGGTCCTGCCCGAGATGCACAGTCAGGTCTTTGCGAGTGGCGTACGCGTCCGCCCAGCTCTTTTTGTCATGGTTCAGGTGTTTGCACGCAGTCGCCAGATCGGCAGCCACCATCAGCGCCGGGTAGCCTTGGACCTCGCGCTCGATGAGCTGCTTGTCGATGCCAGAACCCGTATCGTTCTTGATCCAGTCTTTCAGGTGCCAACTATCCTGAAGAAAGTGCTGGAGATCGTCTTGGTATTCGACAGCGCTTCGATACGGCTGATTGAGACGTTCGAAGCCACGCCGCATCCGTTCGTACTGGACTCGCCAATTTGTGAGATGTGGCTCGAACATACTGCAGAATTCTACGCCGAGCGCTTCCTCGCCCTCTCGAACCTTTCGGCCAGTGCCGCAGCGCACTGCGCCCGCTGCCGCACTGGGGCCCGCAACGCCGGATCGGTGATCTTGGCGGCGTCTTCTCCCTCGCGGTGGGCAAGCGCCCGGCAGGCGCGGGCGATGGTCTCCATTTCGTAATCGGTCAGTTGCGGAGGCATGGCGAAAATTCTGCCCCTCGCGCTGGGGGGCGTCCATGCAGCAACCGGGCGAGCCCAGTACTGGATAGCTGCCGACGTGCCGACGATGAGTAAAAATTTAACACCGACGGGTTTCTTTACCCTCCGTGCCACCATGTTGCGCTGCACTTTTGTAGGGAATTGAAAAGGCTCTGGTTCGAGCGCTGGCACGGCTTATGCCGCGTCCAAGCAGGACAAGGAAACGCTCCGATGCGTTACCCGTGGTTGTCGCTTCTCCTTGCGCTTCCCGGTATCCAGCGATTGAATGGAAACGCCCGGACTATCGCCGTATGGACGGAGTGCGAATCGTGAAAAACTTACTGCCTCTGATCATCCTATTGTCTGGCGTTGCGCACGCGCAGATCGATAACGTGACCCTGACCGGCGTGACCAGTTTCAATACGGATTTCGTTCCCGCTACGACTCCGTCCGAGCCTTTCAGCGTTTCCTTTACGGTGGATACCCAGAGCGGGGTGTACTCAACTCAGCCCTGCCCGACAACTCCAACGGCCTGCGGATTCACAGTTACCAATCTCACCGTAACGAATGCACACGGCACCTTGAACGGGGTTCCCGTGCAGGTCGGTAACGGTATCTGGGGCGGCGGCGGCTCTGGACCCTTCAGCGAGATATTCGGCGGTATCGGTTCAGGTAATTTTGGGCCAGTTGCTTTTAACTGGGGATTTGATATCTCCACACTCGGGTTAGGCCCAAGCCCGAGCCTTGACCAGATTCTAAGGACTCCAGGTTTTGAGTCCGATCAAAGCTACTTGAACGGCTTTGGATTGGATGTTCAGAATGTCTCGGTCACGGCGGCGACTAGCGTGCCCGAGCCTGGAACGCTTGGACTCCTCACATTGACGCTTGCGGGTCTGTTTGCTTCACGCGTTCGTCGAAGAGCCCGCATCGGCCGTTAAGTAATTCAAGCAGGGCTACGGCGCGCGCCCGCACCTCGGTCTCCCCAACGAGCTCGGTCGTTTCGAAGCCACTGACGCATGTCTTTAAGAGAGCATTCGCGTCCGCGGAATCAACGCCGCTGAATCCCCGCAGCGCGTCAGCGGAACTTTGTTGGACCCGTGAGGAACTATGCCTTCGTTTCTAAGCGACCAGGGGTGGCTTCGCTCCGATATCGAGCGCTGGCTGGGATCATGCGGCGCATGTGCGTCAAGATCAGCTCAAAGAGGGTTCCGAATCCTGCCGTTACTCGAAAAAGCCGGGGTAGTCCGCGGCAGGGCTCTGTGGGTTAACGAAGATCACTCACCAAGAGCTGCAGCCCAGTCAGATCGAGCTCTCTTTTGAGGCGAATGTCGGGGCTGGCCGAGGACTGAATCAGCTTTTGCCACAGTGCCGGTTGGTCTTCCCAGCGCGGCCGTACGTCCCGAAACCGCCGCTCGGCGAGACGGTCTATTTCGCTGAGCGACAGCGAGGCAATGATTTCCAGAACCTCAGGACGTGCGCCCAGGAGGGCGGCTTCTGCGCCCAGGGTATGAATGCTGTGACGCAGCAAGGAGATCGACGCACGCCCGAGTTGCACAGCGGCCGCCTTTGGAAAGTGACCCTGGCGCCCGGCGCCGACCGTCTTACTCCCCGATCTGCGCGCTTCGCTCCACCAGTCTCGATTTGTGAATTCGATGTCAACGAGCAAGAACGCACGGTGAGCCGCCCTCAAGCGGGACTCCGGATTGAGGTTTCTGAGGCTCGTCTGGAATTGCCGCGCCAGCGGGAGGTCCGGAGTGTCTGACCAAGCCACCCGCACCAAGAGCTCGACGCATTGATGATTCAACTCGTGAATCGGAAGCAGAGCCGTAGGAGCGGCACGATTTGGCGTGCCTGCAGGCTGCAGGTTGCTAATCCGAGTCGACTCACGCATCTCGCGGAAGACACCTTCCATGAGCTATTCTATGTTGCATTTTGAAACACAATGACTGTAAAGTAGGTAACATACTAATAATTGATGCACAAGCCCTCCCTCCACAGATTTTGCGAGCCTCCGCATGAGTGAACCGTTAAAGATCGCCATGAGATCAGCCGTGCTTCGAATCCTGGAGCCACTCGTGAAATGGCTACTGGAAGCAGGCATGGGGGTCGGCGATCTCCTGGCCTTGGTAAAACTCGCCTATGTTCGCGCGGCGCGCGACGCCGGTAAGCAAGCCGGAGGTGAGGCGGAACGCCCGAATGTGTCGCGCATTGCGGTGGTCACCGGTTTGACTCGCGCTGAGGTGACGAGTCTTCTGGCGAGCGCTGATGCAGAAAAGCCGAGCGATCGGGGCAGACAGCGCGCGGAACGCGTTCTGTCGGGCTGGTGGAACGACTCCGAGTTTCACGATTCAGCTGGAAATCCGGCGCTGCTTCCCATACGAGGTCGGGGACGCACCTTTGCCAGCCTGGTAGACCGATACAGCGGGGAGCGGTTGCTCGCGGGGAGCATTCTCGAGGCGCTTCTGCGGGTGAAGGCCGTACGTCGTCGTGCAGACGGAAAGCTGGAGGCAGTCAGCCGTACGTACGCGACTGTGCGGTGGGACCCGGACGGTGTGATCGCCATGGGGGAACAGCTCAGTGAGCACTGCGCAACGCTCCTGCACAATCTTAAGCATCCGGCTCGGGCACGTTACGTCAGGCGAGTAGTGAACGCCCAATTGGACCCTCGTTATGTGCCGATGCTGGTCCGCGACATCCAGGAGCAGGCGGACGGACTGTCGGAGTCGACGGATGACGCTCTCAATGCTCGGATGCACACGCTCCGGGGACCGCCACTCGAAACCGGCGCCGTATCGCTTGGCATCGGGATCTATATTTTCGAAGCCGCTCCCATTGAGCCGGAGAATTCGACGCAGGCGGTGCGCGCACTGCGGCCCCGACGCGGCAAGCGAAAAACCGGAAAGCGGCGGTAGCTATTCCATGCAACCCAAGCGTCGCGCTCTAGCTCGATCTCGGCCACGGGGCGGCCGAATCAGCCATTCGCGCGAGTTTCTCGAGCGCTTGGCACGAATCCTCGTCAGCACCGGCCATTCGCCGCGCGCGCTGGCCCGGGAATTTCGCGACATCTGTGGTCAACTCAACGAACCAGCACGCCGCTGGGACGCAGCGCAACTGGCCTACCTTTGGGACTTGCCGCATGTGATTTCCCACTGGCACTCGGATCCGCAGTACATCGATGCTTCCGGGAAGCCTATTCCGCTTCCCTTGCGCGCTCGCGGACCTTCGCTGTCCGCGCTGATCGCACGCGTGTTGCCCGCGGAAGATCCGGTGGCCGTGACTGAATCGTTGATGAAGCTCCAGGGAGTCAAGCGCAAGGGCGCGCTTTACCGCCCCAGCAGCCGCTATTACCCCTATCCAACGGTGAGTGCGCGAGTCCACGGCTTTACTGCGCTTCTGGGGATGTTGCGGACGGTTGAACACAACGTGAGCGCACGTCGTAAGGCGCCGCCGTTGTTAGAGCGCACGGCCTTGAATCCAAGCTTCCCGGTCAGAGAGTTGCCCGTTTTTTATCGTCGCCTCAAGAAAGAAGCGAATCGCATCCTCTGGCGTATGGATGAACAAATGCGTCACAAGGAGGCCGCCCATCGAGGCGGGGCGCGCGTCCGCCTCGGCATTGGGATATTTACCTTCGAAGAACCTACTGGAGTCCGCGGGGCTGCAAAGCGGAAAGCGCGGAGGAGTACGGTTTGACCGCTCCACGGAAAGCGAAGGGACGCATGCGACGTAGTCGCACGCAACTGGTCTCAACGCTCGATCCTCGCGCGCTGGAAGCGGTGGGGCGTTTCGTACGAGTCCTCGCGCGCTGCGGCTGTTCACCGGAAGACATTGGGCTGGAGACGCTTCGGGCATGCCGTCAGATCCCAGCGACGTGGGCCCCCAAAGCGCGGGCGGCATTGCGCGAAATGGACGATGCGTCCCACGTCCTGACTTTGTGGTTTTCGGACCCCGCGTACCTGGATCGTGGCGGTGGCCCGCTAGCATTGCCCATCCGCGGGGCGGGGGGCTCAATTGAAGCCCTCGCAAAGCGAGTCGATCCGAAACTTGAGGTACGGGAAGTACTGCGCTACTTGTCGCGCCGACGGGCACTCCGGCGTATCGGGACCCGCTACGTCCCCCGGGAGCGAATCTTGTCGCTTCGCGGGGCGGGCGGCCCTGACAACTTCCGGCATTTGCGCGGGCTTTTGGGAATCCTGCGCACTCAGGAGCACAACGGGCAACCGAAGCGCCGCGTTGCCGGGTGGTACGAGGTCTTCGCGGAGAATCCGCGGTTTCCGGTCGGCGCACGCGCGGCCTTTGACAAGAGTCTTCGTATCTGGGGAAACCGGGTGTTGTACCGGGCCGACTCGGAAATGCATCGATACGAGCGAGCCCGAAAGCGCGGCGAGCGAACGGTTCGCATGGGTGTGGGGATCTATCGGTTCGAGGATGGGCCGGAATCGTCTTTCGGAACGACTCGGGGCAAGCGGCGCAAGCGGTAGGCCTGCGCGAGCCCTGGTGTGGAACTCCACCGTGCCCGATGACCGTTATCTTCGAGACCTGCGACGTTACAGCTTGGCCATTCGCATGCTGCGCTGTGCCGCGAGGCCGGCAACCGTGCGTCTTTGGACCGGCTTTAGTCGACAACGAATGCGCCAGGTCGTGCGCAGCTATACGCAGAACCGTTCCGAATCGGATCCGCGTTGCGAACCCGGGCCGCCACCGGCGGCGCTGCGCAAGATGCTGAAGAACGTCCTCCTGCGCCGCGAGTTGACCGCAGCCGCGGGCCTTTGCCACGTACTCAACCTCATACCCGAAGCGCGGTCTTCCAACGTACGGTCGATATTTACAAATGTGGCGAACGGCGAGCGCGTGTGCCGCGCACTCGAGGTTTATCAAAAGCTCGTGCCACACGGGCAACTGACCCTTGAACAGTTGATGGTTCTTGTCCTGGCCCTGGTGGAAGGCACCGATTGGGCGCTCGAGCGCTGCGCCAACTGCCGCAGGGGCCTGTTGATCGATCCCCTGAGTCTCGAACATCGCATCTGTCACGAGTGTCGCGAGTCGACGCGACGGATAGCCCCGGCACGGGCTTCGCTCGACCCGAAAGCGGTTGTGGCGATTCCCGAAGACACCGCCTCGCAGGACGAGGCCAGTCGGCAGCAGAGCCTGTTCTGAGCGGCTCATGCTGAGAGGGCGCGAAGCAGGGCGTGATACAGACTGAGTGACAGCGCGAGCCCTACCGCCACACCCACCATCCCCAGCACTGGAAAGGCCCGATAGGGCAGCTCGAGTGCGTAGAAACCGGCCATCAGGAAGGACAGCAGCGAGAGGCCGCCCAGGACAAGGCGTGCGACGGGCGCTAACACCGTCAGCAACGCCAGGAGCGGAAACCTCAGGATGTGCCAGGCAAAACGCGTCATAAACCCCGTCGTCCGCGGTTCGTCCTCTGTGTGTCCTTCGCGGCTTACCATCGAAGTAGCGGGTCTTTTCCCGCAGTGACGGATGCGAGCCTACTGCGATTGGCGACGCCTCGCCTCATCGAAATTTCAATCACTTGATCGAAAAGTCCCGCCGTCTGCCTTTACTGAGCCGTCGCTGGCAGTTCCGAGTTCTGACCACTTTCTGACCGGGGGAGCGGCCCCGGATTTTCGAGTTACGTCGGAATTCGGGTCGCGGCGGCACTCGTCGCGGCGATACGTTCCGTGGTGCCATAAGTCGCGAGGTCTTCGAAACAACAAAACGGGGAGAGATTGATGGCCGTCTACTCAAATGGAACTTTGCGCTCGGTGCTCATGTGCGGAGTTCTGGCACTCATTTGCCTTCAGCCGGATCTTGCGCTCGCTCAAGCGGCCTCACCCTTTATGACCGGGGCAACCTCGCTCCAGACGAACATCCTCGCCTGGTTGACGCCGGTGGCCGTGATTCTCGTCATGGTGCTGGGTGCCATGGCAATGGCCAACCGAATCTCGTGGGGCTGGTGTATCGCTGCGATCTTAGGGATTGCGATTTCCTTTGGCTCGACGCAGATCGTGACCTGGGTTCGCGGAATGTTCGGGGTCTAACGCAATGAGCGCCGAGAACATGGGACTCAGGGCAGACCCGCTCTTTGTGGGCGCCACCCGGCCACCGATGCGCTGGGGCGTGACGTACTCGGCGCTCCTCGTAAACGGCGTCTTCACCATGGAGGTGTTCTTGTTGACCAAGAACCTTCTGACGCTTCTCCTGGCGGCGCCGATCCACGGTTTGTGCGCGCTCCTGTGCGCCCGTGATGCGCGCTTTTTCGATTTGATTCTGCTCTGGGGACGCACTCGGATACCGGCGCTGCTCGGGAACGCCCGGCTGTGGAAGTCGAGCAGCTATTCAGCACTGACGCTCGACTTGCCGGACGTAAACGGGCGGCGCCGGACCTCTCCTGAGCTGTGCGGTCTGGGCGTCATTCGGGGTCGTACTCGATGAACGCTTCCGCCCACCCAGCAGCCCTCAGACGGGAGCTGCGTTCGGTCGACCGCATCCCGTACACGCTCCACGTCTCCCCCGAGGTCGTGAAGACCGTCTTTGGAGACTACATCCAGGTGTTTCGGCTGGGGGGATCGAGTTTTGAGTGTGCGGACGATGACACCCTCAACACGTGGCACGAACGTCTGAACGTTCTTTGGCGGAACCTTGCGAGTCCCCAAGTCGCCTTGTGGTCGCATGTCGTTCGTCGTCGTGAGGTGACCGGCCGCATGCGTCCGACTGCCGAATTTGCAGGCGCACTGGAGTACCGCTACCGCGAGCGGCTCAGCGGACAGAAGCTCATGATGAATGAGCTCTATCTGAGCACCGTGTACCGCCCGACCACCGGCGTCGCTACGGGATTTGCGGCCAAGCTCCTAAGACGCACGCAACCCGGCGGGTTGGCCATGGAACTCGCTGATGCGCTCGATGCCTGCGAGAAGCTCCGCGAAATCCTGCGCGCCTCCCTCGGGCGCTATGAACCGGAGGTGCTGCGGGTGTATGCGAAGGGAGGGCGGCACTACTCGGGAGTCCTGAACTTCCTTTCGACGTTGATCAATGGCGACCTTCGAGAGGTGCCGCTCCCGCGTGCGCCAATCTGCGAGGTGCTCGCCACCTCCCGCATGTCCTTTGGCACGGAGGCTTTCGAATGCCGCTTGCCGAACGAGACCGTGGCCGCCGCGATGCTCGGCATCAAGGAGTACCCGACGCCCACCCAGGTCGGAATGTTCGACAGCTTGCTCTCCGTGCCCTTTGCCTTCGTGCTCACGCAATCGTTCGGGTTCTTGACTAAGGCCTCGGGCCAGGCACTCCTGCAACGTCAATTCAATCGGATGCAGAACGCCGGGGACTTCGCGGTCTCTCAGGCCGAAGAGCTCAAGGACGCGCTGGATGCTCTGACCAGCAACGAATTTGTCATGGGCGATCATCATTTTTCACTCCAGGTGCTGGCGGAAGACCCGAAGCCCCCTTCGATGGTCGGCGGGCGCTCGACGGCACTGGAGCGCGAGGAAGCGACGACACGACGTGCCAAAGCCTTGGGCGATCACGTCGCGCTGGCGCGGGCGTGCCTGGCGGACACGGGGATGACCGTGGCGCGAGAAGACTTAGCGCTGGAAGCTGCCTTCTGGGCGCAGCTGCCAGGCAATTTCGCGATGCGTCCGCGCAAGGCTCCGATTACCTCGCGCAACTTTGCCGCGATGGTGCCGTTTCACAACTATCCCTTCGGCCGCGCGCAGGGCAACCACTGGGGGGAGGCCCTGACGGTTCTGGTCACCAGCGCGCGGTCGCCTTTTAACTTCTCGCTTCATGCCAGTGACCCGAGCGACCCGGATGGCGGATCGCGCAAGGACACGGGGCACACGCTCATTTGTGGGCCGACGGGATCCGGAAAGACGGTGTTCATTGGGTTTCTGCTGGCGATCCTCACGCGACGCAGTGTCACGCAGGTCGTGTTCGACAAGGATCGCGGGCTTGAGATCCTGGTTCGCGCCCTGGGGGGCGAATACTGTCCTCTGAAGAACGGGGCGCCGACCGGCTTTAATCCCCTCAAACTTGCGCCGACGGCTTTGAATGTGGAGTTCCTCAAAGCGTGGCTACGTCTGCTGGTACGTCCCTCCGCCGGCGCGCTCACCACGCGCGAGCAGGCCGATCTCGATCAGGCGCTGCACGGGACACTTGCCCTCGAGCTTTCGGATCGAAGGCTGTCGCGACTCATGGAATTCCTCGACTCGACCGACGCCGAGGGGCTGTACGCACGCCTGGCACCGTGGTGCTCGTCAGCGGGCGGGGACTATGCCTGGGTATTTGATAATCCGGACGACGTGATCGTTCCGCGCCTTTCGGGGCGCGCGATTGTGGGCTTTGACGTCACGGATTTTCTCGACCACGACAAGACTCGTACTCCGGTGACGCTCTATCTGTTTCACATCGTGCGGCAACTGCTCGATGGGCGGCGGCTCGTGTGCTGGATGGATGAGTTCTGGCGTCTGGTGTCCGACTCGGCCTTTGAGGGATTCGCAAAGGACGGACCCAAGACCTGGCGCAAGCTGAACGGCGTCATGACGCTTGCCACCCAAAGCGCAAGCGATGTCATCGGCAGCGCCATCAGTCGCACGCTGATCGAGCAGACGCCCACCAAGATCTTTTTCCCCAATGCGGATGCCAACCCCCAGGACTATCTGCAGGGCTTTGGTCTGACCGAGCGGGAATTTCGGTTGATCAAGGAAGAACTTGAACCAGGCTCCCGGCGGTTCTTGGTCAAGCAGGGTCACCAAAGTGTGGTGTGCGAGCTCGATCTTAAGGGCTTCGCGGCGGAACTCGCTGTGATCTCCGGTCGACGGGCGGCCGTCGATTTGATGACCGAGCTCATCGAGCGCTATGGGGCTGAACCGAGCCTGTGGCTTCCTCACTTCACCGCGCAGCTCGCCGGTGACTCATCTGTAAAAGGAGTCTCTCATGCGTAGTCGTCTGATCCTCAGTGTGCTTCTCATCGGGTTGCCCTTGGCGGGGATCAGGCCCGCGCACGCGCAGTTCGCCGTCATCGATGTCGCCTCCATCGTGCAACTTGTGCAGGAAGTGGAAGAGCTGCAGCAGCAGGTTGAGACGGCCAAGAGTCAGCTCGCCCAGGCCCAGAGCGAGTACGCGGCGATTACCGGTAATCGCGGGATGCAGCAGCTGCTGTCGGGAACGGTTCGTAACTACCTGCCGAGCGACTGGACGCAGTTGTCCCAGGTTCTTCAGGGAAGTGTCGGAAGCTTTCCGACGCTTAGCGCGGATGTGAACGCGCTGCTATCGGCCAATTCAGTGTTGACGGCCTCGCAAGTGGCGCAGCTGTCGACGCTGCAACAAACGCAGCTTTTGAACGCGCGGCAATCTCCCGCGCTCCTACAGGCGATGGCACGAGCCGCTTTGCAAAACAGCAGCGACCGGTTTGCCTCGCTCCAGCAGCTGATCACCGCCATCGGAACGGCCGTGGATCAGAAGGGGTCCTTGGATCTGACGGCTCGCATTGCGGCCGAGGAAGGGATGCTTCAGAACGAGCAGACCAAGCTCCAGTCCCTTTATCAGGTCGCCCAGTCGCAGGAGTGGGCGCGCGCCCAGCGCGCGCGTGAGCAGGCGATTGCCGACCAGGGATCGCTTAGAACTCTTCCCGCGATGGGACTCTAGGAGCTTTGCGAGCATGGGCTTCTTCGCCGAGTTCAACGCGTGGCTGAACGGCATCCTTGCCGGATACATCGCCGACAACACTGCGCGGATCGCGGGTGTCCTGGAGCCGGCTATCGTCACGCTTGCCGTCATCTACGTGATGGTCTGGGGCTATTTGCAGCTTACCGGCCAGATCGAGGAGCCCTTTATCGCCGGCGTAAAACGCATCATCACACTGGCCGTGATTTTAGGCTGCGCCCTGCAGTTGTGGCTGTATAACAGCCTAATCGTCGACACCTTCTTCAACGCCCCCTCGCAGATCGGCGCCGTCTTGGTCGGAGCCTTCAATCCGGTGGATACGGTGGATCAGATCATCTTCGAGGGCGGAGACGCGGCGAATCTGCTCCTCCAAAAGGGCGGCCTGCTGGACGGAAATTTTGCGTATTACCTCGCCGCCTTCGGTGTCTATTTCATCGTCGGCCTCACGGCCATCTACACGATGTTCCTGCTCGCCTTGTCGCGGATTGCGCTCTCGGTCCTGCTGGCACTGGGGCCGCTCTTTATCGCATTGCTCTTCTTCGCCTCCACCAAGCGCTTCTTTGAAGCGTGGCTTGCGCAACTGGCGAACTACGCGTTCATTTCAATTCTGACCATTCTGGTAGCGGTCCTGATGCTACGGGTCGTCACTGTGGCCGCTCAACAGGCGGTGAGCACTGGAGGTGCGATCCAGATTGCGAACGGCGTACGCGTCTGCATGGCCGCGGGACTCACTTTTCTCGTGATGCGCCAGGTGATGCCGATGGCGGCGGGGCTTGCGAGCGGCTTGGCGCTCAGCACGTTCGGAGCGGTGAGTGCGGCGCTCGCTTGGGGCTTTGGCGGTGCCGTCCGCGCCAGCGGTAACTTCGGCCGGGGACTGCTCGACGGGACCACTAATCGCTGGGATCCGTTAACCCGCCAGGCCGGGTACCGCGTGCGCCAGGGGCTGGCCCGCGCGACGCTGATGCGCCGACGCTCCAACCAAATTCATAGGAGTGCCTGAATGCGCACCAGACTTCTAAGACTCTGGCTACTGTCCCTTGTGGGCGCGTTCGCGGCCTGCAGTTCACATCCGACCAAGGTCGATTGTGACGGCCACTTAAAGCCGATCAACGCGCCGGCGGCGCATGCGCAGAAGCCGGGTGAGCCGTGAAGGACCGGGAGCTTCAGGATTACTTCGCGGAAGCCGCGTCCTGGGACGCCAATCGACTCGCTCAGGATCGGCGCACGGTCCGCTGGGCGCTCGGGGTCGCCGGAGCCGGTTGGCTGACGACGCTGGTGCTCGCCGCGGCCCTGATGCTCCTGATGCCGCTGAAGCGCGTGGAACCCTTCGTGGTGCGGGTGGATAACGCGACCGGGGTTGTCGATGTTGTCCCGGTTTACACCGGCAACGCCAGCATGCCGGAGGCGATCACGCGGTATCTCCTGACCCATTACGTCACCGTCTGCGAGCGATTCAATTTCGCCACGGCCGAGAGTGACTACGAGGAATGCGGCTCATTCCACACCGCGCAGCGCAATCAAGCCTGGTATGCCCTGTGGAATCCCAATAACCCGGCGTCCCCCCTCAACACGTACAAGGATGGCAGCAGCGTTCGCGCTCAGGTGAACTCGGTCAGCTTCTTCAAGCGCGCGAGTGGGGTAGGGGACCTAGCGCAGGTGCGCTACATCCGGGCGAAGCGCTCGGCCGGCAGCCCCACGGAAGAAGTCACCCATTGGATTGCGACGCTGCAATACGCGTACGCCGATCCCTCATCCGACCCCAAGGTACGGGGCTGGAATCCGCTGGGATTCAAGATCGTGGAGTTCAAGCCCGAACCCGAGGTGCTGGCCGAGGGCGCGGGCACTGGCGCGCTCGCGGCCAACAGTGCCAGTACCAAATAGTGACCGGAGACGCGCATGAGAAGAACAACCATGGTGCTGCTTTCAGGGATCTGGGCCGTCGCTGCAGGGGAAACGCTGCCATCACCGGGACTTCTGGATGCACGCGTCCGGGAGGCGCCGTACAGCGCTGACCAGGTGTACCGACTGGTCGGATTCGTGGGTTATCAGACGGATCTCGTGTTTGAGACCGGGGAAACCTTTGTCGGCCTCGGGGCCGGTGATATCGAGGGGATCTCGTTTGTCTCCCAGGACAACCATCTGTTTCTTAAGCCCAAGGCTGCCAAAGTCGGCACGAACCTGACGGTTCTCACCTCAAGGCGTACCTATCAAATTGACTATGCGGCGAATCCTGCGCACCCCGATGCGAGCGAGGAGGTGATCTACGTCCTGCGATTCACCTATCCGAGCCCGGGGAAGACACCCGAGGAGGCCGCGGACCGGGCGCTTTCAGACACTCACCGGCCGAAGAACATCGACTATTGGTTCTGTGGCGATCCTTCCCTTAAGCCGGTGGCCGCGTCTGATGATGGCGTGCACACGCGATTGACCTTCGCCGCCAAGGCCGAGCAGCCTGCGATCTTTATCCTCAATGATGACGGGTCGGAGTCGCTCCTGAACTTCAGCATGGATGAGGGGGATGTGATCCTGCATCGCGTCGCCAAGCGCTTCATCCTTCGGCGCGGGAAGCTTGCGGCCTGCGTCGTGAACAAAGGCTTCACTGGCGCGGGCGACCGCTTGCAGAGCCACACTGTCGCCGGGGACGTCCAGCGCTCGACGCGCGGTGCACGTCCATGACGGCTTTCGAATCCCCCGGGGGAGCGCACACACCGGAGCCGGGCGATCCTCGGATGCCAAGCGCACACCCGGAACCAGAGGAAGCGATCGCGGGAGATCGAGGGATCCCGTCGGTCAATCGCGTGCGGTCCATACAGTCCCGCGTCAGCAGCTTACTGGGTATCGCCCTCGTCACGACGCTGGGTGTCGGGCTTCTCGCCTGGTACTACTCCAAGGCGTTGACGAGACCCGCTCAGGCGCAACACGCCGCCCAAGCGGCGGCAAAGACACGTGCGCAGGGGGAGATGGCGCTACCGTCTTTGGGGCCAATCCAGGCGCCGCTGGCGCACGCCGATGCGTCTTCCGCGGCGGTTCCGCCCGATCCGAATGCGTTAGAGCGCGCACTGGGTCCGGCACCGGCCTTACCCGCGACGACGTCCAGTAGTGTGGCGCCGTCAGGACTGGTGACGTCCCCACCGTCGGGGGAACCGCAGAAATCGCCCGCAGAGCTGGCCTTCGAGCGCCGCCTCGCAGGTCCTGCGTTCGCACGGTCTGCAGCCGACGGCAGGGCAGGAGGGGCCGGTGCGATGTCGGTTTCAGATTCCGCCTATGCGGCCTCCCACGCCCAAAGTGCCGCAGAGGGAGCTGAATCTCCGGCCGGATTGGGCGGCTTGCTGCGTCCGACGCTGACACCGGCCGTGGCCGCGTCCGTCCTTCCGACGCGGCGGTTCCTGTTAGCGAAGGGCGCTTTCATCGACTGCACGCTCGAGACCGCGATTGATTCGACGCTTCCGGGTATGACCACGTGCATCACCGCGACCGACACCTTCAGCGCGGATGGGACGGTGGTACTTCTCGAGCGCGGTACGAAACTTGTGGGTGAGACACGTGGCCAGGTCCAGCAGGGTACTTCGCGAATCTTCGTGCTCTGGAACGAAGCTCGCACACCCACAGGGGTCGTCGTGCCTTTGAGTTCGCCCGGCACCGATGAGCTCGGACGATCGGGTCTATCCGGAGAGGTGAACCGACACTTCTGGGATCGGTTCGGCGCGGCGATTCTTCTCACAGTCATCAATGGCGCGGTCCAGGGGGCGGTGCAATCTCAAAGCAGCGGCTCGTCCGTGATCGTCAGTCCCACGAGTACCTCGGATGTGATGACCGAGGTCCTGCGAAGCACGGTGAACATTCCGCCGACCGTCACCAAGGCGCAGGGTGATCGCATCCAGGTGTTCGTGGCGCGCGATGTCGATTTTCGCCCGGTGTACGCATTGACGGTCGCGAACAAAGCGGCTCAGCCGGAGAGCCCGCCGTGAGCGCCGATCCGCTTCTCGGCGACAGCGTCTGTCTCTCCGCGCTCGAACTGAATCTGCGTGCCCTGCGGCCGATCCTGAGCGACCCGGAAGTGACGGAGCTGTGCATCAACCGGCCCGGCGCGGCCTTCGTGGAGACCCGAAAGGGGTGGGAACGCCGTGCGCTGCCGTTCGCGGATTTTGATTGGTGCCGGCGGTTGGCGAAGCTGATTGCGAACTCCACCCGTCAGCGCGTCGATGAGTCGACACCGTTACTTTCTGCCTCCCTCCCGAGCGGCGAACGCGCACAGATCGTCCTGCCGCCGGCCACCACGCCGGGCGCCGTGGCGATTACCTTAAGACGCCCCTCCGCGGAGGTGTGGTCGATCGAGCAGCTGGCGCAGCGCGGGATCTTTCGCAGCACGCGCCGCTCTACCGCAGCGCTGGATGAGACGGAGCAGGAGTTGCTGCGGCTATTAGGTGGCCACGACTACGAAGCCTTCATGCGGCTCGCGGTTCGCGGTCGCAAGAACATCCTGGTGTCTGGCCCTACGGGGTCAGGCAAGACAACCTGGACCAAGGCGCTCATTCGTGAGATTCCCTCCAATGAGCGGCTGGTCACCATCGAAGATGCCCAGGAGCTGGTCCTGGATACGCACCCGAACCACGTGCGTCTCTTCTACTCGAAGGACGATCAGGGCCTCGCGCGCGTGACGCCGAAGCAGCTCCTGGAATCGTGTCTGCGCATGAAGCCCGATCGGATCCTGCTCGCGGAACTGCGGGCCGAAGAGGCGTTCGACTACCTTCGTAACGTCAACTCCGGCCATCCCGGATCCATTACCAGCATTCACGCCGGAAGCTGCGAACTCGCCTTCGAACAGCTGGTGCTCCTGGTGAAGCAAAGCGCGGGTGGTCGGGAGCTGGCGCGAAGCGATATCAAGAGCCTCCTCTATCTCTTGGTAGACGTCGTCATTCAGTTTGGCGTCGAGCGCCAGGAGCGCTTCATCAAGGAGATCTGGTATGAGCCCGAGCGTCGCCGGCGCGGTTTGGCAGAAGCCGGTTAAACGCTCCGGTCGCGCGCTCAAAGTCGCGTGCGTGATGGCGGTGTCCCTGATAGCGGTCGATTACGTCGCGGGCTGCCTGTTCTTAAAGTCATTGCATCAGGATCCCCGAGGCGCGACCCCGCTCACCCTCGCTCAATACGGTTACTACTACGGGGATCGGCCTGAGGTTCGACATCGTCTTCTGGCCTCTGGGGCCGTCGCCTCGATTGCCGTGATCGCAGGTCTGGGAGCCTGTTTGTTGCCCCGGCGGCGCACGCTGCACGGCGATGCGCGGTTTGCCACACGCGCGGAGATCGCCGCGGCGGGTCTGTTGGGGCATGACGGCATCATCTTAGGGCGGCGAGGGCGCCGATGTCTGATGCTCGCCGGCCAACAGGGGGTTGCGCTTGCCGCGCCGCCCCGTGCGGGCAAGGGCACTGGCGTCGTGGTGCCAAACGCGCTGAACTGGCCGGGATCGCTGGTCTGCGTTGACATCAAGCGCGAGAATTGGGCCATCACGGCTGGCTACCGATCCCATGCCGGCCAAGCCTGTTATCTCTTCGATCCCTTTGCCGAGGACGGGCGCACGGCGCGCTGGAATCCTTTTTCGTACGTCTCGACCGATCCTCGGCGGCGCCTGAACGATCTGCAACGCATCGCCGAGATGCTGTATCCAGATCCGCCGAACGTGGATCCCTTCTGGACCGCTTCCGCCCGCTCGCTCTTCTTAGGCATCGCTCTTTATCTCTTCGAGACACCATCGCTCCCCAGGACCATCGGCGAGGTGCTCCGCCAGGGAATGGCCAGTGACGACGAGGGCTTCGGTCAGCATTGGAAACGCCTCATCGAGGGCCGAAACAGCGGCACCCGCCCCCTCTCATCCCAGTGCGTCCGCTCACTCTATGACGTGATCGATCTGGCACCCGTTACGGCGAGCTCGATTCGCAAGACCTTCACCAGTCGCCTCGATCTTTGGCTGAACCCGATCCTGGATGCGGCGACCGCGCAGAGTGACTTCGACTTGCGTGAACTGCGCAAGAAACCCATGTCGATCTACGTGGGTGTGAACCCCGATGACCTGCATCGCCTGCGGCCCGTGCTCAATCTCTTCTTCCAGCAGGCCATCGGGCTGCAGACTCGCGAACTCCCCGAGCGAAACCCCGCGCTTAAGTACCAGGTCATGATGCTGCTCGATGAGTTTACCGCCTTAGGTCGCATCCCGATCATTGCAGAAGCGATCAGTTATCTTCCCGGTTACAACGTTCGAGTGGTGCTGGTCATCCAGACCCCGGCGCAGCTGCGGGAGGTCTACGGGATCCACGCTGCCGAGACGATGCTCAAGAGCCTCGCCGCGCGCATCGTCTTTGCCCCGAAGGATTTTCCTGACGCCCGGGAAATCTCGGACGAGCTCGGATTTACCACTGTGCCCTCGAAAACGGTCTCGACGCCCATAGGGGCAGCCCTTGATAAGCGCGGACAGCGCTCGCGGAGCCAAAGCGTCAGTCACCAGCGCCGGGCACTCCTCCTGCCCCAGGAGGTGAAGGAGCTCGGACCCGAGCAGGCGATAGTCTTCTATGAGGGGTTGCGCCCGATCCGGTGCCGCAAGATCCGCTACTTCGCGGATAAGCGCTTTCGCAGACGTCTCTTACCCGCGCCAAACGGGCCCATCCCTTTCAGACGTGCGTCGGTATTTCTACCCGTTCGACGCGGGGACTCCACGAGCGCCTGTCCACCGCCGAGTGAACCGAGCGTCAGCGACGGTTCGATGCCGAGAGTGCAGGAGGAGGCCCTCGTGATCCGGGATGCCACGGTGGACGATGTCGAGCGTATTGATTCGCTCACGCTCGAGGATTTCGCGACAGATTTCTCCAAGGTGCCGATTCCGGACCGGGAGGGATCCCTCTCGGAGCCCGAGATGAAGACGGCGGTCGATACGTTCCTGAGTTCGCTCGAGCAAGGATAGGAGAGGCCCATGGAAGAGGAAGGCGAACCGCGTCGAGGTAACGGGAGCGATCAAAGTCCCAATCCCAGTAACCGTCGAGTGACGGGCAAGAATTCTGATGAACGGAACGCGGCGTCTCGCCGGCGCGCAAGCCCGGAACCTTCGGTCAATGCCATCCAAGCGACCCGAAAGCTACGCAAGAACCGCAACTCTTCCGAGGCGACAGCCGCCCCCGCTGCGCCAACGGACCCTCCGGCTCCTGCCGAGCGCGCAGCGACCGCGGCGAGCCCAGCGGCTCTTCCGCGTGGGGATTCGGATCCGTGGACGGTGCCGGAATCGGTCCGCAACCGCTTCGTGCAGGATGGCCACCGCTTCTATTTCCCGGACGGCGCACCGGCGTTCAAGGATCAGGGACGGCGTCTCACGACCCCGAGCGAGAATTCTCAGGTGATTCATAGCCTCATCGAAATCGCGCATTCGCGGGGCTGGACCGAAGTCACTGTGACCGGCACAGAGCGCTTTCGCCAGGAGGCGTGGCGCCAGGCCCGCATTGCGGGGCTTAGCGTTCGAGGCTACCGCCCCAGCGACGTTGAGCACGCCCAGCTGATCCGCGCGCTCGCGAGAAATCGCACGCAACCGGCCGAGCGGGTGGATTCGATTTCGGCCGGTGCTCCGGCTGAGGCGCCGAGACCACCGAGTCCGCAGCTTTCGGAAGTGTCATCTCGTCCCGAGGCGGCGCACGGCAGTTCTCGTGAGCGGATCATCGGGAAGCTCCAGGATCACGGGCGCGATACTTATCGCCATGACCCTGAGGAAGACCCCTCCTATTTCGTGCGGCTTCAGACCCGGGACGGGCCGCGGGAGGTTTGGGGTAAAGACATCGAGCGGGCCGTCGCGAAATCACTGACGCAGCCGCAGGTGGGCGATGAGGTCGTCCTGCAGCGCATCGGACGCGACGCCGTTAGCGTACGGCGGCGCGCGCGGGACTCCGAGGGGCAACTGAAAGAGAAGGCGGTCGAAGTGTACCGGAATCGCTGGGTCATCGAGAAGCGCGAATTCTTGGAGCAACGCGCTACGGCTGCTCAGGTGGTCCGCAATGATGCGATCGGACCACGCGCGGCGGTTAGTCGGCACCCGGAACTCGCGGGCACCTATCTCAATCTGCGGGCCGCTGAGCTCGCCTCGAGAGCCTTGCGGGACCCGGAGGATCAGCAGCGCTTTGTCGCTCAAGTTCGAGGCGCTCTGGCTGAGGACATCGAACGCGGCGAGCCGCTGCAGCCGGTGCGGTTGAGGGAGCGAAGAAGATCGGACCAGGAGAAGCCTGTGCCGTCTCAAGATCGTGCTGGTCTGAGCCGGTAACCGCAAATTTGACGAAGGCTCCCCAGCCAAGTCGTCGGGGCGAACCTGCGGCGAAAGCGCAAGCCGGGACTTAAGCAAGCGCAACTGAAGACCCGCACCACTCACCCCTGCGCGGCTCCGGGAGAAGGCGAGGGCGGAGTGGCTCGAGTTTCGTAGTGCGGGAGATAAGGCGACAGACGAGATGAAGGCGAACGAGAAGGCACGCGAGCGTGATGCGATGGATGACGGCGGTAAAGAGAAGGACAAGAGCCGCACGCAGGACCGTAGGCTCCCCCATTTCGGACACAGTGGATAATAGACTCTCCCGGAACGGGGGATGTCATGAGGAAGTCGAGGTTCACCGAGTCACAGATCGTCGCGATCTTGAAGGAAGGGGAAGCCGGCGTCGCACTGAGCGAGCTTACGAGGAAGCACGGGATCAGCCGGGCGACCTACTTCAACTGGCGAGCGAAGTACGGCGGAGTGTCGGTCTCGGAGCTGAAGCGGATGAAGGAGCTCGAGGCGGAGAACGCAAAGCTCAAACGCATGTATGCGGAGCTGGCTCTGGAGAACGCAGCGATTAAGGATCTTCTGTCCCGAAAACTGTAGAGCCGTTCGCGAAGCGACAGGCGGCCGAGGTGCTCGTGAAGGAACACGGGTTATCGATCGGCAGGGCCTGCAGGGTGGCGAGGCTATCGCGGACGGCGTGGTATCGAAGACCGAGATCGTGCATGGAGCGCGATCGAGGGGTGATCGAAGTGCTGAACGAGATCGTCGCTCGCAAGCCTCGCTGGGGCTTCTGGAAGCTCCACGATCGGCTGCGGCTGGACGGTCAGGGCATCAACCACAAGCGCTTACATCGAGTGTACTGCGCCATGAAACTCAATCTGCCTCGCAGAACCAAGCGGCGCCTGCCGACCCGCATCCGTCAACCCCTGGCAGCTCCTGCGGGACTCAACCAGATCTGGGCGCTGGACTTCATGGCCGATGCGCTCTACGGAGGCAGAGCCTTCCGCACGCTCAACCTCATCGACGAAGGCAATCGCCAGGTGCTCGGGATCGAGGTTGCACACTCGATCCCGAGTCTGCGGGTGATCCGGGTGATGGAGCAGCTCATCGAGCTGCACGGGAAGCCTCGAGCGCTGCGTCTGGACAATGGCCCGGAGCTGACGGCGATCGCCTTCACCGAGTGGTGTACGAGCCGTGGCATCGAAGCGCGGTTCATCCAGCCGGGGAAACCGGACCAGAACGCGTTTATCGAGCGCTTCAACAAGACCTATCGGGACGAAGTGCTCGACGCCTACGTGTTCGAATCGATCGGGCAAGTACGCGAGGTCACCGAGACCTGGTTACAGGAATACAACGAGGAGCGGCCCCACGACAGCCTTGGCCGTGTGCCGCCCCTGACGTTCATGCCAAGGCCAGTAACTGCCCGGGAGTCTAGTTTTAAACTGTGTCCTTGACGGGGAAGCCTACGAGTTCAGAAAATAGAATTCCACGGACGTGCTCAGAACGCGCTGCTACCTATTGATTGTTGCTGCCCTTGGCGGATGTGTTTCAACGAGGACGTCCGCAGTCGATGACGGGTCTCGCCTCAATGCCAAAACGGTCGCTCTCACGGACCGGCCGCGGGCGGCATTCGTGGCCTCGACAGCGGGGAAGGCTCTGTTCGGCCCGCTCGGCGTTGTTGCAATGGAGTAGGGTGGCAAGAAAATCGCGACAGAGAACAACATTGTGGATCCTGCGGTGCGTGTGGGGCGCGACCTTTTGGCAGCAGCGGAAAAGAGCTATGGCGCGGTAACAGCTGTCGTGAGCACTATTCAAGTTGATGTCGCTGATGTCACGAAACTTGCCCATCCGGCTGCCGTGGCAGACTCTCTTCTCGACGTTCGGTCCTACGGGCAACTATTCAGTGCTTTTCCAAATAAACCTACGCACTATTGGCTCGGCACGACGCTTAACGTACACGTGATCGATGTCCCAAACGCAAGACTCATCGCTGAGGGGTACTGCGCGGTCAATACCCGAAAGGCTGATCGACGAATATGCTGAGCGGCACGGTGGCATCAACGGAGGCGCTCTCATTCTGGTAATCCGGACGCGGACCGGCGGCAGGAGGAGGTCACAGCGCGCGGTCGGGCCCGCCGAATAGCCGGTCTAGCCATTCGTCCCTCGCAGGACGACATAGGTAATGGCGAGAATCCCGTTCGACAGCCCGTGACATAGAGCCGAATACTTCACTGTCTGGGTGACGGCAGCTAGGCGCCCATTGACGAACCCGGAAAATGCCAGAAAGGGAATTTGCCATGGGTTTTTTGCGATGGTTAATCCGTGTAAGAGGACAAACACGGATCCAGCGAGGATCTCAGACCAGAGCGGACCAATCACATGCTGCAGACGAAGCTGCAAGGCCCCGCGAACTCCGGCCTCCTCGTAGAACGCCGCCATGACAGGGACCGTGAGCGAGACCCCACCGCGAACGGCGGCCGTCGTGGAATACTGGTCCCCACCGAGCGCAATGCGCCCATGTATGAGAGCATCGCGTGCATGGAGTCCGTCGCAGAGCAACGCAGTTACTGCGATAGCCATTCCAAGCAACACGCTAGCCAACACGTATTTCGCAGTGGCTGGCGCCCGAACTGGGGGCAACGGCTCATACCAGCGGCGACTGCCCGTCAATGCAACTAAAGAAACCGCCAGGGCGGGTGCTATGAACCATGGAAACGCATCCGCTATCCGAGTGTTCAGCAGCACCAAAAGAGCAACGAGCACGTCCGTGCCTACAGCAACGAGGACGCACAGCATGATCGAGCCTGCGGTGAGCCTCCAGCGAGCAGCTGTGCTCAACGCTGGGCGCGGCCCCTCATTTGTCTGCGAATTTGGAGCCTTCACTTGGCAGCCGCCTTCCGAGTTGTATCGAGAGAGTAGAATGAGTTGCTATCCGCATTGCCAATAGAAAATGCTTAGATGCTCTTACTAAACGAACCGCATTGCCCGCGCTGCCTCAGTCCGTTACCACTAAGGTCAGTGTTTCGCGGGACGCCGAGCGGCTATTCAGCCGTCATGTTCGGGAGAATCGGCCTCGAATGCCCAAGTTGTGGTGCAAAGCTGCGCATCATCCAAGCGCGCGTGGCTGTCGCGGCGTGGGTTCTGTTTATTGTATTTCTCCTCGGAGCGAAAGGTTTAACCTCCCTCATGCAACTAGCACATCTTGGTGCAGGGGACAAGCTTCAACTGCTATGTGTGTTCGGCGCTGGTATCGGCATGATGCTGCTGCCGTTGCTCGCGCCTAAGCTATGGCGAGTCCGGCTGGTAAACCCGGATGAAGTGGTCACGTTTCCCCTCGGAACTCCAAAGGCAGAAGAGGACGCGACTCCGGGTTGGGTGTGCAGCAAGTGCCGCGAAAAGAACCCGGAGAACTTTGAATTGTGCTGGAAGTGTGGACAACTACGACCGAAAGCGCCGGCACAGAAGTAATCCTTGGAGCATCGTCTGGCGAGTCTCTGTTCGGTCCCGACAGACCCCGGAGAGAGCGTAGCGAGTCAGCGCTACGCGACTCCACAGGCCCGCGTTATTGAATGTCACCGCGGCAACGCTTGTCACCACGTCCACGGTGGTCCTGGGGCCGTCCCCGGCGCCGGGACACCAGGGGGGGGAGCCAGTGGCAGGCTGAGTAGCGGTGCTACGAGCGTCGGGCCGACATTGCCCCAACTTAGTAGAAATTGAAACACCGGTGCAGGCACCCCCGGCAGGGCTTTCTGACCGCCCGCCGCGAGAACATCGTTAACCTGGTCACCCGCGGCTTCCGTTACAACGGTTCCGGGCTGGCCCGTCGACATCGCCTGGGCAATCGTGACCACCGTGCCAGCGATGACGGTCTCCGGGTTTAATACCAATGCTGCCTGGCTTACGGCGGTTCCCATGGGAGCGCGCGCGAGCTGGTTCGCCACATCGTTCTGCTGCGCTTGCCAGGCGGCGTTGATGGGCTGATATGCCGCGTTAGTATTGTCCACGGAGCTAACGACGGGGGAGGCCGGGCCCGGAGTGGGGTTTGCATATCCCAACGGCAACAAGGCGCCCGAATCAGGATCCTTGTACTGCATCGGCGTGACTGTCACGGGCTGTAAATCGTCGGGTGGTGGTTCATCGTCTCCCCCCGGGGAGTTGTCGCCCGCCGGAGTCGTATAGTACGACCCGCCGATATCACCCAACGTTTCATCCGTCGCGCTCAGCCCCTGCACGCTGCCAATATTCGGACTGAGCAGGGAGCCGGGATCAAAGCCGGCGCCTCGCAAGCAACCGGAATAGTAACATCGGGGGAGTTCAATCCGCTTGCAACCCGTACATCGTTGTTCGAATCCGGTCGGATCGCCGTACGTCACCGGATTGTTGTTGACGTAACTGAAGCGATTGTAGCTTTGCGTGTTCGTCGGATCCGGAATGTTGGGATCGGCAGACAACATGCGCCCGTCGAATGCATCCTGCACGCGCCCTTTCATGTGGTTGAGTCCCATCCACAGGCCGAGGGCGGTTTGGAACGTGTAGCCCTCGCGCGTGATTCCTGCGATGGTCGTGAGATCCGAATTGGTGTCCGGCCCCGACCAGGTGGTTGGGTTTCTTCGATTCCCGTACGCAGTGAAACTCTCACCTGCCACCTGCGCGCCGCTGCTGTTGGTAATCGAAGCGACACTGGCCTGATGATCCGAGAGCAGGTAACTGAAGGTGTTGACCCCCGTGCTCTTGCGGGAATAGACGGCCACAACCCCAGTTCCGCCGGAAATATAGTGTCGGAAGTCGGTCACACCGCCGCTGATGACCATCTCCAATTGACCGCCGAGGTAATCGGTCGTCTCGGTCGTCCCGTTACCGGTATAGGACTGTTGCCAGCGCTGCCGTTTGGGACCATAAGCAAAACCCACCGTCTCAGCGGTCGAGCCACTACCCGCACTGATGCTGACCGGGTAGTTATAACTCGTCCAGGTGATTGAACTGCCTTGCCGGGTTATGGCATTGCCGTTCGCATCGTAGGAATACGTGTACGCGCTGCTACCCGCCTGCGTGACAGCGTGCTTCTGCGTTGGACTGTACGTCCAGGTCGCTCCGCCCGCGACGTCGGTCCGTGAGGTGATGTTGCCCGTATTGTCGTACGTCACCAAGAGGTTTTGCGTGCCCTGAAGCTGCGAGTAGCTGAATCGGTAGTCGTTGTCGTAGTAGATGTTCTCGGTGAGTCCAAGGTTGTTGTCCTGCCGCTGCGTGACATCCCCCATCTCGTCAAAGAGGAACGCGAGATTCTTCACTGCGGATCCGCCGCCCACGCCCGATTGGGCAGACCCGAGCCAACCCGTGACCGCATCATAGGACCGGGTTGTCACGATGCCATTGCCGAGGGTCTCTTGCGTGATCTGACCGGCAGGATTCGTGGTATTGGCCTGCCACACCGTCACGTTCGGCGTATCGGACACGTCGGTGACGGTCTGCAGGATTCCGTTTGAGTAGCCGTACTGGAGCTCAAGGGCGTAGCTCGACGTGCTCACCGGATAGGTGAGCGTATTCAGTAGGCCCGTGGTGGCGTTGTAAGCCCAGGTGTAAGTAAAGGTGCTGGTCTGCCCCGGGATAGTGATCGCGCGAGTCGAATGTCGCGCCAGGCTGTCATACGTTTCGCTTTCGGAGTATCCCGGCGAGGAGGTGCAGTTGATCGGGTTCGCGCCGAGCCCGGTGCACACGCTCTGTAGCTTCCCGATATTGTGATTCGTCGCGCTGGAGCCCCAGGTCCATTGGGTAAAGAGATCAGGTTCCGTTCGAGTCAGGGGTCGGGAAATCGCATCGTACATCTCGGAGAAGGACTGGTTTTTTGCGTCCGTCCATGCGGTCCGCTCCCCTAACGCGTCATAGGTGTACGACCAGGTACCCATGTCCATGTCGGTGGTCGATTTCGGGAAGGCCTTAATCCCGTAGTTATATGTCCCGCTCCAGAGGGTGTTGCTAAGGTTATCGATAACGGCAGTCTTGTTTCCGGCCGCGTCGTAACCGAGCGTGACGGTATAGCCGTAGGGGTCCTTCGTCTGTCGCAGCCATCCGTTTACGTCGGTAACAATGATCCTGGCGTGGGAGTATGGGTCAGTAACAGTTTTGGTGCGGCCCGCGTACTGGTACGTCGTGGTCTGAAGATTGCTATTGGTTGAGCTGATCGGCCGCTGCGACTGGGTCAGGCGATTGAGCACGTCGTAGGTATTGGTGGTCCAATAGGTGCAGGCGGCAGTGAACGCAGTGTAGGCGCAGGGAAAGGAGCGCTCACTCACGCGGCCCAGCGAGTCGTACCGAGTATCCGTACGCGTGTAGCCCCCCGCAAGATTGACTGTCAGGGTCACCAGCGGGCGATCGACCGGATCATCGTAACTAGAGCCAAAGGTGATGACTCCGCCGCTTGACCCATAGACGTCGTAACCCACGATGAGTCCGTTTGACCCGGCTAAGCACTCGTTTGTCGGTGCGCAGTTGGAATACTGGTAAGTGGTGTATGTGCCGTCCGGCCGCGTCTCACGTGTCTTGCGGCCAAATCCGTCCGTGTACTGCCAGGAAGTTACAAGTCCGTTTGGATCCGTCTTGCTACTCGGCAATCCGTAGCTAAAGTTGTAGTTGAACTGCGTTTGGGCGCCGCTCGAATCTGTCACATTCATGGGAAATTGGCCGGTCGTCGCCGAAGACGTGGTCCAGTTTGTCGTCGTCACCCGCGGCGTCATGCTGGCACCGGTGACGGTGTCGTTGTAGACATTGCCAAAGCTGTCGTAGGCCAGAGCCTCTGTTACGGCATAAGAGGCGCCTGAGTTGGACTGCGTGACGATCTGCGTATAACGGCAGTGCGTAAGATCCGGGGTCAGGTTCTTAGTGATTGTGACTGGGGTGTCATTGTTGGAATCGATATAGGCGACTGTGCTCGCCGATGAAAGGCTCAGGCACCACGGACTTGTGCTTTCATCGGGCGTGTTGGTGATCGTCGTCGTCCAGGTGTCTGTCTTGTAGGGTGAACCCGGATCGTTGTCGGTCACCACCTTAGCAATGGAGGTCGCAGTGCCATAGTTATCGTACGCATAGGTGGTGCTGGTAGTCGTCACCACGTCCCCATTCTCTGTTCCGCCCACCTCCGTTCGCGTGGTCGTGCTATTGGTAAAGTAGGGAAACCATCGTTGCTGGTACGGTGTCGAACTTAGTTCGACGATGGGGTTTGATAGGGTGTTGATGGTTACGTTGAGGTTGAATGAGGAGTTCTGTACAAAGTGCTCGACCACCATGCCAGTTGACGGGAACGTGCGTTCGTACTCATTAAACGTGTGCAGGCCCGTGCGACTGTCTAACGAACTAATGGCATAGAAAGCCTGAAAATCCCGACCTTGAATGTTGTTCCAGGCCTCGTAATACCAGAACGTCTGGTTGTACGTCCCTCCCGAAGCACTGCTCGGGTCGCTGAAAGTCGCCTCGTTGACCACGTACATGGGGCCGACGTACGTCTCGTACCCTTGAGGCGGGGTGCCATAGCCAGTTTCAGTGTAATTATTCTGTGCGAGCGAGACGTAAGTCGGGCTCGCGGAATTCCCAAACGCATCGGTGACCGAGGCCAGTAGATCGGGTGGAGTGCTCGCGCCGTTATGCAGGTAGTAATACGTGCCGCTCGAATTCCAATATCCGAGGTCATCCAATCCATCGGCATTCGCGTCTAACGTGAAATAGACGTTGGAACTGCTGTAGGGAATGGACGTGGAGATAAGACTGCCCACCCCGTTACCAGTGGACAGATACACGCCGATCGTGCTGCCGTTTTGTACGAGGATGTCTGTGCGCCCGTCGCCGTCCCAATCCATGGCGCCAATCACATTGGCAGAGCCGAGACTTACTGTGCCCGGCGTTGAGCCATTGCAGCCCGCCACATAGATCGTTCCCCCGACCAGATAGTCGGTGCATGCATCTGAATTGAAGTTCAGAAAGGTGACCGGAACAATGGAGCTGCCGCTGAACGAGGCAATGCTTTCCGCTGTGAATGTGGAGCCGTTGGAGATCAGTTCAGCGGTGGATACCGTGTATGTGCATGAGCTCGGCGGTGGTGCGGGCGCACCCGTTGGCGGAGCGACGGGCGGCGGCGGACCACAGGTCTGGCTACTGCTCGTGGTCCGCTGCATGGACAGGTCATCGCGGCCGTCGCCGTTGAAGTCGAAGCTTCGTAGGGGTCCCAGGGTCTGCAAGGTGCCGCCTGCGTTATCGGAGTTGCTGGCCAACTGCACCGCGACGAGAAGAGGGCCCCCGGTGGAATAAGCCGCCACCGCATTGCCAAACGTAACTGAGCTGCCGTTACTGGTATTGAGCCGTTCGTTAACTTGTAGGTTGTAACCTCCGCCTTCAATGGGCGTGAGGTAGGACGAGATTAGATCTGGCAAACCATCTCCATTGACGTCCGCCAGAAGGTACTGCGCGGCCGTCGAGTCGTAGGCGAGACCCGTCGACGCGTCGGTGAAGGCACTGCCGTTCCACGTGTAGTAGTACCAGGTGCTCCCGACGGCGGCGAGAATTCCGTCCTTACCGTTTCCGAGAAGACCTCCTGGAAGCACCTGAGAGGCGGAAGTCGGGATGCCGGTGTTCACTCCTGTTCCAAATCCGCTTGCGGAGCCAAAGGACACATACCAGTCCGTACCGTTGGCGTAGAGCAAATCGGGGTAGCCGTCGCCATTGAAGTCGTAGTGGGCGTACGAAACCGCAGTGCTCAGCGCCGTTTTCACGGTAGTTGAGACTCCCGCAGTCCCACTCTGGTAGGTCATCACCGTCGGGGCGAGGCAGTTGGAAGTCCCCGATCCGGCACATTCCTGAACTTGTTGGAGCTCGTCGCGCGCCGTCGTCGGCGAAGCTTCATAGGTCAGGTAATAGGTCTTGACGGCCGTGCCTGAGTAAGCAATCGAAATGGAGCTCAGGAGATTCTTGTTGGTCACGGCCGTGCCGGCCGCATACCCGTAGATTGAACTCTGGGGTACGTTCGTGCCGTACACGAAGGTCATCGTGTAGCTGTATGTGGTCGCCCCATAACTGACCGGCGTCCAGGAGATTGTGCACGGGATTGAGGACCCGACGGGTAAGTTACCTGTCGTCGTGCACGGCGTCGAACCGGTAGTTGTGTTGTAGGCAATCGTCATCGTATTGCCCGCAGGGTCACTGACCTCGTTGAGCTGCCAGCTCAGCGCCGTGGTCGAGCCGGCCGCAAGTATTTGGGAATTGCCCCCGTTGCCGTACGTGTATGTCCGACCATTACGGTCCTGGGCGGTGAAATACGCCGGGCCGTTGCCGGCCGTGCCGTATGCGGTGACATTGACGAAATTGGCGATCTCGGTCTGATACGTCGAGCCAGCTTCTCCGTAGTTACCTGTAGAAGTAAGCCGCAAGCGCTGGCCGTCCATGCAATACCCGTCAGTCGTGACGAGTGCCACCGGCGCAGGGGCGGCATCCTGCGCAAAGGTCAGGTTGCAGCGGTAAATCGAGCTTAGGCCGCTCACCGCCCAGCCGACGCCCACATACCCGTTGCCTCCGCGGCTGTCATAGTTGAGAGCAATACTGGGCTGCAGTCCATTGGGACCACGAGGTGCCCAGATCGGAATCGTGTAGGTCGCGGACCCTGTCGGAGATAGGTTGAACGCTCCTTTTGTGCGGCCGGCGGCCGTGGTCGCGTGCGCGGAGCCAATCAGGAGCGTGTTGCTAAAGCACGCGAAAAATGTGAGGACGAAGAACGAGAGGAACTTGGAGACAAGCGCTGCTGCGCGAACCCGCCTGTGGATCATTCGCGTAACCCCCGATTTGTTTTTTCGTCAGCTAGCTTTTCTGTCGACCAACGGAGCGAGACGATACTCCCGTCTCGATTCAATACACAAGACACTTTCCGATCACTGTCGTGAAGTTGGAATCAATCTCATGTCCTCGAAGGATTTTGTCAGTCGTCGACAGTGCTGCGGTTGTGGTCGGTCTGCTCGGTGCGGACGCCGAGCCAGTTACGATCTGTTTCAAACAGCACTTCGAGCTTCGTCGATGCTCTAATTCTGCGATGCAGCAGTGTCTGCTTCCGGCGAAGGTGATCCTGGCTGGGTGATCGGCATAGTCGCGGGGTGTGGCTCGCCGATAATGGTCAGGTGAACTACGTCGGTCGCATTCTTATCTGCCCGCTGCGCATCTACTCCGGCTCGCTCGGCGAAGTGTGCAAATGATTCGCGTTCTTGATTCGCGACTAGTTCCGACGCGTTTGCAGGTTCGAATCCGTCAGATGAGCCACCCGGGCGAAACCCGTCGGACTCAAATACAAGCGCGAGCACGTCCGCATAGACGGACGGATCCGGCGGAGCGGGTAGCGGCGAGGCGGTTCGAATAGCACTCACCAGCGACTGCTGCCAACGCGGCGTCCCTACACAGTGATCGAGTTTTACGTTGACGACTTCTCCATGCGTGCCCTGCTCGATCCGGGCGCGGCATGAGAATCGCGGCGCACCAATTTCGGTTCGCGGTCGCACCCACGCGCGATCGATCCGTGCCTGAATCTGTCCGAGATACCGGCCATACAAGAGTGCATGCTGAGTTTGGTCGCCTGCCGCCTCGACGGATGCGTTTTTATCTACGGAATTTGGGTCAGCGTCTGACGCCGGCTCACTATCTGGGCTGAAGACGATGACTGGTAGATCCTTTGGTGCGACGCCGCGCGATGCGAGTTCCACCGGCTTGACTGTGGCTAATCGCTCGACCGGGGGCGCCTCGTTGATGACGATGGCCGTCATGACAGCCTCCCGGTTCGAGGCCACGGCGCTCCCGCCGGCGCCCGAGCGATTCGGGAGCCGTGGCGCGGGCAGCGATAGCTCCAGGACGAATGGCAGTACCAGCAGGCCGTGCAGAAGGAGGGTCCCGAGCAGCCCCATCAGACTGATGCTCGCGCGGCGGGAAGGCCGGATCGCCAATCTCTTCACGAGGATTTCGGGCAAGCAATTTACTTTGGGAGATAATACTCGCCGCTGCGCGGTTCGCGAGAAGAATTGCTGCTCGCTAGTTGACCTCACGCACAACCTGGCCGCGACGCTCCGCGAGCAGGCGCAACTCAAGACCCGCACACTCACCCCTGCGCAGCTCCGCGAGAAGGCGAGGGCGGAATGGCTTGAGTTTCGTAACGTAGAGAGTAAAGCAGCCGATAAGACAAAGGGGAGTGAGAAGGCACGCGAGCGCGATGCCACCGACGGTAAAGACAAGGGCAAGAGCCGCACGCGGGACGATGATGATTTCAGTCTGTGAGCCCCAAGTAGCTTGGCCGCGGATGTCCGAATGGATCTTGGACGAGGTTAGCCACGTCGACTTCAGGGTCTAAGGTGTAACACCATCCAGACGATACCTAGCTTTGAAAGGCTCATCCTTCGCACTCTTCCGCGCCTCCTAGAATGCCTCCGCCTCCAGTTTTCTTCGAGCTCACTGAACCGGGCCATGGAAACTCAAGTTTCACTTTTAGCATAGCTGAAGCAGCCCGACGAACTGGTCGTGTATGTAAAGCTCTGCAATCCCATGGGGTCCTGGGTTGTCCGACACCGGATCCGCGTCAGGTTATCGCCATGATCTCCGCGTTGACTTTTCTGATTGAAATCGTCAGATGCTTCGGTACAAGTTTACCTCCGACCAAAGGCAGCGCGCTTTTATCGGCAGCGTTAGTCAATGCGCTATCGAAGGTCACCGACCAGGTATCTCCTTTGTCCACAATCCGCGCAGATCCTGATACTGAAAAGACGTCTTTCGGATATTTTTCTTCAATCACCAGTAACGCAATTTGTTCGGCGAACTCCTCAGACACAAACGGTTGTCCCTGATTTAGGGCCATCATCGAAACGCTTAGATCTGTCACTGCTCCGTGCTCCGTTACGCAGGCCGTAAGCGTGAGTAATAATACCGCCGCAATGCTGATCTTCATGTTACGTGCAACCACTGCGTTGTTGATACTAAGGAAATGGCACATACCCCGGGCGGCTTGCTGAATTGGGCTGATATAGTAATCCACCACTAATCGACGGTAGCGGCGTATCGAGCGGCCAACCGAATTGGTACCACCAGGTGTCTGTACCGCGCAAGAACGGCGCGCTTTACTTAACGAGCTTCTACGCGTGCAGCAAATGCTCCGTGATGTTCTTGAACCCCGCGCAATGGAGTGCGGATAGCTCCGCGCCCGCGAACGTGGAAGCGCCGCCGAACGTGATTACCCTCCTGGATCAAACGGCTGTCCCTGTTCCGGTTACCCGGCGATATCGTCATCAACCGGCCAGGATTCACGTTTTTCTTTCCCATTACGACGATGCTGCTCATCAGCGCGGTCATTTCGCTCATCGCATGGGCGCTTCGCAGGTGATTCGGGCTTCAGCCCGTGACTTGTGGTATTCCCTTGGCCGCGAGTCAAGGTGACAATGTCAACGCACTATGGCAACGCACGATTGGGTCAGCGTTGGGCAGTATTCCGACTATCTTTCCGCCGAGGTAGTGTCGGGGCGACTGTCACGAGAGGGGGTGACCAACCGAATTTGGAGGCCACGGCGCTCAGCTGGTGAATGTTACATCTGGGTGCCGACCGAATTGTTGGACGAGGCCAAGCGAATCCTGACTGAGCCCCCGATTTCTGAGGCAGCCTTGACTAGGCTCGCTCTCAAGGAACCTCCCCCAGATGATTTTGATCTGTCGCGAGCCTCACGAGTGGACGCGTACACGGAACCTGAGGGGACGAGAGTGACGTCACCCGCTGTGGCGCATCTAGCGCCGTTGGGTTATCGCGGGCCTCTTTTATGGACTCATGCAGTCCTCGCGTTCTTGTCTTTGCTTGCGTACACCAGCCGGAGCAGCGTGGCTAATCTTGGGCTCGCGACTTTCTCCGGATTGGGACTCGTATTAGGAGCGCTCCCGGCTCTGTTTCCGTACTTACTTTCCGCAATGATGTCAGGGGCATGGGTGCCGAAGCCCCGGTGGCAGTTGTATGCGTTTGTCACCGTGCTTATCACGAGTGGCCTAGCCGCTGCACTCCTGACGGCCGCCGGCACGGGTATTCACCTTGACGGTTGGGAGCTGTTTGGCGTTTATGTATTGCAATCCTTTGTCTACATGGTCGCTGTCGGGAGATTACTGCTAGATAGACGCTGATGGGCGAATCGCATAGGTCGAACATGATGAAGTTGCCGTCTAACCCACGCTTGGTCGCGTCCATCGCTGCCCTGCTGCTTGTCGTTTGTTGTCCGGTTAGCGCGGGGCCGAGCACGAGTGGAACTACTGCGATCGCATGGCAGATTGAGAGTATAGAAACGCTGCCGCCCGCTGAGGTTGAAAGCCGGCTGCCCAATGCGAACCCACTCAATTATTTTATGTACGCGGCACGACTCTTCAAGGACGGAGAAAATGACAAGGCTGTCTTCTGGTACCACGCGGGGGAACTGAGATACAAGTTCATGCTATTTGCGCATCGGAGTCCCCCAGATGAGGGACAAGCGCTGTTCGAGTCGATGCAGGCAACTGTGGGACAACCAATCAGTCTCTACGCCGCCTCCGATACAAAGAAATGGGTCGAACAAATCGACGCGGTTCTGCGATGGGATGCGTCGACTCCGAACGGCTTCACCTCCAAGGCGGAATACCGCCGACAATGGGAGGACGCCCGGAGCTGGCTCTTAAAGGTCCGCGACCAAATCGTAACTCATGCTGATGAGATTCAGAAGCAGCGCGCGCAGCAAGGCATCGGCCAAGTTGGAGTCAAAAATGGCGTCTACGTCGAGGAACGTAATGCGAAAATGCCCGCCGATTGGCCTCCGCTTGAGGCCACCACGCCTATTGACAGGGTGGTCGGAGTTTACAAGGCTGACTTAAGACTCGGACATACACTGTTCTTTGGAGAGGGTTCCAAAACACTCAGGGCAACGACTTTCGACCTCAGCAGAGAGGGACCCGATGGAATGCTTATCGTCGCCAAGAGGGGTGAGGACGAGCTAATCCGTCGAACCATGAGCGTTCGGGAGCAAGACGGCGCAGTAGTCTTCGAGGCGGACACCAAGCCTGACTATATGAGCGAAGGTGGCATCCACGAAACGGTTTACCTGCGACTCAACGCCATCGGCGATCTGGTAGTCCAGAGCGACTGGCTGACGGAAGGGAAGTATCAGAACAAGACGATGCCAGTGCGAGAGTCGAATACGGCTTGGTTCCGCACCGTGCGCGTTAGCGGGCAGTAGCGGACGCGCAGAGTAGCAGCAGCCGAAGCGGCCATCCGAAGATGCAACCGAGGTTTCCGCCGATTCTCGCAATGCTTATCGGCCTGATTGCTGTCGCCTTATTCAAGTCTGTCATCGCGAGACCCTTTTTGTGGATGTGATATGTAGTGCTTGCGGCCGCCGCATCGAATTCTCACAGCCTTACGTGTATCACGGCGGCTTTGGAAATCAGGGATTCCTCTACGACGAGGCGGCCACATGTACGTTGGTCTGGAATAGCTACGATCCGGCCTATGAAATTCTTGTGGGCAAGTGCCATCCGTGGATGCTATCGGCCGAGCAACGCACTCTCGTTGAGGAAGCACTCGGTCCCGCGCCGAGCGGTGGCAGGTGGCTATTTGCCAACCCGCCCCGCTGTACGTTCTGCGGGAGCCCCATCGGTGACCCGATCGCCACGGGGAATATCTATTACTTCGTCTATCCCGGCAGCGTCCTGCTAGATGGAAAGACGGCCGTCACTACCTTTAGATCGGCGCTGAAACCAAGCGCATGACGGAGCCCTGGTGGAAGTCCTTGGCGCGGTCGTGACAGCTAATACACCTTTGCCGTGGCATCAAGCAGTTGCGGCGCCGCGCCGCCTCATGTTGATACTGTGTGTGCTGAGTTCAGGGTGCCAGCACTCCATGAGTGTGTCGGTCAATGGAGCTGCCGTCACTGACGATGGACGGGAAATTCGCGGAGGCACAATACTGTTCTGGCAGAGCGGCGGCCCGGGTGCCATGTTTGGCGAGCGGGTGCTCGACATTGCAGTCACCGATAAGGATGGGAAGTTCCGCGCGGATCTCACCGGAGTTAGGGGAGCGCTTGAGGTCGAACTCATGCATGAACACTGCGATTGGTATGCTTCGAGTACCTACGTACCTTTGGATGAGGTCAAGAAGACTCGAACCATCCAAGTTCCGGTGAAGACCAAAGAGGAGATCTGCGCCGATTGGCAAAAGCCGTTCGCGGGACAGTGACTTCGGGAGCTCTGCGTGGATCGGCCATCCGAATTCGCGGCCTTCTGTGGTTAAGCGCCGCTATCCGCTGCGGTATCCCTGGAAGCGGAGCGCGTCTAGTTCGGAGCTGTCTGCAGACGCGTACCTTCCATCATCTTTCGTAGGGGCGCAAAAAACGCTGCAGGTGGATCTCTATAAAAGTATGTTCTGAAGCCGTTTGTCGGCGTGGCAAGGCCGACCCGCCCCGCCAAAGACCCGGGCTCGTCGATGGATATGAGTTGATGCTGGAATTGATTCATAAGGGTCACTCGCGATTCCGGATTTGAAAACTCGAAGTTGTAACGACAAAGACTGGTGTGACATTCCCCCGTGCCGAGAGTCCCTGAATGGATTCGGCGGCCTTCGCTATTTTTTGTTCCGCTCGACCGGCCCATTCGACATCGCGCGACTCGTCTCGGAACAGTCTGTCAAGAGCCGGGAAGAGCAGATCCGCGCAGCCTAGATATTGCATCATCGCCCCTGTTAGTTCGGCCCTGCTTGGGGGTTCGTGAACTTCTTCGCTATCAATCGCACATCGCTGGGGCGTAGTCGGCCCGTCATGCGCCCGAGGCGGCGGGGCAACAACGGACAACAGCACCGATATGGCCAATATCGTGGGCAGAAATCGGTAGACCGCTTTCATCATGAATAAGGATGCCGATATTTAATTACGGTCAGTACTTAGCGTCTTTCGCCAGCTGCGCGCGGTGTCGCGGGCCAAGGGCATGATAGAGAGTGAAGCGCTTACTGTCGTTTCAATAGTGACCGAGCAATGCCCCAGAAGGCCATGGCAATCGCTGGAATGGCGTACAACAGATTTGCACTATTCGACGAATACGGCGATACAGGCGGTTTGTAGGCCAGTAACGTCACGTTACTCGACCACGCAAAGAAAACAGCTAGACCTGCTAAAGCGATCAAGCTCACGACGCGAAAGGGCATTTCGGCCGCGAGAGGCTTCCGCGATCCGATGTAATAACCGACCGCGATGAATGCGAGTTGTTGTGTGATCACGCTTACGAGAAAGATGCCATGGCTGCTCACGATTTGGCTTTTACCGAGCGCGATGCATGCCAAACCGATGGTCAGGGAGGTCGCGCACGCAAACTTCAGGGAGCGCCACAAAGTGGATCGCAGCTCGCGTGATTGGTCTTCCATGGGTGCCCGTGAAAGCGAATTCGTCGAACCGGGGGAGATCCAGCGGAGCCCATACCGTAACGCGAAATGTACGATGACGGCCACGGCACCGACGAAGAGGAAGTTCGAGCTAAACTCTGCCGAACTCGCAGCCCTCCACGGCGTAAAAACCGCGAGAATGGCGAGCGGGATTCCGTACGTGATCCGTGAGTTAGTCGAACTACGCATAAGTGGCTCGGCGAGGCGTCGCGGACAGCAACCTGCCGCGATCACAGCATTTCACTTCGGACAAACCAGCGTCACGCAGGTGTTTCCTGGATCCTCGAGCGTGTGCTGCTGTCCCCCAATTGCGTAAAACTCGCTGTTTCGCCGCCAGAGGCTCGCGATGCCGATATCGAACCCGCGCGACACCTCCACCGCGATTCCGTCCGTCGCCCGGCTGCTGGGATACTTCTGAAGGATCTCGGCAACTACTCGTCGCACGAGGGCTGGGTCCGTTACTGCGTTCGAATCCGAGACCCACAACTGGACTGAAATAACATGCGATCTACGTCCCGCTTGGCGGTTATGCTGATCGAGTAGCTGCACCCCGGTAACTCCCGGCAAGCGGTTTAGGGCTGCTTGCGCGGATTGGAGCTCAGCCATCTGGGTGGGTGAGATTTGGGAGCTTAGATAAACCCATCCCAGGATCGCAAAGACAGCCACAGGGATGAGGCCGACGATACCCCATTGGACGGGCGCGACTCGTGCGTCATCCGAGTCCACAGCGACTCCTTCCGAGCTCGCGTTCACGACAACCGTTCCGGCTATGAGATCATGAATCAAACGCCGGGAGGGTCGGTTGAACAGTAACAAGTAAGCGTTCCCCAGAATTCCGATCAAAAGTATCGACCCGAGCACCACTGCCGCTGCCATCAAAAGCAGCATCGGCCAATTGGGTGCCGTCAAAAAGACGCCATTCGCGAACCACGGCACACCGAGTGCAACATAGCGGAGTGTCGCGGCTGCTACGGATACCGAGCCGGCGTTGAGCGCCTGCACACGGATCCTCATGAGCCTCTTGCCGAGCGTCTGTCCCCACAGGTGATGAGCCGGAATGAAATAGATCGCGGCGATCACGAATCCGACGAGGCGGCCTGATTGGCCGAGCATCGTGAACTGATGGGCGAACAGTAGGCCTAAGAGCTGGCCGATTACGCCGAGCACCAAGGCATCCAGCGTGAAGGCGCCTACTCGACGCCAGAACCCGGCATAAAAAGGGGAGTCCAGCTTCGAGGCACTCTCTGGAGCGGCGGGTGGAGGAGCGGACGCCCTAGATTCTTCAGTCGTGCTCATATTTACGAGTCCGTCGTGCCGCGTCTTGCAAGCTGGCAGTCGGTGAGACAAAGCGAGGCGTCGGACGCAGTAGAGGTCCCGAAGCGTCCCCTTTGAATACGAATACACGGCAGGAGAAGGGATCCCGCCACAACGCGAGGAAATAGCGCAGCCACGCGATGGGTGCGAGCAGATAGCCAAAGGGGCGGCGGACAAAGCCGACACGGCCAGACTTGTAGAAGAAGCATCGCTATTGTAATGCCGCGTGATGGCCGACTCTGTCAGCGTGGCGCAGTGCCCTGAGCGCAAGTTTGGGGTAGGGCTCCTTGGTCCCCCAACCGTTCCATACAAAGTTGGTAAAATCCATAGTGGCGGGAGGAAATTTGGAGAGCATCGCCTTCTTCATCGATTCATACGCGAGATTGCCGTCACCCGCGAACAGACACGCCCAGGCATAAACGAATTGCGCATATGTGTCGCCCGCGTGAGCGTGACTCTTACACAGCTCGACCGCGCGCTTGGTGTTGCGCTTCTCTTCCGGACCGGGCATCAACGCAAGGTACCCGAGAATCGCGGACGCCCACGGTGATCCCAACGTTGAAAGTCTTTCCAATTCACCCAGGAACCCGCTCGGTCCGTCGGACTCAAGGAGATTCAGCACGAAACGTCCTTCGTCCGGCACGTAAAGCGGGCCGTTGAACCAGTCCCGCCACAGATGTCTGCGCGAACCCGCTTGAGCCAGAACGCCCATATTTAACGAGCCGCCTCCCAGGTTCCCTCGAAAAGACATCTACGCACCAACAACTACCGGCTGCCGAGCCGTGAGCTTAGACTAGACCTTGGGGCGCAAGTGAGACAAGGGCATGAGGCAAACAACCCCCAGTGCGCGCGGCCGTCGATGCATCGGCCGCGCAGGGTACGTGACGATTCTGCTCACGCAGTTATCGGTGGGTGTTTTCGCATGGGCTCATGATCCGGCTTCCGATCCAGCCGGGGCCCTATCGCCCCTCGCGTGGGAAGAAAAGGCCGCCCCGGGGAAGCGGGCGGCTCGTTGGTGCAAAATTACTGAGCCATTAAAGCCTGCACACCACGTCTTATTCCACTAGCACCGCAGGCGGAGGAGTCCATATCCCGTCGAGAGCCGGTGGTAGCGGCCAGTAGAGGCGCATGAGAGGCGTCGGCGCGGGGATGCTGCCGGAGGTAGGTAGCCAATTTAATTCTTTGTCCGCGCCCGGACTGGTCGGCTGCATGTAAACGGTTAACGAGCCGTCAGCATTGAGCTTAGGCTTCATCCAGTCACTGACGGAGTATTTCGAACGCGGACTCCGGGCTCCCTGCGCCGAGCGAGGCGTCGGTGCCGTAGTCGGTTCATTAGTGCGACACACCCTGCAGGCCATCTCTTGCGTAGTGTAGAAGCCTGATGAGCAGCGCTAGCCTGCCCTGGGCCTCAGACGTCGCGGATATAAGTTCCTCAACATCCCGCGATGACAAATTGCCGTCTGGTGCTCGCTCTGCGATCGCACGAGCGACTTCCATGCGGGTTCCGAATGCGGGTAACGCATCCATGAAGGCGGCGAGGACCGCGTAGAGGTGCGAATATCGCCTCAATTCATCGTGCGGCATCAAAGACAATGATCCGTTCTGTTTGGCGGCCTGCCAGGATCCGTCCCGCGTGTCCCAAGGCTCCCAAGTGTAGTCAAGCTTCTTAGGAACTGGAGAGCGCGTCGACTGTTGCGCCCGCAAGATTGCAATATCCGATTCGAGCGCCAATGAAGCCTTACGCGTTGACTCGATATTGAACTCAACTATGCGCTGGTTATCGTCGACTTCTTTTGACAACTCCCGCCGTGCTTCCTGCAACTGATGACGGTGATGAACGTATTCGACCGATTGTTCGAGTCCAATGGCGATGAGCAGGCCGATGACAATAGTGGTTATGTGGACGAAGAAGTCCCGCCATGTGCGAATTGCAGCATGGGAGGGGTGTACCTCATAGGGCATTCGATGCTCCTCAACAGCAGTAACTATGCCCGGGTTCGCTCTGGAGTCCGGCGGGATCGATGCGGCAGCGGCTGCGGCGGAAGTGTCGGGTAATGGCGCCTGGGGCACGGTGTTGGCACCACCGTCCTGCGCTGGTTCGAGCGTTTCATCAACCATCCGTTTCATGATCTTGTAAGTCGACGCGACGTTCAACCTCGAGCACTTTTCAGGCAATGGAGCGGCAGCTTTGGGGTGAGCTCTTCGGTTGATTCAGTGACCGCTCTTGGGCCGGGAGCAGGCAACGGTCCCGCGGGCGCCGGCAGCCAGTTTGCTTCCTTATCCTTGCCCGGGCTCTTATTCTGCAGGTAGATGGTCAGTGAACCATCCGGGTTTTTCTTCATGTCTGGGTAATCGCTCCCCAGGACGTAGCGATTGACAGGGAGCCGGAGACGAAGCGAGAGGCCCGGCGGTGTCGTGAAATGCGACCCCGTCTGGTGCGCGGGGTACCATGCGACTGACGGCGGCGTGCAAGCCGCCGCGGATTTGCTTGGGAGAGTTATCGTGACGCTTTGCCCGGTTGCGTTGGCAGTGGGCTGCATCAAGTGCCCCGTATTCCAGATCTGCCCCGTCAAGGGGATCATCGGCGACTACAAAAAAGACGCACCGCCACCAGCGGACTTAAAGAAGAAGCAGTAAACGCAGGCTGTTCCTTTTTGGCAATCGCGCCCACTTTCGCAATGTCCGCTTATGGAAAAGTTCGCCTCCCACCTGACCGGCGGGTTTTGGCCCTATTCCGTTGAAAAACTCAGCGATTGGATCGGTTGATCGGCTGCTTCCTGAGGATTGCTGCACCGGATGACTCCGGTTGGGCCGTCTTCTTGTTGTTCTTCGGCCCTTTGCTGCCTCTCGACGCGAACTAGGCGGCTGCGACACCTGGCTGGGGTGGCGGGATGCCGAGGTATCTCGCCATGCGCCGCAGATTCTGTGCAGTCGCCGCGAGCAGGAACTCGTCACGGGCCCCGTTCAGGCCTCGCAGCCGTAACCGATCGAGTTTCAAGATCCGCTTGAGGTGAGCGAATAGCATCTCGACCTTCTTGCGCTCTCTACGCGATTGCCGATAGCGACTTGTCTGAGCCAGCGCACGAGCGACGTTACGCGCGACCTCGTACACGCTGCGAGCGATCTTGCGGACCGGTGTATTCGGGCAGCACCGGGACTTGAGCGGGCAGAGCGCGCAATCGGCAGCCCGAGATCGATAGATGATCGTGTCGGCCTTGGTGATGTGGGTTCGAGGATTGCTGAAGGCGCGCCATTGCCGGCGCAGCGGACTACCCCGGGGACAGCGGTACTCGTCGGCTGCTTCGTCCCATACAAATTCGCTGCTTGAGATCGTACCGTCCCTGCGCTCTGACTTGTCCCACACAGGGATATGCGGTTCGATCTGCTTGGCGTCGACCAACCAGCCGAGCATCGGCCCGGCGCCATACGCCATGTCGCCAATCAAGCGCTTGGGCTTAAGCGCGAACCGCTCCTCGGTCCGCTCGATCATGGTGCGGGTCGCGTCGACCTCGCGGTTCCGATGCGCGCTGGTTGCCTCCACGTCGACGATCACGCCGGCCTGAACGTCGATCAGGTAGTTGGTCGAGTATGCGAAGAAAGCCGGTCCGCCGGGCGCACAGGTCCACTCCGCGGCCGGGTCGGTCGCGGAGATGCTGCGCCGCTCTGCCTCCGTGCGCCGACTCGCTTCCTCGTCGACTCCCTGCAGATACTCGCGAACCGCGCGAGTGGCTTGCTCGCCGTCGAGCGTGCGGTTCGCAAGTTCGGAACCGCGAAATCCGCTACCTCGGCGTGCATCCGCCTGGATGACGCTGGCATCAATCGCGAAGCCTTCACCGCCCACCAATCCCTCACCGATGCACCGCTGCAGCACCGTCTCGAATACGTGGCGAAATGCATCGCTGTCGCGGAAGCGGCCATGGCGGTTCTTAGAAAACGTCGAGTGCTCCGGCACCGCGTCCTCAAGTCCCAACCGGCAAAACCAGCGATAGGCCAGGTTGAGATGGATCTCATCGCACAGCCGCCGCTCCGACCGAATGCCGAAGCAATAACCCACCAACAGCATCCGGATCATCAGCTCCGGATCCACAGAGGGACGACCTGTGTGACTGTAGAACGGTTCGAGGTGGCGCCGCAGCTCGCTCAGATCGAGGAAGTGGTCAATCCCGCGCAGCAGGTGATCAGCGGGAACGTGCTTATCGAGATTGAACGAATAGAAGAGTCGGTCCTGATCGCCGCCCTTTGTACCCATCATCAGGAAGTGCTCCCAAACACCGTCCTGGATACCTAGCATCTCAGAAAACGATGGCACCCCGATGACGTTTTTCAACAGAATCGGCCCGAAACCGATCATCTACGATCTGCTACGGGTCCTGCCGCACCTGTCTGGCGGACTTATCAAGTCGCAGGCCGAGGAATGCGGAGTGCCTCAGGCGGTTTTCGGCCGTCCATTCCACGAATCTGATCTGCGCCACCAGCTGAGGCTTCGTCCAGTGCATCTCGCGCATCTGATCAGCCGTGATACCTGCGCCCCATCGCCCGAAATCAGTGTCCGGAAGATTGGCAAAGGGACACTCTTGAACCTGCAGCGGTTTGAGCTTGCCCAGAACTTCGCGGCGAAGGTGCGGAATGAGGCCCGCTCGCACCTTTCCGGCGAAGCGTAACTCCTTCCCCTTGTAGTATCCGACCAGCAACGCATCCAGACCGTTCGGCCCATCGGGCCGATAGCCGCCGATCACAAATTCCTGCTGCCGTTCGAGCTTCAATTTCACCCAGTCGTTGGAGCGCTCTCCGGGCTGATAAGTGGAGTCCCTGCGCTTGGCGATCACGCCCTCGACGCCCGCGGCTCGAAGAGCCTTCACAATATCGGCAGCGCTGCCCGGCAGGTCCTGCGACAAACGCAGCACGGCATCGGTGCTCACGAGCGCGGGCAACCGCGCCCTCCGGACGTCCAGGCGCTTGCCCGTCAAGTCCTGCCCGTCCGCATGGAGCACATCGAAGGCGTAAAACACGACCTGGTGCTTTTGATGGGAGCTTCGATGCTGCAGGGCCTGGAACGACGGCCGGCCGTCTTCGCCGAGCGCGACGAGCTCCCCGTCGAGCACGATCTGCTTGATCTGCTGGCGCCGCCCCGCGGCAGCTATGCCGGGGTACATCGCGGTCAGGTCTTTGTCGTTCCGCGAGCGGATTTGAATGTTCTCTCCGTCCTTGATCAGTAACGCCCGATAGCCATCCCACTTCAGCTCGTAGAGCCACTCATCCCCCTCGGGCAACATCTGGACGGGAAGCGCCGCCATGGGTGTGACGAATGCCGGGGCCTTTCGCGGCTTTCGGGTCAATGGCTTTTCGTCCGCGGACGCCGCGATCCAATCCTCTCGATCTGTCGACCCTGCCGCCTGATCGTCTCGTGCAGCTCGTCGTAGTCGCCGTGCTCGATCAGGTAGGCCAGGACCTTTAGGACTCCTCGGGCGCCGCTGTAGAAAGCCAATTGAGTGCTAGCCAAATCACGCTTGCTTAAGTCTCGCGTGACAGCCGTTCGTTTATAGATGGTCCAAAGGCGGCGCAGCGACAGGGTGGTGGCCATGAGGGGAGCTTACCCTTGCCGGATCCGGGTGCGCATCCAGTAGTCCGACTCGGTGGTTACTGGATTTACCCGCCTCGCGGATGCTGGCTACGCTTCGCCCATGGGGAGAACGACCGGGCAATGGTGCTGCCGTATCTGCAGTTTTGATCGGTGGCACATCGTGACCGTCAAACGCAAGAACGGGGCGCTCTACACGACCGCCTTCTACGCCTGTTCGCGTTGCTCAGTTATGTTCCTGAACCCAGATCAGTTCAGCGCGTTCGGAGATGCGGCGCCGAATGTCGAGATGCCGACCATCATTTCCCTGCCTGCCCGCCGGAAGTAGCGGGAAGAGCCGAGTTTCTAGAGGGATAATCTGACGAAGAAGTCATCCGGAGTTAGAAACCCGTCTCATATCAGCATCGATCCGAGAAAGACTACTCGTCACGCGCCCCAAAAGGTCATCCGTCGTGCCCGCGGCCGCATAGTTTTGTTGCATGCCCTCGTCGTCCGCGGCTTGCAATTGCTGCAGCTGGTCTTTCCATTGCAATAGGACCGCGCGCTTCTGTTCCCTCGTCAGCTCACTCGATTCGCTCAACGCCTCGGGTGTGCCGAACGTACTCGCGGGATTCTTCATCGCTCGATCAATGTCCATCGCAACCTACGACTGCGTCTTGGCAACTCTTGGCGCATGAGTCGCAGAAGAGCATGCCGTGGAGTTTCCATCGCGGTCAACACCCGCGCAGCCCGGGATTATTCTGAAGTCAGGGCGTTCGAAACGTTCGAATTGCAAGAGATGGGAGAGGAGGGGGCGGGCTTGCGGTGCCCTCGCAGGGTACCACGCCGTTCTCGCCGTCAATGACGTGCTCGTAGACTCGCGCGCCGCCTCACGGCGGTCTTCGATCATTGACGGCTGCGCTGCGGCGTGACGCGCGGGCACCGGGCAATCCCGCCCCGCACTCCAAGGCCAACTGCCATGACCACTCTCTACGTCCGCGACAGTTCTGGATTTCGCGAAGCGCAAGCGACCGATGTCCTCGATCGGGCGCAGGCGCTCCTGGCGCAGCGGTACCGAACCGGTTCGCCTGTGCTGGCCTCGCCAGCGCTGACGCACGATTTCCTCCGCGTGCATCTCGGTGCGTCCGAGCACGAAGTCTTTGGTGTATTGCACCTCGATGCCAGGCATCGACTCATTGCGGTCGAGAACCTCTTTCGGGGCAGCATCAGCAGTGCTTCAGTTCACCCGCGTGAAGTGGTCAAGGCCGTGCTGAACCACAACGCGGCAGCGGTGGTGCTGTACCACAATCATCCGTCGGGCCTCTCCGAGCCCAGCGCCGCGGACGAGCTCATTACCCGACGCCTGCGGGAAGCCCTTGGGCTTATAGATGTTCGCATCCTCGATCATCTGATCGTGGCCGAGTCGATCTATTCCTTCGCGGAACACGGTCTCTTGTAGGTAGGCGTCGCCGGTCGCGCTCGACGCATTTCAGGTCGGGCGCGATCGGATTTTCGAACTTCATTTTTTTGAGGTCGCGCCTGCCTGCGCTCTTTGAGCGTATCACGCCGTTCTCGCCGTCCAGGCCGGCGCACGGCCGCAGCGGCCGTGCTTGCAAGCGCGAAACGCGGCCTGGACGGCTGCGCTGCGGCGTGACCGCCGGGAGGCGCAGGCAGCGTCGCCTGTGTCACGTCTTAAGGAGCCGATCATGGGAAGCACGATCGGACGGCCGCGCAAGCTATCAAATGAACAAGTGAGGACGGTGCTGGCGTGGCGCGCACGTTACGTAGCCTGGCGGGAGATGGGGACCCACTTGAAGTCGCAGAGGGCTTTAGCGCAGGCGCTCGGAGTCTCGCCGTCAACCATTAGCTACGTGGTGCGAATTGGAGGTCGATACAAGAAGGATGAGCGATAGAGCGTACCTTCGCTACGGTGTCCCCGGCGGGGGTTGATTCACGACAGTCCGGGAAGTGGAAGCTCGCCAAAGGATCGGACCCTAGCGGCATTCAGATCACTCTCAGTCAACTTCTGGCAACGGTCAGCTAAGTGCCCGAAGCCGCCTGTCGCGAATGGCGGCTTTGCGGCGTCAGGAAGCTGCGCGGATTTTCAGCTTGTCTCCTTGACCGCCGGAATCTTCCACGAGCCATCGAGAATGGAGGGCGGTGTTTCTTTCGGCCAGTACAGCCGCATCATCAAAATGAATTTATCCTTCGGGGCGGGTAACCAATTCTGCTCTTTCGCTTTGCCCGGTGACTCGTTCTGAATGTAGAGATCGATCGAGCCATCCGCATTCGTTTGAAATTTGTTGCGTTGACTTACCGTATAGCGGTTGATCGGATTGGGCACGAAGAAGTACTCACCGTCATACATGGTGAGTGACCAGAACCCATCCACTGGTGGTAATTCGCCCTTGTTGAAGTGCAGGACGTATTTGTTCGCGCCGCTGTAGGTCTTGAGGAGAGATGGACCCTCCGAGGTTGGGTATACCGCGTCCTGAGGACGGTTCGCGCCGAGGCCGATCGCGGTGATCAGCGCCCGCATACGGTAGTTGGTGCCGTACAGGCCTGTCTTGGTGGAGAAGAACCAGCCGTCGATGGCTTTCGCATCGCGAGTGAGGATGCTTTCCTTCAGATACCCCATGATCTTCTCTTGCGCCGGCTTAGGAGCCTCGGCCAAGCCCTTCGCGACGGCCGGATCGAGCTTGGACGCATCGAAGTCCTGCCCCGGCACGATGCCGATTTTGGCGAGCTTCGCCACCATCGGCGCATCCTCAGCGGTGGGAGGATTGTTCTTTAGGAGATCGGCGAACAATTTGAAATAGGTCGCCGCGTCCATGGCATGCACCTGGTCACGAATACCAGTTTTCATATCCACACTGGGATCGACAGTACCGGCCGCCGCTGTGTAAGCAGTGCCGTAGGCCGACAACGGTACCGCCGTCATTTGATCCTGCAGCTTGTGCACTGCCTTATAGTCCTCAGGTGTGCCGCTGCAGTAGATTCGCCCGAGCAGCCAAATCATATTGGTGGCCGACTTGTACTCGGTGACGCCCGCCGGCAGCGTTCCGCTCCAACCGGGCCCTGTGATTGCAAACCTTTGGGCGCCAGTCCCCGTCGTGCGTTTGCCGGGATCGGCGAACACCGTGGTCCAGCCATCTAAGATGGGAAGAAGGTAGAAGCGACCTTTCATGTCGGGCGCGCTTACGATCCACGGTTCCTTGGAGACATCGAGCCAAATGACGGTGTACAAGGTATCCGCATTGGGTGCGGTTACCGTGTGATCATCGACGGCGGGGTATCCGCGGAGTTTGGCAAACTGCGCCATGGGCGCCTTGCTGCCCTCGGGTGCGACGACATTCGTCGATACCCGCCGCACGAGTTCCATGGTGACCAGCGGATAGGCGTATTCGTAGGCCTCAATGCCGATGTCCTTCGCCTCCTTTTCTTGCACCAGGTCTTTCGCCTCGGCCATCGGCTTCTCGGCGGCGGTCTCAACCTTCTGGCTGCAGGCAGTCAACGCGATCGCGATGATTGCAACGCCAAATGCCCATCCATTGGAGTTCTTGTTCATGCTTTCCCTTTGCCCGAGACGTTCTTCCCGAGAGTGGCGATAGTTTCGGTTAGCACGCAGCCCCAGTGATATGCGTATTTCCACCTATGGAGGCGCCGGAGCGGAGTTCGGGTACGTAGAACGACCGCCTCGCGCAGCCTGACGGTGGAGAGGGGACGCTATGGCGTCCTCTCCGTTTTTCTGTGCGCGCGGGGCGAGGATGCGGCGGAATTCGAAGTTTTTCGAGTTTTGGCGCGTTTTGGAACACATGCAGGATAGCCTCGCGGCTGCTCTTGTCACACGATCACTGCCCATGGCAGCCGAAGCTTTCGTGCAGTGTCGCGTGACGGCGGAGATCAAGACGCTCCTTCGTGTGCTGGCGGAGCGCGAGCAGATCACGGAGTCCGCGCTCGTCCGGCAGCTGATCGAAGTCATGCTTCGGATGTCGGCGAAGGAGGGGTTCCCAAACCTCGATGCGCTGGAGAAGGTGAGTCGGGATGCCCGACTCAGCATCCGGCTGGCACCCGAGGATCGGATTCTGTTGAGCGGCAGGGCGACGGCTCGCGGTATGCCGTCGGCAACCTATGTTTCCGTCCTCGTCCGGTCACACCTTCGCAACCTGGCGCCGCTGCCCAAGGAGGAGCTGCTGGCGTTGAAGCGTTCCGTGGCCGAGCTCGGGGCGATCGGCCGGAACCTCAATCAGATCGCCCGGGCAGCCAATCAGGGTGGTAGGCCCCCTGGACCTGGACGCGAGGACCTCAAGGCAATGCTTCGCGTGGCGGAGGGCCTTCGCGACCACGTCAAGGCGCTGCTAAGGGCCAATCAGCTCAGTTGGGAGCGGGGGCATGCCGAAACGACTCATTGACCTTGGAACCAAGCCTCTGCTCGACGTTGCGTCCTATGCCCGCAGGGGGCCAGGCCGGCGCGATCGCCTGTCGCACGACGAAATCGAGCTGATTGCTCGGACGGTACGCCGGACTCCGGAGGTCATGGTTAAAGTACTCAGCCGGGGAGGGCAAGACCTCAAAGCTATCGGTCGCCATCTCGGCTATCTGAATCGAGCGGGAGAGGTGGACATCGAGACCGACGACGGTCAGCTCCTGTCGGGTAAGGAAGTCGAGAAGGAGCTGCTGGAGGACTGGGATCTGGATCTGGAAGAGCATCGGCGCCAGGCCGACCTTGAGGCGCCGTCGGCTCGACCGCGGCCCAAGCTGATACACAAACTCATGTTCTCGATGCCGGCTGGCACATCCCCGGACAAGGTGCTGGCGGCGGTGAAGGACTTTGCCAGGGAGGAATTCGCGCTCAAGCACCGCTACGCAATGGTGCTTCATACGGACGAGCCGCATCCGCATGTGCATGTGGTTATCAAGGCCATGAGCGAACAGGGGCAGCGGCTCAACATTCGCAAGGCGACTCTGCGACGGTGGCGCACGGACTTCGCACGACATTTGCGGGCGCTGGGCGTGCCAGCGAATGCTACCCATCGCTATGTTCGCGGCGAGATTGGGCTTCGGAAGCCGGACGAGATCTACCGTGCAAGCTTGCGTGGCCAGTCGATCCATATGCGGGAGCGGACGGAAAGGGTCGCGCGCGAATTGGCGGTAGGCGCGTTACAAGTGGAAGGCGAGAAGGCGGCGATGACCCAGGCGCGCAGCGAAGTCCGTCGCGCCTGGCGAGCAGTCAGCGACCTTCTTGTCCTGCACAGGCAGGCGGACCTGGCACAACAAGTGCGGCAGTTTGTCGCTCAGATGCCGCCGGTCATGACTGATAAGGAATACCTTGCAGCCCGAATCCTTGAGCAACAACGCGGAACGAGTGCAACACAAGGTATCTCGGCGACTCCGTGGCGCTTCACGCCACCGCATAGATCTCGCTAAACGTCGTTAGCGTTACGATCACGGGCTGCGCCGCGTCATCCGAATCGACGGCAATACCAGCGTCAAGTACTCGGAAGCGCCTACCGGGTTCCAGCTCCAACGATTCCTGAACACGCAAAAGCGCTGACTTGCCTATGACACTTCCCGCGCTGGGTTCCAAAACGGCGTCAAAGCTCATTGGGCCGTGGCGGCGCAGGATCCTCAACTGAGCATCGCTAAAGCTAGGTTCGGAGCTGGGGCGATCGGACCGATTGTCTTGCGCCCAATACACATCGCAGAGGTGACGTACCCCACAGTAGCGACAGCTCTCAAGTGTCGGTCGCGCCTCGGGAGGCCGCATGGCCAGGGCGGAGTCAGCGCTCTCGCGCCGTTCCAAGAGATCCTTCTCAAATACCCGAAGCTGGTCTTTACTCAGAGGGCGGACCTCGACGTCACCTGTCGAGTATGCGAGCACGAGACGACTGGCCGTCCGGTGCGTCGGGTTGAGCTCATCGTCCAACGACCAAAGCAGAGCATAGATTTCCACTTGAAATCCATGGGCCTCATCCGGGGCGCCGGTCTTGAAGTCCGTGATCTCGCAGCTTTCATCCGTGATCACCAGTAGGTCAGCTTTACCCTTCCATCGAATGCGTGGTGCGCGCAGTTCGACTTCCGGATAGGCCCCAATCGCCAAGGGACGTCTCACCTTGGCGGACGCGGCGCCGCTGCGCTCTGGCACCTCGGGAAGTGGTGGAAGCCTCAGTCGCGCAAGAATCGATTGAACGCGCATGCGCAGATCTGGGGTCTGCCCACGTAGCGTGCGCTCTGCGCTATCGATCAGCCGAGTGCTACGCGGATTGTCGGCAAACCGCTTGATGACTCGTTGGACGCAATCCGTTACGACCTTCGTATAGCCGCCGAGTTCCTTCAGCACGCTAGTGGCGCGTGGGTCTTGAACCGACGGGCACCCCGCCAGGACGAGCTTCTTAGTAATCGTCTCCACCGCCAAGTGGACGGCGCTCCCCTTTACAGCATGTACCTGCAGTTTGGGTGGGTAGCCTTGTCCCTGCCAAAGATCCGGATAGTCCGCCTTGCTGAGCGCCCACTGCCGCGGACAGGTATTGATCTCTTCATACGCTGTGACCGTCATGTTCTCAGGCGGGGGTGGCCAACTCGTTGGGACTTTCGCGACCGAGGGCCGGTGTGTCGCTGGCGCCGCCATGTTCAGGCGCTCGGTTCCGTTATCTGACGAATGAGATCGGACGTTGCGCGCGGAAGATTTCGGCGTACGACCAACTCATCGACCAAGATAACTGTCATTGCAGTGGAGTACTCCTTCAACTGCAACAGCGAGTCGTCGGGAGGGTCATCTGGGGTCAAAGGGCCATGGAGACCGATAACGTACCGGGCACCGACACTATTCGTCGCAAGAATGGGTGCTTGCACATTTCCCAAACCAGGCGCTACGACACTCTTGCCGCGCTCGAGTTGGATCCCCTCCAGTCCTTGACGCTCCAGATCTTCAAAGAGCAAATCCGTAGAGCGAGAAATTCTAGCCGCGTTTAGCTTCGGTGGCGCGCTCGTGAGCGCGAAGCGCAATAGGCTCGCTCCCACGTGACGATCCAGCAGGTCGTGCTCGAATTTATTCTTGTAACTGCGCAGGCACCTGTAGCAGGAGCGGTCGCAGTTCGCGGGGCATTCTTCAAGTACCTTTAGGGCTTCCTCGAACACTGCAAGCCCTAGGCCGCCCACCCGCTTGGCGAACCCGGCGCCGCCTGGAAGCGTGTCATACAGGTAGATCTCCGCCTCTCGACCATCTCGGCCTGCCTCCGTTAGCGCCGGTCTGTACTCGGCCTGGAGTTCTTTTGCTTCCAGTTCCAATCGAGCACACGCAGCCTTCGACAGGGCCTCGCAGAGTGTCCTCAGTGCCACATCCGTTGCGAGCATCCCGGGCGTTAGAGCAATGGGTGCGTCAACTCGGATGGAGACTACAAGAACGTCAGTGATGAAGTCGGTTCCGAGCACCAGCCCCTTGGTGGCGCCTCCTCCGGGACAATTGGGGTCCTTCAGATCGGGGTACGGTTTGCGGTGCGCTGCGCTAACGACGCCGGCGGGGATCGCAGTGGGCTCGATCAGTCCACACTTCGTGCAGTACGTATACCCCTCCTCGCGCGGACCGCGGTTTGTGACGAGGAGGTGCTGACGAGTATGGTGAACACGCAAGTGCTGGTTTAGCCGCGTCCACTTGGACTCGTCTGCCGGGGTCGGGGCCGTCAGCTTTGCGCGAGTGGCATAGCTCCTTGCTGGCTGATCGTCGGGCGATGTCCCTTCTTCCTTATTGACAGGGTGTGCGAATCCGGGGGGCCTGAGCCACTGCGTAGCAGGGCCTAAGGTGCCAGCGTTCCCGCAGGCCTCGCAGTCCTTTCTTTCGCCGCGGACTCCCTCCTCGAGGGTCGTGGTCCGCGCGTAGTGACAATAGCTGCATTCGTAATACAGCCGTCGCGCTTGCCAAGCGCGATAACGATCACCTTGCATCGGAGAGTACACCGCGCCCGAGGTCCACAATTTGCTGCCGATCCAAACCTCCTTACCTGGCGCGTATTGAGACAGTGCGACCGGGAGTCCCTGGGAGGGCGTAAAGCGAAACGCTGGTCGAAAGCGCGTCGACCGTTCTAGGTCAAAGACGTGAAATGAAGCCACGTCCGTTGGAAACGCATAGCGTGGCAATACCCCTTTATAAAGCAGTCTGTCGAGCAAGTTCTCCGATGCAGGATCCCTCCCAGGACGCTCCTCGCCTTCCTCGTCCTGTTCTTCGAGTCCGGTCTCATCGATTGCTGCCGCTTCTGTTGACAAAGCCGCGCCCGCGGCTCCGGATCCCGGAGGCTCATATTCGATGGCTTCGTCGATTGGGTCCAACGTTGCGTCAATCAGTTCGTCGAGCAATTGGGCCCGATCCGCTGCATTCAGCTCGGCGGGTAGCCAAGCATCCACGTCAGCACGCAGCTTCGCCGGGTCGGTTCGCAACCAGCGCTCGAAATCTGCCCGATTGAGTACGCTAGTCGGGTCTTTGAACTCAGACACCTTTCCGAGCACCGCAAATAGATGTGGCTGTTCCTCCGGATCGATTTCAGGGAGTCGCGCCTGATGGTAGCGCTGTAGTAAATACGCGGTGACATGGCGCCGGACGATTTCTCTGTTGTCTAGCGTAAGCTGAGGATCATCCACCGGACCGCGAATCATCTGATCCGGGTGGGTAAAGTAGTGCTCGTCGTGACTGTCAGCGCTCCCAAAGGCCGTGACAGTAGCGACTGCGTTGCCTCGGCGACCCGCGCGGCCAGATCGCTGTTGGTAGTTTGCTCGCGCTGGCGGCATGTTTCGCAGCGACACGCCGGAAAGAGTGCCGATATCGATTCCGACTTCCATCGTCGTAGTGCAAGACAAGACATCAATAGCAGGTCGCTCGCGCCCTGCATCATCTTCGCCAAGGTCTACGTCTTGGAAGAGCAGTTCGTGTTCTTCCGCCTTCGAGAATACTTCCTCAGCTTGTGCCGTATTGAGCTGCGCTGTGTGCTCGGCGGCGATCAGGGCCATCGGTGGGACTGGGGGCGTACGGCGCGCTTCAATTGTGCTGCTTCGGTAGTAGCCCTTGCGGGCCACAAAGACCGGGTCCTTATCCGGATCAACAGGACTTGCGGTGGCTTGGCCGCAATTGACGCAGACTTGGCTTCCTGGAAACGGCCGTTGCGCCGTCTTGCAAGATCGGCAGTAAGCCCAACTGCCGTCGACCATGAGCAGCAGTTCTCCGCCTTTGAGTCGATACTTGGCCGGGGCCATCTGTTCCGCAAACAGGCGGAGAAGTTGTGGCACCCATTGCTTCTCGAATAGGGTTCGCTCCGCCTTATCGCGCAAAAGGCGGCTCATGTCATCAAACTTTCCGGATTTCGCCTGGATCTCGGTCATCCACCAAGCGGGCGGTGTGACGTTGAGCCAAAAGCCAGCGCGTCCCCAGCAGCGTAGCCACGCTCGAGCCAGTGCAATCTTCTGCTCCGGTGAGTGAGTTACGTGAGGGATATCTGGCAATGCCCTGATCGCCGCGGCATGCTTGGGGCGCTCCACAACAGAGGCGAGCGCCAGAGATTCCAATCCGTAATATCGATCCGTTAGGGTTTTCGTAATTGCACGAAGCAGCGACTCAGGCGGTCGCGATCCACGCAGGCCGACCAGCAATTGCAGTAGATCCGTATCTCGAGTCAGTACACCAGCCTGGACAGCTTCCCCCACAGTGTGCTCGTCCTGAAAACTCTCGCCGATCCTTAGTTCGGGCCGCAGTCTCACACCGAGATCTTTGGCAGCGATTAGCACGCCGAGGTAGAGATCCTCTAATGAGAGGAGATCTTGGAGCGCAGGGCATCGGGTAAGACGCGCAAATCCCGCGACGATTAGGGGCCTTAATGCGTCCTGGGTGGAATAGGTTTGTAGGTTGGGTGCAAGTCGCGCGGCGGTTTGGCGCGAGTCTGAGAAGATTAGGACCTTCCGGCCGCGAAGTGGGGCTAAGGGTGTGGCTGGAACAGGGCTGGGCGGCTGCACCTTGATCTGCTTGGCAATCAGTGCCTGAAATGGCTGGTCACCCTTCGTTTGGTGGTCTTGAACAGAGGACCGTCCGAAGGACGCACTTTCGCGGCACACCGCGCACGGACGGAATTCGCCGGGATTCGCGTCTCTGACTTCCTCGTCATCCCCTGCCGGTGCTGCCCGGGCACTGCGCAAATACACCTGCCGATTGCGATCCCCGAGCTTGGAGGGATTAAGTCGGCCGGTGATGAGGTCGTACTCCGCAGGCTCAGCAAGATCCTGGAAGGTGGGAGTCTCCAGCAGGAGATCGATTGGCGAGAGTTCGTTGAACTGGCCGGACAGTGTCCTAAAGGCTCCGCCTGCTTCCGACCAGAGAAAATCAGGATCCTCGACGCTGTCTGTGTAAGCCCGCGCGTATGCCGTGCCGCAATTTCGGCACGTAAACAGCTCTAGCACTCGAGCACCGCATTCACACGCGTCTCGCGGCTGACTGAAGAGCTTTCCTGCGGGTCCACCACGTTCGGCGGCTGGCAAACTCGGGCATTGGGGATCCATGCAGACCCATAGCCCGGCGAGACCGCGGTAAAAGGAATGCACGCGACAGGGCAGAAGCCCTGGCTCGGTTGGTTCGCGGCGCGCTACGCTGCCTAAAGCGATGAGGGTTGTTACGGCGCGTGCTGCTGCATCAGGCTGGACCTCGCTGTTGAACAGAGTTTCACCTAGCGTATCGACGGGTCGCGCCTCCTTCATCGTGTCATTGATCAAGGTCGCCATGGGCCCAAATGACTCAAGCGCCTTGTATAGGGAACTCTGCAGCTCCCACGGCGGCGGCACACCGCGATACTCGAGAAATCCCTCGACCTTCTGAAGCCGACCGTCCTCAGTGTCGGCCTCATAAAATGCGCTGAGATTGACGGCGTTTAATGCCTCCATATCGGACCGGGAGCCTCTGGCATCCCCGGTTCGTAACAACAGATCGCCTTGCACCTTGCGAAAGCTGGCTGGGTCTTTCCCGGTTAGCTGGGCGCCAAACTGAACCGCGTAGTCAGCGTCTCTAAAGCTCGCGCTTGTGCAAATCACTTGCAGCCGATCTGGCGCAATTCCTAACCGGGTGCGCAGTCTACGGATTAGCAGTGCGACTTCAGCGCCGGCCGCGCCCCGGTAAAGATGGGCTTCGTCTATGACGAGCAAGAACCGTTCATCAGGGTTCTCAGCCAGCCACTCGCGGGTGCTGTCAAAAATCGGTCGCTCGAGTGGTCTCATCAACATGTACTCGAGCATGGAATAGTTGGTGACGAGAATGTCTGGCGGGGCAGCTTGAACTTCGTCCCGTGTTATGAGCTCAGGATCTCCAGGCCGCATCACGCAGCGCTTAAAGTTGCCATCCCTGTCATGCCATCGCCCCTTGCCGTACCAGGCAATTAGATCGGGCTTCGCAGGCCATTTACCCCGCTTCTTCAACTCGCTGACCAAGTGAGCTGCGGCTTCCTGTTGCGGCGAGGACGGACCGGCGGCCAGTTCGAGATTGCGGACGTAGTACTTACCGATTGGCTTGAGGCGGTCCTGATCCTTCTCCTTGTCGCGTACGCCCGGGTAGAGGGTTCGGCTCGTGTATCGCGCAAACCGTGCTGGTCGGCCCGACCACTTTGTGAAGGTCTTTACGATTCGCGGGTCACCGAAAAGTAGGCGAAGCCGTCCGAGCTGATCGTTCACTAACGCATTCATTGGGTAGAGGACCATCGCTCGCACGGCCGTCCTCTGCCCGAATCTCTCGCCACCGGCCTTCGCCTCCTTGGCCAGTTTGCCGAGTATGGGTAGCAAAAAGCATTCGGTTTTTCCGGAGCCCGTACCCGTCATCACCATCAAACTGCGGCGCTCTACCAGCGAGAGCTGTGTTGACAACGCCTGGTGTTGGTAGGGCGGATCATGAATCAGGAGGCCCAAGTCCCCTACGGGTTCGGAAACCGAGGAGAAGATCTCTAACGCTGCATCATCAAGTCCGAGATCTGTGAATCGCCTGCCGGTGCGGTAGCGTGGCGTGCTCTCGAGAAAGGGTCGCTGGTGGATGACCCCGGCCTCCCCAAGTAATCCGGATCGCTGCCCAATTAGTATCGGATGACTGACGTGGTAGGTCGCTTCGATGTAGTCGCTCAACGCGCCGTGAAGCTGCTCGATTGTTTCTCCGATTGTCAGAGACATGTCCCTATCCCCCTAATCTTCAGTCAGCGCTCATTTCAATTCGTCCATCCACAGGACCTCGCGGGCGAAGCGCCGTTCCTCGTTAAGCTCCTCGCGCGGAACGTAGTAGGCGAACAAGCAGCCCGAACTCGGCACCGGCTCCCCAACCGCGTCCCAGCGTCGCCGCACCCACGCGGGTACCGGCGAAAAGAATTCGAGTAGCGCACCCTCGTGCGGACCGCTTCGGACGCGAAAGCGCTGCGGAACCCCGCGTACCGCATCGATCGCCATCTGTAGTCTCCACGCGGCATCACAGCCGCGCCAGCGGTACCCACTGTGGGGGAGATCAATCATCCGCTCCGGATTGCCTTCGCGCAGCTGGACGTAGCACCATAGGTCGGCGCCGTATGCTTGACTTCGTCGGCCAATGAAGCGCCCAGAATGCTTTTTCGGCTGAGCCCAGCGTCCGCGGTAGTATCGTACCGGCCGCTGCGGATCCAAGATCTCCAAGCCGGCAATCTCATGAGACGGCAGTGCGCTGTCGAGCGCTCGATCGATGCTTGCTACCTGATTCGCTGCAGACTCGGCGGCCGGCGCCTTCAGCCACGCCTCGTAAGAGAGCTCTGCGAGGCCCAATTGCTTCAGCTCGGACCGCAGCTCTTCGTTGGCTCCCGGGTTGATGCGTCTTACGTGACCGGCGTATTCGATGCGCGCAGCAAGCTCTTCGGGTAGCGGCGACAGTTGGTCCGCTGGCACGCCAAGGAGAATTACCATGCCACTTTGTCTCGCCACGAAGCTGAGTGGAGCCGCATAGAGGAGAACTCGAGAGCTGGCCTGCTGCTCGTCCGCGAGATCGTGCTGCTCGACGATGTCTCCGTGAGCAACGATCGCTTCCAGCACTTCCTCAACCATATCTTTCGCGCTTTCCATGTCAGGTACCAGGCCGCGTAAAGGCCTGATTACGCTTCGAACAAATGTGCTCGCCGAACATGGACAGAGAAAGCCGGCGGCCCTTCGAAGGGCGCCCGCCATGCCTTCTGGAGACGTGAGATCAAGAGCGGTCGGGTCGAGCCCGAGATCGACCATCTTGCGCGCATGCACTTCGACTGCGGTAAGCCGCTTCACCTCCAACTCCAACTCGCGTAGATCTCATCCCCAGTGATTGAGGAATCCAATTGACGATCCGTCGAGATAACCAGAAATCGTGCTGCCCTGATAAGGGTGGGGCGCTCCAGCAGCTTCGCGATGCCCTCATTGAGACGATCCCCGGCCCATGCTTCAACGCCCATAGGATGGCTTGCTAGACGCAGAGCGAGTTCTGATATCCAGCGATGGTCGGTCGGCGCCAGTTGCAGAAACAGTCTGGCGAGGGCGGCGAACCGATCCACGCGAGCATCCTTCGCCATCTTGGAGAGTGTCACCAATTCGACGGACAGGGCGGAACCAATCTCCGCGGCCTCGCGATTCTTGGAAATGGCGCGGCGGAGTGTGATCAGTCCTTCAGAAGTTCCCGTGGAGGCCGCCACTTCAGCATCCGCCCAAGCACCTTCGGCCACGACGTAGGACACATGGGAAGCGAGCACCCGTAATACCTTACGACGCCGTTGTGCCGAGAATATATCGCCCGGTAGTCGCGCGGTCGCCCAGATAGCGGAAGATTCCAGTATCCGGAGAACGGTCCTTACTGAGCGATCCGCGTTCGTGATGGTGGGCGTGAACTCTAGATCTCCCAATGTGTGAACGATCGGCCCTAGAATGATCGCGGCGGAGAATTCGTGGAGTCGCGCCAGATAGAGCCCGCCCGTGGCCGGGGCCGAGTATTCTGTCTTTGCCTCGAGTGACTCAATTTCGCAGGGCCTTTCAAATGAAATACGACTGACAACGGGCTTGTCCTCTGTGCCTACGTCTTCGTATAGCTTCGCGACCTGGCCGTCGCCGCTGCGACGGATCGCCCAGCGCAGAGGCTTGAACTCTCGTTCACACGCCAACGTGAACGCGCCAAACTCTTCCGCGGAAAACTCAAGGTCGCATCGTCTCGCATCGTCATAAGCCCTTTGACAGTCTTTCGACTCCCGCAGGTGCCTATCGAAGTGCCGATGCCACTGGTCGCTGTTGGCGGGAAGGTTCAATGGCGGAAGCACTCGTGTGAAGCTGGGAGAATCTGACCCGCTCGTCAGCATTGAGACTCGACACTTGATAGGTCTTCCGGCCGGTCCGCGAACAGAGATCTCCATCTGACCTTCCCAAAATTGCTCAAGGGTCGGAGCGGGGGGATCCACATCGACGGACAAGGGGCCGTGAGGGCTGATTCCTGGAGACCAAGCCCGCGTCTCACGGATTCGCATGAGGACATCGAGATCGCCGATGGCTTCGGCCGCCGCGCCCTCCGCCCCTCGCGCCGCAAACGAAACCTTGTGCAGCCCAACAGCGAGCTTGGGCAGCTCAATGAAAATCGGCTCCCCTGGTCGAATGTCAGAGATCTGAAGGGCGCCATCCTGGGTCAGCGAGACCGCCAACTCCCCTACAGAGTGATCGCATCTAATCGCGAGGCACGGCTGTTCGGAGGCGAGCCACTCGCCATATCCCTCTCCGTCCCATACCGCGGCGGCCAAACCCGCAGGCCACACCTCGATGGACTTCGCCTGCGTGATTCCTAGCCGCCGTAACTCCGCCTCCCACTCGGGCGTCAGCGCATCCGGCAACTCGAGCAATGCACCCGTAATACCTTGGCAGTTCAATGTGATCGGTCGTACGTGCGTGCCGCTGATCGGAGTGTTGCCGAGGGTGACGAGGACGTATCTGTCGCCCGCGCGAACGCGCCGGCCGCGCATCTCGTAGGCAAGGCCGTCGGTCGCGATCTTGAATAGCCAAGACGGGGCAGGCCTCAGGAGGCAATCGGTGCGCAACAAGAATTCGAGCAGAGGGTGCGACGGCTCGAATTTCAGAAGCACCTCATCCGATCGTGGCCAGTTCGATAGCGCGACGCGCTGCGGACCGTGGAGGCATCGGCCCCTGGCCAAAGGCCGTCCTGCAGCCCCGGCGACAATGCACCGTGAATTCGACAGAACACCCTGGGTTGCCGGAAACTTGTGCAGTAGATGCGATAGATCCGGAATCTCGAGCGATACCTCCCAGGAACCTCGAAAAGCGTCGGTGGGCCGAAGTAATAACCGTGGCTCGATACCGAGCGCGATTGCCTCCGCGCGGGCTTCCTCGGGCTTTCGCGGCGTCGCAGTTTCCCTTGGGGACTCCACCGCTAGACCACGGATGCGAGCACGCTCTTGTGCGAAACGACGCGCATCCTTGAGCCACTCGCGACCCAGCCGCTCGCGCTCCACGTCTTGACCTATTCTTTGCAGTGTCGCGCGATGAATCAGGGTATCTGTACCCACATTGCGTTGGAGCAGGAGTGCAGCAGCAATTTGACCGACGAGAGCGGTTTCTTGCGCTAACTTTTGAAATCGGGCCGTGGCATTCCAACTCCGCACCGCAATCGCCTCTCCAAGCGACGTGGGTGATTCGAGGAGTTCCTTTGAGAATGAGTGACGGAGTTCGTACAAGATTCGCGCGAGTTGCTGCTGGAGGTCTCTCGGGAGAATGGCGTGTGTGATGGGCCAGCATATGATTGAGAAGTGCTCGGCCCAGGCGCCAGTCGGTTTCGCGCCACCAAATTCGGTGTGAAACGCTCGAAAGCGAGCACGCACCCAAGATCGGTCTCCCCGCAGCACCCAGCCCGGGGTAGCGCCCTCGAACGTCTGCCAATACTCATCGCCGGAGTATCGATAGCCGATTTCGGCCGCATAGACTATCCAGGCTATGGCATGTGCGCCGAGTGGCCCTGCGTTCTGGATGTGCCCGCGGATCGCTTCGGAAAGATCCTGAATCTCTGCTTGATTCAGCCCGTGTTCGAGCGCGAACAACGGCAGATCTTCTGCCCTACGGCGCGCCTGGCGGAGTTCCGCAAAGTGACGTGAGAGGCGTTCATTCCACTGCGCAAGATCCGTGGGCATCACCGACTTCCTGTATCCGTAAGATGCGAGCGCAGGCTCCTTAGAAGGGATCAGGGAAGAGAGTCGGCTGCTCGGACGAGCGCGGTGTGCTTACTCGAGCGCCGTGGCAGATGGGATGTACCAGCGTATGCTGCAATACTTCTTCAAGCACCTCATCCGAAAGGATCCGATTTCGCAACCAACGCTCGCGCCACCAACCAGCGATGTGGCTACTGGTGGCCTTGGGATTCGCGAGCGGAGCGAGATACTTGGGCTTGGAGTCGAGCCCGAGGAGGTACTCGCCGAGATTGTGAACCAACCGCACGCCGTAGACGACCCGGGGTCGGTGGTGTCGAAGAAGCAACTCTGATGAGAGGCCAAGCGTGTCGAGGGCTTGCCGAACTTTGCGCAGCTTCGGACTGACTCCTTCTCCGAAGATGCTATTGACCCGCTGACCATCTGCGGATTGCTGCACGAGATCAGTCAGCGCCTCGAGCGTCTCCTCAGAGTATTGCGAAGTGCCGAACGCCTCGGAGCGACCCAGTTCCTCGTACCGTAGGATATCCGTGGCGCTTCCGCCGAGACGGTCACACGGAATCTTGATGCGGTTGTATTGGCTGGAACCTACGCCGTACAGGGAGGTGGTTCCGAGTAAGACGAGCGTCGGCGCTCTCGCGATTGGTCTTCCCGCCATGGAGGAGGCAATTTCGCTCTCGGCTCCTTTGTAGCGGCGCCGATACTCCAGCACCACATCCGGACTTGTTGCGAGCATGGCGATCAGCTTGCCGCCGAGAATCGCATTGTAGGGCTGTACAGCTCCGCAGACAGTGATGTCAGCGACTGCGATGCCAATCCGATCCGCTTTTGCCTTCTTGAGGACTTTGCGAATTGCTTCTGCACCCTGTCCGTTGGAAGCCAGCGTGGCGAGCTTTGCCGCGGTCGGTTTGCTTCCGAGCGTGTCTCGCAGCACTCTCCTCGCGCGCAGGTAAGAGGCAAGAGCCTGCGCTCGTTTGCTTCGAAAAAGATGTGTCCGCGCCCGTTCAGTCCAGTGTTCTCCCCCGGTATCGTTCGGCCGCTTTCGCTTGTGATCACGGGACTGAGCGTACCGGTGATGCAGTCGCCGCTGTTTGTTACTGTCCTCTAACAGCTTTGCGATGGCCGCGTCATCGGGATGCGACAAGTCGGCTATGGACAGGATCCCATCTTCAAGAAAATCATCGACGTAAATCTCAGTGATCGCCGCGTCCACGGTGTCGACGAGCCACCGTGCGAGTTTGTCGGTCGGCTCCGCCTTCAGGCGTGCCAAGAAAGCGTCGGGGTGCCATCCGATCCACGTGTCACGCTCTCGAATCTGCATGACGGGGCTGCTGAGTGCGCCAATGCCAACGACCGGATGAAACGGTGCGGCACGGTCACGCACGAGAAACATCATCGTCCGACCCGGGACACTCGTGTATTGGTTCGTCCAGGTATGGCGGAAATACCGCCAGATATCCATCAAGCGCAGACCAGTAAAGGCACAAGTCGCCTGGTCAGACGTGACGAATTGAATGTACGGATCGCACAGCTTCGCGAGTACATCGGCCCATCCGTTGTTCACATGCTCGCGCGCTTTTCTTAGGCTCGCCGCCAGTTCCCGGCCATCACGCATCAACGAGAAGATCGAAACGAACCTTCCCTCGACGACGCGCCTGCGCTCGACGGAGCGCAAGAAGACTTGTACGGATGCCTCTTTGAGCTGCGCGTCTCTCTTTATGAGTTCCTGGCGACGAATGCGGACCTTCTCCGCCCTATGATCGCCGCTCAGCGGCGTTGGGGGCGCGACTTCCACCCGGCTGCCACGGACGCGAATCAGCCAGCCTTGTGCGGCGAGATCCGACATGACCAATCCCGTGGCCAGCAGGGCTTGACGGTCGGATCGTTTGGACGCTTGGACGTTTGCGCTGAACGTAGAGCGCGCATCGTCGAGTGCCTGGTCTGCGTCCTCCTCGTTGGACACGCGTGATAGAACGCGCGCATGAGCGATCAGCGCATCCCGCGACGGACGAGTCTTCAGGAGAGGCTTAAGAACGGCCCACGAAGCGTCCATGCGGCTCATTTGCCGTTCAAGAAGGCTGCAAGGGTGTTGCTCCAGTCGAGCCGATGTCGGGCGAGTGCGGAGTCCTTGCCTTTCGCGCTGGCTTCGCTACGCACGGCAGAAAGCAAGAGGAGTTCCAGTTTGACTCGCAGCTGCTGATCGCGCGGGCTGTCCCCGTCCGCTAACGGCTTGTAGATCTCGCGATAAAACGAATGATCAGGGTTGAGCACGAGCACCAGCCGCTCCCCGTCGTAGGCGTACGTGAAGAAGCATGCGTCCTTCACTGCTCCTTCGACGATGCTGTAGTGCGATTTCTCGTCGTCGGCGCGACGCAGAGCTGGATGACGTTTCTCCAACTCTTTCGCCAGCGCTTTTGACTTGACGTCGGCCTTTGCCGGCAGCGGCTTGAGCAAATGATCGCGCTCATTGGCGACTCTTTCGGCTTCGGAAAACCGCTCGCCTGCTTTGACTGCCACGTGAGCTTTTCGGACTCGGCCATTCAATGCCCGTGCTGTCGCCTCCAGATCTGGTGCTAGCGCTTCAATGAGGTGCGCTTGCGGTCGAACTTGCTGCTTGGTGTGCGTAATTCCGAATGCCTCATCGAGGACAGGATCGAACTGGATCTCGCAGCGCCACCAATCGTCATAGTTCTCACGGTGCTTACTTCCCATGAAGAACCATCCGTAGTCGACTTCTCGTCCGGCGCGGACGATCGATACCCCGGCACCTTTCGAGATTCCGATGCGGCGCTTCTCCTCATTGGAGAGCTTGTGCCATTCGTGTACAGGGAGTTCCGAGAACCGGATTCGCACCCAACCAGTGGCTCGGGCATCAACGGCGTTGGCGCGCACTTCATAGCGAAGTTCCTCGCCGAAAAGGTGAGCGCCGGAGACTTCCGTATCGGCGTGTAGGTAAAGAGGGTCGAACGCGGCGACCGCGTCTCCGTTTATGGTGATCCGCAGCCCTTTCCACATGAAATGGCGAAAGCGGCGGCCGAGTTCGGTTTCGAGTTTCCGAACGATTGTTGAGATCCGCCGGTTATCCAGGCGGTCGCATTGGGTCCACAAAATTAATGTCCCCGACTTGCCCTTGCACGCAGTCGGAGGGTTCTTGACGAGTTCCGGGCGAGGAACCTCTCGCATCTCGCGGCGGACGATCTCATCAACGTCGAGGTAGGACATGTAAACGTGTGGTGGCTCCGCATCGGCACGGGATCTTCCGTTGCCGGTTCCACCCCGCGCACCCGAAGACTGCCAGGTATAGACCTCCACACGGCGAGCCTGGCTTAGTGAGGCGTTCGGAAGACCCATTCCGTATCGACCAAGACCGCTTCGATCGCCAAACCTTGAGCTACCGCCAAACCGCAGCGCCTGACGAAGGGTGAAGAGGTCCATTCCGCACCCGTTGTCCAGCACAGAGACCTCGAAGGCCTTTTCCTCTTCGGCAGACGCCACAGCGGTTACGGAAATCGCGATGCGAGATGCGCCTGCTTGGATCGAGTTGTCAACGAGTTCTGAGATTGCGCTCGCCGTGCCCTTGTACCCCGAATCGCGAGTTGCCTGAATGAATTTGTCCAGCGCGATGATTGAGCAGTCCGCTACCTTCAACTGCTGAGCACTCTTTGTTGTCATTAGACCTCCGTCAATCCTTTGCCATCACATTTGGAACAGCTTCTCGCATCACTCAATCCCGTTTTGGGAACTCGATTTAAAGAGCTTCAGTTGGTCGCTTCCGGTCGAATCGGCCGGCTCCAAGCGATTCGAGTATTCGCGGATGGCTTCGACTTCTTGGTGCGTGAACACGACCCGGCGGTCGCGATACCGACGTCCCTTCGGGATCTTCCCGGCCTTTCTCCAGCGCCACAGCGTTTGGCGCGCGACGCCGACGTCCCGCTGGATATCCGCGGCGGTGAAGTACTCGACCCGCTGAATCAGGATCGGCACGGGTTGCCCGCTAGGTTGCACAACGTAACGCTCGTCTCCTAGCGTTGCATGGTATCATTTACCGTGACATATACTTCGAACTATGTCTTTCGTAAGGCCTTGATTCGCCGTACTATAGTCGTGGTTGTCCCCAAACCTCGACGTCGGATAGCGCACTACTGTATATTTGTACAGAGTTAATGGACGTGAACCTCATGTACTTGAATCAAGACGGCCGCGTGAAGCAGACGACCGCTAGCCCCGGGCAGCGTCGCCGTGGGCCTACTCGGTTCTCGTCCGTCGGCGAACTACGTCGAGCGATTGCAAACCTCCGGGCACGTTTAGAGCCGGCCTTTGCTCCCGAGACGGCAATGAAACAGTCCACGCGAGCCGTGTCCGCGAGCGCGGGCCAGTGCAGTGCGGTAGCGACAATCATTCGGGCAATGTTGGGCGGAGAACTCGTCAGTGCGCACGTCGACACACAGAGTCACTGGTTCAACCGTATACCGGTAGGTGGCGACCTTTTCGATATCGACATCACGGGCGATCAGTTCGGCTTGCCCCCAATTCAAATGGCGCGACGCGGGAAGTTGTACGGCGGCTCCCGCGTACGACGGCCCGCCGAGGTCGATAAGAACACGCGAATGCGCGCAGCACTTCTGGCGAGACGCGCGCGCGTGGGCGACGATCTAAAGCTCGGGCGCTCACTAGATACGTTTGAAATGGCGCAAGCTGTAGCCTCGCTACGTACCGCGTGACGCTGTCCTCCCTGGGCGGTTCCACGTCTCCGGGCGATTGTACGCAAGGGGCAAGACAGGAATCGCTCGTCACGAGACATCGATGAGCACCAAGCCTGCACTACTTTGTGTCGGATCGGGCCTATCGCGCCGCTATACATTGAACACCCTGCAGGCGCTGGCGCTGCCGTCCGGTGCCATTCTGCAGTTCAGGTACGTCGAGGGAATCATCTCCGAAGGACTGCGCAAACCGCTCGCCGCTCGCGAGTTGAACGGAGCCACCGTTCTTCTCGGGTACGTGGATTGTACGGCCAGTGGCCGATTACCCAATGGCCGATGTCCGATCGTGCCGTACCGCGAGGCACGTTTACGTGACTCGGCTCAGAGGGGCTCCGTGTTCGTCCTTCAGTTTGAACTCGGACCATTGCGATCAACAGACGACCTCGACAGCTTCCAGCGGACCCTGCCCGAGAATTCCCCGCGCTGGCAGCAAGACTCCAACTCCAACCTTGCTATGGACGCTGGCGGCAAGCCCAAGCGAGTGGGGTTCTGGTGCCAAGAGATCGCTCCGGCGCTCCCAGGGACATCCGTTCGCGACACCTTTACGGCCTGGCAAGCGATCGTTACGCAGCTTGGGCAACGCGAGGATTTTGCTCGGCAACCCTATTTCTATATGGTCGAAGGTCTATTTCGTCGTAAGAAGGGCGTACGTGACGGCGAACGCATAGACCTCGTCGATGGTGAATATCACTTGGCCCCGCGGTCAGAATACGAACTGAGGGTCTTCCACTACGATCCGATGTCGGACGCCCATGGCGGGGTTGCCATTACACAGACGCTGCAACTCGATGCGCCAAGTCCGTTGTTTTCGATGCGATCGAGCCCAGTCATGGTGATTGATTCGCCCTACGATTTGAAATCCGTTCATTTCGGAACTGGGGAAGCGACTCGGCTTACCTATGGATCCTTGTGCCTTCAGCCCCAGGCAAGCAAACCCGAAGATCAGATGGTTCCGGAACTCTTTTTCCCCGTAACCGTGCGCGGCGACGCTCTCCGACTCATCGGGAACGGTTTTGTACTGGGTCTGCTACTCACCTTAACCCAGATGATCGCAGTATTCTCGAAAGGGACATTTGACGGGTGGAAGCTGGTCGCTCTCTTGATCGTAGTTCTTGGATTCGGGACCGGGTTCTTCGTCTCACTCGGCATGCGCAAACCACTCTAAAGAAAGCTGGCATCTCAGCGTAAGATTCCCGCAGACTGTTGACGTCAAACGCGAGGCTAACGGCGCGCCGTGGAGCCCGGCCACTTCATGCCAGCCGAGCATATCTGGCATGCTCATCGACAGTAAGGCACGATGAGCGTGAAGAGATTACTGACGAGCCTTGCCGGGAGTGAGACTTGGTTCGCAGCCTTGCGCAGCCGTCGCGCAAGAACCTACGATTCCGCACCGCGTTACGCCGAGATCGCATTCGTGGACAGGAGACGACTACTTTCGCTCAAGCGCCAAATCTCCGCGGCACAATCCTTTGCGCTGACCGAGCTGACGGAGGAACTCGTCGCCATCGGCACGCCGGTTCCCGAAGAACTCGTTGTGGCACTCGCCGAGCGTATTGAGCGGGGCGCCTGTATTACAACCGGGGCCATTGCCTCGCTTGTGGCTGCCAGTCGCAATCGGCGGCTCTATGAAACGGCGCGCGAGCATGTGCTCAGGGATACCTGGGCAGTGATAACGCTCCTGCGAGGCAACATACCCGACCCCGCGATAGAAAAGCGACTCCGCGACGAGCTATATCAGGTTTTCCGAAGCAGCGACGACCCCCGGCGCAGCGAAATCCTGCGCGCACTCGCGGAGCACGGGAGCACCGACTGCCTCGACGACCTCGAAACGATAGAGTACGACTTCACGCCAAGACTACAGACCGCAAAGCTCGCCGCCGACATCACAGCATCCGAGCGCATCGGTCCGCAGGATCACCGGCAGGATTTGCTCCAGGCTATAACGCACGGGGCCGACATCGCATTTGGGGAAAAGCTTCAGATCGCTATCAAGAGCGTTCGTGAGCGCGGGAAACCGCCCGCGAACGAGTGGGGCACACCCGCACCCACCGACGACCCCTTCGCCCTTGCGCGATCGTACATCCAAAAGGCCGAGCAGCACGTCGCCGGACAAGACTACGGCGCCGCTCTCAACTACTGCCGCAAGGCGCTCGAAGCCGTGCTGAAATCCGTCATCAAGGGATTGGCGCTCACCGTGAAGAAGGACGAGTCCGTCGATAAGCTCGAACTTCCCGCGCTCATCGCCGTGGTGATTCCCCAGCTGAACGTGCCGAAAGACATCCGCATGAAGATCGAGGCGGTCCAGAGGGATTCCACATACGGATCGCACGATCAAGGCGTCGTGCCTGACGAGATTCTGACCGCCGGCATCGCGCAGGCAACGATCGACAAGTACCGCCAGATCGAAGCGCACCTCGCCAAGGTCATGTCGGGAAGCGCCTGAGGCCGAGCGGCAAGCGTGCAGTGAACGCTCAGAGTGGCGAGCTGTTTCCCGCTCGCGTATTCGATGTCGGCCGCGTCCCTCGGCGTGTAGTCGCCGCGGCTCACGCCCGCGATTATGTTCGGCGCGGTGACGGAGAGCAGTACGCCGATCCCCTGTGCAGGAGACGTTGCAGCGCCCGAGGGAGCCAGCCGAGTAGCGTCCGCGGCTTATAGCCCTCGTGTCTGACTGTTTAGTCGGCGTTCCTGGTGGCGACCGTCTATTTATCAGGGCGCAATACGGTCATGACGCCAAAGCGCCCTAGGCCGATCACCTCCTCGACCATGATTGTATTGTTCGGACTCAACGGATGAATGCGAGGAAACCAAGTGCCCAAGGTTGTGCCTTTGGCGTCTACTGCACCTTCGAGCAAGGGTCCGCGAGTTATAAATTCTCGGGTGAGAGAATCACTGGGGATCTTCTCGAGGGAGCGGTAGCTCATGTTTCGCGTGATTGCTTCGAAGTCCGCGGATGACCAACACCACCTCCGATATTCGCCGTCCCAGGCCATGACGATGAGTGGCGACAGCCCTAACCGGGCAATTCGGATCGCAGTTGCGGAGAGAGATGCTCCGAAGTGTCGAGCAGTTTCGACGATCAAAGGTGCGCCTACATCACGCGCCCCCACCGTTTTCCGGACCCGTTCGGTTGGTAGCAGCAGGTTCGAGGCAAACATATCGGCCTCCCGCTCGGCCGCGTTGTCTGATCTAAAGTCAGTCAGGGATCCGTGCGGGGCTACACTGCTCATCAATGCCCATCGATGTTCCTCTAGGCAGAAATGCCCGAGTTCATGGCAAAGAGTAAATCGCCCCCGAGGAGACTCCGGCTCGCTTCCCAAATCCTTGTTCAGGTAGATGTGAAATCGGCTGCTATTCCACTCAAGTAGGCCATCAAAGCAATCGCCATATCTGCCGGTTGAGTACGTAAGGCCCACAGCGCGCGCGACTTCAGCGGGATCGATTGTTCGCGACGCGGTGCTGTACATTTCGGCAACGGCATCCGCCAAACCGGCAATCTCTTGACTGCGTTCCGGCGTCATGCAATTTCACTCTTGCGTCGGTCCGTGTCCATCGCCGCACGAACCTCGGGGCTAATTTGGTGTCCGTTCCGTGCCGCAAGTGCTAGGGCGCCGACCACCGGTAGCGAGCTCGAAGTAGAGTGCGTCATCAAAGCAGGGGGGTGTGCAATGAGATGTCGGCCCACCTGCAGAGCCGCGAATGGGTCGTCATACCATGTCGGAACGTTCCAGATTGGTTCTTCAAATCCAAACAAACTCGCGTCTGCCTCTCCAGCCGTAATTTGCTCTAGCGTAACCGGGAGGAGCTGTCCGTTTTGTCTCAGCGCAAGCTCCACAAGGCTAAGCAGCTGATCGCCGTATCGAACGTGCGCGCTATCGTCTTCCTTCCTGCTCACTTCGAAGTTCCCCTATTGCTGTCTTGAGCGAGCAGAAAATCCGCAATTTTCTGAAACGCGCGGCTTCGGCATTTCCGGACGCCTGCAGCCGTGATGCTGAGCGTTTCCGCCAATGCGGTTGTGCTGCCTCTTTGCATGTAAGTGCCCTTGGGTGAGTAACTGCTATGCACGACCGTTGCCCTCAAGACCAGCTGCTCCTTCTCGCTGAGCAGTTCGTCAAAAGCCCGTGCGATGAGGGATAGCCGATACGAGCTTCCATGTGCCTGAAATCGCCCAGCGCACAGCTCAGCGAAATCTTGGCTGGAGTAGTCCTCGACGCTCCGATCCAGTCGCTCATCGGGTGGGATGGCGCGATGAGGATTCCGGAGCCAATCGATGAGCTGATGCTCCGCTATCGTGTTCATCCATGCTCGTGTACGCCACACCTGGGCGTCAAACGTGCTTGCTGCCCCGACGAGATATTGGTCGGCACGGTCGTTCACTTTCGCCCAAGTCGCTGCCGCCAGGTCATCGGCCCTGCCGGTATCTACCCCGAGGTGCCGACAAAGCCGGTGACAACTGCGGAGCAGGTAGTCTCGGTGGCGAGTCCACAGCACCTGAAGGGCCTTGTCCGCCATCGCGGTATCGACTGTCCGGCAAGCCAAGTGCAAAAACAGCACCTCGTCGGTCTCAAGCTCCAGCTGAGACAGGCGCCCGGATTCTTGTTCTTCAACTGCCACTGGGTGGCCGCCGCCTCCTGAGCCGCGCCGCGCTCTGTATACGCCGAAGCGTGACAGCACCCCGCGTCACGCTTTGACGTAATGCCCGTGAGGCGGTCGCCTCATGAGCTGACGTCACGACGATTCTTTTCAAGAGGTTATCATATGCGTTACACGAGCCCACGGAACCAGGACCGGCAGGATGGCGCCCTTGGAGCGTCTCGGCAGAAGACGTCCACATCCAAGAAGGCGCGGCCTGTTGCACGGAACGCGGTAGTCAGTCTCAGCGCAGTCGCCGCCAGCACGGACGGCAGTCGACGCGCAGTAGGTCTCCTGGGGTTCTTGGCAAAGGCAGAAGTCGACGCACACTTCCGCCAGCAGATGTTCAAGACACACAACGGCGAAGACCCATTTGACCTATGGCGGGCGGCGGAGACCCACCGCAAAGGCCTGCTGGCAGTCCCGCCCGGCGCGGCCGTTCGCATTCCTGAGGACTTACAGCACCTCGCGGCGGAAGTCAGACGTCGCAAAACGTACCAGCGTCACTACGAGTCTCAGGCTGACTATCAGTTCTGCACCGTACCCATTGAGTCGTTGATCTCGCCCCAGTGGTACGCAGACCTCGACTATGTCGATGAACTCAAGGCCAGGTTGGGCACCGCGCCGTCGACGGAGAGGGCCTTCCAATTTGCCTTTGTTGAGGGGCAGATTAATGCGCCCCTGGTCACTGCCAACCAGGTCCAGTTCACTAGCCCGGGGCTCGATTTGTTCGTAGACGCCACACCCATCGTCCAGAGGGCGGAAGACGGAAGCTTCACGATCACCGTGTTAGCGGGAAGTCGTCCGAACTACATACAGGTCGCCCTTCTGGATGATCGGCTGGTGCTCGTGAACGGCGTGCACAAGGTATGCGCGCTCTACGCCCTTGGCTTGAGGACATGCTTCTGCGCATTGCGTGTTGTGACCCGGCTAGAGGAGAGCGGATTGAACTTCCAGGCCACCAGCCTGTACCGGGACGAGGTGTTCAAGAGCATGCGACCTGCGCTAGTGACCGACTTTATGAACCCGAGCGTCGCAGTTCCCCTGCGGATGAAGTCGATGTATCAGGTCATGCAGGTCTCGATCAACGTCGGGCAGATACGTGTGCCCGCGCTGCCCCCTCGGTGAGGCGTCCCCTTGTAGGGTCGGCCGCCTCGGCGACCCGATTCAGCTGTCCGAATTTGGATCGTGCAAGGCGTAACGCGCCGGTGTTACAAGCGCTCGGGCGCGCACCAACGCTCTACATGTTCACGTAACTTAAGCAAAATACTTACCCGAGGCTGTCTTTGCGGCGTTGACCGTGTCGTAAGTAATTGATTAAATGCCGCTCCCTACGGGATTCGAACCCGTGTTACAACCTTGAGAGGGTTGGAATCTATGAGCATTTCCGGCTGAGTTCGTAGGATGACTATTTATCTGGGCGGTTCTGAGTTCCATCTGCGGCGACATCCGGATGCCACACGGCACTAGCCGCTCATCGAGCTACGGTGAGGGCAAACTCAAGGGCCTACGCGGAGGGCCGTAGTGTCGCATCCAGCGCCTCAGAGTAGGGTGTACGACTTCTGATTCGCTGGTCGACCGTTGAAGCCGCTATGTGTTTGCAGCGAAACCAAGGAGAGCGGTTCCCGCCCGTGAGGGCAGTTGCAGCCCGTTCACGCGCTACTTACCGACGAGCCGCGGCTAGGTAAAATGCATCTGCCCTATCTCACTTACGCACGGAGTACACGACATGAAAGAACCCGGACTCGACGGCCGCCATCGCGATAGGACGGGATCTAAGAAGGGCGAGATCCAGCAAAAGCGCGGTGACACGCTGAACAAGAATCTACCGAATCCCATACCGCAGTTTGGTCCGCGCACTACGCTCGCCAGAATGCGTCAGATCACGGGGGAGACCAGCGAAAGAAAAGTGAGGGAAGCCGCGGCGGCTCTAAAGAAGAAATAGCGGACGGTTGAGTGTCGACTGCCGGATCAGTCGCCGCGGTCGAGATTTGCCGCCGGGAGCGGATGAGTTCACTTCATTTCTGAAGAGCTACATTGCGATATGGGCCGGCCGCCCAGGTGTTCTTTTGATGGAAGGTCGGACTCGCGATGCGTGGCAGATTCGCGTGAGTGAACCACCAGCGGATTTTGTCGACCAGATGCACAATAATTGTGAAAATCCGCTGGTCATTCGATCCAAATTCGGCACAAATTCGGCACAATTTGGTGCTCAAAAGTACGCATTTTCACTCTGCATCACGCACAGCCGCACACTGAATAAGTAAATCAGTGTGTTGCATGGAGTAGCTGAGCGCGCCCAAGAGTAGGTCGCGCTTCTTTTAATCCGCTGGTCGACGAATGGTTGGTTAGACGTGAGTATCTGAGTATCTTATCCCAGCGTCTAGTACCACCTCGTCCAAAAGTTCGGCTGGCTCGGCTGTGCGACTCGCACGCGCGCGCCGTGATCTATTCCCCGCTTCGCCGCTGCTTGGTCCCCGCTAACCGCTCCGCCCGTGCCGTCCCTAGCTACCAACGCCGCACCAGCCGCGGACGTCCCGGCCGCGGCGAGGTGGACAATGCAGCCGTTGATAACGGCGATGAGCCAGTCGCTACGATGGTCTGCGCCGGTGGCGAGTAGTACACCGAGGCAAACAGCCTGAGCTATAACGAGGCCAAGCCAGCGGGGACTCCATCCGAAGACACTTTTCAACGTGTTAGCAACTGTGACTGTGGCACCCGTCGCGCCGGCGAGCGTACCTAGCGTCGCTAGCGTATAGAACTCGCTCGCCATAAAACTCGCCTCCGATAAAAAGAGTTCTCGAGCCGCGTGCGCGCTTGCGTCAAGTTAGAACTCGATCAAAGAGGCATCACGGGCGCTGCTTGGAATAATGCGGCTTGCGATCGTACCTGCTGCAGCGCGACGCCCATATGTCGTCCGTCCCACCTTGCTTTGTCCGCAAGATGCCGTGATTGTCACCGCAAGCGACAAAGTCACACAGAAAGCGCATAACCAACCCGGGGCGATCTATTTCCGGGTGCCTTCGAACCAATCATCCCACAGAGTCCGTACGGAATCGTTGCAAAGCCGTTCCCATCACCCCAGGCGGTCCCCATGCTGTTCTTGATGATCCAGCCGGTGACGTCAAAGCCAACTACGCATACGCTGTGAAGATATGGGCCATCGGTCGTGGCGTCTGGCACGTACGCGGGTGCATGATTCGTAGTGTAGGAAAAGAAATCACTCCATATGTACAGGTCGGCGGCGATGGGTGCGTTCACGAGACTGCTCTTGGCACTGGGCGGGTCGTCAACTTCCGTGAAGCCCGCCAGCGGCGCTAATCGCTCCGCGGCCGCACACGCTGCACTGGGAAACGGATATGCGATCACAGTTTCGCGCGCATACGCGTTGGTTTGCAAGGCCGCCAATGTCATGTACATGTCGCAACCGACGGAGCAGATCGTATCAGGATCAGTGTCGTCTGCGTGACCAATGCATGTGTGAATGAAGCCCGCCGATATCGGGACCGACGGTTGCCCAGGGCTCGCGATCAGCAAGCACGCCTCGATGGTGCCAGCCAGCGCAAAGCTTGTACAGGCGTTGCAGGTTCCCTGGTTTTTGGGTGGACTGATGGCAATCCTGTCTCTCCAATCAATTGGCTGCGGAACCTCCGCCGCTCGCGCCTTGACCGAAGCGCTGGTGTCTAATTTTCGTCGTCCCCGGTGTAGCCGGTGTTGCCGCGTGTGCCGCCGAGGCGGCGCGAATTGCCGATACGCTCGTGACAACACCTCCGCCATCGCGGCGACTTCCTTTTCCTGTTCGGCTGTCGGGTGACGAAGATCGGCCATGACTCACGGTACCGCAGCTTGCGCTTTCGCAAGGGCCGCGGCCGCGTTGATCTTGGCCGTCTGCGCATTGATGAGCGTCGTCTGCGCGGCTAAAACACTCGTCTGATCCACCACTTGCGAACTGGCCTGTGCTGTAACAAGCGACGCCTGGGCGGTCAGCAGCGCCGATTGCGTTGACACCTCCGAGGTCTGCACCTGCAGGCCGGCGTTCTGCTTCGCCGTTGTGTAATTGTTCTGCGCCGTTACGAGAGCCGTCTGAGCAGCCAAGGTATTTGCCTGGCCCTGAATTCCAGCGCTGGCCTCTGCGGTTGCGAGCGCCGCGTTCGCAGTCAATTGGGTCGTTTCCGTCTGTGTCCTCGCCAGCTGAGCCGCCCTAACGCTGGCCGGCAGCCCCGCGAGCTGCGTGGCAGTATCCTTAGCTGAGCCTGAGAGCCCCGCAGCTGCAGCGGCTTTTTCACTGCTCTGGATGGACGTGGGGAGGCCGTTAGCGTCCAAAGCGATCGTCGCACTCTCCGATCTGAACCAACCGCCCGTGACCGGTACGACGTACATCTGTCCCAGTTGCAGAACCGGATAGTCGCTTGCAATGAGCTTCTTGTCAGGAGCTGCATTGGCAGGCAGAGCATTCGGGCACTTAGTGCCGCCTGAACACACTAGCAATCGGCCGGAAGCGGCAACACGCACGGGAATCCCCACCTTTACATCCGCCGTTGCGGGTAAAGGTGGCTTTCCCCAACTACCATCGAGACCCCTGACGTAGAGTGCGAGGTACACATCGAACTGCTTGCGACCCTCTGTACTGTCCATTGCAGCGTTGGCCCATTTGGCATAGATCGATAGATCGAGTTGGAACGGTGTGTCCTGTACGAAGTCAGCGGCCTTCAGCGGCCAGGTAATGACCTGTGTGTCGGTTGTCGCGTTAAGATCCTTAGTCATTTGTTCTTGATCGTCCGAAAGCTGTTTCTGAGCGGTTGCCTGATCCCGCAACGCCGACAGCAACTGCGGCTTGAGAGTTTTATCGACATTTGTCTCAGCCGTTAGCAAAGCGACCTTCGCGGTGGCAACGTTGAGCGCAGCGGTATCGTCATCAACCTTAGCTTTAAGTGACTTCTGGCCCGAGGCAACATCCGGGTAAAGGCGCCTCACTGCGTCGCGCGTGGGGGTCTGGCAAAGCTCAGGGGCAACAGCCATCGGTGCCCCGGCTGCCGCGCCGGCCGCCGCCGCGAGAACGGCGAACTGACCTACAGTACTTACGACGTTGGAAATCACAGTCGCGGTCGTATCTGTCGACTGGGCGTTGAGACCCGTACTGACCCCGGAAGGCGACAATGTCGACGTGATGTCACTCGTCGCGAGCCAGCCGGTCGAGCGAAGCAGATAACGCTGATCGGGATCTAGTACAAGCACCGGTGTCACGATCGACTCCACGGAAGCTTTGATCGGCGTTCCGCAGCCGACAACATGGCGGGTGACGGTGATCTTGAACTGCGTCATGGGCAGGTTCCACGGATTGCCGGTCACGCTCGGTGGCGATCCGGTAAGACGAGTCACAGATATCCCAGTAACGCATCCGGCGCAAGCAAGCGCTAAGAGACCAACACAAAATCCCGTTCGGATTCTTTTGCTTCGCATAGGAGGTGCCATGGTTCCCTCTCATCCAGAGCGGCGAGTGGTTGTTCGTATTCTTCGCGGCGAGTTATATCTTAGCGCCTCGGGGAGCGCTCATCATGCCCCCGCTGTGATTTCCCACTGCGTGGCTTGTAACTGTGCTGAAGCGAGAAGTGATCTCACGAAGATAGTAGATGCTATTAGGTACAGATTTGCCCCGCAAACGGCACAACGACGAGGAGTCGTTGCGTCCCCTCGCATCCGGTTGTTTTGGGTCCGGTCGCCGTGATGCGTCCGGGTCACGGATATAGAGCCGCACTTGGTGTCCTTCGAAGGGAACACGACGGTGGTTATTGCGTTGCGCCGGCATGCGATGACAGTCCTGTGACACACAGCGCGGGATCGTCTAGGGCAGACTGTGGAGACACCAATTGTTTCTAATAGCACCGAGGTCGTCGAGCTCAATACACCGGTCACAGCGTACAGCACGACGAGGAGACTCCAATCGATCACCCAAGGGGCTGCAATGCTGCGCTTAGCGCTGCGACCGCAGAACTCAGAAAATGTTGCGACGCAATTTCGAGGGCTGCTTCGCTGGCTGAGATAAATTCGGGTCTTCGGACAGTTTAGAAGGGTGTAGGCTAAGCTGCCAGCGAAAGCCCGCGAGGTTCCCGTCATGGCCGAAACACGAATCGAGGACGTGCCACAACTCGCCAGATTCGCGGTCGCACTCGAAGCGCTAGGATATCGCAGTCTTGAGCAGGTTGCCGGCGTTGCTGCGTCCTCGCCGAATGAACTTGCTCGATACCTGGGCGTCGACGTGCGCGATCTACAGACGGCCCTGCCGCAGCGCCGCGCGGCAGCCGCGATGCCGCGTCGCTTCGCGCTCGGGGTGCGACTCGATCGGATCCCGCGCCCGCGAATCTCCTTGATGCGTGCTCCTGGCGCCATTGCCAATCTTCCGCAGCAGGTCAATTTGATCAACGAGATGCGACCGATACGCGATCAGGGTGCTCGGGGTACCTGTGTGGCCCATGCGGCCTGCGCTGTTGCTGAACACTACTGGCGCGGCCGAGGTCAGCCCAATCTGGATCTGTCACGGCAGTTTCTCTACTGGGACTGCAAACAGAATGACGGCGATCCCAACGTCGAAGGGACATGGGTTGCCGTCGCGATGACTCGCCTGGTTGCAGACGGGTGTTGCCTTGAAACAACGTGGCCGTACGTAATGAACCCCCTTCCAGGCAACGAGGGCCAGGGACCTCCGCCCGCCGCCGCCCTTGCTGAAGCGCCCGAGTACAAGGTGCCCGCTTTTCAGCAGATCGCGCCGACATCGGTCATGGACATCAAAGCAGGGCTGGCCGAAGATCATTGTGTGGCGTTCTCGATACCGGTGTTCAATTCCTGGTATCAGAACGATGAGGTAACTCGCACCGGCGAGATCATTAACCCACTGCCCGGAGAAGCCAACGTCGGCGGCCATGCAATGTGCTTCGTGGGTTACGAGGATGCACCGGCAGATGTCGCACAGGGTGGAGGACGCTTCTACCTGCGCAACAGCTGGGACGCGGAGTGGGCGACCCAATCGGTGCTTGGAACAGTCGGATACGGCACCATTCCCTACAGCTACATCGACGCGAACTGTTCCGAGGCATACTCTATAGTCGACAGCTAGATACTGTTGCCGTGGCGGACTTCATAGACCAGCTCCAGGTTTCCCAAGAGGAGCGTGAGAAGCTCCGAGCTCTCGGAGCGAAGTCGCCCTTTGGTCTGCTGTCACTGCGAAAGGCGTCGCAAGAGGCCTTCGACATGCAATTTGGCGCCGACCGCGCAGAGGCCATTACGGAACAACTGCGTCGGCTGCTCACCCCCGCCGAACTGCAACAGCTCAGTCAGCCCATACGACGAGGCGGTAGCCTCGGCGCTAGACTGGAACCTGCGCGCGAACCCAAATCCCGCGACGATTCGGAGAAGGTCAAGCAGTAGAGTGCCGAGCCAACGATTCGGTTGAAAAGAGTGGACAGCCGCTAATGCACGCTGAACATTATTCTTGCGCTCGGCCCGCGAGCCGATGCGCCGCAGGCATTTACGGAACTCGGGAGCGATCTGCGCCAACGGGCCGTCTCAAGCCACGATCCGCACAACGATGAGCACTGCCTATGAGACGCGGACCGGTATTGCTCGTAGCCTGGTTCCTGCCCATTCTCCCGTCGATTGCTGGCGGAAACAGTGGCGAAACGCCCGCCAGCGCGCAACCGGTCCACTTACGTCTGGAGCCTGGTGCCATCGAGATCCTTGGCATCAACGAGGGGAGCACCGGAACCTACAGTAACGGGATCGTCCTGACCGCAGACGTGGACGTGACACTCTCGGCCACAGCATCTGCCCTGACAGAGGCAGGTACAGCCCCAAAACAACCGGGCGGTCTTGAGATCCCCATCACCAGCATTCGCATCAATAGCGATGCGCCGTTCCCGCTGCAGAAGAACGTTCCGCGAGTGCTGATCGTCAGCGTGGCGTCTGGCTTCCCGAGAGGTCGGTTCTGCGGGATCCTCAACCTCTCGAGCCCATTGTCTTCGGCACTGGAGCCGTCGACTATTCCAGTTTGTCTTACGGTCTCTCCCAAACCCAATATCGCGACCATTCCAGCGTCGCTGAATTTCAAGCTGACGCGCTGTGGTTCGAACCTTACCTGCCGCGTCGCGGAGTTCTTGGCACCTGGTGGACAGACTGGCGGTGCTCTGCACTGGCAGCTGACCGACAGTGCCTTCTCTGGCGCCGTGCCTGTGATCGCTTCGATGGTTACGCTCCACGGTGACAAGACCGGTGACCTTATCTACGTTCCGATAGGCCAGTGGAGCAAAGACGATCGCGTGGCGCCACTGAAGGAAGCAGCCCTACCGACCCTAGGTCAGCATGCGATTGACCTTGCGTTCGACGTACAAGGGCGGCTGCGGGCGGACCACTACCAAGGTCAATACCCGATCGGTGTCAGGAATGGGGCTGCGGTGTCATGGATACCGGTGAGTCTCGATGTCCGTAACGGGCCTCTGCTTGCACTGTGTATCCTGGCCGTCGGTGTCGTTCTGGGTCGCTTGATCCAGGCCAGCAATTCCGCCCGATCTCAGAGCCAAATGAAGCTGCTCGACCGCTACAACAGCGTGTCTAGCGCTGTGAGCAGCATTCAGGACGCGGCGAACAAGCGATTCCTCGAGATAAATCTCGAGAACGCGCGCGCTGATATTCGGCTGATGGCTCGTAGCGAACAAGACGTCATCAACGATCTGGACCTGTTAGATAAGCTCGCAGCAGACGCGCAGAAGCTCGACATGTGGCTCACGCACATCGCAAGCGAGCCTAATGCCAACCTCAAATTGCAGATGCAGACGTCACTCACTGCTGCGCGTGCCGCAATTAACTGCAAGAACCTATCGATTGCAGACGCACAGATTACGGAGATCATCAATCTTCTAGGGCAGTCTACGGGAGCGGCCCAACAAGCTGCAGCCGCATCGGCCAGAAGATTGCCCGTGCCCGCAAGAGGTGTCGGCGCGCCTGTCGCCGCCCCCGCTGCGGCTGCGCCAGCCGCGGTCACGAGAGCTCCAAGAGGGGCTGAGCGAGCAGTCTTGAAGGTGCTGTCGTGGATGTCGGGCGCCGAGCCAGTCGGGGAAGGCTGGTACCACTACGGACGGCCCGTCGTCTACGTGCTGCTGCTCCTTGGGCTGGCCCTGGTCGGCTTATACAATCTCTACGTCCGCAATTCGACGTTCGGCTCGGATGGTTTTTTCGATTACTTAACGCTATTCCTATGGGGAATCAGTGCAGACGTTGCGCAGAAATCTCTGCAGCAATTGTCGCTCACAGGATCGCGGTAGTGCGTTGAGAGGACCCTAGAGCCCGAACAGCTCGTCCAGGCACGCACGCAGTAAGGATCCGCACATAGGATGGATTTGCTGAGGAGCTACGAACCCCATGTATCTACGCGAAGTGTGCAAGGAGGATTTCATAACGGTCCACGCTAGGTGGACCATAGCGATGGCCCGCCACTTGACGGAGCGAGTTAGTTCCACTCACGTGATTGTGCACCGCACTGAGCCGAAAGATTATTTCTACCTCTATGAAAAGCCGGAGCTGCTTCATCTTCTAAGAAGGGCAAGCGAAGAGACCCTGATTGAGGTGGCTCTCGACCTACATGAACACATGTCGACGCCCGCGTATGATGGCTACGAAAATGCAGCGGCGGCGCCGCAACGGTGCATCATCACACAGGACGGGCGTGTTGTCGGCTTCTATGAAAAGCCGATTCCCCTCTCGTTATTAGTTAAAAGGGGAGTGGCGGCCACCATTGCGCAGAGTAACGAGCCGGTGGCCCGCAGCCTGAACGTCGAATTTCCGGACCAAGTTCCCTTGGGCGAGAGCGCTTCGCTATTGGTCTCGCTCGTGCTGGAAGGAGGCTCCGGCATCAACCTGCCGGTTGCTCTCCCCAAAGGCGCGGTGATCGATGTGGTTGTGCAGCCGAAGCGTGGCTTTGTGGTGGAGGGAACGGGAGAAGGCAGTGTGACCGTCGACGATCCGCAAGGCATGTCGATTCTTCAGTTCAAGCTTACTGGAGTCGAGTTGGGCGTCGGAAAAATCACTGTCTTCGCCTTTCATCAACAGCAACCGGTAGGCAGTATCACGCTCGCTCCAACAGTTCTAGAAGCCACTAAATCCGTTGGACAGAGTCGTGAGCACAGACAAGTGATCGAACCGCGTGTGCGGATCGTTCTGCCTGACCTCGTGCTGATGATCTTTGAGGACAGTGTCGGCGGCAGACCGTCTCTATCATTCAGGCTGACGGCGCGCGATTCTGCGGTCGGGTTGAACATGAAAAAATTCGGGCCCTTACAGCTCCGGGTCGACCCCCTCGGCTACTTCCGGGAGTTCTTCGGCGACATTGAGAAATTGCCTTTGGGCACGGATGCGGAGCGGGAGATTGCGGAAAGGAAATTGGCCTCAAAAGGGTACCTGTTGTTCGAGACGCTCGTTCCGACTGATCTTCAGCCACTCCTCTGGTCGCTACGAAATCAGATCAAGTCTGTGCATATCCAGTCGGAGGAGCCGTGGATTCCCTGGGAGATGTGCAAGCTCGAAGGTAAGTCGAATGGTCGTCTCGTTGAGGGTCCGTTCTTTTGCGAAGCCTTTGCGATGAGCCGCTGGATTATGGGAATTGGATCGAAGCCCGGGCTGACTCTCAATGACATGGCGCTAGTGATGCCGCGAGATTCCGGCCTCGCGAGCGCGGCGAGCGAAGGTTCGTATCTTCTCTCGCTGGCGGACAGGCATCGCAAGGTCACACGGGTGTCAGCAACTTATCTGGATGTGATTGCAGAAATGTCGAGGGGTGAGCATGACGGTTGGCATTTCACAGGACATGGTAGTTTTTCGCCCGTGGATCCGAATCGCTCAGTCCTGCTTCTCGAGGGTGGTCAGAGTGTTATGCCCGAAGATCTGACCGGAGTGGTAAAAAACGTAGGGAACACAAACCCGTTCGTTTTCTTAAATGCATGTCAGGTCGGCCGCGGCGCGTTTTCGTTGACAGGCATAGGGGGTTGGGCGGCTCGCTTTCTCGATGCAGGTGCAGGTGCATTTGTCGGCGCTCATTGGTCAGTATACGATCAGGCCGCCCAGCAATTTTCGACGGCCCTTTATGGAAGGCTGCTTGGGGGAATGGGCATCGGCAAGGCTGTACAGGAAGCACGCCTCGCCATCAGGCTACTTAAAGACCCCACTTGGCTGGCGTATACCGTGTTCGCAGATCCGGCCGCGACGATCCAATGACTGTCCGAGTGCTCTCCAAGCGTGCCGTGGAAGCCGAGCGCGTCGCGATTGCTGATCTTGGATCGACTGGGTGCGCATTGGCCCGAGCGTATTAAGGACGCATCCGGAAACGTCGGAGCATTATCCGGACACTGCGTCGCCGGCTTCTTTCATCGCGTTCAAGCCATCGGCAGCGGAAAACAAGGGGGTTGTGCGGACGGATGTAACACGGCCCTGAGCAGAGATCGCGAGTACACATGCTAACGCTTTCATGGGGTCCGGAAATTCACTTATAGCTACCCCGTCGAAGTCACCGAAGGTGTAATAGAAACTTAGCAATTGTCCACCGAACGCCTCGACGGCGACCTTAACAATCTGCTCTCGATCGGCCCGCTTTTCCAGCATGCGACGAATCTGCTCGTCTTTATAACGCCATTGATGCATGTAAAGAGCCATTGACTGCGACCTACCTGTTAGGAAGAGCGCCCTTTGGTAGTGGGGCCTTCATGTCTTTTGCGCGTGTAAGTGGACGCAGACTGATATTGCGGACCCACTCCGGTATCAACAGCCCCATGAGCGCCCCGAGAGTAAAGCTAGTCAGCAGAACATCCGGTGAGACAACGAACGCTCTATGGACTATTAGGCCCACAACTGATGGTCCTGCGACCCACAGGACTCCTAGAAACAATGCGTCCTTAATGCGCCGAACTCTTGAGCTGATAGTTGTGCGCCAACGGGGGTCTTGAATGAGCCAGGCAATTGAGGCGCCGATCACAAAATTCGACACGAGCCAGGGCGCAGCATTTTGAAGGCGCGTCAAAGCGCCCGCCCAACCGCCAATTACGACTGCGCCGACAGACAAGTCGACTGCAATTGCAAAAATAACAGCGCCTACTCCCGCTGCCAGTACGAACACCCACGGCGTCTTGTCGTGCAATCCCGCATTAGCAAACCCCCAGCGCAGCTTGGGAAAGATGGCGATGAACATCGCTCCGAAGGAGATTAGCGTGATCGTAGTAACGCGGACTGGAAACGACTTTAAATCGCTAGCTGCGGTAGGGGATGCGGAAAACGCGACTAGGCAGCCGATGTATAGCAATAGGGCTACCAAACAAAACAGCCCGACGACGTTGAACTTCTCGACTGGGAGCGCGGAGAAGCCGATGCCACGTACGAAGGCATTGCGGCCCGCGCGCGTTGTGTGTTTCATCAGCGCCGCGCGCGCAACCAAAAGACAGGCATCTTCGTAAAACGTAGATAGATCTTCGCATGTATCCGAGACGATGTCGGTGACCAATCTTCTCGCCGAGTCATTAGCGCGGTCTTGGTCCGCTTTGTGTTCCGGATGCGTTGTGGAAGCAGACTGAGATGCAGCGAGACGTAACGTAGCGATTCGGTCAAAGTACAACAGAGAGCGCGATGCTCGAAAGGAGACTCGGTCGTAACGGCGCCTTAGACGATCGAATTCGAGTCGGCCTTCTTGAATGAACCATTCGAAGCCAACTCTGCTTTCCCACGTCCGCAGGACTACAAAAAGAGCGGTAGCGCGTCCTAGTAATTTGTGGATTGGCTGCGCTATTGGCAACCATCCGCTGTCAGGGGCAATGCCACGAGTTACGAGAAGCGCATTCGCCTGAGTGGCAACGGCGCTCTCGGGCTGGAACCCTCCTTCAGAAAGCGCTTTTGCGAGGCTTAATGCAACACGGGGAATTCCCGCTCTGCCGTGCAGCCATCGACGCGGCCCTTGTAACCATGTGATAAATCCGAGAGTTAGGCAGGTCGCCAAAGCGGCACTGGCTACGTCTTTGTAGTCCCATCTCCCGAGGGGGGAATACCTGAGCGCAAATGAAATACACACTATTATCGTAACCCAAAAAGCCGTGTGGGCGAGGCGTGCGATGTGGTAACGCGCGAAAGTTGTATACGTCCGTGCCCAACTGGGACGATCGAACGCTATAGCTGCGCTCCCAGCGCAGATTAGACAGCCAAATAGGACGTAAAACGCAAACATATGGTCGGACGAGTAAATCGTTACTTGTCTGTTATCGAAACAGTTCTCGCAACTCTTCGCGCGCCCGGGCCTGGCAATCGGCATCGGGTGACTTGTTGCTTCTCGGATCAAGTCCAGCCGGTGCCGTCTGTGCTGGGTTCTGTTCAATCTCGAAAAGCACGTTGGCGCCTGTTCTCGTGAGTAGAACGGGGATTCCCCACTCAACATTAGACTGCGCGCGCATAAAGCGGCGGGCAACCGTTAACGCCTGTTCGACGCTTTGTCCTGACACCAGTTGTCTGTAAAATCTACCGGCAAAGCGGGTTGCGGCCCCGTTTGAAATCGCAAACTGCATCGCGATCACAAGTGGAACACCCGCACTAACAAGGGACGCGCCAACGCTGGAAAGGCCGCCGCTCCCCTTGCCACTATCACAACAGTTCAGGACTGCCAGTTTTAGGGTATTCCCGGTGTCATCGAGAACGAGACCGAGAGTGGACGCGGAGATCTTAACGCTTCCGCCGACGCCACTCTGCATGACAACATACCCCTCGGCACGCAGGTCTCCTTCCGGGCTGTGATAGCGGTCAGTGCCACCGTGACCGATAAAATGAAATACGTGCCAAGAGCCACTTTGCATTGATTCAAACAAGTCGTCATACCCGCCCCCTTTAACCCACTCAAAATGCACTGCACCAGGTAGGGCGGCGACGACTTCTTCGATTTGACGACGTTCTGCGTCTACATCTAATGACTCCCAATGTCCGTCGGTCGGATTTGAGATCATTCCCAAGATTCTCAAGGGCCCTTGGACTCTTAATGTCGTTGGTGCGCTTGATGCGTGAAGGAACCGTACAACGGGCGAGGCGCTTCGCAGGCAGATATAGTTGAAATCGTCATCGCGTTGGGAATTGTCGAACATGTACTCCCAGGGAAGCATTGCAAGTTCCGGGGGCTCGACACGGAGTAAGAGTCGGAGGCCGCGATCTTGCGCGGCTTGAACGAGATTGAGGCTTTTTTCGAAATGCGAAGCGATCGCGTCAGTCCTAAATACTGCAGCAAAGAGATCTGCACCGAATTCTCGGACGATTGCCTCTTCTGACGTCAGAGGTCCGTGACGATACCCACGCGCCTTTAGGACTGCGTTCTCTAGTCTCAGCAGAAGAACTTCCATTGGCTCGGCTCCGAAAGGCAGCCGAAGGGGTACACGGTGCGAGGGACCGGCAGGTGATTTAGCCACTTCAGCAAAATACTGATCAGCGGTCTTAGAAAGGTATAGCTCGAAGTCCTGGTATTGAGCTGCCACGTCACCTCCAACTAGCTGGCAGAAATCGTGGGCTCAGTCTCTTCTCGAAAGATCATACTTTTTGGTTGAACGAACCGACGGCCGCTAAATGGCGATGCCCCTTCTTGAGCACTCCCACGTTTGAGTGCGCGGGCCGGGAGAGGGCCGACATGGGGTGCGCATATCGCTGCCGGGCTATTGTGAATCGATCCCGCTTGCTGCATCGCCACAACCACGACCTATGAAATCTGTCGCGAAGCCCGAGTTGCTCTCTGCCAAGTCCGATGCCCCCAAGGTCGGCGCGTTGAACTTAGCCATACCGCTTTTGCTTTCCTAAGCCATTCTGCTCTCGCCGGCGCGCCTGTAAGGCCGCCGTGGATTGCAGCTGCGCCAGTTTGTAACGCAGCGCCACCGTCAGCTTGGCCTGGCTTTGGATCGAGCTTGGTCACCGTCTTGCACTCGTCAGTGATACTCCAATACGAGCCACCCAAGCGAATGGTTCCGGCTGCGACGTCGTAGCCGTCCGACTCGCGCACGGCGCCCGATAAACACTGGCGTTGCTTAGCGGCTCACCGAGGTGAGCGAACAGTCTGCCCGTGATCGCTTCATGGTGCTTCCGTGCGCTTGCATCGGGTTACACCTTGCGCCATTTGTCTCGACGTACTCCCTTAGTGTTTCGGACGCGCTCAACATCCGCCCGAGAGTCAGGATAACAGGCTGGCGCCCCGCCCTCCCGACGATCGGAAACAGATGAGCCTGGACCTACTGAGGACGAAGCGGAATCCTTAGGGGTGCTGACAAGTTCCTTGAGGTGGAGGGGTAGGGGCCCGGCTGCGTTTCTCTGCCAGTCCGTGCGGCAGCCGGGAGCGCGAGGCTAGCCTCGGACGGCCTGCGAAGTCTCACGCAAGGACTCGCGCTACATGGCGACAAGGCGGTCGCGATGGCCGAGAGGCGACCGAGGACGGCTCTGCGGCGCTCGCCTCGCCGATCCAGATGGCGGAGAACTGCGGCAACGTCAGCAGGGCGCCGCACCGAAGCCACAGACGGCTGCCGTACACGGTCATCGGTGGATAGACTGTCGCGAGTTTCAAGAATCCAACTAAAGGCCGAGGCCTTGGCACGCAGTTGGCACGCAGTGCCGTGTAAGTCCTTGATTCATCTGTCCTGAATTGACACGTTTTTGCCGCTTATGTCGTTGATTTACAAAGGATCTTCCGGTCTTGCCAAGGTCGGGGTCGCGAGTTCGAGTCTCGTTTCCCGCTCCAAATTCAAGACGTTGCAGAGCCGCGTGCCACCGCAGTTCCCCCGGCACTTCTACGCGACGGCCCCCCGCCGCTAAGGCCACAAGATCCTGCCGCGAAACTGATGCTCACCATGCGCGCGGCTCGCTGGCGCCGCAGCAAAGCGTGCAGTGCTCGGAATCGGAAGCGAAGGGCGGTAGCTCAGGTGCGCCGGAACACGTGCGCGCAGGTTCAAATCGGGGCTCGCTACCTATTGATCTGCGAGATGTGCGCCTAACACGAAGCCGAGATTAGCCTGAGCAGCGGCCCCGCACCGTGCGTTTTGCGCTGCGCCGTAGTGGCCCGATTCACGCAGCAGTCACGTTGCTGTGACTGGGTGGCCACTGTCGCCGAGCCGGGCCGAGAAAGGTTGGCCTTGCCCTCGCTCACGTGAGCCTCTTCAGGCGGGCTATGCCCAGCATCACGAGCACGCCGAAATAGAGCTTGGCGGGCACTAGCAACAGACCGAGGACGAACTGGTGCCCGCGGCCGACCGTCTCATAGGAGTTCGCGTTGCGGATTCTCATGCGCGTACAAGGGTGCTTGCAGAGGCCTCCCGAGGTCCGTGAGCAAGGTCACGTGATGACGAAGTGAGTCTGTGATTCACCATCCACACACGCCCAAAGCCGCCCTCCGCAGCCCCTCTGACCTCGTCCCCGTTTTGTTCGCGCCGCTCGAGACCGACCACGGCGGCTGAGTCCTTGCGTCACGCGGTCGGCTACGCCGGGCCGACCTGATTTAGCTGTGGCATTCCGCGAACCCCTTTTTTGTGGCGTAAGACGACCACAGGGCGGCTCCCGCTGATTTTTAGCGTAGACCCACCTTGAGCATTAAGATCCTGCGGGTCTTTGACGGCGATCAGAATGAGCCTGATGTAGCAAGCCACTGGCGGGGACGTCCGTTCAGCGGATTCTTTAAAGAGGGGGCCAAGCGTGGACGAGACACAGGTATGGGACAACAGTTGGGTGTGGGCGCTGCCGCTAATTGTCTTGACGGTAATGCTGCATGTCGTCGTGCTGGGCGTTATCAACACCCGCGTTGTGGCGGCGCTGCGGGGGGTCAGGGAGCGCCGAAGCTTCATGTTGCACTTCGTGGTCGTCATGGGGATGACGACGCTTCTTGCAACCTTGCTGCACGCCTTCGAGGCTGGAATCTGGGCCACGGCTTATCGCCAGCTCGGGGCCCTTTCGAATGGCAAGACGGCGATGCTGTACTCCCTCAGCGCGCTCACGACCTACGGACACGCCGAGTTGTATCTCGCGCCTCACTGGCGCCTCATGGGAGCCTTGGAAGCGCTCAACGGGTTGCTGCTTTTTGGACTCACGACGGCCTTTCTCTACGGCCACGTGCAACGGGTGTGGCCGATTGAGATCCGGCAGGTGCGGTAGTCGACAATCGACGCGTCGCGCCCTTTTTGCTACCCTGCACGCACCGCAATTGAAGCGAACGCCGCGCCGGATGCTCTGAGTTTTCTGGGATCATCTTCCCTCGCTTCATTCTCACCTTCGGCTAGGTGGCAGAGTGGTCATGCAGCGGCCTGCAAAGCCGTCTACGCCGGTTCGATTCCGACCCTAGCCTTTTCCGGAATCTAATTCGCCCGTTCAAGGGCGTCCTTCCGGGTCCCACAAAGTCTCTAAATGCCTTGATTCATAGGCTTTGCGCGTACAGCGCTGTCTGACCGTGTCCAAGGCTGCCGCGATTGGACAGTAGGTAAAGGTGGGGTACGGTCAGCCCAGTTGGGGTAGGCGGGTGTTATATGGGATCTCTCAGCGAAATTAGAGTTCGCAATTCCAAGCCGCGAGATCGCGCCTACAAGCTCTTCGACGAACGCGGCCTGTACCTGATGGTGATGCCCTCGGGCGGGCGACTGTGGCGCCTCAAATACCGGATGTACGGGCGCGAGAAACTGATTTCGCTCGGTGCATATCCGGACGTAGCTCTGAGCCGCGCAAGGGAAAGGCGCGATGAGGCGCGAAAGCTCATCGTGGAGGGAATCGATCCGAGCGCAGAGCGCCAGGAGCGCAAGACGGCATTGCGGGACACCTTTGAAGGCGTGGCCGAGGAGTGGCTCACCTTGCAGAGTAAGTCCCTTGCCCCCGAGACGATCTCCATCCTTGGGGCGCGCCTCCACAGCGCACTGTATCCGTACCTGGGTAGCCGGCCGATCTCGGCGCCCCTCCTGTTCGTGCGCCCTGGCGAACTGAGACAGGCCGAATGGTCGGAGTTCGACCTCGAGGGCGCTGAATGGAGGATCCCCGCAGCCCGCATGAAAATGGGGGAGCTACACGTGGTGCCGCTCGCGCGCCAATCGATCTCACTACTTGAGGACATGCAGCCGTTTGCTAGGGGAGGGCACTACGTCTTCCCGTCTCTCCGTTCGCGCGATCGACCCATGTTGAACAACACCATTAATGGGGCGCTCAGGCGCCTCGGGTACAGCACTGAGGAGCAAACCGGGCATGGTTTTCGGACCATGGCAAGCACGTTGCTGAACGAGCAGGGGTACCCCCCAGATGTAATCGAGCTGCAGCTCGCACATGCGGAGCGCAATAAGGTCCGTGCCGCCTATAACAAGGCACAGCGCCTTCCCGAGCGTCGGAAAATGATGCAGGCGTGGGCCGATTACCTCGACGGCCTCCGGGTGGGCGCAACGGTCATACCCATCGGGCGCCGTTTGCCTTGATGTATCCAGTCGGATACAATAATTGAACTCGATACAGCGCACTGCGGACTTTGACCGATGGCTCGACATACTTCGCGACCGGAAGGCCCAGGCACGAATCATTGCGCGGATAGTCTCGGCGCAGCACGGTAACTTTGGAGACTGCAAGGCTCTTGGCGAGGGCGTAAGTGAGATGAGAATCGACTTCGGTCCCGGCTACCGGGTGTACTTCATGCGTCGCGGAGAGACCGTATATCTGCTGCTGGTCGGCGGCGACAAGTCAACACAAACGCGCGACGTCCGACGGGCAAAGAGCATGGCGCGGGACTTTGGAGTGACGAATGCGCATTAGGAGCGAGAAATGGCGAAGCGAAAGAAGCGAGTGAAAGTTGCGCCGTTTGACGCAGCCGACTACCTGAACAACGAAGAGGTCATTGCGGAATACCTTGCAGCCGCTCTGGAGGATCCGAATCCCGACGTGTTCCTGCATGCTGTAGGGGATGTCGCGAAGGCGCGCGGAATTTCCAAGGTCGCAAAGGACGCCGGCCTGGGACGGGAAAGTCTGTACAAGGCGCTCGCGCCAGGCGCCAAGATCCGCTACGACACCGTTAGAAAGCTAATGGATTCCCTAGGTGTTCGATTAACGGTAACAACTGATTGAGCGCACTGTTACGGATGGCGTGCGCGGGACCAAGGGCTCTGACAGCCGCCCCGCATCACGCGCGTGGTTCGGTAAGATCTGAAGCGCACCAGCCGTGAGCCCGGCCTGGGCGCGGGCCCCTGTTGGCTTCCCCGACAGCAATGGGATGGACGCCCCCACTCTAATCGGCATCGATGTGCCAAAGTGGATGTGTCGAGCAACCACTTAGACGAATGGGAGCGTCCGCGATGAAGATTACAACGGTCGGGATTGATTTGGCGAAG